>Ga0126381_100000002_pt1 | contig 521161 bp, 429 predicted proteins | sample PanSoiMetPlot_28_FD_96465 | JGI IMG/M metagenome (GOLD analysis project Ga0126381, IMG submission 96465) | Tropical forest soil microbial communities from Panama - MetaG Plot_28 | ecosystem: Environmental > Terrestrial > Soil > Tropical forest > Bulk soil | place: Panama | collected 2016-02-17
CATGTAGCAAAATCTCTGGTGAAGATCTACTCCTACGTGGATCATTCCGTGCCTCCTTCAGGGTCTGTGCTTCGAGCACGAATGTACCCTTGGAGGCACGACTGTTTTCATTACATCTGAGCAGCACCTCGCGACGGCCCAGCGGGAGCGACTTCCCCTCGGTCAGGATGACAGGGGTAAGAATTCTTGTCGAACTACAAAGCTGTGAAATTCAAACTGAGGCACTACGCCTCTCCTCTGCTCGTGGGTCTCTGCCTGCTAGAATCAGTGCAATGTCTGCCCTGCGTATCTCGGCCATCAGCTTTTTGAACACTGCTCCGCTCATGTGGGATTTTGAAAACGGGGAATCCGCACAGCGGCTGCGCGAGCACTTTGCGATCAGCTACACCATCCCGTCGCATTGTGCACAACAGCTGGGCGAGGGCTCGGCGGATATCGGAATCATTCCCGTAGCGGCTTACACCACGATTCCCGACCTCGTGATTGTGCCCGACGTGGCGATCGCAGCGAAGAACAAGGTGCGCTCCATTCTGCTGGTGAGCAAAGCGCCGCTGGATAAGATTCGCAGCGTTGCCACAGACGATTCCTCGCGCACCTCGGCGGCGCTGGTGGAAGTTTATCTACGCAAGTTTGTTGGCATTGACCCGGGCTTTACCCGCCAGAAGCCCGATCTGAAGGCCATGCTGCAATGGCATGATGCGGCGCTGCTGATCGGCGACCCGGCGCTGCAGACACGCACTGACGGCTACTACGTTTACGATCTGGCGGAGGAATGGCAGCGCTGGACCAGCCGTCCGTTCGTTTTTGCCTTCTGGGCGGTGCGAAAAGCCGCTCTGCGAGGGGCTGCGCCACAGCTGAATATCGCGCAGGCATTCCAGCAATCGCGCGATAACGGCCTCAAGCACATTCCCGAAATCGCCAGCGCCTGGACAGGCAAGCTGGGGCTCTCGCACCAGTTTATTTCGGACTACTTGACAGAAAACGTGGACTACACGCTGGATGCAGAAAACCTGGAAGGCCTGCGGCTCTTTTATCGCTATGCCGCTGAGTGCGGCGCCTTACCCAAAGCACCTGAGCTGGAGTTTTTGCAATCTATTGCAAGTACTATCGCGGCGAAGCCGACTACGCGCTGAGCCGCGTGCATCAGGGCTGGATGGAGCTGCCATCTCGCTGCTCATAAAGCGGTTTGAAGCGTAGCGACATAAAATAAAGCCCCTTAACAACTCTCAAACTGAATACCCGTCAAAATCGGCATCCAATAACTGGTGCTGCTTGCGATCTATTTCCCGCTTGGTGCATGGATGGAGCGATTGGGCGGTCTGGGCCTGATCCTGCTCGGCTTTGCCGACAACTCTCTTCTCCCCCTGCCGGGAAGCATGGATGCCCTGACGATCGTGCTCTCGGCGCACCAGAAGAGCTGGTGGCCTTACTACGCCACCATGGCTACGATCGGTGGCATTGTCGGCGGATACGCCACCTATGCCCTGGGCGCCAAGGGCGAAAACGCAATCGATAAAAAGCTGCCCAAGAAAAAGGAGACCATTTACCGGATCTTCAACCGGTATGGCTTTTGGAGCCTGTTTGTTCCCGCACTGTTGCCGCCGCCGGTGCCTTACTCTCCGTTTCTCCTCGTAGCCGGCGCGCTCAAGTACTCGAGAAGGAATTTCTTCATCGCCGTGGGGACAGGCCGTGCCATTCGCTATTTTCTCCTGGCCTGGCTGGGGTCAACCTACCACAGGCAGATTTTCCACTTCTTTCACCTCTATTACCGGCCGATCTTGTGGACCCTGGTCGGACTCGGCGTGGCCGGAGGCATTGCAGCGGTCTGGTGGACCTGGAAGCGGAAACGCGAAGGTAAGCCGGTGGTCCCGGACCCCAAGGAGCCGCGGACGCATACGGCGTAGAAGACAAATCTCACCACAGATGAACACTGACAACACTGATAAAAAACGGTTTTGCGCAATATTCCCGATCAGTGTCATCCGTGTTTATCAGTGGTTGGTTTTCTGGCTGCGACGACCATTGGCCCCCTGAGTGCTGATGCTAGAATTAAGATTGCACATGTCCCTCAGCAAACAACAAGCGCTTGAGCTCTTTCGCTCAGATGACCTGATCGGCCTGGGCATGGAGGCCGATGCGGTGCGCCGCAAGTGGCATCCGGAAGGTGTTGCGACCTACATCATCGATCGCAACATCAACTACACGAATTTCTGCACCGAGTACTGCACTTTCTGCGCCTTCTATGCTCCCATCAAAGGCCCCGGCCGCGCCAAGGGCTACGTGCTGGACATGGATACGATTTACGAGAAGATCCGCGAGACCGTGGAACTGGGCGTCACGGGTGTGCTGATGCAGGGCGGGCTGCATCCGGATTTGAAGATCGAATGGTATGAGGCCATGCTGCGCGGCATCAAGCAGCGCTTCCCGCAGGTCCACCTGCATTGTTTTTCGGCCTCGGAGATCATCCACTTCGCTGACGTCAGCGGCCTCTCGATCGAAGAAACCATCAAGCGCCTGCGCGACGCCGGTCTGGACTCCATTCCCGGCGGCGGCGCCGAAATCCTGGACGACGAAGTCCGCTACAAGATTGCGCGCCTCAAGTGTCTGACCAATGATTGGCTGAATGTACATCGCACGGCGCACAAGCTGGGCATGCGCACCACTGCCACCATGATGTTTGGCGTGGGCGAGAGCTTTGAACACCGCATCAACCACTTTCAGCATGTCTACGATCTGCAGGAAGAGACTGGCGGCTTCACCGCGTTTATCCCCTGGAGTTTCCAGCCCAAGAACACCGCGCTGGGCGGCCGCCACTGGGATGAAGCCACCGCGGTTGAGTACCTGAAGGTTCTGGCTATCTCACGGCTGTTTCTTTCGAACTTTGAGAATGTGCAGTCGAGCTGGGTCACGCAGGGCTTGAAGGTTTGCCAGCTAGGATTGCGCTTCGGCGGCAATGACGTGGGCTCAGTGATGCTCGAGGAGAATGTCGTCCGCTCCGCCGGCGTCACCAATTGCACCACGGAGGAAGAATTGCGGCGGATGATCCGCGACGCAGGGTTTGTCCCCAAACGCAGGGACACGCTTTATCGCCAGCTATTTCTGAACTAAAGTTTTCTCGATCCTCCACAGATTTATTCTCCCTATCTTCGCCTTGTATCATTTACAATCTTAAGGTTTGAAACCTTAGTTCTACGGAGCGGTTCTTTTTGATCGCCTGTGCCATTTCCGCGCTGCTGCTGTTTGCCAATTCGCAGAGGGGATTGGTCCACTATCTCAAGAGCCAGTTTCTGGATAAGACCTTCCGCGGGCTCTATACACCGAATGCCTTTGATCTGGCGCTCCTGATTCCCTACTTTGTGGTGATGGTCATCCTGGCCGGGTACGGCCTGCACCGGTATGCGCTGGTCTACATGTACTATCGCAACCGCAAGAACCGCACCACGGAGCCGCCAGGGTCGTTTGCAGAGCTTCCGCGAGTCACCATCCAACTGCCGATCTACAACGAGCAATATGTCGTCGACCGCCTTGTGGAAGCAGTCTGCAAGATCGACTATCCCAAAGACAAGCTGGATATCCAGGTACTGGATGACTCCACGGACGAAACCGTGGCGGTGGCCCAGGGCGTGGTGGAGCGATATGCGGCTCTGGGGCATCCCATCACCTATATTCACAGGACAAACCGTGAAGGCTTCAAAGCCGGCGCTTTGCAGCACGGCTTGCTCACGGCCAAAGGCGAGTTCATCGCCATTTTTGATGCTGACTTTGTGCCGTCAGAAAATTGGTTGATGCGCGTGGTGCATCATTTCTCCGACCCGGCGATCGGCATGGTGCAGACACGCTGGACGCACCTGAACCGAAACTATTCGTTCCTGACCGAGGTCGAAGCCATCCTGCTTGACGGGCATTTTGTCCTGGAGCATGGCGGACGGTCGCGCAGCCAGGTCTTTTTCAACTTCAATGGCACGGCCGGCATGTGGCGCCGCGAAACCATTGCTGAAGCCGGTGGCTGGCAACACGACACGCTCACCGAAGACACGGATCTTTCTTATCGCGCCCAGCTTAAAGGCTGGAAGTTCAAATATCTTCAGGATGTCGAGTGCCCGGCCGAACTCCCGATTGAGATGACGGCCTTCAAGACCCAGCAGGCACGCTGGGCAAAGGGGCTGATCCAGACCGGCAAGAAGATTCTGCCCAAGGTTTTCCGGAGCGACGTACCGTTTCGCATCAAGCTTGAGGCGTTTTACCATTTGAGCGCCAACCTCAGCTATCCGCTGATGATCGTGCTCTCCACGCTGCTGATGCCGGCCATGATTATCCGCTCGTTTGGCGGATGGTTTCAGATGCTGGTAATCGATCTGCCCTTGTTCCTGGCATCAACCTTTTCGATCTCCAGCTTCTATCTGGTCTCGCAGAAAGAGCTGTTCTCGCGCCGCTGGCCACGCACCTTCCTCTTCCTGCCGTTCCTGATGGCTCTTGGAATTGGCCTCACGCTGACCAACACCCGGGCGGTGATGGAAGCACTGTTCGGCGTGAAATCAGCCTTCAATCGCACACCCAAATATCGCGTGCAATCCAAGGCCGACAAAGCGATGGGGCAGAAATACCGCAAGCGCCTTGGCGTGGTTCCCTGGCTGGAGCTGCTGGTGGGTTCGTACTTCGTGGTGATGTGCCTTTATGCTTTCACCAGCGGCAACTACTGGACGATCCCATTCCTGCTGTTGTTTGTCCTGGGATATTGGTACACGGGTTTGATGTCATTGCTCCAGGGCCGGTTCGAGAGGCGAGCTAAAACCGCGCCTGAACCACGTACTAAGCCTTTCCCTGTCGGGGTCTAAGAGCATTTTGAACGTTCCGTACAGAACAGCTCTGGTATCCTAACCGCAAATGCTGGTTAAGGTTGCATTCGTTTTATTGGCGGTCTCCATCGGAGCCATTCTTGTGGCAGTAGGCGCCATGCGGTGGCGTTTGGGCTGGCATTTGCGCCGTCCTGATGTAACGCCGCCGGCTCCAGCGCTGGAAAGCCCGCAGCAAGACCCGGTGGAGAAGACGAAAGCGAATTCAGCTTGAAGTAAGCCTCACCCCCAAGGTTAAAAAAAATTCTCCCGAAAAGGCACTTATGCGGCAACGCATTCAAGTGCAGATTATTGTAGGATTTTGTTATGTCATCTTCGTCTGTTTCTGCCGCAATCCGTGAAATCAGCGTCGCTCACAGCCCTGATTCCGATGATGCTTTCATGTTTTATGCGCTGGCCACAAACAAAGTCCGCGTTCCCGGGCTGAAGTTTACGCACACGCTCACCGACATTGAGACGCTGAATCGCAAAGCCATGGAGGGCTTCTACGATGTAAGCGCAATCTCGTTCCACGCCTATCCTTACGTTCAGGATAAATACGCGCTCATGCCGTGCGGGGGCAGCGTGGGCGAACAATACGGTCCCATGGTGGTGGCGCCACGGATGTTTGGGCTGGAAGAGCTGAAGCGCATGAAGGTTGCTGTTCCGGGCACGATGACGACGGCTTACCTGGCGCTGAAATTGTTCGCGCCCAAAATTGAAACCGTAGTAGTCCCGTTCGATCAGATCATTCGCCAGGTTATCGCCGGGAAGTATGAAGCCGGATTGATCATCCATGAAGGCCAGCTCACGTACGAGCGTTCTGGCCTCAATCGCATTCTGGATCTGGGCAAGTGGTGGCATGAGCAAACCAGTCTGCCATTGCCTCTGGGCGGCAACGCGATTCGTCGCGAACTGGGGCCGGAGCTGATTGCGTCAGTTACCCGTGCATTGCGCCAGAGTATCCAGTATGCGCTTGACCATCGTGAGCCTGCGCTGGCCTATGCTATGCAATTTGCGCGCGACCTGGATACGCAGATGGCCGACCGCTTCGTTGGCATGTACGTGAATGACCGCACTTTGGATTACGGCGACGACGGCAAGGAAGCCGTGCGGCGATTGCTCGACATGGGCTATCGCGCTGGCATCATTCCCCACAAACCCGAAGTGGATTTCGTGTAAAGCGGCAGGAATCGGCTGCTTGGCAGGTGGGTTATAATCTGAGCCAGGAGGACTGTTTTATGTGGCCTCTTAGCCTTGTTCTTCTCTTTGCGACGGCAGCGCCGCAGCAGCCCGCTGCGCCTCCACAGCTTACGGCTCAGCAGAAACAGCTATTGGAATCGGCGCGGCAAAAAGCTGAGAAGGCAGCGAAAGCATCCGAATATCAGCTGCTACATGCAAGAAACACCACTTGCTACACGCTGCGGAGTTACTTTTTTCATCCGCAAGATGGTCAGGCGCCGGTGCCGGCGGGTATGACGACCTGCACTCCCGCCAACAAGTTCCGGCAGCGGTGGGTAACGATTGAGCCGGGCATGAAATATCCTGCAAAGGATTTGAAGATCCTCGATCAGCAATCTGCGCAAAAGGACAACACCTGTTTCACGATGCGCAGCTATTATTTCCGCCGGCAGGATGGCCAGGCGCCGGTACTGGCCAGCACCTCGACTTGCACTCCAGCCAGCAAGCTCCAGCAGAGGCAGGTCGGGCCGGGCGGAATGTTGGTCCCGATGGGTTTCTCAGGCAGCGATCAGAAGCCCGCAAAATAGTCAGTCAGGCAGTTTTTCCATCTGAAAATACATCTGGTCTTCGCTTGTCTTTTTGAAGCCCAGGCGCTCGTACAGCCGCTGGGCTGGATTCATTCTCTGCACCTGTAAACGAAGTGGGAGTTTCTGCTGATCACATTCCGTGATCAGCTTTCCCAGCAGTTCGCCGCCGATACCCTGTCCGCGGAACCCGGGCAACAACGCAATATCTACCAGGTGCACTGACGCCGTCTCACGCAGGACCATCAGGCGGCCAATGGGGGCTCCTTCCTGCTCGATGATCTGATGATCGGCTTGGCTATAGCTCATCTCGTACCAGCGCTTCTGCGCATTGAACTGCATGCGCAAGAACGCCTCCTGCTGCGCCTGCGGCCAGCCAAACGCGGCGATTTCCTGCAAGCGTGTGCTGGCATAGAGCCGGAAAAGGAACTCCTGATCGTCGTTACGAAAGGCTCTCAATTGCAGGGGCATAGATGTCAATCTTAAATGCAGGCTGCTGCTTGTCCCAATCCACACGTTGCGCCCAGGCAACCACATTCACGGCCGAGGAGTTCTGTTTGCTGAAACTATTCTGATTCTTGTGCTACGTCCCGACCGCATTTTTACTTTCCTTTAACATTCCCTCTGTATGTTCTTGGGGTATGGGCTCGCTTAGCAGAACGTTGCCGGAACCAGATGAAGCAAGGGCGGAGAAAACCGCCGCTCAAGCCGCTGCGGGAGACAAGCAAAAGATCTTTGTCGTGGAGGATGACGCGGATATCTCGCGCCTTCTCCGCCACAATCTTGAAGCAGCCGGCTACCGTGTTCGCACCTACTCAAGTACTCATTCTGTAGTAGCCGATGCGCTGAAGGACCGGCCTTCTCTGCTTCTGCTGGACATCATGCTCCCGGGCGGTGACGGGCTGGAACTCTGCCGCCAGGTACGCCAGTCTGGGCGGGCATTGTCGGGCATTCCGATCGTATTCCTTACAGCCAAGACCGGTGAAGCCGACCGCATACGCGGCCTCGAGACCGGCGCCGACGATTACATCACCAAGCCCTTCAGCCCGCGCGAGCTGGTAGCGCGTCTGAGAGCCGTGTTGCGCCGTTGTGAAGCGCCGCTGGCGCCTTCGGTGATCTCTGCCGGAGACATCGAGATTGATTCGCTGGCCATGACCCTGACCGTGAGAGGCGCAGCCATGACGGCGACGGCAACCGAATTTCGCCTGCTGCACTATCTGGCCCAGCATGCCGGCCGCGTTTTTACACGCGACCAGATTCTCGACGCTGTATGGCGTGAGACAACTTTTGTCAGCCCGCGATCCGTCGACGTCTACGTGCGAAAACTGCGTGCCAAGATCGAGATTGATCCCGAACATCCCCGCTATTTGAAGACCGTACGCGGGGCAGGCTACAGGTTTGAAGCGCCGAAAAAGTGAATCCTTCTCTGAATCGAGTCATCTACTAGCCTGAAACACAGCCAAGCAAGAAAACTTACGGGATTTTCACTTTTCGGTGATTTGCCGTTAACCGGTGGGTAGTATCTTTCGTCTAACAGGTAAGCCATTGAGTAAAAGGTGTTTCCCAATGACGATCCAGGCAGTACAGGCACAAAGCCCGCGCAGAAAGATCACCAGCTTACTGGTGACCATGGGCGTTAAAGTTGATAAGGCCGTTGATCAGGCCATCGTCGCGCTGATTCATTCCAACACTCATGTTGTAGCCGGGCTCATGGAGAATGCGGTTGCCATCCAGGAACTGGAAAGCGCAATCGATCACGCGGTGGTGACAGCGCTTGAGAGCGGCGATCTGTTGCCCTCAGAAATTCGGCTGGCGACTTCCGTCATTAATATCAGCAAGGACCTGGCCCGGTTGGGCAAGCTTGCGGCCAATCTTGGCCGCAGAGTGAGCCAGGTGGGCGAACACCATGATCACGAAGATTTTTCGTGTTTGCAGCCGCTTGCCATTGCGGTATCGCACCTGTGCCGTCAAACTTTGCGCTCGCTGATTCATATGGATCCCGTGCTGGCGCGCAGCGCCGCAGCTGCCGGAGGATCGGTGGACGACTATCGCGCGTACGTCCTTCGCGGATTGAAGAGCAATACTCTTCCCTCGGATGACGAGCAGAACCTCCATCTGATCTTTGCCTCGCGCTGCCTGGAGCAGATTGCCGACCACGCGATTGATCTCGCAGAGAACGTGGTCACTTTTCTTTCATGCGATCCGACGCCGCAGAACAGAGAAACCATTCTGCACCAGCAACTCGCGGGTTGAAACGGGGTTTGAACCCGATTTTGCACAGGATTCATGGCCTTTTAACCTTCTTTTCACATCCGGCCTTTATAACCGGAAAAAAGTGAAAGGCGCAATCGCAGCCGTGTCTCATGAGTACCACCGAGGCATGGCGGAAGGTCAGCAGCTCCCATGAATTCCCAAGCAGTACTCCTTCCTCAAGAGTCTTCCGAGCAGAGTCACCTGGTTGATCTGGCCATGCGCGCCGCCAGCACGGCGCATGAAGCCGTGTCTCACTCCATTGACGCGCTCATCAACGGCTCTCAGCTGGCTCTCACTGCCGTCCGCAAGTCTGAAGAACAGCTGGACAACATGGACCGGGAGATGGATGAGCGACTGGCGGTTGTGATCACGCAGGTAACGCCAGCGCAAGCGCGCGAACTGCTGGCCTGCATGAAGCTGATGCTGGACCTTGAGCGCGTGGGCGATCTGGTGCTCAGCTTTGCTGAGCGCTCCGCCATTGTTCGCAATCGCATTGATATGGATGATATCGAGCAGCTCACCCGCATGGGCTGCTTGCTGGAAAACATGCTGGCCGGCATGTCCCGCGCTTTTATCGCGCGTGACGTGGAGCAGGCGATTCACGTCCTGCGCACGGATGCCGAGGTTGACCGGCTGCGCAATCTGGTAGTGATTCGTCACACGGAAAACGCAGAGGGCTTCCGAGGGCCGGAAAGCCTGCATGTTTTGGCCATGGCCAATTCGCTGGAGCGCGCCGGCGACCACATCAAGAACATGGCGGAGGAGCTCTGCCACCTGGCTACCGGCCATACTATGCGACACGTGATCCGCGCCAAAGATAAGCCAATCGAACAGTTATTCTTAGATTGGCTGGCAAAGCAAAGCTCACAGCAAGCAGGATAAGAAAAGAGTCAGGGGCGGGACCCCGTCCTAAAGGACATAGGTCGAGCGGCTATAGCGCAAACGATAGTAAACAAAAGACTCTTCCAGCAGCAGTTTCCAACATCACGCCAATTGCATCCCAATCTATAAGTTCTTACGAAGTTCTTACTGCCAGAACCGAGGGGAGCAGGCAATGAGCTTGATCGAGAATTTCCGCAAAGCAGAAAAGAAGAGTGCCTTGAGCATCCGCCGAGGCGTAGAACGCGCGCGCGAAGAATGGGCTGATGCAGAGAGAAAGCTGCGCCAGAGAATGCGCATTTACCCGCAAAAATCCAAAGCAATGGCGGCCGGCGCACCAGGAACAGCCAGTATGGACGCGGAGGAGTCCGCGTTCGACCAGCCAGGGACCGACGCTGCACGCAAACCCATCGTCTCTGTCTACGGCCACGACCTCAAGGAAGACTGACACAGGAAACCCAGGGATTGAATACAGTTGAGCTACTTGCGCCTGTCTTTGACGGACGTGTTGAAGCTTGTCTTGCGCAGAGGAATAATGGCGCCCTGGCTGGCATCGGCATGGGCATGCCCTGCGCGATAGGCGACTTCTTCCTGCACAAAGCGGACGAAGTCCTGCATCTTGCGGTTCATCTCTTCCATGCGCTCACGCATCTGCAGAATGATGGCGATGCCCGCGATGTTCACGCCCAGATCCCGCGCCAGGTTCAGGATGAACTCCAGCCGTTGCAGATCGTCTTCTGTGTAAAGTCGCGTGTTGCCCTCAGTGCGTGAAGGCTTCAGCAGTCCTTCGCGTTCGTACAAGCGCAGGGTCTGCGGATGGATGCCGTACATCTCAGCCACCGCTGAGATCATGTAAGCGCCACGGGATTTGCGTTTTGCTGCCATCAGATCAAACTCTTGAATCAACCCTTGCTTCTGGCGTAGATGCAATGATCAAACCCATGCCAGAAGACGACCTTTTCACACACCAGCCCATTCTTTTCCGCTACGCGCCTTGACGCCATGTTCGGCGGCCGGATCATCGAGATCACGCGCGCAGCGCCGAGCCTGGTGAACGCATACTCCATGCACGCTCGCGCAGCCTCCGTTGCATAACCGTTACACCAGAGATCGCGCCGCACCTGGTAGCCGACCTCGATTTCGTTCTTACCTTCAACTTCCTGCACGATGCAACCGCAGTCGCCGATCAGATCCCCGGTATCCTTACGCAAGATGGCCCAGAGCCCGTATCCATCACGCTGGTAGCGGCCGATGTTTCGTTCGATCCAGGCCTCCACACCCTTCCTATCCAGCACTGACGGATAGTACTGCATCACGATAGGATCGCCCTGAATCGCCTCCATCGCCTCTGCGTCATCCAGTGTGAACTGGCGCAGACGCAGCCGTGCCGTTTCCAGAATTACACCTTGCTCCATAGCTCCGCCCGCGGATCTTCCGGATGCAGCTTCTGCAACTCCTGCCACAGCTCGCGCGCGCGCATGTCATGCGCGGCCGGCACAGCGATTTTGATCTCCACAATTTCATCGCCGCGTACCCCGTCGCGCGTGGCCGAAGGAACGCCTTTCTCACGCAGACGCAGCTTCTGTCCGCTCTGGGTTCCCGGTGGAATCTTGAGCTGCGAGCGGCCGTCGATGGTCGGAACCTCGATCTTGGTCCCCAGGGCCGCTTCCCACGCTTCTACGGGAACCGTGACGTAGATGTCGTCACCATCGCGGCGGAAAACCGGATGCTCACCGACGCGAATGATGAAATACAGGTCGCCTGCGGCGCCACCGCGGGTTCCGGCATTGCCCTTGCCGGCAATGCGTACACGCTGGCCGTCGCGGGTGCCTGCTTTGACTCGTACCTCCATCGATTCCGTGCGCTCCACCACGCCTTCCCCGTGGCACACCGGGCATGGATTCTGTATCTTGCCCGTGCCATGGCAGCGCGGACAGGGCATATTGAACTTCATGCCGCCGCCGGACTGGGTAATGTGCCCGCTGCCGTGGCATTGCGGACAGGTCGTGGGCGTGCCCACTGCCCCGCTGCCGTGACAGTTCGAACACGTATCGAGCCGGCTGACGTTCAAGCGCATCACCGCGCCGCGGATCGCATCCCAGAAGCCGACATTGACCTGGTATTCAAGATCGGAGCCGCGCTCCGGCTGGTCTTCGGCTGCTGCACCCGGGCCGCGTCCGCCAAAGATGCTGGAAAAGATGTCACGAAAGCCGCCTGCGCTACCCTGCCGGCCGGCGCCCCCCACATCAGAGAAATCAAAGCCGCTGAAGTCAAAGCCCTGCGCACCTCTGCCAGCGCTGGCCCCGGAAGGGCCGGCACCGAATCCGCCGGCGCCAAAGCCCCCGCCGCGTGCGTACGCCTCGGCCGCTGCGGGATCGATATTGTCTGAGTAGAAACCAAGCTGGTCGTAAATTTTGCGTTTCTTGGGATCGCTCAGGACGTCATTGGCTTCGGAGATCTCCTTGAATTTCTCTTCCGCCTTCTTGTCACCGGGATTGACGTCAGGATGGTATTTTCTGGCGAGCTTGCGGAACGCTTTGCGGATATCGTCCGCAGAGGCGGATTTCTTCACGCCCAGGGTTCCGTAATAGTCTTTTTGTTGGGTTGTCGCCATCTAGTCTCTAAGTCAGTTCCCTCGCTGCGCTCGGGATTTCGCCCGCGGACTCTCGCTTCGCTCACGCCCGCAAATCGGCTCAACTTTTTGTTGCGTTGTCGCCATTTAACTTCGGTTTTCCAGTTGCTCGTTCCTGCATAGGCTTTTGGCTATTGGCTCTCGGCCTTTAGTCAAAACTGTTTGGCCCTTTGAGACAAAGCCTAGAGCTAAGAGCCAAGAGCACTAATTTGCCAATTACTACTTGCTGCTTTCAGGCACCTTCGTTGCCTGCCAAGCCACCGCCTGCCACTTGCCGTTACGCTTAATGAAGGTTCCTGTATTGCGAAAGTAAGCGGTGGTGGCTTTGCCGTTTTCCGTGTTGTGCATGACCAGGCGGAAATTCACCACGGCCATTTCGCCATACGGATGGACGGTGAAATCGTCGGCGTCGAACGTCGCCTGCGGCTCGTTGCTGGCGCGCACGCCAATGTTCTTCAGAATATCGGCCTTGGTGACCGTCACACCCGCTGAGCGGGTATAGATCACGTCATCGGCAAAGAAATCCTGAAACACCTGCGGATCGTTTTTAGGGACATTCGCCAGGAACTGGCGCACGCGCATGGTGAGCTGAAAGATGGCGAGAGCGTCTGGCGAATTGGTCGGCCGGGCAGGCGTGCTGGTCTGCGCGACGGCCATCATGGGTAAAAGTGCTGCAACGGCAAACATCCGCAGACCACGACGTCTTTTGAATCGCATTGGTTCTCCGTGTGCTTATTCAATTGCCAAAATCGCCGGAATTGCCACAATTGACGATTGAGGATCTTTGCTCCAGGTTTTATCGCGAACATGCGCGGCAAGCTTTATGGTTTTATCCGATCACGTGCGATCACGGCGATTTCGCGCGATCAGGGCGATTGTTATGCCGCTCCCACCTCTTGAATCAGGAAGTTGGCGCCGGGATCACTTGCCATTGCGTCAGCGACAAATGCCTGCGCCGCTTCCAGCGTGTAGAGCCCAGGCATCACGACCCAGTTGACCACCTGGCTCCAACCTTCTGCCATTTTCACGACCAAATACTTTTTCAATTGGGCTCCTCTTTGTATCATGCGGCTGAAGGCGGCCTGGAGCCGCCTTCAACTCGCTACTTCTTTGCGGAGAACAGATCCTTCGTCGCTTCGCTCCTCAGGATAAGCGCAGCGGACTCCCGCTACGCTCACGCCCGCTGACCGCGCTTATTTCCGGTCCTCCACGTCCACGTACTCGGCGTCGATCACGCCTTCGTCCTTCTTTTGCTGCTGGCCGCCGGCCTCGTTCTGCGGAGCGCCGGCCTGCGGACCTGCGCCTGCATCTCCCGCCGGCGGGGTCTGCGTAGCTTTATACATGACCTCTGCCAGCTTGTGTGAAGCCTGCGTCAGCTTCTCGCGGGCCGAGTTCATTGCTGCTGCGTCCGAGCCTTCCAGAGCCTTCTTGGCATCGGCAACCGCCGCTTCAACCTGGCTCTTCTCGTCGCCGGAAATCTTGTCGCCATGCTCCTTCAAGGTCTTTTCCACCTGATAGACCATGCCGTCAAGCTGGTTGCGAGCCTCGATCTCCTCGCGCTTGGTCTTGTCTTCTGAAGCATGAGCTTCGGCTTCCTTGGCCATGCGATCGACCTCTTCCTTGCTCAAACCGGAAGAAGACGTAATCTGGATCTTCTGCTCCTTGTTCGTGGCCTTGTCCTTGGCGGTTACGTTCAGGATGCCGTTGGCATCAATATCGAAGGTCACTTCAATCTGGGGCACGCCACGCGGAGCCGGCGGAATGCCGGTGAGGTGGAACTTGCCCAGAGTGCGGTCATCCTTGGCCATGGGACGCTCGCCTTGCAGCACGTGGATCTCAACCGAAGGCTGGCTGTCTGCCGCCGTGGAAAACGTCTCCGTCTTCTTGGTCGGGATCGTCGTATTGCGGGGGATCATCGGCGTCGCCACGCCGCCCAGGGTTTCGATTGCCAGCGTCAACGGTGTTACATCGAGCAGCAACAGGTCCTTCACGTCGCCCGCGAGCACGCCCGCCTGTACCGCGGCGCCGATGGCTACGACTTCATCCGGATTCACGCCCTTGTGAGGCTCTTTGCCGAACAGCTCTTTCACCAGGGACTGGATGCGCGGCATGCGCGTCTGTCCGCCCACCAGCACGACTTCATCGATCTTGCTGGCGTCAACGCCTGCGTCTTTCATCGCCTGCTTGCACGGCGCAACCGAACGCTGGATGATGTCATCCACCATCTGCTCGAGCTTGTTGCGCGTCAGCTTCTTCACCAGGTGTTTTGGACCGGTGGCGTCAGCGGTAATGAAGGGCAGATTGATCTCGCTCTCCATGGTGGTTGAGAGTTCGATCTTGGCTTTTTCCGCCGCGTCGCGCAGACGCTGCAGAGCCATCTCATTGCCCTTGGAGCGCAGATCGAGTCCCTCATCTTTCTTGAACTCTTCGACGAGCCAATCCACGATGCGCTGGTCGATGTTGTCTCCGCCCAGGTGGGTATCGCCGTTGGTCGACTTCACTTCGATCACGCCTTCGCCGACTTCGAGGATCGAAATATCGAAGGTGCCGCCGCCGAAATCGTATACGGCGATGGTTTCATCCTTCTTCTTGTCAAGCCCATAAGCCAGCGCCGCCGCGGTTGGCTCGTTGACGATACGCTTCACGTCGAGACCCGCGATCTTGCCGGCGTCTTTCGTCGCCTGGCGCTGCGCGTCGTTAAAATACGCCGGAACCGTGATGACGGCTTCGGTCACCGACTGTCCGAGATAGTCTTCTGCAGCCTTCTTGAGCTTCTGCAGAATCATCGCCGAGATCTGCGGCGGGGTATATTCATGCCCTTGCGCGACTACGGCTACGTGGTCGCCCTGGCGAATCACTTTGTAAGGGACCATCTTCATTTCTTCCGTGACTTCATCAAAGCGGCGTCCCATAAACCGCTTGATGGAATACACCGTGTTCTCCGGATTGGTGATGGCCTGCCGCTTGGCGACCTGCCCGACCAACCGCTCTCCTGATTTGGTGAACCCGACAACGGAAGGTGTCGTGCGTCCGCCCTCTTCATTGGCGATGACTTTCGGCTCGCCGCCTTCCATCACGGCCACTACGGAATTCGTGGTGCCGAGGTCAATCCCGATAATTTTGCCCATGACTAACTGCCTCCTGGCTTTATAAGTGCTTTAAAATCAATATACTAACCTATGAGAACTGGGTTATTATCATATGTGAGTGACTTACTGTCAAGGTATTAGATGAGCTTTGTTGCCATGCGGTTGCAGTAAAATCAAGGCTTCGAAGCTGGGACCTTTGCCGGCGGATTTGGAAAGAATGGAAGAAATACGCCGCAGCATCTGCAGTTCATGAGGCTGCCAGGAAACTACAATTCGCAACGTGACATAAGCCATCAACTCAAGCGGCGGGCCCGGCGGATTTCACCTGCGGGGGCTGGTCGATGGGAATCGGCGTATCCACCTGGTACCTAGGCAACACTTCGCGTAACGCCCATTCAATGCGGTCCACGGAATCGTTAATCAGCTGCAGTTGCATGGCGTCAAGTGACGGACGCTGCTGCGCGCCCCAGAATTTGATCACCTGGAGCGCGTTGCGGATGTGGTGATTGAGCTCGGCGATGGTCTTCATGCGGGCCTGAACCAGCTCCTGTTTGGCTCTCTCTTCCCGAATCACCTGGTAAAGCAGGCCGCCGGCAAACAAACCGGTGATCGAGTTACTGATAATCAACATGTCAATTCCGGGCAAGCCCTCCTTGACCAGAACATGGTCAAGCAAGAAACCAATCACTGCAACAGCCGCGGCCATAGCCAAAAACAGCAACCAGCCATGCCGCGACCAAAGAGAGTCCGAAGCCGCCCCATTATTTTTCACAGCTCTCATATTTTAGAACAACGGCGCTGAGCTCATCGCTGCACGATCGGTTCTTTACCAATCTTGATTGAGGTAAAAATCACGGGCGAGTGGTGGCCGGAAGAATATCGATTACGGTGATCTCCGGCCGGGCGCAGAAGCGCGCTGTGGGCGGATGCCCATCCATCCCAATGCCGCGATTTACATACAGCCACGCCTTCCCGAGGGGGTATAAGCCGGATTCATATTTCTTGTCGAACCGTGAATAGGTAATCAATGCGCCATAGAACGGCAGGGCGATTTGTCCGCCATGGGTGTGCCCTGCCAGATACAGATCGATATTGCTTTGGCGAACGAACTCCACCTCATCGGGAAAGTGAAATAGAAGGATGGAAAATTGGTCGGCTGGAGCGGTCTCGAGAAGAGCAGGCAGCTGGGGCTCCTGGCTGGTGGCGGCTCCGGCGATCCACACCGTCTGGCTGTGGATCTCGACTGTCTCCGCCTGTCCAGTGAGGTTATGCACGCCAGTTCCGTCAAAAAACGTCGGGTGGGAAATGTTCTGGTGCCATTTGCGCGCCATCTCCACATCCCAGTTTCCGGCGACCACGTACGTCGGCGCTATGGATGCAAGCTGTGTCAGCACTTCTTTGGCTAGCGGCACCGCCTGGCGATTCATGACCGTGTCGCCGGTGTAGACAATCAGGTCCGGATGCTGTGCGCGAATCAGTTCCGGCAGCCGGTTTTCCAGCCGTACCTTGCCGTCAGAATGCAGATCAGAAATGTGTACGATGCGCAGAGGCGCCCGCAGCTTTGTGGTGTTGAGAGATACGTGGGTTACCTGTGGCCAGTACGGCTCAATCGCGTAAGCATAGGCTATACAGAGGATGCCGACTGCGGCTGCCACGTAAATACCGGCTTCCAACCAGCGCCAGAAGCGCTGCGGCTTGCGGCCGCGCCAGCGGGCAAGTGCGAAGATCGCCGCAGCAAGGTAAACGCTGAAGACGACAGCCACAAACACCGCGACGCGCAGGTATTGAAGAAACCAGACAGAATGGAAGATCGCTGTTTACTCCACGGTGACGGATTTGGCCAGGTTGCGCGGCTGGTCTACGTCGCATCCGCGGCGCACGGCGATGTGATAGGCCAGCAGTTGCAGCGGCACAACCTCAAGGATCGGCAACAAAAGTTCCGGTGCATGGGGAACGTGCAACACGTGGTCCACTGACTCCCTGATCTCCTCATCGCCATCGGTGGCCACGGCAATCACCTTGCCGCCGCGGGCTGTTACCTCTTTCACATTCGACATTGTCTTCTCATAGCGAAGCACGGAGTTCGGATCGTTCGGATCCTTGGTCGCCACCATGACCACGGGCAGATTCTCGTCGATCAGCGCGTTGGGGCCATGTTTCATCTCGCCCGCAGGATACCCCTCGGCATGAATGTAAGAGATCTCCTTCAGTTTGAGGGCGCCTTCAAGCGCGATCGGGTAGTGGATGCCGCGGCCCAGGAAGAGAAAATCCTGTACCTTGTAGTACTGTCTGGCCAGATCTTCGCAGGCACTGTCGTGCGAGAGCAGCGTCTCCAGTTTGGCGGGAATTTTCAGCAGTTCACCGATGTAGCGCCGGCCCTCGTCCGTTGAAGTTGCTCCCCGGAGCTCGCCCAGGTACATCGCCAGCAGGAACAACGCCGTAAGCTGCGCTGTGAATGCCTTGGTGGAAGCTACGCCGATCTCCGGACCGGCATGGGTATAGATGGTGCCTGAGGCTTCGCGCGCGATCATGGCGCCAACCACGTTGCAGATCGCCAGTGTCTTCGAACCCTTGGCCTTGGCTTCGCGCTGAGCGGCAATCGTGTCGGCAGTTTCGCCGGATTGCGTAATCAGCAAAGTGATTTCCTTGCTGGATGTGATGGGATCGCGATAGCGCCATTCGCTGGCGTAGTCCACATCCACCGGAATCCGGGCCAGCCGCTCGATCATGAATTTTCCGGCCAGGGCGGCGTGCCAGCTGGTGCCGCAGGCCGCGATGTTGATCTTCTGCGCCTGGCGCAGCTCTTCTTCGGTGATCTCCATCTCCTCCAGAAAAACCTTGCCGGAGTCGAGCGAGACGCGGCCGAGCGTGGTATCGCGGACGGCGCGGGGCTGCTCATAGATTTCCTTGAGCATGAAGTGCTTGAAGCCGCCCTTCTCCGCCATGATCGGATCCCAGGTTACGTGCTGCACGTCGCGCTTCACCGGTTTGCCGTCAAAGTCGGTGAGTTGAACGCCGGTGGGAGTAATCACCGCTAGGTCGCCGTCATGCAGGAAGAAGAGGTCGCGGGTATGATTCAAAAGCGCAGGAACGTCAGAGGCAACAAAGTATTCGTCGTCGCCGAGGCCGATCACTACTGGCGGACCATTACGCGCGGCCACAATCTTGTTGGGCTCCTCCTCTGAGAGCACACCCAGAGCAAAAACACCGGTGAGCTGCTTCACCGTCTTGCGGACCGCATCTTCCAGGCTGGGCCGGTGGCCGTTGGCCTTGGAATAAATGTTCTTTTCGATCAGGTGGGCGATGATCTCAGTATCGGTCTCTGTAGAGAATTTGTGCCCTTCTTCAATCAGTTTCTTTTTGAGAGCGAGATAGTTTTCGACGATTCCGTTGTGTACCACCACGATTTTGCCCGTGCAATCGCGATGGGGATGAGCATTCTCTTCCGTAGGACGGCCATGCGTGGCCCAGCGCGTGTGGCCGATGCCGTAGGTGCCTTCCAGAGGCTTCAGGCGAATCACCTCTTCCAGGTTGCGCAGCTTGCCCTCGGCGCGGCGCACCTGCAGCTCGCCGGCGTTGCCATTGCCGGCCACGGCGATCCCGGCGGAGTCGTATCCGCGATACTCGAGCTTCTTGAGCCCATCAATAATGACGGGCACAACCCGCTTTTTGCCCACATAACCTACTATTCCACACATAATTCTGTCGCTCCGCTCCAAAACCGCTAAAAATTTCTCTCGATCTTTAGATTCTTTTGCCCCTGCAGCAGCGGGCTCGGCGCGCTAGTCGGCCTCGCCCTTAACCCCTCACGTCCTCTGTTCGGTCCGCTCCAAAACGGCTAAAAATTTGTCTCGATCTTAGGGTTGTTCTGCTCCTGCAGCAGCGGGTTCCTGCCCATCCCGCGAAAACCACGCGGGACGGGGACCCGGGCTCGGCGCACAAGCCGGCTTCCCACCCCGCCACACGAAAACCGCGTGTGTCGGGGACCCCGGCCTCGCCCTTAAATGTTGAGTGGAGCGGGCTTCTAATACCCCTAAACTATGCAACCCAATGGCCATTCATTTGGACTCCGGGCATATTGCTGGCGATGCTGATTATTCTACTTCCTAACGGCCGAAACGCACGTTACCTGAGTGTATTCAACAAACGATGAAAACCTTTGCGCTGAATGGGAAAAGCCCACGGCAGGGGACCTTGGGAGCGGGCCTTACTCCTCAATTCGATACGTGAATTCTTCGATCACCGGGTTAGTGAGAACCTCTTTCGCGATTCGCTCGATCTCGGCTTTGGCGCCGGCTTTATCCAGGCCACCGTCGAGCGCGATCTCAAAAAACTTGCCCTGGCGAACAGCGTCAACACCCTTATAACCCATCTTTTTGAGCGCGCCGTGGATGGTCTTGCCCTGAGGATCAAGGACGGTGGTCTTGAGCATGACGGTAACGTAGGCCTTCATGTGTAGAACGATTATAAATCCTCGAGCGCGGGCGGCGTTTGAAGATGAAAGCGGCGAGCCCCGGGGTCCCCAGACCGCGTCGGTTTTGCGCCGGGCTGGGGTGGGAGTTCGGGTTAAGTGGCGAACTGCTTACCGCAGGAGCACGCAAAAGCACTGCTCGATCCAGGTTCATCAGCGGTTTGGAGCGAAGCGACAAAAAGGAAAGATTGGCAGCCCAGCGCGTGGCTCGTAGGCGCCTATGACGGCGTCCCAACATTGCGAGCAGACAAAGCCGCTCTCCTGCCCATCATGGGTGCCGCGATGTGAATGTTCCTTCACGCAGTCAGGCAGAGCAAAGTGCTCGCGGACGGCGATCGGGTCGATGTAGCCGTCAAAGTAGACCCACTCGCGGCAATTGTTGGACCATGCCTGGCCGCGAAACGTCTCTTTGAGACCGGCAGAGAGGATCGCGCATTCAAGGGACCTGAGGTGCTCGCACGTCATAGGGCTGCCTGGATTGTACTGCGCACGAACAAAAGCCGTCTTCACGCTATAAAAATAGGTAATGGTGCAGTTTTGAAAAACTGCACCACTAGCAGTATCAGCGTCTAGCGATTCGCTTGCGAATTGCGGGCCTTTAGGCAGACGTTCATCGCGAAGCGATGAATTTAGAACCCAAACTGCACCATTACCTAAAAATAAGGGCCATGCATAGGCATGGCCCTCAACCGAAGGAAAGTTACTGCACGCGAAAAGCGGTTACAAACTCCACGCCATCGGCGTCACTGATGCGGAAGATGGTCGCTCCTACGGGCTGCTGAACCGTGCCCACATCAGTGCTCGCATTGCCCTGCGCATCGGTGGTTATATTGGCGAAGACCGTGCAGGGCGCTTGCGGGAACAGGTCGCAAACCGCCGTGTTAAACGTGTGGTTGGGCGTGGTCGCGGTCAGCGTGATGTGCGCTGTGGTGCCATTGACTACGGCTGTTCCGCTGCCCGGCGCATGGCCGGTGGTCTGTTGAATTCCGCCGGTGACGGTCCCTGCCGGCAGCAGCGCTGATTGAAACGATTTGCCGGAAGTGCCGGTCTCGGTTTGACCTATTTCGGCAGTATTCGTTTGCAGCAGCTGGAACAACCCGGAGAACGTTCCTTTTTCCGGGAAGGTGAAGTTTACGTTCGCGTTGCCGGTGGCATCCGTGGTGAACGAGGTCACGTTGGAGCAGCCGTTAAAGGCCTGCGGATAAGGACAGAACTGGAGAATCAGCGTGGTGTTGTTCACGCCCGGACTCTTGAGCTGGAGATTGCCGGCGCCGTTATTGGCAGTGGTGTCCACCGTGATGGGACCTATCGGCGACGGGCTGCGCCCCTCTATCAGGAACATGGTCGAGAGGAATGAATCGGCAGTCGACGACGGCGTGGGACTTGGATTGGGAGTCGGACTGGGGCTTGGGTTTGGTGTTGGACTTGGGACCGGTGTTGGAGTTGGCGTTGGTCCTGGCGTATTGCTGGAAACGGAGCCGCAGCCGGCAAGAAAAATTAACAATCCAGAAAATGAGACGAGAATCACCCTGCGCAAGAGAGCCTCCCAGGAAAAATTGATTTTGGTACTTAAAAAGGGGGGAACATTACTCACTAGGAGAGCAGCCTCTGATTGAGGGTTGCCCCTGGTTGAGATTTGCATCGCTTCCCGAGGGAAAAGATTTCCAGGGACGGGCGGCCTGAACCTATCCAAGCGTGCCAAGAGGAGCATAAGAATATTTAGCGAAGAATTGGGAACGGCTTATCCGCGCCCGGAGTTGTAAAAGCTTGGGGATTTTGAGCGTAATAGCGACTTCGTCAACAATGGCTCTGAGACTGCGCCAAAGTCCCCGCCTTCATTAACTTGCCCTATCTTACGGGAGTGGTAGGATTTCATCTAATGATTCCGACTTGCAACTCCTCGTGCATGGAGGAACGAGTATGGATACAGGCACAAAAATTGGGGAGATCAGAGAAGCGTCGCCGCGTTTCCAGGCCAGGATGGCAGGTGTCTTTGCTCTGATCGGAACAACTGAAGGATTCGCGATCTGGGTTCGTAGCAGGCTGGTTGTGGATAGCGATGCCGCGGCTACCGCGCACAACATCCTGGCGCACGAGCTGCTATATCGCTGGGGCTTTGTCGGCGATGTCGTCTCCTGCGTTGCATTTATTGTTTATACGCTTCTCCTATACAACCTGTTCAGGCCCGTGAGCAGGCGCCTCTCTTTGCTTGCAGCGGTCTCAAATTTGATCGGAGAGGCCATTCAACTTTCTATCGGCGTTTTTCTTCTGGCACCTTTGGTCGTCCTGAATGGCGCTCGCTCCTTAAGTGCAGTCAACGTGGCCCAGTCGCAAGCGCAAGCGCTCATGTTTCTCGACTTGTATGATTATGGATACGCCATCAGCATGGTACTTTTTGGATTGTGGAACATCCTGACTGGATACCTGATTTTCCGGTCGACCTTCCTGCCTCGAATTCTAGGCGTGCTGCTGGCAATTTCGGGCTTCTACTACCAGATCAACAATTTTGCGCAGTTCCTGTCCCCTGCAATCGCGGCCCGTGTGCAACCCTACGTTTTCGTGATAGGCATGGCTGAACTATTGCTAGCCCTGTGGCTCGTCGTGATGGGCGTGAACGAACAACGATGGAAGGAGGCTAGCGCAGCGGGAGGAATCTGAATGTAACTGTTGTAACCAGGTGATAGAGCTCAGAATGCCTCACCGAAGGGGCTGCGTGACAGTAACGACCTCATCTAAATCTTTCCCCAGCGCTGCGGCGAGAGATCCTTCGCCTTCGCTCAGGATTTCGCCTGGCGGCTCAGACGCCGCCAGAACGGCTCAAGATGTACTACTTCGCGCTGGACTCAGCAGAAGACGTGCGCTAGGATGCCGCATCCGCTGTTGCACAAATAGTAAAAATGGAGATTGAAGAGAAGGTGTCCAGGATGGGATGGATCCGGATGGGCATGTGGGATAACTCCGCGCCAAACTGGGATACCCTGGGATGAATGGGGAGGGGGAGGGGAGGTTTGACTGTTGACTTTGAAGTACACTTTTCGAATCGGCGAGACCGCCGGGAGCGCGCGACATCGCCGTGATCGGAAATCCGCAGGGCCTTTGTCTTATAATCCGGCGCACAAATCACCGTGGGAGGAACGCTAATGTCTAACGATCCAAAGATTGATAGCCCACTACCGGAAAAATCTGAACCTGCGGGCGCAGTCGACCGCCGCAATTTTCTCGTAGGCACCGCAGCCACGGCTGCCGCGCTGGCCATGCCGCGTTGGGCTCGCGCGGAGGATTCGCTCAGTCTGGCGGCCTATGATGACGACCTGGCTGCTATTCGCGCCGAAATCGGAAAGCGTCATGACGAAACCGTGCAGCGCCTGCAAACGTGGATCAAACAGCCATCCATCGCTGCCGAAAATCGCGGCGTGAATGAAGGCTGCGAACTCACCATGCACATGCTGCGCGAGGCCGGCTTTCAGCAGGTAAGCAAAGTCCCGACGGACGGCCAGCCGGGCATCTTTGCCACGCTGGACGCGGGCGCGCCCAAGACTCTTGGTCTCTACTTCATGTATGACGTGAAGCAGGTGGATCCCAGCGAGTGGTCGTCGCCGCCGTGGGAAGCGCGCCTGGTGGATAAGCCGGGCTTCGGCAAGGTCGTTGTCGGACGAGGCGCGGTGAACCAGAAGGGGCCGGAATCGGCGTTCGTTGCGGCGCTGCATGCGATTCGCGGAGCAGGGCGCAAGCTCCCGGTCAACTTTGTTCTGGTGGCGGAGGGCGAAGAAGAGATCGGGTCGCCGCATTTTCCGCAGGTGGTGCGCAAGCCGGAGGTACAGCAGGCGCTTGGACACACAGTTGGAATCTTTATGCCTTCCGCGACGCAGTCGCCGGACGGCCAGGTAACCATCACGCTGGGCGCCAAGGGCGTGGTGGAGCTGGAGTTGGTCTCCAGCGGAGAGAAATGGGGACGCGGCCCGCGCGCCGACGTTCACTCCAGCAACAAGGCGCGGCTGGATTCGCCGGCCTGGCACCTGGTGCAGGCGTTGCACACGCTTGTCTCCGCAGACGGAAATGATCCCGCGATCGAAGGTTTTGCGGCCAAGGCACGGCCGCTCTCTACGGAAGAGAAAAAGATGATCGCCGCTGCAGCGCAGCGCATGAACGAAGACGGCGTAAAGCGTTCGCTCGGAGTGCAACACTGGGTACACGACGTCAGCTTTCAGGAATCGCTGGAGATGCTGATGGCGCGGCCCACGGTGAACATTGAAGGCCTTGTCGGCGGTTACACCGGTCCGGGCGGAAAAACAATTCTTCCCCACCGCGCGGTAGCCAAGATCGATATGCGCCTGGTTCCAGACATGACTGCCGCCGATGCCCTGGCGGCGCTGAAAGCACATCTGGCTAAAAACGGCTTCGGCGATATTGAGGCCAACATGACCGGCGGTTATGACCCCACCAGCACGCAGGGCGACGCTTCGCTGATTCGCGCGCAAACCGCGGTCCTGAAGCGCAGCAGCATTGAGCCGGTTATATTGCCGCGCAACGCCGGCTCATGGCCCGGCTATGTCTTTACCGGCGAACCGTTGAAACTGGCGGCAGGACACTTTGGGCTGGGCCATGGCAGCGGCGCCCACGCGCCTGATGAGTACTATGTGATCGATTCGGCCAACCCGAAGGTCCAGGGAATCGATGGCGCTGTGATGTCATTTGTGGAATACCTGTATGAGGTGGCCAGGAGCGCATAACCTGCATTTTCATGAATGCTGCTTACAATCTTCAGCGAGGTAAGTCCAACCCGCATGAAGCATGGCACTTTCGGGATTGTCGCCGCTGCTCTCTTGCTGCTGACGGTGCAGGCGCAGACTGGGAAATCCAAGCCCGACGCTTACGCCCTGATCGGCGACTGGCGCGGCGATTCCATCTGCGTCGTCCGCCCCAGCGCGTGTCACGATGAAAAGGCGCTGTATCAAATAAAAAAGACCGGGGATAAGCCGAATCATTACACCATCGAGGCATACAAGATTGTCGACGGCAAAGCGGACGATATGGGCGCCATGGAGTGCGTATATGCGTCCGAAAAGCACGCTCTAACCTGCTCGACACCGAAGCTGCTGCTGCATCTGACGCTCGATGGCAAGAGCCTGACCGGCACCATGAATCTGCTCGATGGGACTTTGTGGCGCAACATCACGCTGCGCCACGATTGATCGGAATACCCGCACCTTTTACTGCACGGTCAAGTTCACGGTGCTGGTAGCCGTCGCGCCACCGGTAGCGCTGCTGGCCGTGACAGTCACGGCAAATGTGCCCGCAGGCGTGCGCGCGCTCTTGCTACTGCCGCATCCGGCCAATGCCAGCAACGCAACGCAGGCAATCGCTCCAGCCAATCGCCAGCGAAGTTTTCTGCTGCGGCCAAAGCAGAGAACGGCCAAAGAGAGGAAAGCAAACCATACCAGGTAACTTGCAGGCGGAAATCTTCCTGAACCTGGCCACGAAGACGATGACGACGACCCCGCCGTGGTCAGAATCAAGTTTACTGGTCCGCTCACGGTCACAGAAGAAGGATTGAAGCTGCAACTGGCTAACGCGGGCAGTCCGCTGCAGGCAAAGGTGATGGCACCCAGCCCGCCGCCATTTGCAGTCACGTTCAGGACGGTGGTCGCGGCCTTGCCGGCCGTCACGGTTGCGCTGGTGGTCTGAGCGACCAGAGCCAGCGCCGGATCAATCTGCGTAGGATCGCTGGCGGAATCATTCGCTGTATTGGTTTCGCCTCCGCCAGAGACCGTGGCGGTATTGGTCACGCTGGATGCGGCATTGTTGGCAACGTCAACAGTAAGCGTGATCGGTTCGAAACTTGTTCCGGCGAACAATGTATCGCCGCGGGCACACTGCAGAGGAGAAAGAGTGCAATTCCAATTGGGCCCGGCAAGAGCGGTCGCGGTAAGGCCGGCCGGCAGGCTGTCATTGACCGTGATCAAGGCTGATGTATCGGCAGTGCTCGGATTGGAAACGGTAATCGTATAAGTGGCGCCCGTCTGAGGATGCAGGAAATTTCCCGTATGTGAGAGCGCGATCGTCACATCCGGCACAACCACCGTAACAGTGGCCGTAGCGGTGCCGCCGGTTCCACCTTCGATAGATGTGATGGGATCTGTCGTATTCACCTGGTCTCCGGCCCCCGTTGCCAGGACGTCGACCGAAATCGTGCAACTGCTGTTGGCAAGGATCGTGGCACCCACCATGTTGATGCCGGTGGCGAACGTGGTGACCAGGCTGGTATCGCAAGTGCCTCCCAAGCTATCAGGATTGGCAATCAGCAGCCCGGCGGGCATGTTGTCATTAAAGGCCACTCCGGTTAGGTCGGTGGCTGGATTTGGATTGGTGATGGTGAAAGTAAGCGTCACGCTTTCATTGAGACCTACTGTCGGCGCACTGAAGGCTTTCACGATGGTCGGCGGCGACTGCGCCAGGGCAAGACCTGGCCAGGCACAAGCCAAAACACAAAGCACGACCACAAGCCGTTTGCTGAATGTAAATTCCATGTATCCTTTGCTCACTTTTGTACGGAATGGTCTTTCACGGTGTAGCCGGCAGGGACCTGAAATAGCGCGGGCTCAGGGGCTCCGGAGACGATGTTTGTAAGGCGGGTAGTTTGCGTTACCGCCTGGGGCAGTTGGGTAATGCCGAGCAGCTGAACTTTCAGATCGGGAGAGAACCACGATTCCGTTATCGCAACCCCAGCCTTGCCTCCGGCTGCGCCGGCTTCTGCGGGATGAGTGCTGCGGGTTCCAGTTACGCTGAAACCTTCTATGGTCATCGTGCCCAGGTCTTCCGATGCGGCGATAGAACGGTTGGCCGCGGTCCGGTGAGCCTGCGCAGCGGCTACCAGCTTCAATTGTTTTTGCGACAGCACAGGCGCTGCGGGCAAATGGAATATGGCGCCCGTCCTGGCTTCCACGTCCAACACAATGCTGAGCTGCTGTCCCGGATCAACGATGGTGATGAAATGCCGCGTTGCTGATCCTGCTCCGGAGACAATCTCGCTTTCAACCCGCGTGCGCCCGGCGGCGTCACGAAACATCTTGCCGCGGGTTTCCACCATGGTGCGGCTGCCGTCGGGCAGAAGCTGGGTTGACTGCCTCACTACCTCGGCGGAAAAGGGCGCTCCGGCAATGGATCGTAAATTGGTTCCAGCCGATATCGTGCTGGTGGAAGCGGAATTGGTCTTTCTTGTGTTTTGGCTAAATAAAGGTGAAGCGCCGACAAGCAGGGCGCAAAGGGCAAATGCCCAGACTGCTGATCTCATGATTTCTCCCGGAAGGATGGCGACATTGTACTCGGAATTGTTTCGTTCTCCAGAAATAAAATCCAATCACGCGTGTTCTGCGGCTGTGTTGAGGCCAATCAAAAAAACAAAACCCCCGTTGCTTGCAACGGGGGATTTTTTGACTCACTTCAGGGTCTTGCGCCGAACGCTTTATGCGCGGCCGACACCCAGATATTCAAAGCCCAGGGCCTTCATCCGCGGGCCATCGAGCAGGTTCTTGGTATCCACAACCACGGGGTTGCGAATGATGCGGCGGATGCGGTCAAAATCGAGCGTGCGGAACTCCGGCCAGCCGGTGCCCAGCACCAGCGCGTCCGCGCCTTCTGCCACGGAATACGCCGAGTCGCAATACCGGACGTTGCCGGTCAGTTCTTGCTGCGCATCCGGCATGGCGATGGGATCGTAAGCTTTCACATGCGCGCCGCTCTCCATCAACCGGCGAGCCAGGCGGATGGAACCCGAACTGACCACCGAGTTGGTGTTGGGTTTGAATGCCAGCCCCAGCAAGCCGACCTGCTTGCCGTCGAGCGATTGCAGCGCTCCGGAAATCTTCTGCATGATGCGTCCGCAGAACTCCTGGTTCACTTCACGCGCCGCGGTCAGGATCTTCAGCGAAACGCCGGAGCCTGCGGCCAGGTTTGCCAGCGCATCCATGTCAGACTCGGTAAAGCTGCCGCCCAGCGACCCAGGTTGCAGGCAGCGGGGAGCAATTCGCTTGTCCAGGCCGAGCGCCAGCGCCAGATCAACGGCATCAGCGCTGATGCGTTCGCACAAACTTGAGAGCTCGTTGATAAACGAGACTTTCGTCGCCAGGAAGGCCGTGGAGGCTTCGCGCACCAGTTCGGCCGTCTCATGCGTGGTTACAATTACCGGCACCCCACGCATCACCAGCGGGCGATACAGGGCTTTCAGCGACGTCACAGCAGCGTTCGAATTCGTTCCCAGCACGATCCGGTCAGGCCAGTTGAAGTCTTCCACCGCGCAGCCTTCGGAGAGGAACAGCGGGTGGGACACTACCGTGATCTGCCGGCCGGAAGCTTTCAACCGTTCTTCAATCCGCCGCGCCGTGCCCACCGGTACAGGCGTTACCAGGACCAGAATCTGCCCGTGATCGCAATAGTTGGCGATCTCCATGGAGATGGCTTCCATGTCACGATTGGCGTCTTCGGCCAGGTAGATGATCTCTGCCCGCTGGACCATCGACTGCAAATGCGTGGAATACATGAGGCGGCCGGAGCGAACACCGCGGCGCACAATGTCACTTAAATTCTTCTCGTGGAAGGGCAAAATACCGCTGGCTAAAAGTGTAGTGTTGACGGAATCACTACCATAGGCGGTTACGGGAACGCCAAAATCGGCAAGGCATGCAGCAACCACAGTCCCCAGATATCCACAACCGTAGACGCCGATCTGCATAAACTCTCCTGGAGAAAACTTGAGCTTCGGCGACTCGGGGGAGTGAGGGTTCGCCAAGTATCTTTAAATTTTCTTGTTGTCCTGATGACTTACTCGGGGCAGGGTGATTAGAAGCTTTTACTTAGTACATGCGCAAGATGGAATTAGGACATGTACCTAGTGAAAAGTGCATGCACGTTCGCGGGTTAGGTCACACCCGCACCGGCGCAAGCGCCTACAGTTGAAAGTTTTTGCACTCAGGTGCAAGACATTGCAGCCCTCCAACCATCAGATCACCCAGCCGCGACCGGAGCTCGCATGGAAACCATTGATTTGATGACCTTTATTCTTGACCCTTCATTGCAATAATTAACTTGAGATCGCAATCCTGAAATCTTTATTCTTGGTTTTTAATCGAGCAGTTTGGAAAGAGGACATTCTTGAAGTCATCGCGATTCCTGAGTTCGATAGCTGTGCTGGCCTGCCTCTGCGCGCTGGCCGCTCCAGCGCAGCAGACTCAAGCGTCCCAAACAGCGGGCGCTTCTCAACAACCAAGCGGCACTGGGTCCCAGCCAAGCGGCCAATCGGAAGAGGTCTTAAGAGTGACCTCGCGCATGGTGCTGGTGGACGCGGTGGTAACAGATGGCTCGGGCAAACCCGTATCAGGCTTGAAAGCTGAGGACTTCAAGGTTCGCGAAGAGGGCAAGCCGCAGACGATTCGCGCGTTCGGCGCACGCTCACCCGAGCTCTTCCGGCAACAGACAGCAGCTGTCTCGTCAATGCACACTTTGCCTGTGGGCATGTTTACAAATCTCACCGATTTTCACCCGGAATACGGCCCGCTTACGATCATCCTGATTGACTCGCTGAACACGCCCAGCTTTGACCAGCCTGCCATGCGCGATGCCCTGATCAAGTACCTCCAGGGCGTCGGTCCGCAGCAAAATGTCGCCATTTTCAGCCTGGGCATCCGTCTGGGGCTGGTGCAAAACGTCAATTCCGACCCAAGAATTCTGCAGGAGGCCCTCAAGCGCATCGCGTCTGATCCCAGCTTAAGGAAGAAAAGAACCAAAACCTCTGCTCCCGGCGACTCCGAGGATACGCAAGCGCGCGTTTTGGCAGCCAATCTACTGGGTGTGAGCACGGAAGACGACAAGGAGCGCCAGATTGCGATGATGCAAAACTCGGTGCTCGAAGCTTTCCCGGATCAGGGAATCATACAGACCGACTCCCGCGTGCATTTGACGCTGGCCGCGCTACAGAAAATCTCCCGTAACGTAGGGGGCTATCCGGGCCGGAAAAACCTGATCTGGCTCTCGGCCGGATTTCCGCTCTCCGTGGATCCCACCATCGCCGGACTGGCAAATGCGCGCAATTATCAGCAGGAAGTTCAGGATACCGCCAATTTGCTCACGAACAATGAAGTGGCGGTATACCCGGTGGATGTCCGGGGTTTAGTGGGCATGCTCCTGCCCGATGCCTCGTTCGACGTTCAGCGGCACGGAAGCTTCGGTGGCCCGGCTGCTACCAACGTGCTTCGCGCCCGCAACTCAGCCCTGGGGGCCTCCCACAACACCATGGACCACTTGGCCGAACAAACAGGGGGACGCGCTTTCTACAACCGCAACGATATTGACCATGGAATCGAAACCAGCGTACGGGACGGCTCCACGTATTATTCGATTGGCTACTATCCCACGGACAGGAACTGGGATGGCAAGTTCCGCAAAATCGAGCTTGACGTCACTGGTAAAGGGCTGCACGTGCATTACCGGCGAGGCTACTTCGCTTCTGACATTACCCACTTGACCCCGGAAGAGCGCGAGGCAGGTCACAAGGAGTTCCTCGCTTCCATGGCGCTGGATGCACCATCGGCCACGCTTCTCCCTCTGGCCTCACGTATCACTCCTCCGGACAAACAGCATCCTCAGGTCTTTGTGGATATTGGCGTGGACCCTCATACCGTGATCTTTGAACCGCGGCCCAACAACCGTCAGGAAGGGCAGCTGGAATTTGCCACGATTGTGATTGACGCCAATGGCAAACCGCTCACCAGCAAGTCCAATACCCTCAATACCGAACTTACCCCTGAAACCTTTGCCAGGGTGATGAAAGGAAATCTCATCGTTCGCCAGGAATTCGATTTAGCCCCGGGCAGCTACCTTCTCAGGATTGGCGTGCACGATATGAAGAGCAATCAGATCGGCACGCTGACGGCGAAAGTCGAGGTTGCAGCCGCCAACTGACAGACCGACGAGTTCGGTCGTAAGAGCAGCGAGAACCAACTCAGCGGAGCGCAGCTCCTGTCTCAATCCACCTTGATCTCAACTTTGTTGCCGTCCGGATCGCGGACAAACGTCGAGAGCCCCTTGCCCTTGGCGCCGTTGTTCACCTCGGCCTGCGTGGGATCAAGCCCTTTTCGCTTGAGGGTGGCAATTACATCGTAAATGCTCGAACCGGTGGCCGAAAGGCAGAGGTGCTCTTCGCTCAGGTTGGCCGGAGGCGCGGGATTGGTGGGCGAAGCTTCAAACAGATCAATGAGGGATTCGCCGGCGCGGAGCGTTACCACATTGTATCCGGCCTTGGACTTGCCTTCCTGTTCCAAAGTAAGTCCCAGGCCGTCAGAGTAAAAACTCCTCATGGCGGCGAGCCTCTTCGTCACCAGCGCAATGTGATCGACGCCTTTATAGGCAAACACATTTCATTCTGTCGCTTTCTCTCCACACCGCTCAAGCTATTTCTTCGTCTTGTACCTATTTCTGCACCTGAAGGTATCTGTCCCTTCGCTCCAAACGGCTCAAGGGCCACTCTTTCCATCGCTTTCTCAGCGCCTGATGCGAGCGGCTCGGTGCCAAACCGGCCTCGCCTCCAAGTCTACTCAAGCCGGTCCCCCCAAACTCGATCTCTGCCATTTCCGATCAGTGTTATCGGTGTTCATCCGTGGTAAGGTTTTGGTTTCCGATTACCCCGATAAGTTGCAAAGAGCGAGCCATGGCCGATCCAATCGAGGTAGTTCTCAAGTTCGAACGAGCGATCAATGCGCGCAATCCTGACGCGATTTGCTTGCTCATGGCTGCTGACGGCGAGTTTATTGATTCGCTCGGCAATCGCATTCAGGGCACGGAAAAGTTGCGTGCTGCCTGGACCGGCTACTTCAAAATGGTTCCTGACTATTCCATCTCGCACGCAGAGATCTTCGCTGACGGAGACACGGTGGCGGTCTTCGGCTCCGCGCAGGGTACGTTTTCCAAAGATGGAGTGCTTGCCAAGGAAAACTTCTGGAAAATGCCCGCCTCCTGGCGGGCTGTGATCAAGAGCGGTAAGGTCGCCGTCTGGCAGGTTTATGCCGACAACGAACCGATTCGCGCGATCATGCGCAAACCATCCTGAACCTGGGTTTACTCAGAAACGCTTGCTGAGAAACGTTTACTGGGAAACGAACTCCACGTTGATGAACGCTTCCATCTGGTGGCCGGCCCATGCCCGCTCAACCTGCGGATAAATGCCGCTTTTTACCATGTCGAGCGCAGACTGGCCGAGCGCGACCCCTGCATTGCTCACAAGTTCCGCATCTCCTACTTTGCCATTGCGATCCAGAATGGCGTGCACGATCACCGGCTGGATGGTCGCCGCACCGGGGGCAACACGAATCACCCTGGGAAAACGCATGGTTCCGCCGAGAAGCGGTCCCGGGCCGTGTGTCTTCATCTGCTCGCTTGGGGTCATGGAATCGGCGCCATCGATGGCGTCAGCAATGCTCTCAATGGTGGCATCCAGCACCGTGCTCCCGCCTTCGACAATGGAGAATTGGCGCGCCAATACACGTCCGTGGAACCTGAACGGATTGCTGTAATCGTAAACCACGTAGACACCGGGAACATCGGACAGGATTTGCAGCAGGCCAGTCTTGTTTTCGATGCAAAATTCCCGCTCAATCCAGCGTCGCCCTGGGGTGGGAGTTGCATCCGCCATATCGCCCGAGGTCAGAACACAGGTCAACGCCTTCCCTTTCCAGGTCGCTGCGGCGGTCCGGATGAGCGCGTGCGCCTGCTCAAAATTGATAGGCCAGAAAATCGCGCCGCGCAACATTTGCACACGTATGGGAATAAAGTCCGCGACCTTGTCGTCAAAAATCCGCCCGTCGTTGAAAATCCGGTTCAGCGAAAAATCGCCCAGGTGCGCCGTCCACCGGAAGTGAGCGGCATTGAACCAGGTCTCTTCCATCTCTCCTGTACCGGTCGCCAGCACGTTGCCGCTGGCGCTGAAATTCACCCGCAAATCGAAAGCGGCGCTGCCCGCGGCATGGAGATCGGAGTTCTGGCGAGCGCGCTCCAAAAGGCTGAGTACAGCACTCCGTTCTTCGGGCGTGCTCGGAACCTGGGTCGCGCCAGTTACTAATTCGAGCGAATCTGAAGGTATGGGCGCTACCGGCGGGCGATTCTGGCCGAAGCCGGCGACAGATAACAAAACCACAAGGAAAGACAGCTGCAATCTTCGAGCGGCAAGCATCTGATAACTCCGATCTATCAGTCTTACGCTACCCCCAACTAGGTGACGACTATCGTAGTCCCACTCTGCTTTGAACCGCAAGCCTGGTTTTGTTAAGCAGGTGTTAAAGGAGCCGGAACATCCGCGGCGCCGCCGATGCCCAGGGGCGAGAAGATTCTACTGCGTGCTGATGGCTGAGCCCTGAACGGTTTCTTCATGCCAGTGCTGCATGGAACGCACGTTGACTTCATTGCGCTGCAGTGCGGCAATGCCCTCTGCCGCCGCCCAGGCAGCAGCCATCGTCGTGATGGTGGGAATGCGGCCGGTAACAGCGGCGCGGCGAATGGCTTTCTCATCAAACCATGGCTCGGCGCCGTGGGGAGTGTTCACCACCAGTTGCACGCGGTCGCCCTTGATCAAGTCGACCACATTGGGCCGGCCTTCTTTTACCTTGTACACGCGATCTACGTTGAGACCGGCTTTCTCCAGGCGATCAGCAGTCCCGTGCGTGGCCACCAGGCTGAACCCCAGCTCCACAAACCGCCGCGCCAGTTCGATGGATTCCTGCTTGTATCGATCCACCACGCTGATGAACACGGTACCGCGCGTCGGCAGCGCCTGCCCGGCAGATAGTTGCGCCTTGGCGAAGGCCTCGCCGAAGGTTTCGGCCGAGCCCATCACTTCGCCCGTGGATTTCATCTCCGGGCCGAGCACCGTATCCACGCCCGGGAATTTGTTCCAGGGAAAGACCGGCGACTTCACAAAGTATCCGGCGCCGGTTGCCAGGTCTGAGGCCTGCTCTATGTTTACCGGCAAAAATTCACGCAGCTTACGGCCGGTCATCAGGCGCGCGGCAATTTTGGCCAGCGGCACTCCCGTGGCTTTCGAGACATACGGAACCGTGCGCGAGGCGCGCGGGTTGACTTCAATCACGAATACCTTTTCGTTCTGGATAGCAAACTGAATATTCATCAGGCCGACGACCTTCAGCGCGCGAGCCAGCCTGAAGGTATAGTCGCGGATCGTGTTCAGCACACGCTCCGACAAATTGACCGCCGGCAACACGCAGGAAGAATCGCCGGAGTGTATGCCGGCTTCTTCAATGTGCTGCATGATTCCGCCGATGACAACGTCTTCGCCGTCAGACAGCGCGTCCACGTCAACTTCAATCGCATCTTCCAGAAAGTGATCGACCAGCACCGGCCGCCGCTGTGAATATTCGACCGCCTCTTTCATGTAGCGAACGACGCTTTCGTCGTCGTAGGCAATCACCATGGCGCGTCCGCCAAGCACATACGAAGGCCGCACCATGACGGGATATCCGGCTTTGCGGGCTCCTTCGACCGCCTCCTCGACGCTGGTGGCAATCGCTCCCGGCGGCTGCGGGATATCCAGCTCTTCCAGCAGTTTGCCAAAGCGCTTGCGGTCTTCCGCCAGGTCGATCGACTCCGGCGAGGTCCCGATGATGGTCACGCCGGCGCCTTTCAGCGGCAATGCCAGGTTAAGCGGGGTCTGGCCGCCAAATTGCACGACCACGCCCACCGGCGCCTGGCTCTGCGACTCATGCTGATAGACAGCCAGCACGTCTTCGAACGTCAGCGGCTCAAAGTAGAGGCGGTCGCTGGTGTCGTAGTCGGTGGAGACCGTTTCCGGATTGCAGTTGACCATGATGGTTTCGTAACCATCATCGCGTAGTGCGAAAGCCGCGTGGCAGCAGCAATAGTCGAATTCAATGCCCTGGCCGATGCGGTTCGGCCCGCTGCCCAGAATGATGATCTTCTTTTTCGCCGTAGGCGAAGCTTCGTCCTCATCTTCGTAGGTGGAATAGAAGTACGGCGTGTAGCTTTCGAACTCGGCGGCGCAGGTGTCCACGAGTTTGTACACCGGCCGGACCCCTCGCTCTTCCCGCATGCGCCGGACCGTTTGCACGCCTGCTTTGATGGAGAGGGCGATCCGCTCGTCGGAGATTCCCACTCGTTTGGCTTGCCGCAGCAGATCGGTCGAGAGCGTCTCCGCCGAATGCTTTGCAATCTCGGTCTCCATGGCCGCCACTTCTTTGAGCTGATACAGGAACCAGGGATCGATGCTGGTCATCTTGTGCAGCTCTTTGACAGTCATGCCCTGGTGCAGCGCATAACGAATGTAAGTGAGGCGTTCCGGGTGCGGCGTGACCAGCCTCTGCGTCAGGATGCGCGGCTCGATTCTCTCCGCGCCCACCTTCTTGCCCGTTTCCAGCGAGCGAATGCCCTTCATCAGCGCTTCTTTGAAGGTACGGCCGATGGCCATCGCTTCGCCTACGGATTTCATCTGCGGGCCAAGGCCTTCATCGGCGCCGGGGAACTTCTCAAACTGCCACTTGGGAATCTTGGCGACCACATAGTCGATGGTCGGCTCAAAACAGGCCGGGGTCTTCTTGGTGATGTCGTTGGGGATCTCGTCGAGCGTGTAACCGACGGCCAGCTTAGCCGCGATCTTGGCGATGGGGAACCCGGTGGCCTTTGAGGCCAGCGCCGATGAACGCGAAACGCGCGGGTTCATCTCAATCACCACCATGCGTCCGTTCGCTGGGTTCACCGCGTATTGGATGTTGGAGCCGCCCGTCTCCACCCCGATCTCGCGGATCACTTTGATGGAGGCGTTGCGCATGTGCTGGTATTCGCGATCAGTGAGCGTCTGCGCCGGCGCCACGGTGATGGAATCGCCCGTATGCACGCCCATGGGATCAAAGTTTTCGATCGAGCAGACAATGATGACGTTGTCCGCGAGGTCGCGCATCACCTCAAGCTCGTATTCTTTCCAGCCGAGAACAGATTCCTCGATCAGCACCTCATGGACGGGGGAAAGATCCAGACCGCGAGCAAGGATCTCCAGCAGCTCTTCGCGGTTGTACGCGATGCCGCCGCCGCTGCCGCCCAGCGTGAACGATGGCCGGATGATCAGCGGAAAGCCGATCTTGCCGGAGAAATCGAGACCATCTTTGAGATTGTTGATCAACGCAGACTTGGGCACGTCGAGCCCGATGCGCGTCATGGCATCTTTAAACAGCAGGCGATCTTCCGCCATCTTGATGGCCCGAAGCTGCGCGCCAATCAGCTCAACGTTGTACTTCTCCAGAACCCCGGAGTCCGCCAACTCCACTGCAAGATTCAATGCGGTCTGGCCGCCTACCGTCGGCAGCAGCGCGAACTTGCCGCCCTGGAGGGATTCGGCTTCCTGGCGGATGATCTCTTCCAGGTACGATTTGGTCAGCGGTTCAATGTAGGTGCGGTCGGCCGTCTCCGGATCGGTCATGATGGTCGCTGGGTTGGAGTTCGCCAGCACCACCTCATAGCCTTCCGCCTTGAGCGCTTTGCAGGCTTGCGTGCCCGAATAATCGAACTCAGCCGACTGGCCGATGACGATGGGACCGGAGCCGATAATCAGGATCTTCGAGATGTCATTGCGGCGCGGCATCTATTTCTTCCACTCCTCCATCAACCCCATGAAATCCTTGAACAGGTAACGCGAATCGTGCGGCCCGGGCGAAGCCTCAGGGTGATACTGCACGGTGAACAGCGGCAGAGACCGGTGCCGCAGGCCCTCCAGCGTGTTGTCATTCAAATCAATGTGGGTCTTGAGGATCTCCGATTCCTTGAGCGAATCGGGATCGACGGCAAAGTTGTGATTGTGCGCCGTAATCTCAATCTTGCCCGTCTCCAGTTGCTTCACCGGATGATTGCCGCCATGGTGCCCGAACTTGAGTTTGTAGGTGCGGCCGCCCAGCGCCAGCCCGACCAACTGATGTCCCAGGCAGATGCCGAAGATCGGCGTCTTGCCCATCAGGCGGCGGATGTTGTCCGCGGCGTAGGTGCACGGCTCAGGATCGCCGGGGCCGTTGGATAAAAACACGCCGTCAGGGCTCAGCGCCATCACGTCTTCCGCACTGGTCATGGCCGGGACCACGGTCACGCGACAGCCCTGGTCCACCAGCATGCGCAGGATGTTCTGCTTGATGCCGAAATCGTAAGCCACCACGTGCTTGCTGGGCGGGTGGTCCTTGACGCCTACAACTTCGGTCGGCTCGTGCGAGCGCGTGCCGGTATCCCACTGATAGCGCTGCTTGGTGGTAACCACTTTGGCCAGGTCCGTGCCATCCATCTTGGGGATGGAGCGGGCCTTCATCACCAGCTTTTCCGGGTCGGTTTCAATCGAGGAGATCACGCCACGCATCACGCCGTGCTTACGCAGATGGCGCACCAGAGCGCGCGTATCGATATCGCCGATGACCGGGATCTTGAATTTTTCCAGGTATTCATCCGTAACCTGCTGCGAGCGCCAGTTGGAGCTGATAGGAGAAAATTCGCGCACCACCAGCCCTTCTATGTAGGGATGGGTAGCTTCATTGTCTTCAGGATTGGTGCCGTAATTCCCGATCTGGGGGTTGGTCAGAACGACGATCTGCCCGGCGTATGAGGGATCGGTGAAAATTTCCTGGTAGCCGGTGATGGAAGTATTAAAAACGACTTCGCCGTAACATTCGCCTTTTGCGCCGTGACCTCTGCCGCTGAAGATTCGTCCATCTTCAAGCGCAAGGATTGCCTGCATCGGAACTCCGGAGAGTGGATTTTATGAATTTTATCACCTTTAGCGATGCGACATGAAGAGCGCTGCTGTGGATAAAAAGGGACGAAATTGAATTTTTGAAACAGTATTGCTTTGCCGGGAATGGAATAGAATCAAATTACTTCCATGCCAGATTCCCTGACCTCCAAGCCGCTCACGCCTGAAAAGAACGGGGCCAGCTCCGGCCCGCAGGTTAACGTATTTGCCGTGCATGGCGTCGATCCCGAGGTGCAGGCCTACGCCATGGCCAAGTATTCGCGTTCAGCGCTTTCGATGAAGGAATCGCTCAAGGAGATCAGCGAGCAAAAAGCCGAGCAGTTTCTCAACACTTTTTACTTCCAGTATGGCCACCGTTCGATCGCCGACCTGGCGCACCTGGCTTTTGCCATTGAGAAGCTCTCGATCCTGGCGGCGATTGTGCTCGTCGACGAGCAGCGCTGGGACGGCCAGGAGCGCTCCACGCGCTACCAGAACTTCAAGAAGAGCGGCTACTTTATTCCTGATTTCAGCGGCAATAACGCGCTCAAGGCCGATTACTGCTCGGCCATCGACTTTCTCTTTTCCGAGTACGACGCCTTCACCCAGGAGATGCTGCGCTACTACACCACGCAGGTGGCGCGGCCGGAAGGCATGGCCGAAGACCAGTACACGCGCACTCTGCGTGCCCGGGCATTCGACAACTCGCGCTATCTTCTGCCCCTGGCTACCAACACCTCATTGGGGCAGATCGTCAACGCACGCACCCTGGAGACGCAGATCGCCCGCCTGCTTTCCAGCTCGTATGACGAAGTTCGCCACCTGGGAGCGCTGCTCAAAGAAGCCGCCGGTGATGCCGCCTACAACGCGCAAGCGGAATCTTTGCGCGAGTTGGTAGAGGAGATCAAAGCTGTCAATCCCGAACTTGGAGCCAAGGCTGCGCAGCAGCTGTTGCGGCCCATCCGGGTTGCGCCGACGCTGGTGAAGTACGCCAACCCCAGCGCATATGAGATCCAGACGCGCACGGAGCTGGCACACGCCGCGCGAGAGCTGATGGCAGGCGTTCCCATGGAGCGCGCTCCGCTGGTCGACCTGGTGGAAAATGGCCATCTTGAAATCGAAATGGCGACAACGCTGCTGTACTCCGCCAGCCACTATTCCTACCGCCAGATTCAGGCGCGCGTACAGGCGCTGACGGCAGCGCAGCGGGGCAAGATCATCGATCTGGGACTGCGGCATCGCGGCCAGCATGATGAGCTGTTGCGCTCCTTCCATGCCGGGCAGCAGTTCAAGTTTGACATCCTGATGGACGTGGGCGGTTTCCGCGATATGCACCGCCACCGCCGCTGCACGCAGATCGAGCAGGGATTCACGCATCAGCACGGCTATGACACGCCCCCGGACATCCAGGCCGCCGGACTGGAAGGACGCTATGCTTCCGCGATGAAAAGGCTTCTCCAGTCTTACGAGAAGTCCGCCGCGGTGAACCCGCAAGGCGGGCTCTATCTGCTGCCTCTGGCTTTCCGGAAGCGCACCTTGTTCAAAATGGACTTTGCTGAGGCGCTCTACATTGCCGAACTCCGCAGCGGTGCAGCCGGACACTTTTCCTACCGCAACGTGGCGTATGCCATATATGAACAAATAGCGAAGAAGCATCCCTCTTTGACCGGCTATTTCCGCGTGTCTGACGTCAGGGAACCGGTGGATCTGTTGAAGCGGTAACTCCTGTTTACAACAGTTTGTAAGAATCAGGTCAGGTCCACGAAATCCGGATCGTTTCATTGAAAATACCCCGGGCAGATGACCAAAGAGTGGCGGGTAGTAACTAAAATCACTTTCTCCCACAGGCTTTCCGCTGTAGAATCTTTTAACTAGAAGCCAGGTACGTGCTCACATCCCCCTCCGGCATTCAGTTAGGTTCATCCCGCCGGGAGCCACGTGGAACCATTTTCTCAACGGAGATTGATTCGCCTTGCTCGAATCGATGCAAAAGATCGCCATTTTGTATGACGCCAGCCAGGCAATCCTCTCCACGTTTGATCTGGATGAGGTGCTGAACCGCATTCTCAGTATCATCCGCGATTTCTTTCAGTTACAAAACGGCGCGGTGCTCCTCCTCGACAAGAACAGGCAGGAACTCCAGGTTCGCGCTCACCTGGGACGAAGCAATCTGGATATTGGATATCGCCTTCCCAAAGGCACCGGGCTCACCTGGGCAGCCGCTGACATTAAACGACCCGTTTATGCGCCCGACGTCAGCAAAGATCCCAGATATCTCGAGAAAGTAGCCGAAACAAGGTCTGAAGTGGCTATTCCGCTGCTGGTGCGCGATGAAGTTGTAGGCATACTGGATTTCCAGAGCGAACAGGCGGATTTCTTTACTTCGGAGATGATCGACCTGCTCACGCTCTTTTCCACGCAGGCTTCACTGGCCATCGAAAATGCCCGTCTCTATTCCATGGAGCGGCGTCGCGCGGAGCAACTGGAAGCAATTAACGCGGTAGCCAAAAAAACCACGCGCGTCCTAGATCTGGACGAGCTGCTCACGGTGGTTTGCCGCCTGCTCCTGGACTGGTTCCGCATCGATCACGTAGCCGTGCTGCTGGCGGAAGGCGATACGTTGCGCGTTCGCGCCTATGAAGGCCGGCTTACTCCCAACCTGGCCATGGGATCGATTCTTTCTCCCGGCGCCGGACTGGCAGCCCGCGCTCTTAGCACCGGCCGAAGCGTGATTGAAAACGACGTAAACAGCATAGAAGGATACATTGCCGGCTTCGCCGAGACCCAGTCTGAGATGTGCGTGCCGCTGATTATCTTCGGTGAAAAGCTGGGTGTACTGGCGCTCGATAGCGCCGCCAGAAACGTCTTTGTACCGGATGACATCCAGCCGCTGGAATCGGTGGCCGATATTTGCGCGGCCGCCATCCAGAACGCGCACAACTTTGACCGCATGAAACAGCTGGCTTACGTTGACGGCCTTACCGGCATCCACAACCGCCGCTATTTTGAAATGCGCGTTATGGAAGAATTGGAGCGCGCGGGACGCTTCCAGGGACGCATGTCTCTGATCATGCTGGATATCGACCATTTCAAGAAAATGAACGACGAATTTGGGCACCTTTTGGGCGATGAAATGCTGCGCGCCGTGTCATCCATTCTCAAACAGCAGCTGCGCAAGATGGACATGGTTTGCCGCTACGGCGGCGACGAGTTCGCCATCGTGGTGCCGGAGACCACCGGCGAAAGCGCCATGCGAGTGGCAGAAAAGCTGCGCCGCCAGGTGGAGACACACTTCTTTCCTGGCGTGCCACGTCCCGTCACCATCAGCTGCGGGGTGGCCGACTATCCTGCGCACGGCGTTACGCGTGATGAAGTGGTGGCTGCGGCGGACGCCGCTCTCTATCTCGCCAAGCAGGCCGGCCGCAACCGGGTAGCCTCAGCCAGCATGAAAAAGGAATATTCGACTTCCAGATAGACCCCAGATCTACGGAATCATGAGCAGCACCTCAGTCGCGGCAATACCAGGAAAGATTACAGCCAGGACCGCCAGCGTCCACATTGATCCGGCATGCAATGCCTTTCTGGGCGATTGCTTCCGGCAATTCGGCATCAGTGTTGTCGCGCTGGAAGGCGACCCGGCTGCCGTTCTTCACCGGCAGAAATTCGAGGCTTGCGTGATCCGGTTGTATGATCCGGATGCTGACAAAATCCTGAAAGCCGCGCGCAATTCTCCTTCGAACCGCCGCATGGTGATCTATGGGATCGCCCGGAACACCGCCGAAGCCCTGCGCTATTCAAGCTACGGAATCAATGCCGTGCTGGATGAGCCTCTGGACCGCCAAAACGTGCTGAGGATCGTGCGCGCCACCCACCTCCTGGTGATCCATGAACTGCGCCGCTATGTCCGGATCCCGGTGGTTTCCCAGGCAGAAATTGAAACCGACTCCAACACCAACGCCCGGGTCACCACGGTTGAGATCAGCTCCGGAGGCCTGTCGGTCCGTTCCACTACACCTCTGCCCAAAACAGATACCGTACGCCTGCTTTTGAGCCTGCCTGGGCTGGAAAAGCTGAGTGTTCGCGCTTTTGTCTGCTGGTATCGCGAAAGCGACAAGGTCTACGGTCTTCGCTTCGATTCCAATGATGAGCGCCGGCTTAAGGTACGCGCCTGGATCGACCAATACCTGGAAATCGTGTAACCTTTGACCATCCCCAGCGTATAGCATCTGAGGCAGGACTCTATCTGCATGCAAACCATCGAACTCAACAAAGTCCGTAAGTGTTATGACCAGTTTGTGGCCGTCAATGACCTCTCCTTCGGTATCGAGCAGGGCCGTGTGTTTGGTCTGCTCGGCCCGAACGGCGCCGGCAAAACCAGCACCATCCGCATGATGATCGGCATTACCGTGCCCGACTCAGGCCAGATCAATCTCTTTGGCAAACCGTTCGCGCGCAAAGCGCTGAATAAGATCGGCTACCTGCCGGAAGAACGCGGCCTTTACAAGAAGATGAAGATCATTGACCAGCTGGTTTTTCTGGGCGAACTGCGCGGCATGACGAACGCTGCAAGCCGGCAAAAAGCGATGGATTGGTGCAAACGGCTGGAGATCGACGCCTGGGTTGAAAAAAAGGTGGAAGAGCTCTCCAAAGGCATGCAGCAGAAGATCCAATTCATTGCCTCTTTGCTGCACGATCCCGATTTCATCATCATGGATGAGCCATTCTTCGGCCTGGATCCGGTCAACGCCACCTTGCTCAAGGATGTAATGCTCGATCTGAAGAAGCAGGGCAAGACCATCCTGTTTTCGACCCATCGCATGGACCAGGTGGAGAAGCTGTGTGACAGCATTTGCCTGATCAATCGCGGCACGGCGGTGCTGCAGGGCGATCTGAAAACCATCAAGTCCCAGTACGGCAAGAACAATGTGCAGATCGAATACGAAGGCAACGGCGACTTTCTGGACAAGAATCCGCTGGTGAGCGCGTACAACAATTACGGCAATTACGTTGAAGTCCGGCTGGCGCCGGGCGCCGATGCCCAGCAACTGCTGCGCATGGTAGCCGACCGCTCGCGGGTGAACAAGTTTGAATTGATGGAACCTTCACTGGAAGAAATCTTTATCAACACGGTGGGCAAAACCGATGCATAACACCCTGATCATCGCCAAGCGTGAATACCTGGAGCGTGTGCGCCAGCGCTCGTTCGTCATCATGACGTTTTTCATCCCGCTCCTGGTGATTGGATCCTCGGTGCTTCCCGCCATGCTGGCGACGCGAGGATCGAATACGCCCAAGCACATTGTGGTGGTGGCAGCAGAACGCGGGACCGCGGAGGCGATCCGCAGCCGCATTGAGCAGCACCAGGACGAAGACCAGGCCGCCAGCCCGGCTCCAGGGGTGGACAAAAAGCGCGGGCTGCCCTCGACGCATTTCACCGTGGACGTAAGCACAGATCTTTCCGACGCGGCGCGCACCGGGCTTACACAAAAAGTGAGCCAGAAACAGCTGGACGGATTCCTGTGGGCCGCTCCCAGTGACATCTCCGCCAGAAAACTCACCTTCGTTACCCGCGACCTCTCCAGCCTGGTCGACAACGCCGTCCTGGGGCAGCAAGTGAGCGACGCTTTGCGTCGTGAGGCTTTGAAAAGCAAAGGCCTGAAAGAAGGCGACATCGACGCCGCCCTGGAGCCGGTGAATGTGGAAGCACAAAGCCCGCTGGGCAAGAACGCGCCCGACCCGCAAAAAATGGTGGTCGCGACGCTTACCATGGTCCTGGTGATGTACATGACCGTGCTGCTTTACGGCATCAACGTGATGCGCTCGATTCTCGAGGAAAAAACCTCGCGCATCATGGAGGTGATGCTCTCCACCGCAACGGCCAAGGAAATGATGGCGGGGAAAATTCTGGGTGTGGGTGCGGTTGGACTTACGCAGGTTGGCATCTGGGCTGCGGCGGCCGGCGTTTTTGCAATCTACGGCGTTGCCTCCACGGGCGCGATGAACGTGGTAAGGGACGTACTGAATCCAACGCTGCTCATCTACTTTGGCGTCTTTTTCCTGCTGGGCTACATTTTGTACAGCACCCTGTGCGCAGCGATCGGATCGATGGTGAATTCAGAACAGGAAGCGCAGCAGATGCAATTCCTGGTGATGATGCCAATGATCCTTTCCATCGTTTTCATCGTCAGCATTCTCCAGAATCCGAATTCAGGTATCGCCCTGTTTGGATCATTCTTCCCCTTCACTGCTCCTCTGGTGATGTTCACCCGCATCGCCGTTCAGGGGCAGGCGGGCGAGCTCTGGTGGCAGATCGCGCTCTCCATTGCCCTGATGATCGGTACGATTTATGCCATGGTCTGGCTCTGCGGGCGCATCTACCGCGTCGGCATCCTGATGTACGGCAAGAAGCCAACCCTGCCGGAAATCTTGAAGTGGATCAAGTACGCGTGATCAGACGTCTGGTCAGCGTTCTCCTGATTTGTGTGGTTGCGAGTAGCGCTTCCGTGCCGCCGTCCGCAGCGGACACAATGGCCAGGTTTTGTTTCCTGGATGCGCAAGGAGCGCGTACCGATAGCAGACTGCCTGCATCGAAAAAAATCGACGACCTAAATCTCTGGGAGGCGGAACCCGGTTGGGATACTGTGACCGTCATCTCAAGCTACCGGATCAAAACATTTCATCAGTCCAGCAAGAAAGCCGAGGTCGTGGTGGAATACAAGACCGAGGGCACATGGGCAATCACCGAATGGGAGGATCTCAACAAGACCGAGGTCGTCCACTTTGAGCTGGAATATAGCGGCCAGCATTGGAGCTTTCCTGCCAATGCTGAGCCGGTTCTCGTGAAAGCGAGACCACAATGGCGAATTATCGAGCCGGTATTGCAGCCCCATGTCTCCGTCACCTGGGCGCTTGCAAGAATGAAGAGGCAGATTGAGCGGGAAAAAGATCAGCAGGACAAAGATAAAGAGCTCAAAATCCTGCATCGACTTGAAACGATTGCGAAGTCCCACCCGGCTCGGCTGTAGCGCGAGCGCCATCGACCAGTGAACTCTGGCGGACGGATGCCAGGTGAAGCCAAATACTCATCGCCATAAAGATTAAAGCTACAATCAGAGCGTGAACCAGGTGGCCCAACCTGCAGTGGAGCGCGAATCAATTCGCTCTTTTTCTTTCAGTGACCGCATCAAGCTCGCGCTCATCTCCTGGGCCGGATTCCTGTTGATTCGCCTCATTGGTCCGACCCTGCGCTATCGCTCCAGGCTTGAGCCGGGTGTCCTGGGTGATGATCACGGACGGTCCCCGGCGACCATCTGGTGTTTCTGGCATCGCTGCGTCATTCCCGCCTCGTACCGCTTTCGCGGCAATAAGCTGGCGGTGATGACCAGCCGCAGTTTTGACGGCGAATACATCGCGCGGATCATCCAGAAGCTGGGCTATACCGCGGTTCGAGGTTCGAGCTCTCGCGGCGCGGTAGGCGCGATGTACGGCATGCGCGAGCAGTTGGAGGCAGGCCACTCCGTGGTCTTCACCATCGACGGACCACGCGGACCCCGCTTTGTCGCCAAACCGGGGCCGGTTCTGCTGGCCAAGAAGACGGGTTTCGCCATCTCCTGCTTCTACGTTGCCGTGGAACGCGCCTGGATTCTGAACTCCTGGGACCGGATGATCATCCCCAAACCGTTCTCGCGCCCAATGATCTATGCCGCCACCCCGATCTCTGTCCCTGCCGATGCCAGCGATGAACAAATGACGGCGCTGCACCAGCAAATGCAGGAAGCTCTGGAAAGATGCCGTTTGAAAGCAGAGGAAGCGGTCGGCGGTAAGCCATCAGCGAGTACATAACACTCAACTGCAAGAACGCTTCACGTATACGTTCTGTGAAGGTCATGATGAGAGTATTTGCGATGCATCGAGTACTTCAGCGGTTTGCGGTCGTACTGATCACCACAATCTGCTTCTCTAGTGTCAGCTTTGGTGCTTGCTCGGGTCACTCGCACCAGACAAGCCTCGCTGGTTACGCGCTAAGTCCCGACGCATCACGCGTTGCCGCTATTGCAGACGACGGGACGTTGTTCTGGTGGGATGTCGCCAGTGGCAAGCGCACAGAGCTCATCGAGTGCTTCACCCCACAAGTGTTCGACCATCCCATTCTCTTCAGTCCAGATTCAAAGAGACTGGCTGTGGTCGTGAACGGGGCCGTTCATGTTTTTGATGTTTCCACCGGAAGCGTTGTGGCACGTCTGACCAGTATCGAGACAAAAGAAATCAACAACATCACTTACAGCGCAGATGGTCGGAGGCTGGCCGCTGGGAACGAGGAAGGGGCGGTCGTTTGGGACGTCAGCAACCAGTCTGAGTTGTTTGCTGTTGTGAAGGAACACAATCATAGAGCGCTTGCTCTAAACCATGACGGAAGCTCTCTGGCGCTGGCGGGGAGCGATGGGATAGAAATCTGGACCGTGGCGCTGCCCATGGTTGAGCCTAGGATCAGGCTGGCGAAAAAAAAGTCTGTCGAACGGCTGTTGTTTGTTGACGGAACGCAAGAGCTCGCCGCACTTGAGGCGACTCCGTTGCCGCCTGAGCCGAAGCAGACAATTCTAAAGTTCAAACGTGAGGTTGTGCTTTGGAACTATGTTACAGGCCAAAAGCTGAAAACATTCGAGGGTGACCCCGGAGAGCTACGCTTTCCTTTGGCCATCGGGGATCGAAATTCCTTGTTTGCTGTTGACTATCACGACCACCTTTTCGTCTGGAACATCGACTCAGGAAGACTCGCCGCGACATGGGAGACCCCAGCAGGCCATCTCAGCGGCGACGGAAAATCTCTGCTTCGTGAAACCGGCCAGCCCGGAAAACTCGATCTGTGGGAAATTGGTACGCCGGACGAACAATCACGGTCGCTCGTTTACAGGTCGCCTTTGTGTGGCGAACCCTTGAGCGGAAATGGCGCTGCGAAGCCGAAATTCCAACCCACCTTCATTGCGGACGGCGAAAGCGAAGAAGGCGCTCCTTTGGGCAGCTTCAACGTTCAGGGCTATGTAGCCCAGGACTGTACAACGGTGGGCGTTTCACGTTCAACCTTCAATTCGCCGGAGAGAGCGAAACGGGAATTCGACGGCCGGGCGGCTCACGCCGCGGAAATCCTTGAAACCGGACCACCTAGAGGTCTTTCGGCAGAGACCTTCTCTGGTCCCAGAATGGTGGTTCGCTTTGCCGGGCTGCACTCTGAGCCGGCGACATACGTTGTGATGTGGGTTAGAGGAGACTCCTTCGGTGAAATCAGCTCCTTATCGCTAGCAGCTGTTTTGGCGTTTGAAGAAGAGATGCTGACGAATCGCTAAAAGAGGCTCAGATCACGCCGCCCCAATCAATCTCGATGCCGTTGGGAATGAGCGCTGCCATACCGAGGTAAGCAGCACGAACTGCGGCAACAGACGCGCAACTCCATCGACGGCCTCTTCGATCTCGCGCCACTCTGCAGGGCCGAGATCCTTCAGCATGTCGCGATGATCCTTCACCGGCAGACCCGCCAGCAGCGCGCGCGCCCGGCGGTTTAGCTCTTCGGCTGCGGTGGCGAAGGCAGGATCGGCCAGCAGCCGCTTGCTGTCGAGCCAGGCAGAAGCCAGATAACTGGGAAAAGAAGACAACACTCGATAGAGGCTGATCACGCTCTTGGCGCCCGTGGTTTTCTTGATATCGGAATAGATAAGCCAGACGCGCAGCCCTGCCTCGCGTTCGTTGGGTATATGGACGCGCACCATCTGGGCCAGCGCCGCAACCTGCCGCAAGCGCGTCACTCTTCCCTTCTGCCCGCCGGAATAACCGCGCTGCATCAGCCGCGCAAACAAGCCGACCTGCGCCGTGGATCGCGCAAACAGGCCCACAATGCCGCCGATCACGCGAATATCGGCGTTGGAAAATTTGTCGGCGGCGAGAACGTTGGGCTGGTCAGAAAACTTCCAGCCACCGCTGACGGCGGCCGAATGCGCAATCTCCTGCATCGCATCGGTTGCACTTTCAAATTCCCGCGATCGCACCACATTCTCCAGGTCTTTCCAGACCAGTTTCAGATACTGGGGAACGCCGGCCGACAGCTTGAGAATTGTCGGGACAAAGGGAAGATCAAAACCGCCGCGGATATCCGCATAGATGCGGCGTAACTCGGGTGAGACCTCGTGTTCCTCATACGCGCGTGTCAGAGCCATGGTTGCTGCCTTTGAATCATTGGACGTTCAGGGCTGCTGCTCAGTTGCAAGGAATAAAAATAATCCCATCGGCCTCATAATGGCCCTTGTCGTTCAGCCTGGCCCACCGCTGGCCGGTGTTCCCTTCTGCCGGCATGAATCTCCCCCCGCCGCTTCTTCACTCTCCCCCTGAGGTTTTACCTAGACGTTCGAGTGGTCTAAAATAATTGCTCACCTAGAACTTCGAGTGGAGTCTAAAACGCCATGGGAAGAAACAAGCCGCCGTCAGGGCCGGAGATGTTGCAGGGAACGCTGGACATGCTGATTCTGCAGACTCTGATCACGGGCCCGGCTCACGGCCACACTATTGCTCACGTGATTGAACATTCGTCGCAGGACGTGCTGCAGGTGGAGCAGGGATCGCTGTATCCCGCGCTGCATCGCCTGGCAGAGCGCGGCTGGGTCAGCTCTTATTGGGGGACGAGCGAAAACAATCGCAAAGCAAAGTATTACAAATTGACAGCCAAAGGCCGCAAGCAGCTTCTGGCTGAAACCAGCCGCTGGCAACAGTTGGTGGAAGCGATCGGCCGCGTTATGGCGCGAGCCGCCGGGACTGGGGACAGGAGTTAAATGATGGGAATTCGGAGGTTCTTCGGACGAAAAAGCGAGGACCGTGATCTGGCACAGGAGATGGAAGCGCATCTGGCGCATCAGGTGGATGACAACCTGGCACGGGGCATGTCCGCCGAGGAAGCCCGCAGACAAGCTTATCTCAGGCTGGGGAACCCCCAGCGTCTGCGAGAACAAGTATGGCGGCAAAACAGCCTGGTCTTCTTGGAAAGCCTCTGGCAGGATCTGCGGTACGCGGTTCGCCGGTTGCGCGTGCACCCGGCTTTTACCACAGTAGGTGTGCTCACACTGGCATTGGGCGTCGGAGCGACCACGGCAATCTTCAGCGCCGTAAATCCGATTCTCTTTGCCTCTCTGCCCTACCCGCAGGCAGGGAGGATCATGGCAATCTGGGAGACGGCGAAAGAACGTCCGCGAATCAACGGCACGTTCGGCATGTATCAGGGTCTTCGAGACCGGAGCCGCTACTTTGAAACCATGGCTGTATTCAAGCCGTGGCAGCCCACCTTGACCGGCGACTATGAACCGGAACGGCTGGAAGGACAGCGGGTCAGCTCGAGCTACTTCAAGGTATTGGGCATAGCGCCCTTCATGGGAAATGACTTTCAGGCTTCCGACGATCGCCCCAATGGGCCGAATGTAGCGCTCCTCAGCGAATCACTGTGGCAGCGCCGTTTCGCCGGCGATCCCAAGATTATAGGCAAGCAGATCACGCTGAGCGGCCAGCTCTATTTGGTTATTGGGATTATGCCTCGCGATTTTGAAAACGTGCTCGCCCCAAAAGCTAAGCTGTGGTCTCTGCTTCAATATGATCTGTCGCTTGGTCCGGCTTGGGGGCATCATCTCGAAACAGTCGGCCGCCTAAAACCGGGCGTAAACCCGGCGCAGGCCGTCCAGGAGCTCAATGCAATAGGGCGGGAAGTGTTGACCGAGCAGCACCCACAAACCTATCCCCGGGAGGTGAGATTTCTGGTTTCTTCCCTGCAAAGCGACGTTACGAGCGGAGTGAAGCCGGCACTGCTGGCTGTGTTCGGCGCGGTATTTCTGGTGCTGATCATCGCCTGCGTGAACATCGCCAATCTCCTTCTGGGACGCAGTGTACAACGGCAATCGGAGTTTGCCATGCGGGCTGCACTGGGTGCTCCGGGCGGTCGCTTACTGCGCCAAGTACTTACGGAAAACCTTGTGCTCGCCATGGCTGGTGGAGTCGTCGGCGTCGGATTCGCCATGCTTGCTATCCGGCTTCTTGTGTCGATTAGCCCGGCAAACTTCCCGCGAGCAGGATCCATCGGGATGGATCGCACAGTCCTTGCTTTCGGACTGGGAATCACAACGTTAGCCGGCCTGGCCTTCGGACTAATGCCGGCATTGCAAGCGGCATGGAGCGAACCTCGTAAAGACCTCGGTGCCCGCTCTCGAGAAGTCACCGGCGGTCGTTCACCGATCCGAAGCGTGCTGGTGATTGGTGAGGTCGCAGTGGCCTTGGTGTTATTAATCGGCTCGGGCCTTCTCTTGCGTAGCCTGGAGCACCTGTTTGCTGTGGATGCAGGCTTTGACGCTGCCAACGTCCTAACCATGCAGATACAGACCGCGGGCCGCAAGTATGAAGAAAATGCGGCGGTCCATCGATTTTTCAACAATGTGCTTGCATCCGCCCTTGGTGTTCCCGGGGCAAGAGCGGCGGCTCTGACCAGCCAGGTTCCTTTGGGTGGAGAACTCGATGAATATGGGGCACGTTTTGAGGCAAATACGACCCAGCCCGCACAGACTTACAGCGTGTATCGTTATGCTGTTACTCCCGGCTACATCGCCACGATGGGCATTCCTCTTAAGAGCGGCCGTGAATTTAACCAGCGCGATATCGCCGGCGCTCCGCTGGTTGCCCTGATCAGCGAATCACTCGCGCGGGGCAGATTTTCCCAGAAGGACCCGATTGGACAAACGCTGCAACTGGGTCCGCAGGGGCCTTTTACGATTGTCGGGGTAGTGGGCGACGTAAAGCAGCTCTCCCTGGCTATGAACCAGGCGGATGCGGTTTACATTCCGATGGAGCAGTGGCAATTTGCCGATAACGCAATGTCTCTGATGGTGCGGACCAGGAGCAACGCAGCAGATCTGGCGCCCGCGATCCGTAGCGCGGTCTGGTCAGTCGACAAAAACCAGGCGATTGTTCGCGCCACTACGATGGAACAACTTGTAACCGAATCTGAAGCTGAACGGCACTTTGTCTTTCTTCTGTTTGAGTTCTTTGCCCTCACAGCGCTGGTGTTGGCCGCCGTAGGAATCTACGGAGTGTTGGCGGGCAGCGTTAGTGAACGCACACGCGAGATTGGGATACGCTCGGCGTTGGGAGCATCCAAAGGCATCGTTCTCCGGATGGTGATTCGGCAGGGCCTTTCGCTTACCGCGATCGGCGTTGCGCTTGGACTTGTCGCAGCAATATTCGCCAGCCAGCTTCTGATCACTCTGCTCTTTGGAGTATCGCGCTTCGATGTGGTCACTTATGTCGGTGTCGTGGCGCTCCTGGGCGGCGTATCGCTTATCGCTTGCTGGTTGCCGGCATGGCGGGCGGCAGGTGTCGATCCTGCCATTGCGCTGAAGGCGGAATGATATGACCTTCCGATGCCAAATTCGCGTGCCGATGCTCGAGAGCAATGCGGCATGCTGCAGTTTTTTGCATGTTCTTCCCGACGAGCCATGAGCAGGCGCGTCTTGAGATTTGATTACCCTGGTGGCTGTCCACATGGCATAAAGAATCCGTTAAGGATTCTCGCATCGAAGAATTCTCGATTATTTTTCTACGATCCCGCAACTCTGCTTTTTGGCCTGTGTTAAGGCACACTGCGTAACAAAACTTAATCTCCCCATTTAAATCTCTCCACCTGGGAGTCATTCAATGCGACGTACGATTTTCCTAGCCACACTTGCGGTTATTCTCGCCTCCGTTCTCATTGGCTGCGGAGGAGGAGGTTCCAACAACAATGTGACCTCATCTCAATCGGCCAGCGTTTTTGTCACCGGAGGTGACGCTCCTCTTCCATCAGTCCTTTCATTCAACGTAACGCTCAACAGCCTGAAACTGGATGGCACTACCGAGCTGCTGGCCTCGCCCACGACCGTGGATTTTGCGCGGCTTCTAGGTCTGCGCACCCTGCTGGGATTCAACACGGTACCGGCCGGGACATACCATAACCTCACGATCTCCATGTCCGATCCCAGCATCGGCTTTCTCGATCTGACCAGCACACCGCCTTCGGTTTCCACCATCACCGGCACGTTCAAGGACTCGGGCGGCAACAACGTTCCCAGCACTACGATCACCGTGGCGCTGACGAAACCGCTGACGGTATCGAGCAGCGGGCTTGCCGGGCTTCACTTTGATTTCAACCTGCGCAACTCGATTGCAGTGGACGGCACCGGACAGATCACCGGAGTGATCACTCCTGCGATCAAGGTAAAGCCGGTGGCACCGAGCGATCCTGACGCGGAAGTCAACGATCTTCGCGGCGGCCTGGCATCGGTGAATACGGCGGCAAATTCATTCGTGCTGCAGCGGATCGGCGGGCACAACATCACGATCGATGTGAATTCGAGCACCAATTTCAGCGGTAATTTCACGCTGGCCACGCTGCCGAATCCTTCGGTGATTGAGGTGGATGGCGATGTCCAGGCTGACGGCAGCATTCTGGCCGAGGCCGTCGAGGTTGTCAGCACGGAGAAGGCGTTTGTCTCCGGACGGATTGTGGCGGTGAATCCCACGTCGGGCCCGGTGCAGACGGTAACGCTGCTGGTGGGCGAGGAATTGCCGGATGTCCCCGGAGTTCCTGTCGGCACCATCACCACGATCGACGTGAGCCAGGTAACCAACTACAGCATCCGCCTGCTGGATAATTGGCTCACCAGCTTTGTGTTCAACAACACCACGCTGGTACCGGGGCAGCGGATCGCCGTGGGCGGCTCAATCGACTCCGCCACCAATACGTTTGTGCCGGCACATATCATCCTTCGCCGGCAGGGCGTGGTAGGCGATCTGGTATTGAACAGCGTGGTGATCAACAACGGAAATGCCGGAGCGTTCCAGCTGCAGAACAATCACATGCTTGGCTATGTTCTGGGCGCACCGCTTTCAGTGGAGACCTCAAACAGTACGAAGTTCACCAACCTGAACGGACTCGCCGATATACAGAGCGGCGGGAGCATGAGCCTGCCGACCTATGGCCTGATCCTGAAAGATCCAGTCAGCGGAAATCCGACGATGTACGCGCATCGGGTAATCCTGCTGCAGTAGCGTATACCAGCATTAATCAAAAAGGGCAGGCGATCCATACCGGATCGCCTGCTTTTTGCATTCGAAAAATCTAAGCGGAATTTGGCTCTTGAAACTCTACTCAATTACCAAATGACCCGATTACCAATGTCGTTACGCCCGATTGAAGTTCTCTTCGTGCTCATCCTCTGCGCCGTGGCGGCGGAGAATGTTCGGCAGGTTCTGAGAAAACGCGGAGCGCGGCATCACCACATCACAGCCGGCTTCCTGGGCTTTCATTTTCAGATCGCCCTGAACGTGCGAGACAAAGCCGACAATCGAAGTGCTCTTCTTGTATTTGGAGCGCATCTTGGCAATCACCGGCAGCGGCTTGATGCCGTTGCTGTTCAGATCAACAATGATGAGCGAAGGCTTCTCCTCGGCGTTCTCTGTCTTCTCAGCAATATCTTTGTCGGTCTTAACGAACTCGACCTTCACGTTGAGTTTGCGCGAGATCTCCTGGATCTTGGCAACAAAGAAAAGGTCTTCTACGAAGGCGAAGATCCGGGTGGGAGCGTCTTCCCGCTGGGTGAGGGGCTCCATATTGGGAACGGCCTGGGCGCCATTGTGGAAGCGCGAACCCTGCTGGCCGGCGCCGTTGCCCTGATTCCGGTAGCTATGGTCCATGGGGCCGACAAAAGCAGATCCGCCACGGCGTTGGCCGCGATTACCCCGGTTTTGCCGGTTTTGGCCACCCTGTCCACCGTGACTACTGGGTCCGTTCTGGCTGCGGTTCTGGCCTCCAAAATTACGTCTGCGGCGCCGCGACTTACGGTTGTTGCGCGGTTGCTGCGGCTGGTTCATTCCTTCATTCATTCTTATACCTGTGAGCTATTGGTCTATCTTGCCGGATGTCCAAGGGGTGACCTGATATGAACGTATGTTACAAGGGTCTGGTTGGACGTCTTTCGGCTAAATTATTGGAAAAATCTTCGTTTGTATCAGCGCTCTTAGTCTTTGCGCGAAACGCCGCACCGGAACGGGCGGCCACTGAAGACAAAACGATGTTACCACGAACGAACGCCGGTGCAAGCAAAAACTTGTAAATTTCCATCTCGAAGGTCAGTGCAGGATCAGGCCAACATAACCCAGAGATGGTGGGCGCTATAGGATTCGAACCTATGACTTCCACCGTGTGAAGATGGCACTCTACCGCTGAGTTAAGCGCCCGTTGCGCCTGGCTCCCGCTGCCTTGAGTGAAGATTTATTCTATCAGAACCACTCCGGCCGCACCGGGTACGCCGCTCTCGCCGCCAAACTGCGCCTGCCTTCCGCATGCAGTGGCTGGGCGCCGCCGCTCACTTGTATTGTATTCTTCGGTGTGTAAGTCTGTCGCCAGCCGCGTCTCGAAGACGCCACGGCGCAGCGCCAGTTGGCTGCTGCCGTGACGTTGGAGTTCTTTGCGGCGACCGGCCGGCCTATTTCGTTGCAACCTCGGGGGCCGGTACGAAAAAGATCTCTCGCACCTCGATCGGCCCACTGCACGCTTTGGCGCCCTTGCGCGCCCAAGCAAGCGCCTCGTCTATGTCAGCACATTCCAGTATCCATAGACCGCCCACGTGCTCTTTGGTCTCCAGGTAAGGTCCGTCGGTAACCAGCAGCTCACCGTTGGGCTTCACCCGCAGTGTCTGGGCCGGGCCCAGGCCGCCGGCGAACTTTCTGACGCCAGCAGCGATCATTTCGCGATTGAGCGCGTGAATCTCCTCCGCCATCGCTTCGGTCACTGTGGAGGGGTCGAAATCGTCGGGGAGGTAACCAGAAATCAGAAATTGCGGCATGTCGCTTCTCCTAAAGTGGTCTTCAGCCGGGCTTGTTGCCCCGCCTTCACTATAACGACGAACGGCGAGCCCGGAATTCGACAAATTGTCTAGAAAAATTTTAGTCCTTATGTTTGAGTCGCGGTGTTGCTATTCTCGCCTGCCTGCAGCCCTGGCGCGTTTTACCTACCCCCCACATTTCCCCTGTGTCTGGCCTCCATGCCGCTCCTGCATTTTGGGCTACCCGGCACATGAATTGGCGGTGACAAAGCTTGTGGAGCCCGGTGTCCGGAATTGCTCATGGAGCACGGGAGAGTCAGAAACAACCGAACAGTGGTGTCTCCTCTCAACGAGCCCGGGGCGAAATAGTTAGTAGAATGAGCCACCCAGGGCCGCCCAAACGCGTGTTTTCTCGAGCCATGCGGGTTGTTACGAAAGTGGTATTCATGGGTGTTCCTGGGTCCCGTCAAACCCAGGAAAACTAGGGGGATGCGCGAAATCCGGCCATGGAATAAACTCTTAGTTCGGGGCTCCTGACGGCCCTCCCGAAAACCCGCAACTTTTTGTGATCCAAAGGGTTTAAGGGGGTGTGAGCAGCGTGGCCTTAAAATCGGGGTTGTTCATGCCCACAGCTACCGGCAGGATGCAGGGTATTCCGGAGATGGCAGCTAGCCACGTTCCTTACGATTCGCTCACCGATGCGGAGGTAATGCTCCGCGCCGGCACAGATGACGACGCGGCCTACGAGTATTTGGTCAACAAGTATCACCGGCCGATGATCGCCTTCATGTACCGCATGTGTCGCAACCAGGCGCTTGCGGAAGAGCTGGCGCAGGAGGTTTTTCTGCGCGTCTATCGTTCGCGCAAGAGCTATGCGGCGGAGGCCAAGTTTACGACCTGGCTCTACCGCATCGCCACCAACCTGGCCGTGAACCACGCGCGCGACCATAAGGTCGAGCGCAGCGGCAAGATGGTAAGCCTGGACGAGCCGGACGAAGAAACCGGCACGACCCTGGATGTGCCCGATCCCACGCTGAATGTGGAACAGAACATTCTGCGCCGGGAACGGCTTCAGGCCATCAAGAAGCACGTATTGGCGTTGCCGGAAAAACAGCGCGCCGCGGTCTTAATGCATAAGTATCAGGGAATGGATTACAAGGAAATCGCGGATGTGCTCAAGCTGAGCGAGTCCGCCACTAAGTCTCTGTTGTTTCGCGCGTATGAAACATTGCGCGAACGGCTCAAGGAATTTGTATGAACTGCCAGGATGTACGGGAAAATTTGATCGAGCTGCTCACCGGTGGTCAGGCCGACCCGCAGGTGACTGCTCATGTAAGCCAGTGCAACGCCTGCACTGCGGAGCTCGACTCCATGCAGAAAACCATGGCGTTGCTGGACGAATGGGAGGCTCCGGAGCCTTCTCCTTACTTTCTTACGCGATTGCGGGCGCACGTGAAGGAAGAGCGGGAGAAGGCCCCAGCATCCAGATGGGTTGCGTGGCTGCGCCGGCCGGTGCTGGCCGTTTCGCTGGCCACCATGCTGGCTGCAGGCGGATTGGTGTATCGCCTGGTGGATGTAACGCATCAGAAGCAGGGCCCTGATGGGCCGCCGCAGGTTGGGACCGCTGTTGCCGACATCGATTCACTGGACAAAAACCACGACCTATTGATTGATACTGATCTGGTGAACGAATTGACGGGTGCACCGTCAGATGATGTAGCTGAGCCGTAGAAATTCTGCTCGGGGGAGCAAAATTGTGACTGGGGCCACAGTAACTACAATCCTGCTTTTTTCAGGGATGCTGACCGTCTCTGTGCCGCCGCACGTCGATACCCACGCGGCGAGCAGGGTGCCGATCGCTGCCTTGCAAGGGGGCCAGGGGCAGAAGAACCCCAACGCGGGCAATCGTGCCGGGCAAAAAGGCGGGCGCAAGATGGGCGACTGGCTCCAGGCCCACAAGAATCTGCCGCCCGACCAGCAAATGAAAGCTCTGGAGAATGATCCATTCTTCAAGCGGATGCCTCCTGAGCGGCAAAACGAAGTCCGCGAACGCCTGAAAAAATTCAACAATCTGACACCGCAGCAGCGTGAACAGGCGCTGCAACGTATGGAGTTCCTGGCCAAGCTGACGCCGCAGCAACGTGAACAGCTGCGCAACGCCAACCAGCAGCTCAAGGGCTTGCCTCAAGACCGTCAGGTTGCCGTCCACAAAGCCGTCCGTCACCTGCGCCAGATGCCTCCTGACGAACGCAAACAGGTACTGGAATCAGACCGCTTCAAGGGCACATTCTCTGATCAGGAACAGAAGCTGATTGGTCAGCTGGCAGAGATGAATCCGCCGGAAGGCGGAACGGCGCAGAACCCGGAGCCGAAATAATCGACAAGCTCAGGGTCGGGACTTCGGAAAAATCAGTTCATCAACGCCATCGACCTTCGCAATGACAGCGCCGTCTGGCGGATCTCGTCGGCGTCGGAAGCGTCAGGCGACATCTTCACATATTCCTCAAAGTCGTTGAGCGCGCCGCGATAGTCATTGATGTTGTAGCGAAGCACCGCACGCTGCTTCACGTCTTCGGGCGATCGGGGATAGATGACCAGGATCAGATCCACCACCTGCAGAGCATCGCGGAAATCGCGCCGGGAAAGATAGATGGAGCGGAGGTTGTTGAGCATGCGCGTGAGCATCTGCCGTCGGGTGACGGGCAACAGAAATTCCGGCTGCAGGGTAAGCTGGCCGGAATAGATGTCTTTGAGCTTTTCCCGGCAGTCCTCTTCGGTGACGATCGAGCCCCGTTCAAAAGCATCGATCAAGATCGACCGGCCATCCACGTCATAGTGCTTCAGCAGAAAATGTCCGGGCATGCCCACGCCGAACAGCGGAAAGCCGACACGGCGGCCAACTTCCATATAGACCAGCGCCAGGGTGATAGGAATGCCGAGCCGGCGGTCGAGCACGTCATGGAGAAATGAGTTGCGTGGATTGTAGTAGTCCACGGTGTTGCCGCGGAACATCTCCTCCTGGAACAACACTTCATTCAAGACCGCGATCACGTGCGGGGGATCATCAGGATCCTGTATTCTGGCCCCGGCGCGCTGTGCCAGCTCCTCCACCCGGCGGACATAGCGCTCGATATCGAGTTGGGGGTCTTCGATGCGGGCAAAGGTGAGAGCGGCCCGCAGCACATCGACGTGTTCGTCTTCAACGTCAGAACGCACGAGCATGGCGAACGCTTGCGTGAGATCGGTACCTGGCTTGGACGCCACACTAAAATTGTAGCTGATTCACGCGGCTATTTCGCCGCACCGGCGTGATTTCCGGCAGGCCATATTCGATGCGGCAGAAGATAGGTGAAGCCGGCAAAGCCCGCCCACTGCGAAGATGTGCTGGTCAGTCCGCGATTGAAGCCCGCATCAACCACCAGGTTGCGGCGCACGGGATAAGAAATAGCCCACAGGTTTCCCACAGCATTGCCCTGCTGAAATGGCTGCGTGAAATGCCACAGCTCTCCCGCGATGGTGAACTTCTTCAGGGCATGCGAGACCGAAATCGTCTGGCCGAATTGGGCGCGGCCCACCTGGTTCTCAAGCTGCTCGTTGAAGAAGCCGTTCAGATCAAAGTGGAAGCCGGCAAGATCGTCGCTGATCAGCAACAACAGGCTGTGTTCGGGGGTGCCGATATCGAGATCCGGAGCCGAGCCCTGGTAGGCATGCTTGAAATAGCTGAACGCAACCGTCGGACGGTTCTCACGGCCTGCCAGCACGACGCCCTGGGCCCCCACAAGGACATCGCCGGGGTTGAACTCCTTGACTGGGCCCAGACCGCTGTGGACGACAGGCTCGCTGGTCACGAGAAATTGCAGGCGCGGGTGGACAGTGAGTTTGGTTGTCTGTTCGAAGGCGAGGCGGCTGGAAAAACTGGATGAATCCGCGGCATAGAGAAGTCCATTTTCAAATTGCAGATAGCCGACCGGCGTAAGCGTTGCCGGCGTGGCTACAGTAGGACGGGCCGGATTCGCGTCAGGAACTTCGTGGCTGTCTTTTGCAGCCATATTGTCCGGCTTCGATTGGGCAATCGCATGAATCGCAAGAAAGAGCACCAGAAAAACGAAACACAACCAAAGAAAAACCCGCGGCATGGCAGAAGAAGCAATCCGGAGTCGATTTTTCATGCCACCTCAGCAGAGCAGGTATTTTCGATCCTACACCGGGAGCACGAGTGCCTCCTTAATGCCTTTCTGCAGGAATAACGGGGCACCCAAACACAAACACAAATGCAATTTAGCGGCTTGAATGACTATAACCGCATCGGCGAGAATTTATTCCGATGATTTTGCTAAAAGGGGAAAGCAGGCTGGAATTCCTGAATCCCAGCCTGTCGCAAGTCTAAAAGTGAAATCCCAGCTGCGCCGAATATGAGCGCGGCGAAACGAAATGGGTTCCACTGAAAGTTGAGAGGAAGTTAAAGAGCGCGGTCTTGTTGGTGATGTTGATGGCGCTCAGCTGCAGGCTCCACTTGTAACGGTCGCCGTGCAAGAGATTGTCATGCCCCACGGCCAGATCAAAGAGGTTGCGCGATGCAATTCGCGGCGGGTTGTGATCGTCATTTTCGGTTCCCGGCGCCGGAATGGAGATACGGGTCGAACCAAATTGTGAGGGCGTACAGCTGGTCAGCGGAGAACTCAGCGTGGGGAAGACATTGCCGCAGAACAATCCCGCCTGGAGCTGCTGGTCAGCGCTCAGGCCGGTCAGATCGACCGGCGTTGTTGTGTCGGTGGCAAAAGGGACTGCGCCCGCGACCAGTCCGCTGTCATATCGCCAGTTGAAACCCATCCATGGACCGCGCTTACCTGCCTGGTATTGCAGGTGTGCTGTCTGATTGAAAGCTTCGTCGTGGTCAATGCGGAATGCTCCAATCGCGGCAGGCGCAGCGCCGGCACCGCCAAGCTGTGGCGTGAAGAAGCGCGAAGCAACGCTGGAGAAGACAACCAGCGCCGAAAAGCCGTGAAAGTTCGGCACGCTCACCCGGCCGGCGACTCCTGGAATCTTGGAGTTGTGCCATTCGATGGGGAAAGTGAGCGGCGTGCTGCCGAAGACCCCAAAATCATAGGCGTTGTGCGTGTATTTCCAGACGTACTCGCCGGAAAAGACGAGGTATTTTCCAAATGCCTGTTGCAGGCCGGCGTGAAATTCATTGCGCCAGCCGGGAGAAAACGGCGTGGCAGCGTTTGACACGCAGACCAAGAGCGGATTGAGGACCGGATTGGCGCAACCGGTGCTGGAAAGAATCAGGTTCTCATTGAACGGGGTTTCCAGAAGCCGGGCATAGGAAGCGCGGAGGACAGTATTGGTCTTCTTGATGTTGTAAGCAAGGCCGATGCGAGGCTCAGCTTCACCGTGGGAGACAAAGCCGTTGTACACATCCCCGCGCATGCCCAGGTTGAAAGTCCAGTCGCCCGCGGTGATTGCATCCTGCACGTAGAGAGAAAGCAGTTTGATGTCCGCATGTCCGTTGAATGGGAACAGACTGCCCCCGCGAGTCAGGTCAACCGGGAGCAGGAGACTGTTGAAACCCGGGTTCGCCGAGCCGCCAGGATTCTGCGCTCCGCCGCATTGTGCGGTGGACGTGATCCCAGGGTTGGTATTGACACTCCCGTCGGAATTTAGGCATACGGCGTTCAAAGTCGGATCAACAATGCCAAAATGATCATTCTCAGTGAGAAAGGTCTGCTGGTATGTCGCGCCGGCTTTGAAGTTGTGCATGCCTTTCGAATAAGAGATGTCAGAACGGACTCCCGTATTGGTCAGCCTGCGATCCTGGGCCAGTGTTTCCTGCTGAAGATCCGAAGCAAAATCGGCAAAGGGATTTCCGCTGGGGTAATAGTTGAACTGGTCGTGGCGAACAAACGCTCCCAACGTGAGAACTGTATCGGCGTTAATCAAGTGCGTCCACGAAGGCGCAATGTTGAAGGTCCTGATCTGTGAGCGCTGATCAGACGGACCAACAGGGAGCCCGTCTGGCCCCAGACCTCCATTATTGACCACCACACCGGACCAGGCGGTCGCATCCTGAGCGTCAAAGCTATTCGGGGTCTGGAACCAGGAACGTGTGAGTCCCAGATTCAGATGGAGAGAATCAGCCTGGGAGAGCTGAAAGTCCAGCCGGTTAAAGATATTTTCTTCATTCCCTTTGTCGTGTATGGCAGTGAATTCCGGCGTATCAAGAAAGCGTCCGCTGTTCAATCCGCTGACAGAGATAAAGTTGCCCCACCTCTGACCGCCATAAGCGAGATTAAATCCCAGGTTCGATGTGCCAAAGCTGCCGTAGGTAGCTGTGACTGCACCGTGAGGCGTGGTTTCGCCGAGGCCGGAGCGCGTCGTCACGTTGATCACCACACTCGACTTCTCTCCAAATTCCGCCGGAGGCGCGCCGGAAATCACCTCTAACGATTGAACGGAGTCGATCGGAATCTGATTGGAGAAGATCTTGCTCTGCTGATCGGTGATGGGCTGGCCGTCGACGGAGAAAGAGTTCTCCGCGTGATCGCCCATGCCGTGGAAAAGCCCATTCGAATCCGCCGCAATGCCGGGCGAGGCCATGGTAACCAGCGAACTGATCGAGGATGAAGTACTCTCCAGCGGAATCTTGTCGAAAAGGCCGCGATCCACGTCCGTATGGAAAGTAGTGTCAGCTTCGATCAGATCAGTGGCGCCGGCTTCCACGGTAACCGTCTCCGAGGCTCCGGTGATCTTTAAACCGATCGTGAGATTTACCGGAACGATGGAGCGTACATCAACGTCCTGCGAATACGCCGCAAAACCTTTGCCGTCGACCGTGAGGTGATACTGGTTAAAGGGCACGTTGGGAAAACCGAACCGGCCTGCTCCATCGCTGGTGACGGTGCGGTCATAGCCGCTGACGGGGTTATGGATTTGAACTTTAGCACCAGCTACAACGGCATTGCTTGGATCAGTTACTACGCCCTGAATGGTCCCCGAGCTGCCGGAAGTCTGGGCGTCAGCCGTGTAGCAGAACAGAAAAATCACGCTGATGAAAATGAGCGAAGATGCCCATAAAAGGGCCTTCATAGAGATACGCATAGCTCCTCCAAGTGCTTGGTGAATGAAGAGTGTCGGCCTTTATTGAATTGGAGAAAAAGCTACGCGATGGGAGGAGGACGGGATGAATACGGCGATGAATGCAGATCGGTCTTACGATCGATTGCCAGCAGCAGGCTCAGGAAACCAGTCTGCTGGAACGTGACATTAGTGTGACATAACCCGGTCACACGCGCGGCTGAATGCAACAGCGGGCACATGGAACAGTGCCGGGCGTCTTTTTCCAACCCGTCAAGGTGGAAATGCAACGCCTGTGCCGCGGCTGAACCCAGCACCAGCACCAGGCAGGCGATAACCAGCCAGGGCGGGATCCAACGAGCGATGTTGCCTTGTTTTAGTTTCATAACGATAAAAACCTGTCTTGCCGGTGCGCCTTTCGGCGCAACCCCGTTTTCATCACACCTGCAGAACGTCTCCTTCACGCGCCACGGTCCGGTAAAGAACCGGGTTGATGAAGAAACCGAGAAAGAGTCGCGATACCAGGCCGGCCACAATCACGATGGCAAAGGGCTTCTGCGTATCTGATCCGATTCCCGTAGAGAGCGCGGCCGGCAGTAAGCCGAGGCAGGCCACCAGAGCGGTCATCATGATGGGCCGCAGGCGCAGCAGCGCAGCTTCGCGCGTGGCCGTGCCTATATCCATGCCTTCAAGGCGCAATTTGTTGATGTAGGAAATCAGGATCACACCGGTTTCTACTGAAACGCCCATCAATGCCAGCAAACCGAGCACGGAGGAAACGCTGAACGGGGTCCCGGTGAGCTTGAGCGCGATCAGCGCGCCCACCGGCTCGGTCATTATCACGTCGAGCGCGATGACCAGTGGGAACTTGAAGTTGCCGTAGAGAGCAAACAGGATAAAGAAGATCAGCAGAACGGCCAGCGGTCCTACGATCATGAGCTGCTGCTTCGCGGCCAGGAACTGATCATATTCTCCGCCCCAGGCAATGCGGTAGCCGGCTGGGAGTGAGACATTCTTTTTTACCGCAGCCTGGCCGTCTTCCACGGCTCGCTGCAGATCGCGATGCTCAATGCTGTACTGCACGCCGATATAACGCGAGTTGTTCTCACGGTAAATAAAAGACGCGCCGTTGCCCTGCTTGATTTCCGCCATCTGGCTGATGGGAATCTGCTGGCCGTCAGGAGTGCCCACCAGCAGATTGCCGATCTCGGTTGCGCTGCTGCGGAACTGCGGCTGCATGCGTACGACCAAATCAAAGAGTTTCTCTCCCTGGACAACCTGGGTGGCAGCTTGGCCGCCCACGGCCGCCTGGATCACGGCTTCCACGTCGGCCACGTTGATTCCATAGCGCGCAATCTTGGCGCGGTCTACATTGATGTTCAGACTGGGCTGGCCCAACTCGTGCACTACGGTCAGGTCGGTAAAACCTTGTACGGACTCAAGCGTCTTTTTGATCTCCACGGCCTTCTTTTCCAGCACATCAAGGTCGGGACCGTAAATCTTTACCGCCAGCGAACTCTTCAAGCCGGTGAGAGCTTCGTCTACCGCGTCCTCGGCCGGTTGCGTGTAGTTAAAAATAATGCCGGGAAACGCTTCGAGGCGTTTGTCGATGGCCGCGATCAACTTCTCCTTGGTATCGAGTTTGCCTTTCCAGGAAGGATCGTCGTACGGCTTCAGGCCGACATAGAATTCGGCGTTGAAAAAACCGGTGGGGTCGGTGCCGTCGTCAGGCCGGCCATGTTCGGAGCCAACCACGGTGACCTGAGGATAGGAGATCAGGATATCGCGAATCTGCGGGACAATCTTGCTCGATTCTTCAAACGATATGGTATAGGGCATGGTGGCACGGACCCAGAGCGCGCCTTCATCGAGGTGCGGCATGAATTCGCCGCCAATAAACGGGACCAGAGAGAGCGCGCCGATGAAAATCAGCACACCGATCGCGAGCGTCAACCGGCGATTCGCCAGGCACCAGTCGAGCTGCCGGGTATACAGCTTCTTGATCCAGTCAAAAACGCGGTTTGCCGGCTCTTTGACGCCGCCCTTGAACCAGTAGGACGCGAGCACGGGAACAAAAGTGAGAGTGAGAATCAACGCGCCGATCAGGGCAAACGACATGGTGTCTGCCATAGGGTGGAAGAGCTTGCCGGAAGGACCGCTCAGCGCATAAATCGGAAGATAGCCGGCGATGATGACAGCCACTGAATAAAAAATGGGACGATCAACGTCCTTGGCGGCAGCCAGAATGACTTCGTTCAGTTTGTAAGGCTGTCCCTGGCGCAGAGCCAGCTCGCGGTAGATGTTCTCCACCATGACCACGGTGCCGTCAATAATGATTCCGAAATCAATGGCCCCAATCGACAAGAGGTTGGCGGAGACATCGTGCGCGTGCAGAACAATAAAAGCGAACAACAAACTCAGCGGAATAGTAAGCGCCACAATCACGGCGGCGCGAACGCTGACCAGGAAAGAGAGCAGGACAACCAGCACCAGGATCATGCCGCGGAAAAGATTGGCTTCAACCGTGCGTGTAGTTACCTGCACCAGTTCGCTGCGATCGTAAAAAGGACGTATCTTGACGTCGTGCGGCAGTACGGAGTTATTCAGGTCCTCCGTTTTCTTTTCTACATCTTTGAGCACGTTTTGCGTCTGCTCATTACGCCGCATCAGGATCACGCCTTCCACGGCATCGTTTTGGTTCGACTTGTGGGTCTGGAAGCCGAACGATCCCAGCCGGGGCGCATTGCCAATGGTCACCTCCCCGACGTCCCGAATGCGGATGGGAGTTCCCTTGTTGCTGGCCACAACAATATCGCCGATGTCGGCCGTATCCTGCACCAAACCCAGGCCGCGAACGTAATAGAACTGTCCGCCCTGGGAGTAAAAACCTCCTCCGGCGTTGGCGTTATTCACTGTAAGCGCCTGGATCACCTGTGGAACCGTCAGGTGGTATCCGTAGAGCCGGGCTGGATCGAGCAGCACCTGATACTGCATGACTGTGCCGCCCAGGCCGGAATCGTCCGCCACGCCCGGAACAGATTTGTAAGCGCGCTCGACAACCCAATCTTCAATGGTCTTCAATTCCTGCGGAGTGCGGTCAGGGCTTTCCAGCACGTAGCGATAGACCAGACCGCTGGGACTGAACAGCGGGGCCATGCTGGGCGTGACGCCGGAAGGAAGCTGGGCGTCACCGATCCTCTGAAAGATCTGCTGGCGTGCGAAATAGTCGTCTGTGCCCTCATCAAAGGTCAGACGAATATCGGAAAGGCCGTACAAGGAAATGGAGCGCATCACCTCCATCTTGGGCGCGCCGGACATTTCCACTTCCAGCGGAAGCGTGATGAGCCGTTCGACCTCTTCGGCCGCGTGCCCGGGCCACTGTGTGATGAGTTCAACCGTGGGCGGCGCCAGATCGGGATAGGCATCTACCGGCATCCGTTTGAAGGAAATAACGCCGGCAATCACCAGCAAAGCGGTCAGCATCAGCACCAGAAAGCGCTGCCGCAACGCCATTTGTACAAGCTTATGTATCATTTGTTTTTGTCGCTTCGCTCTAAAACTCTAAAGAGCGATCCGCCTTCTCGCTTTCTTCTGCTCCCGCTAACTGCCTGCTCGGCCTGCAGTTACTGTGAACTGGCAAACTGTAAGAACAGACTGCCATCGCCCGCTACCTGTTCTCCGGGTTGCAGCCCGCTCACGATCTGCGTTTTACCGTCGCTGCTTTGTCCCAGCTTCACAGGACGCCGAGTAAACTGGCCCGCGCCTGTGACTACGTATAAAAACGGCTCATTCTCTGCGTCGCGAAGAACCGCGGAGTCAGGAACCAGCAATGCGTCATCGATCTTTCCTGCCACCACCGTGGCCGTCACGTACATATCTTTTTTCAGGCGGCCGGATGGGTTCGCGGTATCGATTCGCGCCTGCAGAGTCCGCGAAGTGGGATCGAGAGCGGCACCCATGAACGAAATGCGCCCGTGAAACACATCGGAATACGCGTCAGTCTTGATGGTGACGGGATCGCCCACGTGGACATAAGCGAGCTGGTTCTCATAAACATTGGCCAGCACCCAGACCGTGCTCATATTGGAAATGGTGAAGCATTGCGTCTGGCCGGCCTGCAGCACCTGACCCGGCGAGCAGAGCCGCTCCACGGCTTCGCCCGGGATGGGCGCCAGCAACGGCACTTCCGGCGAAGTAGGATTCTCGATGAGCGTGTCGGGGCGAGGAATGCCCAGAATCTTCAGCGACTGCTCCGCCGCGGTCTGATCGGCTTGCGCCTGTATCTCTGCCGATTCGGCGGCCTGTAAATCGCGCTCCGCGATCGCGTGGTGAGCGTAGAGATCCTGCGAACGCAGATAGTTCTTGTGCGCCAGGGAGTGCGCATCGCGCGCTTTCAGGTAGTTTGCACGAAGCTGGGAATAATCCGGGCTGCTGACGTACAACATCGGCTGTTCTTTTTTCACGTGCTGGCCCGGCGAAACAATAATCCGGCTGACGGGACCGCTGACCTGGCTGATGACCGGAGTGGTAAGAAAGCTGTTATAGGCAACGGCCCCAGTGAGACGCAGTACCCGCGGCCAGCTGGTCGGTTGGACTGTGATTACCTGGATATGAGAAGCCTGCTCTTTGGGAACGGTGATCAGCTCGGCCTTGCCATCGGCGTCCTTGGAGTAGGCCTTGGCTGGATCGCCGCTCGAACAGGCCGCCAATGACAGGGCGAGAGCAACGGGCAGAAGCACTAGCGCGTGCGAAAGCCGGGCTAAGCGTTGTTGGTGAAAGTAAGTCATGGCAAACTCCTGGTTCCGGTTGCCTGCCGCAGCTGCTCCACACTGAGCATGTACGCCGCCAACGCCTGGCGGTACGCGAGTTGAGTAGATCGATAACTGCGTTCGGCATCGAGAAAATCAAGCAATGTAGCCGCGCCTCCCTTGTAGGCGTACTGGCTGATGTCGCGCGAATCCTGGGCCTGCTTCAGATACCCGGACACGTAAAGCTTCACCACGTCCTGGTTTGAAGCAGCTGCCTCGTAGGCATTGGTAACGTCGGTCATGACCGTGTCTTCAGTGGCCTTCTCGGTGAGCTCTGCCTGAGTCAAGGCAAACCGCGTGCGCGCGATCTCACCCTGATTGCGATCAAACAAAGGCAAAGGCACGCTGAAAAAGAACGACGCCGAGCTCGCACCGGATACGTGCGAGTAGCTGGCTGTGGCATTGAAATCAACCTTGCCGTTGGCTTTGGCGAGGGAAATCTGGCTGTTGGCAGCCGTCACGCCCTTGTGGGCTGCGTTGAGGTCAGGGCGCGTGGCCAATGCTTTGGCTTGCAGGTCAGGAAGAGAGGCGATCAGGGGTTCATAGGCCAGATCTCCGGCGCAATCGTAATCGTGAGGCACGCTAGCGTAGCCAATGAGCTGCCGCAGGGTTCCCAGAGCCTGGACCTTCGCCACCCGCGCGGAACTCACATCGGTCTGGAACTGCAGCAGTTGCAGCTTGATTTTCAGGTAGTCGCCTTCGCTGATATCGCCAGCGCGGTACCGTTGCTCGCTGATATTGACGGTTTCCTGAAAGCTGTTCAGGTCTTCCAACGCAAACTGAAGGGTGGAATTCGCGAGGAGAACGTTGATGAACTGCTGGGCTACGTTGAAGGTCAGTGTGCGCTCGGTATCGGCGATCTGGGCAGTGGTAACGGCCGTGGTGTCGCGCGCGGCCTGGAGGCGGTTCTGGCGTTTGTGCCCGCGTTCGAACAGATAGCCGACCCCGATATCGAACTGCTGCAGCTGGTCCAGGTTGTCGGCAGAAAAATCACCGCTAAATAACGGCAGGAACTGCGAGTCCCACTGCAGGGTTGGATTCGGCCGCAGGTTGGCGGTGATCTCCTGCGCCTGGTTTTGCTGGATCTGCGTCCGCGCCGCCCTGATGGTGGGGCTGTTGGCCAGCGCCAGGTTGATAGCCTGCTCCAGCGTGATCTGCGCAGCTGGGGGACGATCCGGCCGTTGCGGATTCGTCGCCGAGGGCGCAGACCGGCCCCCTTGCGACGACGCCTGCGTGCGCGCCGTCACGGAAGAAGTTAACTGAATTGTTGTTTGCCCCAACAACAGTTGAGGCAGCATGAAAAACGATAGAAAGAGGACTCGAAACATCGTTCCCCTCCAAACCGGAATTTTTTATGGGCCTAACCTTTGGATTGATTACTGAATCAGGCAACCGGCGGGGGACGAATGAAGAGAGAGAGGTCGGAAACAGCGCTCTTGCCTTCCGGTTGATACGGAATGGCAATCGCTTCAACAGCGTGGAATTGAGGCAAAATCTGAACGCTTACCGTGGGCGTATTCGCGTGAATGGTGAGACAGATAACGCAGGGAGAAGAATTCCGCGAGACCGCAGCATCAGAGTGGGCATGCATCGCTTCCAGTCCACTCATGAAGAGAACCAGAAGGATACAGCTTAGCGCCGCCAGGCGCATCAGTTTTTCGGCTTTGAATCGGCTATGGATTGCTTTTTATCCCGCTTGACCGCTCGCGCGCACACTATGGCGGAGGGGTATCGATAATACAAGCACAATTTTAGCACCTTTTCCGTTGCGCAAAGCAAGTGTCAAGGGGTACGAAAGTAGCGAACCAAAATTGCAACGTCAGAGCTGCTGTGCTAGCGTGGAGGTTGCGAGGCGGTTTTGCGAACCATTCCTTCGGGGCTGGACCGAAAGGAAGCTGAACTCTACAGCCAGCTTGACCCCAACCAGCTCCCTAAACATATCGCTATCATCATGGACGGCAATGGACGATGGGCCAAGCGCCGCCATTTGCCCCGGGTTGCCGGACACCGCAAGGGCGTAGAAGCGGTTCGCCTGGTAGTTGAGACAGCAGCCCGCATTGGGCTTCCGGCGCTCACGCTGTATGCCTTCTCGGCCGAGAACTTCGTCCGCCGTCCGGCTACGGAAATCCACTTCCTGATGAAACTGTTGCACCGGTATCTGAAAAACGAGCTCCCGCTCATGCACCGTAACAACATCCGTTTGCAGTTCATCGGGCGCAGCCAGATGCTGCCCCAGGAAGTGCAGGAGCGCATGGCCTGGGCCAAGGAGCAGACCTCGCACAATACCGGGATGGTGCTCACGCTGGCTTTGAATTACGGATCTCGCTCGGAAATCGTGGACGCGTTCAAGTCCCTGGTGCACGCGGCTGCCAACAACGGCGGCATGGAACACCTGCTGAAGATCGATGAAGACACGGTGAACCGGCACATGTATACCAGCCATCTGCCGGAGCTCGACCTGGTGATCCGCACCAGCGGAGAGATGCGCCTGAGCAACTTTCTGTTGTGGCAGGCAGCGTACGCGGAGATCTACGTTACCAAGCTGTTCTGGCCCGAGTTCAACGGCTTCCATCTGCTGGAAGCTATCCAGGAATTCCAGAAGCGCGAACGCCGTTACGGCGGCCTGAACGAACCTGCTCCCGGCAGTTCCAACTAGTCGATGAAACGCGTACTCACCGCTGCGGTGCTGATCCCGGTGGTTCTGTTGCTGGTGTTTAAAGCACCGTTGTGGCTTTACGCATTGGTGATTGCCGCTATCATCATTGTGGCCTTGCGCGAGTATCTGGATATTGCCAAAGCCGCGGGGATCAAGCCGTTCCGCTGCCTGTCCTATGTGGCTGCGCTGCTGCCGATCGGCTTGCTCCTGTATGCAATAGTCGCTTCCAGTTTTCGTCATCGGAATTACTTCTTCTATTCACCAGACCACGGTTTACACTCCCGGTGGCTGGAGCTGGCGTTACTATCGCCGGTTATCTTCGGCGTACCCCTGGTGTTTCGCAAAGATCTGGGCGGCGGACTGGCTTCTTCCGCGGCCTCCGTTTTCGGCGTGTTCTATGTGGGCGCCTCGCTCTCGACCTTCATTGCGCTTCGGTCGGATTCTACGCAGGCGATTTTGGTGATCTTTGTCCTCTTTTCGGTCTGGGCCGGCGACATCGCTGCTTACTATGTGGGCAAGAACTTCGGACGGAATAAGCTTGCGCCTGTCGTGAGCCCGAACAAAAGTTGGGAAGGCGCGATTGCGTCGGTGGCAGCCAGCGTAGGCATGGCGTTTCTTGTGCTGCACTATCGCCATGACCTGAACGAATGGTTTTCTCCGTCAGGAACCTTCCGGTTTGATTTCGGAAGCTCGTATACCCCGCTCGGGACGGTTAAACCGGTTCACGCGATTGTGCTGGGCGCGCTCACCAACATCGCTGCGCAGTTGGGAGACTTGTTTGAATCGGCCCTGAAACGCGGAGCAGGCGTAAAAGATTCCGGGACTCTTCTGCCCGGCCACGGAGGCATGCTCGACCGTATAGACGCGCTTCTCTTTGCTGTTCCCGTGGTGTGGTACTATGCGAACCTGACCAGATTTCTCCTGCCATAATTCTTCTGATGAAGCGAATTGCCATCCTTGGTTCCACCGGCTCGATTGGCCGCAGCACGCTCAACGTGATTGAAAACAATCCCGAGCGCTTTCGTCTGCTCACCATGGCCGCCGGCTCGAACGTGGAAGCGGCGCTGAACGACGCGCGCCGCTGGAAACCAAAAATTCTCTCGCTGGCCACCGAGCAGGACGCCGATAGCGTGCGCAGGCAGCTTAAGTCGGAGGGTCTCGACGAAATTGAAGTGGTCCATGGGCAGGCCGGGACGGTTCGAGTAGCTACTCATCCTGAGGTTGATTTCGTGGTGAGCGCGATTGTCGGCGTAGCCGGACTCAAAGCCACTTACGAAGCGGTGCGCGCGGGCAAAGCAGTTGGCCTGGCCAACAAGGAATGCCTGGTTGCCGCAGGCGAGCTGATCACGGCGGAGGCTCGCAAACAGGGCAAGCCGCTGCTGCCGATCGACAGCGAGCACAACGCGGTACACCAGTGCATGCGCGGCGGACGGATCAACGAGGTCGAGCGCGTGTGGCTGACGGCCAGCGGAGGGCCGTTTCTGAACACGCCGAAATCGGAGTTCGAAAAAATCACGGTGGAGCAGGCGTTGAACCATCCGACATGGAAGATGGGCCAGCGCATCACCATCGATTCCGCCACGCTGATGAACAAAGGATTCGAGGTGATTGAGGCTTGCCGGCTCTTCAACCTGCCGGCCAAGCAGGTAAGCGTGGTGGTACATCCGCAATCGACGATTCACTCGCTGGTTGAATTTAATGACGGCAGCATTCTGGCGCAGCTCTCGGTTACAGATATGCGGCTGCCCATTCTTTACGCGCTTACGTACCCCGAACGGATTACATCAGATCTGCGCTTCAACGTTCTGGATCTCAAGCGGCTGGATTTCTGCCCGCCTGATCTGGAAAAGTTTCCCTGCCTGCGCCTGGCCTACGAAGCCGCCGAGGCCGGGGGCGCCAAGTCTATTGCTCTCAATGCGGCCGACGAAGTGGCGGTCGCAGCCTTCCTTAAGCGGGAAATCGGCTTTAGCGATATTTCTAAAGTCGTAGAACAGACAATTGGTGAAACAAAAGATCGCCATCCTGAATCTATAGAAGACGTACTTGCGGTGGATGCCGAAGCCCGGGAAAGGGCGCGGCACCGGTTGTTGTACCAGCTGGCCCGCTAGCTGGCCTCGGTCCCTTGCATTTACAATATCGAAAACATTCATATGCAATCATTTCCAACCACTATTGTTGCTTTTATTTTTGTTCTGGGTGTGCTCGTTTTCGTGCACGAATTCGGCCACTATGCCGTGGCCAAACTGTTCAAGGTACGCGTAGAGGTTTTCAGCCTCGGCTTTGGCAAGCGGCTTTTGGGTTTCCGCCGCGGAGATACCGATTACCGAATCAGCCTTCTGCCGCTCGGCGGCTATGTAAAGATGGCGGGCGAGAACCCGATGGAAACTCGCACCGGCGATCCCGGCGAGTTCATGAGCCATCCGCGGTGGCAGCGATTCCTGATCGCCATAGCCGGCCCGGCAATGAATATCATTCTGGCCGTGGTGGTCCTCACCGGCGTGTACATGTACCGGCACGAGTATCCAGCCTATCTCGACAAGCCTGCGGAGCTGGGATGGGTGATGGATGGCTCCCCGGCACAGAAAGCCGGATTCCAGGCCGGCGACAAGATCGTTGCCATGCAGGGAAAGCAAAATCCCACCTGGGACGATGTGCGCTACCTCATCCTGGGTAATATGAACCATACCCTGAATGTCGACGTGCAGCGCGGTGAGCAGACGCTGCACTTGAACGTGCTGGCGCGTATTTCGGAAAAGGAAGATAGCGACTTCATGGACGACCTGGGCCTGGTTCCAGCCGGCCCTGCGATTGTAGGAAGGATTGAGATCGGCAAGCCCGCCAACGAGGCAGGAATGCTGCTGGGAGATGAAATCCTGTCCGTCAACGGTACTCCCGTGAAATCAGGGAATGCGGTTGGCCTCTACTCGGTGCTGCAGACGACAAAAGACCAGCCGGTGAAGATCACGGTTTTGCGCAATGGGCAAACCAAGGACCTCACCGTCACTCCACGCATGCTTCCCGGCGGCCCGGGCGCTCCGGCTGCCTATCGCATAGGCATAGAGATTCCGCCGGAGTTTCATACCGAAAAACTCCCTTTCGGAGCCGCGCTGCGGACGGCTTCAGTGGAATGCAGAAAGAAATCGACCGTGATTTTCACACTGCTGGGCCAGTTGGTGAGCGGCAACGGATCGATCAAGGAATTGGGCGGGCCGGTGATGATCGCACAGGAATCCGGCCGCGCCGCCCAACTGGGTTTCCTGGTTCTGCTGGAATTCATGACTCTGATCAGTCTGAACCTGGCGATCTTCAATCTTCTGCCCATCCCAATCCTGGATGGTGGTTTGATGCTGATGCTTCTGATTGAATCGGTCATGCGCCGCGATATCAAGCAGGAAGTCAAGGAACGCGTCTATCAAGTGGCCTTCGTCTGTCTGGTCTTGTTTGCGGCGGTGGTGATTTACAACGACGTGGCCAAAACCCTTCCGAGTTGGACGCACATAAGACAGTAGCAACCAGTAATTAGTAGTTGGCAACTAGCTCTTGTTTAAAAGCTATTGGCTGAATGCTGGCTTGAGGTTGCTTTTATGCGCCGGTTTCTTCAGATCACCCGATCTCCCGATGACGTGCGATCACCAGATTTTCTACATGCTCACCAGCGTTTTGGCGATCTCGTCCCAGCGCCATTGCGACTGAGGTCCAAGCAGGTGTACGCCGCCGAGCCAGCGATCGATGCCGCCGCTTAGCGCGATCCAGTCGGCTTTGCCTTCGAGCAGCTTCTGCCCGGCTTCGGTAACCGCGTAATCATTCTTGTGTACCTCTACGAGCGCCGGGTTCGGTCCAGCAGCCAAGCCGTCGAGTCGCAGATAAACCGAACCGTCCCCCCAAGGTGCTTCTTCCTGCTTGCGCGACTGGAAGTAGATTTCCTGCCGCTTGCGCGCGCCCGACGCAGCGGCCTGCAGGATTTGGCGCTCTGTGCGGGAAAGCCCGTCAGTGGTCCCCGGATATTCCTGCAGGAAGCGCTCGAGCGCCGCTGCCAGAAAAGGCAGCGCAAGTGACTTTTGCTCGCCCAGTCCGAGCAGGGCCGTAGGATCGTCAGAGCAGAATGCCTGCCAGCCTTCGTGCGCGGCTGACAAATGGGCAGGAGTGACGTTGGCTCGCATGGGAAAGAGCCGGGCCAGTTGCGGTCCACTCAATTGTCCCAGGCCATAGAACGGCTTCACACCGGGGTACGAGTTGATCTGGATGAGGCTGAGCTTGCTTCCGCCATTGTGGCTACCGAACCAGTCCAGCAACTGCAGCAATTGCAGTTGGTCATAGAGATCGTGCTCAAACCACAGAATAATTTCGTCGTGCTGGCTGGAGTTCTCCAGCGCCCGGTCGCGCGAAGCGAATCCCGCCCGGATCTCCTCATAGTCGCCCCAGCCAAAGCCGGCCAGCGTCTGCGCACGGACGTCAGAGAGTTCGCTCAGCGTAGGGGTTTGAGGGACAGGGCCGTCATGCAGCACGTCACGCCAGGCAAGGTATGAACCCGGAAATCTGACTTGCCGGAAGGTACCAACGACCGAATCTCCGTTGGTGATGTGGAGCATAGGGGAAGGCTAACACAGGGAAATTGCCAGAACCGCCCGGAATTGCCAAAGATTGGCAAACGTGACAAAACGCTACCACTGATAAACACGGATAACACCGATTCACACTGATTTGGGAAAGTCAGGATCGGCTCTGAAGGGTTGTGGGGAAATCGGCAATTTTCGCAACGTTCTGATCCGGGCAAATCAAGGTGATCAGTGTTATCAGTGGCAAGGTTTTCAATTTGGGATTCGTTGGCAATTTCGCCGATTTTGGCAAGTCCTGAATCCTGGTCTTCGGCTAAACTTAGTTCACGCGCCATGGTCTTCGTTCTCGACAACTACGATTCCTTCACTTACAACCTGGTCCAGTATCTGGGTGAACTGGGCGAGAAGGTGGAGGTGCGTCGCAACGATCAGGTGACGCCGGAAGAGATCGAGGAGATGAAACCGGATCATATCCTGATTTCGCCCGGGCCCTGCACGCCGCAGAAAGCGGGGATCAGTATTGACCTGATCAAATACTTTGCGGGCAAGCGCCCCGTGTTGGGGGTGTGCCTGGGACATCAGGCGATCGGCGCGGCATTCGGCGGCAACGTGGTGCGGGCGCGGCAGATCATGCACGGCAAAGTCAGCCAGATCAAGCACGACGGAAAGACCGTCTTCCGGAACGCGCCGCTGCCCATGACCGCGACGCGTTATCACTCCCTGATCGTGGCGGAAGAGGGGCTGCCGCAGGAACTGGAGATCAGCGCGGAAACAACCGAAGCTGACGGCAGCCGTGTAATTATGGGACTGCGCCACCGCCGGTTCCCGATCGAGGGAGTACAGTTTCATCCTGAAAGCGTCTTGACTGATTCCGGGAGACTCCTGCTAAAGAACTTTTTAGCGATGTAGACACAACCCTACCACTGATAACACGGATTCACACTGATTTAGAAAGTGAGGATCAGCTTTGAAGAGTTTGGAAAATCCCGGCATTTTTGCATGCTCAGATCCGTGCGAATCAGCGTCAGCGGTATCTGTTGTGAGATTTTCAGTTTTGGCACTCTTTGGCAATTCCGGCGATTTTGGCCATAGTTAATCCCTGCAATCCGCTGATCCATTTGATCGATGTAAGCTCGCGGTAAATTCTTAACGCCATGCAATATCCCATCAAAATCCGGGCTATATAGGCTAGAATCGGTGCCAACGGCTACTCGCATTGGAGGCTTTGGCTATGGCGCAACCGGGCCCGGAGAAACGCTCAATCCGCCGGTTTCCGCTTGATTTGCCCGTCTCCGTGAAATTCCTGGAGAACGGCAGACAAGAGGCGGCCGGACACACACGCGACGTAAGCGCGCGCGGGGTTTTCATGTACCTGGAAACCGACATTCACGTCGGAGCGCCCATTGAGTTTGTAATGACCCTGCCGCCGGAGATCACACTGTCCGATGCAATCCGCGTTCGTTGCACGGGGACGGTGTTACGAGTGGAGAAATCAGGAAGCGAGCAGGGCGTCGCAGTGGCAATCAGCAAATACGATTTCCTGAATGGAGAGTAGTCAACTGTCAATGAGGCGCCAAACTGTCTTGGGAAAACAGGTCCTGGTTGCTGCGCTGCTGCTGTCGCTGCTCTCGCTGCCAGCCGTGGCGCAGGGGCCCGTTCCCTTGGGTGAATTGTTCGCCTCGGATGCGGGGCAGAAATCGCTGCAACCCGTAGGTTCAGGTATGACCGTAGTTTCGGGATCGGAGTTGGCGGCAGGAATTGCGCCGGCGACGCTCAAGCTGTATCGCGGCGGCCAGGTACGGATCTGCCCGCGCAGCGGGCTCAGCGTCAGCGCCAGCGGGCGCGGACTCATGCTGGCCACAGGCACAGGAGCCGTGGAGGTCGACTATCAGCTTTCACCGGAGGCTGTGGACGTGGTGATTACTCCGGACTTCAATGTCACGCTGGTAGGGCCCGGCACGTTTCACTTTGCGGTTGAGATAAATAAGCGCGGTGATACCTGCGTGAAGCCGCTCGAGGGAAATAACTCCGAAATCACCTTTTCAGAGTTGCTGGGAACGGGTAGCTACAAGGTGAAACCCGACGAGGCTGCATATTTCCCCGGAGGCAAGATTCAGGGTTCGACAGTTTTCACAGGCGACTGCGGTTGTCCGCCCATGGCGCCGGTCCTGCGGGCTGAAAATCAGCCTGCAGCCGCTCCGCCGAAGGAGAAGGAGAAAGAAGAACCAAATCCTCCGAAACCGGCGGAGCATGTCGTGGTTGCGAGCAATGATCCCACTGCGCCTACACCCCCGGAACATCCCGGGCAGGTGCACGTGCAGGTGGATACCCCGTTTGTTTTTAACGCTCGGCCGTCCGGTACCGGGCCATATTCTGTGGCGAAGCTGCAGATTTCCACCTTGCCCAACGTATTTTTTGTGCAAGAACAGGTCGATCCGCTCGTTCTCAAGGAAAAGACGCCGGAAGTGTCTCAAAAGACGGAGCCGGAGCCGGCCAAGCCCGTGGAAAAGCCGAAGCAGGAAAAGAAAGGATTTATGGGCCGAATCAAGGGATTTTTCGGCTCTTTATTCCATCGATAAGTTGTTGCTTGATGAGGAATTAGATACACTAACTTTAGCGCATGTACCGTGGTGAAACTTTTCTGATGACAAGGCGTCTATACTAGATAAATCCTTATGTCTCTCGATGCCAATAAGCCGACGCCGCCGCCCCCAAGACCCGATCCAACTGGAAACCAGCCATCGGCGCAACAGGACGTGGTGAAGTTTGCCAAGGATGCAAAATCAAGTCCGGCGGTGATGCCCACGCTGCTGGGAGTTGGCTACGGCACTTATCAGCAGCGCCCGGAAAATTTTCTTTTGTCGTTTGTAACGCACACCGGCGCGATAGCGCTGATGCTGTATTTGCTGCACGTCGCAGTACCGGCCAAGATCATTCCACCGACCAGCATGAATTCGGTTGATCTGGCGCCGTATATCCCCATGAAGGTCGGCAAAGGCGGCCCGAGCGGCGGTGGCGGCGGAGACGCGAGCAAGTTGAAAGCTTCGGCAGGCACACCGCCGAAGGCAGCCAGACAGCAGTTCACTCCTCCTACCGTCATGGTGCAGCAAAAGAGCAAGCTCATGATCGAGCCGACGGTGGTCGCCGATCTGAAAACGCCGCCCAACACGCAGTTGGGTGATCCGCTGTCAAAACTGATGGCGCCTTCGAACGGAGTCGGCGTGGGCGGAGGAATCGGCAGCGGCGATGGCGGCGGCGTTGGATCTGGACACGGCGGTCCCGGCGTTGGCCCGGGAATCTATCATGTGGGCGATGGTGTCAGCCCGCCTCGTGCCATCTATACTCCGGAGCCGGAATTCTCCGAAGAAGCGCGCAAAGCGAAGTACCAGGGCGTGGTCGTCCTCAGTATTGTCGTGGGAACCGACGGACGCGTGCACAGTCCCCAGGTGATTCGATCTCTGGGAATGGGTCTGGACGAAAAAGCCATCGAGGGAGTGAAAACGTGGAAGTTCGATCCCTCCAAGAAAGATGGACGTCCGGTTGCCGTGCAGATGCAGATTGAAGTAGCGTTCAACCTCTACTGATCAAGTTCGAAACGCGAAAAAGGAGATGCAATCCGCATCTCCTTTTTGTTTCTCCTGATATTCTGATCTGCGCCGCGCGTCCCGACCACAAAGGCCCTCTAGTCGCGAGCCTCTTCCAACTGGCCTTTTTCCAGCTTCTCCTGGCACTCAATGCAGTAGCGAGTCCAGGGCACAGCTTCAAGCCGTTTGGCATTGATCTCATTGCCGCAACTTACGCACTCGCCGAAAGAGCCTTCACGGATGCGCTGCAGCGCGGTCTCAACCATCTGCAGGAGCTGGCGATCATTGTTGCTCTGCGAGAATAGAAACTCTTTCGTGTAAGAGCTGGCAGCGCGATCGGCAATATCCTGGGCGGAATCCTGATCCGCGATACGGCCATCTTCCTCGGTGCGGCTCACGGTCTTGCGCAAGCTTTGCTGACGCTCTTCGAGCCGCTTTTTAAACGTGTCCAGCTTCTTCTTGTCCATGCGTTTTGATAAACCAACAATCTTAGTCGCCATATTTAGCACCGTCAAATGTTCCGAGTCGAGGGTTAGATGCAGCAAGTGGGGCTCTGGTCACCGAGGTGCTCACAAATTTAAATGCTGCCAAAACAGAAAAGCGGCCCATCGGGCCGCTTTCGTCAAAGAGGCGAAAAAGGAAGGGAAATCTCTCAGGGAAGGCGATGCAAGATCATGAAGCCCCGACTTGCGCCAGGACACACGGATTGAAGAAGTCTACAAACTTGGAAGAGGGTTGAAATCATTTGTTTTTTACGGCCTCTTTTGTTTGTCTATAAAGCAAGCAACTCGGAAACCAAAGCGCTTCAGACTACTGTGGAAAGCCGGACATGGAAATAAGACTCTTGTTTTATTGCAGTTAAGGAGGCAAATTGGGACCGCACGAGACTAAGGTGTGGCAATTCTGCACTTGTAGGTAGGGTATTGCGATACCACTTTTAGCCCTCGTCGTGCTTAGCCTGTGCTTTTGGTTGCTCCTCCATTGCTTTGAGCTTATTGAGCAAGGCTTTATAGCTGATCTTGAGGATCTTGGCGGCCTGCCGGCGGTTCCAGCGTGTTTGCGCAAGAACGCGTTCAATGGCTTCGCGCTCGGCTTGCATGGCCGCACGCCGTCCGATCTCAAGCAATGACGGCATCTCCATCTCTACACCGTTGCTGCCGGCCTGCACCGGCGGCGTGGAAACCAACGGAGGCGCGTTCCCGGCCAACGATGGAACTGACGAAGAAATGGAGCTCACGATCGGTTTGTGGGTGGAGAGTTCGCGAATGATTTGCGCCTCATTGCCGACGATTACATAACGCTTGACCAGGTTCTCCAGTTCGCGAATATTTCCCGGCCAGGCATACTCCATCATGCGCGTGATGGCATATTCGCTGAACATAGCGGGCTTTTTGCCGTAGTGCTCACTGTACTTTTCCAGAAAGTACTTCAGAAAAACAGGGATCTCTTCGCGGCGTTCGCGCAGCGGCGGAATGTGAATTGTAACCACGTTCAGGCGGTAGAAAAGGTCCTCGCGAAACACGCCCTCTTCCACGGCGCGTTCCAGCGGTTTATTGGTGGCGGCCAAAACGCGGACATCGACCTGAATATCGCGCTTGCCGCCGAGGCGAGAGAATTCATGGTCCTGGAGCACGTGCAGTAGCTTGGCTTGCAGCGCCGGATGCATCTCGCTGATCTCGTCGAGAAAAATCGTGCCGCCGTTGGCCTGTTCAAATTTGCCCAGCTTCTGCCGGTTGGCTCCGGTGAAGGCTCCGGCTTCGTATCCGAAAAGCTCGCTTTCCAGCAGCTCATGGGGGATGGCAGCGCAGTTCACTTTTACAAAGGGCTTATCACAGCGCGATGACTCGGAATAGATCATGCGCGCCACCACTTCTTTGCCGGTGCCGCTTTCCCCGCGAACCAGCACCGTGGCCGTGGTATCAGCCACCTGTTCGATCGTAGTTTTCACTTCCATCATCTTCGGACTGGAACCGAAAAGCATGGTGAAGTCGCTTTGCCGGCGCACCTGTTCACGCAGCTGTGTCACTTCGCGATAGAGTCGCTGATTGTCCAGCACCTTGCCGATGCGCATATCGAGTTCTTTGGGATCGACCGGCTTGCTGATGTAGTCATCAGCGCCAAGCTTTGAGGCTTTGAAGATAAACTCCGGATCCTTGCTGGCGGAGAGCACCATGACGGAGACGCCTGGCTTCATCTGTTTGAGGCGCTGCAAAGTCTCAGTACCCGCTTCACCATCCATGGAAACTTCCACCAGAACCAGCACCGGATCAAACGACCGAAACACCCTTAACGCTTCCTGCTGGCTGGAAGCGACGGTGACCTCAAAATTGCGGCGAGCGAGATGCGAGGCCAGGTACTTGGCCATAACGACATCGTCATCCACAATCAAAACTCGGATTTTCTGGTTCATTCCTTCTCCCTGAAACCGATCGACGGCCAGCACTTGCGGGAAAGTCGTGAATGAAGATGCAGATGGAGTGGTGACGCCATCTGGGGCTCATCAGCCCAAGGATATTGTACTCTGATTCCATTTTCAGGCACTAGGATGCCTAATTAGCCTGTGGAAAACTTACATTCTGCGTCAAAAGGCAGGCAAATGGGTATTCAGATTCCCACTAAGAGTCCGGGCTAACTTTCCGACTGATCGGTTTTAGGATGAACGCTTGCCGGTAATGAAGTGGTACGGCGGCCAAGGTCCGCTCATCACGACTTCAATTCCAGGCAGATGGCGGGTAGCCATCTGATAGCGGTTTTGGTATTTCTGCACCTTTTTGTGGTCAATGAGATGGGCTATGTCGATGAGCATTCCACCGGAATCTACTTTGCGGCAAGAGACGTCTTGATCGAGAGGAGAGAAAATCTTGTGGACCTGAACGGAGAGGGCGCGGGCTTTGGTTTGTCGCTCGCGCTGTCGGACTGCCTTTTCCCTCAGTTTGCTCAGGTACTCGCTGCCGACGGTAGCGGGAAGTTCGATCTCCTCCAGCGCCTCGCGCAGCGAACCGTCCTTAATCAGCAATTTCAGATGCATCTCCGCCTTGCCCTTCAGCTTGGCTACACTCTCCAGGAAGGCTTTGCGGTTGAGCCGGACGGCGCGGCGCAGGGCATCATCCGTATCGAAAACTGTGCCGAAGCGGAAAGGAAGCACGGTGGTGCGCTTGAAGCATTCACTCACCACATGCGCATGTTGCAGGAGCGCTTTCTGGCCAAGATCGCCGGTAGGAATATATTCGCTTACCAGGACGGAAAAATCGCCGCTGGGATAAGCAAAAATCTGGGCATCAGCAATGCCTTTTAAACCTTCGATCGGAACGGGGCGGCGAGCGCGAATGCCATTCTGGAATGCCTGCTGCTCAACGATGCAGTACGCGTACCATGCCATTGGGGAGCTTCTCCTGTCGGAAAAACGTTCGGGCCGGCGGTGAATTTTTTATAAACGGGCGAAGTTTACTGCGAAGAGCTTCAATCAGCGCCAGCGGGTTTTCCAGCGCCAGAGCTATCCTAAGCTGAGAAGCCGATAAATGCAACAGAGAGTGTGCACGAAGAGTAATTAATCGTGAGTTGCTGGTTATTTTATATCGTCAGGCGACCGAACCAGCGGCGCGAACCTGCCTGGAGCAGAGCTGAAGTCTTTTGTTTTCACGCGGTTGATTAGTTTGTAATGGGGTCAGCCTGATTCAAGACCTTGGCGATACGTGAAACCTCATGGTCAGCCAATTTCAGGTAGAGCACAATCTCGGGATCGCCGGAGCAAACCCCGGCCAGGTAAAGAGCGTTGCGAATGACCGCCAATGGACTGTTGATCTGGTGCTTCAGCTCGCGGATTAATTCCTTTTTAGAAATCGCCATCTCGGTCACCTCCAGCATTGTGGTATGCAAGCAGCCAGCCACGCCGGACTGCGAAATGCCAATTTCTGCCCTAACGGCAAAACCATGCAAAACAAAGGCATGTAATAGGCATCCGACTCCTCATTGTTAGGGCAACGTGTGCCAATGGCGACCCCGCCTATGCGCCGGGAGACGGTCAGCTACCCTGTACATTTGGCCTATTGCCGGTAAAAAGGACATGGAGACTTCCGTAAGTTTCCCCAGATCAGACGGCGGCATCTCACACAATGGCCTGCAGGAGCCTGGCTTTGAGCTCACCGAGAAAGATGTTTCCGATGCTTTCCCATGAATCGCAGAATCCAGCGTCATGTCCGCCTGAGCGATTCGTGGTAGAGGTGTTTTCAGAGCTGCGCGCGGAAACCATCCAACAACGATGGGAAAACGTGAACGTCATCTTGCGCATGAGCATGCTCACAGGGCTGCAGATGCAGTTGGACGCCACCCTCAACCTGCTCTGTGACATGGCAGCCGAGATCACCCAGTTCGAACGCGCTTTGGTCTATTTCTGGGATGAAGGCCAGGAGTTGATGCAGCTCCGGCTGGCGCGCAACCTGGAGAAAAACGCCGGGCAGGAGATCGCGAGCGGAAACGTGCTGAACTTCTGGGCTATCAAATATGGGCGGCCGCTGCTGGTGAAGCGCGGGCCCAACCTGCAGGCCGACGCGTTGCTGCAGGTGCTCAACGCCGCTTCAGCACTCTCCGTCCCGTTATTTGTGAGCAATCGCGTGATGGGATCGCTGCAGTTCTTCAGTTCGCGGGCGGACGGTTTCAGCAAGGAAGACGCTCAACTCTTGTGGATCCTCTCGCTGGTTGCGGAAAACCTTCTTACCCGCGAATACGCCAATGAGGGCCTGCTGCGCTTTGCCTTTACCGACTACCTGACCGGCCTGCGCACGCGCGGCTATTTTGAGCAACAGCTCGAGCTGGAGTTCAAGCGCGCGGAACGCCGGCAGCAGAAGTTTGCGCTGCTGATGATCGATATCGACCACTTCAAGAAGGTGAACGATACTTTCGGCCACCACATTGGCGACCAGTTGCTGCGCGACGTAACCTCGATTCTCATGAAGGACATGCGCGAGGTGGATACGGTAGCGCGCTACGGCGGCGAAGAGTTTGTCATTATCCTGCCGGAAACCACCATGACCGGGGCAGTCTATGTGGCGCAGCGCCTGCGCCGGGCCGTGGAGCAGGCGAAATTTTTTGCCGGGTCACCCCACTCCGTCCAGCATCTCACAATAAGTATCGGCGTTGCGGTGTATGATACCGACGCCCAATTCAAGCGCGATTTGATCGAATTTGCCGATGCGGCGCTCTATGCCGCGAAGAATGAAGGACGTAACCGCGTCATCTGCTATTCCGAACTTGCCGGGAAAGAGAGCAAGCAGGTTTTGTAAGCCTATGAGTTCCAGCCTTCATACAGGCCATCAAAGAACTGAATCACTGCTTCAGCCTGGACGCGCCAGGGCATGGCGGGTGATCCACGCCTGCGAATACGCGCGCGACGTTCTGCCGGTGGTGGAGGGGCAGGTTTCTGCAGGCATGCGGCCGTTCATCGTGACCCCGAATGACGCAGGGACAGCCGAACTGTATCTGGCGGGCAGACAACTTGAGGGTCAGCGATCGCTCTCCCTTCTGCGTTCCTGGCAGGACGTGCGCCACTGGCGCAAGTCGCTGCTTGACTGCGCACCTGAGGTCTCCTCTGACCTGGTCCACGCGCACAGCTTTGCCGCGGGAATGGCAGCGGTACGCAGTTGCCCGTGCGTGGTTTACGACCTCGGCGCCTGCATTGAAGAAATGGCCATCTCAGCGCATCTCTGCGAACCCGGCAGCTGGATGGGCAGGTCATTCCGCGTTGCCGAGCAATTCGTCCTTTCGCGAGCAGCTGCAGTCATCGTCCACTCCCAGGGAATGAAAGAAGCGGCACTGGAGCGGGGCGCTCCGGCGGAAAATACCTTCCTGATTCCCGATCCGCTTGGCGGTGAAGAAGAGCCGCCGCTCTTCCCTGACATCGATTTTCTTGCCCGCCGCTACGGCCTTGCCGCAAACACCGTTTCATTCTTCGTGCCTCAGTTTGTGCAAGATGGCGGAAGCCAGCTCTCCGAAGCCGCGGTCCCGGTCCTTGAGGGTTTTGCTCTCGCGTCCAACGAATTGCCGCAGTTCAAATTGCTGCTGGAAGCCCCGGAAAGCGCACGCCGGGCCATCAACGAGCATGCGGGCAGATTGGGAATCACGGCCCACGTGGCGCTGGTGCACCAGCTTGATGCTCCGGCGACATTGCAATGCGCGCATGTAGTGATAGCCCTGGGAGAGACTCCGGCTGACCTCGTTGCTGCGCGCCTGCCAAACGATGTTTGCCTGAAATGCTTATGGCAGGGCAAAACGCTTCTGGCGGCCGATGTACCGCGCAATCGCGACGCTACACCTGACGGGCGTGGCTGCCTCTGGTTTGAAGCCGATAATCCGCGCGATCTCGGCTATCGCATGGCGTTTCTGGGACGCAAGCCGGAATTTCGCGCGGCGCTGGGCGTGGCCGGGAGAATGTACGCTTTTGAAACCCGCAACCATGCCGCCATCGGAAAGCTGTATGACGAGGTCTACCGCTATGCGGCGAGCCGCAAAAAAACCAACGGCGCCGGACCCACGCTTGTAAACATGGAGCCGGCGGAGAATTGGGGATGAGCGGAATTGCCAAAATCGCCGAAACTGCCAAAGACTGCCAAAACCTTACCACTGATAAACACTGATAACACCGATTCACACTGATTTGTAAGGTCAGGCAGATCTAGCAAGCTTCGGAATTCCAGCAAATTTCTCGGCGTTCTGATCCGTGTAAATCAGTGTCATCAGTGTTATCCGTGGTGAGGTTCTCGCTTTCGGCGATCTTGATGTTTCTGCAATACTCCATCTGCGGTCATCTGCGTGAATCAGCGGCTGATTGCTTCTTCTCCACCTTCGCCCAGGTATCCTTTAACGCCACCGTGCGGTTGAACACCAGCGCTCCAGGCTTCGAATCCGGATCGACGCAGAAATATCCCAGGCGTTCAAATTGATAACGCGCGCCGTCAGCGGCGTCTTTCAACGACGGCTCCAGCTTTGCATTGGTCACCAGTTCCAGCGAATTTGGATTCAGGTTCGCCGTAAAGTCCTGACCTTCAGGAACATCATTAGGGTCAGGACTGCTGAACAGGTTGTCATAAACACGTATCTCGGCACTAATGGCATGCGCCGCCGAGACCCAATGAATCGTGGACTTCACCTTGCGGCCGTCAGGTGCGTTGCCGCCGTGCGTGGCGGGATCATAGGTGGCATGGACTTCAACCACTTCTCCGCGATCATTTTTTACCGCGCTCTGCGCGGTGATGAAGTATCCGTAGCGCAGCCGGACTTCCTTGCCCGGCGACAGGCGGAAGTAACCCTTGGGCGGCTCTTCGCGGAAATCGTCCTGTTCGATATAGAGCACGCGGCCGAACGGGACCTTGCGTGTGCCGGCGCCCGCGTCTTCCGGATTGTTGACCGCGTCCATCTCTTCGGTCTGGCCCTCAGGGTAGTTATCGATCACGACCTTGAGCGGCTTGAGCACCACCATCACGCGCAGCGCGCGCCGGTTCAGGTCTTCGCGAACAAAGTGCTCCAGCATGGCCAGTTCGATAGTGCCGTTGGTCTTGGTTACGCCGATGTTGGCGACGAAGTTCCGCAGTGCTTCGGGAGTATAGCCGCGGCGGCGGATGCCGCTCAGGGTCGGCATGCGGGGATCGTCCCAGCCGCGCACACGGCCCTGTTGTACCAGTTGCAGCAGCTTGCGCTTGCTCAGCAACGTATAGGTCAGGCTGAGGCGGTCAAATTCGATCTGCTGCGAGGGGAAAATTCCCAGCTCCCTGATGTACCAGTTGTAGAGCGGGCGATGGTCCTCAAACTCCAGCGTGCACATGGAGTGGGTGATGTTCTCGAGCGAATCGGACTGGCCGTGAGCGTAGTCGTACAGCGGGTAGATGCACCATTTGTCGCCGGTGCGGTGGTGCGGCTTGCGAAGAATGCGATACATCACCGGATCGCGCATGTTGAGATTGGGAGAGGCCATATCAATCTTGGCGCGCAGGCAGCGTGAGCCGTCAGGAAATTCGCCGGCTTTCATGCGCGCGAAGAGATCCAGGTTTTCTTCGACCGAACGATTACGATGCGGGCTCTCTTTGCCAGGCTCGGTCAGCGTGCCGCGGTATTGGCGGATTTCGTCCGCGCTCAGATCGTCGACGTAGGCTTTGCCTTTTTGGATCAGCGCGACTGCCCAGTCATGCAGTTGCTGGAAATAGTCGGAGGCGTAGTAAAGGCCTTCCCACTCGAAACCAAGCCAGCGGACGTCTTTTTGAATGGACTCAACGTACTCGGTCTCCTCTTTTTCCGGGTTGGTGTCATCAAAGCGGAGATTGGTGCCGCCGCCGAACTCGTCGGCCAGTCCGAAATCAAGGCAGATGGCCTTGGCATGGCCAATGTGCAGATAGCCGTTTGGCTCCGGAGGAAAGCGCGTCCAGACGCGGCCGTTGTACTTGTTGGTCTTCAGGTCGTCGACAACGATGTCACGAATGAAGTTGGAGGGACGAGTGGGCTCTGGGGCTGAAGGAACGGCTTCCGGCTTGGGATTGAAGGCAGTCATAGACGATTCAGAAATTTTATTGGCGCAATCGACTATCTTAATTGCACCGGCATAAAATAAAAACCCATCGAAACACGGTTGTCGCCCTTCGGAACTGCTCAAGCGAGGCGCAGATGAAGAGAAAAGAAACAGGCTTAAGCGCGGTTTTTGCCATTCTTATCGTTCATGTCATGGCGCTTGCGGCAAATGCTCAGGCGCAAGGCAAACCAACCTTCTCTCCCAAAGCGCAGGCGCGCATCACCAAGGAAGTCCGCCACCAGATCCTGATGCTGCCTCAATTTGGGGTGTTCGACAACATCGCCTTCAAGCTCGAGGGCTATGACGTGATCCTGCTGGGGCAGGCGACACAGCCTTTGCTACGCAGCGAGGCCGAGCGCGTGGTGAAAAAGATCGAAGGCGTAGAGCGGGTGGAGAACCGGATCGAGGTCTTACCGGTGTCATTCAACGATGACCGGCTGCGCCGCGATGTGTTTCGCGCCATCTATGGCTTTGAACCGCTGCGGCACTACGGTATAGGTTCCAACCGGCCGATTCACATCATCGTGAACCGCGGCCATGTGACGCTGGAGGGCGTGGTCGATCGCCAGGGAGATAAGAATATGGCCGGCATTCGCGCGAATGGCGTGGCCGGAGTTTTTTCCGTCGAGAACAACCTGGTGGTGCCGGAGAAGGGGCGCTAGTCGAAGCTGCGCCTGTCCAGGACGACCAAAGGAACATCATCCCAGGCTTTCTGCTTCACGAAAGCTGCAGGTTTCTTTGCCTTGAAGTGACAATTCTTCATAAATCCAAATCGCCGGGCCGGCATCTCTGGGTTACAAGAACTAGGCGTCGAGATAGCAGCAGCTCCTTCCCAAATCGACGTGGGCCGGCGGCAAGGGAGAGTTGCGCCGGCCCTGATAAAGGAATCGCATATGATCCGAGCCACTCGCTGCAGTCCCTCCGGTTTCACGCCCTTAACATTTTCGGCAACTGCCGGCCGCAGGATGATGCAAGGCGTCATGGCGGTGGCGCTTGTGTTCGCTCTGTTAGGAAACATGGCGGTGGCTCAGGATGAACCGGTCAGGATCGTACCCAGGCATTTCGGTTCCGCGCAGGGGACGGCGGTCGATTCGGGTGCACAACAGCCGGCGGCCGCCCCTCCATCGGCGCAAAACCCGCCTGCTGACACCACGGTTGTGCTTCCGCCGGGAACCCAGCTGCCGCTGGGGTTGGTGCGCCCTCTTGAGCTCAAGTCGTCACAAGCGAAGGGTAGAGGGGTTTATCTTCAAGTGACGTTTCCGGTGACTCTGGGCAAGCAAATGATTGTGCCGCCGGGCGCGTATGTCCAGGGCACCATTGAGAAGCTGACCACCAACCGCGGCGCGAACCCTGACCTGGAATTTGAGCTACGCTCAGCCACCCTGATCTTTGCCACCGGTTATACGGTGCCGCTGACCGGCGATGTCCACCTGCTGCACAATTTTGCCCGCTTGAAGCCCGGCGATTCGCCGGTTATCGCGGCCCTTCCTGTGGGCAAGAGCAATGTGCCACAGCCGGCGATGTCGGCGGTCGGCACCACGCCGGCGCCGCCTCCATTGCCTCCGCTTCCAAGTGGGCCGCGCACTGCGTTTATCGCCATCGGTGTGGTCACGGCTGTGGCTTTCGTGGCCCTAACCGCGTGGGCGCTGCATCGTCACAATGACATTTACCTGGACGCCGGAACGCCGCTCGAAATCATTCTGGCTGAGCCGCTGACGCTCGATGCTGCCAGCATCACGACCGCGACGCAGCAATACTCGGCGCAGATGGCGACAAACCCGCCGCAGATCGTAAAGCCGCCGGAGAAGATGTGCTACGACCCGGGGTCTCCGGGTACGCCCGATACGGTAATTCCGGGAACGCCGCCTTCACCGCCGACCGTGATTCCAGGCATCAACGGAGCTCCGGACACCGTGATTCCAGGAAGCCCTGGCACACCGGACACGGTGATCCCGGGCACGCCGGGAACGGCGGGTTCATACCATAAATGCCCGATCTTCAGGTAAGGCGGCCAGGGAACAGGCAGGCGATGGCGCCTGCGCTCTACAAATCAGATAGATACTAGCAACTCATTGTGCACAGGCAGGAGTGCCTGTGCCACAGAAACTCAAGAGCCCACTACCTCGCCGCTGCAGTTTCGCTGGGATGGTGGCGCGGGCGCCAGACATCGAGCATGGTGGGCTCCTTGCGCCGTATTTCAATGCTGTAACGCTCCTGGCTCGCGTTGCTGACGAGGGTGAAATCGATGCGCTCTACGTAGCTGTGCTCGAAGTCCACGGCGTAGGGGCTGTCTTGATAGAAGATATGCAGGCCGGGCGATGCATCGGGCATATCCTCACCGTGCCACTGCGGACGCATCTGCCGCGCGAGCAGCAATTGCGCGTCAGTGGGTGAGTTGGGCTGAGCGACAACGCTGGCGGCAAATCCGTTCAGGGTGCAGCCTTCGGAGCAGACCTCCTGCGCTTCATAGATGGCGTTCAGCGCATCGCGCAACTGCACGTCCTTATCGAAGATGAAGAAAACGTGGCCTACGCGCACCTCGGGGTCAAGGTGCGAGCGCGAATCGTCATTCACGTAAGCCACCAGGATTCTGACGATACCGACCGGCGTGTCACGATAGAAGACGTCATAGACCTTCCTGTACCGGATCTGGTAGTAGGTGTACTCGTCGGGACGAATCATCTTGTCGATGGCGGGAACATAGTATTGATGCGGCGTTCCGATGCGGTGGCGCAGATGATCGATGGTCTCCCATAAGACAAAGTGGGCGCGGATGGGCTTTTGAACGGCGGTTGATCGGGCATGAGCCGCCAGCGGGCGCGGCGCTTTCGGGCTGCGCGTTCCGTTATCTTGAGCAAGCAAGAACGAGGGGATGAGAACGAGGGCCAACACGAGCCGCATAGAATACCTCCGCAACAGCAGCTTGAGCGGTAGAGGAAGGGGCAATCTTGGGACCGCCAGCTACTTTAGAGTGGCTGCAAGATACAAGTGGTTGTGCGACCTAAGAGCAGACAACCCTGGGCGATTCCCAAAGGCGGTTACGCCCAAGGCGTTACAATTCTTCTAAGCAGAGACTAAGGAGTAAGCAATGTTTACGTCCAGGTTTTTTGCGAGCAGTTTTGTAAGCAAGCTCATTGTCGGTGCTTGCCTGACCGTAGCGCTTCCACTCAGCATCAGCTGTGGAGGCAATTCCCCCAATTGCGGAGCGACCGGGCTCAACGTCGGACCCGCAACTGCGACGGTTAGCCATACGGCCGCGGCCCCGGCCAACGGCCAGATGTTCAGCGCTATCTTTCAATTCAATCAGGCTAAGGCACAGAACGGCTGCGTAGCGTCCGCCGTGGCGGCGCTGGTAAATTCCAATTGGACAGCTAGCGACCCATCCGTTCATCTTTCGTCCTCTCCGACGACGCAGGTAACGGCAACCTGCACGGCGGCGTTGACGAATCCGGTGACCATTACAGCCACGCAAGCCAGCGGCGGGACGTTGACCGGACAAGCTACGCTGACCTGCAACTGAGCGACGGTGCTCAGCGCAGATGGAAAGTGACCTCTACCGGCATCTGGAAAGGCACAGGCTTGCCGTCTTTGGTGGCGGGCATAAATTTCCAGGTCTTCAGTGTTGCGATCGCATTGGCGTCCAGCGAAGGATCCAGCGATTTTACGACCACAGCGTCCTGGACACGGCCATCTGCGCCGACAGTCACGTTGAGGCGCACGGTTCCCTGAATCCTGGCTTTCCGGGCACTATCTGAATACTGCGGCTCCGGAGTATTGAGTGGCTGCGGCCGTTTGACGGCGTCACCTACGGCGAAGACGCCCGGCGGCCGTTCGTCACAGACAAAGTTCGCGGCGTTGCTGGTATCACCTTTGCCCGTGTACCGGGCCGACTCGGAATAAGGGCAGAGCGGGCGCGTCATCTTGACGCCCTGCGAGTGATCAGCCTCATTCACGAATTTGGTTGCGATGATCCGGTTTGGGGGCAAACCCTTTTCCACCCATTGTTCCAGTGCGGCGCGAACATCATGCTCCGGATCACCCAATGGGCCGTATTGGCCAAAAGAGTTTGCTCCTGGCCCTCCGGCGCAGTGTTGCATCCCGGGGACCATGTAGAGGCGCATGAAATCGGCGGTTGGAACACCGCCGAGTGTCTGTCGCACGCTGCTGAAATACTCGATGGCTCCCTGCGGCGGCAGAGCGGCATCGCTCCAGCCGTGAAAAATAATGAGTTTCCCGCCGTGCGAGGCGAAGGGCTTGAGATTAGGGTTGACGGCATTGAAGGTTCGACCCTGCTGCTCGTCGGCGAGTTTGAGGGCAGCCTCGATGTCGACGGTCTTCACATCCACGGTCTCCTTGCTGGAGATCATGTTGGTGAAAAAACCGTTGGCGAACACGTACTGCAGATCTTTGCCTGGCCCCATTCCGATCCACGTGACCCAGCCTCCGGGGCCTTCTTCACCGCCGGGCAAGAACGGCGCAAACATCTGCTTGCCATTGGCGTCGCGCGGACCGGCATAAATTTTCTTCAGCGCCACCACTTGCGCTGCAGTCAGGCAATCCGGCCCGTCAGCGCCTTTGCATTCGAGAACCGCGGGGTCAAAGTGGCAAGCAAGAGGATAGTTGAGAACGCCATCTTCGACGCCGTCGGCGGAATCGCACGCGGCATTGACAGCTTTGCCGATGACGGGGATCTTGTCGGCGCCAATGTAACTATCGGGCGTGGCTTCGGTGGCTTGAAGATCATGGAGAAAAGTAGCGAAGACCCGGGTCCAGTAGTTGGCCGGAGCGCCGGCGAGAATACCGTCATAGTCTTCGGGAAAGCGCTGGGCTTCGATGAGACCCTGGCGTCCGCCGTTGGAGCAGCCGAGAAAGTAGGAGTGCCTGGGCGCATCGCCATAAAACGCCTGGATGATGGCTTTGGCCTTGACCGTCATCTCATGAATGGCGCGCCAGCCGAAGTCGACGATTTTGTCCGGATGGCCGAGCGCCCAGGTGGCGTCCACGGGTGAGCCGGCATGTCCGGTATCGGTGCTGGCGGAGGCGTAGCCGCCGAAAATAGCGGTGGCCAGGCCGGGATAGTCAATGTTTCCGGCAAAACCGCCGTTTCCCAGCCCTCGATATTTTCCGTTCCAGCCGCTGAGCGGCAGCCAGACTTCAATCTTGATCTCGGAATCCTGGGCCGGTTTGATGGTCGCCTGTACGCGGCAAAACGCCGGCAGATTCTTGACCGAAGCCGGCGGCGCGCTGGCGCCAGGCGGAATAAACTGTCCGGCGGCAACCTCCTGCGCCGAGGTGATGGTGGTATCGGGTAGGTTGAGCCTGGCTAGGCTGTCGCATGAAGCGCGGCCTGCTGCGGAGACCAAGACAAAGAACAGGGCAATCAGCATGCAGGTTCTGGCATGGCGGGCAAGAGTCACGGTGCGTCCTCCCGGCGGATTGTGCGGAAGGGAAATCGTAAACCAGAATGGCCTGCCTTATCAAAAGGATCTTGGTACGGAGCTAGTAGAGCAGCTGGTTACTCGAATACTCATCATTTGACGCGATGAACGTCTGCCGGCCACTGCGATGATCGGGTTTGATGGATTCTTCCGCGTGTTGCCGGTAGTAGCGAAAAACCAGGAAAGCAGCGACGGCAGCTTCCACAACGGGTATCGAACTCCGATTGCGGCCTTTGCCGCCCGGACCGAGGACCAGCACGGCGAATATTCCGATGAGCACAATCAGGTGCCACCAATTCAGGGTCCTGGCAGTGTTGCGATTGATGGCACGGCTGCGTTCACCAGGCGACATATCCGGACGCAGCGTTCGGCGATCACGGAATAAAAGGATCGCGGCGGCCGCACTGACAGGCAGGGCCATCATCAGCAGCGAGATCGCGAAATCCTTGATCGTCGCCATGATTGTTCGATTGTTGAACGGCCCCCAAAGACGCGGGAAATTGGGCGGGCGCTTACTTTCGTCATCTTTCGCCCCAATCAAGGTTGGACAACAATGGCACGATGGCGAGCGCAACAAGCTACGAATTACAGCCGGAAACAGTGGATGCCATAGCGGCGGGCCGTGTCCGCTTCATTGAACATGCAGGCAAGCGGGTTCTTTTCATCAACTACTCGCATTGCAATGTGGCCATGCTGAAAGCAGTGGCGGAGGAAGGACACCGCGTGATCGCGCGGGAACAGCCAAACTCGGTGCTGACGCTGAATGACGTGACTGGAACGACGTTCGACAAGGAGTCGGTGGCGGTGCTGCAGTCGAAGGTGGCGGCCAATGCGCCGTTCGTAAAGCGGGCGGCGGTGATCGGGATCAGCGGCCTGCAGCGACTGATTTATGAAGGTGTGCAGGCTTTTTCCAAGCGCCGTATTCCGCATTTTGACACCCGCGAAGAAGCACTGGTCTGGCTGGTGCAGGAATAGCGCCGTATTGAATGGTGAAGATTTTTTCATAAGTGTTCAAAGTTGTTGTGGTCGAGCAGCTCTCCTGCTAAAGTCGTGAGAGCTTAAACCCCCTAAAAAATTGTGGCCCGTCAGGAGCGAAAAACCATGTCGCGAATGATCCGCTTGATTTCCAGCCTGTTGATTTTGGCTGTGAGTTGCACGGCGCAGACTTCCGGGAAGAAGCGCGTTGCCGTGCTTGATTTTGATTATGGCACCGTCGAGCAGTACGTTTACGGCGTCTACGGAAGCAACCAGGATGTGGGCAAAGGCATTACCGACATGCTGGTGGAAAAGCTGGTAACCGACGGAAAGTTTTCGGTGATCGAACGGAAAGCCCTGGACAAGATTCTGGCGGAGCAGAACTTCAGCAATTCCGATCGCGCGAACCCGGCGACGGCGCAGAAGATCGGCCAGATCCTGGGCGTTGACGCAATTATTATGGGATCGATTACAAAGTTTGGACGCGACGATCACAGCAAGTCGATCGGAGGCGCGGGCTTTGGCCGCGCGGGCTTTGGCATCGGCGGCATCAAGAAGAACGAATCGAAAGCCGTGTGCGCCATCAGCGCCCGCCTGGTCGATACCACGACGGGAGAGATCCTGGCGGCCGTGACGGGTGAGGGAGAATCCAAGCGCTCCGGAACATCGCTCATCGGCGCCGGTGCAGGCACCGGCGGTGGCGGAGGAGCGGGCTTTGACAGCCATGCTGCTAACTTCGGCCAGACTCTGCTGGGTGAAGCCGTGACCCAGGCTGTCGGCGATGTGGGGGCAAAGCTCGACAACGCCTCTGCCAATGTTCCCACGAAAAAAGTTGAGGTCTCAGGAATCGTGGCCGACGTAAGCGGCGGCACGCTGATCATCAACGTGGGCAGTAAAACCGGGCTGCGGGTCGGCGACAAGCTGGAGATCAGCCGCGCGGTTCGTCAGATCAAAGACCCCACCAGCGGGAAGGTGATCAAAACGGTTACCAACAAAATCGGCGATGCCACGGTGACGGAGATAGATGCCGACTCGGCCACGCTCAGTTTCAGCGGCAGCGGTCCGGCCAAGGTAGGCGACGTGGCCAAGACGCCGGCACAGCAGTAGTCAATTTTCAGACAACATCTCAAGGGCCTGTTGCAGGATTGCAGCAGGCCTGATTTTTTGCGAGCTTCACGCGATCAATGGGACTGTCCGGAGCGAAAGAGCCTGCCCACGTTGAATCCCAGGTTGAAGGAAAAGCTATTCAGGTTGAAAGTAACGCTGCGCGAATAGCCCACCTCCAGGCGCAGCACGCGGGTTGGCTCAAAGCCCAGCCATGCATCAAAACCGTGCTCCTGCGTAAGATCATTTCCGGTCGCAGATGGCTGGCCGGTATCTCCGGGCGGCGGAGCTCCGGGCGCAGGTCCGCCATCGTGGTCTCCATTGTCTTCTGGACCTCCGTTGCCGTTGCCCGGCCCGCCACTGCCCTTGCCGGAACCGCCGTTGCCGTCGCGCGGAACCGCCGCTTCAAAGCGATTGAAGACCTTCTGTTCGCCGAAGGGAACGATCTGGTATGCCGAGCCGCCTACGTAAACATGGCGGGTAAGATCCAGGTCCGTTCCCTCCTCAAAGTGAGCGACATTGCCGATGGAGATAAAGTTACGGATGACCAGTTCGGAATCGGGAACGGTGTTGCCGATGCCGGCGGCCACAAAGGGCGCTAGCCGGCCAAAGCGCCGGCGAAAACGGTTGTTCCAATCCACCGTTGCCTGGCCCGGACTGAATCCCTTGCTCACGCTGCCAGTTGGTGCGGAGACAGTAAGCGTGGACGTGAGATTCACGATCTGGCTGGGCACATAGCCTTCGACGCCGAAATATACGTCGCCCGCGCCAACGCTATCAAAATCCGTTTGCCCGGGCGTGTTGCTGGCATCGTGAGCGAAGTAAAGCGGCACCCCGGTAAAGACGCCGACGTGGCTGTTGAAGTCATAGCCGACGGTTGAATCCAGCTTCAGCAGCGCGCCGGATGAATTCACCATGCCGCGAAAGTTTTCATACGCATTAAAGCCCTTGAGCGATGAGGGCGCTTCCTGCCTCTGATCGTCGGTCTGGGTCTGGTTGTCTGCTTCATCGTTTGAATGCCTTGAACTCTGACCCAGCGACGGCATGGACATGCCAAAAGCCAGCAGGATCAGGAATGCCTGGACAAGATTTCTTTTCATATGCTCTTTCCTCGCCACAAAGAGATGTGCGCCGGCCATCCGTCTGGACACTCGTGTTTCCCGGAGTGAGCGCCGCATTTGATGACTAGGAGACAGAGACGCAGCTCTGCTGCGTCCCCGCCTGTTGATGTTGTCGATGGATTCGCCGTCGGGCTTTGCGGCGTTTAATCTCTACCGGATGACCATATCGTTATCGTGCTCGGGCTCATGTTCGTGCTCGTTTTCATGCTCGTGGTCCCGATCGCGGTCTTTGTCGCGGTCGCGATGCCGCTCGCGGTCCCGGTCACGGTCGTGGTCCCGGTCTCTCTCCCTTTCTCGATCACGATCGCGATCTCTGTCTCTGTCTCTATCGCGGTCGCGGTCCCTGTCTCTGTCCCTGTCGCGGTCTCTGTCTCGATCTCGATCGCGATCATGGTGGCCCGGGCTTCCGCCGTCGCCGTTGATTGCAGCTAACGGTCTTGCGAACGCGGTACCGCCGATGGCCAGGACCAGAATCCAGGCAAATTGCCGTAGTTTCCTCTGCATTAGGTAAGAACTCCTTTCAGCCTTGCAGCATTGGATTGTTTGGCGATTTGGGCGATTTGGAATAGAGATGCCCGGGTTCTGCGCCAAGTTGTGCTTTCAAGGACGGTCTCAAAAATTCATGTAACGTTCATCCACGGCAGGGTTGGCTGGAATGAAGGAATAGTTTTTTCGGGAGATAAATCTCTCAGAAACTAGTACTCATCGTAGTTTGCTTTTTTTTGTTCCGCCTGCGATGCAGCAGTGTCCTAGTTGATGAGAAGGCAGGGACTGGTCGGGCGATTTCAGTCCTTCGCCGCTCTCAGGGGCCCCTTGGGCCAATCCCCTGAGGCCCCTAAGCTCTGGTTCAAATATGCCGAGGCATAGAACCCGACGGGTGAACCAGAATAGTTTTATAGAGGGATGGTAGTTTTAAAACTACAGGTCAGTTGCGCGGACGAACAGACGCAGAAGGTTTTATTTCCCTTTCTTATGATTGTTCTTGCCTTCTGCAGCTTTGGCGGCAGCCTGCTGCGCCAGCGCATGTTCCACCACGCGTTGCATCTCCAGAAGCGGCGCGGGTTTCCCGGACCAGATTTCAAACTGGCGAGCACCCTGCTGCACAAACATCTCTGAGCCGGGGATCACATGCATGCCGCGAGCGCGGGCCATCTTGATCATGCGGGTCTCGGCCGGGGTATAGACCATCTCAAAGAAGTATTTGGCTTTCATCTCCTGCTCGGAGATGGGCAGCGGATCGCGGTTGCCCTCCATGCCAACCGGCGTGGCATTGACGATCACATCAAATTCCAGCTTCTTGAGCATCGTGCTATTAATGACCTTGGCGCGCGCCTGCTTGGCCAGCTTCTGCGCCGGTCCTGCCGTGCGATTGAGGATCGAGACATCTGCGCCGCGCTCCTTCAATCCAAAGACGGCGGCACGGGCTGCACCGCCGGCGCCGAGGACAAGAATCTTTGCGCCTTGCAATCGAATGCGCAGTTCCAGGGGACGAACAACGCCGTTCACGTCAGTGTTGAAGCCGAAGAGCTTTCCATCCTGGCCGCGCACCAGGGTGTTGCATGCGCCCACCTTGGTAGTCCAGGGATCGCTCTTGTCCAGGTGCTTCAGCATCTGCTCTTTGTAAGGCATGGTGATGCTAAGGCCGGCGATAGGAATGTCCCGCACGCAGGCCAGGAGGTCATCCACGGACTTGGCGTGCAGGGCCAGGTAAACACCATTCACGTTTTCGCGCCGGAAGGCCGTGTTTAACATGGCGGGTGAGAGTGAATGCGCCACTGGATCGCCCGCGACGCCATAGACGCGCGTCGCTGCATCCACCTGATCGATGCGGAAGGTATCCCGCAGCGTTCGCGCCGTCAGCTGTCCGGGAGCAGTCTCCTCGCCGGCGTTCACGGCGGCAAAAGTAAACTGGCTACCGGCGCGGGTGCACAATACCCGGCTGATTACTCCCTGTTCGCCCATGCACAGGCCGATCATGGAATGCGAGTGGCTGTATTTTTCCAAGAACTTCATCATCACTACATTGTCGTAAAGGGAGTTGGCGGTAGTGACGATTTTGATGAAGTCAGCGGGATATTCCTTCATCCGGGCGAACGTCTCTTCAAGCTTCTTGGTGCCACGGTAATCGTGGTAAGAGAGAATCAGATTGGCGGAGCGGCGCAACCTGTTGAAGTCATTGGTCTTAAGCTGCGCAGCGGTTTCCACTTCAATATCCACCAGATGGCAGCCCAGATTAGCTGCTTTGACCAACACATCAACCTGCGAAGCCACCGGCCCGCGGAACTTTCCTCCATTCACAGCCCGGCGGCAGGTGACCACAATTAAGGCTTCGGGATGGAATTCAATAAAGGTCTTGAGCTTCGCCAGACCCAGGGCCGGCTTGGAGAGATAGTCTAACCTGAACTCAATAAAGGGGTTATCGCGGACTATGTAGTCAGCCTTCTGCACCATTTCCACCGGATTTGGGGTGGCGATAGCCACGCACACCCGGGGCAACCGGGCCGGCAGGAAGCGTGGGGCGTAGTTGGATGATGTTCCATTCATTAGATTTAGAAAGGGCTGGCCATCATACGTGAGCGAAAATCACAGATTCAAGTACCGAATGCAAGAAGGGAATGAACTTCTGTAATTAAGCGTATCTTCTTAGTAAATAAGAGTTTAGTTGAAGTGCCAGGAAAAGCGGTGATATGTTCCACCCCGGGAAGCTCTGCCTTTCGGCAACGGCTACTGGAGGTAGCATGCGGAAAACGGGACTCATATTGATTTTGGTCGTAGTGGCGGGAACATTTTTGCCGAAGCTGGGCTATTTGCAACAGCCGCAAGCTACTCCGGCGCAAGTGCGCTCGGGCAACATCAACGTCGGAAACGCTCCCACGCAGAATGACATGTATTGCTCCGGCTACATCACCTCGGAGCACGTTTCAGACAAGCTGTTTGTCGCCGCCGGCGCCAATAGTCCGGACCAGACACGTTATGCCGGTCCGGCCGACACAATCTTCATTCACGGCTCGGGCATGAAGGCAGGAGAGCGCTACCAGATCATCCGCCACGTAAAAGACGTCAATCATTACGAAGCCTATAGCGGCCAGAGAGCGGCGGTCCATGACGCGGGCGAACCGTACTTTGAACTTGCGATCGTCAGAATCACTGACGTGCAGAAAAACACCGCTGTCGCCGCTTTTGAGTTGAGTTGCTCCGATGTTTTGCCCGGAGACATAGCCATTCCGTACGAAGATCGCCCCGCACCGGCCTTCCGCAACGTTAACGTCGAGCGTTTCACGCCGCCAACAGGCAAGGTACAGGGCCGGATCATCATGGCGCGGGAGTTCGACACCTTTGTGGGCTCCAAATACAAGGTGTATCTCAGCATTGGCGCCGACAAAGGTTTGAAGCCGGGCGACTATCTGCGCGTCACCCGCACGTTTTCCCATACCTACAATGATCCTGTAGGCGGCCTTTCCACAAAGGCGACCAACTATGAAGACCAACAGGTGAATCCGCAGACGTTTTCGATGGGTGATATTTCCACGCTGCCGCGGCGCACTCTGGGCGACATGATCGTGCTCAACGTGCACAAGCACAGCGCGACGGGGATGATCCTTACGGCCCTCGAAGATATTCAGGTAGGCGATGGCGTGGAACAGATGGATGTAGCCGACGCGCCGGTGCTGCCGCCGATCAAGCCTTCTTTCAGCAATGCTCCCGAGCCGGGCGCCAACAATGCAGCCAACGCGCAGCCGCCGCATATTACCTGCACGGCGGCGCCAACCAGTCTCCGCGCCGGCGAAAGCGCCAATGTCAGCTGCGAAGCCACAAGTCCTGACAACCGTCCGCTGAACATCACTTTTGTGGCCAACGGCGGCAAACTTTCTTCCAATAAAAACCAGGCAACACTGGATACAACGGATACCGCAGCCGGGCCGATCGCGGTCCGCGCCACCGCTTTTGACGATCGCCAGATGAGCGCTTCGACGGTGGTTACGGTCAACGTGGAAGCACCTCCGCCGCCGACGCCCACGGCACAGAAACTGATGGAACTGGATTACAAAACCGGCAGCGCTTATGTCGACAATCGGTCAAAAGCGGTACTGGACGATGTTGCATTGAAGATGCAGCAGGATCCGAATCTGAATGCCGTGCTTTCCGGGGAGGCGCAACCGGGTGAAGGCGCAACCATGGCCATGCGTCGCGCGCAGAATGCGATGACGTATCTGACCAAGTCCAAGGGGATCGATCCGCAGCGCATTCAAGTCAAGACAAGCACCGAGCCGGGACAAAAAGTGGAAGTCTGGACACTGCCTGCCGGCGCACAGCTGCCGGGAACCACGCCGACGACGCAACCGCCACAGGGCACCACTCCTCCGGATCAGACAGCGCAGCCGCCTGCACAGCAGCCGCCCGCGCAACAGCCGCCGGCTGATGTTCAGCCTACACCGGTGCCGCAACCTACACCGCCACAGCAGTAAACGAATTTACAGCTAACAAAAGCGCAGCCAATCCGGCTGCGCTTTTTTGTTGCTGCAAGGAGCCGATCCAAGCGCGCATTTTTCCGATACGACGCCATCTTCGCCGGAAGTCGCGATTCCCATTTCTGCCTCCCGAAGTGGAACTTGAGCTCTGCTTTTTGGTCAATATTCATGCGGGTTTCAACGCATCTTCACACAGCCTCGCTAACCTTTTTGAGGACGCAGCGCGGATCACGAGTTCCAATTAAAAAAGCGCGGCGTCAATATCCAGAAAGGAAAAGCAAGCACGATGAAATTGGCACGTACTCTGGTGAAATTGGCTTTGTGTTGGACGATGATATCCGCCGGCCTGCCCGCAGCGGCGCAATCGGGAAACGTCAAGACGGTCTGGATCATCCTGATGGAGAACCATAACTGGTCCCAGATCAAAGGCAGCAGCAGCGCGCCTTACATCAACAACACGCTTCTGCCCATGGCCTCGCATGCCGAGCAGTATTTCAATCCTCCGTCCATCCACCCCAGCCTGCCCAACTATCTGTGGCTCGAAGCCGGCACGAACTTCGGGGTGCTGGATGATAATCCGCCCAGCTCACATCATTTCAGCACCACGCAGCACCTGGTCACGCTGCTGCAGAACAAAGCCATTTCATGGAAGACCTACCAGGAGAATATCTCCGGCACCACTTGCCCGCTCACCAGCAGCGGGGAGTACGCAGTGAAGCACAATCCGTTTGTGTATTTTGACGATGTCACCAACACGCTGAACCCCAATTCGGCCGAGTGCATCAATCATGTGCGCCCATTCACGGAATTTGCCTCCGATCTCGCCAACAACAACGTCGCTGCTTACAATTTCATCACTCCGAACTTGTGCGACGATATGCACGATAGCTGCAGGCCCACGCGGAACGCGATCAAACAAGGTGACACGTGGCTTTCGCAGAATATTCCGCTGATTTTGAACTCGGCAGCCTACAAGGCCGGCGGCGCAATCTTTATCACCTGGGATGAAGCCGCATCCGGCGATGGGCCCATCGGAATGATCGTGCTTTCCCCCTTCGCCAAGGGTCATGGCTACTCCAATACCATCCACTACACCCATGGCTCCACGCTGCGGACTTTTGAGGAAATCTTTGGCGTTACGCCGCTGCTGGGTGATGCCGCGAAAGAAACCGACCTGAGTGATCTGTTCACAGTTTTCCCATAGCCAAATGGAAAGAGGGTGTCTCCAGATGCTTGCCGGCGCCCTCTTTTGTTCCTGTTGTCAAGCAGAGATTTGTGATTTGCCGGCGATGTTAAGCTGTTCGCCATGTGCAAACACGCCCTCGCCCGCGCACTTTATCGCATCGTCGTCCTGGTCGCGGTTGCGACCGCAGCGTGTGCTCAACAAAAGCAAGGGTCTCCCGCTTTTGACATCGTGATTCGGGGCGGACGTATCATCGACGGCACGGGCAATCCCTGGTATATGGGTGACGTTGCCATTCGGGGCGACCGGATTTTTGCCATCGGCAAATTGCAGAACGTTACGGCGAAGCGCTTGATCGACGCCCGAGGAATGGTGGTCGCACCCGGATTCATTGACATGCTCGGCCAATCGGAGACGGCGCTCCTGATCGACAATCGCTCCCTGAGTAAGCTGGCCCAGGGCATTACCACGGAGATCACCGGCGAAGGCGGCTCCATCGCACCGCAGAATGCCCGCACCATTGCCTCCGCTCAACCGGGCCTTGATCCGTATCACCTGAAGATCGACTGGACCACCCTGGACGACTACTGGATGCGTCTGGAAAAGAAAGGCACGCCCATCAATATCGGAACCTACGTCGGCGCGGCACAGGTGCGGGAAGCCGTGCTGGGCGATGTGAATCGCGCGCCTACCCCGGAAGAGTTGGAAAAGATGAAGGCGCTGGTGGCGCAGGCCATGCAGCAGGGAGCTCTGGGAATCTCAACCGCGCTGATCTATCCGCCGGGCCACTACGCGAAAACGGAAGAGCTGATTGAACTGGCCAAGGTCGCGGCACAGTATGGCGGCATCTATGCCACGCACATGCGGAGCGAAGGCCTGAACGAGGTGGCCGCGGTGCGCGAAGCCCTGCGCATCGGCGAGGAAGCTCATCTGCCGGTGGAGATTTTTCATTTGAAGGTCAGCGGTAAAAGCCGGGCGGGAAAAATGATCGACATCGTACGGATGATCCAGGCGGCGCGCGACTCCGGCCTGGATGTGACCGCCGATATGTATCCCTACCTGGCCGGCGCTACGGCGCTTGCCTCGAGCCTGCCGCCCTGGGTTGCCGATGGCGGCATGGGCAAGCTGCTGGAGCGGCTGCGTGATCCCGCGGTCCGCCAGCGGATCAAGACCGAGATGTCGGCTACGGGTGAGCGCACCTCCGCCCCTTCACGCGCAGAACCGACGCGCGAAGGGGACCCCTCCGCCCCTTCACGCGCAGAACCGGCGCGCGAAGGGGACCCCTGGGAGAACCTTTATCTCGATTCGGGGGGAGCTTCGGGCGTGATGGTCTCGTCTGTCGTCAACCCCGACCTCAAGCAGTACACGGGTAAGACGGTGGCGGAGATTGCGGAAGCGCAGAAAAAAGAGCCTCTCGACGCGTTCATGGATTTTGTTGTGGCCGATCATGGCCTTTCCAGCGCGCTCTACTTCATCGCCAGCGAAGAAGATCTTCAAACCGGACTGCGCCAGCCGTGGACCAGCATCGGACTGGACGCGAATGAGCTTTCGCTGGATGGACCGCTGTTTGAACCGCACACGCACCCGCGCGCCTTCGGCAGCATGCCTCGCTTCCTGGGGCATTACGTCCGGGATCTGCAGCTCATGCCGCTGGAACAGGCGATTCGCAAGATCACTTCCCTGCCCGCGCAGCGCGAGCACCTGGTGGGCCGCGGCTTAATCAAAGAAAGTTTCTTTGCCGACATCACGATCTTTGATCCGGCCACGATCAATGACAAGGCCACATATACCGAACCGGCACAACTGCCAGAAGGCGTTAAATATGTGCTGGTGAACGGCGAGATCGCGTTCGAAAATGGGAAAGTGACCGGAGCGATGGGCGGCAGAGCGCTCAAAAGGCAGGGGACGAAGTAAACCGGCAGGTGTGATGTAACTCGATAATATTCATTAACATACTGCACAATATCCATTAACAATTATTTACAAAAACTAGCGGCAAAAAACCTGGAAATGCCTTCAAATAGGTAAGTTGGCGCGGAAGCCAATCGGCACATTCCTAGCGGTTACCACCGGCAATTGCTGAAACATCGAAGTCTGTATAGGATTGCAGATTTCCGAGATCCTGCCCTGAGAGGACAGATGCTGAAATTTTCACCTTCTACTTTGGCCGGTCGCATCGCTGTGTGCGCCTGTCTCGCGTTGATGCTGAGCGGGTGCGGCAAAACCAGCGCCGATAGCAAACAAAAGGGCGGCGGCAGAGGCGGCCAGGGTCGCGGCCAGATGTCGATCCCCGTGGCGGTAGCCAAGGTAGATGTACGGGATATGCCCGTGATCCTCAGCGGGCTGGGTTCTGTGGAAGCGTATAACACGGTCGCAGTCAAGACCCGTATTGACGGCCAGCTGGTGCAGGTGGCTTTCAGGGAAGGCCAGGAAGTGAAAGAAGGCGATCTCCTGGCCGAGATTGACCCGCGTCCTTATCAAGTCCAGCTCAGCCAGGCTGAAGCCACGCTTTTCAAAGACCAATCGGCATTAAAGGACGCGAAGGTCAACCTGGACCGCTTTCAACAGCTGTATAAAGACGGCGTAATTCCCAAACAGCAGCTCGACACCCAGGAGTCTCTTGTGGGACAGCTGGAAGGCGCCGTGCGCGCTGACCAGGCCCAGGTCGACAACGTGAAGCTGAACCTGGTTTATACGCGTATTACCGCTCCGGTGAGCGGACGGGTGGGACTGCGCCAGATTGACGTTGGCAACATCGTGCACGCGGCGGATCCCAACGGCCTGCTGATCATCACGCAGCTGCAGCCTATCTCCGTAATCTTTAACCTGCCCCAGGACGAGTTGCCGGAAGTTTCAAAGCACATGCAGAAGGGCCGGCTGTCAGTGGATGCGTACAGCCGCGACGATCAGACCAAAATTGCAACCGGCACGCTGCTGACTATCGACAACCAGATTGATACCACGACCGGCACCGGCAAGCTGAAGGCGATATTCGACAATCGCGACCGGTCTTTGTGGCCAAACCAGTTCGTCAACGTTCACCTGCTGCTGGAAGTGCGGAAGAACAACGTGGTGGTACCGGCTGCGGCTATCCAGCGCGGCCCGCAGGGGACCTATGTGTTTGCCGTCAAGCCGGACAAGACCGCTGAAATGCGCCCGGTGACGGTGGCGTTCAGTGAAGGAAATTTTTCGGCAATCACCAAAGGCGTGAACCAGGGCGATCTGGTAGTAACCGACGGCCAGGACAAACTTCAGCCCGGCACGCACGTGGAGATCCGCAGCGGCGGACAACAAGAGCAGAAGCAGCCCGATCAGGGAGCAATAACCAGCGAGGGTCAGGCTCCTTAAGCAGCAGTCTTCCTGCCTAATACATTTATGGCCAACGGCGGTCCATCAAAATTATTCATTCTTCGTCCGGTAGCGACGTCGCTGCTGATGATCGGAGTATTGCTGGTGGGCATCGTTGCGTACTTTCAACTGCCGGTTTCAGCGCTGCCCCAGGTCGACTATCCCACCATCCAGGTGACCACGTTTTATCCCGGCGCCGGGCCGGAGGTAATGGCCTCTTCCGTCACCGCGCCGATGGAGCGCCAGTTCGGCCAGCTTGCCGGTTTGAGCCAGATGACCTCAACCAGTTCGTTCGGCAGTTCGGTCATCACGCTGCAATTCAACCTGCAGACAAATATCGACATCGCCGAGCAGGAGGTGCAGGCAGCGATCAATTCCGCTGCCACGTTCCTGCCGCGCGATCTGCCCAATCCGCCGATCTACAGCAAGGTCAATCCGGCTGACGCGCCGGTTCTGACCCTCGGCGTGACCTCGGACAGCCTTCCGCTCTACAAAGTCGAAGACCTGGCCGACACCACGATCGCACAGAAGATTTCGCAGCTCAGCGGTGTCGGTCTGGTTTCGATCAGCGGCGGGCAAAGGCCTGCGGTGCGGATACAGGCCAACCCCACAGCGCTGGCGTCCTACGGGCTGGGCCTGGAAGACATACGCACCGTGCTGGGCCAGGCGAACGTGGACCAGGCCAAGGGAATCCTGGAGAACAAGCGCCAGGCTTTCACCATCTCCAGCAATGATCAGCTGCTCTCGGGCGATCAATACAAGGACGTGATCGTCGCCTATCGCAATGGCGCTCCGGTGCGCGTGCGGGACGTGGCCGATGTGGTAGATGGCGCGGAAAACGTGAAGCAGGCGGCATGGATGAACCTGACGCCGGCTGTGATCGTCAACATACAGCGCCAGCCGGGAGCCAACATCACCGACGTGGTCGACCGCATCAAGAAGGTCCTGCCCCAGCTTCAAGGGGCGCTGCCAACCTCGGTGAAGGTTGCGGTTCTCACCGACCGTACGGAAACCATCCGCGCGTCAGTCAAGGATGTGCAGTTTGAAATGATCCTCACCATCGTCCTGGTGGTGATGGTGATTTTTCTTTTTCTCAGGAACTTATCGGCGACGATCATTCCTGGGGCGGCTGTTCCGCTTTCCATTGTGGGCACATTTGCGGTGATGTACCTGCTGGGCTACAGCCTGGACAACCTGTCACTGATGGCGCTAACCATCTCGACCGGATTTGTCGTCGACGATGCGATCGTGATGATTGAAAACATCGAGCGCTTCCTGGAAGAGGGACATTCGCCGATGGAGGCGGCGCTCAAAGGCGCGGGGCAGATCGGGTTCACCATCATTTCTTTGACGGTCTCGCTGATCGCCGTGCTGATTCCGCTGCTGTTCATGGGCGACATCGTGGGCCGGCTCTTCCGCGAATTTGCGGTCACCCTGGCGGTGACCATCGTGATCTCAGCGCTGGTTTCGCTCACGCTCACGCCGATGATGGCGGCGCGCCTGCTCAAAAACCCACACAAGGTGAAGCATGGCCGCTTCTACCAGGCTTCCGAGCGCGCCTATGAGCGGGTGATTCACTACTACGGCAAAACCCTTCAGTTCGTGCTGAAGCACCAGACTGCCACGCTGCTGGCAACGGTGGCGGCCCTGGCCTTGACGCTATATCTCTACGTGATCGTGCCCAAGGGCTTCTTCCCGGTACAGGATACCGGTGTGATCCTGGGCATTACTGAAGGCCCGGAGAGCGTCTCTTTCACCTCCATGGCGGACCGGCAGCAGAGGGTCGCAAAGGTAATTCTGGAAGATCCGGATGTGGCGAGCCTTTCTTCTTTCATCGGCATTGACGGCACCAACACCACGCAGAACAGCGGGCGCATTCAGATTAATCTGAAACCGCACGAAGACCGCAACGATTCCGCCTCAGACATCATCCGGCGGCTGCAGCCGGAGGTAGCGAAGATCGAGGGCATCACGCTCTACATGCAGCCGGTGCAGGATCTGACCGTGGAAGATCGCGTGAGCCGCACGCAGTATCAATACTCTCTGGAAGATGCCGATGCCAACGAGTTGAACGACTGGTCAGAACGCATCCTGGCCAAGCTGCGCACGCTGCCGGAATTGCGCGACGTAGCCAGCGACCAGCAGAACGGCGGCATGAAAGCGGACCTGGTCATCGACCGCGATACTGCAGCGCGCTTCGGCATTCTGCCCCAGGCGATCGACGATACGCTTTACGACGCATTCGGCCAGCGCCAGGTCTCCACCATCTTTACCCAGCTGAACCAATACCACGTGGTGCTGGAGGTAGGCCCGCAATTCCAGGACGATCCCAGCGATCTGACGCATATCTACGTAAGGTCAGTCAGCGGCCAGCAGGTGCCGCTTTCAACTTTCAGCCATTTTGAAACCACGCACACCCCACTGGCCATCAACCACCAGGGCCAGTTCCCGGTTGTGACCATGTCATTCAACCTGGCGCCGGGAGAGTCCCTGGGCAGGGCCACAAAAGCGATCGCGGCAGCCGAGCAGGAGATGGGGATGCCGACGAGCATCCATACCAGCTTCCAGGGAACAGCTGCGGCGTTCCAGAATTCGCTCTCTTCCGAGCCCTGGTTGATCCTGGCGGCGCTGATCACGGTCTACATCGTCCTGGGCGTGCTGTATGAGAGCTACATTCATCCCGTAACCATTCTTTCCACGCTGCCCTCGGCCGGTGTGGGCGCGATCCTGGCTTTGATGCTTACGCGCAATGACCTCACCGTGGTCGCGCTGATAGGAATCATCCTGCTGATCGGCATCGTGAAGAAAAACGCCATCATGATGATCGACTTCGCTTTGGTGGCCGAGCGGCACGAAGGCAAGCCGCCCGAAGAAGCGATTTATCAGGCCAGCCTGCTGCGCTTCCGGCCCATCATGATGACCACGATGGCCGCTCTGCTGGGCGCAGTGCCGCTGGCTTTTGGCACCGGCACCGGATCAGAGCTGCGGCATCCGCTGGGCATCACCATCATCGGCGGCCTGCTGCTGAGCCAGCTGTTCACGCTCTACACCACGCCGGTGATCTATATATGGTTTGACAAGCTGGCGCGCCGCTTCTCGCGCTTCCAGGTGGGCAATGAAATCGTGCCGGAGGAGGAGCCTGTTGCGGGGGACTGATGGGAATTGCCAGAATTGCCAAGACTGCCAAAGATCGCCGAAATCTGATTTCTCCTGCGGAGAAGTTGCACCTGGTGCGGCTTTCAATTTTGGCAGTTTTTGGCAATCTCGGCGATTTTGGCAATGCACGTTGATTTTTAAATTATGAGCAGCGTCTCATGAATATCTCCGCGCCATTTATCCGCCGCCCGGTAGCTACCTCGCTGCTGGCGCTCGGGCTTCTGATAGCGGGAATTCTTGCCTACACGCGCCTGCCGGTAGCGCCGATTCCACAGGTCGAATATCCGGTGATCAACGTGAATGCCGGTCTGCCCGGCGCCAGCCCCGAGACCATGGCATCGTCAGTGGCGACCCCGCTGGAGCGCCAGTTTGGACGGATTGCCGGGGTCAACCAGATGACCTCGACCAGCCAGCTCGGCTCTACCAGCATCACGCTGCAGTTCGATCTCTCCCGCGATATCGATGCGGCCGCGCGCGACGTACAAGCCGCGATCAACGCAGCGCAGGGGCAGTTGCCGGCCAACCTTCCCACCCGCCCCAATTGGCGCAAGGTAAACCCGGCGGACGCGCCCATCATGATTCTTTCGCTCACGTCAGAGATCATCTCCAAGCCGCGCATGTATGACGTGGCAGATTCCATCCTGGCGCAAAAGCTTTCTCAGGTGGAGGGGATCGGGCAGGTGTTTGTCGGCGGCGGCGCCAGACCTGCGGTGCGCGCAGAAGTAAATCCCACGCTGCTGAGCAAGCTCGGCGTGGGCGTGGAACAGGTGAGCGCGGCGCTGAACGCGGCCAACGCCAACCGTCCCAAGGGCGAGGTTGCCAATGCGGTAAACGCCTGGCAGATCACTGACAATGACCAGCTCTTTCTGGCCGACGATTACAAAAAAATCATCGTGGCCAGAAATCCGGCAGGCGGCGTGGTGCGGCTATCCGACGTTGCCGACGTGCAGGATTCGGTCGAAGATATTCGCAATACCGGCGTCGCCGACGGCAAACCGGCCGTGCTGATGATTGTCTTCCGCCAGCCCGGCGCCAACATTATTGACGCCGTCGACCGGGTAAAAGCGCTGCTGCCGCAGCTGCAGGCTTCCATTCCGGCTTCCATCAAACTGGATGTGGCTCTGGACCGCACGGTAACGATTCGCGCTTCGGTAAGAGACATCCAGATCACGCTGATCATCTCGATTATCCTGGTGGTGCTGGTTGTCTTTATGTTCCTGCGCAACCTGCGCGCGACTTTTATCCCCAGCGTGGCCGTGCCGCTTTCACTGATCGGCACATTCGGGGTGATGTACCTGCTCGACTACAGCATTGACAATCTTTCCCTGATGGCCCTGGCCATTTCCACCGGTTTCGTCGTGGACGATGCCATCGTGGTGCTGGAAGACATCACGCGCTACATGGAGCAGGGCATGGGCCCGGTGCAGGCGGCATTCCGCGGCGCTCGCGAAATCGGCTTCACCGTGCTCTCCATGAGCACGTCGCTCGTTGCCGTCTTCATTCCCATCCTGCTGATGCAGGGGCTGGTCGGGCGGCTGTTCCGTGAATTTGCCGTGGTTTTGAGCACGGCCATCGGCATGTCACTGCTGATTTCGCTCACGGTCACGCCCATGTTGTGCGCCAAGTTCCTGCGCCCGCGCGGCGAGAAAAAACCCGGCCGCCTCTATCGCGCCAGCGAAAGCGTCTTTGACGGGATGTTGAAGATCTATCGCGCGAGCCTGGGATGGGTGCTGCGTCATCAGCCGCTGACGCTGTTCGTAACCATCGCTACGGCGTGCCTCAGCATTTATCTGTACATCGTTGCTCCCAAGGGTTTCTTTCCGCAGCAGGACACAGGCCGCCTGGGCGGCGCGCTGCAGGCGGAGCAGGACATCGCCTTCCCCGCTCTGCGCGACAAGATGCAGCAATTCGAAAAGATCGTGTTGAGCGATCCCGCAGTCAACAATGGGGTGGCTTTCGCCGGCGGCAATGGAAGCGCTAATACCGGGCGCATGTTCATCGTGCTGAAGCCGCAGGGAGAGCGCGGCGGCAAATCCAAGGCTGACCGCAACGTGACGGCCGATCAGATCATCAATCGCCTGCGCGGCAAGCTGGCCGTGATCCCAGGAGCCACGCTCTTCCTTACCGCGACGCAGGACCTGAACATCGGCGGGCGCTTTTCCAACGCGCAATTCCAGTACACCATCCAGTCAGAGGATCTGAAGGAACTCAACTACTGGGCGCCGCGCATTCTGGCCAAGCTGCGCACGCTGCCGGAGCTGCGCGACGTAAACTCCGACCAGCAGGACAAGGGTCTGGCTGCCTCGGTACAGGTGGACCGCGATACTGCATCGCGTCTAGGCATTACGCCGGCGGCGGTGGATGCTGCGCTGTATCAGTCTTTCGGACAGGCGCAGGTCTCCACTATGTACAAGCAGCTGAACCAGTATCACGTGGTGATGGAAGTCGATCCCAAGCTGCTGCCCGGTCCGGATGCGCTCAATAACACTTATGTGAAGTCCAGCAACGGCACCGAAGTGCCGCTTTCGGCGTTCACGCGTTATGTGCCTTCGAACACGGCGCTGCAGGTGAATCACCAGAGCTTCTTCCCGGCCGTCACCATATCTTTCAATCTGGCGCTCGGCGTGCCGCTGGGCAATGCCGCCACGGTGGTGGAGAAAGCCATGCGCGACCTGCAGGTCCCGGCCAGCGTTCATGGCGGGTTTCAGGGAACAGCAGCGGCGTTCAAAGACTCAATGCAGAGCCAGTTGCTCCTGATTGTGACGGCCTTGATTACCGTCTATATTGTGCTGGGGATGTTGTATGAAAGCGTGATCCATCCCATCACGATTCTCTCCACGCTGCCTTCGGCCGGCGTGGGCGCCATTTTGGCGATCATGCTTACCGGCAACGATTTGAACGTGATCGCCATTATCGGAATTATTCTTTTGATTGGCATTGTCAAGAAGAACGCCATTTTGATGATCGACTTTGCCATCAACGTCTCGCGCCAGGGCGGCAGGAAGCCTGAAGAAGCCATCTTTGAGGCGTGCATGCTGCGCTTCCGCCCGATCATGATGACCACCATGGCGGCGTTGCTGGGCGGCCTGCCGCTGGCTATTGGGGGTGGCACCGGAGCGGAACTGCGCCAGCCATTGGGCATCGCCATTGTGGGCGGACTGATTGTCAGCCAGGCCCTTACGCTCTTTACCACTCCGGTGGTTTATCTCTACCTTGACCGCATAAGATTATGGGTCGCCCGATGGAAGGCCGCGCACCGCAAATCTGCGCCGGCGCTCGAAGCTGGGGATTAGAGACTTCTTACGCAAAGCTTAAACGTCCCATGTTTCTCAGTAAGATAGCGTCTACTTGATCCAAAAGTTCCTGCCCTTTCGGAACGTACTCCAGTAATTTGAAGGCGACAACGGCCACACACGATAATTTTTCGTATGCGAGCCAGGAGAATTCTGGTTTTTATTGTCATGGTGCTCTCTGCCGCCGGTCTGCCGGCCCAACAGAAGGCCTTTGACTGGATTGCGCAGAGTCCGAACACTTTTCGCATTGGACCCGGATATCACAGCGGGGTTGCGGTGTATAACCCGCGCGGCTGGGAGGCGGTCCACGTACGGCTCGATATCGACGCGCGCCAGCCGGTCACGGTCGGCGTGGTGCGTCTGGAAGACTGGAACAATGCCGTGCGCAATCCCGGATGGCTCGCTCGTCTGGATTATGCCTGCCTGACCGAGGAGGTCACGCGCATCAGCTACAGCTGCAATTTTTATCCCGGCAATATCTCGCGCGTGGTAGTGGTGCGCGACGCTCGTTCCACAGAACAAAGCGTTGTGACCGGAGTGGCCACGCCGTTTGTGCACAACGGTCTGAATGAGACGCTGGCCAACGAAGTTCGCGTTACGGCGTATCAGTGGGAGTGCGTGCGCCACTGCGAGCTGCCCGATCCGCCGCAGTTTGCCTGGGTAGAGCAGAAGGAAAAATACGAGATTGCCTCCGGGCCGAAGTCTTACGGGCCATTTGTGCCCGGCCACGGCGATGACCGGCTGCGCATCCACGTGAAGGCGCAGGCGCCGGTCACGGTCGCTCTTCTCTCTAGCACGCTGGCCAGCGAGTTGAGCGTGCATCCCGAACAATCGCGCCGGATTCTGGCCCAGAGCTCCTGCAAGCAATACGGTATCGAATCCACCACGCTGGACTGCACCCTGCAGAAACCCGATGGAGCCATGCAGGTGGTGGTGCTGCCGGATTCCGAGATCAGAAAAAGGAAGAAAGCCGAGATCACGATTTCGAGCGAACAGTGCGTGGCGAATTGCGAGAAATAAGTCGCCCAGGGCCGCTTGCTTCATTCCGCACCGACAGACCATGTAGAACGTTTAAGGTAGAGACGTAGCATGCAACGTCTCTACGGTTAGATCATGGATTGCCGCAAATCCCACCCACACACAGATGAACTTTGATTCGAATCATGCCGTAAAATGCTTCCATCAATCTGGTCTCTGCCGAGGTAAACGCGCTTGGAAGCTTCTTATATCCTGATCGCCGTTGCGGTGCTCGCGGCCATCCTGCTGTTTCTGCTGCTCAAGACCTACAACGCCCTGATACGCATGCGCAACACCGTGCGCAATGGATGGTCTGATATCGACGTGCAGCTCACGCGCCGGCATGCCCTGGTGCCTAACCTGGTGGAGTCGGTGAAGGGCTACATGGCGCATGAGCGCGAGACGCTGGAGGAGGTCACGCGCGCACGGAGCCAGGCGATATCGGCCGGGGGCGCCGATCTGGCTACCCGGGCTGCAACGGAGATGACGCTCGGCAGCGCAGTCGGCAACCTGTTGGTAAAGGCTGAACGCTATCCGACGTTGAAGGCCTCGCAGCAGTTTATGCTCCTTCAGGAACAGCTGACTTCTACGGAAAACCGCATCGCCTACGCGCGCCAGCATTACAACGAGAGCGTTCGTCAGTACAACACGTCATTGGCCGAGTTCCCCCGCAACCTTTTGGCGGCAATGATGGGCTTTCAGCAGGCCGCATTGTTTGCGGCGGAGGCGGGCGAGAGGGCGAATGTGACGGTTTCTCTCTGAAATCCCGAGCGCAGCGAGGGATCAATATAGCAGCGATGCTTTCAAGGGCCTATGCGAAGCCCCATGCGGCTTGGTTGTTATATGGATCCCTCGCTTCGCTCAGGATTTCAGAGAGAAGCTCGCTCAAAGTTTTTTCAAAGCTCGTTCCAGATCCTCGATCAGATCATCCGGATGCTCCAGTCCAATCGAAAGCCGCAGCAAATTTACCGGGCTGCGGGTGGCAGCGCCTTCGACCGATGCCCGATGCTCAATCAGGCTGTGCGGGCCGCCAAGACTGGTGGCATGCGTAAAGAGCTTGACGCCGGCGGCGAGCTTGAATGCCTCTTTCTGTCCGCCTTTCACCTGGATGGAAAGCATGCCGCCGAAGCCTGACATCTGCCGCTTCGCCACTTCGTGGCCGGAATGGCTGGGAAGGCCGGGATAATGGACAGCCTCGATCTGCGGCTGATGGGCGAGGAATTCCGCGATCCGCTGCGCGCTGTGGGACTGCGCCCGCACGCGATAAGGAAATGTCTGCAGGCCGCGCAGGGTAAGCCAGCATTCGAAGGGCGAGGGGACGGCGCCGCCTTCGCGCTGGATGCCCTGCACCTTCTCAAAGAACTCATCTCCATCCTGAAAAATCAGGGCGCCGCTCAGTACATCACTGTGGCCCGAAAGGTACTTGGTGACTGAGTGCATTACGACGTCGGCGCCCAGCTTGAATGGAAGCTGAAGCAGCGGGGTCGCCCATGTGTTGTCACAGGCCAGAAGTGCTCCGACTTTGTGAGCGATCGCCGCGAGAGCAGCGATGTCAGTAATGTGGAGCAGAGGGTTCGACGGGGTTTCCACCCATATGAGTCGTGTCGATGGCCTGAGAGCGCGCTCTACGGCAGCAAGGTCCTGCATGTCGACGAGCGTGTGCTCGATACCATGGTGTTTGAGCCGTTGCAGCAGAATCGCAGTTCCATAAAAAACATCTTCCCCGGCAATGATGTGATGTCCGGCGAGCATCGCCTGAAACATGGCATTCGTAGCTGCATTCCCAGAAGAGAATGCCAGTGCAGCATAGCCTCCTTCGAGCGAAGCCAGAGCCTCTTCCAAGGCAGCGCGGTTGGGATTGTCATTCCGCGAATAGAGGAAACCGCCAGGCAGAGAGCCGTCTTCGGCCTTTTGGTACGTGGTGGAAAGATGGATGGCAGGGGTAACGTCGCGGCTGCCGGCTTCCGGCTTGCGCCCGACGTGGACGGCACGGGTTTCGATTTTCATCGTGGCTTTATATTATGTCGCTTCGCTCCAAACCGCCAGAGAGCGCTTTCCACCAGGCCCTTTGAATGCTCCTGTTGCAGCGGGCTCGCCGCGTGGTCGGGCTCGCCCTTGTTTTTCTCGCTTCGCTCCAAACCGCCAGAGAGCGTTGGGCAGCAGACTCCTTCAATGCTCCTGTGCAGCGGGCTCGCCGCGTGGTCGGGCTCGCCCTTATTAGTGTTGGTTCAGGTCTGTCGCTTCGCTCCAAACCGCCAGAAAGTTTCCTCTTACGCTACAATGCAACAACTCTCAAGGCGCGGAACCACGGAGGTCTCGGGTGCGAGACATATTGGTCGTTTTACAACTGTTTGCCGCAATCTTTCTGGCCATTGTTGGGTTGGCCCTGGCTTTCAGCTCACCAGGCCCTGGCACGCTGATGTTCGGAGCCCTTCTCGGCGGGATCGGGCTGACATTCCTGGTTTTGCTTTTCGTTAACCTGCGCAGGCCTGAATAGCGGCCCCTCTCCAGATTGAGGGAAGATGTTTCAATTCGATTCCTCGGCATAGTTTTTTCGCGGTTTGCGGGCACGGGACTCGCTTTCCTGATATGACGCCAAGAGGTACTTGCCCTCATCGCTGTTGATCTGATCGAGATCCATGATGAGCGCACGGTCTCCGAAGAGGCGCATCCTGAAGTAATAGATGTGGCCGGCTTCAGCGGTGAAGGAGGTCAGGGCAGCATGCGAACTGCGGCTGGCAAAAATCGATTGCCAGTTGGTGCACAGATGATGCTCTCCGGGTTCCACGTTCAGGTACAGGTAAGAGGCTCCGTACATTGCCCCCGCCCACGAGCCATCCATCCCAACCCGGGCCAGGATCCCGCATTCGTCGCCGCCCTCGCAATTATTGGGCGTGTAAACCTGGTGGATCACAAAGACAAGGGCTTTGCCGGCTTCAGGCGTTGCCGGGGCATGGCTGGTCTCTGAGGTTTTGACATCGAAGAAGATGTTGTCCGGGCCGCAGGCGGTTCTGGCTTTAGCGACCGCCGCATCATCCTGGGCGAATGCGGCACAGGCAAGAAGAACGACAGCAAATAGGGCTTTCATGGCTGCTCCTGGTTGTTACCGCTAGATTGTGAGCTGGATCACAAGCCGCGTGAGTTTTGTTAGATCAAGAGTTGTTGAGAAAGGTCGGTAGGTGAATTCTGTAGTTGGTAGTTAGCTCTTGACCTCTCGACATCGCTTCGCAAGACCAATTTCCAATCGCGAATCGCCACAGGACTTGTAACGCATAACAGCTTCGCCTCACTAAAGATCAGACCCAAGATCGCTAAATAGCAGGAGATCACATGAATTCTCGCACAAGTATTCTTGCTGCCCTGGTTCTGGTCCTGGTGGCCGGAGCAACGTCCGCTTTTGCCCAGACCCAGATCCAGTTTGTCGAGTACTCGGCAAAATTTCTTTGCGGAGTTGAGGAGGGGAAACAGCCAGGCTCCGGCCCGGTGCGGCCGGGCATCTATGAAACCACCATCAACATTCACAACCCGCAGCTTCCGCTGAACCCGCTGCCGAGCGTCACGTTCGCCAAGAAGGTGGTTCTTTCAACGCCGGAAGGCGAAAAACCCGTGCCTCCCTCGCGCTTTCGCGTGGACAGGGTTCAGGCCGACTTTGCCGAACAGGTTGACTGCAAGATCATCCGGGAGATGCTGGGCCCGGCGGGAACGGCTCCGTTTATCGAAGGCTTTGTGGTGCTGATCATTCCGTCGCGGGTGAATCCAGCGCCGCAACTCGATGTCGTAGGCGTGTACACGGTCGACAGCCCAACACAGAGCATGGCACTGGAGATGGTGCCAATCGCGCCCCGGATCCTGACCCTGCCCACCGCAGCCGGTACAAGACTTCAGAAGCAGATGATGGAGCAGCCGAAGCAGTAATGACTGGGGGGAAAGCTACTCACTGCTGACGGGGGAAGCAGTGGGTAGCAGCTCTTATGTCCGGCGGCATCTGAATTGCACAAAAGTTCTGGCATTTCCCTTCTTTGATTTTTCAAGCAAAATGGTCACAGCAGTCACATGACCACCCAGGGCGACTTCAAAGAAACGGTGCGGCAGCAGGCGGACATTGTCCGCATTGTGGGCGACTACGTAAAGCTGAAGAAAGCCGGTTCGCAGAACTTCCGCGGGCTGTGTCCATTCCACAACGAAAAGACCCCTTCCTTCAACGTGCATGCAACGCGCCAGCGTTTTCACTGTTTCGGCTGCCAGAAGGCAGGCGATGTTTTCACATTCATCCAGGAGATAGAGAAGATCACCTTTCCCGAAGCGGTGCGGCTTTTGGCCCAGAAGCTGGGCCTGGCGCTGCCTAAGACCCAGTACAGCTCAGAACACGAAGCGGAAGACGCGCGGCAGCGCGGCCAGCTGCTGGAGATGCACGAGCGCGCAGCTAGGTTCTTCGAGGAGCAGTTGCGCCGGCCTGAAGCCGCTCATGCGCGGGAATACCTGGCGAATCGAGGATTGAAGGAAGAGACGATCCGGGCATTTGGAATTGGGTTCGCGCCGGACTCAGGGTTTGTGCTGCGCGACCGGCTGAAAGCCGACTTCAGCGACGAGATGATGCGGGCTTCCGGTCTATTTTCATGGAAGGAAGGCGCCGAGGGCTCTACGGGCGGCTCCCCGACAGCAATGTACTCCAAGTTCCGCAACCGGGTGATGTTCCCGATTGCCAATGAGAATGGCAAGGTGATCGCCTTCACGGGACGTACCCTGGCGAAGGAGGACAAGTCGGGGCCGAAGTACCTGAATTCGCCGGAGACGCCGATCTATTCGAAGTCGCGGGTGCTCTACAACCTGGATCGCGCGAAAGAAGCGATCCGCAAGCTGGGTTACGTAATTATTGTAGAAGGCCAGATGGATTGCATTGCGGTCTACTCTGGCGGCTTCCATAACGTGGTGGCGAGCTCAGGCACGGCATTTACGGAGACGCAGGTTAAGCTGCTGGGCCGCTATAGCAAGAACATCATTGTGAATTTTGATCCGGACACGGCCGGCGCCGCGGCCACGGACAAATCGCTGGCCATGCTGCTGGAAGAGGAGTTCGATATTCAGGTGCTGCGGCTGGAGGCGGGCTTTGATCCGGACCTGTTTATCCGCAAAAACGGCGCGGAAGGCTATGCCCGGGCGCTAAAGGGCTCGCAGAAGTATTTTGACTACCTGGTGGAACGGGCGATTGGGTTGTTTCCGGTACGAAGTCCTGAGGGTAAAAAGAATGCGGTGAATTTTCTCTTGCCGCATATCCATCGCGTACCGAGTAGGATTGTGCGCGACAGCCTGGCTGGGGACATTGCGCAAAAGCTGGGGATCGATTCGGCGGTGCTGCGGCAGGAGTTCAAGTCGGCTGCCGCGAGCCGTGCTGCCGGCAGCCTGCGTCCGTCAGCGGGATCTGATGTCACGCCAGCCGAGAAGGTGCTGGTGCGTGCGGCATCAACGAATGTCGCTGAAGAAGCTGAGCTGCGGCAACGCGCTCTGCATGCGCTCGCGGAACACCGGCTGCACAGCGGGTTAGCTACAGAGAACCTCCTCCAGGCGGTGCTGGAAAATGCCCTTGCGCTCGAACGCGGCGAGGGCTTGGATGACGTGATGACCCTGCCATTGAGCGCGGCTGACCAGCACATGCTGGCGAAGATCGTCATGCAGGAAGATGAACCGCTCACACCAGATCTGCTGGAGGGCGCGCTGGAGGCGTTGAGGCATCGGTCGCAATTGACCCAGCGGGAGGGCGAGATCAAGCGCGGCATCCTGGAAGCGGAGCGGCGCAACGACATAGCTGCTCTGCTTCGCCTGAAGCAGGAGAAATTGGAACTGGATAGAAAGCTGGCTAGTTCGTAATCCCGAGCGGCAGCGAGGGGTCCCCGCAAAGCTCGTTCCTGGCTTTGTGGGGTCGAGAGCGAGGGATCGCTATCGTCATCCTGGAATCCAAAGGAATCCTGAACCTTGAGAAGGGGCCATTCTACCCCTGCAAGCTCTGTAAACGAGGGCAGGGATCTCTCGCTTCGCTCGAGACTTCGAAATCGGGGTATCATGACCTTCCCGTGAACCCGATCCGCAAATTTTTTGTTGATGCCCAGTTCCGCTGGGTACGTGATATCGCCCTGTACGGTATTTGCGGAGGCCTGCTGATCACGGTTCTCCGGCTGACCGAATACCGGTTTCTGGTGGTGGAACACTCCGTTCAGATCTATGCAGCGCTCGTCGCAGCGCTGTTTGCCGCAGTGGGGATATGGCTGGGAATCAGGCTCAATCGCAGGAAGGTGCCGGCGGCAACCGGGGCTGGGAACCAGGAGTCCGGCAAAGCTGCGTTTGTCGTCGACGAGATGAAGCTGAAAGAGCTGGGCATTACGCCGCGGGAGTTTGAGATTTTGGGGCTGATCGCCTCAGGGCTTAGTAATCGGGAGATCGCCGAGCGCCTGTTTGTCAGCGAGAACACGGTCAAAACCCACTCCAGCCGGTTGTTCGAGAAACTCGGGGCCAAGAGGCGCACCCAGGCGGTCCAGTTCGGCAAGGCTGCCGGGCTCATTCCGTAATTCATGGTCATGCAAAAGCATGATTTTTCAATTTGTGCCTCAGAATCACCCAAAAGAATGACGACAGCGCCTGGTAAGTCTGGGTACTTTTGCGGGCGACAGACATTCACCAGGAGGTGATTTGCGATGAAAAAGGCAGTTTGGACCTTTGGCCTGATCTCAGGAGCGATTGCGGCGGGGACTATGCTGGCCACCCTTCCTCTTGCGGATTCCCCACGCTTTAAAACCACTGAGGTCTTCGGTTTCACGGCGATTGTGCTTTCCGCGTTGATGATTTTCTTTGGCATCCGGTCGTACCGAGACAATGTGGGCGCGGGCAAGCTTACGTTTGGCCGCGGCATAGCCGTGGGGTTGCTGATCGCGCTGATCTCAAGCGCTTGCTACGTCGGTACCTGGGAGCTTATTTACTTCAAGCTGAAGCCCGGGTTTGCCGAAAAATATGCTGCTCACCTGATTGAGCGGGCCCGGGCCTCGTGGCAAAGCCAGGAAAAGATCGATCAGGCCGTTCGGGAGGCGCAGGGCTTTAAGCAGATGTATGACAAGCCGCTGAACAATATCGCCATTACCTTCAGCGAGATTTTTCCGATCGGGCTGCTCGTAACCCTGATTTCGGCGGGAATCCTGCGCAAGAAGGGGCAAGCACAGGCGGCACTGTGAGGCCGAGCGGGGGCTGCGGGGTTAAGAAGAGGCTTGGGCGGGAGATGCTGTGGGGGCTCGCAGGCAGGCATTTATCGTTCGTGGTGAGAGCGATTTCTTCGTTTCGCTCGGAATATGCTCTTAACCCCTTGGTTCTACGCGATAATTTCGTGCATCCAGTAATGAAAGCTTTGCGAAACCCTAACTGCCTAGCGGCATCTATATTAGGGAGGAAAATTCACAGGGCGGGTGCTGGATATCTTCTTTGTTTTGCGGCATGTGAAACGGTAAGGTGCTTTTCTTCTTGGGCAGCGTGTGGTAGGCTTAGTACTCTCGGGTCGTGCGCTCACACCAACCCAAATCCCGCCGATATTCTTTAGTGGATACGAGCACACAGCCCTGTATTGCTCACGAATAATTTGGCACGAAAAAATGAGGTCGTGGTTTGGCTCTAGAAGATAAATTTGACGATATAAAAAAACTGATCGACGCAGGCAAGGAAAAGGGATATCTCACTTATGACCAGGTCAATGACCTGATACCCGGTGATGTCCACTCCCCAGATGATCTGGATGACCTGCTCACCACGATCGGGACCCAGGGCATTGATGTCCTGGATGCAAGCAAAGGACTGCCTTCCGAACAGAAGTTCGAAGATCTGGAAGAAGGCGAAGATGTTGAACTTGATCTGACACCGGGCGCTCTGGAAAAAACCAACGACCCGGTCCGCATGTACCTGCGCGAGATGGGCACGGTTCCACTGCTCACCCGCGAAGGTGAAGTTGAGATAGCAAAGCGCATTGAACGCGGACAGCTCCGCGTGCTCAAGGCGCTCTCACGCTCTCCCATCGTCATCAGGGAAATCCTGCAGTTGGGCGAGGACCTGAAGCGCGGCGTCCGCTCGATCAAAGAGCTGGTCGCCTTCGACGAAGAGGAGATCACCGACGAAATCGTCCAGGCGCGGTTGAAAGACTTTGTCGGCCAGATCGACGACGTCGGCAAACACTACAAGAAAGTCGCGCAGCTGGTCGAAAAGCTGGAAGCGGTACAGCAGAAGAAGAAGCCCAAGGAGCACCGCAAGTATCGCTGGGCGCTCGGGCGCGCGCAGGTGCAGGTCTCAACCGGCATCCGCGGGCTGAAGTTCACCAACCCGGAGCGCAAGCGGCTGATCGACAGGATATATAAGACCGTCGACTCCATGCGCTCGCTCGATCGCCAGATCAACAATCTGGAGAAGAAGATCGAAGCGACGCGCGTTGAGGAGACCAAGCGCGAGTACCGCCGCATCCAGCGCCAACACCGCAATGACCTGGAAAAAGTGGAGCACGACACCGGCGTCAGCTATCAGGAACTCAAGCGCACGCAGCGCGAGATTATCCAGGGCGACGTCGATGCCGAAGCCGCCAAGCGCGAGCTGATCGAGGCCAACCTGCGTCTCGTCGTCTCGATCGCCAAAAAATATACCAACCGCGGTCTGCAGTTCCTCGACCTCATTCAGGAAGGCAACATCGGCCTGATGAAGGCCGTGGACAAATTCGAGTACCGCCGCGGTTACAAATTTTCGACCTACGCCACGTGGTGGATCCGTCAGGCCATCACGCGCGCCATCGCCGATCAGGCCCGCACCATCCGTATTCCGGTGCACATGATCGAAACCATCAACAAGCTGATCCGCACTTCGCGCCAGCTGGTGCAGGAGCTCGGCCGCGAACCTACGTCAGAAGAGATCGCCAAGCGCATGGACATTCCGGTCGCCAAGGTCCGCAAGGTCCTCAAGATCGCGCAGGAGCCCATCTCGCTGGAGACGCCCATCGGTGAAGAAGAAGATTCGCACTTGGGCGACTTTATCGAAGACCGCTCCATGGTCTCGCCCGCCGAGGCCGTGATCAATGTGAACCTGAAAGACCAGACGGCGCAGGTGCTGCGTACACTTACCCCGCGCGAAGAAAAGGTCATCAAGATGCGCTTCGGCCTGGAAGACGGCTCCGAGCACACGCTCGAAGAAGTCGGCCAGTCCTTCGCGGTCACCCGCGAACGCATCCGCCAGATCGAAGCCAAGGCGCTGCGTAAACTCCGCCATCCATCGAGGTCAAGAAAGCTCAAAGCTTTTATGGATGGAATAAGAGAGGCATAATTTCTTACCGCGGATGAACGCGGATTAGCGCGGATCAAAGAAATTCAGGCGCCGTTAGCAGCGGCGCCTTTTTTGCGCTCTTCGGGTCCTTGTGCTTAGCTTTTTCCGATCTGCGGTCATCCGCGTTCATCCGCGGTAGGATTTGGCTCTACTTGGCCTTGATGGTCACGAAGACCCGAGTCTTCTCCCACTCCATGACCAGATCGGCGCTGTCGTTCGAATCCTGATCCAGAGCAATCGTGAATTGCTCAACCGGCACCGCAATCTCCTGCTTTTTCATGTCCACGCGGGCCAGGTCCTGGTCTTCGTGGTATTCAGTGCCCCACTGCCCGGTCTGCTTATTGATGATGAGCTTCCACGTGCCTGCTGAAGGAAGCGTGTACAGGGTGTAGGTCCCGGCCGGCACTTTCGCCCCGCCAATATCGAGATCTGTCGCCGTGGTCAGCGTGGTGGCTTCGTTGGCGCCGGTACGCCACACTTTTCCGTAAGGAGCAAGCTCCTTCCCGACATTTCTGCCTTTAAGAAAAGGACGGCTGTAGTCAATCGTGACCTTCTTGCCGTTGATTGTGCACTCGGTGGTCCCCGGAGGGCTGGGACGCTTGCTCTTGTCCTCGGTTTGGGCGATGGCGAAAGCAGTGAGCGTGAAGGCGGTCAGCGCAATGGCCACAAAGAAACGCTTATTCGGCATAATGAACATCCTTTCCAAAAAGGGGCTCAATTATCGCGCAGCAGGCCGCAGAATGCCAGCCAATCGCCAACGTTTACCCGAACGTCCGCAGTTGGACTCCGCTTACGGATTCAGTGCGACCAGCGAATTCCCCGGCCCTTAATCCCTCCTCCGTCTCCCTCTCGATCCCCCCGAGCTGCCTCTTCGTCCCGTACATCACGATGACCAGCAGCAGCATCCCTTTATTGCCAGTTCCCCCCAAAGGTCTCGCTATGACACCCCATTTTCGTATTCGTCTGCTGATGTTTCTATGCTTCTCGCTCAGCGCGGTGGTTTCGCACGCGCAGAGCGCCGCATCCTGTACGTTTCATACTTTCGAGATTCCGGCTTCTAACGGCGTCGCGATCGCTAACGACATCAATAAGTTTGGAACCATTGTTGGCTTCGTTAACCTGTTCACGGGACACACAGAAGGCTTCACTCGCTTTACCAACGGACAAACCAACTTCTTCACGGCGCCGAATGCCATCGAAACGCTTATCGCCCGGCGCAATGCTTTTGGAGTTAACGTGGGATCGTTCACTCCCAAAGGGTCCACTATCTCGAGCGGCTTCGTGACGCACGGAACCAGATTTCAGGCTGTCAGCTTCCACCTCATCTGCCGACGTTTCTTCGCGGCATCAACAGTAACGGAGTCATCGTGGGCACTTACCTGGGAACGGACAAGCATTTTGACGCCATCAAACTGCAGAACGGGAAATTCACGATCCTGCGTCCGTCCGGCGCCGTGGATGCCTTTGCCAACGGCATCAATGACCAGGGCGTGATCGTCGGCGCATATTTCACGGGCGGCATTGACAGTCACGGGTTTGTTCTGCAAAACGGGAAGATTCACACGCTCGATTTTCCCAACGAAGTAGGATTTGGCGGCACCACGCTCAACGACATCAGCAATACCGGCGAGATCGTCGGCTTCGTGTGGACAGGGCCTGACACCCGCGCTGCCTTCATTTTTTCCAACGGTGTATTCAAGACCTTCAACGTGCCCAATGCCCGCCTCACGGAGGCCCTTGGCATCAATGCCTTCAATACAATTGTCGGCCACGCGATAGTGGTAGACCCCAAGACCGGTAACGAAACGGACGTGGCGTACACGGCGAAGTGCAAGTAACAGGAGAGAGAAAAACTCGCCGAGAGCCCAACTGAAGCGGCGCCCGTCCCGCCCCCCACAAAAAACCGGGCGGCCTCGCAGCCGCCCGGAAAACATCTTCGCTTACAATCCCAGATCAGGTTTAGAAGGAGTACTGCACGTTGAGTTGCATCAGGCGCGGTGGATTGACCGTGCTGGTGATCTGTCCGAAGGTTGATGGCGCCGTAATGCCGACCGACGACGGCTGGCGGAACGAAGGATGGTTCAGTACGTTGAATGCATCCACTCTGAAGTCCAGCGAATTCCGCTCGTGCAGGCGGAAATGCTTGGCCAGGGCTAGATCCCAGTTTTGCTGGAACGGCCCGCGGAAAGCATTGCGCGGAATAGTGCCAAAGCCGGTGGGGGTTGTAGCCGTCGCCGGGTTGGTGAGGCCGGCAGGACCGTTCGCCACCACAGGCGCCGGCGCGAAGCATACCTTATTCAGGTATCCCAAGCCATTCTCGATCTGGCTCTGCACGCTACCCGGCGTATAGGCGTCCGAGATCGACGGGCAGAGAAGGGTCCCGGTCGAAGTTCCACCACCGAACGCTCTGCCGCCGAATGCATCGGTCACCGAGAAGGGCAGTCCGCTCTGGTAGGTATTGATTCCGCTGATGGTCCATCCCTGGAAGGCCTGGGTTCCCCAGATTCCGCCCTTGGGAATCGGCAGATCGTAGACATAGCTGAGCACGAGGCGATGCCGGCGATCGAAGTCTCCTATGGAGCGGTTCAGCGCCGGGTTCTTGTTGCCGAAGTTGGCCAGCGCCGCGCCAAGTTGGCCGGCCTGGGTGGCATTCAGTTCGTCAGTACTCTGCGAGCCGCTGACGTTGTCGATCTCCTTCGACCAGGTGTAGGCCGACTGGAAATAGAGCCCTTTCTGGAAGCGATGCGAGAGGGTGAACTGTGCCGAGTGATAGATGGCGAAGCCGACATTCCCATCCACGCGAGCCCCTTTCCGGCGGGAAAGACCGAGGGCAGAGACACGCAGCGGCTCGTTGTTCACGGTATTGGTGTTGATGGTGTAGTTGACACCGTTCGAATCGGTCAGGTTGATGGGGTTGGAAGGACCGACCACCGCGGCCATAAACGGCTCAAAGATACCCAGTCCACGCAGGTAGTGGGAGCCAACGTAGTCGGTTTCGAGAGTCCAGCCTTTTCCGATCTCGCGTTGAATGCCCAGGTTCCACTGCTGGTTGTAGGGCGCCTTGGCATTTGGCGGCACCGACGAGAAGGATGCAAGGTTGATGGAGCAATTGCTCGCCTGCGCACTCGTAGCCGTCCCGGTTGGGGCAAAGCCGGCGCAGTACACCCCCTGGTCATTCTTAAATAGGGGGAAGTTCTTGGGATCGTTCGGGTCGCCGTTGATGACCCCTGCTGCGGGTGTGCCCACTCCAGCGAAGTGTGAGTTCGATGGAATGAACGCGGTAGCAACCGCGCCGCTGCCAGGCTGGCCGGGCAGCGGATTCGCAAGTGATGTGCCAGGCGTATTCTGCACGATCTGCACAAAGAATGGCGGTCCCAGCGATCCCTGCAGGAAGTTCTGATTGGAGAGGCGCTGGAAGTAAATTCCGTAGCCGCCGCGCACTACGGTTTTGTGGTCGTGGAAGGGATCCCAGGAGAATCCGGCCCGCGGCCCGAAATTGTTGTTGGTGCGGCATTGGGGTGAGCCGCAAGAACCAACTCCGGGAGTCCCGGTAAGGCCAGGAAGATTGATGTCAGAGGCGAACAGGAAAGGATCGGATTTGGGCACCAGCGAGGGATCAAAAATCGTGGTGCGCTCCAGCAAGTCATGGGAGAACTCGAACGAATCCCACCGCAGGCCCAGGTTCAGGGTCAGGTTGGTGAGGATTTTGTAATCGTCCTGAATAAATGTCCCGTAGTCGGTAGCACGGAAATAGCGCTGGGGATCGCCGGATGCCGCCTGCAGGGTATCGATCTGGCCGGCAAGGAAATCCTTAATATTGTTGAACCCCAAGGCGCCGCGGATGGCGAAACGGTTAAAGCGATTCAATTGGTAGCGTGTAGCCCCGCCGCCGGCCTTCAGCGTGTGCTTGCCCAGAACAATGGACCAGGTGTCGTTGTAATCGAAGCTATTGGAAACCGTGCCGCGCTCGTCGTTCACGCCGGTTCCGAAGGAAAACGCGCCCGTCACCGCTACCTGGTAAATGCCGGGAACTGTGCCGGAATTTGGGCGTGACGCGCCGATGTCAGACAGACTGGCAATGTCATTCGGGGCAAACGTGGAAAGGAAGCGGCTGAACCCGAAGCGGAATACGTTCAATTGCCGGTTGCTGATTTCCTGGGTGTGGCTGAGGGTCATGAAGCGGTTATTCTGAATCACCGACTGAGGAAACGCGAGCGCAGAAGCCGTACCGAACGGGGCGTTCGTGTTTCCGTTGTCATAGAACCAGCGACCGCTCACCTTGGATTTGCCGCTGAAGAAGGGGCGATCATAGGAGATGACATACTGCGTATCGGCCACGGGCGCGACCTTGCTGAAAACGCATTTCAGGTTCGCCGGTGTGGTCGCCGTAGCTGCGGCGGACTGGACGCATCCGGGCTGCCCCACACGCGGGATCAAGAACGTTCCGCCATAGTAGTTGTTCTTAAGATTCAGAATGTTCAGAGCCGTTGGATCGACCGTGGTCACGCCGGTAATGCCTGGCGTGGAAGCAATGAGCGCAGCAGAGGTGGTCCCGTCCGGATTCGTATTGAAGATGGGGGTGTTCACGTTGGTGAGCGAGGCTGTGCTCACCGCGTTGCGAGCCCGCAATCCCTGAACGTTCCCGAACCAGTTCCCGCCAAGGAACGGCATGGGACCGCTGCCGCTGAAGCCCAATACGTTCTGCAGGAATTTTCCGCGTGGATTTCCAACCTCGTTCGTGAACCAGTCGTTGGCGTTCAAAAAGTCATTGCGGTGCTGCCAGTAGGCTTCGCCGTGCCAGTCCTTGGTCCCTGATTTGAACACCAGGCCCAGCGCGCCGCCGCCTTTGGTGCCTGAGGAGGCGTCATACAACGAGGTGGCGACGTTAAATTCTTCGATGGTGTGCGGGTTAGGCAGAGGTACGGTGTCAAAGTGGGCCAGGTTGAAATCATTGACGTTGATGCCTTCCAGCGAAACGCTGTTGTTGCTCGTGCGCTGCCCGTTCACGTTGATGTCCACGATTCCACGGTTGGCCGCGCGAACGTCCGGCATCTCCCCGGAGGTGCCGGCGGAAAGCGAGAGCAGGAACATGAAATTTGGCACCGGCAGCGGCAGAGCCTTCAGCGTTGCCGAATCAATCGGGGTGCCGGTGACGGCGCTTTCCGTATTCACGGTAACGGCGCCAGCCGTCACCTCCACCACTTCGGTGGTGGCCCCAACCTGCAACGCAGCGTCAAAACGCGCAGTCGTGTTGAGCAATACCGCTACTTGAGCGCTATAAGCCCTGAAACCCTGGGCTTTCACGCTGACGGTATAGTCGCCCGGAGGCAGCAACGTAACCGAAAACAGACCTTCGTTGGTGGTCACTACACTGCGTTCCACGTTGTTGGTCGCATTGTTAGTGATGGTTACGGTAGCGCCGCCAATGGCCGCGCCGGTCGCGTCTTTCACTGAGCCGGAAATGCCCCCGGATTGTGAACCTTGAGAAATTGCGATTCCGGCCAACAACAGAACGGCCATGAACCAAACGGCAAAGCGAGACAGAACCCCCATGGTGTTCCTCCTCTAAAGATGGCGAGGTATGAATCCGAGGGTATGAACTCGAGGTATGAAAATTCCGCAGAACGAAATCGAGATTATGAAACTCACGAAATCGAGATTAAGAAACTAAAGAATGCGAGGTATGGAATTACTAGTATGTTGAACCCGAAAAAACTACTCACTTGTAGCTTTTAAGTCAACAACTTTGTTGCTGTAGGACGCTTTTTTGCCGTGACGAAATGAACGCTGGAGGCAGGTTGTAGAGTGCCGGCTCTCTCCACCGCCTGCCGTGCTGCCTCAAAGCTGCGTTTACGGCTCGCGGGCGCCGGCGGCCAGGCGTGACATCTCGTTTCTCTGCCAACTTTCCCAGAGCTGGGATAAATCCCTTTTTCCCGGCAACTTACCCCTAATTTTCCCAATGAGAAGCCACCCCCCTGAGGGCGCTGGTTCCAGAATGACCCAGCCTCTATGTCGTCCGACCGAATACGAGGTTGTGGAACTTGATCACTGGCTTGACTCCGGCTGACAAAAAAAGGGCGCTGCCCGCAAGCAGCGCCTGGTCTATGAAGCGACCAAGAAACCTTAAGCAACTTCGGCCCGCATCTGCCGTTCGAGATTTTCCGTTCCCACCGCACTGCTCTCGCGGATCTCAGTCAACTTCGCCAGTACGAAGGCAGCCACCGCTAATTCCAGATCGCGCACCGCAACGTCAAAAAAGTGTCCGGTCGTCAGGAGGGCCAGCGAAATGCAAACCAGCCATGCCGCCGCCACATAAGCGCCCAATCGCGTTGCCTTGGTCAGAATGGCCAAGCCAACAATCATCTCGATCACACCCACAGCATGCATGAGCGAGGTCGGGCTCAGGGGCACCATTTTTTGCGCCAGCGGGCTCACATACTGCTCCCAGTTGACGAGCAGGTTAAAAAACTTGTCCAGGCCGGCAAGAAAAGCCATGAGGCCGAGAGCAAATTTGGAAATCGTTTGTATGGTTTGTACCCTCTGCATCGCTTTATCACCTCTTGTTTGAATAGAGTGACGAGGCCAGGACGAAGTTACATGCGCGCTTTCTCCGTTGGCGAAGGTCGTGAAGTCAAGCGAAAGAATTGCGGCCATCGACTCACAGTCTCACAGCGATTTCGCAGGCTCCCCAAAAAATCAGATAAAGCAGGGCCAGTCCACCGCCGACCGTAACCACCTGTGTGCTCGCCCGATGTCGACGCAGATAAGCCATCTGGGTGTACAGCAAGAACATTCCGGGCATCGACATATAACTCAATGCTTCCACCGCCGGCCTGGCGTGATAAAACTTGCGCAGTACAACATATGCGGCTGCCAGGATCAGAGCGCCCAGCGCCATGATCACGCCGCCCAGAATTTGCTCCCGTTGAGAAAGTTTTGGACCGCCCGCTGCGCATCTCTTGATCATTTCATTTGTCATTGTCTCTCCTGGTGCGATTTCGCGTTCCGCTCCCTTTATTTGTGGATGCAGCCACGCATCGAGGGCTCCCCCGAGCACATCCACCGCCAACCCGAGGGACGGACGCTGATCTTGCAACACCAAGGCAAACTCTTCGCCATAGCGGAGTCGCCAAGATGCCGGATAGAACTGAAGCAGCCACTTCATGCTTGGGCAAGCCGGCGCTGCCCTACCCTCAACACAGTCGACATCGCATCCAGGCGGGCGCGCAGCGCGCGTTCGCCTAATCCTGTCAGCGCGTACGGATTACGGCGGTCTTGGCTTTTCAAAGGCTCGATCAGCCCCCGCGATTCCAGCCGCGCAATCGCCCCATAGAGCGTCCCCGGCCCCAGCCTTACCCCGGCAATCGATGCAATGTCCTCCGTCATGGAATAACCATGCTTCGGCCCTTCGGCCAGGCTGATCAGAATCAGCAAGGCCGGCTCCGAAAATCGCCCAAAATCATCCAGTTCGTCGTTGTCTTTGTTCTTCTTCATGGTCTATTCCGTCCCGCGAAATAATACGCATTACGTATTACGCATGGCGATATACTACGCGTCACGTACTAGCGTGTCAAGTGAGAAAATGGGATTGGAGCTTCGCAGGAAATCCGATCAGCGGCTCTTTATCGCCGCGCAAGCCGCTTCGAAGTCGCTCTTGCTCCCCTCGCGCAGAGTCACCGTCGAGACCTCGCCCAAATAGGGTCGATTCTTGCCGTCCGGGTAGAGGTTGGCGTTGTGATCGAAGTTGCGCTGAATGGAGCTGTCGTCGTCGAGCACCAGGTCAGGATTGTTCCAGCGGCCGCGCAGCTTGAGTTCTGGCCTGGCGCTCCCGCCGCTCAGTATGTGCGCCGCTGTGCGGTTGAACATATAAAAGCGTGCGCTCTTGCCGTTCAGGTCGCGGCCGTCGGCCTTGCCGAAGTCGCCGCCCAGGGTCAGCGTGAATCTTTCTCCGCGCGGAGTGCAGAGCACAGCGTTGCCCGCCACGTGCCGCAACCCGGAATAGCGCCGGAGCCGCGGATAGAAGTAGACGTAAACCGCGTAATCGCCACCGCCGGAGTTCGAGTGCAGGCGTCCCACGCCCTGCCAGCTGGGAAACCAGTGGAAGCGCCCGCCCATGTAGTACGCCCACGGACTGAAGAGATAAGTGGCGCCCGCCATCACGACGCCGACGATCACCAACGTCAGCACCAGCCGCGTCAGGCACCCGACACCCGATTGCCGCCGCATGGGAACGGTCGTCATTGCCAAATAGTTTACCGCAGCCGGATAAGGCCTTTTGCACCAACCATCTTCTCAGGCGTACAATTTTTCCGGAATGGATTGCTTCTTCCACGGCTTCACTTGACGGTAAGTCCGCAAACTCCGGTCGGACGTTCTCTTACTGTCACCATCGAACTGAGCTCGAAAGGAAGAAATCCATGTTGCGCAGAATATCTGCCCTCCTGATTTTTCTGTCGTTTGCTGTTGGTGCGTTTGCCGAGGCCAGGTCGCGCCATTTTGAACTGAACTACTCTTTCTCGGTCAGGATTACCGACCCGGGCAAGCCGCTCGATATTTGGTTCCCTATCGCCCAGTCCAATGAATTCCAGCAGGTAAGAATTATTTCCCGCAGCGGCGATCTTCCGCTCCAGGAAGCCACTGAGCCTGAATACGGCAACAAGATGTTTTACGCGCACACCGATAAGGCCGATCGCGCGGAATATCACTTCACCGTGAAATATGACGTTGTGCGGCTGGAGCATCGGGCCGCGGTTGCGGTGAAAGCGCCGGCTTCACAAAAAGAACTGGCTCGCTTCCTGCAGCCTGACAAACTGGTGCCGATCACAGGCAAGCCAGCGGAACTCGCTGCCGCACAGCTAAAACCCGGGATGTCTGATATGGAAAAAGCCAGCGCGTTCTATAACTACGTTTTCTCCACCATGAGATATGACAAGAGCGGGACCGGTTGGGGTAAAGGCGACACGCTGTGGGCCTGTGATTCCCGGCGCGGCAACTGCACGGACTTCCATTCCGTGTTCATCTCCATGGCGCGTTCGCAGAAAATTCCCGCGCGGTTTGAGATGGGGCTCTCGGTGCCCGAAGACCGGAATTCAGGACAGATTGCCGGCTACCATTGCTGGGCCGAATTTTATACACGCGAGCGCGGCTGGTTTCCAGACGACATCTCTGAAGCCTGGAAGAACCAGGAGAAAAAAGATTATTTCTTTGGCGCGCATGACGCCAACCGCGTTCAATTCAGCCTGGGGCGCGATATTGAGTTGAGCCCGCACCAGCATGGCGATCGCGTCAACTATCTGATCTTTCCTTACGTCGAATTGGATGGAGAGCCATATCCTAATATCGCCAATGCAATTTCTTTCAGTGATGTAAACGGGGCCGACCGCGCTTCTCGCTAGCCGCCGCATTGATCCATTGCGGCCCGGACTTCTCTCTCTCCTTGGGTCCGAGCCGCATTTTTAGAGGCCGCGACGATCTTTATTAACTTCCACACGAACATACCCGTTTCTTCCAAAATTGGAAGCCGTTAAGAAAAGGGAACACTCAACATTGGTTTTACATAAAAGTATGTACAACCCCTGCTGAATGAGTGAGAATTGACGGCGCAAGTTCTGTGTAGATGGTTGGGTCTCAGGCGGAGAAATAATTTCGAGACCCGGATTAATCACCCTGACGGGCCGAGAAACGAACAAGCAGAGGAGAAAAGCTCAATGAGATTGCTAGAGAAGATGTGTTTTGTAGTGCTGGCCTCTGGACTGGCGTTGGGCCAGGCAACCGCATCGAATAGCGGCTCTGCCGGAACCGATCCAGTAGCAGATCAGCTAAAGGCTTTGCGCGAAGCCCTTAGTCAGCAGCAGCAACAAATCGCTCAGCAGCAGCAGCAGATCCAGAATCTGCAACAGCAGTTGCAGGAGAAGACCTCCGGCACGCTCCATGTAGCCGATGCTGCTCTACACACGACACCGGCTTCGGCTCCGGCCGCCGCCACCACAGTGCAGGAGACGGAAAAGCCCAAGGAATCGCCGCTCTCCTTCCGCATCGGCGGCACCGAATTTACGCCGGGCGGCTTCGTGGACTTTGAAAACGTCTTCCGCACCACCAACACCGCGGGCAACATCACTACACCTTTCGGTGGTATTCCCTTCAGCAATACCGTGCAGGGACATTTAACCGAATTTCGCACCACCGGCCAGTATTCTCGTTACAACCTGAAGATCACGGGCAAGTACGGCGCCAACGCCGTGACTGGCTACATTGAAGGCGACTTCAACGGAAACGATGCGACCAACGTGTTCGTGACGTCAAACCCGCACACCAACCGTCTGCGCCTGTACTGGTTGAATCTGAAGCGTGGCAGCTGGGAATTCACAGGCGGTCAAAGCTGGGGCTTGCAGACGCCGAACCGTGTTGGACTTTCCCCCAACCCGGCTGACCTTGCCATCACCCTCAATGAGGACGCTAACGTCAACGTTGGAATTCCCTACACCCGGGCGGGCCTGTTCCGCGCGGTCTACCATTTCAATGACAGCTTCCAATGGGGCGTTGAAGTTCAGAATGCCGAACAGTTCCTTACCGCTCCTGTGGTTGTGCCGGCGGCGTTCGGTGCACAACTGGGACCACAATTTGACGGGATCAACGGCGTCAACGCAAACGGCGTGCCCAATGCGTTCCCTGACCTGCATACCAAATTTGCCTTGGACTCAGACCACAACGGCAAGCACTTCCACGTTGAAGCTGGTGGAATTCTCACTTCAGCCAAGATCACAGTGCTCGCGCCATCGAATACACCCACCGCCAGTTTCATTCATGACACCGGCATTGGCGGGACGTTCCACGGCGCCTTCAACTTTGAACTGTTCAAAGGGTTCCGCATTCTGGCCAATGGCATGTACGGTACCGGCGCCGGTCGTTACATGATCGGTCTCGGCCCGCAAGCCGTTGTAGTCCCGATTAGCGCTCCAGGCAGTGTTTGCGCCATTGTAGGCACCGCCGCAGTTGGCTGCTCTGCCACTCTTTCCATGGTCCATTCCGGAGCGGCCACGGCAGGAGCGGAAATGCAGGCTGGTAAGAAGACGCAGTTCGGCTTCTATTATGGTGGAAACTATTTCCAGCGCAATGCGTTCCCGGACATCACCGCAACGACGGTCGCGAAACCGATTATCGGCTTTGGCGGATTGAACTCTGCCAACAGCGCCAACCGCGCCATCCAGGAAGGTACGATCGATTGGATCCAGACCTTCTGGAAGAACCCGCAATATGGAGCAGTGACGCTGAACACTCAAACCTCATACGTAACGCGTGCTCCATGGTTTGTCGCCGCCGGCGCACCGAAGAACGCTCACCTGATGATGGTTTACGTCAGCCTCAGATACATCCTGCCGTAGCCGTAAGAACTAAGCCCTTTCAAGCGCCGGTACATACTGGCGCTTTTTTATTGTCGCTTCGCTCCACACCGCCAGTGTACGTTGCTCCTGGTAAAAGCCTGTGCGCCGGAGGCGTGCGACTCGGCGCGCAAGGCGGCCTCCTGCCCGTCACGCGAAGTGCACGCGTGCCGGGGACCCGCTCTCCGCTTGGGTTGAAGATCAGCTTTGTTACCGCGGCGGCTCAGAGGATTACTATCGTTTTCCGATATCTCCTTATGCGCTAAGAGATTTGCACGGCCCACTATAATGTCTCTATGAAGAAGGTTGTTCATGCCGTCTGCTCGCATGACTGCCCTGACGCCTGCGGCATTTTGGTAACGGTGGAAGACGGCCGGGCCACACGGGTTCAGGGCGATCCCACGCATCCGGTAACGCGTGGGTTCCTGTGCGCTAAGGTCACCAAGTATCTGGATCGCGTCTACTCGCCGGAGCGCTTGCTTTATCCCATGCGCCGGCACGCACCGAAAGGACAGGGCAAGGGCGATGCCAGCGACTTCACCCGCATCTCCTGGGACGAAGCGCTGCATGAGATTTCCGAGCGCTTGCAGCGGATCTCCGATGATTTTGGGTCCGAAGCGATTCTTCCTTATTCCTACGCCGGCAACATGGCCTTGCTCAGCTATTCCGGCATGGCGCATCGCTTCTTCTATCGACTGGGCGCTTCCCAACTGGACCGCACCATCTGTGCTTCCGCCGGAGGCGCAGGCCTGGTCAGTGTGATCGGCCGTGGCGTGGGCATGGAACCGCAGGCGTTTCGCGATGCGAAGTACATCATCGCCTGGGGAGCCAATATCCATGCCACCAACGTTCATCTATGGCCGTTCATTGAGGAAGCGCGCCGCAAAGGCGCCAAGCTGGTGGTGATCGATCCGTATAAGACGCGCACCGCCCGTTGCGCCGACTGGTATCTGCCCATTAATCCCGGAACGGACGTGGCCCTCGCGCTCGGAATGATGAACGTCATCATCAATGAAAATCTCTATAACGCCGGCTACGTCAGCAAGTACACTCTCGGCTTCGATCAGCTCAAAGAACGGGTGCAGGATTATCCGCCGGAGCGCGTTTCCGCCTGGACGGGAATCAGCGCCGACGACATCAGAAAGCTTGCCCGTGAATACGCCACAGTGCGCCCGGCGGCAATTCGCGTCAACTACGGCATACAACGCTCGCAGAACGGCGGGTCGGCCATGCGAGCTGTTGCCATGCTGCCGTGCATCACCGGTGCATGGGCGGAAGTCGGGGGCGGATTGCAGCTTTCCACCAGCGGCGCTTTTTACATGAACGTGCACGGGCTGGAGCGTCCTGATCTGATGACAAAAAGTCCTCTTGGACGTCCGGCGCGCATCGTCAACATGTCCGAGCTGGGCAAGGCGCTGAACCAGCTCTCGGATCCGCCGGTGAAGGCGGTTTTTGTTTACAACTCGAATCCCGCTGTGGTCGCGCCGAACCATCATGATGTGCTGCGCGGCTTTCTGCGCCCTGATCTTTTCACCGTGGTCCACGAGCAGTTTTTTACTGATACCACCCGGTACGCCGACATTGTTCTGCCTGCGACAACGTTTCTGGAACACAAGGATCTGAACAAGGCCTACGGGCACACATATCTTCAATTATCCAGCCAGGCAATTGAGCCCCTGGGCGAGTGCCGCTCCAATACCGATCTGTTCAGCACCCTGGCCCAGCGCATGGGATTCACCGATGACTGCTTCCGCGAGAGCGTCGATTCACTGATCGATACAACACTCTCTCCGGCGCCGATTGCAAGGCCGGCCGGCTGGGAAAAATGGCTCGATGGCCTTACGCGGGAGCGCCTCGAAACTGAAGGTCACATACGCCTCAACCTCGGCGATGGCCCCTTTCTGCCCTTCGCCCAGGGCGGCTTTGCCACAGCCAGCGGCAAAGCGGAGTTGTACAGTGAAGATCTGAAGGCCAAGGGCCTCGACCCCATCGTCTCTTTTGTCCCGCCGGACGAATCGCGACTGTCTTCCCGCGCCAGGCAATTCCCGCTGGAACTTCTGGCACGGAAGGCGGATAACTTCCTCAACAGCTCGTTTACCAATATCCCGTCGATTCAGAAGATGGAGCACCCGGAGCTGCTGGAGATACACGTCGTAGACGCCGAAAAACGCGGCATTCACGAAGGCGACTGGGTCCGGGTCTTCAACCAGCGAGGCCAGGTACAGTTGCGGGCGCATGTGAACGGCGCAGTGCAGCCAGGAGTCGTGGCTGCCCGGCTGAATGCCAACCGCTTTACTCCGGACGGCAAGAGCATCAACAGCCTGACCTCAGAGACACTGACCGATATCGGCGGCGGAGCGACCTTTTATTCATGTTTGGTTGAGGTTGAGCCGGTATGCGGGCGTGAGCGCAGCGGGAGCCCGCAGGCGAAATCCTGAGCGAAGCGAAGGATCTGGTTTGTCGGCTACATTGAAGGCATCCGATAGGCCTTGCCATTCATATCAACAAAAATCTCAACTTCGTCACCCAGATACCCGTTCTCCTTGATCCACAAGAAATGCCAGCCAGGGATTTTGTCCTGATCAGGCGTCTTTTCGTCTCCTTCCAGCATGTAAGTGGCGCGATACAGCCAGAATGGGCCAATATCGATGTTCTGTTGGCTGATGAAGTCCTCGGCAAGTTTCAGCGCCCCCTGCAGTGAAACCTTCGGTCTGGCTCGTCTGATTTTCGGAATAGGGTCAGATTTTTCATTTTTTGCAGCACCATCCTGGGCCGGAGCGGACGGGAACCCTTGACCGCAGCAGTAAAAACTAACGAACAGCACCAAAAGCAACAGCGTTAATGCCCTCATGTGGTCCTCCCTCGCGCACCCGCCCTGATTTATTTCACCAACGATGTAACAGAAACCTCACCATATATCAAAAAAACCTTGCAAGCTTCTCGTTCAGCTGCGTTCCATGTTCGGGGAGTAGACTGCCCAGACGGGCAAAGGACTGAGATTCGGGGCTTCCTTTTACTCAACTCTGGCGTTGGTTTGAGGATTTAGGGATTAAGGGTATGTCCAAGTGGCACTTCGGCAATAACTCCCGTATAATCTGGGTTTTCCCACCTTGTTCTGAGGGTAGTCATATAGCTTCGTCGTTTTTTGAGGAATCCAGTCCTAAGCACGCCGCACGGATCGGGCCCTTGGCGCTGATCCTTGGCTTTTTTCTCTTCGGTGCGCTTCCGAAGACGGTTCATGCTGCTCCACGAGCCGAACAAGCCGCTCCACAAGCCGGACAAATCATAGAGAACATTGACGTCATCGGAAACAGGCGCATCCCCACAGAAACGATTAAGGCTCGTATCTATACGCGCAACGGCGATGTCTACGATGAAGCCGCCCTGCAGCGCGACCTGCGCTCGGTATGGAACAGCGGCTATTTTGAAGATGTCCGCATGGAACGCGAGCAAACGGCCAAGGGCTGGACCATTCACATCTACGTTCGCGAAAAGCCGACGATCCGCACCATCGACTACAAGGGACTGAATGCGGTTTCCATGAGCGACGTGCTGGACCGCTATAAGAAGACCAAAGTCCCACTCACGGTTGATAGCCCCTATGATCCGACCAAGGTGATCAAGGCCAAGGTGGTGCTGCAGCAGCTGCTGGCTGAACACGGAAGGCAGTTTGCCACCATCACCGTCCAGGTGCAGCAGGTTCCGCCGGCGTCCGTGACCGTTACCTTCAATATCAAGGAAGGTCCGAAAGTGAAGGTCGGCAAGATCGCCTTCAAGGGCAATAAACACGTGAATAGCCGCACCCTGCGCGCGGCCATGAAGAACCTGAAGCCCATTGGCATCCCCAATTCCATTTTTCTTGAAAACCTCTTTGCCAAGACTTTTGACGCTTCCAAGCTGGAAGAAGACACCGAGCGCGTTCGCGACGCCATGCAGCAGCACGGCTACTTTAAGGCCGTAGTCGATGACCCCAAGACGCAGCTGCGGGACACCAATTCGAAGATGCACGTTCCTTTCGCGCAAAGCGGCAAGGGCAAGGTAATGGACATCACCATTCCCGTCGAGGAAGGCGATAAATACAAGCTGAAGGCCATTAACTTCAAGAACACGCAGGCCATCAAGAACACCACGCTTTTGCGCAACCTCTTCCCCATTAAAGATGGCGATACGTTTGACAACCATCTGATCGGCAAGGGGATCGAAAACATGCGCAAGGCTTACGGTGAATTTGGTTACATCAACTTCACCCCCGTGCCCACTACGGAGATTGATGACGAGCACAAACTGATCACGCTGAACGTTGAAGTTGACGAAGGCAAGCCGTTCTTTGTCCGCCGCATCGAGTTCCAGGGCAATACCACCACGCGCGACCGCGTGATCCGGCGCGAACTGCTGGTTCAGGAAGGCCAGGTCTTTAACAGCCGTCTGTGGGAGCTCAGCGTTCTGCGTCTGAACCAGCTGAATTACTTTGACACTCTCAAGGCCGAGGATGACACCGAACGCAAGCTGAACGAGCAGGACGGAACGGTGGATCTCACGGTCAAAGTCAAGGAAAAGGGCAAAAACAGCATCGGCCTTACCGGTGGCGTGAGCGGTCTGGAAGGGTCTTTCATCGGCCTGAACTATGAGACCAATAACTTCCTGGGTCTGGGCGAAACGCTCCAGGTGCAGGCCAATGTAGGCAGCCTTTCCCGCGTGTTGCTGTTCGGCTTTACCGAGCCGTATATGTTTGACCGGCCGCTGACGCTCGGTTTCACAGTTTACAGCCGCAAGTATGATTTCAATCAGGCGCGCCAGGCGTCAATTCTCGCCGGACAGCAACTCAACCTGCCCTCGAGCGTCCTCAATCAGCTTCTGAATTACAACCAGTCCAGCACCGGTTTTACCGCGTCTTCCAGTTATCTGCTGGGGCATTCCTTCAAGCGCGTCGGTCTGACCTATGCGCTGGACAACACCACCATCAACACCTTCAGCGACGCGTCGCGCAATTTGTTTGAGACCCTCAACTTCCGCAACATTTCGGGTCCGAATGCATTGCAGGGAATCATCACCAGCTCAGTTACGCCCTCGTTCAGCTTCAGCACCATCGACAGTCCGATCCGCCCGCATCGTGGAAGGAGCTTCTTTCTTTCCACCGAAGTTGCCGGGCTGGGAGGAAACGTCAAGTTCTATCGTCCGCTGCTGACCTTCACGCAGTGGAAGCCGTTGTTCAAGCAGAACACGCTGGGCGTGCACTTCCAGGCCAGCTTCATTGATGGCTTTGGTGGAACCGTAGCCCCGCCCTATCAGCGTTTCTATATGGGCGGTGAAAACGATCTCCGCGGCTTTGACATCCGCACGGTTTCGCCTTACGTGTTCGTCAATACGGTGCAACTCTTCCAGCTGCAAAATCCTGACGGCAGCGCGGTTCCGCTTGATCCGACCAATCCGCGCCGCGGCAACGTACAGATCCCGCTGCCGGTCAACAACATCACCCTGCCGGGCGGCGACACTTCGTTCTTCACCAACGTCGAATATCGCATTCACGTCGTCGGCCCGGTGACGCTGGCGCCCTTTGCGGATTTCGGCATGGACTTTGTCACACTACCTTCTCAGCTCAAGATCGCCGGCGATTCGCTGACCCAGCTGAACAGCACCATCTTCGGCTGCCCGGCCGTTGTGAATTTCCAGTGTTCCGGCGGCACCGGCATACCGATCAACGGCGATTTGAAGCCCGTTGCCGGCACCAACTATGTTCCGCGCATGTCCACCGGACTGGAGTTGCAGGTGCTTCTGCCTATCGTGCAGCAGCCGTTCCGTATTTACTATGCGTATAACCCGCTGACTCTGGATACCATCGTCCACTCGCCCAGCCCGATCACGCGCAGTATGTTCCCGCCGGGTGCAGCAGGCGACTTCAGCTTCCAATCGGCGATTGCCACGCTGGCTCCGGATTTTCGTCTCCAGGAGCCGAAAAAGACGTTTAGATTCACCATTAGTACTACTTTCTAAGGAGAAACACTTGTTTGACGCTGCCGGAGGCCACAACCTATAATTTTGGGTATATTCGTCCCCCCGCAGATTTCACTGCATTCACTGAGCGGTCCAGAAAAGCGAGCATCGCGACGAATTGTTACGTAACAACCACTAAGGAGTCCAACATTTCATGTCAAAGAATTTAAAAGGCAGCGTCCTGGCTTTTGCTCTTGCCCTGACACTGGGTGCGCCGGCAAGCTCCGTGGCGCAGGCGGCTGCCGCCTCGCCTGCAGGCAATAAAATTGCCATCGTCAATATTCAGCAGGCGATTGCCAACACCAATGAGGGTAAGAAAGAGACGGATGCACTGGAGCAGAAGTTCTCTACACGGCAGGCCGCTCTGAAGGCGCAGAACGACGAAGTCGAGGGTCTGAAAAAGCAGCTCGAGACGCAGGGGGCCAAACTCAGCGACGAAGAACGCAATAATCGAATCAAAGTCGCGACCGACAAGCAGAAGGCCTTTCAGCGCAACTACGAAGATTTCCAGAATGAAGTTCAGCAGTCAGAGCAGGAGATTCTGAGCCGGCTGGGCAAGAAAATGCTGGATGTAATGGAAAAGTACGCCAAGGAAAACGGCTATGCGATGGTGCTGGACGTTTCCAATCCGCAGACGCCGGTGCTGTATGCCAGCCCCGCCACTGATATCACCAAGGAACTGGTGGAGGCTTACAACACTGCGTCACCTGTAGCCGCACCGGCAGCAAAACCTGCGGCCAGCAGCACGGCGCCGCGTCCGGGAACCGGAAATGCAGCACGTCCGCCGGCAGGTTCGGCGACACCCAAGAAACCGTAAGGTCCGCTAGGAACGCGGACGCGCACGATGGAATTGAAATTTAAGGAGCAAGTAAAATCCCATGAGCATGTCAAAAATTCAAATTCTGGCCCTCAGCTTCGGCCTGAGCGCAGCCTTCTCACCAGCCGTTTTCGCGCAAGCCGCGGCTGCACCCGTATCCGCGCCTGGGCCTGCAGCTACTACTCCAGGTCCGGCGCCAACACGGATTGGTGTTCTCAATATTCAGGAAGCCATCCTGGCCTCCGAAGAGGGCAAGAAAGAATTTGATGCGCTGCAGCAGAAGTTCGGTCCCAAACAGGCAGAGTTGAAGGCCCAGAACGACGAAGTCGAAAAGATGAAGAAGGACCTGGAAACGCAGGGCCCCAAACTGAATGACGATGAAAGAACTGCCCGCGCGCGCACCATTGAAACCAAGCAAAAAGCTCTGCAACGCAATTTTGAAGATGCCCAGGCTGAATATCAGCAGCAGGAGTCGGAGTTGGCCAACCGCATCGGCGCAAAGATGCTGGTGACCCTGCAAAAATACTCTGAAACCCACGGCTACGCGGTGGTGCTCGACGTCTCCAATCCGCAAACCTCTCCGGTCCTCTGGGCGACGCAGGGCACAGTAATCACGAAAGAACTGGTGGATGCTTACAACGCGGAGAATCCGGCCGGTGCGCCGGCGGCAAGACCGGCGGGAGCCGCTGCAACTCGGCCGGCCGCTCCAGCTCCGAAGACGACCACTCCTCCAGCCGCCCCGACACCGAAGAAACAGTAATTGTTCCTGCAAATTCTTAAAGGCCGCCCGCGTGGCGGCCTTTTTATTTTCGGCATTCACGGAACATCGCGCCGCGCCTCCGGTGTCAAATTTCTCTGTCGGAGGTACGAAGGATGTTCGCAGATACCCTGCTTGAATCTTCACCCGCTACGCGTAAACGCAAGCGGTGGCCCATGGCTACCGCTTTCACGGTCGAAACCATCATCGCAGCCGTCGTGGTGATTGTGCCGCTGCTCTCCACCGGTGTCATTCCGCTCTCGGCGCGCGTGCAGCCTCCTGTACCGTTGACGCGAGTTCCCGTTGAGCGCGTGAAACCTACACCCAACCGCTCCCCGAGATCAGGCCCGGCGACGTCTGCCCCACGGGAGATGGCGGTCGTACTGATTAGCAACAACCCAAATAGGATCACCATTGGTCCTCCGACAATCACAACCTCAAATCCAGCGGAAGTGCGGCCTAGGACCGACATCGGCTCAAACGATCGGATGCCTGAGATTGGCAACGGCAATGGAGAGCGCTCCGACGTCACCCTGGATCGCAAGCCTCTCCGCATATCAGAGCCGTCGCCAGCCCAGTTGTTGCATCGCGTGGAACCTGTTTACCCGCGGATGGCGGTGATCACGGGCGTTCAGGGCGATGTAAAGCTCCACGCCATCATCGCGCGCGACGGATCAATCATCAGCCTGAATGTGATCAGCGGACATCCCCTCTTGGCCCGTGCTGCGCAGGATGCGGTCAGCCAATGGCGGTATCGTCCTTATGTCCTGAATGGCCAAGCGGTAGAGGTAGAAACGTTTATCACCGTGCACTTTACCCGGGATCAGCGATGACGGGCTGTTTCCACAGAACAGCTGTGGAAAAGTCTGTGCATATTTGCCGCGGTAGATGGCCAGGACTAACGATTTTTCAATGACTTAACGGTTTCTGCCCTACTACCGCTGCAAATTGCAAATAGTTTATTTTCATGCGTTTAGATGCTCTCAATTTGGTGCGAGGTAGTGCACAACAAACCGAGCAACTCTGGCGGTGCAGGAACTTGAGATTTGCACATTCATCGACTGCAACATTCTATTAACAAAGGGCATCAGGCGTTTTCTCCCACCTTAAGCACGGCCAGAAAGGCCTCTTGGGGAATGTCCACCTTGCCAATACGCTTCATGCGCTTTTTCCCCTCTTTCTGCTTTTCCAGGAGTTTGCGCTTGCGGGTGATATCGCCGCCATAGCACTTGGCGAGAACGTTTTTACGGATGGCCGCCACGGTCTCCCGGGCAATGATCTTCGCCCCGATGGAGGCCTGTATGGCAACCTCGAACATCTGGCGCGGAATCAGCTCCCGCATCTTTGAAACCAGGGCGCGTCCGCGATCGTAAGCAAAATCCCGGTGCACGATGATCGAAAGCGCATCCACCGGATCTCCCGCCACCAGTATGTCGAGCTTCACCATGGGCGACTCCCAGTTTCCCGCCAGGTGATAGTCGAGCGATGCGTAGCCGCGCGAGATGGTCTTCAGCTTGTCGTAAAAATCGAGCACGATCTCATTCAGCGGCAACTCGTAGGTCAGCATCACGCGGCTGGAGCTCACATATTCAAAACCTTTTTGCTTGCCGCGTTTCTCTTCCACCAGCTTCAGAATGCCGCCGACGTATTCTTCATTGGTCAGAATCGTGGCCTTGATCACCGGCTCTTCAATCTTCGAAATCTCACTCTGGTTGGGCCAGCGTGAAGGATTGTCGACTTCGATCTTTTCTCCGTCGGTCTTGGTGATGTGGTAGCGCACGCCCGGAGCCGTAGTAATCAAATCCAGGCCGAACTCGCGCTCCAGGCGCTCCTGGATGATCTCCATGTGCAGCAGCCCAAGAAATCCGCAGCGAAAACCAAAGCCCAGCGCCGCTGAACTCTCCGGCTCAAAAAAGAACGAAGAATCGTTGAGCCGCAATTTTTCCAGTGCTTCGCGCAGCGCGGTATGCTCATGCGCGTCCACCGTGTAGAGCCCCGCAAACACCATGGGCTTGATGTCTTCGAAACCGGGCAGAGGCTCAATCGCCGGGCGCTCATCGTCTGTGATGGTGTCGCCAATCTTGGTATCAGCGACGTTCTTGTTGTTGGCGATCATGAAGCCCACTTCGCCCGCAACCAGTTGATCGATCTCCACGGGCTTGGGTGTGAGCACGCCCAGGGTCTCTACTTCCAGAACTTTTCCGTTCCACCACAAACGGACCTTCATGCCCTTGCGAAGCGTGCCCTGGAAGATGCGCGACAGCACAATCACGCCACGATAAGGATCAAACCAGGAGTCGAAAATCAGCGCCTGCAGCGGATTGCCGGGAGCGCCCTTGGGAGGCGGCAGCCGGTGTACGACCGCTTCCAGCAGTTCGGGAACACCCAGCCCGCTCTTGGCGCTCACCAGCATTGCGTCTTTCGTATCCAGGCCCACGGTCTGCTCGATCATCTCCTTCACGCGCCCGATATCGGCGCTGGGCAGATCGATTTTGTTGATGACGGGAATGATTTCCAGGCCATGATTGATAGCCAGGTAAGCATTGGCCAGCGTCTGCGCTTCCACGCCCTGTGAAGCGTCAACCACCAGCAGCGCGCCCTCGCACGAAGCCAGCGAGCGCGAGACTTCATAGGAAAAATCCACGTGGCCGGGCGTATCGATCAGGTTGAGCTGGTATTCCTGGCCGTCCTTGGCTGTGTACTTCATGCGAACGGCATGGGCTTTGATGGTGATGCCGCGCTCCCGCTCCAGGTCCATCGCGTCCAGCACCTGCTCCTGCATCTCGCGCTGAGAGAGAGCTCCGGTCAGCTCCAGCAGGCGGTCTGAAAGCGTGGATTTGCCATGGTCGATGTGGGCGATGATGGCAAAGTTGCGGATACGTGTGCGGTCCATGCGGATGGGCTTTAGTCTTCTATTTTAGCATCGGGGCGCGAGCCCATAGCCGCAGCGGGTTGCACAGATTCGTGCTCGCAAGTATCCTTCGGAGTCCCTCCAGGTGACTTCATGCGACGAATTCTATTTGCTCTTGCTATCCTCCTTTGCACGGTAACTTGCTTAGCGCAACCCCAGACCGCACCGTCCACCAAGGATTTCATCCGGGTGCAGTCACCCGTGATCGCTCTGGAACATGTGCGCGTGATCGACGGCACCGGCGCTCCGGCGCAGGCTGACCAGACGATCGTGATCTCCGGCGGAAAGATCACGGCCATCGGCAAAGCAGGCGCAGTGCCGGTCCCCGCGGATGCGAATCGCATGGATTTTGCCGGTTACTCCGCGCTCCCCGGCCTGGTCGGCATGCACGACCATCTTTTTTATCCCTCAGGCGGCGGCCTTTACCATGACATGCCGTTCAGCTTTCCCCGGCTCTATCTTGCGCTGGGAGTGACTACCATCCGCACCACCGGCAGCATGGAGCCCTACACCGATCTCGAAATCAAGAAAGCCGTCGACGCCGGAAAGATTCCCGGGCCCAAAATCAACGCCACCGGTCCTTACATGGAAGGCGAAGGCATTCCGCTGCTGCAGCTGCATCAGCTCACCGGTCCTGACGATGCCACCCGCACCGTGGAGTACTGGATTGCCGAGGGCTCGCGTTCGTTCAAGGTTTATAACTTCATCACTCGCGCTGAGCTGAAAGCGGTGATCGACACGGCGCACAAGCACGGCGTCAAGGTCACCGGACATCTGTGCTCCATCGGCTTTCGCGAGGCCGCCGACCTTGGCATCGACGATCTGGAGCACGGTTTGACCGTCGACACGGAATTTCATCCCGACAAGAAGCCGGATGTCTGTCCCAATCCTAATCAGGCCGCTGCTGCCGCCGCAAAGCTTGAGATCTCCAGCGAACCGATCCAAACCACGATTCAGACTCTGGTCAGCCGGCACGTGGCTTTAACCTCTACTTTGCCGGTCTTCGAACAATTTGTGCCCTCGCGGCCTGACGTACCGCAGAGAGTGCTCGACCTGCTCAGCGACGACGCGCGCAAGGCTTATCAAGCGAACCGCGCTCGCATCGCGCGCAACCAGCAGAGCCCATGGCCCACGATGTTCCCGAAAGAAATGGAATTTGAACGCGCCTTCGTGAAAGCCGGTGGAACGTTGCTGGCCGGCCTCGATCCAACCGGCATCGGCGGCATCATCGCCGGCTTTGGCGACCAACGCGAAGTTGAGCTGCTGGTTGACGCAGGCTTCACGCCGCTGGAAGCCGTCAAAATCGCTACCCTGAACGGCGCCCAGTTCCTCGGCGAAGCCGATCACGTCGGTTCGCTTGCTGCCGGCAAGCAGGCGGACATCATGCTGGTGAAAGGCGATCCCTCCACAACCATCAGCGATATCGAAAACGTTGAGCTGGTCTTTAAAGACGGCGTTGGCTGGGATTCAAAGAAGCTGATTGATTCGGTAAAGGGTCAGGTAGGAATCAGGTGAGCGATTGTTAATGATCCTTAACAATCGCGATCCGATTCACCGATTCGCTGCAATCGACCAGGCGCTCTGCGAAGCTGGACGACCTTTACTTCATGGTACATAGGATTGATCGTATGTTAAACGCCGGTTAAACAGACCTCCTCATTGCGCATTTCGGCGCACAACTTACATTCGGTCGCGCGAACTCACACTTCCAGCAGGGACTCACCTGCCGGGAGGTTCGCGTGATGTCAAGACCAATTCCGGGTTACCTGCGGCAGGTTGGTTTGGTGCTCCTTCTCGCTGCGATCATCGCCCTGATTGCACAATGCACGGGCCTGGATACAAGCAGCGGGAGTGGCGGCACATCAGACCCATCGCCGACACCCACGCCAACAACCCCCGCCACTCCCACGGGCTATCTAACCTGGAAAAACGACAATCAGCGGACCGGCCTGCAGCCGAATGAGACCGTGCTGACTCCGGCCAACGTGAACTCTGCACAATTCGGAGAAAAGTTTTCTGTTCCCGTGGATGGATGGACCTTCGCCCAACCCCTGTACGTTGCCGGCGTGAGCATTGGAGGCGCAAATCACAATGTGGTCTTTGTCGCAACGGAACACGCGAGCGTGTACGCTTTCGACGCCGATGCCGCTGGTGCGCCTCTGTGGCACAAAAGCTTTCTTGGTCCCGGCATTACGACGGTGCAGACTGCGGGCAATCCGGAGATTCCCGTGCAACCTGAGGTCGGCATAACCGCAACGCCTGTCATTGATGACAAAAGCGGAACTATTTATGCGCTCGTGCAAACGGTGGAGAATGGCGTTTTCATGAACAAACTGCACGCGCTGGACATTACCACCGGCGCGGAAAAGCCTGGCAGCCCCGCCGTGCTGAGCGCTCCCGACTTCGTGGACAAGCAGGAGTTCGAGCGCTGCGCGTTGCTGCTGGCCAATGGGAATGTCTACGTCTCCTTCGCGTCGTACGGGGACATTCCGCCATACCACGGCTTTATGTTCGCTTTCAATGCAGCCACTCTGGCGCAGGTCGCCGTGTGGAACGTGACGCCCACCGGCACCGAAGGCGGCATATGGATGGGGGCGGCAGGTCCGGCCGCAGATCAGAATGGCAACATATTCCTCGCCGCCGGTAACGGCACGTGGGATGGCGTCTCCGACTACGGCCAGAGCGTCGTCAAGCTGGACGCCACGCTCCACGTACTTGATTACTGGGCGCCCTTCAATGCCAATCAACTGAACGACGGCGATCACGATCTCGGCGCTGGAGGCGTGCTGCTGGTGCCTGACCAGACTGGAGCGTTTCCGCACGAAGCCGTGGTCTGCGGAAAGAATGAACCCATCTATGTCGTCAATCGTGACAATTTGGGGAAGAAGGGCGACACGGACGACGACCAGATTATCCAGCTCGTCCACAACCAGCTTGGCGGCTCGGGCCTCCAGGACGATGACCACTGCTTTACCACACCAGCATTCTTCCAGCAGACGCTTTACTTTATCGGTAACAATGATGTCATCAAGGCATTCTCTCTGGATGCCGCCAGCGGCAAACTGTCAACAACACCTACCTCCGAGGGTAGCTTTGTCTTTCCTTTCCCTGGCGGACAGGCAGTGGTCTCGTCAAACGGATCCAGCAACGGCATCGTCTGGGCCGTGGACTTCAACTTTGACGGGTCTCTGCACGCCTTTGACGCCAAGGACGTCTCCCACGAGCTGTATCGGAGTCCTTCGATCGGACAGCCCGCCAAATGGGCGGTACCAACCGTGATCAACGGAAAGGTCTACGTGGCAACCAAGACCAGGCTCGTGGTGTTCGGTTTGCACTAACGTGCAGCATTGAAGGTGATCAACGCATTGAGCAGAAAACCACCCCTGACGCAATTGGAGGGAACCATGGGATCTGCAAGGACATCGCTTCTCGCCCTTATTTCTTCCGGTCTTCTTCTGGCGGCGCTGTTGCCTCGCGTAGCCATAGCAGCGCACGAAGTGCGTGGTCGTGTGGTGGACGAGACTGGCGCTGCTATTGCCGGCGCGCAGGTGGCGCTCGACTTTGGCCAGACGGTCAGCAACATCAGCACTGACGCTGCAGGCATTTTCCTGATCGTGCCGCCTGCTCCATCAGGCAAGGTAAAGGTTTCAGCTCCCGGCTTTTCCTCCGTTTCACTGGATTGGGACCAATCCGTCTCATCACTGACCATTACTCTCAAGCCCTCTCCCGTCAGTGAAACGTTAGTGGTAACCGGCGAACGCACCCCAACCCAGATGGCTGAAACCGCAGCCAACATCGTTGCGCTCACTCCTGCGGAGTTGAACAGCCATGCTGTTCTCACGCTGGATGATGGATTGCGCCAGATTCCGGGGTTCACTCTTTTCCGACGCAGCAGCAGCCTTACGGCAAACCCGACGACTCTGGGAGCCACTGCCAGGGGCGTGGGCGCCAGCGGCGCCAGCCGCGTGCTGGTTCTGGATGATGGCATTCCCTTGAATGATGCCTTCGGAGGCTGGGTATTCTGGGATCGTGTACCGCGGAGCGCCATCGACCGGGCCGAGGTACTTCGCGGCGGCGAATCACTCTATGGCAGCAGCGCAGTAGGTGGTGTGGTGGACCTGATGACACAGCCCGACGGAAACCTCATTACCCTCGAAGCTTCCGGCGACAGTTTGTACGGACACGATGTTCAGGGCGTCATTTCGCATCAATTCGGAAAGTGGCTTCTTTCCGCCACCGGTGAAAACTTTGACAATGACGGCGCATTTATTGTTGCGTCAGACGACCGCGGCCTGGTGGATACCTTTGCGGCGCTCAACTTCACTAGCGCCGGTGTTCGCTTTGACCGCAAGTTGGGCAGCACGAGCAATGCATTTTTGAGCGGCGATTTGTTTTCTGAGGAACGTAACAACGGGACAGTTTTGCAAATCAACAGCACTCATCTGGGTGCGCTCAGCAGCGGGATCGATACTGTCGCAGGCAAGAACGCGTTTGCATTTCGTCTTTACGGCACCGGTGAACATTACCACCAGAGCTTTTCCGCGGTTGCCACTGACCGCAATAGTGAGGTCTTGACTCGCTGGCAGACGGCGCCGTCTGACCAGGTTGGATTTTCGTCGCAATGGATGCGGCCGGTCTCGATTCTCGAAATCACGGCCGGCGTTGATGGCCGGTTCATTCACGGGGAAACCGATGAAACGGCCTTCAGCGCAAATATCCCCACCAGCTTGAACGCGGCAGGCGGAAGAAATAATCAGCTGGGCGGCTTTGCTGAAGTCTCAGCCGCCATTACGCGACGGCTGCGCGCTACAGCCGGTCTGCGAGCTGACCACTGGTCCAACGAAGATGGATTCAATCGTGTTACCCCCTTCAGCACCAACGTCACAACCTTCACTCCACTGGACTCGCACACGGAGACGTCCTACACCCCCAGAGCCGGTGTTGTATACGGCCTAACGGATCAATGGCAGCTCACCGCGACCGCCTACACCGCGTTCCGCGCACCAACCTTGAATGAGCTTTACCGCGGCTTCCGTCAGGGGAATGTGCTCACGTTGGCCAATGAAGCGCTCCAGGCCGAGCACCTGCAGGGAGGCGAAGCCGGGGTCCGCTATTTGCGCCGCCGGTTGATGGTGAGCGGAGTGTTCTTCCGCGAGAACGTCGATGATCCTGTGGGCAATATTACTCTCACCACCACGCCCGCCCTGATCACGCGTGAGCGGCAAAATATCGGTGCACTACGTACGCTTGGTGCCGACATCGACTTTCTGATGAACCTGCCCGGGATACAGCTCCGCGCCGGTTATGAGTACGTGCATTCCATCGTCAGCAGCTTCAGCGCCAATCCACTGTTGGTAGGCAATTTTGTGCCCCAGGTTCCGGCGCATTCCGGAACTGTTTCTGCCGTGTATACAGCACCGCGGCATTGGACCATCATTGCGCTGGCTCGGACAGCGAGCCACCAGTTCGACGATGATCAGAATGTTTTTCCGTTGAACGCATATGCGGAACTCGGGCTCTCGGTTTCAAAGCGAACAGGCAAGTTCACATGGTTCGCCAGCGCGGCCAACGTCTTTGACACCAGGATCCAAACAGCGGCAACGCCCATTTTCACCTACGCGACGCCGAGAGTTATCGCCGGAGGAGTGCGCTTCGCGACCGCGAGATAGTTGCCGGCAGTTCGTTCTCAGCGGACATCCGGCGCTTCCACCCAGATGCTCACCGCGAATCCATCTGCCTCCTCCGCCAGCGCCTTCTGCCAGTGTCCAGTCAACTCCGGCAGAGAAGCTTTCCCCTGGCTGCGAGCAGAGATGCGAGCAAAGACCTGGAGCACCGGTTCATCGCGCGGCAGCTGCATGCGAATCATGCCATTCGATAAATCCACACGGCACGTGCGCTCGGAGTTGGTCACATATTTTCTGCGCAGCGCGAGCAATGACGCGTACCAGTCCAGCATCAGGTTCTCGCCCTGAACCAGCTGCCAGTTCAACTTTGAATGTGTGAAGGTCTCGGGATCCTGTGGATCAGGAACTTCGGTTGCCGCGAAATCAAAATCCTTGAATTCCTCGCGCCGGCCTTCGCTCACCGCTTTCTGCAGCGACGGATCGCCGTAGTCGGTGAAGAACAAGAAGGGATTGACCTCATCGAACTCCTGGCCCATAAAAAGCAAAGGCGTTTCAGGAGCAAGCAGGAGCAGCGCGGCCGCCAGCATGCGCGCACCGCGCGGAATGAGCACGGTGAGCCTCTCGCCGCGCGCGCGATTGCCGACCTGATCGTGGTTTTGCAGGCACGTGACATGAGCCGGGGCCGGCATACCGGCGCTGCTGGTGCCGCGAGGCTCGCCGCCCCAGAACTGGAATGGCTCGCCCTGATACACAAAGCCATCCTGCAAGGCTCTCGCGATTTGCTCGGGCCGGCCAAAATCCTGGTAATAGCCTTTGCGCTCGCCGGTGAAAAATGCATGGATGGCGTGGTGAAAGTCATCGCTCCAGATTGCATCCAGGCCATACCCGCCGGCCGCGCGAGGCCGCACTAACTTCTCATCGTTCTCGTCGGTCTCGGCAATCACGCAAACCGTGCGGCCAAGTTCCAGCGCGAGTGCGGCTACATTCTCGGCGATCTCGGCAAGAATGTGCCGGGGTGAGTCGTCATAGATGGTCTGCACCGCATCCAGCCGTAAACCGTCAAAGTGGTATTCGCGGATCCAGTAGAGTGCGTTCTCCACAAAATAACGGCGCACTCCCTCGCTGCCTGGTTGGTCATAGTTGATGGCCTCGCCCCAGGGAGTTTTATGCCTGGCGGTGAAGTATGGGCCAAACCACCGCAGATAATTGCCTTCATTGCCCAGATGGTTGTAAACCACGTCGAGAATCACGGCCAGGCCGATCTCATGGGCAGCGTTGATCAGCCGCTTCAGAGCGGCGGGTCCGCCGTAGCTGGCCTGTACCGCGTAAGGCGAGACGCCGTCATAGCCCCAATTGCGCGTGCCTGGGAAAGCCGCTACAGGCATGATCTCAATCACGCTAACGCCCAGCTTTTTCAGATAAGGCAGTTTGGCGATCGCTGCAGCAAACGTTCCCTGCGCGGTAAACGTGCCGATGTGCAACTCATAGATGACGTAGTCCTCCAGCGGTAATCCGCTCCAGCCAATGTCAGTCCATTCGAAATCCTCTGGATCACCAATTTCTGTCCGGCCATGCACGCCTTCCGGCAGCAGCCGCGAGACCGGATCGGGCACGGGCTTGTGTTGGTCGACGACGTAGAAGTACCGGTCACCGGCGTGGGCTTGAGTTTGCAAAACAAAGTGGCCGTCATCGGTGGATTGCATGGGCCAGTCCCTGGTTCCCTGCTCGTTGCTGAGGCGCAACGTCACGCCCTGCGCTGCCGGCGCCCAGACGCGAAATTGGCAGAGATTCCCCTTCAGATTAGCGCCGGGCATACCGGTCTCGATTTTGCTTAACATGCGGCTGTTCACGTATCTTGAGAGTGACGCCCGTATCCCTGAGGATGCTTCAGCAGGAAAAACCAGTTCTGATTTTAGCTTCGTCTTCGCCCCGCCGACAGCAATTGCTGCGCGAGGCAGGGATCGCCTTTGAGGTGCATCCTGCGCATGTGAATGAAGACCGGCATGAGGCCGAACCGCCGCTCGACTATGCTTGCCGCCTGGCGCGCGAGAAAGCAGCAGCCGTAGCGGCGCGTTTTCCCAACCGAAGCGTGCTGGGCGCCGACACGATCGTGATTGTCGAGCAGGAAGTGCTGGGAAAGCCGGGTGATGCAGCTGACGCAACGCGCATGCTTCGGCTTCTATCCGGCCGAGACCACAGCGTTACCACAGCTGTGTGCCTGATCTTGCCCGACGGAAGCAGCGAGACGCGCTCATCAACCACAAAGGTCTATTTTCGCGAGGTTACCGAGAAAGAAATTCAGCAATACGTCGACGGCGGTGAGCCGATGGACAAAGCAGGAGCGTACGCCATCCAGGGCGGCGCCTCACGCTGGACCGACCGCATCGAGGGGGAATATTCGAATGTGGTGGGATTGCCTCTGTCTCTGGTGACAGAAATCTTGCGAAAGAACGGGCTTTAGAAGTGAACCGAAGCGGTTACTTCTTTTCCGCAGGCTGAGCCGGAGTACCCTGCTCACCCTCTTTCATCGCGCCTTTGAAATTCTTGATCGCATCGCCCAGGCCTTTGCCCAGATCGCCCAGCTTGCTGGGACCAAAGAAAATCAATGCAATGACGAGTATGATTAGGAGTTCCGGAATACCAAGTTTTCCACCAAACATGTTGTGCTCCAGTGAAGGAAGCAGCGCAGTGAGCGAAGCTTTCCGTCGGGCTTATTGATTACTTCAGTGAGATTGTAGGCCAACTACACCAGCGAGTCAAAGTAACGTTGTAACCTATTGACAAATAAAGACTTGTTGCACTCGACTCTTAAGTTCTTTAATAATCATTAATAATCATGGGCTTCAAAGGGCCTGCAGCAGGCCGGCCAGCAGAGCCGTCCGCCGGGGTAGCTCAGCCACCACGATGGATTCGTTGATCGCGTGAGCACCTTCGCCGAGAGCACCGAGCCCGTCGAGCGTGGGAATGCCGAGGGCTGAGGTGAAGTTTCCATCCGAACCGCCACCGGTCGAAGACTCTTCCACATTCATGCCGATCGTCTGGCCGAGCTCCTGAGCAATCCGGAACAGGCGAATCGTACCCTCGGTTCGCTCCATGGGCGGGCGATTCATGCCGCCCTTGAGCTCAATCGAACAGGCAGAGTCGAATGGCTTGAGGGCAGCAAATTTTTGTTCCAGCGCCGCAGCATCGGCGGCGTGCGCAATGCGCAGATCAACCCCGGCCGAAGCTTCGGCCGCAACAACATTCGTCCGCGTTCCGCCTTGAATCACACCGGGATTCACGGTGATGCCTCGGCCGGCGTCAGTGAATTTCACCACCTCAAGAAGCTGCCGCGAGAGCTCCACGATCGCGCTATGCCCCTTCTCAAAATCCACGCCGGAATGCGATGCGACCCCGCGCACGCGGATTGTGATGTCGCCCACGCCCTTGCGCGACGTCTTCAGCTTGCCCTGAGGCCCCGTAGATGGCTCCAACACCAGCACGGCTTCGCAACCCCTGGCCGTGGCTTCCACCAGCGGACGCCCCGTCTTGCTCCCAACCTCTTCGTCGGTGTCCAACAACACGGTCACCGGGCGATGCCCGTTCTCTCCTGCTGCAGAAAGCGCGCGGACGGCATAGAACATCATGGCGATGCCGGCTTTCATGTCATAAACACCTGGGCCATAAGCGCGGCCTGAATCGAGACGAAATGGCATCGTGGCCAGGGTGCCCATCGACCAGACAGTATCGAAGTGTCCCAGCAGCAGAATCGGCTTGCCGGCATTGCCGGGAAATTCAACCTTAAGATGGTTGCCGGCCTCTTTCTCCTGAAACAACGTCGGCTCGCCGCCCCAGTGCTGAAAGACATGCGCCAGGAATTCACCCATTAGATCCAGGGCCGTTTTGTTGTCGCTGGGAGATTCAATCTCCACCATGCGCTGCACCAGAGCAAGCATCTCCTCCTGGCGCTGCTGGCAGAAATCGAGATAAGAAAGAATGGACTGATTTGCAGTTTTGCCGGTGGCCATGGCTCAAATGATACGGCATGAAAGGTTACGGCAACAAAAACGGCAGCCCGGTAAAGAGCTGCCGTTTTTCCGACGAAGGAGCGCCCTCAGAGCGCCATCGAACACCCTTTTTCTATTGCACGTTCACATTCTCCGTAAACCGGTAGAGTTTGCCTGCGGTGTCCCATGCCTGGATCACCAGAATATGCGTGCCTCTCGCAGCGTTGACTGGCTGATCCAGTGTAGGTCCGGAAGAAGCGCCCGCCTGCAGACCGTCAACATAAACCTTCATCGCCGTGATCGACGCTGTATTGAACTGGACCCCGGCAGAGACCCTGAAGGGGGACTGCACGTCCTCACCATCATTGGGAGTGTTGGGATAGATGCCCGGGTTGCACGCACCTCCCTTGGGCGGGCAATCGCCTTCATAGTAGGCCTTAAAGCTGATGCTGCTTTTATAGGCAACATTGTTGGTATCCCGGGCCACCACGTTCAGGGTGTGAGTTCCAGCCGTGGTCGCGCTCCCGCTGCCCAGCACCTGGGTTTGTCCTGGCGCCACGGGGAGATCAAAGACCGGAGTGCTGCCAATGTATGCCGTAACCCGCTTGATAGGGGCATTGCCCTTGAATCCGAGAGAAAGAGCCAGGTTCTGGGAAGCAGTCTGGCCGGCGCCTGGAGCGCAGATGCGCACGCCGACTGCCGTCGGCGGGCACGAGGGAAGGTTGCCGGTCACGGCAAATACCTGCTCGGCGCGGTAGAGCCGGCCGAAATCGTCCCATGCATTTACCGACAGATGATGCGTGCCGTTGACCACGCCGCCCTCAAAGAGGTCAATCACCGCTCCACTGCTGCTGAAAACGATCTTGTTATCGACATAAACCTTCATGCTGGTGATGCTGCCGGAAGAAGGATTGGCTACAGCTTCAATATGTGGAACCTGGTAGACGGTGGCGCTGGCGCTGGGCTGACAGATCACCAGCTTGCCGCTCGCCGGCGTTGGACAGGCGGCTTGAGCTGACAGCGACGCGCACAACACGGCTGCTGCCAGGATGAGTTGAGTTTTGAAACTGGGGAGGGACGGGTACTTCATGGTGATGGGCCTCGGGGAACCGGAATTTTGTCTTGCAACGTTGGCTACTCCGAGTGCAATTCAAAAGCCAAGCTGCTGCTCTCTGGAGAACGTCGTCGCAAAACAGGAAAGTGCGCAAAAGCGCCAAAGATGAGCACGTGAGTACCCAAGGAGAGCAGAAGCGGAGCTAAGGTGTTTATAGATTTTAAGAAAAATGGAATTTCGAGAACGGCTATCGCTTGCGCAATTTCAGGCCATCTTCCTTCAGCCCGATAAACCACAGATAGATTTCATCGACACGCCGGATATCTTCGTCCAGCATTTTGTGGTCAGCATATTCCCGGATTGCCATCTCAGGATGGCGGCGCTTAAGAACGGAAATAACCTGAAAAAGTTCGTTGACCTTGGAGTGCATGATGCGCAGGTCGGCAACCGCCCTGATTTCTTCGATTCTCAGGTAGCGCTCGTCTGCTTGCTGCTTCTTCATTAGAGTCCCCCCGATCCCGGCTATCTCACATCATCAAAAATCTACATTCGAACCACGGCTTCTCCCGAAAATACATCAAGTAAAGCGAAAGGGCTCGTCAAAACGGCCTGAGCATACGCGGAGCCACTGGTACTTTAGACGCTGCTCTCTTCGGCGGAGGTTACCACCTCTCCATTATCGATACAATAGTTCCAATGATGACTTCGCCGGCTCCGGCGGTTTCCACCCGGCGACAAATCTTCTATAATTCGCGCTTCAAGATGAACGAGACAGCCACCACAAATCCGGATCAGACTATAGAGAACGGCGCCAAATCCGGGCCGCTCGATATCAATCAAATTCAGGCCATTCTGCCTCATCGTTATCCCTTTTTGCTGATCGACCGGGTGCTGGAGATTGAGCGCAAGAAAAAAATTGTCGCGCTCAAAAACGTGACCATCAATGAGCCTTTTTTTGCCGGTCATTTTCCCGGCTTTCCCGTCATGCCCGGCGTGCTGATCGTGGAAGCCATGGCCCAGGCGGGTGGGGCGCTGCTGCTCACGGAAGTGGAAGACCGCAGCGGCAAGGTGATCTTTTTCACCGGAATTGAGAAAGCGCGTTTTCGCCGGCCGGTGGTGCCGGGCGATCAGCTTCGCCTGGAAGTGGAGATGCTGAGCTGGAAAGCGATTTCGTCACGCATCGCCGTGCGCATCGGAGGCAAGGGATTCGTGAACGGCAAGCTGGTGTGCGAAGCCACCCTGAGTTGCCAGCTTGTCAATCGCCCCAGCAGCCAGGCAGATACGGAAGCCGGCTCAGAACCAACGGAATGATCCATCCCACAGCAATCATTGATCCCACAGCGCGAGTTCCCGCCTCATGTTCGATTGGCCCATACTGCGTCGTGGGCGCCGACGTGGAGTTGGGGGAGAGCTGTGAGTTGATGTCGCACGTAGTGGTTCATGGTCCGGCGAAGATCGGCGCCGGCAATCGCTTCTTCCCTTTTTGCGCCATCGGCATTGAGCCCCAGGATGTTACCTATAAAGGCGAAAAAACTTCCGTGGAGATCGGCGATCACAACGTGATCCGCGAGTATGTCACTATCAATCGCGGAACAGCCAAGGGCGGAGGTACTACGCGGGTGGGCAGTCATACACTGATCATGGCTTATTCGCATGTTGGCCACGATTCCGCGATCGGCAACCACGCCATGCTGATCAACGGTTCCACCCTGGCGGGACATGTGACCGTGGAAGAGTGGGCGGTGGTAGGAGCTTTGTGCCCGGTGCACCAGTTTGTACGGATTGGAGCGCACTCTTACATCGGCGGGGGCACGGTTATCACAAAAGATGTTCTACCCTTCTCGAAATGCGTGACCCCACGCCATACCCAGACTTACGGGATGAACGCTGTCGGATTGGAGCGGCGTGGCTTCAGCCAGGAGCGGATTCGCAAGATCCACCATGCCTTTCGCGTTCTGCTGAACTCCAGGTTGAACACGACACAAGCGATGGAAAAGCTCAAGTCGGAAGGCGATCAGGGAGAAGATGTCGAGATGCTGCTGCGTTTCATTGAAGCCTCCGAGCGCGGCATCATCAAGTAACCTTGTCAGTTGTGCTGGGAGTAGTTGGTGGATGCCTGAAGATTAGGTAGTGGGTCAGTTTGTTTATTGAGATTCATCGCTGCGCGATGAACGTCTCGAAGATTACGCTGCTTCTTTGGCTGCAGAACTTCCGTTGAAGCGCCTTCCATTGGAATGGGATATCTGCTGCACCTTGCCGCGATCCTGAGCTGTCTCATCACCGTTGGGAGCATCCAGGTCTTCAACATCCGCGCCTTCTTCAGTCTCTTTGGCATTTTTAAGCAAGACGTCCGCGTAAGCAAGGTAATGGCGGACAAAACCCTGCTCCTCCGGCCGCAGTTCGGGATCGACTTGATCAATGATCTCTTCTTCTACTTCCTTCCGCAGGCCAGGCAGATGGTAACCATTGCGGCGCCTTTTGAAGGGCACTAATTGCGTGCTGTCCAGGTGGTCTGCCATGGGTTCCAACTTCGTTCAACTGGGGGTTGCCGCATCCCCGAAGTGTTTACTTCTTGGTTAAGATGCGATCAGGATTTTTTAGATGCCCGAATTTGGCGTAAATTGGCGTACTGTTAAAATCTGGAAGTGGCAGAAAACAAAAAACTTGGTTTGATCGCCGGAAACGGCAGCTTTCCTTTATTGCTGCTGGACGCGGCGCGCGCTCAAGGTGCTCAGGTGGTGGTTGCTGCCATCAAAGAGGAGACATCGCCGAGCATTGAGAATCGGGGCGCGGTAGCTGTCCATTGGCTCTCGCTGGGCGAACTGGGCAAGATGATTGATACCTTCAAGCGTGAAGGAGTGAACACTGCGGTCATGGCAGGTCAGGTGAAACATAAGCAGATTTTCTCTGCCATTCGCCCGGATTGGCGCCTGGCCAAGGTGCTTTTTTCGCTTGGCACAAGGAACACGGATTCGCTGATTGGGGCGGTAGCCAGAGTCCTTGAAGATGAAGGCATTCATCTGATCAGCTCAACCTCCTACCTTGAGCCGTTGCTGGCGAAGCCGGGCGTGCTCACCCATCGCAAGCCGTCAGAAGCTGAACAGAAAAATATCGATTATGGGCGGCGGGTCGCGCGCCATCTTGCGCAATTCGATATCGGGCAGACCGTGGTGATAGCCGAATCCGCCTGTGTAACCGTTGAAGCAATGGAAGGCACTGATGCCACGATCCTCCGCGCCGGAGAAATCATGAAGAGCACGTCCCATGAAGGCGATTCGGTGCTCAGCCGCGCACTGACGGTTATAAAAGTGGCCAAGCCGAACCAGGACATGCGTTTTGATGTCCCGGTGATCGGCCTGAAGACCATAGAAACCATGCAGCATGCCGGGGCAACCTGCCTCGCCGTGGACGCCGGCAAATGCCTCTTTCTCGACGGAGAGAAAATCGTGGCAGCGGCCGATCACACCGGTATCGCAATTGTCGCAGCGTCCACACATGAAGAGCGTTAGCCGCGGCAGAGGCCTTCATTTTCCCAAAGTCAAGGGTGGACTTTAAGAGTCTCTAATACCGCTTTAATGAGTTTTTGGGAATCCACTGCTAGCCTTGCCTTCAGAGAGGAAGCAGCAGTTTGTCAGCCGACGCGTTTTATGTTCCGGCGAACTTCATCGCGCCATATATGACATGGCCCCCGTCACCGGCAAGGGGAAAGATCCTTGCCTGGAATGGCGCCGCCGCGAGGATCGGCTGAACTGCTGCACGAAAAGCTCAAGCCAGACGGCAAGGCGAGACCGCGCCTCATCTTGCCTCTGGCTTGTTGCCTGGAATACGTTTTGACCCTACGCCGCTGAACGATCGTCGCCCGAACCGGAGGCGGCTCCCAACACTTCATCGTGAACCGGTTGTTCCGGAGCGGCCACCGGTTCACTTGGCGCTGTGCTTTCAGATTCGGCGAAAGGCAGAAAGACCGTGCAACAGGTGCCGTGCCGCGCCTTATCGGTGCGGCTGCGTACGCGAAGCTTTCCCTGATGTTTCTGCACGATTCCCTGGCTTACCCACAAACCTAACCCTGTGCCCTTGGACTCCTTGGTGGTAAAGAACGGCTCGAAGATGCGCGACATGTTCCCTTTCGCGATACCGCAGCCATCGTCGGCCACGGTAATACGAATGCCGGCAACGCCGTTGCCGCCGTGCGCATGCCTTACGCGGATATAGATGTTGCCTGAAGGTGAGCTGGCTTCAATGGCGTTTAACACCAGGTTGGAGAAAACCTGGCGCAGTTCGCTGGGGAACGCCGCCAACTGTCCGACATCGGCAAATTGTCTGTGTACGACAATCTTTCCCTGTTCCAGCCTGGCGTCGTAAGCAGTCAGCACTTCTTCAAACAGCTGCGGCACAGAACTCATGACCGGCGAAGAGATTTCGCGATAGAACCCGAGGGTCTGCTTGGTGATGTGGACTACACGCGCAAGCTCTTCCTCCGCGGTCCTGACGAATGTCAAAGCGGAATCGGGGACCTTTGCGCTGGTGCGCAGGATATACAACGCATTCATCACCGAAGCCAGCGGATTATTGATCTCATGCGCGATGCTGGCAGCCAGGCGGCCCGTGGCCGCAAGCTTTTCTGACTGACGCAAGGTTTTCTCCGCCGCCTTGCGTGAAGTCACGTCCATGGCCACGCCCAGCATGCGCATGGGCGTGTCACCGATCAGGATGGTGCGCCCGCGCGCCTCGAGCCAGTGCACGCTCTTGTCGGGGAAGGTCACGCGATACTGCACTTCATACTCGCCATTGCTGGCCAGCGCGTCGGTAATGGACCTGTGCACCTGTGCGCGATCTTCCTGAACAATGCTTTCCATCCAGCTTTCATAGCGGCCGTCAAATTCTTCCACAGTGATTCCGTGCAGCCGCCGAATCTCGTCTGACCACACCAGCGCGCCGGTCTGCAAATCCCACTCCCATATGCCGATGCCGACATACTCCTGCGCCAGCTTCATGCTCTCTTTGCTGCGTTCCAGCATCTCCTGCGCGCGCTTGGTCTCGGCAATCTGCTCCTGGGCTTCACGGTAGAGGCGCACGTTATCAATGGCCACCGAGGCCATGTGCGTCAACTGCACGAGGATGGCTTCATCATCGGGGGAAAAATCCCCGCTCAGCTTCTGCGAAACCTGGATCAAGCCGAGGTTTCGCCCGTCGCGAGTGAGCAGCGGCGCAGCCAGCCAGCCATAGCGCGCAGCATCGGTCGCGCGCCGTACCGGTCCCCAGGTGTTGGCGCGGGCGCCCGCATTCAACCGCACCGGCTTGTTCAGGTTGCAGGCCAGCATGAACATTTCTGAGCTTTCTTTAGCGAATTCGATCGCCGTCTGCCCTTCCGCCACGGAGACGCAGGTAATGCTGCGGTTCAATTCGCCCTTCGGCAGCAGCGTAGCCAGAGCCTGGCGCGCGCCAATGATGTTGCGCGCCTGGTCGGTGATCGCCTGCAAGAGCGAATCCAGCGCCAGCGCGGAATTGATCTTGACCGAAGCCTCCGCCAGGGAGCGCAACACCGCAGTCCGTTGCTGTTCCGCGGCCAGGGTTTGCAGCGAATCATGATAGAGCCGCGCGTTGTCCAGGGCGTTGGCCGCCTGGCGCGCGTACAACTCGACCAGCCGCGATTGCCGCTCACTGGGCGAGTTCGGCTTGCGGAAGAACGTTACCACCACGCCCAGGGCCTCGCCGCGGACATTGATGATCGGCGTGCTGAAAATGGAGCGGAACCCCACATTGTCGGCGGCGTCGATGAACGGAAAGTAGGTACCGGATTTTTCGATGTCTTCAATCAGCACGCGGCGGTCGGGCGAGAAAAATGAGGCAGGGAAATCGCCAAACAAATTGATCTGTTCCGTGGTGAATCCGGCGTGCGCAGCCACATGCAGGTTCTTGCTCAAAGGTTCGGGCAACAGCAATAGCATGCCCAGATCGGTCTTCTGCAAAGCGGCGATGGAGGCGAGCACGTCCTGCAGCAGTCGCTGCAGTTCCAGATTACTGGAGAGGCGCACGCTGAGATCGTGAAAGCGCTTAAGATCGCTGCGTTGCGATTCCAACTCATCGCGCAGGCGCGCCAGATCGCTGCTGAGGCGGCCGGCGAGCATCTCCGCAGCCGACCATTTCTGCCGCGCCAGACCCACCACCATAACCACGGCAATCAACAAGGCTGACCACAGCTCATTGCTGGTGAGCGAATTGCCTGGCTGATAAAGATAGGCAAAGCCGTTCATGGCGGCCGTGTTCAGCAACGCGCCCACCAGGGCCGTCGGCAGGCCGCCAAGGACCGCGGAAATGCAGGCGGCAGCGATGAAGAACACTCCGGGACCGGAGTGGAAAAAAGGCAGACTATACCTGGCCACGCTCCACGCGGCAATCGGCAACAATAATGTCACGACCCACTGGAGAGCACGCCGGCGAGCCGCAGGGGAGGAATACATCTAGCTTGTTCTCCTGCTCTTCAAAAATTTGAGCAATGGAGACGAGTGGCAATTCGAGGATAACATGTTCTCAGATGCGCGATTACCCTCGAGCGGTCTACGTCATTGGGACAACTGACTAAGATGCACTGATTCAGTCCGGTGACGGGAATCGGCGCATAAATATTGGTCGAAGAAGGAACGTAAGGACGGTACAAATGCCGGCATGGGGCACGTCCAGATATCTCAGAAAAAACTAATGAAAGCCGTTAACCGGTTTTGATTTCTGCATTAAATCGGAATCAGACCGCGTTTGATCCCCAGGCTCACAGCTTCTGTGCGGCTGGCGACATTGAGTTTGCCAAGAATGGAGCTGATGTGGAACTTCACCGTGTGTTCTGAGATGGCCAGTCGATCGGCGATTTCCTTATTCCCGAAACCAGAACTCACCAGGCGGAGCACCTGGCATTCGCGGCCGGTAAGTTCCTCGAGGATTCCGTCATCCATCTTGCTGTCGGCAAAAGTTGCAGCCGCCAATCCGCGCACCGATGTTGGATGGAGGAGGACGAGGCCTGCGTCCGCTGCCTGAATTGCCAGACGCAGATCATCGACGCCGGAATCACGAGGCAGGATCGCGTTCACCGGCACTGCCAGGGCCGCTCGCACCCACGCAGGCTCGGGATGGTCGATGAGCGCGATGCCGCCCGTTCCCGCGGGAGCGCTTGCCAGCAAATCGATCAGGGCCGCGGCGGGCGAAAGAGCCTCCAGGTCGCAAAGCAGAAGCTCCGCACCGCAGGCCGCGAGCCGGTCGAGCGACGGGTGGGAATCGGAGATCACGTGCGCATGATCCGGCAATGCCTGGGAAATCATGTGCGCGAGCGCGGAGCGGCGCGTTGCCGCAGCGGCTACCACCATCACGCTCGCGATGTTGACCTGTTTCTGCATAACCCGGATGGAAGCGCCCTGCACATCTGGCTTCCGCGGCCGAGGCCGGCGCAATGATCCAAGCCGATCAGCGCCTTGATCTCGCTTCAAGTTGTACCGTCAACGTGGTTTGCACGCCTCCACGAACCAGGGCTGCTTCGATGCGGTCCCCCGGCTTGCGCGCACGCAGAATCTCCTGAACCGAATCGGTGTCAGCTACCGGCTTGCCGTCAAGCGTCAACAGCAGGTCGCCGAGCAAAAGGCCGGCTTTTTCGGCCGGGCTCTTCGGCTCAGCGTGCACCAGCAGCAGAGCTTCGCTTGCCTTTAGATTCAGGCGCGAGCGCAACGATTCCGGCACAGGAACGGCCTGCATCGCCAGGCCGAGATAGGGCCGCTCCACATGGCCTTTTTCCATGAGCTCGGCTGAGATGCGCGCCACAGTGGAAGAAGGCACGGTAATGCCGGAACGGTGCAGGCCGGCGGTGTTCATGCCGAGAAACTCTCCCTGGCTGTTCACCAGCGGGCCGCCGGAGAATCCGGGATAGAAGGTGACGTCGGGCCGGATAAATTGATCGATCTCGCCTCCCCGCCAGGTGCGCAAAGGGGCGTTGATCAGGCCGGAAATGATTCCTGAACTTGCCACCACATTGCCGCGCCGGGTGCGCGCCAACGCCAGCACCAACTCCCCGACGCGCAGGCCCGACGTTGAACCCCAGCGAGCTACAGGCGCATTCAATGGTTCCTGCACACGCAGGACGACGAGATCGGTCCCTGGATCGCGGCCGGCAACTCGCGCCGCCAGGGTTTGCCCCGGAGCAGTTACGACGGTGATTTCATCGTCGCGGCGGACGGCGTGGCTGGCGCCGATCACCACATCCGCGGCGATGACGATTGCGCTGGAAAAATGCCGCGCACCGTGAACACCCACAATTGATTTTCCCGCTTCGCCGGAGGCATCCGCCAATTCGCCGGCCAGCTTTGTCCAAATTTTTTCCATGTTCGGTTCCCTTCTTGTGTTGACTTGCATAAGACACTTTGCGGGAAAGGAAGGGAGTTCCGCATCCGCCATTCGGCTAGGTGGCCTGGGATTATGATTAGTAGAGAAGATTATTTTGAGCGCAAGCCGCGGATAGCATGCAGCGCCGCAAATTCGTAGAGTGGGTTTGCGGAGAAAAACAATGCAACTACAAACAACAGGCAGTCCGAGTCAGAAGTGGTCCTTGGTGTTGGCACGCGATACGCGGGCCGACGGCCAATTCGTCTACGCCGTGAGGTCAACCGGCGTCTTTTGCCGTCCTTCATGCCCCAGCCGCAGGCCCAGGCTTGAGAACGTGGAGTTCTTCGATTCACCTGCGCAGGCGCAGCAAGCTGGATACAGAGCGTGCCAGCGCTGTTCGCCGCTGGAACGCAACCGGCAGGCGCAGAAAATCGAAGCCGCATGCCGCTATATTGATGACAACCTGGATATTACGCTGAGCCTGACCGCGATCTCGCGGCACGTGGCCATCAGCCCGTTTCATTTTCAGCGATTGTTCAAACGCATGCTGGGCATCAGCCCTCGCCAGTACCAGCAGGCGCGCCGGGCCGGAAAATTTCGCCAGGCGTTGTTGAGCGAAGGGCGCGTAACCGATGCGATCTATGAAGCCGGCTACAGTTCCAGCAGCCGCGCGTATGAAAGCCTTCCGGCACAGCTCGGCATGACGCCTTCAGCTTTCCGGCGCAAAGGCGAAGGAGTCGAGATCCGCTACACTGTGCAGCCAACCGAGTTGGGCAAATTATTGATCGCCACTACAGAGCGCGGCGTGTGCGCGGTCCGGTTCGGCGAGAGCGATGCTGCGCTTCTGCGCGAATTCAAGCACGACTTCGACGCAGCCGAGATCATCCGCGACGATGAAGGGCTGGCGCCGATAGCCGGACAGATCAGGCAACTGCTCGCAGGAACGGCCGGCGCGCTTAACATCCCTCTCGATATACAAGGCACGGCATTTCAGCAGCTGGTGTGGGAAACGCTGCGCAAGATCCCATCCGGAGAAACGCGCAGCTATGCTGAGGTTGCTACGGCAATCGGCCGTCCGAAAGCCGTGCGAGCCGTAGCCAACGCATGCGCTTCGAATCCTGTAGCGCTGGTGGTGCCGTGCCATCGCGTGGTGCAGAAAAACGGCAGCCTGGCGGGCTATCGTTGGGGCGTGAAGAGGAAGAAGGTGTTATTGGAAAATGAGCACTCAGCAATCAGCACTCAGCAATCAGCCAAAAGAGCGATAGGCAAATAGCAACTGGCAATTAGCCAAAGCTGTCGAGGTCGGCAGCTTTGGCTAAAGCATAAGTGCTGGCTCGCTGCTAGTTGCTAGGCGTTAGTTTCCCTTCATCAGAAAAGAAAAGCCCTCAAACTTATATTCCACTTTGCCGCCACTCTTCACCGGCTGGGCTTTTCCGCTGCGAACCTGTTCCATGGCAGCGAGCACGCGAGGCAGAACCGCCGGATCGCCCACAGGAATGTTATGGGATGGCAGCAGCAGCTTGGCGTTCAGCGCTATCATCTTCCTGATCGACGCTTCGTAGGCATCCAGGTTGGTTTCCGGTCGATAGAGATAGATGGGCCCCTGGTAGTACATGTCGCCGGTGAAGAGCAGGCCGTTCCGCGCGTCCCACAGCGCGATCGAATCCGGCGTATGGCCCGGCGTGGAGATCACCTCCAGGATGCGGCCGCCAAGATCGATCTTATCTCCGCCGTGCAGCCAGTTCGTAATCCGAAACGCTCGCGTGCGGTAGGTCCTGGGGTTAAAACCGGCGGGCAGAGGTCCGCAGAGCATGTCGGGGGCGATTTCGGCTTGTGCATCTGCGATTGAGCCCTTGGCGCTCTCACGAGTGAAGGCCGTGTCCATGCCATAAACGCTGCTGAAGCGCCAGTTGTCGCCGATGTGGTCATTGTGCGTATGCGAGTTCACGACGCTGATGGGCAGGCGCGTCAAATGCTCCACTACTTGTTTTATGTTGCTGATGCCCATGCCGGAATCGAAGAGCACCGCGCGCTTGTCGCCGAGGATGAGGTACGAGATGACCTCTTCCTGCTGGTGCGGTTCATAGATGGCGAACACGCCCGGACGTATGCGGTAAAGCTCAAACCACTTATCCGGCACGCTGATGCGTTCCAGTTGGCGATATTCGGGGCGGGGCAGATTGTGGCACCAGTCTGGTGTCAGATTCGGTGGCTGCTGGCCACCCAGCGAAGCCAGAAAAGCAATGAACATGCCGGCGGCGATGCGCATCGAAACTCCGGGTTAAAATGAGATTGAATCAACCAAGAATATATTAGCTCTCATCCTTTAACCGATCCTGCCTGCCCGACCTGGTTTGACTCTTTTGCTAATGCTAATTGCCAGCAGCTAAAAAGGCGCCCCTTGTGAGGGCGCCTCTTGGGCTCGATGCGGATTGCAACTTATGGCTTTGGCTGCGGCGGTGGCGCCTGCTGCGGTTGCTGTTGATGCAGGCGGTCATCCTGCGCCTGCACCATCTGGTCGAACTTAGTCTTCTGCTCGTCGCTGGTCAGCGTGCCCCGGACCTTGGCAATCGTGCTTTCGCGCAGAGCATGGATCTTCTGGATCTTGTCTTCACGCTGCAGAGAGCTGTCCTGGATGATGGTCATGGCCTGCGTGTGCTGGTCCTGCAGTGCCGTCTTTACCTTGGCCTGCTGGTCAGGCGTGAGGTTCAACTGCTGCGACAGGATTTGCACCTGCTCATCAATATTTGATCCCGCATTAGATTGCGCGGCCCCAGGCTGCTGCCCCGGCTGGCCCTGCTGCCCCGGCTGCATGGCTCCCGGGTTTTGCGAAGGCGTTTGCGGCGGCTGTGATTGCGAAGGCTCATGCATACCCGGTTGCTGCATCTGGGGTTGGGGTTGTTGACTGCCGGATGGGTACTGCAACGCGAATGCCCCCACTGCCAGCATGGCTGTGCATAGAAAGATTACGGCCCTAACTTTGTTCATTGACTTGTGGTCTCCTTCCGGTATGGCGGCCAGTCCTTGTGTGATGCGTGTTTGCGGGCGGAGGAGGGCAGGCCAACTCACGATTACTCAGCGTGAAAGCATACAAAAATCTGTAAGCAGCTCTGGATAGGGACGGCGAGCAGCTCTGGCTTGCGGAAGGGTTGCTGGTTGAACGTGAGCGCTGCTGCTCGAAGATTGCAGATTGAAGACCGAAAGGGCGCGTCCAAACTTGAGCGGTAGCGCGCCCTTCCGCAAAAGCTACTTGGGATTGCTGTTGTCCCCGCCGCCTTGCTGGCGCTGGCGCATGCGTTCCTGCATTTCCTTTTGCATGTCGTCGAACTTTTTCTTCTGATCGTCAGTCAGCAGGTCGCGAATCTTACTATTGGAGGCTTCACGCAGGGTGCGCATCTTAGCCATTTTGTCTTCGCGTGACATCGAGTCATCCTGGAAAATCTTTGTCGTCTGGCTGCGCGCGTCTTCCAGAATGGTTTTCACTTTACCCTGCTGATCTTCGCTGAGAGAAAGCTTTTCCGTGAGGTTCTTGACCTGATCGTCAACGCTGGGCATGCCGCGGCGCGGACGGGACTGGTCGTCGCCTCCGCCCTGGGCCGGCGGGTTTTGTTGTGCGAATGCGCCCACGGCCAGCATGCACACGGCCAGCAAAATCAACTGATGGATTGTCTTCATTGCAATCTGTCTCCTTTTGATTGGTGGAACACTAGAGGGTTCCCAAAGCTGTGGCCTGCACGGCAGGAAAACAAGGGCCCAACGCTTGACTATCAGAACACAGATGCTCGGCCGGCAGTGTAAGAACTCCAGCCTGCGGGCGTAAAGTTTTGTAAAAGAGAAGAGACGCAGTTGCGCGTTACCGCTGCAGTGCTCTACGGGCGAGATCTCAGGCGCCGTAGCCCTGCTGCTGCATCACCTTGATGGTGTTGTTCAGCCGCGCAGAGTCCTCGTTACTGAGCGCGATGAAGCGAAACGGATAGGTGGCGCTGCCGTCGGGCGATGGCAAAAATTCCACCAGGCCGCTGACCTGGCCGGAGATGGTGTTCAATTTCGCTTCCGCGATGGTCGCGCTGCCGATGCTGGTGGTGAATTGAGCCAGACCGCCGGTCAACGAAATCTTCTGGAGAACGGCGGAAACCTGCCGGCCGCCCAGGTTGAAGCGGATCGATTCACTGTTTGGAACTCGAATTCGTGGAGAACGCTTGGGTTGGGCTTGGGGATAGTGGGGCATGGCAAGATGGTGCCACGGTAGCTGCAAGAGCTGAAGATTACTGAAGCCTGTGTCCAAAACTGTGAGGCGCAGGTGAGCTTTCGATGGAAATTGCGGTGCAACTTTTCACAAAACGTTAATGAAGGGGTTGGGGCGGTTGTTACAACCGCCGCCCCTCAGAAAATTTGAGCGCTTAATGTACCATCGTTCGATCGAAAGAAAAGTTACGTGGGTAACATGCGCGCCGGAAACGCGATGAGTGAGTGGAATGGGCCTTCGACTGACGCTGCCGATTGACAGACTTTTTTCGCTGATTGATTTTCTCAGCGTCTTCTTTGGCGCACTAGGAGGCGCGTTGGCAGCCGTGCGCGACACTCGCTACAACTACGATCTGGTCGGCGTAACGGGTTTGGCCACAGTCTCAGCGCTGGGCGGCGGAATTATGCGCGACCTGATCGTGCAACAAGGTGCGCCGCTGGCCTTCGCCGACGAGCGGTACCTGATGATCGCCCTGATCGGCGCCGCGCTGGGAATGCTGTTTGCGCGGCAAGCCGGCAAGAAGACTGAGCGAGCCATCGTTTTTGTGGATGCCGTGGCCCTGGGGCTGTTCGCCGTAGCCGGCAGCACGCGCGCTATCCACGCCGGGCTGACCTGGCTGCCCGCGCTGCTGCTCGGCGTCACCACCGCCGTGGGCGGAGGCTGCCTTCGTGACGTGCTCAGCGGACGTACGCCCCGGATCTTCGAACGCGGCGAACTCTATGCCATTCCCGCAGCATTGAGCGCAGCAGCGTACATTGCCTGCCGGGCTGCGGGTTTCCCGCGGCAGGTGGCAACAATCGCCGGCGTTCTCTCGGGATTTACACTGCGCATGCTGGCGATGAAATTTCATTGGGAGACGCGGCCGATCAGGCGCGATGTATCTGAAGCTCCGAAGCCTTAAGCGGAAGCCTTACAACTCTTTCCACTGCGCGCGATTTAGAGATTGGCAAAATCCACCGCCAGACACTAACATAATGCCGCTCCTATTACTTTTTGCAGCAACTCAGGTCAAACACACATATGAAAAAGTCTCTTCTCGCCTGTCTCCTGCTCCTGCTCGTAATGGTTTCACTGGCTCCAGCACAACAAAAGGCCGGGGGCCCGGCCAGCACAGCGGCTGAGCCGGCGCTGCCGTATTCGCCCAGCCTCGACGTGAATTCCATGGACAAGTCCATCGATCCCTGCGTGGATTTCTACCAGTACTCCTGCGGGGGCTGGCAGAAGAAGAATCCCATTCCGCCGGACCAGACGTCCTGGGGTGTCTACGGCAAGCTGTACCAGGACAATCTGAATTTCCTGCGCGGCATACTGGAGCAGGCCGCGGCGGCCAAGGGGCAGCGGGATGCGGTGACGCAGGAGATCGGCGACTTCTACGCCGCGTGCATGGACGAGACAGCGGTGGAGAAGTCCGGCGCTGCGGCGCTGAAGCCGCAGCTTACCGCCATTGCGCAATTGAAATCGGCGCGCGAGCTTGCACCTCTGGTGGCGCGTCTCCAACTAGATCTGGGCGGATCGGTCATGTTCGGCAGCGGCTCGCGCCAGGATCCGGATAATTCCGAACAGCAGATTGCCGGCCTGGGCCAGGGTGGTTTGGGCCTGCCAGACCGCGACTACTACACCAGGGACGATGCCAAGTCGAAAGAGACGCGCGAGCGCTACGTTCAGCACGTGCAGAAAATCTTTGAGCTGTTGGGTGATGCGCCTGCGGCCGCACAGCAGAACGCCGCGACAGTCATGCGGGTGGAAACCGCGTTGGCCACGGCCTCCATGACCCGCGTTGAATTGCGCGATCCTTACAAGCGCAAGAACAAAATCAAGCTGGCCGACCTGGAGCAACTGGTGCCGAGCTTCGATTGGCCCGGCTACTTCCATGCGCTGAAGACGCCACAGTTTGAAATTATCAACGTCGCGCCGCCTTCGTTTTTCAAGGAGCTGGAAGCACGGCTGAAGGAAGAGCCGATCGCCAATCTGCGCAATTACCTGCGTTTCCACCTGGCCAACGGATACTCGCCTTATCTCTCGTCGGCATTTGTGCAGGAGAATTTTGATTTTTACATCAAGTATCTGCGCGGAGCCAAAGAGATGCAGCCGCGCTGGAAGCGCTGCGTGCAATACACGGATCGCGATCTGGGCGAAGCCCTGGGCCAGGTTTACGTGCGCAAGGTGTTCTCACCCGAGATCAAAGCCAGCACTGTGGATATGGTGCGGCGGATTGAAGACGCCATGGCGCAGCGCATCGAACAACTGGACTGGATGAGTGCGGAAACCAAGGAGCAGGCGGTGGCCAAGCTGCATGGCATCCGCAACAAGATCGGCTATCCGGAAAAGTGGCGCGACTACAGCTCAGTGAAAATCGCGCGCAATGATTTTCTGGGGAACGTGCAGCGCGCCACCGAATTCGAGCGTCATCGCAACTTCAACAAGATCGGACAGCCAGTAGATCACGGCGAGTGGGGCATGACGCCGCCTACCGTGAATGCCTACTACAACGGGGCGATGAACGACATCAATTTCCCCGCGGGCGTGCTGCAGCCGCCCCTCTATGACGCCAGGATGGACGATGCACCCAACTACGGCAATACCGGCGGGACCATCGGGCACGAGCTGACGCATGGCTTTGACGATCAGGGCGCCAAGTTTGACGCCAAAGGCAATCTGCGCGACTGGTGGACCAAAGACGACAAGCAGCAGTTTGAAGAGCGCACCAAGTGCGTGGCCGATCAGTACGCGCAGTACGTGGTGGTGGACGACATCCACATCAACAGCCGGCTGACGCTGGGCGAGGACGTGGCCGATCTGGGTGGCGAAATCCTGGCCTACGTCGCGTGGCAGGGTGCGACCAGGGACAAAGATCTGAAACCGGAGGACGGTTTGACGCCGGACCAGCGTTTCTTTGTCGGCTTTGCTCAGTGGGCGTGCGCGAATGATCGTCCGGAAGACATGCGCCTGCGCGCGATGACCGATCCACATTCGCCGGACAGGTACAGGATTAACGGCGTGGTGGTCAATATGCCGCAGTTTGCCAGCGCCTTCTCGTGCAAAGCCGGGCAGCCGATGGTGAATCCGGCGGATAAAGTGTGCAAGGTCTGGTAGCTGTTCTAAATCCCGAGCGCAGCGAGGGATCACTACCCGCTCGTTGATCTATTGGATCAAGCTGATCGAGCGTGTATTGTCAGATTGGCGTGAGGAATCGCATTTTGCTGTTCGGGGGCATTCTTCGCTTCCGCGATACAAGAATACTGAGGGTAGTGATCCCTCCGCCTTCGGCGTTCGGGATTTCAGAAGCAAATGCCATTGACCATCGTACAAGCAGGCGAACCAGTATTGCGCAAAGCTGCGCGTCCCTTGCGTCCGAATGAGGTCCGCAGCCGCGAGATCCGTGAGTTGATCGAGCAGATGAAAGAGACAATGTATGCCGCACCCGGGGTTGGGCTCGCCGCGCCCCAGATCGGGCAGGGCCTTCAACTGGCGGTGATTGAGGATCGGGCGGAGTACATCAAGGATTGGACGCCGCAACAGCTGGCGGAGCGTGAACGCAAAGTTGTGCCGTTCCACGTGATTATCAATCCGAAGCTCAGCCTGCTGGGTGAGGAGCGAATCGAGTTCTTTGAAGGCTGCCTGAGCCTGCCACACCTGATGGCGATTGTGCCGCGGGCGCGAAGAGTGCGGGTGGAATGCCTGGATGAAAAAGGCGAAGCCAGGGTGATTGAAGCGTCGGGCTGGTATGCCCGCATTTTGCAGCATGAAATCGATCACCTGAACGGCTCCATGTACGTTGACCGCATGCATCCTCGTACGCTGATGACGGTGGATAATTACACCAGGCATTGGAAGGACCAAAGCCTGGCCGATATCCGGGCGTTGCTCTGAAGATTCCCCGGTGAGCGAACCCGTTCCCCGCCGGCATCTTCAATTAACGCTCAAGATGGTTTAAACTTCGCGTTTCAATTCAGGAGAGATAAGCGCCATGAAGAGGACTGTTATCCCTGTTTTTCTTTTGATCTCTGCAATCGCCATTGGATTTCCAGTGATCAACCGCGCAACCGCGCAGAATGCCGGTGCGCCAACCGCTGAGGGGAAGACTGCAGAGCAGGTCTTCAAAAACATCCAGACGCTGAAGGGCGTTCCTGCCGACCAGGTGCAGCCAACCATGCAGTTCATCAGCAATTCGCTGGGCGTGGAGTGCCAGTTTTGCCACGTGCAAAACGCGTTTGAGAAAGACGATAAGAAGACGAAGCAGACGGCGCGGGAAATGATCGAAATGCAGATGGCGATCAACAAAGCCAATTTCAAAGGAAGGACTGAGGTAACCTGTTTCTCCTGCCATCGGGGTGCGCATGATCCGGTGGGAGTGCCGATTATCGCCGACGAAGAGCCGAAGCGGCCTGAAACTCCGAACGCGGAGGCAGCCCAGGCCGCGTTGCCTTCGGCCGACCAGATCTTCGACAAATACGTCCAGGCGGTTGGCGGCGCGGATGCAATCAAGAAGATTACCAGCCGCAGCGAGAAAGGAACCGTCAACCTCGGCGAGCGCCAGTTCACCATTGACCTCCTGGCCAAAGCGCCCAACAAGCGCATTACGACGGTGCACACGCCCAACGGCGACAACATCACCGCATTTGACGGGCACGCCGGCTGGCTAGGAAGTCCCGGTCCGCGCCCGCCACGCGACATGACCGCGCACGAAAATGAGGCCGTCAGCTTTGACGCCACGTTTTATCTGCCACTCGAACTCAAAACCATGTTCAAAGATTTTCGGGTGCGCCCTTCCGACAAGATTGCAGGACACGACGCTCTCCAGGTGATCGCCATCAAGCCGGAACAGACTCCGGTCCGGCTCTTCTTCGATAAAGACTCGGGCTTGCTACTGCGCACGATCCGCTATGATGAAACCCCGCTCGGCCGCAACCCGGTACAAGTCGACTATGCCGATTATCGCAGTGACAAAGGCGTGAAAATCCCTTACCAGTGGACGGTCTCGCGCCCGTTGGGGAGGTTCACCATTCAGGTCACGGACGTGCAGCAGAACGTGCCGGTGGACGACAAGAAGTTCGAAAAACCTGCGGCAGCCGCAGAGCAGAAGCCGGCCGGCCAGTAGAGCAACAGAAATCGCCGCAGATTTGCGCTGATGCACGCTGATCTCGTTGATAGGATCAGCGTCTATCGGCGTGGATCTGCGGCGATCTGTTTTAGCCCTTCACGCCGATCGGTTGGCCCGAAGCTGGCGCCGGCAAGCTACCGGATGGTACCCCCCGCCGTTTCAACCTTTCCAAGCCCCTCAATTCGTCACCAACCCATTGCAAGCAAAGCACCTATTACCTCAGTAATCTTATTGTCTTTCCCATTTCGGAATAGACTCCGGGGCATGAGTATTGGAAGCCGTATTTGCGTCTTGCTTTTGCTGGCTGCGAGCCTGGGAGCTTCCTCAGAAGCCAAGCAGCTGGCTGTGATCGTTGACAAGACCAACAACGTGGGTGGGATGTCGGCCGCCGACTTGACGAAGGTGTTCAAGTTTGACAACCACAAATGGCCGGACGGACGCCCCGTGATACTGGTTCTTCGCGATCCTTCCACACCGGAAATGCAAACCGCGATTCAGAAGCTCTATCACATGCAGCCGGACGAGTTCAAAGCGCTGCTGGCCGCACACTCAAGCGGAGTCATCATGGTGCGTTCGGAGGAAGAGCTGCTGAAATCGGTGGAATCGATACCCGGAGCGGTGGGACTGGTGGACGTCTATTCCATCAACGGTCGAGTTAACGTGCTCAAGGTGGACGGCAAACTTCCCCTGGAGCAGGGATATTACCTGAAAGGCAATTAGAGCCTGGCTGGGCAATGCATGAAGGAATGCACGGTCGCGGCAGCAGCAGTCATTAAGGAGTCCAAGATGGGGTTGAGCAAGCTTCGAATTCTAATTCCGGCGGTATTCGCGCTCTTCGCGCTGCAGGCCATTGCTCATGACACGCCGACAGGCATGCATATCTCCACCAAATCGCAGCAGGCGCATGTCCTGTTTGAAAAGGGCATGGACAAGATGGAGATGCTGCATATCGAAGACGGGCTGACCAACTTCCGCAATTCCGTGAAGGCCGATCCGCAATTCGCCCTGGGCCATATCATCCTGATGTTTTTCTCGCAGGACCCGACCGAGCAGGTGGCGGAGCGCGAGCAGGCCCTGGCGACGCGGGCCACTGCCAATGCCGAAGAGAGTTTGATTATTGACTGGCTGGCCAATGCAAGCCAGTCCCGTTCGATTCCAGCCATCCAGGCGATGAACGAGGCCCTGGAAAAGTTTCCGCATGACAAGCACCTGCACTGGCTGGCCGGCTGGTGGCTGCTGGTGGATCACAACCAGTCGCAGCGCGCCGTGGCAATGTTTGAGCGCGTCATGCAGATCGATCCCAAGTTTGCCGACGCCTACAACGAAGCCGCCTACTGCTATGCCAGAATGGGCAATTTCGATAAAGCTTTCACCGACATCAAGCGCTATACCGAACTGGTTCCCAACGAACCCAACCCGCAGGACACTTTTGCGGAAATCTCGCGCATGGCCGGACGCTTTGAAGACGCCCTGACGCACTATCGCATGTCGCTGAAGATCGATCCCAGCTTCCATGAATCGCAGCTCGGTTTGGGCGATACCTATGCCCTGATGGGCCAGGAAGAACGCGCGCGGGAAGAGTACACCAAGGCGATTGCCACCGGCTCGCCGGTGCAAAAAGTGCTGTGGTCATTGCAGTCGGCCGCAACCTGGGTTCGCGAGGGCAACCTGGCCGGAGCGGACAACGCTTTCAACGCCGTCGCCGCACAAGCGCATGAAAAAGACTTTGCCAACCTTGAATCGGAGGCCTACCGCAGCATGTCTCTGTACCAGCTGGATGGCGCCGCTTCACTGCGCCTGCTGGCCAAGGCCGAGGCGGTGCTGAAGGAAGACCACAAGGTTCCGCAGGCGTTGCTGAATGAAGAACTGGCGTCCGTGCTGCGCACCCGCGTAGAACGCGCGCTGCAGGACAACAACAAGGAAGTCGCCGCGACCGCCTTCAAGCGACTGGAAGAACTGGCAGCGAACAACGGCGCTGACGGGCTGATTGAAACCTCCATGCACGCCGCTTCCGGCGCCAAAGCGCTGGCTGAGAGCAACTACGCCGACGCGGTCAACCACTACGAAGAAGACGATTCCAACGCCATCTCCATGCGCAACCTGATCCTGGCCTATGAAAAGAATGGACAGGAAGGCAATGCTCGCCGCCTGGCTGCCAAGCTGGCTTCGCTCAACGTTCCGCTGATCGAGCAGGCCGTGGTGGTGCCGGAGTTCCGCAAACAGCGCGCCGCAATGGCAGCAAAAAGCAATCCCGCGCTGGATCCGCGTGCCAAGTACTTGAAATAAGCAATCAGCAATCAGCAATCAGCCAAAGACGTTATGCAGAGGTCCCGCCGCAAGGCGGGATTTTTGCGTTTCGAGCTTCGTTTGGCAGGGCTAGAATAACCGGGCATGTCGAAGGAATTGCGGCTTCTTCTATCTTTTACACTGATTCTGATGGATTCGCCGGCGGTTACAGTGGCGAAATCAGCAGCCACACCCGTTGACGTGCGCTGTGACGGCGATGACGGATTAACGCAGCGGGTCTGTGCCGCAGTCCAGAATGGGTTCAAATCATCCCAAGACTTCACACTCACTTCGGCAGACGAACCTGGGATGTTGGTTGTAAGGATTCCCACTAACGTGGATTGGAAGCAGATGGGCAAGCGAACAAAGGTGCTCTATAAGATCGAGTTCACAACCGCGAACGATCAGAAGATTGCCGCCAGCAAGGGATCTTGTTGGGAAGATGCCATCTCAAAGTGTGTGGATCAAATCGTTGAGAAAGCGAAAATTGCAACACGCAAAATGGGATCAGCAAAATAGCCATCCGTTGAGGGCGTTCAGAATGAACGCGCACGAACCAGAATTCACTGCAAATCTCACCATCCAGGCCGTTCTTCATCTGGATAGCTTCGTCTGGAGGAAGCATGAAGAACATTGCGATGTTATTGAGCTTGCTGTTTCTGGCAGGTGCGTTATCGGCAGAAGACAAGCTGCCGGCTAAATTTGTTCGCGTGATGGGAACTTCAGAAGTCAAGGTTGTTCCGGACCGGGCGGTGATCGAGGTTGGCGTGGAAAAACAGAGCCCCAGCGCGAGTGCGGCCAAGCATGCTGAAGACGCGGCAGCAGGCAAAATCCTGGCAGTCCTGCGCGCTAGAGGGATTGATGAAAAGGACATTCAGACCACTTACCTCTGGCTGCAGCAGCAGTCCAGCTACATGAAAAAAGTGAAAATCTATTACTTTGTTGCATCCCAGACCATGACGATTACGGTGCGCGACATCTCTAAGTTAGACGCCCTGCTGGAAGCGCTGGTTCAGGCGGGAGGGAACGAGATCGACTCGATCCGATATGAGACCAGCGAGGTGAGGAAGTATCGCGACCAGGCCCGCGATCTGGCCGTGAAGGCCGCGCGGGAAAAAGCTGAAGCGTTGGCCAAGGCGCTGGGGCAAGACATCGGCAAGGCGCAGTCGATTGAAGAGGTGCCGGAGACCAACTACCAGTATTTGGGTGGAATTTCGGCCAACAGTTTGTTTGAAGGAGAATCATCACGCGGACGGGCTGGCGGGCCTTCCACGGCCGCAGGACAAAAGACAATTTCCGCATCGGTGACCGTGCAATTTGAGCTGAACTAGATCTGTCCGTTCGACCATGAACCAGCTTTCAGCAGTGGGTCGTAAAGGGCAGTGACCGGTGCTGTTGAACTAGTTCGCGCGTGATTGCGGTGAGGAGCTGCGCTAGAGTAAGGCAGCCCTCAGGGGAATGGATAGAGTTCTTTGACAACAAGCAATTAGCAGCTGGCAAATAGCAACTAGCCAGAGGGCAGCATCGCTGCGAATCCGAGCTGAACAACTCCTAGGATGGAGTGCACTCCGAAGCTGAGATAGTGAAGCAATACCTAAGGGGGTGCACCTGAAGAAAACATCCTCGACCTGGGTTAACCCTACGCCAAATTGGGATGACCTGGGATCAGATGGGATCAATAGGGAGGGGTAGGGGGGCGAGGCTGATCCCACCTTCAGGGTCCGGTAGCTGTTGCTGTGGATTCATCGCTTGCCCGCCCCAGCACGCGCAACAGCAGCGCGCGCCGGGGACCCCAGGTACGCGATGAACGTCTGTCGGCACCCCAGCGCGCCAAAACCGGGCGCGTCGGGGACCCCGCGAAGGCCCGCGATCCCAGCAAGCCGGAATCGCAGACGCTGATACTGCCGGTGCGTCAGTTCTTCAAACTGACCCACGGCCTGGGCTGACGGCTGATCGCTGCTTGCTGTATCCTTTCCACAGTTTTCTTTTTATTGCAGGCGAGGAGAATCAATGAAGGCAAGGACCTTTTTGGCCTTATTTAACGTGATAGCCATGGTTGTAGCCGGCGTTTTGACGACGGGCTGTGCCAGCGGGCATAAGGAGTTTGCCTATGTGGTGGGGCAGGGCACAAATGAGGTGTTTACGTTCCGCCAGCAGCGCAATGGCACTCTGACGCCGCTGGGAGTACCCAACTTCCCCGCCGGATCAATCCCTGTGGCCATGGCGGCGCATAGCTCGGGCCTCTTTCTTTATGTGGCCAACTCCGCCGGCAATAACCTGACGCAACTCGATATCAACAAGGGCAACGGCGAACTCTCCGTGCCGGTGAGCAGCAGCGTGGTAGCGCCCATCAACCCTATCAATATCTTCAACACGGGAAGCACGCCGATCGCGGTGGCGATGTCGCCAAAAGATCCTTTCCTCTTCGTGGCTAACCAGGGCTCGGGTGACATTACCGCATTCACCGTGGATCCGGGCAGCGGCAGCCTGAGCCTGATCGGCACGACGCCGGTGGTGCAGCAGCCCGCGCCGCCCGCGCCGCCGATTGTGGTCAACCCGCAATCGATGGCCGTTTCACCCAAGGGCGATTTTCTATATGTCGCCAACGCCGCGCAGGGCACGATCGCGGTCTTGACGATTGGCGCCAAAGGCGTGCTGGGCTACGCTCCGGGGTCGCCCTTTTCCGTAGGTGCAAGCGCGACTCCCACTTCGATCGTGGCGGAATCAACGGGTCGTTTTGTCTATGCCGCCGACCCGGCGGAAAACGCAGTTTTGGCATTCTCGGTCCAGAGCAACGGTACGCTCAGCCCGATCACTGGTTCGCCCTTTGTATCCGGCGCGCAGACAAGCGCCGTAGCGGTTGACCCGCAGGGGGCGCTTCTCTTCGCTGCAAACACCGGTTCAAGCAGCGTCTCTGCGTTTGGCATCGATTCCAAGTCGGGCGCGCTGGGGCAGGTAAGCGGATCTCCTTTTGCCACCGGAGGCATCGGCCCTTCCGCCCTGGCGGTAAATACGAACACCACCGTCGTCTACGTAACCGACCAGGTTACGCATGACATTGCTGCTCTGGGTATCCAGTCGAATGGCGGACTGAAGGCAATTGCTGGATCGCCTTTCCCGGTGGCCGCCGGAGGAGTCGCGATTACCCTGGTTCAGGAATAGGATCCGACGGCTGGATGCCGGGCCGGCAGCGCCGGCCTGACGCGAAAGTCCGCGACCCGGAGTGCACTGCCGGTATGCACTCCTGGTGTTTGTTGGCTCTTTTCGAACTGTGTTACACAGACGGTTACGATGGAGTCGGTGTATCAGGACGAAGAGGTCCAACAGGAGGCGGTACTTACGCCCCAGGACCAGATCAGGCTGCAGTGGCGACAGCAGCCCGGTTTCATTTCTTTGATCCGGCAAAAAAACGTCATTGAGCGGAACGCGGAACTGCTGCCCTATGCCGGCACCGCGGCGCTCGACGGCTGGATTCCGCCGCGCATGTTTGCTCTGCAGGGATTGGTGCTGCTCTCCCTGATCGCTTCCCTGCTCAACTGGCCGATGACCTTGCATGCCGGCAAACTCGAAGACCAGATTACCTCACTGCAAGCGAGTGTCCAGACAGAGACCACGCGCCAGCAGGAGATCATCGCAGCGACGCAAGCAGAGATCGCAAGGATCTCTCGTTCCAGCAAGGCTTCTTTCAAACTGCACCTTTCGGCAACGCCGATGACGCGCGAAGAGGCTCTGCTGGCCTTGAACAGCGCGCTGGAGGAGTCGCAAAGATCGGAAGAGCAATACAAGGAAAAGATGGCGACCGAGGAGCAGAGGCTGCGCGCGCGGCAATCGGCGCTGGCCATCGCCAACTCGGGAACGCCGCTGATCTTTTCACTCGCGCTGGTGCTGGCCGCGAACCTGATAGGCCGGGGTGGCCAGAATTTATCGCGCAACCGTCAAGCGAAATGGCTCACCGACTATTATCTCTACTTCGCGACCGCCGAGGGACTTTGGCCGAACCTGGTGCTTATTGTCTTCCTGCATATTGCCTTAAGCCGCAACGCGTACGGGGTGAGCGGCTTGTTTGAGAGCGTAGGCCCGCTCTTCTGGGTGGTCTTTTCCGCTGGATTTTATTTCCTGCTGCTGCGGTACTTTGTTGTGGTCGCGCGCGACATCAATCAGGCAATGCAAATCCGGCGTCCGGCCAATGAATATAGCCTGGACAACAGAATGCTGCTGCGGATTCACAACAGCGTACTGATCGTGTTTGTGGGACTGGAAGCCGCGTTCCTGGTGCTGTGCTACGGGCTGTATCTGGCGCAGAAGTCCTGAATTGATTTCTTCAACACGCACACCAAGCTCGATCGGACGAGAGTCTCCGTTCGCTCCATCCTTCAGTTTGAGTTGAACTCGCGCCCCAGGCGGACATATATGTTTCGCCACCTCTCAACCATGTCCTCGCGATAAATGTAGGGGCGCCATCCGAGCCTCAGGTAGATGGCGATTGCGGGAATCCTAAAGTCTTCTGTTCCCAGAAATGGCTGCCGGTACCCTTCCGCGAGCAAACGATTTGTTACCGACGCGGAGACGATCGTGCCCAGGCCGTTGCGCGTATGCGACGGATCAGTGACCAGCCAGCCCAGTTGTCCGGATTCAATGTGACGTGGTGAACTGCTGCCGCGCATCGCTACGCAGGACGCCACCAGATTGCCCGAGGCTCCGTGTTCAACTACGAAAAAGCCTCCTTCGAGTGCCCGTCCAACCGTCTCAAGGTATCGACCTTCATCGGCAAAAGCCAGGTGGAACAGATCGTCGTAGGGCCTTTCATCGCCCTCGCGTAACTGGCGAAGAAGATATCCTTCCGGAATGGGCGGCACGGGTGCAATACCCAGTGATGACGGCCTCACCAGCTCGAGTTGGTATGGATACCCCTGGTCATAGAATGGATATGGCGGCCGGCCAGGCAGCCCGCGCAATCTGTTCATAGCAATCTACCCCAGCGGCCTACTCCCGGAGTCCGGCGCTTGGTTCATCCGGCTAAATTCCTTCCGCCGCCTGGTGCAACAACGCCCACGCTTCCTGCACGTCTTTCCAGGTGGTTTCCAGGTTGCCGATGGCCAGCCGCAGGGTAAGCTTGCCGTTCAGCACGGTGCTGGCAATGAATACGCGGCCGGAGGCATTCACCTTCTCCATGATGGCGCGATTTTCGTCATCAGAACCTTTATAACGGAAGCAGACCACGGAGAGCGGCGCCGGCGCAACGCGCTCAAACTTCGGGTGCGCATCCACCAGCGCGGCAAAATCCTGCGCCCATTGGATATGCGAACGCAGCATGGCTTCGATGCGTTCACGGCCGAAGTAGCGCATCACGAACCACAGCTTGAGTGCGCGAAAGCGATGGCCGAGCGGTACGCCGTAGTCCATCAGGTTGTGCGCGCGCGGATCTTCCTGGGTCTTCAGGTAGTCCGGGGTGAGGGAAAAGGCGCGGCGCAGAATATCGGGCCGCCGCGTATAGAAAGCACTGAGATCGATCGGCGTGAGGAGCCACTTGTGCGCGTTCACTACCAGGGAGTGCGCGCGCTCCGAGCCGGCGAGGATATGGCGTTGCTCGGGCAGGATGGCCGCTGCTCCGGCGTAGGCGCAATCCACGTGAACCCACATGCCGTGTTTCTCGGCAACATCGGCAATCCGGGGCACAGGATCGATGCTGGTGGAAGAAGTTGTTCCCACGGTAGCGACCACGCAAAATGGCCGCTTGCCCGCACGCTTGTCGTCTTCGACCATTTTCGCCAAGGCATCGGCGCGCATGCGAAATTCTGAATCCGAGGGAACCTTGCGCACGTTTTGCTGTCCCACGCCGACCGCAATTGCTCCCTTCTCAATCGACATGTGCGACTGATCCGAGGTGTAGAGAACCAGATCGTTGCGGCTCCCCGCGACCCGCGCCTCGGGATCGATCAGTTCACGCGCGCAGGCGATGGCGTGCATGCTGCTGGTGGAAGCCGTGTCATAGACGATGCCGAACCACTCGTTGGTGAGTCCAATCCACTGCCGTAGCCAGTCCAGCGCCCGCTGTTCCAGTTCGGCCACCGCAGGCGAGGTCTTCCAGTGCAGACCGTTGGTGTTGAGCGCGGCCGCCAGCATCTCACCCAAGATTGCCGGCGTGGATCCGGTGCAGGCAAAGTAGGCAAAGAAACGAGGATGGTTCCACTGCGTAACCGCCGGCATCACGAGCCGGTCAAAGTCGCGCAAAATGGCATCAAACGGCTCGCCTTTATCCGGCGCGGATTCCGGCAGGGAATCGAGCAGCTCACCCGGCTTGGTTTGGGCCAGGACCGGCATTTCCGAAACCGACTTAAGATACTGGGCGATCCAGTCCACGGTCTCATGACCAGCACGGCGAAAATCTTCCACGTAGGAAAGCCAGTTGTCTGTTTGCCCGACGGCAGCGGTATCGTTCTGATCAGTCGTTTTGCTCATGCTTTTTCCTGGCCACGCGAACGCTCAACCGCCAAGTTCACGGCCAATCTCCCAATGGTGTCCAAAAGGATCGACCACGCGTCCAACGCGCCAGCCATGCTGATCCTGCACCGGGACCACCTGGGATGCGCCAGCGCTGATCGCTCGATTGAAAACGGCGTCGGGATCGGCAACGGTAAGGACCATCCGGACGGTTCCGCCGCCCAGCGATTGCGGGCTGAAATTTTCGTGCTGCGGAGATTCGTCACCCAGCCAGAATTCTGCGCCATCTACGGAAAGCCTGGCGACCACGGCTCCATCCGGGGCATCGATGCGAAAGGTCTCGGTCGCGCCGAAGGCTGACTTATAGAATTCAACGGCTTTTGCGCCATTTCTGACCGAGAGCCAGGGGGCAACGGAGCAGCGAAACTGCGTGCCGGCGGCGGTCATGGTAGAACCCCTTCTGTGAAATCCATATTAAATTCATCAACTTTCTTGACAACATCGGAAAATCTAGACTACTATCCTCGCAGCATGCACGCCAGCCGATTTACATTCGCGTTTACATACCGCTACCACTTTACGGGTAGCGGCGACGCGGTTGGTGTGCTGACAATGCAATAAAAAGTTAGACATCATAAACTACCGCAAGCCGCGATCCCAAGGGGTCGCGGTTTTTGCTTTCAGGAGCTTTCTATGAGCCAACCAAACGGCACGGATGAAAAGACGCTGGCAGACTGGCGGCAGGAAATCGACACGCTGGACACCGAGCTGCTGCGGCTTCTGAATCGGCGGGCGGCGATCGCGGGCGAGATCGCATTGATCAAAGTGGCTATGGGCCTTCCGGCCTATGACGCGAAGCGGGAAGAGCAGGTGCTGGAACGCGTCGCGGCGAAGAACAATGGACCGTTCGACCATGAGAGCGTGCGCGCGATCTTTCGCGCGATCATTCACGAAACGCGGCGGCTGGGAACAGAGCGGATGCAGGGTTTTTCTGAAACCCCGAAGCGAAGCGAAGGGGCCCTACGTGCTCAAGGGATCGCTCATGAGCCGATCTGTTCGGGAAAGCGAGATTCGATTGAATAGCGATCCCTCACCCGCGTGTTACGCAATCCTGATGTTCACAGCTTCGAGCGCGGGTTGCGGATTGCAGAAAAAGCCAAGCACTCATTACTAACTACTAAATTCTGAGGTATCCCAATGGTTATCAATATGGCGGCAGGCGCGACAGAAGAACAACTACAACACATCATCAACCGCGTGATCGAGTGCGGATTTCAACCGCACGTTACTCGCGGCGCGGAGCGCGCGATTGTCGCCGCGGTAGGCTCGGGCGGATCACGCAACGCCCTGGAGGCCTTGCAGGCCGCGCCCGGCGTGGACTCCGTGGTGCCGATCGCGCACCCCTTCAAACTGGTGAGCAAGCAGACCAAGAGCGGGCGAACGCAAGTGGACGTCGGCGGTGTGATCATCGGCGGTGAGGAAGCAGTCGTGATCGCCGGTCCGTGCTCGGTGGAGTCGCATGAGCAGCTTTTTGCCACGGCGCGCGCGGTGAAAGCCTCCGGCGCCACGCTGCTGCGCGGCGGAGCTTACAAACCGCGCACTTCACCCTATGATTTCCAGGGTCTGGGGATTGAAGCGCTCCGGCTGTTGCGCGACGTTCGTGAAGAAGTGGGCCTGCCGGTGGTGACTGAGGTGATGAGCACCAATGACATACAGCTCATCAGCGACCACGCCGACATGCTGCAGGTAGGCGCGCGCAACATGCAGAATTATGATCTTCTGCGCCAGCTTGCCAAGTGTAAAAAGCCGGTGCTGCTCAAGCGCGGGCCGTCGGCGACAGTCAAGGAATGGCTGCTGGCGGCGGAGTACCTGCTCGCCGGGGGCAATGCGAATGTTGTTCTGTGCGAACGCGGCATTAAGACCTTTGAGAGCGAGATGACGCGCAACACGCTCGATCTGGCTGCCGTCGCGCTGGTGCGCGAGCTTTCGCATTTGCCGGTGATCGCCGATCCTTCACATGGGACAGGCAAGCGCGAGCTGATCGCACCGGCGAGCCGGGCGGCGTTGGCGATCGGAGCGGATGGCCTGATCATCGAAGTTCATCCCTGCCCAGAGCGTGCGCTTTCCGATGGAGCGCAGTCTCTCAACCTGGATGAATTCGCGCGACTGATGAACGGTCTGTCGGCGCCCATCCGGCCGGTGGCAACGGCCATGGCCGCAACTGCGTAGCGATAAGTATTTGCGATCGTTGGGCGTTCTGCTGTAGCGTGATGCAGAATTGCCATGACCGAAAAAATTGATCCAGGACTCCTGCAGGCGCGGTGGGTGCTGAATGGCATCCGTCCGGAAGATCTTCCTGACTTGGCAGCCCTCGCGTTGGAGCAAGGCTATGATGGGAGTGCTCTCAGCCAACTTGCCGGGCTCGTCAAGCCTACTTTGGCCGATCTGGAAAATCTGCCGCAAAAGGCGTTTGCAGACATGGGCCTGCCGCCAATTGAGAAGGACGCAGCAGTAACAGTATTGCTGCAACGCGGCGTACCTCCAACCAACCCGACTGTTTCGGTGCTTCTCGAAAATTTTCCGGACTTCATGCCTCGATGGAGAGACCACCTTGCCTGGTGGGGCGGTGAGCCTGCAGGTGCGTACAACGATATGTCACAATTTGTGCATTTCGTCGTGGAAGATTTGTACGAGAAGGGTAAACACGACGAGGTCAAACGTGTTTTTCTGCTCTTTGAAAATCTCCTCGATGGCGCAGATCAGGAAACCATCGACTTGATTGGTATCGGCTTTTTGGAAACGCTGCAAAATGTTGCTTCCTGGCGCCCCTACGGCAATAGAGTGTTTAAAGAGTTTCTGGGAACGCAGACAAAGCAGATATGGCGGGAGATCGAGCGGATTTGGGCGGGCAAATCCAGCCTCATGGATGTCCTGCGAGCTGAGCGCAAAACCAAATCTTAAGCCTCTGTTGCTATACTCGAACACCCAATGCCGGTCGTTATATGCATGCTCCGCGGGGTGAACGTCCTGGGGCGCAACAAGATCAAAATGGACGAGCTCAAGGCCCTCTGCGTTTCGCTCAAGCTCAAGGACCCGCAGACTTTTATTCAGAGCGGAAATGTAATCTTTTGCACCAGTGAGAAGGATCCGGCCAAGCTCAAGAAGCGCATTCAGAATGCTATCGAAAAGAAATTCGGCTTCCGGCCCGGGGTGGTCTTGCGGACGATCGCCGAGTTACGCAGCGTGATCAAAAAGAACCCCTTTGCCGGCCGCAAAGGCATTGCGCCAGATAAACTGCTGGTTGTCTTCTGGGCCGACGAGCCCGCAAAAGAGGCTCGTAAGAAAGCCCAGGCCATCAAGACAGATCCGGAAGAGGTGCACCTGATCGGCGGGGAAGCATTCATCTACTTTCAAGAGGGTCAGGGGCGTTCCAAGCTGCGCTGGGAGGTGATTGAGCGCGCCGTCGGCACCTTCGGCACAGGCCGAAACTGGAACAGCGTGACCAGGATGCTGGCCATGGCGGAAGCGCTGGAGACCAAAAGCACTTAGCCGGGCACTTAGTTACCTCTGCCGCGCCTGCAGCATCCACCAGAATTTCACCTTCCGTTAACCGTTCTTTGACAAATCGGCCAAGCCAGCAGTTTAGCTTTTTGTCTCACTCCCAAAGTGGTCTTGCCGCAAGGCCGACCGCAATCCCGATGGAGAAGGCAGGTAATCATGTTTAAGCTAAGACAGTGGTGGCTTCGCGCAACCCCGCGCGCGATGCTTGCGTTGCTCATGTCATTTGCTATTACCGTACCCAGCCAGGCCCTGACGGCCAGAGACAATGACGATCGCGGCCGGAATGAAAAAGAAACCGAAACGCCGATCAAGCACGTGATCGTTTTGATCGGTGAAAACCGCACCTTCGATCATGTCTTTGCCACTTACGTGCCCAAGAGCAAAGACTCGATTTCAAATCTGCTGTCCAAAGGAATCATCAATGCCGACGGAACGCCCGGCCCCAATTTTTCACAAGCAGCGCAGTTCCAGGCCAAGGCTCCGTTCCGAACGAAATTCTTTGTCAGCCTGAACGCCGGCGAGAAAGAGCCCTACCAGATCCTTCCCGAACCAACGCTGAACTTTGCTCCGACACAGACGATCTTTCCTCCCGGCACGCCGCAGGCGTTGCTGGCAGCCGTTGAGCCGTCACTGGAGCTGGGCGACCTGAACCTGCTGACCACGGGCGCCGCCACCGGCTTTACGCAGACGTTCGTTCTGCCTGATCCGGATACGCGCATCACCAATTTCAATAACCTCCCGAACGGACCGTTCCAACTCACCGGCAAGACGCTGCGGTACGACACCTATACCGGCGATACGACGCATCGTCTGTACGAGATGTGGCAGCAATCCGATTGCAACGTGAAGAATGCCACGCGGGAAAATCCCTCCGGCTGCCTGAGCGATCTTTATCCCTTCGTGATCACGAACTACACCAATCAGCCGGATCCGGCGAGCAAAGGCGCAATCGACGACAACGGCGGCGGTAACTCGATGGCGTTTTACAACGTGCAAAACGGCGACGCTCCGCTGCTCAAGAGCCTGGCTGACCAGTTCACCATGAGCGACAACTTCCACCAGTCAGTGATGGGCGGCACCGGCGCAAACCACGTGATGCTGGGCACCGGCGATGCCATTTTCTGGAGCGACGGCCACGGCAATCCGACGACGCCGCCTTCGCACATCGCCAACCCTGATCCGCTGCCCGGAACCGACGACGTTTATACTGTCGACCTGAATTTCGACGGCAACTTCACCGAGTGCGGAAATCCCACGCAGCCGGGCGTCGATGCTGTGCGCGACTACCTGGCATCGTTGCCTTATCGTCCCAATCCGAATTGCCAGCCGGGCCACTTTTACATGGTCAACAATGACAGCCCGGGATTCCTGCCTGACGGAACGATCGATACGGCCGGCATCGCCGGCGGCGGCTCCGTCCCGCCAACGAATGTCCGCACGCTGGGCGAATCGCTGAATGAGAAGCGCATCTCCTGGGCCTATTACGGCGGAGCCTACAACGCGGCGGTCGAGTTGCAGCACAACCCCACCAGCACCGATCCCACCGTGCTGGTCGGCGCGGCGTATTGCAACATCTGCAACTTTGAGTCGTATGCCACGGCGATCATGGGCGATTCAGCCCAGCGCGCCGCTCACATCAAGGACTCGACCGACTTCTTTGCGGCGATCGCCAACAATACCCTGCCTGCCGTTTCATTCGTGAAGCCGGACGGCTTGCTCGACGGCCACCCGGCATCATCAAAGCTGGATTTGCTGGAAGGCATGACGCGGAAGATCCTCGACAGCCTCAATGCCAATCCCCGGCTGGCGGCGGAAACAGCTTTCATCATCACCTTTGACGAAGGCGGCGGCTATTACGATTCCGGCTACATACAGCCGCTCGATTTCTTCGGCGATGGACCGCGCATTCCGCTGATCATCGTCTCCCCGTTCACCAAGGGCGGCCATATCAATCACACTTATACCGATCACGTTTCGATCCTCAAGTTCATCGAGCGGAATTGGGATTTGAAACCGCTGACCCGGCGCAGCCGGGATAACTTCCCCAATCCAAGAGCAAGGAAGGACAATCCTTACGTGCCGCTGAACAGCCCAGCCATCGGCGACCTGTTCGATATGTTCCAGTTCGACCAGGACAAAGACCAGGACAGGGATCACGACGGCGGACGGGACTAAGCGTTTCGTTTCCAGGGCCGGCCGGGCACTTCCGCCCGGCCGCTTCTTTTTGTGCCCAATTTCCCGCTTGACCTAGAGTGCACTCGAGGTTGTGTAATGGTCGCTGGCGCAGGAGGAGCAGCAGCCATGGCGACCCACTTTCACATCGGCGCGCTTGCCATCAGAGCGGGACGCAGCATTCACACGATTCGCTGGTATGAAGCGCAGGGGTTGATTCCCGGCGTGGAGCGCGATCGCGGAGGGCGCCGCGTCTATAGCGAACTGCACGTGAGCTGGCTCGACCTGATGGACCGTCTGCGGCAAACCGGAATGTCGATTGCCCAGATGCGGCAGTACACCGCACTGGTGAAACAAGGCAACCGGACGTTGCGACAGCGGCAGTTTCTCCTGGGCCAACATCGCAGGCGCGTGAAACAGACGATTGGCGAGTGGACGCAGGCGCTGAAGCTGATCGACAGCAAGATCGATTTTTACGGGGCATGGCTTTCCACCGGGAAGCGGCCGGACCTGCCGGTGATCAGCCGGCCACTGAAGGCGAGAAAATTCAAAGCTAACGCATAAGGAGCAGGGCAATTTATGGACGCAGCGCAGAACAAGCAACTCATCCAGAACATTTTCGCCGAGATGGCGCAGGGGAATTCGCGGCCGCTGGTGGAGAACATGGCTGATGACTTCTGCTGGATTGTGAGCGGCAACAACCACTGGTCGGGAAGGTATGAGGGCAAGCAGAAAGTCTTGGATCAGCTCCTGGCGGTGCTGCGCTCGCGCATTGACGGCCGGATCAAGACTATCGGCCACCGCTTCATTGCCGAAGGCGATTATGTTGTGGTGGAGGCGCGCGGCAACAACACCACGAAATCCGGCAAGCCGTACAACAACGCGTATTGCTTCGTGATTCGGCTGGCCGACGGGAAGCTCAAGGAGATCACCGAGTACATGGATACGGAGCTGGTGACGGCGATACTGGGCGATGGCGCTGCGTGAGCCTGCAACACGGTTCGCTGCCCTAACGCCGCAAGAAAGCGTTTGCCTTCCGGCCGCTCTGGAGACGCGCCGGCGGTTGGCGCTAAGCGAGAAATAGCGGTGTTTCAGGTTGATTTTCCCACCTTACGAATGAATAGCCATTCAGTGTATTCTGTAATGCAATTCTTCAGCTCGAAGCAAACGACTAAGAATCAGGTTAGTGGACTAGTTTCGTCGAACTCAGATTTCGCCTGGCTGCAGGTGAATACGCGGGTTTTCATCGCTATGAACGTCTGCCTAAAGGCACGCGATTTGCTGGCAAATCGTTAGACGCTGATACCAACAGCGGATCAGTTTTCGACAAAACTGCCCCACTATCGAGGGCGCTATGACCGAAACATCCAGCGCGCCCAGGCAGCAGGGGATTCCCTGGCTGGTCTGGGCGAACGTGATCGCATCTGTCTCGATTGCCACCGGGCTCTACTGGGATATCTCCTGGCACGAAACCATCGGGCGCGACAGCTTCTGGACTCCGGCCCATTTGCTGATTCAATTTGGCGCGATACTGGCGGCTTTCGGCTCAGCCTGGGTGATCATGCGCACCACCTTCGCCGGTGATGCTGCGGCGCGGCGTGAATCGGTGAGCGTGCTGGGCTTCCGCGCTCCGCTGGGCGCGTTTATCGCAGCGTGGGGCGGCGGCGCGATGCTGACTTCCGCGCCGTTTGACAACTGGTGGCATGAAGCCTACGGGCTGGACGTGAAGATCATCAGCCCGCCGCACGTTTTGCTGGCTCTGGGTATTGCCGGAATCATGTGGGGCGGAGCGATTCTGGCGGCCTCGCACATGAACCGTGCCGAAGGCGAAGAGCGCACGCGGCTGCAGCGGATCGTGCTTTTTATCGGCGGGTTCATTGTAGTGCAGACGATGACGCTTAAGCTGGAATACACGAACCGCGTGCTGCTGCACAGCGGCATTTCCTACCTGGTCATCAGCATTGCCACGCTGCTTCTGTTGGAGGGGCTGGCGCGGGTCTCTGATTATCGCTGGGCGCGGACGATCATGACCGCCATTTACTCGGCTTTTGTTTTGATCCTGATGTGGGTGCTGCCGCTCTTTCCCGCGCAACCCAAACTGGGTCCGGTATACCAGACCATCACCCACATGGTGCCGCTGCCGTTTCCCATTCTGCTGGTTGTGCCTGCCCTTTTTCTGGACGTGATCTGGCCGGTGTTTAAGGAAGCGCCAAAATGGCAGTGGGCAATCTTTGGCGGCGTGGCGTTTCTGGCGATCCTGATTGCCGTGGAGTGGCCGTTCGCCACGTTTCTCATGTCCACCGTGGCGCGCAACCGGTTCTTTGCCACTACCGATTTTCCCTACTTCGCCTTACCGACCTCTCCAACGGTCCGCCACGTCTTTGTACAGTGGGAGCAGTCACCGCGCGAGTTCTGGCGCAATATGGGCATTGGATTTTTGGCCTCGATCGCCAGCATGTGGATCGGTATCTCCTGGGGCGAGTGGCTGAAGAAGGTAAGACGGTGAGATTCGATTGCCAAAATCGCCGAGATTGCCAAAGAATCCAGAATGAGGAGCTCGGACCAGACGATTTTTCAATTTTGGATTGTTTGGCAATTTTGGCAATACCGGCAATACCGGGGTCAACTTCAGGGGTCTATGAAGAAATTCATTCGCTTCATTTTAGTTTTGTTGTTTCCGCTTTTGGCGACCGCGCACGTCAACAGTCCTGACGTCTACTTTGACGGATATGCGGGCCCTTATCGCCTGCTGGTGACGCTGCGGCCGCCGGCCGTGGTGCCGGGTATCGCGCAGGTTCAGGTCAGGGCTGTTGACGGCGACGTTCAGGAGATCAAGATTCTGCCGCTACGCATGATCGGCCCAGGCGCGAAGAATGCGCCGGTAGCAGATCTGGCGAAGCGGTCAGCCGACGATCCCCAGTTGTTTACCGGCAGCCTGTGGATCATGGTTCGCGGGTCATGGAAGGTCCAGATTCAGGCGAACGGACAAAAAGGCGCGGGACAGCTCGATGTTCCTCTCCCCGCGGTTTCCATCAGCGCCCAACCGATGCAGCCCGGCCTGGGAGTTCTGCTGGCCGTGCTGGGGCTGGCGCTGGCAGCGGGGCTGGTGGGCATTATTGTTGCTGCGGTGCGTGACGCAGGCTTGAATTCAGACCAGACCCCGGCGCCGGCGCAGAAGAAGCGCGGACTGATCGGGATGATTGTTGCCTTGGTGATCGTGCTCGCCGCGCTGATCTTCGGCGACAGGTGGTGGGGCGGTGAAGCCAGCGCCAACGCACGGCTCAACTACAAAGTTCCCCAGATGCAGGCTTCGCTGGTGGGCGGCAGCCTTCTGCGCTTGCGTCTCGACAATCCGAACGAAGCCGAGCCCACGCGCTTCCGCAGCGAACAGCCGGACCGCATCCGCCTCGATGACCTGATCCCCGATCACGGCCATCTCATGCACCTGTTCATCGTACGCATGCCGGATATGAAGGGGTTCTGGCATCTGCATCCGGACCAGACGCAACCTGGAGACTTTGTCCAGAACCTGCCCATCATGGGCGAGGGACAATACCGGCTTTACGCTGACATTGTCCACCAAACGGGATTTCCGGAGACGCAGGTGGCTACGGTAAATCTGCCCGCGGTCACAGGCGAAGCGATGAGCGGTGATGACGCCGGTTCTGTCGATCTTGTGCCTTCTGATAAAGTGGCACAGCTCTCCGGCGGTTATCGCTTGGTTTGGGAGCGCGACCCGAAACCTTTGAAAGCGAACGAACCTTATTGGTTCCGTTTTCGCGTGGAAGACAAAGACGGTAAACCGGCCACGGATCTTGAACCTTACATGGGCATGGCGGGACACGCAGTGTTCATGAGCACAGATGGCGAGGTTTTTGCCCACGTGCATCCGGCAGGATCGGTTTCAATGGCGGCAGTGAATCTGGCGGAAGGCCACAGCCCCAAAGCGGGCATGGAACACATGAACCACAACTCCACCAGCGCCGAAGTTTCATTTCCCTATGGCTTTCCCAAGCCCGGCGAGTACCGCATTTTTGTCCAGGTAAAGCGCGCCGGCAAGGTGGAGACTGCGGAGTTTGTAGCCAAGGTGGAATAAGAAGAGCAGATGTCGACAGCTACGGCGGCACAACCCGCACCACAGGATCGGCTCAAATTGGGCGGGCTGTTGTTCGCCGCGGCTCTGGGTCTGGCGCTGCACTGGCTGCCGCTCACGCACGGGCTCACGGCTCCCGGGCGCCTGATCCTTCAGATCACCGCCTTTGCCGTGGCGCTGTGGGTTTTTCAGGTCATCAATCCAGGCGTGGTCTCCGTACTCATGATGGGACTGATGCTGCTCGCCGGCGTCCGCCCGCCTTCCGTCTTCAGCGGATTCTCGAGCGGCGGTTTCTGGGTCCTGGTCTGCGTGTTGTTTTACGGCTTTGCCATGCAGCAGACCGGGCTGGCGCAGCGCCTCTCCTATTACGTGCTTGCGCTTTTCCCTGGCACATACACAGGAGTGATGGCCGCGTTTCTAGTGATCGGCTCGGTGCTGGCGCTGGGAATTCCATCCATGACGGTGCGCACAGCGATCATGGTGCCGATCGCCTGGGCGCTGGTGAAGTCCGTGGGATTAGAGGCGCGCAGCCGCGGTTCAGCGCTGATCATGATTACCTGTGTGGAGATGGCCGTCTTTCCCGGCTGCGCTTTTCTCTATGGATCGCTCTACGGCCCGGTTGTTGACCAGCTCTTCCATGCGCGACAGCTGCCGCTTACCTGGCTTGGCTACGCCCAGGTGCTGACCTTGCCGGTACTGACGATCTGCGTCGCGCTGATCTTTTTGAATCGCGTGGCCCTCAAGCCGGAGGCGGCGCTTGATGTCTCGGCGAACTTCGGGCGGGAACGGTTGCAGTCGCTGGGGCGGATCACGCGCGGCGAGCTCATCACCGCAGCCGTGGTACTGGCGTCCATCGTCTTTTGGGCGACCGATCGTTACCACCATCTCCCGTCATTCCTGATCGGCATGTTCGGGCTGGCTGCGTTTGCGCTCTGCGGCATTGTGCGTGACAAGGATATCGGGGCCGGGATTTCCTGGCCGCTGGTGCTCTTTATGGGCGGCGTCTTCAGCCTGGCTTCCGTGGTTCAGGAATACAAGATTACTGACTGGCTGGCTGCGCTGGTGCTGCCATCGGTCACGCATCTGGTGGGAAGCGCTGTGCTGTTTCTGGTGGTGATCGGATTGGTCATGTATCTGGCGAGATTTCTTGATCCCTCAGGCATGCTGGCTATCCCGATGCTGTTTTTGCCGGTGGTCGATGTGGCGGCACACGCCGGCATCGCGCCTCTGGTGACGATGGCCGCGATCCTGATTACGTCGGTTCCCTTCTGGGCCTCATATCAGAATATTTGGATCGCGATGGGCGAAAACATCACCGAAGGCCTGGGGTTCACCGCCGGACAACGCGCCCGGCTGGCGACGGTCTACGGGATCGCGGCGTTGGCTGCGCTCGTGGTGGCTGCGGGTTATTGGAAGCTGTTCGGAATGCTGTGAAAGGCGAGACTGGTTCCTGACATTGAGCGCCGCGTTTAAGGGAGTGCAACGTGGCTTAAGGGAGGTGTATTGTCAACCATCAAAACATAAACAGCGGGCTCCTTGTCTTAGGTTGTTTCGCATTCATGGCTTTTGGGCAGACCGCGGGCAAGAACCAAGCTGCGCAGATTACGACGCTTAAGATTAGGTTCGTCGCTGAATCGAAAAGCAGTTGTCGGGAGTGGCTCGGATCCTTTCTGGGAGGATGCCAGTCGTTTATTGTTAAAGTGGGCGAACAGCAGCAGCTCGTAAAACTTTTATACCAGTTCCATGAAGAGCGCGAGGAGATTCGAAGCGAAATGTTGGATTACCGCGTGGTACATGCTTTAAAGGCTGTTCGAGATGATGAATGTGACGAATCCATCAAAGACATGAGGGAAATCAAGGGCACCGAACCCAACGGAAACAAGGTTGTCATTGGCAAGTCTGCATTAAAGATGATCAAACATGCTCCTGCCTTGAAGCATTCAGAAAGACTGCTGCCTTGTTATGTACTTGAGCCACGCGGTCTTTGAAGGCGGGAGAGTCTTCATGGAACGGCGACTAAATCAATGCCGTATAATGAGTTAACCGCATTCCCTCTTTCACGCGGAGAGGTGTGTGAGCGGTTGAAACAGTCGGTCTTGAAAACCGATGTACCCGGAAGGGTACCGGGGGTTCGAATCCCTCCCTCTCCGCCAGCATCTGCTCGGGTTCCTTCGCTGCGCTCAGGATTTCGGCTGCGGTCTCACACAGCGGCTTCCGCCTGGCTCACGCCCGCAAATCGCCTCAACTATATGCCGCGATTTTCCGGTTTGTTCCGGCGGAATAGGAACTGCTTAAAGTTCGGGTTAAGCGGGCTCGCAACCTGGTGCACAGCCTGCCATCCAAACTGGGCCGCATATTTGATTAGTTCTGAGGATTGATATCGGGTGGAAGTCACAAGGATGACATCTCCCCGATCGATCTTTAGTTTAACGTTCACAGACCAACTTGAAGGCACATCACTTGATTGCGTTTCCGGGCCCGGCTGCAGCCTGACTTCAATTCGATTGAGAGCCGTGGGCACGGATTCTCCGGCATGGGATTCGCTCACAACTGCACGGACGACCGGTTCAATAAATCGGCGCAAGTCACTGTTGTTGTATTTGTGAGTCAAGGTCTTCTCGACATCGTGCGAGGGAACTCCGTCGATGGTGTCAGCACTGATGATGAGCAGGTCGCCATCCTCAGCTGCGCGATCCAGCGAGCGGAAAAATGTGACCTCGCTAAAGTTTCCAATTGTCCCGCCCGTGATGGCAAATACCGCATTCCCACGTTCATGGAATATAGCCCGGTCTAGGCCCGTCATTTTCAGCACGTCGTGGTAGACCAATTGGAGACGAACTCTTTCAAAGCCCTCCACGGTACGCCAGTGATCGAGTATCCATGAGCGCGAGTCGGTCAGCATGTAAAAGCTGATATCGAGCAAGTAGTAGTAAAGAGGTTCAGTACTATCGGTTTCTGCCAGCAGGCTGCGCATCAGCAGCAAGTCCTTGGTCGGCGCCCCGCCACCGGCCAGCATCACCGCACTTTTTGGCCCGGTGCTCTTGACCAGCTCTTTCCAGGGTTCACTGTCAAACAGGACCTGCAACGCCCTTTTGCAATGATCATAGGTCGGGTAAGCATCAGCATTCACCAGCTTGCTCCACGCTCGGGCCGCATCGGGATCAAGATAGTAGTGCTTCTGATCGATTTTTCCAGCGCGTAACCCAGTAGCGATCGTCTCAACCTGCCCCTCCTGTCGCAACCAGATAAGACTGGCGGCATCGGATAGGTGCGCTCTCGCGGTTTCCCCCGGTACCGGCGGTATTGGTGCTACCACAAGGGCCTCCAATTTGCCGTTGGAACGGATATGGGCCAGTAACTCGCGAGCCCGATCTCGCCGGTAATCCGGGAGATATTCAATGAAACGATCGATATCTGCATCGATCAGCATGACGCCATTGACTGTGCCATCACAGTCCAACTCCACAGCCAGCCGATCCCAGAATTCTCTTGGTCCCCCTTCTTTCCTGGGATCATGTTTGTACCATTTGCGGAAACAGTCGTATACGCGCAGAGCGAATTCCTGGTTTTCTTCGCCCGGGAGAACCTTCTCGGCCAGTTCCATATTGGTGAACGCTCCGAGCAAATGCTTACAGATTCGAAGCTTTAATCTCCAATCTGGGACTCCGTGTTCATTTTTGAACGCTGCTGGCATCGTTGTACCTTAGCACCGGATTGGGAACAGGATTGCGGGACACACGGGACACACGGGCCAGAATAAAGTTGGCGGAAAGGGCCAGCAGAATTCCTGGCGCTGCTTCATTCATCATTCCACCCAGCCCCAAGTACCTCCACAAGATCGCTGTCGACGTACCGACAAAAACTGCGGCAATCAAGGATATATCCGTTCGCCGCCAGTTCAATACCCGGATTAGCATTGCCGGCGCTACTCCCGCCCCCATCAGCGATACGGATGACAGAGCCAGGTTGACTACAGTGCTGTGGATGCACAGGGAAACAACCATCGATACCGCCCCGAGAACGGCAACTACGACCCAGAGTTCCTCAGCAGTTTTCCGGCGGCCACGAATGTCGCTGAGGAAATCCAGTGACACGGTTTGCGCGAGCGCCACCAGCAGGCTGTTGGAGGTTGCTGCAATCGTCGCAAAGACATCTGCAGCAATGATTCCTGTAATCAACGGACCGGTGTTCGCGCGATGAAAAAGGCTCAGGCCAGTCTCAGGATCCGCAATTGCCGGCATAACTCCGCGGAGAGCCATGCCAAAGATCGTCATGGCAATCCAGGTGGACTGGACGAAGCCGTTGTAGATCCACCACGCCGAACGGGTTTCCTGCGGTGTAGCACCGGCCAGATAACGGGTAACCATCTGCGGTTGGCCCAGGCCGAAACCCAGAGATGCCGCTGCGAAACCCAGGATGACAGGTACAGGCGTAAACCATGAGCCCTTCGGGAAAATATGCAGGAAGTCCGGTCCGGCGGAATGGATGTTTTGCCAGAATGCAGCAGGCGCGCGCGAGGCGATGACGGTGACGGCGATCAGAGCGATCAGAGTGCCAATCACGCGCACAACGGCTTGCAGCGTGTCTGCGTAAACCGAACCTCGAAAACCACCTATGGCCGTGTAAATCACGATCAAAGCAGCAAATACCAGTAGCGATGTGATGTTTTCGAAACCGAACGCACCTTGAAGAAATTTCTGGCCGGCGATCCATTGAGCGGAGATGTAACCGCCCAGGCAGACAAGAACAATCACGGCAATGGTCCGCTTCAGGATAACTTGCGGCCGCGGTTTCAAGCCGTGCACGATAACGTCGGTCGTGGTTGTGGCATCGATCGCACGCCCTGCCGCGTTGATCCGGTTGGGGAACACCAGCCAGAACAGCATATCTCCAAGTAACCACGACAACGGCAATAAGAGCCACTGCGCGCCAAAGGTGTAGCCGAGACCAACGGCTCCGGTTACCACAAAACCGCTGTTGGCTGTAGCGCCGGCGCTTAGGCCAACCAACCATCGGTTGAGCCGGTGCTCAGCCAGCACGTCGGAAGCTACACGGTTTGAATCGCGCCGACCCAGGCAGGCAACAATAAACGTCGCTACGAGTGCGACAGCGAAAACCACCACAGAAAAACCCATGGGCGCATCTTGCATCCAGTCATGGTGCTACCCTCCTGGCAAGATTCATAGGGAACATAGCGGAAATTATCGGAAAGGCGATATTCTTTTGTTCGACAACCGATGGCTGCTCAACTGTAGCGGAATACTGAGACGGAAGGATCGCCCGGCTTGACGCGCACCGGAATCTCCTTTCCGGGAGAGAACATTGCCGCATTGATCTCTGCGATTCGCTTAAAGAGGAAGGGCTTTCTATCGCTGCCCGTATAGCGGTCGCCGTCTATTGAATAAGTGTAGACAACTTCGGCAGCTTCACAGCCTAAAACATCGGGGCAACCAGCGCTTATGACCGTCGCTCTGCGGATGGGCCAGTTCCCGCTCCTCAGAGTCGTGATGGACCGAGCAACGATCCTGAACAAATACGCGACTAAGACATCAAGAAACCAGCCACCAAGCATTTGCGAGTAGCTTACCAGAGCAGAGTGATTTCTAAAGGGCAAGGTTCCAACCTTCTCTCTCCGCCAGGTTTCTTCTTTCGTGCTCCTGGGTCGGCCATTTCCATTTTTCTCGCATTGACGTAGACTTCCCCACAAGCTTTTTAAGCTATTGAAGGGCCTAATTTCATGGCGCAGTGCAAGTCCTGCGGATCTGAAGTCCAACGCTTCGCTCGTTTCTGCTCTTCCTGTGGCGCGACCTTACCGGGTACCGCTGTACCGTCCAGTGAAGCGCCTACGCTTGCTTCCGAAGACCCAACGGCGCTCAGTCTGAGTGAACCGGCTGGCGGCGCGCGCGAAGAGGCTGCCGTTGCCACCGCGCGGACGCCTGTGCGGAGCAAGACCAAATCCAGCCGTCCTGGCTCATCGGGTGTGCAACTGGATGCCGGAAGATTTTTCCCTGGATCATTGCTGGCGGAGCGCTATCGCATTGTAGCCCTGCTGGGCAAGGGCGGCATGGGCGAAGTGTATCGCGCGGACGATCTAACGCTTGGGCAGCCCGTTGCCCTCAAGTTTCTTCCCGAAGAGGCGGCTAAAGACACGGCGTTGCTGGAACGGTTCCGTGGCGAAGTGCGAATTTCGCGCAAAGTCTCCCACCCCAATGTTTGCCGCGTATATGACGTGGGCGAGATCGAAGGCCAGACCTACTTCACCATGGAGTACGTTGATGGTGAAGATTTGGCTTCATTGTTGCGGAGGATCGGGCGGTTGCCCCACGACAAAGCAGTCGACATCGCACGCCAGCTGTGCGCCGGGCTGGCGGCGGCGCATACCCGGGGCGTGCTGCATCGTGACCTGAAACCCGCCAATATCATGCTGGACGGGCGCGGACAGGCCGTAATCACTGATTTCGGACTCGCCTCCTTGAGCGGTCAGGTGCAAGGCGCCGAAGTGCGCAGCGGAACGCCTGCCTATATGGCTCCGGAACAGCTTGCCGGAAAAGAAGTAACGGAAAAGAGCGATATCTACTCGCTGGGCCTGGTGCTCTATGAAGTCTTCACCGGCAAGAAGGCTTTCACCGCTGACGATCTGGATGAATTGTTGCGGTCGCGCACCGCGGACACGGTGAGCCGGCCATCGTCGTTCGTGAAGGACATCGATCCCCTGGTGGAACGGGTGATCCTGCAATGTCTTGAGACAGAACCAGCGAGGCGTCCTGCGAGCGCCTTGGCGGTGGCGGCTGCTCTTCCCGGTGGTGATCCCCTGGCGGCTGCACTGGCGGCGGGAGAAACACCTTCCCCGCAGATGGTGGCAGCAGCGGGACAGATTGAAGGCATGAAGCCCAAGGCAGCGTTGCTCTGCCTGGTGGCTTGTGTGCTTGGGGTAATCGGTGCAGTAGCGCTCATCAGCAGGAGCGATATGTTCTCCGACATGCCGCTCGACTTGACTCCCGACGTGCTGGCGCAAAAGGCAAAGGACATTGTCAGCCAGCTCGGGTACAACCCGAAGGCCGTTGACAGCGCCACGGGCTTTTCGTATGACTTCGAGCTTCAGCGCTGGCTGGAACGGAACGACAAACCGCGCCCGCAGTGGAACAAAATTCTTGGCGAAGACCCAACGGTGCTGCGCTTCATGTTTCGCCAGAGCCCTCGTTACATGGACCCAAGTGATCTGCAGGGCCAACTGACTCCGGGAATCGTCACGCTCAGCGATCCCCCGCCGCTGTATTCGGGAATGATCACCATGCTGCTCAACACCAGTGGAAAGCTGCTGTTCTTCCAGGCGGTGCCCCCACAAGTGGACGAGACACCCGCATCAGCCAAGCCGATGGACTGGAGTCCGCTGTTCGCGGCCGCGGGACTGGATCAGTCGCAATTTCAAACCACGACGCCGCAGTGGGTCCCCTTTGCCAACTCTGATGAGCGCGCGGCGTGGACGGGAAAATGGCCGGGCAGCGGGCGCCCGCTGCGGGTTGAAGCAGCTTCCTGGCGCGGCAAGCCGGTGTTTTTTGAAATGATTGGGCCGTGGTCGCGTCCCACTCGCATGCGGCCGCCGGAGCAGACGGGCTCGGGCAAGGTTGGCCAGACCATAGGCGTCATTTTCTTTTTACTCGTTCTGGTGGGTGCAGCGGTCTTGGCGCGACGCCAGTATAAGCAGGGCAAAGGAGACCGGCTGGGTGCTTCCCGCGTGGCCGCGGCCGTTTTCCTCGCGCAGATTGCAATCTGGTTGTGTTACTGCCACTTTGTTCCCGCGTTCAGCATTATTGGAATTTTTGTGCTGGCGGTGAGTACGGGCTTGTTCCTTGCCTGCCTGACGTGGGTTCTCTATATGGCACTGGAGCCATTTGTGCGCAAGCTATGGCCGCAGACTATCATCTCCTGGACGCGGTTGATGGGCGGCCGTGTACGTGATCCACTGGTAGGCCGCGATGTGCTCTTCGGAGTGTTATTAGGCTTGACCTGGGTAGTGATTCTTGAGATTAGCCTGACGGTAGCAACCGTCCGCTTTGGCGCAGCTTACCAGGTGCTCTCCACGGACTATCTTGCGGGTGTCCGCAGCACCCTGGGCGCGTGGCTGTTCCAGCTGCCGAGCGCGATTCAAGGCACCTTGCTTTTCTTCATCCTGCTGATCTTTCTGCGTTCTGTTCTACGCAATCGCTGGGCGGCTGCGGCTGGATTCGCATTGCTGTTTACAGCTCTCAAAGCGCTGGGGAGCACACACCCAATCCTTGACGCGGTAACCTCGATCATGGTCTATGGCATTGCTGCCTTCGCGCTGGTGCGTTTTGGTCTGATCACGCTGGCTGTGGCTGTCTTTGTCACCAACCTCATGCTCAACGTTCCGGTGACGCTGGATTTCTCGCGCTGGTACGCCATGGCTGCTATGAGTGTCCCCGTGGGCGTGCTTGCGATTGGAGTCTGGGCCTTCTACACCGCGCTAGGTGGCCAGAAGCTGATCAAGGATGAAGCAGCCAAGTGAAGGCCGCCGCTCATGAAACGCGGCTGCGTGGTGTGTCCGAGATTGCCTCACCGTAGTCCTGGGTCTTGCGACTATCGGGGATGTCCAGCGGCAGGCGCCAGTCGCGGGCGGACGCATGCCCGGCCTGAATCCATCCATACCGGGTAAGCAGTGATCCGATCACACCGCAGGCGGCCGCAGCCCGGCGGAATTTCTGCGATTTGTTACCGCTGGAAGCCGCTGCAAGCAGGCGCAGCACCAGCGCTGCGGGTCCCGACATCAACCCGCCCGTGCGCGTGACCGCTCCGCTTGCGCCGGTTTTCAATGGCTGCAGTTCAGTCTCGCCTCGACTTTCAAGGTGGGCGCCTTCCCAGCTTTCCCACAGAGCACTGCCAATGCCAAGCAGGTTGAGCGCGCGGCTGTTGCTGTGTCCCATCAATTCGAGCAGTGATACGCCCGCTTGCACCCCGGAAGCGCCAAAGTGAATCGGCAGCGTCTGAATGTTTTTGTTCCATACTGGAATCGCCGTCGCTCCGATCAACACCCCGGTGTAGTTGTGCAGCGGAAGCCCGAGAAGCGCAGAAAAGAACTGCCCCAGGTTTCCGATCATGCGTACCGCGAACCGGTCCCCGAAGCGGCGCTCCGCAGCCTTAGCGAAAACGGAGGCTGCGGAGCTGCCGCCGAACGCTGCCAGTGTCCACGCGCCTACGGACATCGGGCTCTGCATCTTGAAAATGCGCAGCATGTTTAGAAATCGTTCCGGTCTCCCCAGATCCCGAATCAACAGAGCGCTTGATGCCAGTGCTCCGCCGAAGGCGATCCAACGGGCGCGGCTGGCCAACCCAGGATCTTTGCCGAGCCAGTCGGCCATTGCGCCAATTACCGCTGCTGACCCGGCAGCTCCGCCAGTGAAGAAATACAGAGGAATCTCCGCGGTCCATTGCGGTTCCTTTAGGAGATGGATTCCGTAGTAACCGGTTTCTGGAGACGCTACCGGAAACGGTGCGCCTTCAGGACGAATACCTTGCTCAGCGACTTTGCCACGCTGCTTCGCGCCCTGGCGAATCTCCAGCAGCCGGGCTTCGCTGGCAGCATCGGGCGTTCGTTCTCTGCGTGGGCTAACCAGAGGATCGGCGTTCATCTGCGTTCGCTCCTTTCACGTGCGGTTCGGGGTGAAGCCAGGAACGCCAGCAACGCTCCTGCCAGCAACATGCCTGAACCAATTGCCGACGCTCTCCAGCCGTCACGCAAATAGGTGGTTGGCACTTCAGGTTTCGGAGGAAGGTTGTACTGGCGCGGGTCACCGCGAACAATGAAGAACGCGTGCAATCCTCCGACGCTCGTGTCGCGGGGATCGTACAGCTGGGCATCGTTCATTCCGCGATCGTGCAGTTCCTCGAGTCGCTCCTGCGCTTGGTTCCGCAGTGATTCAATTTCACCAAACTTGATCGACTCCGTTGGGCACGCCTTGGCGCACGCGGGTTCCAGCTCCGCTTTCTGGCGGTCATAGCAAAACGTACACTTGAACGCGCGGCCGTCATCGAGATTCTTCTGCACAACACCAAACGGACACGCCACAACGCAATAGGAACAGCCATTGCAAACATCGGGCTGCACGTACACGCCGCCAAATTCGGTGCGCACAATTGCGCCCGTGGGGCAGGCCTCAAGACAGCCGGCGACTTCGCAGTGTTTGCAGACATCCGAAGAAAAACCCCAGGAACTCAAATCCGCCGCGTTGCCGCCGGAACCGGGCTCCGGTTCATGCTCCACGAATTTCACGTGCCGCCAGCTTGAGGCTCCGACCGAGCCGGTGTTGTCATACGAATGCCCCGACCATTCGAACCCGTCGGCGGCAACATCGTTCCATTCCTTGCACGCGACCTCGCATGCCTTGCAGCCGATGCATAAGGTTGAATCGGTCAGAAATGCCGTGGTGCGATGCCCGTTGTGTTGTGCGAATGTCTCCCGGTTCATGCCGCCTGCTCCAATTTCGATTTCAGCTTTTTCAGTGCTTGTTTGCCCTGCGGCCTTCGGCCCGGGCGGATATCGCACAACAGCGCTTTGGTTTCCATAATGCGAACGTTCGGCTCTTCGGAAATCGCCAGCAGATCGTTCACCATGTCACCCTGCACCAGCCCATTCGTTCCAAAATGATAGGGGATTCCAACGTGGTGAACGGTCCTGCCCGCAACCTGAAGCGGCTGGATGCGATCGGTTACCATGACTCGCGCTTCCACAATGCTGCGCACCGTGGTGATGGTGGCGTAGTCGCCGTGGCGCAATCCCTGCTGCCTGGCCAGCGCGGGTGAAACTTCACAAAACAATTCCGGCTGCAATTCCGCCAGGTGGCTGAGTGTGCGCGTCATGCCGCCCGCCGTGTGGTGCTCGGTCAGCCGGTAGGTTGTAAGGACGAACGGGAATCGTTTGTCATTCAACGCCGAGTATTGATTATCAGGGCGCTCGCGTTTGAGCACGGCTGGATCCGTGCCATGGCTGGGATAGAGCGGATTCTTGAACATCGATTCCAGCGGCTCATAGTGGGTCGGCAACGGACCATCCTTCAGTCCGCTACTGACGTAAATCCAGCCCACACCATCCGGATGCAGAATGAATGGCTTATCTCCGCCGAGGGCCGCATCACCTTGGGCTCCTGGTGAAGGTCTGTAACCAGGCGCTTTGTCCCTGGTGAAGTCCGGCGTGTCGAGGCCCGTCCACTCTTTTTTCTTCTCATCCCACCAGACCAGCTTCTTGCGCTCGCTCCACGGCTGGCCATCGGGGCGCGCTGAGGCCCGGTTGTAGATAACGCGCCGATCCGAAGGCCAGGCGTAGCCCCACCCGTGTCCGTAGAGACCACGTGGTGAGCGCATATTGGCTTTGTTTTTGTTCTTCTCCGGGAAGCAGCCGGAATAAATCCACGCTCCGCTGGCGGTCGAACCATCAGCCTTCAGTTCCTTGTAACCGGAGACCAGCTTGTGATCGGCCACCGTCCAGCCGTTGACCTCCATCATTACTTCTTCGGCGCTCGGCTCGGCCATTCCGCCATGGGTCGAATAGCTCCATGTGAGCGCATTGAGCGGCGCGTTTCGGGGCGACGTATCCTTAGCTGCCCTGGCTTTGAGCCGGCGGCCAAGGTGATACATGAACCAGGTCTCGCTGCGTGAGTCGCCTGGAGGTTCAGGGCCCTTGTTGTGGAACTGCAGCAATCGTTGCGTGTTGACGAACGTGCCGTTTTTTTCGGGAACCCCCGCTGCCGGCATCAGGAAAACTTCTGTCGCGATGGTGCCAGGATCCAGTTCGCCGCGCTTAATCTCGGGCGAGTTGTACCAGAATGAGGCCGGCTCGATCTCCACCATGTCGCGAACCACAAGCCATTTCAACTTCGCCAGCGCTTTGCGCTCCAGTCGCCCGTTGGGAGCGCCCACAGCCGGATTCTGTCCCATGATGAAAAGGCCTTCGAGCTTGCCGTCAGCCATGTCGAGCCAGAAGCCAAAATGCGAGTGGTCGCCGGTGACTCGGGGAAGCCAGTTGAAACCAAATTCATTTTCCTTGGTGGCTGCCTCGCCGTAATACGACTTGAGAAAACTCACGATGTACTTGTCAAAGTTGGCCCACCAGCCGGTTCTTGAGCGATGGTGGTTGATATATTCGGTGAGACTATTCGCGTCTTTATTCAGAATCGGCGTGGGCAAATAGCCGGGCAAAATGTCATAAAGCGTCGCCACATCAGTGGAACCTTGAATGGAGGCATGCCCACGCAAGGCAAGGATGCCGCCGCCCGGCCGTCCAACGTTACCCAAAAGCAATTGCAGGATCGCCGCGGTACGAATGATCTGCACGCCGTTGGAGTGCTGTGTCCATCCGACCGCATAGCAGATGGTTCCGGTTTTTTCCGGCCCTGAAGCCGAGCAATACGCTTCTGCTACCTTGAAAAACAAATCCCTCGGAACCCCGCAATATTTTTCCACCATGTCAGGCGTGTAGCGCGAAAAATGCTTCTTCAGGACCTGATACACGCAGCGCGGATGCTGCAGCGTAGGATCGGATTCGTATTTTCCCGTATCACCGGCTTCTCCGCCCCGATCCTTGCCGTGCCCGCCGCTGTGCTCGTGATGGCTCACTGCCTCCTTCTCCGGCGATCCCTCATAGAGCCACGACGTAGGATCGTATTGCTTTTTTTGCGGATCCCATCCGGAGAAAAGTCCGCCGAGGTCTTCGGTATCGCGAAAATCTTCACGCAGGATCGTCGGCGCGTTCGTGTAGGCCACAACATACTCACGAAAATCTTTTTCCTTGGTAAGAACGTAGTTGATCAATGCGCCCAGAAAGAGCACATCGCTGCCCGCCCGCAGCGGCACCCAGATATCAGCCATGGATGACGTGCGGGTAAAACGCGGATCCACGTGTATGACCTTGGCATGATTCTTTTCTCGTGCTTCCATCACCCACTGAAATCCCACAGGATGGTTTTCCGCCATGTTGGATCCCATGATCAGGACGGCGTCGGCATTGCTCAGGTCCTGCTGGGCTGTGGTTGCGCCACCACGGCCAAATGATGTGCCCAGACCGGGCACCGTGGAGCTATGTCATATTCGCGCCTGGTTGCTGATGCAACTCATGCCCAGACCGCCGGTGAACAGTTTGCGGATCAGATAGTTCTCTTCAACATCAAGCGTGGCTCCGCCAAGATGCGCCATTCCCAGGGTGTGCATCACTGCTTTGCCGTTTTCCTTTTCCACAAACGTGCGTTCGCGTGTCTGCCATACGCGTTCAGCGATCATGTCCATTGCCGCTTCCAGAGGGATTTTTTCCCACTGGCGCGAATACGGCCGGCGATACTTCACCGTGGTCAGGCGTCCCGGATGCGTATGCAGTTGGTATGTATCTGACCCCTTGGGACATAGCCGGCCGCGCGAGATCGGGGATTCGGGATCCCCCTCGATTGACACCAGCTTTCCCTCCTTGTGGAAAACGAGTTGCCCACAACCAACACCGCAGTAAGGGCAGATGGAACGGCTTACCTCAGCTTTTCCGTTCTTGGGGGAAAGCTGCCGGGTACGCTCCGTCATGGCTTCAGTGCCTGTACCTCGCCATGCGCCCGCCTGAATTTGTCTCAAAACCGGCCAGCCAGAGAAGAAGTGGTTGGACATTGCAACCTCAGATGGAGAATTTTTCGGAATGCCGGAGGGGAAAGCCGGCTTACTACTTGAGACTTGAGGCGCTCATGGAAGGTTGTCTTCAATATATCGTAATGCGATAAAACTCGAAGACTTAGACAACCTGCTGGCCCACGGTGGCTTCTTTTCTAATAGGACTCCAAAAATCCTCCGCAGCTGATCCACCACGAATCAACTTGCGTTTCACAAGACGGAAAGTGCGCTGCCGGCGCGGTGGGGTTGTGTGTGTCCTGACGAGTGAGTGGAAAGGAGCTTGGCAATGAGTACGAATGCAATCAACACAATTCGACAAATGCCGGATAGGCTGGAAAGGCTGGAGCCACAAGAAGCGGGGCCGCAGGTAAATGTATCGCTGCAGCCGATCGCGGCGCCTTCAATTCTGGGACTGTACGGTTTTGCCGGCGCGACCTTTATTGTGGCTGCTCACATGGCGCATTGGTTCGGAACAGCACAAACTGACATGGTCGTCTGGCCGTTTGCCGCCTTCTTCGGCGGACTGGCGCAATTTCTGGCTGGTATGTGGTCTTATAAAGCTCGCGATGGCGTCGCCACCGCTATGCATGGTATGTGGGGTTCATTCTGGATGGCTTTTGGAACCCTGCAGTTATTGATAGGGCTCGGCAAGGTCGCCGTTCCGGCGCATGGCGCCGCGTTCACAGGGCTGGGATTCTGGTTCATTGTTCTTGCAGCAATCACCTGGGCAGGTATGGCGGCAGCTTCCAGAGAATCTTCCGTCGTTGCCTCGGTTCTGGGATTCCTGGCTGCAGGCTCGACCATCGCCGCAATTGCAGAGCTGGCCGGTTCAGAAGGCCTGCGTGTCCTGGCGGGCTATGTGTTCATTATCTCCGCGATCATCGCGTGGTATGCGGCCACGGCCCTCATGATGAATGGCGTCGCCGGCCGCCGGGTCATGGGACTCGGAATCACGCACAAACGGCCTGTTGAGATACAAAATGGGCTCGGAGAGCCTGGTGTATTGCGCGGGCAGTAGTGAGCGCGAGAGATCCAAACTGATCTGATGGACAGATTTGGGACAGTGCTGTAAGCGAACGCGTTGGTTGAAAAGAGCAGACTTTCGGCAGACGGAAGCGAACCATCAACGGCGCGTGCAGTTCCACAGCCTGTCCCTTTTGTTTGCCTGCGCTCACCCGTCCAGCGAAGGCTGGCCAACCCAAATCGCTTTCGGAAGATTCTCGAAAGCTTATGCAGCGGCCTGGTCGTGGTAGTTCATTTTTAATCGATCAGAAAAGGTAGCGCTCGCTGTCCAACAGATTCCCGGTAAGTTTCCGCCGAGCCGCAATCGAGTTTACCGGATCGAAGGCAGCCAGGTTGCGCAGTGCGTTCATTTGCCGGTGAAGATCATGGCCCTCAGAGCATCCGCTCAGGATGTTTTGCGCAGCAGCCTGGACTCTGGTCATGGCGTCGCGCAGAAACACGGAAGAGATTGCCGATGCGGCCACACTGCCGGAGGAAGCTGCAAGCTTGCGGGAGCGCAGCAGCGTGGATTCCATCGCGAAGGTCTCCATAAAGATATCGGAGAGACTCATTACGATTTCCTGTTGCTTCTCCATCTCGGAGGCCAACCGCGCGTCGGCCACCCCCAATGCAAAGAGCGCGATGGTCTTCGCATTCCGCACCAAACGCTTCTCTTCATCCTGTGCAAGCTCGGCCGTAGCGTCAGCCGGGCCTTCAAGCACGTCCCGTAAGATCTTGCGGGCTGCTTCCAGCAGCGGCAGTGTTCCTTTGGCAGCGCGCTTGAGGGGCATGCCGCTGATCACCAGGCGGTTGATCTCGCTGGTGCCTTCAAACAGGCGGTTGATTCGCGCATCGCGATAAGCGCGCTCCACCATGTAGTCCTGATGAAAGCCGTAGCCGCCATGAATCTGCACCCCTTCGTCGGCCACGTAATCCAGCATCTCCGCGGCAAAGACCTTCACCATCGAGCACTCTGCGGCGTATTCCTCCACGGCCTTGAGCTCCGCGCGAGCAGAGTCGGAGGCTGCATGGTCCGCACTGCTCAACTGCGTCTCAATCAGTCCCACCACGCGCCACGCCATTGACTCGGTGGCAAAGACGCGAATCGCCATCTCCGCCAGCTTGTGCTGCATGGCGCCAAAGCTCGCGATCGGAACGCCAAACGCCTTGCGCTGCTTGGCGTACTTGATACTGGCGGCAAGAACGCTCTTGGCAGCGCCCATCACCGCTGGCCCCAGCTTGAGCCGGCCGATGTTCAGAATGTTGAACGCAATCACATGGCCGCGGCCGATCTCACCCAGCACGTTTTCGACCGGGACCTTCACATTGTCAAAATAGATTGCCGTGGTGGAGCTGCCGCGGATGCCCATCTTGTGCTCTTCGGCGCCACTGGTCAGCCCGCCGAAGGCGCGTTCGACGATGAACGCGGTGAACTTCTCTCCACCAACTTTGGCGAACACAATGAACAAGTCCGCTGCGCCGCCGTTGGTGATCCACATCTTCTGCCCGTTGAGAATGTAATGCTTGCCGTCCGGGCACAGATCGGCGCGGGTGCGTGCCGCCAGCGCATCCGATCCGGCGAGCGGTTCGGTCAGCGCGTAAGCCGCCAGCAGCTCACCCTTGACTAATTTGGGAAGATATTTTTCTTTCTGCGCTTCAGTGCCAAAGAACAGAATCGGCAGCGAGCCGATTCCGGTGTGCGCGGAATGCCAGCCAGCATAGGATGCATCGCGGCCCATCACTTCAGCCACGACCATCACCGAAGGCAGGTCCATCTCCATGCCGCCGAATCTCTCCGGCACGGAAATCCCCAGCAGGCCAAGACCGGCCGACTTGCGCAAAACTTCCAGCGCCACACCGGGCTTCTTCTCACGGATCGCCGGCAGATTCGGCTCAACTTCATTGATCCAGAACTCTTCCACCATCTGCCCGACCGCGCGATGCTCGTCGCTCAGATCTTCCCGGGTAAAAATTTCTTCGGGGGCGATGTCTTCCAGCAAAAACGCCGCGCCCTGTTTGGCGATGGGAAAAGTGGTTGTGGTGGCCATGTTGAACGCTTCCTTCAATTTGATATGGCAGCGAGCCCGACTCGCGTGGCGAGCTTCTTGCCTCTGGAGCGGAGCACCTTTGCCACGGTCCTCGATCCCAGGGCGGTTTGGAGCGAAGCGACAGTCAATTAGACGCGCTCAAACAGCCCTGCCGCACCTTGCCCGCCGCCCACGCACATGGTCACAACGCCGTAGCGGGCCTTGCGCCGCTCCATCTCATTTGCCATAGTGCCGACCATGCGCGAGCCGGTCATGCCGAAGGGATGTCCAATGGCAATTGAGCCGCCGTTTACGTTCAGCTTTTCCGGATCGATGCCCAACTGATCGCGGCAATAAACCACCTGTACCGCGAATGCCTCATTGAGCTCCCATAGGTCGATATCGGACATCTTCACGCCGGATCGCTTCAACAGCTTGGGCACGGCATAGATTGGGCCGATGCCCATCTCGTCGGCATTGCAGCCCGCGATCTGAAAGCCGCGAAAAACCAATCGATACGGAATGCCGAGCTGGTCCGCGCGCTGGCGCGACATCAGCAGAGTGGCTGAAGCGCCGTCAGAGAGCTGTGAAGAGTTGCCCGCCGTGACCGATCCATGGCCGCTGTGCGGATCAAAGTGCGGTTTCAGCGCCAGCAATCCTTCCAGAGTGGTGTCCGGACGGTTGCACTCGTCTTTCTCCACGCAGACTTCTTCCTTGCCGACAACCTCGTTCGTTTTCTTGTCCAGAATTCCGCGCGTCACTTTGATCGGTGCGATTTCATTCTGAAAAAACCCTTCCTGCTGCGCTCGCGCCGTGCGCTGCTGGCTAAGGAGAGAATACTCATCCTGTACCTGACGGCTGATTTTGTAACGTTTGGCTACAACTTCAGCGGTATCGCCCATCACCATGTAAATGCCGGGCATCTTCTCCTGCAGACGGGGATTGGGACTGGCATCGCGCACGGCCATGGTGATGCTCTCCACGCCGCCGCCGATGGCTGCATCCACGCCTTCATGCATGATCTGGTGCGCCGCCAGCGCGATTGCCTGCAATCCGGAAGAACAGAAGCGATTCACCGTGAGACCCGCCACCGAAGGCGCAAGCCCCGCGAGCATGGCCGACACGCGGGCAACATTATGGCCTTGCGATCCGTGCGGCTGTCCGCAACCCAGCACCACGTCTTCAATTTCATTGGGATCCAGCTTCGGCGTCTTGCGCAGAACATCCTGGATGCAGTGCGCAGCCAGATCATCGGGGCGGGTGAGGTTAAACGAGCCGCGGAAAGATTTTGCCAGCGCCGTGCGCGAACTGGTAACGACTACAGCTTCTCTCATCGAACTCCTTCAACGATTCTTACAGGAATGAACTTATTATTCTAAATGCCCCGATGTCGCTGCTGAGGCGATGCCAAAAGGCCATATGCCTAGACCTCTCGGTGGCTCCATGTCTCCGTGGTGAGATTCACATGGTCAAAACTATTCGACCGGAAAGCTTTCCCGCTCGCATCTCATCCAGGATGGCATTCGCTTCCATCAGCGGTCGCACAGCCACCTGGCAGTGAAGCTTTCCGGCCGCAGCCATATCTAAAACCGCGACCAGGTCCTGTCGCGTGCCCGTAGCGGTAGCCTGGACGCGAATCTCCTTCGCAGACATCATGATCGGTGGAAAGCTGATCTCGGGAGGAAGACCGACCACCATGAGCCTTCCGGTCGGACGCACACACGGAAAGGCTGTGTCATAGGCGGTCTTGGATCCGGAAGCAACCAGCGCCACGTGCACACTGCCTGCGCGCCGCAACTCTTTCACCACGTTTGTCGATGTCGCATTGAGCGTCCGCGCCGCGCCCAGTGAGGTAGCCAGCGCCAACTTGTCGTCGGCAACATCAATGGCAGTCACCTCGGCGCCAAGGTGGCTGCCGATCTGGATCGCCAAATGTCCCAGACCGCCGACGCCAAAGACCGCCAGCCGCTGTCCGGCCTGGAGTTGCGATTGCTTGATCGCGCGATATACCGTCACTCCCGCACAAAAGAGCGGCGCCGCCTGCGCCGGCGAAACCGCATCAGGAATTCTGGTGGCATGCGTGGCCGGCGCTTTGATGTACTCGGCAAAACCGCCGTCCACGGTGAGGCCGGTGATCTTCTGCTTCGAACAGAGGTTCTCATAGCCTTCGCGACAGAATTCGCATTCGCCGCAGGTCCAGTAGACCCACGGCACGCCGACGCGGTCGCCCAGCTTCAGATCGCGCACGCCGCTGCCGACTTCCGCTACACGGCCCGCCACTTCATGCCCCGGGATCAGCGGGATTTTTGTAATCCCGCCAAACTGCTTCCAGTGCGCGTCAATGATGCTCAAATCAGAATGGCAAACGCCGCAGGCCTCAATCTGAATCAGCACTTCATTCTCACCGGGGCGCGGATGTTCGACTTCTTCCACGATGAGCGGTTTCTGGAGTTCATGCAAGACTGCGGCTTTCATGCGTTTTACCTCGCGCCTCGTGCTGCGGACCGCTTCTTCTGCGTCTTGGGCGCGGGAGCGGCCACGGTCTGAATTGATTCCTCCACCACTTTGGTGATCTGCTCACGCAGCCATCGGTTGGCCGGATCGTTATCTGCGCTCTCATGCCAGTACATGTGGATGTCGAGCGTCTGCAGGCTCTTGAGCGGGAACCGATAGAGGCGATTGCCGAACCGGCTGTTCAACATTTCTGCGTAATGCTCCGGCATAGTCAGCAGCATGTCAGTTTCGCTCACCGCCCGGCACGCGGCAAAATAGTTCTGGCAGCGCAGATCGATCTGACGCTTCTTGCCTTTTCGATTCAGCTCCGCATCCACCAGGCTTGGCCCGTAGCGGCGGGAAGAAACCAGGATGTGGTTCTGTGACAGATAAGTCTCCAGATCAAGCTCGCGACCGATTGCCGGATGGCTGGCCCGCGCAACTACCACCACGCGGTCAGAGAACAGAGGCTTGTGGCGGATGTTCTCGCTCATGTTGATGGGAACGTCCAGCGCCATGTCCAGGGAACCGCTGGCCAGCTCCATTTCAATTTCGCGGCGCTTCACACGCAGAGTCGTGAGGGAGACATCCGGGGCCGCCTCCGCCAGCACCGTTGCCAGGCGCGGCAGGATCATTGCTTCCATCAGTTCCCAGAAGCCGAGCTGAAAATTCCTGCGCGTATGCGCCGGATCAAAATTGCGGTTTTCATAGAGATTCACCTCCAGGATCTGCAGAGCCTGGCGGACATCATTGATCATGTTGCGGCTGAACGGCGTGGGCACCATGTTGGCGCCTTCGCGAATGAACAATGGATCTTTTAGCAGCTCGCGCAGACGCTTGAGCGCGTGACTCATGGCCGGCTGGGTAAGCTTGAGCTGGCGGCCGGCGCGGGTCAGGTTGCCCTCGCGGTAGATGGCCTCCAGCACCACGAAGAGGTTGAGATCGACCTGGCTCAGATGCACGGCACAAATCTTACACTATTCTATTGATTCATTTGATGAATTTAGCCCAATCGACTACGCTTATAGAGCCCGCAGCGCCCAGAAGGACACCATGAACTTTGAATACAGTGACAAAGTCAAAGAGCTGAAGAAGCGCCTGTGCGCGTTTATGGACGAGCATATCTATCCCAACGAGGAGCGCTTTTACAAAGAAATTGAGTGCGATCGCTGGGCGCCGACGCGGGTGATTGAGGAGCTCAAACCCAAAGCGCGCGCCGCGGGGCTATGGAATCTCTTTCTGCCGGACCAGGAACACGGTGCCGGCCTGACCAACCTGGAATACGCGCCTCTCTGCGAAATCATGGGCCGCAGCATCATGGCGCCGGAGGTCTTCAACTGCTCCGCGCCCGATACCGGAAACATGGAGGTCCTGGCCCGTTACGGCACCCGGGAGCAACAGGACAAATGGCTCAGGCCTCTGCTGGCGGGAGAAATGCGCTCCTGCTTCGCCATGACCGAACCCGCCGTTGCGTCTTCTGATGCAACCAATATTCAGTCCAGCATTCGCCGCGAGGGTGATGAATACGTACTTAACGGGCGCAAATGGTGGTCGTCGGGCGCGGGCGATCCGCGCTGCAAGATCGCCATTTTTATGGGGAAAACCGATCCCTCGGCCAAACGTCATCTGCAGCAATCCATGGTGCTGGTGCCCATGGATACGCCCGGGGTAAAAGTAGAGCGCCTGCTGACCGTCTTTGGCTACGATCACGCGCCGCACGGCCATGGCGATGTGACTTTTGACAACGTGCGCATTCCGGTTTCCAACATGCTGCTGGGCGAAGGCCGCGGCTTTGAAATCGCGCAAGGCCGGCTGGGGCCGGGCCGGATTCATCACTGCATGCGCTGCATTGGCGTGGCCGAGCGGGCACTGGCGATGATGTGCGAGCGCGTACAAAAGCGAGTCGCTTTCGGCAAGCCGCTGGCTGACCAGGGCACCATTCGCGCCGACATTGCTCTTTCGCGCATGGAAATTGAACAAGCCCGCTTGCTGACGCTCAAAGCCGCCTACATGATGGATACGACAGGCAATAAGGAGGCTCGAGCGGAGATCGCCATGATTAAAGTTGTGGCGCCCAATATGACGTTGCGGGTGCTGGATCGAGCCATTCAGGCGCACGGCGGCGCCGGAGTTTCCCAGGACACCTTTCTCGCCGGAGCCTGGGCCAATGTACGTACGCTACGCCTTGCGGACGGCCCGGACGAGGTCCATACCGAAGCCGTCGCCAAACTGGAGCTTCAGTCCGGCAGGAAAGCGACGCACTCATGCTGAAGGAGCAGTTGGCAATTAGCAACTAGCAGTTGGCTTTTTCTGAAATCCCGAACCCGCGTGGTTTGCGGGTGAGGGATCCATATCCTCGAAAATTCATCGGCGGTTTTGCTGGCAGCCCTTCAACGATTCCATATCCATCGGCTTCGCTCGCAGCCCGCCTCAAGTCTTCATTCTGTTGCGGCTAGCGTAGCCGTAGGGAATTCCGCTCAGGATTTCGCACGTCTCTTCTCGAAAAGACCTAGTCTGGGGACGGAGCGGCTCTGCCGCGAGGTGGCAGTCTTTCCGCTTCCCGAGGCCCCAACCTGTTTCGCTCAAGCTTTCGCAAGTCGGAGTGATACTATCTGCCGCGAAAGGATGTGCCATGAACTCAAATTCAGTCAGGACAACGTTTGTGACAATGACTGCGATGCTCATTGCGGTTTGCGTCTTTCAAACTCGATCAGCACAATCCCGCTCCGCGACCAGAGCCCAGGCTGTTCCCAAACCCCTCCTGCTGGAAAAAAATGAGGGTGAGCGGCGAATATGGCGCGACCCTCCTCCGGGAGAATTTACGCTGAAGGTCAGTCCGGAGAACAATGGCTCTCAGCACCTTGTTTTCGGCACCGAAGACATGGTTGTTGGAGACGAGATACCAATGCACAAACACCTGGGTCAGGATGAAATTGTGTACATTGAAAAAGGAACTGCTCGCGTTCATGTGGCAGACCTGGACCGCGAACTTCACGCGGGAGGAACAGTGTTCATTCCGGCATATACCTGGGTGAGTATAAAGAATGCAGGGAACGAGAGCCTCCGCATAGTATTCGTGTTTTCAGCGCCTGGCTTCGAGAATCTCATGCGTTGCGAATCGGTGCCGCCGAACGAAAAATCAATACCTATGTCCGAAGAAGAGCACAAACAGTGCGATCATCAAGGGCACGTCATCTACAAGCAAGAAGAAAAGACACAAAAGTAAATGTGGCTGCTTAGAGAACCGATCAGACCTTCGACTGGCTTCCGACCCAGAACTGTCCAGCAGCCGTAAAGGATCCCCCGTTTTGCTTCGGGATTTCAGAGAAGCTAACCGCTAAATGAAACGCCCGAAGAAACCCTGAAACGTCTGAACGATTCTCGCCGGTAAATCATCATCCTTCTTTTTCCCGAGCAACTCGTGGCCGGCGCCCTCCACTTCGATCAGCAAGTGCTTCCCCGGCAGCAGCGCAAGAGCGGTGCTCATTTCCACGTGGGAGCCGAAGGGATCGCGGCCACCATGCACAAAAAGCGACGAAGTCTTGAGCTGAGGAAAGTGAGCGGTGCGAAGCTGTGTGGGCTTTCGTGGCGGATGCAGAGGATAGGACAGCAACAGCAAGCCGGGCACCATCTCCGGCTGCTCAGCGGCCAGGATACTTGCCTGGCGGCCGCCGTAGGAATGTCCCCCAAGAAAAATACGTCCCGGCGATTTCTGGCGCAAAATCTCCACAGCCCGGCGCAGGCCTTCGCGATCACGGGGCGCCAGGGCTGGAAAAGGCGGCCCGAAACGACGTGACTGGCGAAAAGGCAGATCACAACGCAACACCATGAACCCTGCATCGGCGAACGCCCCAGCCAGTGCCGTCAGGAGTCTGGAGCTACAGTTCGCGCCGGCGCCATGGGTCAGCACAATTGCATCTCCGCTGGGTTCGGCTGGCTGGTGCAGAAACCCGCGGACGGCGGGTTCAACCGTAAGGTCGGCAAATTCATGCACGGCGTTCATGTTTGTGTAGACTTAATCAAAGAGAGCTATTGAAGTCGATTCATCCGAAAAAGTCTAGGCTGCCGCTTGCAAGAGCACACGGCAACGGCGTTCCTACTGGATAGAACACGGGGAAACCAGCTAGACTGATGCGCGAGACTTACCGGTACGAAATTCACGCCAGAGTCAAGACGGCTTTTTGTCGCCGGCTTGCGCTCCTATATTGAGATGAGGAAGCAGCGAATGAAGGCATTGATCTCCATAGCGTCATTATTCATGATTGTTCTCGCCGGCGGTTGTCTGGGCTCAAGCGGCAGCTCCAATGCGCCGACTCTGGCGTTCGTTTACGTTGTGGGCTCAGGCGCCAACTCCATTCAGGCTCTGACCGAGAAATCCACAGGTGACCTGGTCGTGCAGCCGGTCACTTCATTTCCCACGAACCCGCGCCCGGTATCCCTGGCGCTGCATCCCTCCAAGAATTTCCTCTACGTAGCCAATTTCACCGCCGCGACGGTTTCAGGCTTCAACGTGGATCATGTGGCCGGCATTCTGACGCCGGTCGGCACGGCGACGCCGCCGACCCCGGTCTGCGCCACCGCCGGCGCCTGCGCCAATCCCATCAGCCTGGCCATCAACTCGGGCGGTCAGTTTCTTGTCGTGCTGAACCAGGGACAATTGGTGCCTGCTCCGGGAACCAACATTCCGGCTACTATCTCGGTTTTCGGGATCGATGCCACCAGAGGATTGTTGACGCCCGTAGCCGGTTCGCCGTTTTCCTTTCCCTCGCTGGCGCCCGGAGGCCCGCAAGCAATGGTGATGTCGTCCACCGCCGGCGTGTTCTTTGTTTCCAATGGAGGCGCCGGGACGATTTCAGCGTTTTCTCTCGGATCGGGCGGCACAGTAACTGAAATTGCGGGATCGCCGTTCACTGCCGGCTCGGATATAGTGGGACTCGCCATCGATCCCAAAGGCCAGTTCCTGTATGCGGCAGACTTCACCAGCAGCACAATCTCCAGCTTCACCATTCAATCAAGCGGCGCGCTTGCGCCGGTTGCCGGATCTCCTTTTCCCACCCACACGGGGCCTTTCGCGCTCGCCGTGGATGCGAATGGGGCATTTCTGTTTTCGGGAGAGCAGGGAGCTGCAGGGGTTTCGTCCTTCACGACCACTGGCGGGGTGCTGAAGCCGGTGGCTGGTTCACCATTTGTTCTGGTACCCTCCGGCAGTCCTCAGCCGGCGTTTTTGACCGTCGATCCAAGCAACACCTTCCTCTATGTCGGGAATTCCGGCACCAACAGCATTTCCGGATACACGATCAAGCCAGATGGCTCACTGGCCCCGCTTACCAACTCGCCGTTTGTTCAGGCGGTCGGGCCGCAATGGATTGCAATTACGCAATAGAAGTTCTCGGCCACGACGGACCGCGGCCAGTATGCCTGAACGCGTGGGTGACTTACGCGGCTTTCTCTTCGCTCGGCCGTGGACGATGGATAAAGCTCTCCCGGGGACGCTGGATGAAGCGGCGCATCTTCCTATCGGCATAGCCTGCAATGCGGAACAACACGATGGCAGCGACGAGTATCGCCAGCCATCCTAATCCCAGAATAATCCAAAGTAGCATTGTGGTTAGATAGATTCAATTGCACGCCGCCGGGTTGGCACCACCAATCGTTCGCCTTCGCTCAGCGAACGGGCGATTTGTATACCTCGCCGCCTTTCATCACGAAATCAATTTTTTCGAGAAGCGTTACATCGCCCAGAGGGTCGCCCTGCACCGCGACCACGTCAGCATACTTGCCCGGAGCAATGGTGCCGACCTCATTCTGCATGCCCAGCAGTTCGGCGGCGCTGCTGGTGGCGGAGCGGATAGCCTGCGCCGGGGTCATGCCGTATTTGACCATGTATCCAAATTCACGGGCCGGATCGATACCCCAATCGAAACCGCCTACGTCGGTGCCGAAAGCAATCTTGACGCCCGCATTCAAAGCGCGGTGAAAAGTTTCTTCATGAATTTTAAGCATATCGAGCCAGACCTTGGCTCCGGCAGCGGCCCGGCCCGGGGCCACGTATTCGCCGACAAAGATGGTAGGCACGTAGAAGATGCCCTTCTGCGCCATCGTCTTCAGGTCGGCCTCCGCAATATAGTTTCCATGTTCTACGGAGTCCACACCCGCTTCCACCGAATTATGAACGCCATTGAGTGCCATGGCATGCGACGCTACTTTGTGATGTTGGCGGTGCGCCTCATCCACGATCGCGCGCAACTCGTCGAGGGTAAATGTTGGAATATCGTCCAGAACGCCGTCAGGCCGCACAAAATAGCTGCGGTCAGAGTAGACCTTGATCCAGTCGGCACCGAAGCTGATCTGCTCACGGACAGCCTTGCGGCCGTCTTCAGCGCCATCCACCACCTGCACGCCATGGGGCACGGAAATCTCGGGCGAGTACCCCTGCAGAGGATACGCGCCCGTCACGTCCATGGCCCGCGTTGCCACTCTCATCCGCGGTCCGGGGATGATGCCGTTGTTGATGGCTCTCTTCAGGTCGACATCGGCGTACCCTGCGCCTTCGGTTTCCAGATCACGAATGGTGGTAAAGCCATATTCCAGCGCCCGACGTACCGACCGCGTCGCCAGGATGGCGCGGTAGGCAGTCGATTGCTTTAGAAGCTGTTCGTCATAGTCGGCGGCGGTGATATCACCTTGCAGGAGTACATGCGTGTGAGTATCGATCAGGCCGGGAAGACAGGTATGGTCTGAGAGGTCGATCACGCGAGCGCCTGCCGGAGCAGTAGCATTTTCCTTTACCTCTGAAATGCGTTCGCCCTGCACGCCAATCAGAACGTTGCGCTGGAGCTTACCCGTCTCCGGCTGTACCAGCGCGCCGCAATGTACATACTGGATTGCCTGTCCTTGCGATTTTTGCTCCTGGCCCGCGGCCAGTGCCGGCAGAGCAACCGTGGCTATAAATAGAATGAAGCTTTTCATCAGTCCCCCTCAAATGGAAAGCTGGTAATCGTACCAGAAGGAGGAGCCAGGCACCTCTATCTCTCCTGGTTGTCTTGAGAAAGCCAGCGGAGCAGCGCGAAAATCTGCCCGGGGTTTAGCGATTTGTTCTATGCTACTATTCAGCCCTTCCCCCCGGACGGAGAGCCACTTTTCTATGGATTTAGCGCTGCGGCCCATGAGCACTTCCCAGGTGCTCGATCGAACGTTTTACCTTTACCGCAACAACTTTGTGCTGTTTGCCGGGATCGCGGTCATCACGCCTGCGCTCAAGTTGATCGCCCTGCTGGTGCAATTAAAGGTCTTTGGGCCAATCACCATGCCGCAGCAGCCCGAAGCTATGTCGCCGCAATTCATGCAGGCATTGGTGATACGGGCTCTGGTGGGAACGATCGTTGGTTCCGTTGTCTACGTGGTAGGCACGGCACTGGCTTCAAGCGCGACGGCTTACGCGGTCTCGATGGTTCATCTGGGCAAAACGACGACCATTGCTGAGTCCTACAGCAAAGTTAAGCCAATATTCGGGCGAATCATGGGCCTTCTCTGTACCATTCTGTTCTTTACCATGGGCCCTTTGTTGTTGAGCTATCTACTGTTCATCGCGGTGGCGTTGTCCATCGTTTCCTTTGCTAAAAGCGGTGGTGGTCCGGCAATTCTGGCGGTGGCAATCATAGGGGGATTGTTGGGCTTTGCCCTGTTCATTGGCGCCATCGTATGGATCTTTTTTGCTCTTTGCCGCTATGCCCTTGCGGTGCCGGCCTGCACCTTGGAGAACCTGGGCGCCATGCCGTCCATCAGGCGCAGCAAGTTTCTGACCTTCGGGGCCAAAGGCGGAATCCTCGGCATTATTTTTCTTACCGGGTTGATGACGGTGATTCTTACTTATGTCTTTCAGTTGCCCGCTCTTCTTGCCAGCAACTCTATGGTGATGACGGCCAAGACGCATTTGAGCATGCTGGCTACAGTGTGGATTTACATCGCCGATTTTCTTGGCGGCGCGCTGGCAGGACCCATCGCGACCATCGCCTTGGTGCTGGTTTACTACGACCAGCGCGTGCGCAAGGAGGCCTTTGATTTGCAGTTAATGATGGAAGCTGCGGGAGCAACTCCGCCTCCGCCGCCGGCGATGGCCGCGCCAGGTATCAGCTAAATTAGCAGTGGGCTATCTGGCCCATTACCAAGTCATTCCGCCTCTCTGTACCCCGCTCATAGTGTGGTACTATGCAAACCTCATCCCCCGAGAAAGATGCCCTTCATGGATTCAACCTTGCGGCCCATGAGCACTTCGCAGGTGCTCGATCGGACCTTTCATCTTTATCGGAATAATTTCTGGTTGTTCGCCGGCATAGCTGCTCTGCCTCCTGCCGTCATACTTGTGGCACAAACCGGTTTCGTCCTGCTGGCTTTTCTCGTGGCCGCGCCAAAGCTCAATGCCGTGGCCACCGGAATCGTATTTGCCGCAGGCGTGATCTTGATGATCATTCTGTATTTGCTGGCTCTGTCGCTGGCCACCGGAGCGACGGTCTATGCCGTTTCGCGCGTCCATCTTGGACATGCGGTAAGAATTGGCGAGTCATACCGCGTGATTCGTCCCCAGGTATGGCGGATTGTGCGCATTGTCATTACGATTTCGATTCGCTTCGCAGGAGCCTTGCTGATTGCTATAGCGGTCGGCTTCACTCCGCCTTACCTGCTGTCAAAAGCCGTGGTGATGCAGTCTTCTGGAAACTCTCTGCCGGCGGGTCTGATCGTTGGCACACTGACCGTAGCAGCGGTTGTGGTATGTGTGATTTGGGCGATTCGGCTGTACTGCAGTTACCAGCTGGCGATACCGGCCTGCGTCCTGGAAAGGCTCGGCGCGTCCGCCTGTTTGAAGCGCAGCCGGTTCCTGAGCAAGGGTAAATGCGTCCAGCGAATCATGCTGGTGCTCTTTCTGGCGGGACTTTTCGGGTACGTCCTCACGCTCGCGTTTTCCATTCCTGTATTCATCGTGGCAATGTTCGCCCTGGAAAAATCGGCTGGCCTCGCCTTCCCCATGACTATCTGGCAATACCTCTCCGGATTCATTGCCGGCACCCTTGCCGGCCCCATCGCCACCATTGCCATTGCGTTGCTGTATTACGATGAACGCGTGCGCAAGGAGGCGTTCGATTTGCAGTTGATGATGGAAGCCGTCGGCGAACAGGCGCCGCAACGAATGGCCGCTGCCGCTCCACCTCCAGTCGGATGAACTACTCTAACGCAATCAGATCTGCACTGCTGGCCATGCTGGTCTTCTTCTGCGCAGTAAGAGCCCACGCGAACAGTATCTCTGTCTCGGAATACCGGCAACAACTGGCCGACATCAGCCAGAAAGTCGACGCGCTGAAGGCCGATCCCGATCAGGCTGCTCAGCTGGTTACCGAGATCCCGGACACCGTTTCCGTAAGCACCGGTTCCGGCGAAGTTCAGGTCAATTACAAGATTCTCAAGGCGGATCTGGCTGCGTTTTCTCGCGCCAATGAAGAAAAGCGCGCATCGCTGCTGAACCAGATCCAAAACTATGTTCAGGCTCTCACCTCTGAGGCCGAGGCCTTTGAGAGAGCGGGCACCGATCTTTCCGCCGCGCACAACAAACTGGCTGCCATCCTTGCCCGGCACGAATTCAGCAAGGTTCGCGGGCCCAACGCCAAAGATGCATTGCTGGCACGGATCTTTCGTTGGCTCTCGCGCCATCTTGGCAGGTTCCGGGTTGGTGGCAAATCCACTTTTGATGTGATGTTGTTTTTCATCTACCTGCTGGTGGGCACCGCGGCGGTTTTTCTGCTCGTCTGGACCATTGGCCGCCTGCGCCGCCCCCAGGAAGAGCTGCCGCAGCGCGAGATCATTCCCTTTTCTCCTTCAGCCCGAAGCTGGCGTAAGTGGCTGGCGGAGGCGCGCGCGCTGGCACAACAACAAGACTGGCGCAACGCCATCCATCTGGCTTACTGGGCCGGCATCTCTTACCTGGAGGAACACGGCGCATGGAAGCCCAACCGCGCGAGAACGCCGCGCGAGTATCTGCGGCTGATCGGTTCACGCGGCGCGCAATATCCCGTGCTGGCGGCGCTCACGCGCAAGCTGGAACAAGTGTGGTACGGGTATGCTGACGCGGCCGAGTCTGATTTTCATGAGACCCTGGGCGAATTAGAGAAGCTGGGGTGCCGATGAAGATCGACAAGAGCGATCGCCGCCTGCTCATCTGGACCGGCCTGGCCCTGCTGCCCATCATTATCGCTTTGGCGCTGCTTTCCCAGGAAGAAGAGGAGACCGTTGTCCCCAGCACCTATTCCGCACAGAGTCGCGGCGCTAAAGCTGCGTACCTGTTGCTCCAGGACATCGGTTATAAGGTGGAACGCTGGGAGCAATCTCCCACCGAATTGCCTGTCGACGCGCCGGCGCACACGGTTCTGGTTTTGGCCTCTCCTTTCCGGCTGCCGTCGCCGGAAGAAAAAAATGCTTTGCAGAAGTATCTGAGCCTGGGCGGAAAAATCCTGGAAACCGGCTCTTCTCCTTCGCTGTACTTGCCTCATGCGGAAACCGAAGCCGAACGATTGCCGGCTCCGCTTTGGAGAGACTACCAGCCCCAACTGCTCACCTCCATCACGCGCGGCGGTGCGATTCAAATGTCGCCCACCGCATATTGGAAGGACGCTTCAACGGCTTTTCTCACCCACTATGCCGATGAGGCACGGCCTATTGTCGTCTCCTACAAAGTAGGACAGGGCGAGGTGATCTGGTGGGCTTCCAGCACGCCTTTGACGAATGCCGCCATCGCGAAGTCCGGCAATCTTGCGCTGCTGTTGAATTCACTTGGCCAGCCCGGTGATGTGCATGTCTACTGGGACGAGTACTTTCATGGTTACAAGGAATCGTTCAGTGGATACTTCCACCAGGCGCCGATTGTTTACGGCCTGCTGCAATGTGCGCTGGTCTTTGCCGCTCTCATCTTCACTTTTTCCAGACGCAATGGACCTATTCACCCCCTGGCGCAGCCGGCTCGGCTTTCGCCGCTGGAATTTGTGTACACGCTGGGCAAGCTCTACCGCCGCGCCAAAGCAACCCACGCTGCGCTGGAGGTGCCGTACGCCCGCTTTCGTATCCTCGCCACGCGACAGCTTGGCATCAGCCCTGATATTCCTGCGCCCGACCTGGCGCGGGTGGTGAAGAGCCGGATGCGCTATAACGAGGACGACCTCGCTGATCTGCTCGAACAGATTGAGGCCGCATTGCGCAACCCCGCGTTGTCTGAAGACTGGGCGCTTGAGCTGGCGCAAAGATTGAGCCGTCATACGCAGAACCTGAAATTGATTTCGCTGAAACAGGAGACTACCTCGCATGCAGACCGTGTCGCAGGTTCTTTCGCACGGACGAACTGAGCTGGCCAAGGTTATCGTCGGCCAGCAAGACCTGATCAACCAATGCCTGCTTACCATTTTGTGCGGCGGCCATGCGCTGCTGGAAGGCGTGCCGGGAATCGCCAAAACGCTGGTCATCAAGACCTTTGCCCGCCTCTTCGATCTTGAATTTCGCCGTGTCCAATGCACCTCTGACCTGATGCCGGCGGACATCATCGGCAGCAACGTTTTGAATCTTTCCACCAGCACCTTTTCCCTGCATCGCGGGCCCCTGTTCACCGATCTCCTCCTGGCCGACGAGGTCAACCGCATGCCTCCCCGCACCCAGGCTGCTGTGCTTGAGGCCATGGAGGAACGCCAGATCACCATTGATGGCGCAACTCATCCGCTCTCGCAGTTTTTCACCGTCTTCGCGACGCAAAACCCAATTGAATTTGAAGGCACCTATCCCCTGCCGGAAGCGCAGCTGGACCGCTTTCTGCTCAAAATCAAGGTCGGCTATCCTGACGCCAATCAGGAGATCAGCATTCTTGAGCAGCACCATCATGGCTTTGACGCGCACAACCTTGCCGCAGCCAATATCAACCCTCTTTCTGCTGAGGCGCTGGCGCAGGCTCGCGCGGAAGTTCGCAGCGTCAAAGTCGAACCGGCGCTCTTCCGCTACCTGGTGGAGATCGTTCGCCGAACCCGCAACTGGCCGTCGCTCGCGCTGGGCGCAAGTCCTCGCGCCGCCATCAGCCTCATGATGGTGGCCAAGGCCTCCGCGGGTCTTGAAAGCCGGGATTACCTGATCCCTGACGACGTTAAATCCTCCGCGCTGCCCGTGCTCCGCCATCGCGTGATGATGAAGCCTGAAGCCGAACTGGAGGGCCTGGACAGCGACCGGGTGCTGACCGAGATCCTCAACTCGGTCGAGGTCCCCAAGTAATGCAGCAGAAGCTTCTTGCGCCCGCGCCGATCGCTGTGCGCCTCAAGCGCTCCAAGCGCCTGGCTTTCGGCTTTGGCCGGCGATTCTTTCTCATCACGCTGCTCGGCCTGCTCTGGGCCATTCCCGCATTCTGGGATGTGCGCTTCCTTCTGGTCATGGCAGCATGGGATCTCTGCGCGCTGATCGCCTGGGCGGCCGACCTCATCCGTCTTCCCCGCCCTGACCGGCTTGTTCTGGAACGATCCTGGGCCGGCCCGCCCTCGCTCAGCAATTCGATGAAGGTCACCCTCGAGCTGCGCAATCAAAGCGGCATTGCCGTTGCCTGCAGCGTGCTCGATGATCTGCCACGATCGATCATCCCCGACCCCCCCACCGTGGAGATCAAAGCGCGGGCTCGGGATTCCGGCTCTGCTCATTACATGGTCCGGCCACTGGAGCGCGGCGATATCAATCTCGGCCCAGCTTACCTGCGTTACCACAGCGGCTCGCACTTTGCCGAGCGCTGGGCTCGCGCCGACTTGCAGCAGACCATTCGCGTCTTCCCTGACATTGAAGACGCCAAGCGCCACAACATTTATCTCTCTCGCGCACGCCAGATCGAACTGGAAAAGCGGCTGATCCGTCAGCGCGGCGTCGGCCGCGAATTTGAAAGTCTGCGCGAATACCAGAAAGGCGACGAGTTCCGCAATATTTGCTGGACCGCCACTGCGCGCCGCGGCAAACACGTGACCAAGCTCTTCCAGGTTGAGCGCAGCCAGGCTGTCTGGATCGTAATGGATGCCGGCCGGCTCATGCGTGCGCGCGTCGGCGAGCTCAGCAAACTCGATCTCGCCGTCAATGCCGCCCTTTCGCTCGCGCAGATCGCTCTCTACTCCGGTGACCGCGTCGGACTGCTGGTCTATGGCCGCGACTTGCAGCAGCGGGTTGGCCTGGGCCGCGGTCTGAGCCACATGCGCTCAATTATCGAGAGCCTGGCTTCCGCTCGCGAAGAAGCTGCCGAAGCCGATCACCTTCGCGCCGCCTCGGTTCTTTTGCACCTTCAGCGCCAGCGCGCCCTCATCATCTGGGTTACCGACCTTGCCGACACTTCCATGACGCCGGAAGTCATTGAGAGTGCTTCACGCATTCTCTCCAAGCATGTGCTCCTGTTTGCCGTGATCGCCCAGACCGACCTCAACGAGCTGGCAGCGCATACTCCGCAGAGCGTGGAAGAGCTCTATGAAATCTCCGCCGCGCAGGAGATGGTTCATCGCCGTGAAACCCTGATCGGCAAGGTGCGTAACCAGGGCGCTCTGGCGCTGGAGATCGCTCCCAGCCGGCTTACCACGACGCTGGTAAATCAGTATCTGGAAGTGAAAGAGCGGAACCTGATCTAGTTCGCGAACGGCAACAGCCGATGAACATCTCTCTTGGCATTTCATCTCTCCTCATTTAATCTTTCCTGCCCGTTCATATCGACTGACAAAGGGACTTCATGAAAAGACCTCTGCTGTGTCTCGCTCTCATCCTCGTCCTGATCGGTGCAGTGCCAAGCAGCTCTGCACAATCCACTCCGCCCGATGGCGCCCCGCAGTCGCTCAGCGACGCCTTGCGCAAACTCGTTGAAACGCCTGCGGTCGCGGGCTATGAGCAATCTCTCAGCAAGATGATTGCTGCCGAGTTGAAGGCAATGCCGCAGCGCTACAACGTCAGGATCGATAACCTGAGCAATGTTACCGTCACGGTTGGTTCCGGCACTCCCAAGCGCCTGATCGCCGCACCGATTGACGAGCCAGGTTTCGTCGTCAGCGGCATTACGCCGGAAGGATATCTGACGCTGCAGCGTCTTCCCCAAGCCGGCACTCTGCCGCTCTTCCAGGAACTCTACGCGGCCAACCCGGTGCTGCTGCAGACGCCACGGGGCAATTGGATTCACGGCGCGACAGCCGGCATCTCGATTCATCTCCTTCCCCAGCGCCAGCATCCGCCCAGCATGGCTGATCTCGACAACATGTATATCGATGTTGGCGCGACCTCAGCCGAGCAAGCCCGAGCCGGCGGCGCTGATGTGCTCAGCCCGCTCGCGATCGACCGCAAATTTTATGCTCTGAACGGCGGACAAAAGTACGCCTCGCCCTCTATTGGCGATCGCTTTGGCGCGGCTTCTCTCATGGAAGTGCTGCGCACGCTCGATCCCGCCAAGCTTAAAGGCACGCTCACCGTCGCCTTCGTCACCCAGCAATGGCTGGGCGCGCGCGGCTTGCAGAAGATCCTTTATCAGCTCAACCCTGACGAGCTGATCTACGTCGGCAGGCTCATGCGTGCGCCTGCACCTCCCGCCGGAGCGAACGCGCAAGGTGGGCAGCGTGAAACGCCCGGGTTCAAACAAGCGGTGGGAAGCGGCGTGATTGTTGCTTCAGAAAAGCCGGACAGCAACCTCAGCGGCCTGGCCGCCGATATTAAGCAGGCTGCGGACCAGGTTGACGCTCCGGTCACAACCGATTTCACCGCCCCGCTGCTTCCGCGCGCCGGATACATGGCGCAGGCGAAGCTACCCGAACGCACTGTGCACCTTGCGATTGCCACGGCGTGGCCCTCGACGCCCGGCGAGCTGCTCGACTCCCATGACCTGACGGCACTCACGCAAACGCTTGAGACCTATCTGGAAGGATCGGCTGCAAAAACGGAAGAACCGTCAAAAGGTACGGCGACATCTGGCGACGATGCGAAGCCGGCGGTCGCGCCACCGCCGGAGAAAATCCTGCAGCGCCTGGTTGAAACCTACGCTGTGAGCGGCGGACATGAAGAGCGGATGCGCCAGGCAGTGTCGGTGCTGTTGCCCGCCTGGGCGAAACCTGAGACCGATGATGCCGGCAATCTGATTTTGCACTGGGCAGGGGCAGCCGGCAGCAAGGCGCCGCGCATTGCGGTCGTCGCGCATATGGATGAAATCGGCTACGAAGTTCATTCCATCCTGCCTGACGGCCGGCTTGAGCTCGAATCAAAAGGCGGCGGCGTGCTGGCATACTTTCTCGGCCATGATGCGCTGGTTCACTCCTCCGATGGAGATCATCCCGGCGTGCTGGAGCTGCCGGACGGCTGGGACAAACCCGGGTTCGAATGGCCGCGCGGACCGCGCATGATGTTCCACATGGATATTGGCGCGCGCAATCCTGAAGACGTTGCCGCCATGGGCATCAAGACCGGCGACTTCGTCACCATTCCCAAGCAGTATCGCAAGCTCATGGGGCGGCGCGCTTCGGCCCGCGCCTTTGATGACCGCGTCGGCTGCACCGCCCTGGTTGCTGCAACCTGGGCGCTGGGACAGAACTTGAAAGGCCGCGACGTCACTTTCATCTGGTCAACCAGCGAAGAACTCGGACTGGAAGGCGCTGCCGACGCCGCCAGGCACCTGGCCGCGCAAGGCAAGGCTCCTGACTATGTCTTCGCCATCGATACCTTTGTCAGCGCCGATTCTCCGCTTGAATCCAAGCGCTTCGGCGACGCGATTCTCGGCCAGGGCTTTGTGGTCCGCGCCACTGATAACTCGAACATCGTTCCCCGCGATCTGGCTGCTCGCGTGGTCTCCCTGGCCCGCACCGCCGGCATTCCCGCGCAGTATGGAGTCACCGGTGGCGGCAACGATGGCGCAGCCTTCCTGCTGTACGGCTCTACCGACATCGCAATGGGCTGGCCCCTTCGCTATTCGCACTCACCGGCTGAAGTAGTCGATGTCCGCGACGTGGAAGCGCTGGGCAGGATCATCACCGCCATCGCACAAACGTGGTGAGCTGCTTGCGTCGAATGGGAGGCAAGCAATAGAAGAAGGCCGGGGGCGAAGTAGTGCGTGATACGATTGCCGCAACATGAACTCCGTTGGCCGCGACCTCCGCTTCGCGCTGCGCGCATTTTTCAAGACACCGGGCTTTACCGCTGCTGCGATCCTGTCTCTGGCCATCGGTATCGGCGCCAATACAGCCATTTTCAGCATCATCAGCGCGCTCTTGCTGCGGCCGCTACCCTATCAAGATGCAGGCCGGCTGGTAATCCTGTGGAACACCTCGCCCGGGCTGGGCATCACCCAGGATTGGTTCTCCACGGCGCAGTATTTTGATATCAAGAACGGCCACAGCGGTTTTGAGCGGCTGGCTATCGCGATCGGCGGCAATTTCAATCTTACGGGCCAGGGCGAACCCGAGCGCGTCGGCGTCATGCGTGTCTCTTCCGGCTTGTTGCCGATGCTCGGCGTACAGCCACTGCGGGGACGCCTGTTCACTGCCGACGAAGACTCTGTCGGCCACCCGAACACCGCCGTTTTGACTTACGGGATGTGGACGCGACGCTTCGGCGGAGATTCCCGAGTCATCGGCCGCTCGATCACGCTCAACGGCGCGCCCTACGAAGTACTCGGAATTCTTCCCCGGAATTTTGCTTTACCGCAGGAGGTGCTGCCGCTGCTCTACGGCACCGAACAAGCCGACATCTTTGTGCCTTTGCCGCTCGCAGCCGGCGCCGCGAACATTCGCGGCCACGAGGATTACAACCTCATCGGCAAGCTCAAGCCAGGCGTCTCTGTTCAACAGGCTCGCGCCGAAATGGCTACCATTACTGCGCGGCTTCGCCAGGAGCACCCTGAAGTCTACCCGCCGAATGGGAATTTGACCTTCAACATTGTCCCGCTGCAGGAGCAGGTGGTGGGCAACGCGCGCCGGCCGCTGTTCATTCTGCTGGGGGCAGTCGGATGCGTTCTGCTGATCGCCTGCGTCAACGTGGCCAACCTTTTGCTTTCTCGCGCCGTGGGCCGGCAGAAGGAAATTGCAGTTCGCACCGCGGTGGGCGCGAGTTCGGGCCGAATCATCCGCCAGTTGCTGAGTGAGAGCGTCTTACTGGCTCTAAGCGGCGGTGTACTGGGGACACTCTTCGCCGTGGTCAGCCTGCAATGGCTTCACGTGCTGGGCTCCAAAAGCGTTCCTCGCCTGGCGGAGATAGGCATTCGCGTTGATGCGCTGCTATTCACTCTGCTCATCTCCGTCGCGTCCGGCATCCTGTTTGGACTCGCGCCTGCTCTTCGCGTCTCTCGCCTGGACTTGTTGACCTCGCTCAAAGAAGCGGATCGCGGCTCCTCCGGCGGCAGCGCCATGTGGGGACGCGGAAACAATCTTCGTCGATTGCTGGTGATCTCCGAGCTGGCCATCTCGGTCGTCGTGCTGATCGCAGCGGGGTTGCTCATGCGCAGCTTTGTGCGTCTGCAGGGTGTCTCGCCAGGTTTCAACTACGCTAACGTGCTCACCCTGGAGCTCACCATGAGCGGTGATCGCTACAAAGATCCACAGCTTGTGCGGTCTACCTATCGCCAACTCTGGGAGCGACTGGAGCGATTACCGGGTGTAACCTCAGCCGGCGGCGTCTCGTCACTTCCGCTTAGTGAAATGTACGCGTGGGGGCCCATTACCGTGGAAGGCCGTATCTCTCCGCCGGGCGAGAATTTCATCAATGCCGATGAGCGCCTGGTCGCCGGCCATTACTTTGAAACCATGCAAATCCCGCTGCTCAAAGGCCGTCTGTTCAACGACCAGGACACGCCCGACAAGCCGCAGGTGATCGTTGTGGATGAATTTATGGCCCAGGAGCTGTGGCCCAATCAGGATCCGCTGGGCAAGCGCATCAGCTTTGGCGATCTCGCCTCCAAGCCCGAGTGGGCGACCGTGGTCGGCGTAGTCGGACGCATCAGGCAGGACACGCTCGAGGCTGATTCGCGCATTGCGCTCTACCTGCCGCAAAGCCAGCATGGCGGACGTGCCATGAATATCGTGGTCCGCAGCACGAACGATCCAGCAGCTCTGACCACAGCGGTTAAAGCACAACTTCATGAACTGGATGCTGATCTGCCGATGTATCGAGTGCTCACCATGGAGCAGCGTGTGGCGGAGTCGCTGGCGCGACGCCGATTCTCCACCGTGCTGCTGGCGCTGTTTGCCGCCTTCGCGCTGGCGCTCGCGACCGTCGGTATTTACGGTGTCATGGCGTATCTGGTAACGCAGGGCACGCGCGAGATCGGCATTCGCATGGCGCTGGGAGCCTCACAGCAGGGAGTTCTCAGGCTGGTGATGAAGCAGGGAATGCTGCTCGCCGGCTGCGGAGTTGCTGTCGGCCTGGCAGGCGCCTTTGCGTTTTCACGATTCGTGAGCAGCCTGCTCTTTGGTGTTCGATCTACAGATCCACTGACTTTTGCTGCAATTGCTTTGCTGCTCATCCTGGTTGCGATGCTGGCGAGCTATATTCCTGCGCGCCGCGCTGCGCGCATTGATCCCATGGTCTCTTTACGGTATGAATAGCATCCGCGGCATATGCGACGAAACATTATCCTGCCGCCTCAGCCTTCGGCTTGTAGAAGCCCTCGCTGCCAAACCCGAAGATGCGATTCGAACGCGCGCGATAGTTTTCCCAGGCGATGGCCGCCCCCAGTTCAACCAGTTGCGGCGTGGTAAAGCGCTTCTGCAAACGCTCGCGCAATTCCGGCGTTACTTTGGATGGCGTAGCGGTCAGCGCATCCGCCAGTTCGAGCACCAGCTTTTCATCCGCGCTGAACAAGTCGCTCTCGGCATACCAGTTCAGGTTGCGGATTTGATCTTCGCTCAGGCCTGCAATTCTGCCTCCGGCAGAGTTGATGTCAATTCAAAAAGGACACTCCACCAGCTTAGCGGCGCGAATCTGCCCCAGCGCTTTCAATTTCGCAGGGACAAGATTGGTCTTCTCCAGCGCCATGCTGAACTTGGCATAAGGAATGAGCACGCCGGGATGGGTTGCAGTGGTTTCAAGCGGGGCAATATCTTTCCCCAAACGTTTTCTGGTGAATTTGCGAATAAGAGCAACCTGCAATTTAGTAAACATCAGTTCTCCCCGCGAACAACCGCGTGATCCCTGCCCTCGTCCCATCTGACTCAGGGAAGCGCATTTCTATTCCTAAGTTCTTGGATAAGCGCAATTGCTCCTGGGTTTCTTTTTGTTTTGGGTATCAGCGTCTAGCGATTCGCAGGCGAATCGCGGGGTCCCCGACGCGCTCGATTTTGGCGCGGTGGGGTGCAATCGCGGGCCTTCAGGCAGACGTTCATCGCGCCAGCGATGAATCCAGCACGAAACTGTACCACTGCCTTGTTTTGTGGGAAGTGGCGCGCGACGCGAACAGAGTTATTCTCGCTTTGGCTAGCTGCCAGTTGCTGATGGCAAATTGCTTGTTTTAGTGCACGACTCCCATTTTTTCCATCGGCCAATAGCCAAAGACAGCTTTACCGTAGATATAGCTGCGCATGATCGGACCAAACTCACGGCTGTCATTGGAACTGTTGCGATGGTCGCCGAGAACAAAATAGGCATTGGGGGGAACAACGGTATCGGCATAGGAACGCGCATCCTGGTAGTCCTCAAGCACGTATGGCTCCGGAATCGGCATGCCGTTGACATAGACGCGCCCCGAAGAGATACGGATGCGATCCCCTGGCAGGCCGATGACTCTCTTGATGAAGCTCTTGCGCGTATCGCGGGGATAGCGAAACACCACAATGTCTCCGCGTTCGATACTTTCAAACCGGTAGACCAGCTTGTTGATGAAGATGCGTTCCTGGTCTTCCAGGCCGGGCTCCATGCTGCCGCCCTCAACTTTTACTGGTTGGTATAAGAAGAGCCCGATAAAGAACAAAACCAGCGCGGCGAAAAGCAGATCGAGTACCCATGCGTGTAACGCTCTCGCGCTGACGGGTTGGGGAGGCGCCGCTACAGGGGGCTTAGGTTCGCTTTGTAGGGCAGGGCCCTGTGATTCAGGTGTTTCCATCAGCCTCAACTCTCGCCGAAATTCGATTATACGCGGGTAGTGCGTTTTGCCGCGATAGCCAGGAAACCGATATCGCCTTGCTGCCAGCCCAACTCCGGCTATCCAGTGCCTTTTTGAGACCTGATCTATTCTGGAGTAGAATGACTTGGTTATGAAGCACTTTCTCGCGGTAGTAACCATCGCTCTTACGGCCGTCATGACCCACGCCCAGTTCACGGCAAACAACCAGGTTCCGGCTTTCCACGCAACGGCACCAGCGGCAGGAAGCAAGTTGCCGGCAATCCTTACGGAAAAACAGCTTGCGGAACAGGGGCTGATTGCGCCGGCGCAGAAGGCAGCGTACGCGGCTGCAGCCAAAGCATCCTCAGTTGTTTACCAGATGCCGTGTTATTGCTATTGCGACCGCAATCATGGCCACGCCAGCCTGCGCAGCTGCTTTGAGGCGACGCACGGTGCGAACTGCGGTACCTGCATGCAGGAAGCGCTTTATTCTTATCGGCAATCCAAAAAGGGATGGTCGGCCAAGGACATTCGTGATGGCATTATCCGCGGCGATTTCAAGATGATCGATCTCGAGAATGTGCCGCCGATACAGTAAGAATTGCACTGTTTATGGTGCAGTTGACGCATGTTGAAATTGTGCGTATAAAGGGCTGCAACCGTAAGCAGCCCTTCCGCTTAAGGTATAGCTGATCAGTCTGATTTCCACAGCCCAAACTTCCCGCTAGTCTGGCGTGGGCCGCAAGGAAACAACAGAATGAAGAAAAAAGTGGCAGGAAGTGTTAAGCGTTTGCCTGCTAAAGATAACAAAACAAAAGGTATTAGGAATAGAACGACGATGTCTGGGAAGAAGCCGCCGGCGCCGCCGCAAAAAACGACCTTCAAAGAAGACCCTGGTTTTGCACAAGCTGTGCAAAATTACGAAGCCGCGATCAAGGCTATGCAGGAGCACAAGTTTGAGAAGGCGAAGACGCTACTGGAAAAGATTCTGGCGGGTGGAACCAAGGAACTGATGGACCGAGCCCGCGTCCATCTGAATTTATGCAATCAGCAACTGGCGGGCGCAGCCACCACCTTCAAAACCCAGGAAGAGCATTTTGACTACGCCGTATCTCTGATGAACTCCGGCCAGTTTGATCAGGCGCGCGGCCATCTGGAAAAAATCCTCAAGCAGAATGTCAAGGCCGATTTCGCTTACTACGGCATGGCAGTAGTGGATTGCCTCACCGGGCAGGTGGAAGCGTCGCTTAAGAACCTGGGCGAAGCCATTCGGCTGAACCCGCAGAATCGCTTTCAGGCGAGAAATGACTCTGACTTTCAGAACATGGCAGACGATCCTCGCTTCACTGAATTGCTCTATCCCGAGCCGACCGATACTCAACCTTCCGAACCAAGGAAGCACTAAGAGTTTCGATGCCGCATGCAGAGCAGAGCCGGGGCCGCTTCCCCAACGGGATTCGTGTAGTAGCCATCGGCGGCGGCACCGGTCTTTCTACATTGCTGAAAGGGCTCAAGCAATACACGGTGCACGCCGGGGAGGTTCCGCCCGAAGGGCAATTCATCTCCGATCTTACGGCCATTGTTACCGTGAGTGATGATGGCGGCTCCAGCGGGCGCCTCCGCCGCGAGCTGGGGATGCTGCCGCCGGGCGATGTGCGCAACTGCCTGGTCGCGGTCTCTGAAGATGAGAGCCTGCTATCCAAACTCTTTCAACACCGCTTCACCAGCTCGGGGGATCTCGAGGGTCACAATTTCGGCAACCTGTTCCTGGCCGCGCTTACGGCCATGACGGGCGACTTTGCCGTCGCGGTGAAGCAGGCTTCGGAAATCCTGGCGACGCGTGCTCATATTCTTCCCGCGACTTCCGCCAACGTGCAACTCGAAGCCATCATGGACGATGGCTCGCATGTGCTGGGTGAGACCCGCATCAACGCCAGCCATCACCGCATTGTCGAACTGCAGATGGTTCCTGCCAATCCGGAGCCGTTGCCGCAGACGCTGGAGGCAATCGCGCGCGCTGACGTGATCACGATCGGCCCCGGTTCGCTTTTCACGAGCCTTGTTCCCAACCTGCTGGTGCGTGGCGTTGCGGAAGCAATCGCCGGATCGCACGCGGTGCGTGTCTTCATATGCAACCTCATGACGGAGGCCAATGAAAGCCTGAACATGACCGCCTCCGATCACATCAAAGCAATGTTTAATCATTCGCCGGGGAAGATTTTTGATTATGCATTGGTCAACACGGCTGAGGTTTCGGCCGGCATGCGCGTTCGCTATGCCGAAGAGCATGCCGAGCAGGTGCATGCCGATATCGCCGCAATTGAACAATTGGGCGTCAAATGCATTGCCGGCAACTTTATTCTGGAAGGCCACTACGCCCGTCACGACACGGACCGCATTTGCCAGGAATTACTCCGGCTGGCGAAATTTGCCCGTCATCCCATTGATTTGGCTCCACAGGCTTTAAGATGATTGCTTCATGGCTCACCGTTCCGTAAACAGCTCGGATACATTCGCCATCGTGATCATGGCGGCAGGCAAGGGCACGCGCCTCAAATCCAGCCGCGCCAAAGTGCTACATGAGATTGGTGGAAAGCCTTTGCTGGCGCATGTAGTCAACGCGGCGCGGCAGATCGTCCCGGCCGGCGACATTCACGTGATTATCGGCCACCAGGCTGATGCCGTGCGCGCTGCAGTGGAACCGCTGGGAGTGAAATTTGTCTTGCAGGAGGAGCAGCGTGGAACAGGCCATGCCATCATGTGCGCTCGCCAGGCTGTGCAGCATTACGAGAATATTCTGGTGCTTTCCGGCGATGTGCCTTTGATCCGGCAGGAAACGATCGCGCGCGTGCGCGACTTCCATCTGGCGAAGAAGGCCGCCATGACGATTCTTACCGCCGAACCTTCTGAGCCGTTCGGCTATGGCCGGATGATTCGCGCCGGCGCCGGCAGCGATCGCGTGAAAGCCATCGTCGAGCAAAAGGCGCTCACCAAGCTGCAGCAGAAGATCCGCGAGATCAACTCCGGCATTTATGCGTTTGCGACCAAGCCTCTTTACTCCCACATCGACCGCCTGAAGTCGGACAACGCGCATCGCGAGTTCTATCTCACGGACATGGCTGTCCTGCTGGTTAAAGCCAAAGCGACGGTGGTGGCCCTCAAGGCCGGCGACGCGGAGGAAGTGCTTGGCGCCAACACGCTGGCTGAACTCGCTTCTCTCGACGCCACGATGCGCATGCGCAAATGCGATGAGCTGATGGCTGCCGGCGTAAGCATCTATCGCCCGGAAAGCTGCGTGATCGATCCCGAAGTGGAGATCGGCGCCGACACGATTCTTGAGCCCTTCGTACAGATTCTGGGCGCGACGCGCATCGGCTCCAACTGCCGCATTCGATCTTACAGCGTCATCAGCGATTCGCAGATAGCCGGCAACGTACTGATCCGCCCAGGCTGCATCATCGACCAGTCACAGATTGCGGCCGGAGCGCTGCTTGGCCCGTATTCACATCTGCGGCCCGGCAGCGAGATTGGCGAAGGCGGGCATGTGGGCAATTTTGTAGAAACAAAAAAAACGCGGCTGGGACGCGGCTCAAAGGCCAATCATCTGAGCTATCTCGGGGATGCCGAGATCGGCGAGCAGGTGAATGTCGGCGCAGGCACGATTACCTGCAACTACGACGGCAAAAAGAAGCATGTAACCGTGATCGAAGACGGCGCGTTTGTCGGCAGCGACTCGACGCTGGTAGCGCCGGTGCGGGTTGGCAAAGGCGCGTACGTAGCCGCGGGATCGACGATTACGGAAGACGTCCCCGCTGAAGCCCTGGCTCTGGGCCGATCTCGCCAGACCACCAAAGAAGGTTGGACGCGGCGGCAGCGCGACCGCGGGGCCAAAGTGAAGACGACGAGCTAGGCAACTCTGCAGACTTTTTTAAAATCCACTCGTTTTTTGGCCTTACTAAAGTTCGGCTGGCACGTCGAACCTACAGACATTCGATAGGACCCCCGTTCCGCCTCATCTTCAAGGAGGATTCCAATGCGCTGTTTGCCGTTCTTAGCTCTCCTCTGGCTGGCTTCATTCGCTTCCGCCCAACAAGAAAACGACTCAGACCAGCTGCCGAAGCTTCAGCACCTGAATGCCGACCAGGTGGACACGCAGATTGATCCCTGCACTGATTTTTATCAGTACACTTGCCACAAGTTTTTTGCCGCCAACCCAATTCCTCCGGACCAGGCGGCGTGGGGAGCCGCAGGCCCATTGCTCAAGTGGAATGAGGTAGTGATGCGCCAGTCGCTGGAAGCGGCCGCAGCCAAGAAGCAGGGACGTACCGCGGTGGAACAGAAGATCGGCGATTACTGGTCGAGTTGCATGGACGAGAGCAAGGTGGAAAGCGCATCGCTGAAGGAGCTCCAGCCGGAGTTGAAGCGGATCGACGACCTCAAGCAGAAATCCCAGCTGGTGGACCAGATCGCGCACCAGCATTCCACGATCGGCGGTGCGTGGCTGGCAGATGACAACGCCACCTTCGCGCCCATGTTCGGCTTCAGCGCCCTTCAGGACTACGACGATGCGCAAAAAACAGTAGCGCAGTTTGACCAGGGAGGTTTCGCGCTCCCGGGCCGCGACTTTTATCTTTCCGACGATGCCAAGTCAGTGGAGATTCGCAAGAAATATCAGCAGCACGTCACCAACATGCTGAAATTGGCCGGCGAACCCGAGACTCAGGCAGCAGCCGACGCAGCCGTGATTCTGGCGATGGAGACGTCGCTGGCAAAAGGCGCAATGGACGTGGTGAAGCGCCGCGATCCGAAGAATATCGATAACAAGATGACGCTGGCGGAATTCCAGAAGCTCACGCCTTCGTTTGACTGGCAGCGCTATCTCACGCTCATCCATGCGCCCGCGCAGCAGACTTACCTGGTGACTTCTCCTGATTTCTTCCGCGCGCTGGAACAGGTCATTCAGCAACATTCGCTCGCAGACTGGAAGGTCTACCTCAAGTGGAATTTATTGCATGACTCAGCGCCGTATCTCAGCAAGCCTTTCGTCAACGAGAGTTTCAGCTTCTTCGATCAAACACTTGCGGGTACGCCGGAGGTTCCGGCGCGTTGGCGCCGCTGCGTCCATTCCACAGACAATGCATTGGGCGAAGCGCTGGGCCAGGCGTATGTTGCCCGCGCCTTTCCGCCGGAAAGCAAAGAGCGCGTGCTGAAGCTGGTGAACGCCATTGAAGCCGCGCTGAACCAGGATATCTCCAGCCTGGCGTGGATGTCGCCGCAGACCAAGCAACAGGCCAGCGCCAAGTTGCACGCGATTTTGGATAAGGTCGGCTATCCCGACCGGTGGCGCGATTACTCAACGCTCGAGATCACGCCGAACAGTTACCTGGAAAATGTTCACCGCGCAACTGCGTTTGAGTTCAACCGCTGGGTGCAGAAGGTCGGCAAGCCAATAGACCGTTATGACTGGACTATGTCGCCGCCCACGATCAACGCCTATTATGATCCGCAGTTCAACACCATCAACTTCCCTGCCGGCATTTTGCAGCCTCCCTTCTTCAGCAGCAAGCAGGACGATGCGACCAATTTCGGCTCGGAAGGCGCGGTGATCGGCCATGAGATCACGCACGGTTTTGACGACCAGGGGCGCAAGTTCGATGCCAGCGGTAACCTCCACGACTGGTGGACCGCCGACGACGCCAAGAACTACGACGAGCGCGGCAAGTGCATCTCGGACGAATACACGCAGGAGATTCCCGAGGCCGGCGTGAAGCAGAACGGTTTGCTAACCCAGGGTGAGGACACGGCTGACAATGGCGGCATATACATCGCGCTGATCGGCCTGGAAAACACTCTGAAGCAGCAGGGAAAAACGCTGGAGACAAAGGGCGACGACGGCCTTACCGAACTGCAACGCTTCTTCCTCTCCTTTGCCAACGGCTGGTGCGAGGAGCTGCGCCCGGAGGTCATGCGCACCGTAGTTCTCACCAATCCGCATTCGCTGCCGAAGTACCGGGTCAACAATACCGTGGCCAATATGCCGGAATTTGCTCGGGCTTTCGGTTGCGCCAAGGGCAAGCCGCTGGTCCACGAGAAGGCCTGCCGCGTCTGGTAAATGTGCAGGAGTTGGCCAGCGAACAATGTTTGCTGCTCTATCCACTGCCGCTTGTTAGACTAGGCGCCATGTCCGCTGCCAGGAACGTCGCCAAACCATCCGCCAGGACCTTTGAAGCTGTGCTGGAGCGCACGCAGGATCGCCTGCAATGGGTGATCATGCGGGTGCCGTTTGACGCGGCCAGCCTGTGGGGTAAACGCGGCCAGCTCAGGGTGCAGGGAGAGATCAACGGGTTCAGCTTCCGCAGCACGCTTTTTCCCAACGGCAAGGGCGGGCATTTTATGATCGTCAACAAGAAGATGCAATCGGGCGGCAAGACCGCGCCGGGGTTAACAGCCAAATTCCGCCTTGCGCCGGATGCGACGCCGCGCGAACCTGTCCCGCCCGCGAACGAACTCCAGCGCGAACTCAAGCAGTCACGGCGGCTGCTCAAGTTTTATGAATCGCTGCCCAACTCATGGAAGAACGACATCGCCAGGTGGATTGCTCAATCCAAGCAGGAAGAGACGCGTACACGGCGCGCCCGCCAGCTGACAGAGCGGCTGCTGGAAACAGTAGAAGCGGAACGCGATCTGCCGCCGCAGATCGCAATAGCTCTCGCGCAGAATCCAAAGGCCCGCACGGCCTGGGAGAAAATGCAGCCATCCCACCGGCGCAGGCATTTGTTCGCCATCTTCCACTATCGCAATCCGGAATCGCGTGCCCGGCGCATCTCCAAGTGCATGGATGAGATCGCCGGATTGCCGCGGAAGACGAGCAGCCGCGACGAGTTACTGGATTGGGATTATTCGTAGCGCAACGCCACAATCGGATCCACCCTGGTGGCTCGGCGAGCAGGAATGAAACATGCCAGCAGCGCAATCAGAGCCAGCAGGGCGGCGATCGCGGCGAACGTCGTCGGATCCGTGGAGCTCACGCCAAAAAGAATGTTTTCGGTCACGTGCTTTACGGCAAATGCCAGCGTCAATCCCAGGGCCAATCCCAATAAGAGGCCAACAGCGGCCAGGCGCGCCCCCTGCGAGATCACCATCTTCAAGACCGCAGCACGAGAGGCGCCCAGAGCCATGCGAATGCCGATTTCGCCGGTACGCTGCGTAACGGTATAAGACATCACGCCATAAATGCCGACGGCTGCCAGCACCAGCGCCAGCAATCCAAATGAGCCGAGCAGGATCGCTTCCAGACGCGGTTGCGCGGCAGACTGTGAGACCACCTCGTCCATGGTGGCGACGGCCGACATGGGCAGGCTTTTGTCAATCTGGGCCAGTTGGCTGCGGATGTCGTCGAGCAGCAGTGTTGGGTCTCCTGCGGCGCGCACGGTAATGAAGGGGGTGAGAGAGTAATCGTGTTGCAGGACTGAGGCATAGACGGTTGGCTCGACAGGCTTGTCCAGGCTGCCGTAATGCGCATCGGCAACCACGCCAACGATAGAAAAATGCTGTACGTGAAAGCCCGGAGGAATTTGATCCCGCGGAATAAGGCTTTCAGGAGGAGTCAGGAGTGCGATCTTGCCGATCGGATCTTGTCGCGGCCAGAATCGGCGAGCCAGGGTTTCATTCACGACAATAGAGTAGGGGCTGTTGGGCTGATCATGCTCGTCCAGCAGGCGGCCCTTCACTAACGGTATTCCCATCGCGCTGAAGTAATGGCCGGCGACGGCCCGGTACTGTATGGAAGGGATCTGTTCAATAGCAGTGGGCAACGGGCGGTCAAGAGGCACGAAGAATTTGCTCCACTTTTCGCCCTGCAGGGGAAGACTGGACACCGCGCCAACTGCCTTTACCCCGGGAAGCTGCTGAATCCGAGGCAGCAGTTCCTGAAAGAAGGCCACCACGCGGGGCGGTGCGCCGATCCTGGTGGGATCGGGATTCGGATCATAGGTCTCCGGCAGCGGGACAAAAAAGGTAAGCACGTGCTCGGCATTGAACCCGCGGTCAACCCGGAGCAGGAGAGAAAAGCTTTTCAGCGCGAGCCCTGAGCCAATGAGCAGGACCAGCGCCAACGCAACCTCAATGACTACCAGTACCTTGCGAATGCCGCTTTTGCTGCCGGAACTCGAGGTTCGTCCACCCTCTTTCAGAGTATTGCTGAGTTTCCCGGCACGCGCACTCTGCAGCGCCGGCAGCAGTCCGAAAAAGACACCGGTCAAAACCGAAATCGAAAACGTAAACAGCAGTACCCATCCATCGAGCTGAATCTGCTGCATACGCGGCAGGATGTTTTGGGCCAGCGGAAGAAGACGCAAGCTGGAATAAGCCAGACCCAAGCCGCAGGCTCCGCCTATCAGCGCGAGCAAAACACTCTCAGTAAGAAACTGCTGGAATAACCGTCCCTTTGCGGCGCCCAGGGCAGAGCGAATGGCGATCTCCTTTTGCCTGCCCGTCGAACGGGCCAGAGCCAGGTTAGCCACATTGACACAGGCAATCAGGAGCACAAACCCCACAGCGCACAGCAGGACCAGCAGAGCCAGGCGGACGTCGCCCACCCACGCCTCGTTCAAGGACAAAATATCAGCGCCGATGCCCTTGTTTTCCGGGTACTGCTGCGCAATGGCCAGCATGATGGCGTCGAGGTCAGCGCGGGCCTGTTGCGCTGAGACTTGCGGGCGCAGCCTTCCTATCATGGTCAGAAAATAATTGTTGTGCGAGTCATAGTTGTCCCCGTGCTTCCAGGCCATGGGCACCCACAACACGGCCGGCGTCGGAGTATAGAAGCTGGCCGGCATTACGCCTACCACGTTGTAGGTTTCCCCATTCAGCGTGAGGGTCTTACCGTAGATGTTGCGGTCAGCATTCAGATGGGTGCGCCAGAACCCATCGCTTACAACGGCCACATAATGCTCGCCCCATTTTTCTTCCTGCGGCAGGAACCCCCGTCCAATCATTGGCTTCACCCCCAGAGTGGTGAAGTATTCCGAGGAAACAACGTCGCCGGCCAGTCTCTCCGGCTGTTGCGCACCCGCCAGATTGAATGATGCTGAGTAGAGTGCGGAGAGATTCGTGAGTGTGCGGTTGCGTTCGCGTAACGTCCTGAAATCCGGCGGAGACGCTGGGGCCTGCGGGAAACCGCGCGAAGGCGCGCTGTTGAACACGTACACCAGGCGGCCGGGATCGCCATACGGAAGAGGACGCAAGAGCACGCCGTTCACTACGCTGAAGATCGCGGTGTTCGCTCCGATTCCAAGGGCTAGCGTGATGATGGCGACTGCGGCAAATCCCGTCGACTTGCGCAGCATGCGCGCGGCATAGCGGAGGTCCTGGGCCAGCACCTCCAGGAAGGGCAAACCGGCTTGATGGCGATAGTCCTCGCGAATGCGGGAACGATTCCCCAACGTAAGCGCCGCCTGCCGCCGCGCTTCCTCCGCCGGCATGCCGCGCCGGATATTTTCTTCCACCAGCAACTCGGCATGGAGGTGCAACTCTTCCCTTAAATCACTATCGGCCTTCGGGTGGGGCATGAAACCCTGAAGCCGAGAGGCAAATGCACGCAGCCAGGCCAGCATGAGAAACCTTCTTTCCTGTTACCTTTCCCCCTGTTGATTGTCAACAGGAGAGGAGCGCACGAAGCGCGGGGTTGATTTTCAATTTTAGTTCCTGCCACGGATCAGCTACTTCGCCGGCAGGGCAAGGAGTTCAAGCCTCCTGGCTACCCAACAGCCGGGCCATGACTCCTGAGATCCGCTCCCAATTCCTGGTTTCCGCCGCTAATTGGCGGCGGCCGGCATTCGTGAGTTGGTAAAAGCGGGCTTTACGATTGTTGTCTGAGAAACCCCATTCGGATTTGATCCAGCCCCGCTGTTGCAAGCGCAATAAAGCGGGATAGAGTGTTCCCTGGTTGAGTTGGAGCAGGTTCTCTGAGATCTGCTCGATACGCCGCGCGATGCCGTAGCCGTGCAATGGTCCAAGGGCTTCGAGCGTTTTCAGCACCATGAGGTCCAGTGTGCCCTGCATTACGTCGGTCTTGATGTCGGCCATCGTGGCAGCATCTCCTGTTGTCTATCTACAGAAGATAAAATACCAACTGTTGATTGTCAACAGGAGAGAGGGAAATCAGGCCGAGACGCCGCAACGCCGCCGACAAGGAAAATATCGGTCGGGAAACAGGATCTCGGGAGCAAACCACGAAGCTTCTGCAATGTTTTGCATAGGCAAGAGCTAAGGAACAGTTTCTAAAGTAATCCAAGGTACATTGAATCGAAAGCACTTACGTAATAAGGCATATTTACCGCGAACACTAAAGGATTAATTAATCAGCAACTCTCATGTTTTACGGTATCCTAGGACGCACTAAAGTGGTTACGTCTGTGCTATGCCCACGGTAAGACTACAAGGCGCAATCAAACGATCACGCAGGAAACACGCGGGGTTTACCCTGGTGGAAGTCCTGATGGTGGTGATGGTGATTCTAATCATCGCGGCAATCGCCATTCCCAGCCTGGTGCACGGCAAGATGAAGGCGAATGAAGCCTCGGCCGTTTCTTCCGTGAGAAATATCCAGATGGCGCAAACTCTCTATGCCAATACTTATCCAGAAGTAGGCTTTGCCTCCAGCCTGGCCAACCTGGGAAGCCATGGCAGCACCTGCGAAAAACCATCCAGCACGAACGCGTGCATCATCATGGATGAGGCGCTCACTAACGGGCTCAAGAGTGGCTACATCTTTGAGCTGGTCAACGATGGCAAGAAGCCTTCCGTAGCCTACAGCCTTACCGCGACCCCGGAATCAAGCGCAAGCGGGCGCTGCTCCATCAGTTCCTCCGAGAGAGGCGAAATCCACCTCACTGTGACTGTGGGTGGCGGTTCGGGTGGTGGTGGCGGCCGTACCGTGGGCTCCGGCGGTAGCGGCGGCGGCTGCGAACTCTAAGTCCTCCGGCTTTATAGTGCGTTCGGATCTCTCCCACCACCCTTGATATCTTCCTACTCGGCCTTCACTAAAAACTGATACGCGCGTGTCTTTCCAACCCAGGTTGAAGTCCGCGGTTCTCTCGCCTTTTCCTCGAGGGAGATGGAATGTTGGCTCGAACTCGAGGCCAGAACGAAAAACGAGAGACTCCAACTGCTAAATATCCCTGCGGCATCTTTTGCTTTTTCTTTCGCGATGAACCAAAGTATCATCGCCGTGACGGCGCAAAAATGTTCGCGGCCGCGCGGCTGGGGCGATTTTCCGGGGGGTCACGAAAGTACAAGCGGGAGCGCTGTACCAGGAACTCCTTTTCATAAAGCCCGATGTCACATAAAGTTATACCGAACCGATCCATCAGAAAATCTGAAGTGAGGCATTCCATGAAAAAGTGTGTGGCCATATTGGCATCTCTTTGCTTGACCGCGGGGGCAGCGCTGGCGCAGTCGTCAACGCAGCAGGCATCAGCCCAGACCGCGGCAGGGCCGGCGGCGTCGGTGCATCGCACCACCAAAGCCGTGAACTACCGTTTGCGCGGCGATGCGGTGAAGATTGATTTTCACGGCACGGAACTGATGCAGAACGCCTCCGGGGAAGCCAAGGTCACGGGCAAGAAGAGCAGCGTGGAGATCGACGCGAAATTTGACGGCCTGGATGATCCCACGAAATTCGGCCTGGAGTACCTCTCGCTCGTGCTGTGGGCGATCTCGCCTGAAGGACGCGCGGTGAACCTGGGCGAGCTGGTGAATGACCACGGCAGCAGCCACGTGAAGGCCATTACCGACATGCAGACGTTCGGCATGATCGTAACGGCGGAGCCGTATTTTGCGGTCAACCAGCCGGGCAACATGGTGGTGATGGAGAACATTGTTGGCGCTACCACGGTAGGCCGGCAGGAAAATATCGATGCCAGGTATGAACTCCTGGGTCGCGGCACCTATTCCGCCACCAATACCAAGATTCAGGATGCTATTTTCGGCATCGATCGCAAGACACCACGCGTGCTGTTTGAAGCACGTAATGCGGTGCGTATCGCAAACCTGGCCGCCGCCGACAAATATGCGCCTTCCATCCTGACCAAGGCCACCCAGCAGCTGCACCAGGCAGAAGACGCTTATGCCCAGAAACGCGACAAGAGCACGATCGAAACGCTGGCACGCGATACCGTGAGCACGGCCGAAGAGGCCCGCGTAATGGCGGTGAAGCAGAAAGCAGAAGAAGATGCACAGGCGAAAGCCGCCGCGGATAAGAAAGCCGCGGAAGATCGCGAAGCCAAAGCCCGCCAGGATGCTATGGACGAAGCCAAACGCCGGCAGGAAGCCGAGCAGGCACGGCTGCAGGCCGAGCAGGCACGGCAGCAGGCTGAACAGTCTCGCCAGCAAGCGCTACAGGCGCAGGCTGAAGCGGAGCGCATGAAGGCCGAGGCGGAAAAAGCCCGCCAGGAAGCTGACACCGCTCGCGCCGCCGCAGAACAGCAGAAACAAGCCCTCGCCGTAGAGGCAGAAAAGGCCCGCCAGGCGGCGGAGGAATCCGAACGGCTGCGGCAGCAGGCGGAAAAAGAAAAAGCCGATCTGCGCGCCCAGCTCCTGCAGCAACTCAACCAGGTCCTGGCGACCCGCGACACAGCGCGCGGCTTGATCGCCAATATGTCTGACGTGCTGTTCAAGACCGGCAGCTTTGAATTGCTCGCCGGCGCACGCGAGCGCCTGGCGAAAGTCAGTGGTATCGTGATCGCGCACCCGGGTCTGCATCTGGAAGTGGAAGGCCATACCGACAGCGTCGGCGGTGACGACTACAACCAGCAGTTATCAGAAAAGCGCGCCGGGGCGGTTCGCGATTATCTGGTGGCGCAAGGCATTTCAGCGGATGGAATCGTTGCGCGCGGCCTGGGCAAAACCCAGCCCGTGGCGAGCAATGACACAGCGGAAGGCCGCCAGGCAAATCGTCGTGTAGAACTCGTGCTGTCCGGCGATGCTATCGGAATGAAGACCGCTGACGCGAGCGCACCAGCTTCCGCCGCAACCCCTAAGTAAGATCGAGCAAACCAATTCCCGAAACGAAAAGAGGAACCCGCCATGGGTTCCTCTTTTAAACTCTTGTCGGGCTGCACGCCGCCAAAGAGACTTTAGATAGCTGCGGGGCGGATTTCATCCTGGCGCTGAAGGATTTTCAGAACTGACTTCAACACGCCTTCGCGCGAATCTCCGGTGACAAAACAATTTCCATCGATATCAGGCCGGGTCCGGCCCATTTGCAGAATTGGCGCGTCGGGGAGGTAGTGCCTGATGGTATGTCCGATGGCCTTTTTCATCTTCGGCTCAACGCTGTCAGCAACCAGGACGATATCAAAACGCTGGGCATGGCACGCCTGGTCCACATCTTTCAAACTGGAAGCGGTGCGTACACTGTATCCAGCGCGTTCCAGCCATTCAAGTCGCAAGCGCAAGGCAGGCTCTGTTGCCACGATCAATAACAGTACAGCAGGGGGATGTTGAGCCATGTAATACTTCCACAAACCTAGGATTAGGATACTCTAAATGTCTTTCTGATTTTCGAACAGGGCATTGGCCCTAACCTTTTTCTTTCAGCAACTTACAACAGAGTTTTCGGTCGAGGCAATTAAAAACTCCAATAAAGGGGTTCCCCTTCGCTTTGCGTGCGGCCGCGGAAGCAACGTTATCGCTGAACTGAGATTGGATGCACAATCTTTTAACTTGAGCGAAATAATTTTTCTCGGCCGTAAACGCACGGACGAAAGTTGTTGCGATAAGCTTCCAAGAGGATCAAATCCATGGCCAGCTCAACCGCAGGTACCGCGCCCCCAACCTATACGTTGAAAACGATCCTGCAACACAAGCCTTTCCGCACGCTGTGGCTCGCCCAGTTTGTCAGCATCTTTGGTGACTTTCTGGCGATATTTGCCGTCATCAACCTGATCACGTTTCGCTGGCACGGAACGGCCATTCAGGTTACGACCGTCTTGATCGCCTACATGCTTCCGATGGCGTTGATCAGCCCGGTGGCAGGCGTCTTTGTCGATCATTGGAACGTGAAGCGGCTGATGATCGCCAGCGACCTCATTCGCGCTGGACTCATTTTGTGGCTGGTTTTTGCGCACGATGTTGCCCAGATTTGCGTCATTTTTGTGCTGCTGGCCGCAGTTTCCAGTTTCTTTGCTCCCGCGCAGTCGGTCACGATGCGGACCATCGTTCCACTAGAAGGCTTACTCGCGGCCAACGCCTTGATGCAGCAGGCATTCTTTGTCGTGCGCCTGTTGTCCCCTTTCGCTGCCGGCCTGTTGGTCTCCTGGTTGACGGAAAAATCCTGTTTCTTTCTGGACATTGCCAGTTTTGTTTTCTCAGCAGCCATGATTTCCCGCCTCGTGGTTATGCGCGCGGCGCGTGCGCAGACCGAGAAGACGGTCAAATCGCTGACCCAGGATTTTCTCCAGGGCAACAAGTTCATCTTTACCCACGCGGGGCTGTCCTTTGTGTTCATCGCCATGGCCTTCGCCATGTTTGTCTTGAGCTCCTTCAGCCCCCTGATCTCGATCTATATCCGCGATTCTCTCCTGGCGGGCACCTTCTGGTTTGGCACAATCAGCGCCATGGTCGGCGTAGGAATGATTACAGGGACGCAATTGGTCAGGCGCCTGGCGGAACGCAAGTCGAAATCTCACGTGGTGCTGAACGGACTGCTGGCGCTGGGGGTTGGCGTGGCGATCCTGGGAGCGTTTCACAACATACCGATGGCGTGTATCAGCACCTTTATGATGGGTCTTGCCATTGCTTTCGTCTGGGTTCCGGCCCAAACCATGTCGCAGCAGGAGACGCCGCCGGCCATGGTGGGACGCGTCAGCAGCAGCTTCATGTCGCTGATCTCGGTGGCCCAGGTGCTCGGCCTGGTGCTCTCGGGCTACCTGGCGCAAAAGCTTGGGATCAGGCCGCTATTCCTCTCCTGCGCAGGCGTGCTGGGTCTACTATCGGTGGTCGGATACCTGATGATGCGGGGACGCCCGGAATCTGCTCCCAGTACCCCTCCAACGCCCGCTCCACGGGCTTCTGCGGCGAACCCGGAATAACCCGCAGCGGCTCGCTGACGGGCGAACTAGAGTCAAATCCTCGCGCTTTACGCGTCGGCGCGCCACCCTCTTCTCTCGTGCGTCCGTTTGTCATGCAGGTTACTTTGGTGACTTTGTAGCCATGCTTGTTTTTGATTACGATTCGCTTAACAGTGGCGCTTGCGCCACACGAACCATTGGCACGCCCATTGCCACTGGTCAGTTTAAGGAGAAGAAAGTGAATCGTTCTTGGCGCCATGCACGCCCCCGATGGATGCGACCCATAATTTATGGCTGCTTGCTGGTCGTGTTCTTACTGTTTTCATATCATCCGTTTCTAGCTCAATCCTCCTCACGGAAAGTCAAGACTCGCATTGAGCCTGAATATCCTGAACTGGCTCGAAAAAACAACATCACCGGAACCGCCCGCGTGGAAGTGCTGGTGACGCCTGAAGGCAAAGTGAAAGATGTAAAAGTTCTCGGCGGCAACCCAGTCCTGGTGCAGGCCGTGGTCAGCGCCGTAAGCAAGTGGAAATATGAGCCTGCGTCAGAAGAGACAAGCATCGTCCTGAAGTTCGATTTTGGCAGCCAGTAGCTTTTCTCCTTGTAAGTCTCTCCTGTTGAAACATCGTCGGCCCGGATGGAAGATGATCCGGGCCTTTTTTCTTGCCGAACGGGAACTGTCTTTGCTTCGCCTTCGCGCTTCAAACAGACGCCGTCGACCAAGATAGATGCCGGCTCCGGAGTTCTCGAAAAGTCGAAACGCGCGATCTATGTATGGAAAATTCACCCGTATGAGAGCATTTGTCGCCCCCCCGGATACTTCCCCAGAGACGCCTGAAAAATTCGACTCAGGAAAAGGACAACCTTAGAAAACCAAACGACCTCCCACGTCACAACGGCGGAATTGGCTCACAAGGACCAGCTGCAAGCCAGAGAAGGAGCTTCTGCGTAAAAAGGACGCTTTGGTGCAGGCGGGTCCCCACTATGAAACCAGAGAGCGCGTCCGAAAAACCGATGCTTCGCGGTTCGCAAACAAGCGGGCGAACGATCTCAGGTCCATGGCTGGATCAGAATAGGGGCACTTACGCTGCCCTTCTCCTGTTGACGCTCGGGGCGCTCTACGCCGCGTACCTTATCTACCGGCCGTTCCTCAAATCGTTGTTTCTTGCGCTGGTCTTGACGATCGCATTCTCTCCTGTGCACGACCGGGTCCGTCGACGCGTACGCGGGCCGACTCTGGCAGCGCTTGTCACTACGCTGGCTGTCGTCTTGGTAATCGCGGTGCCGCTTCTGTTCGTCAGCCACGGCATCGTTTCACAGGCCGCGACTCTCTACGGCTTCGTATCACAACAGATGAGCGGCCCGTGGTCCGGTCATCTTACATGGGCAAACGAGGCAGTCCAGCGACTCGGCGAACAGACTGGAATACCGCCTCAGCAAATCAAATCCACCATCACCGGTCGCGCGCAGGAGTTCGGCGGTTGGCTGGTGGGAATGGCCGGCTGGGCAGCGCGAGGCTTCATGCAGCAGGTCGGCACTGCCATCCTCACATTCCTCATCATGTTCTTTTTTCTACGCGACCGCGATTACTACGTTCACGTCATCGTTGACATGCTTCCCCTTCCTGCGGGACGTTCGCGGCAACTAGCCTCGACGCTGCATGAGACTGTGGTCGGTAACCTCTATGGCATGGTGGCCGTGGCGCTGATCCAGGGAAGTCTCATGGCCGTCGGCTGGTGGATGGTTGGATTGCGCGCGCCGTTGTTCTGGGCCGCCATCGCTTCCATTTTTTCTTTCGTGCCCCTGGTTGGCCCTTCGCTCGTATGGTGGCCGGGTGTGTTCTTCCTGGCGATCCAAGGCCGATGGATCGCGGCCATCGCACTTCTGGTGTGGGGCGCAGTGATCGTGTCGTCGGTTGACTACATCGTGCGACCAAGGTTTGCCGCCAAGGGGGCGAACACAAATACCCTGCTTGTGCTGCTTTCTCTCCTGGGGGGATTGCGGGCTTTCGGTGCGATCGGGATCATCGCCGGCCCGGTAGTGCTCTCTGCCGTCACCGCACTGTTGAGGATGATCTACGAAGAGCGACAGGTGGCTTTGGGCGGCGACACACGCGAGCAGAACATCGCGGCATGAGTCCCGAGCATGAGCGAGGGACCTGGCACCGACGCTCACCCGAGCGACGGTAACTTTCATTGTCAGTTTATGAGTTGGTGGCGGCGGTTGGACTCGAACCAACGACCTACGGATTATGAGACCGTCGCTCTAACCACCTGAGCTACACCGCCAGTCGAGAAGGGGCAAACCAGACAAAAAAGAAGCTGCGCGAGCAGTTTTCGCCGGCAGCAATATTGATTGTAAAGTTGCTGCGATTCGAGTGTCAAATCACTCGCCCGAGGCAAGCGCTGGCTAAGAAACGCGGCCAACTGATGGTACAGGTCAGGCGCCTTCTTTGCTGCTCGAGACCTACTTTTGCGGCGCTGCGGGCGTCATGGCTTTTCGTTTTTCCACCTGTGTCTCGACTGCCGGAGCCAGCCGGGCAGCAGCATGACTGCTGATCATTCCCGTGGCCTGGGCCGCCTTGACGGCCGTGTCGGGCACGCAATTCGAGGTTTGCGCCAGCACCAGCTGGATGTCATTGAACGTAACCTTCACGCTGGTCCTGGTTCCCGCTTCATCTCCGTCTGTATCGCCGACGTACACAAACCGTCGCACCAGTTCGCCCGTGCCCAGGTCAAACGAGTCTTCCGTGGTATTGCTGTCAATGTAGTGGTGCGAGCTTGTGGTTTTGCCAATCACCTGTTCAATTCTCCAGCCAGGTTCAGGCGCATACAGCTGGTAGGTCTGCCAACCCTCGACTTCAGTCCAGTCTGACTTTGTTTCCTTGGCATGCATGTGCACCTTGGCACTCAGTGCATGCGGCGTGACAATAAGCGTCACGTCGGCGTTGACGTCAGGTCCGTTGCCGTTAAAATCGGCGTCGCCCTGGCCGACCTTGGGCGGAATATACGGGCCGATGGTCCCCGGGCTCACCGTTTGTATCTTTGAGGCACAGACCGGCGTGGAGGGCTGGATTACGGCTACGCTCGAAATCTGCTTGCCGCCCCATTCCAGCACGATGCGCGAACTGGTTTTGTCCAGCTGCACGCCGCTGGCGCCGAATTTCAATGTCATAGCGTACATGGTAGGCGTGTCCAGGCTGCTGGTGACGTTGACGCGATCGCCGGCGGTGCGTTCCACGAAGACGTCAAGTTGGCTCGCCTGGTTGAAATTGTAGCCATAGAATTCAAGCTGCTTAAGACGGTCCGGAATCAGCTCCCGATCCACGGCCAGCGGCACCACCTGGCAGAATGCCGGATCCACCACCGGCTCAGGCTGTCCCAGATACCTGGCTTTCAGGCGGATAAGGTCTTCCCTGACCTTGCCTCTTTGGAAGTCCGTATCGCAGCGAAATTCCACTCCGGCCTGGGCCGTGGTGCGTGACAGCAGGTCTGAGATCTCGCTGCGCAGCGTGGACTGGGTGTCCTTGGTGAGCTTGCTCATCGTGTCCTTGAGCACCTGCTGCCAGTTCGCAGACTGTGACTGCAACGCCGTGATGGCGTCGTTCAGGGTGTTCACCGTCTCGGTGCGCGTGTCGGTGCCAAAATTGAGAAACTGGCCGCTATTGCACCCGATGAGCAGGCTAAACAGGAAAATCGCGAGTAAGGCGGGTTTCCGCAGGCGTGATCCGGCTTTCATCTCTTCCTCCCACGTTCCCAGCCCCCTGGGAAGGGACGCTTGTCGCTGGTTCAAAGGATCCGGTGAATTCCTTCTACTCTGGAGCCAGGGCCGAGTCAATCGCAGACTAAGCCGAAAGCCGTGAACGATTCCCATCCGGCGCAGAATCAAGAGCCCGCTTCGGCTACAATCAATGGTTTGTCCAAGTTCATTGAGCAGACGCTCTAAGGAATAGTGTTACCAACCGATGTTGCGTTACTTCACCGCCGGAGAATCCCACGGAGAGACCCTGGTAGCCCAGCTTTCCGGGATGCCTGCAGGCCTGGATGTGGACCAGGCGTTTATCGACCGCGAACTTTGGCGGCGGCAACAGGGGTTTGGCCGCGGCGGACGTATGAAAATCGAAACCGACCGGGCCCACATTGTCTCCGGTGTGCGCCACGGCAAAACGATCGGTTCGCCCATTGCGATGCTGCTGGAGAACAAGGATTGGAAAAACTGGCAGGAATCCCTGCCCGTAGAAACGGGCGATCAGGGGAAGCATAAACGGGTAGCGTCACCCCGTCCGGGCCATGCCGATCTGGCAGGGGCGCTCAAATACAACTTTGCCGAAGCGCGCTATGTGCTGGAGAGAGCATCAGCGCGTGAATCGGCTGCGCGTGTTGCCATTGGAGCAATTGCCAAGCTCTTTCTTCGTGAACTGGAGATTGAGGTGCTTAGTCATGTAATCGCCGTGGGCAAAGCCGCGCTTGGCAACGCTGAGGTCGGGTGGAACAAGCTCAGCCAGCTGCATGCCCGCGATGAGGTGCTGCTGAACTGCGCCGATCCTGAAGCCGAGCAGCGGATGAAGGCGGAGGTCGATCAGGCGCTGCGCACCGGCGATTCCGTGGGCGGCGTATTTGAGGTGGTCGCGCACAACGTTCCCCCCGGGCTGGGAACCTACGCGCAGTGGGACGAGCGGCTCGACGGCATGCTGGCCATGGCCGTGATGTCGCTGCAGGCGGTGAAGGCGGTGGAGATCGGCAGCGGTGTGGAATCAGCGCTTTCCTTCGGATCGGCTGTGCATGACGAGATCGGATACAACAAGGAGAACGCACGGCAGCCCTTCACCGGCTTTACGCGGGCGTCAAACCACGCCGGCGGGATTGAAGGCGGAATCTCCAACGGGCAAGACATCCTGGTACGGGGCTATTTGAAGCCGATTTCCACGCTGCGGCGACCGCTGGGGTCAGTGGACTTCGCCTCACGTGAACCCGTCAAGGCGGCCTATGAACGCTCTGACGTTTGCGTGGTTCCAGCGGCGGGCGTGGCGGCGGAGGCCATGGTCGCGCTCACGCTGGCGCGCTGCGCGCTGGAAAAGTTCGGCGGCGATTCCATGGATGAGACACGACGAAATTTCGCGGGCTACAAACAACAATTGCGGGAGTTCTAGCAGAAGAGAATGATTTATCCAATCGTGCTGTACGGTAACCCGGTGTTGGAGATGCCGGCTGAACCGGTCACAGAATTCAATGAAGACCTGAAAAGATTGGTCGACGACATGTTTGAGTCAATGTACGCTGCGCACGGGGTCGGGCTGGCCGCGCCGCAGATCGGCATCGGCAAGCGGCTCGCTGTCATCGACGTGACATTCAAAGAAGATCCGAACGCCAAGCTGGTGCTGGTAAACCCTGAGATCATCCGCCGTGAAGGCAAACAGAACGGCCAGGAAGGCTGCCTGAGCCTGCCCGAGTTCCGCGAAAACGTGACCCGCGCCAATGTGGTCACCGTGCGCGCACAGGATGTCGACGGAAATTGGTTTGAAAAAACCGGCGACGAACTGCTGGCCCGCGCCATCCTGCATGAGACTGATCACCTGAACGGGCGTCTTTTTATCAGCCACGTGAGTGGGCTCAAGCGCGACCTGATCAAGCGCAGAATCAAAAAGCTGGTGCGCGCCGGCGAGTGGGCATGAAGCTGGTTTTTTGCGGCACGCCGCAATTCGCCGTGCCGACCCTGGAGCGCCTGGCCGCCGCGGGCTTCGACATCCAACTGGTGGTTACCCAACCCGACCGGCCGCAAGGGCGGGGCATGGAGTTGACGGCCCCGCCGGTAAAGCAATCGGCGCTCAAGCTGGGCCTGCCTGTTCTGCAGCCGGACAAGATCAAAAAGAACGAAGAGTTTCAGGCACAGCTGCGCGCAATTTCGCCGGACGCGATCATCGTGGTCGGCTATGGACGCATCATACCGCCGTGGATGCTGACGCTTCCTTCTTACGGCAACATCAATGTGCATGCGTCACTGCTGCCGAAGTACCGCGGGGCCGCGCCGATCCAGTGGGCTATCGCCAACGGAGAAAGAGTGACCGGGGTGACAACCATGCACCTGAATGAAGGCCTCGATACCGGCGACATTCTGCTGCAAGCGAAAATGGAAATCGCCTACGAAGACACGACGGTCACTATGGCGCCCAAACTTGCAGAGTTAGGAGCGGATTTGCTGGTGCAGACGTTGCGCGGACTGGAAGAAAAACGAATCGCGGCCCAACCGCAGGACCATTCCCAGGCCACGCTGGCGCCGATCCTCAATAAGGAAGACGGGTTCGTTGACTTCCGGCGTACCTCTGATGAGATCGTCAACCGTTTTCGCGGCTTTCAACCGTGGCCGGGAGCATACACGCAATTTCGGGGAAAAGGGCTCAAGCTGACCAGGATCAGACCGTCCGGGACCGTGGGCAAGATTGAGCCGGGACGAATCCATATGTTTGAAGGCCACCTCCATGTGCTTTGCGGCCAGGAAACAGGAACAATTCTTGAGCTGCTTGAAGTCAAGCCAGAAGGCAAAAAGGCCATGAGCGCACGAGAATTCATGAATGGGTACCGTCCTGTTGAAGGCGAGCACCTAGGCTGAGCTATGCCAGTTTCTCCGGCGCGTCAGGCGGCATTCACGATCCTGCTGCGGGTGGATCGCGAGGCAGCGTATGCCGATGAGTTGCTTCACTCCAGCCTGCTCGATGGTCTTTCCCCGGTTGATCGCAATCTGGCTACTGAAATCGTGATGGGAGTGCTGCGGTGGCGCTCCGTGCTCGACCGCACCATCGCGCAGTTCAGCTTCACGCCTTTCCACAAACTCGACCTGGAGGTTTTGACGGCCCTGCGCATAGGCGCCTATCAAAAGCAATTTCTGAGCAAAATTCCTTCTCACGCGGTGGTGAACGAGACAGTTGAGCTGGTGAAGCAGGCCAAGAAATCATCTGCTGCGGGGCTGGCCAACGCGGTGATGCGCAAGGTCAAACGCGGTGGGGGCGAGGCTTCCGCAGGCTCGTTAGATGACCATTTTCCCGCCCCGTCGTTGGCACATCCAAAATGGCTCGTAGCGAGATGGACAGAAAACTTCGGCGCCGACAAGACCAGGCTGATTTGCGAATACGATCAGCACATTCCAACAACTGCGATCAGGCTTGCAGCCGAGGCGAACGCAGCCGCGCTTGCCGGCGAGGGCATCCAGCTCGAAGCCGGCGCGCTGATGCGAAGCGCACGTATCGTAGCCGGCGGCGATATCAGCGCAACGGAGCTGTTTCGCACCGGAGAGGTTGCTATTCAGGACGAAGCCTCGCAACTGGTGGCTGCGCTGGTCGGCGAGGGCAAGCGAATTCTTGATTGCTGCGCCGCTCCCGGAGGCAAGACCGGCGCGCTGGCCAGCCGGATGCCGGAAGCCGAGATCTACGCTGCTGAGCTGCATCCGCATCGCGCGCGACTGTTGCGCCGGCTGGCGCCTCAGACCAACGTGCACGTGGTCACCGCAGACGCGCTGGCTCTACCCTTCGCTGCCGACTTCGACCGCGTTCTGGCCGATGTTCCCTGCTCCGGCACCGGCACACTAGCGCGCAATCCGGAAATCAAGTGGCGGCTTACCGCGGATGACCTGCGCGATCTGCGGTCGCGGCAAATCGCAATCCTGCGCGCGGCCATGCAACACGTTACGCCTGGAGGAAGGCTGGTGTATTCCACTTGTTCGCTGGAACCCGAAGAGAACGAAGAGGTAATTGCGGCTTGCTTGCCGGGCTCAGGATTCAAAGTTGTTCCCGTCATAGACGAGTTGCTGCGCCTGCGGCAATCAGACGACCTGGTCTGGAACAGCATCGATCATCTCGTCAGCGGAGATTTTCTGCGGACCATCCCCGGGATACATCCGTGTGACGGCTTCTTCGCCGCGATTCTGCTCCTGCCACAATCCGTCGACTGATCAGAATTTGCAGGGTCGCTAGACGATCGCTTGAGTTAAAATGCCTGTGCTTCATTCCCCAAAAGCCAATGAAACTCAGCGCCAGCAAAAGCCTGCTTGTCCTGTTGTTTACTCTTCCCGCGTTCGCCCAAACCGCTCCTGCTCCCAAGCCGATCGATCTGCTTCGCCAGAAGCTGGAGCAGATATCGTCCGGCGTGACGGCTGACTGGAGCATTTACGTCAAGTCGATCGATACCGGAGAAGAGATCGCCATCAACGCCGACAAAGCCATGGATACCATGTCGACCATCAAGATTCCGCTCATGGTGGACGTTTACCGGCAGGTGGATGCCGGCAAGATCAACACCGCTGACCGCATCGTGATGAAGACCGCCGATAAGCGTTTTGGCACCGGCGTGCTCCGCACGCTCGATCCCGGGCTGAACCTGAGTTTTCGCGACGCGCTGGAGCTGATGATCATTCAGAGCGACAACTCCGGCACTGACATGGCTTTTGCCCGCGCCGGAGGCCCTGCGCACGTCACCCAGACCATGCATGAGCTGGGGCTGAACTCGATTACGGCGACAGGAACCGCCTTTGACTGGTTTCGCGCGCTGGCCCTGGCCGGTGATCCCTCATATGCGAATGTGACACCGGAAGAGCTCTTCACCCGGGGTTTTCCGAAAAACCTGACTGATGCCGAAGAGGAGCGCTTCCATTTTGAAGGCAAGCATCCCTTCGGGCTTTCCAGCGCGCGCGACATGGGCACGCTGCTGGTGATGATCGCCACCAACAAGGCGGCGAGCGAAAAGTCCTGCAAGGAAATGATGCGCATGATGAGCCAGCAGCAGATGCGTACCCGCATTCCTCGCTTCATGATGGACGATGCCAATACGCCGCACAAAACCGGCGACTTCCCGCCTTACATCGCCAATGACGTGGGGTTGATCGAGACGCCGGCAGGGCGCGTGGTGGTGGTGTTTTTCTCGGCGCACCATCGCGGCTATTACCAGGAGCTGGAAGATGCGATTGGCCGGATGAGCGAGCAGGTGTGGGCGTATTTCAATTATCGGGAGAAGAAATAAACGGGGCCGGCAGGCGCTCATTCGTGCCCGTAAAAATATTACAAAACGGTCATAGCAGGTCTGAGGCAAAATAACTTCTGCTTCGCCTGAGGGGCAGACATTCGAATGAGCGATCTATCTTCAATTTTTCTCCTGGCCCTAATGGCCGCTGTCGTCATTCTTACGTTTGTCCTCACGCCCAGATTCGACGGTGATCGCATCCGCGAAAACGTTGAAGAACATGGCGGCAAGGTGATTGAGATTTCCAGGACATGGGAATGGATAAACCACTATGACCGGAAGTACGACGTGAGTTACCTGACGGCTCGCGGCAAGCGCGTCACCGCAACCTGCAGGACCAGCATGTGGAGGGGCGTGTATTGGATTCACGACCGTCCGCCCGGCCTGTTTTCGGATGAAGGCGTGGCTGACGACCCTTCGATGGACTACGATGCACGCGAGTCTTCAATAGCGGCCGAACCCATTCAGTGCCTGGACTGCGGCGCCACCATCCCGGCGAGCCAGACGAGTTGTCCGAAGTGCGGCTGGAGTTACCGTGCTCAGCATGCGGGAAAGTAATCCGCATATTGGCTCAGCATACAAGTTCCTATGATGGAAAATCTGATACCGATCCTGGTCTTCTTTAGCGTCATCGGCAGCGGCATCGCAGCATTCATTTTTGGGCGCTCCCATTTTGCCAAGCTCGATCGGCGCCGCATCACTGAGAACTTAATCCAGAATGGAGGCGAAGTTCTGAACATCGAACTCCATTCGCCTCCTAGAATCGGCAACAGATCTGACAACGTCTACGACGTGACATTTAAAACACGGCGCGGGAAGCGCATCACCACGATGTGTATGACCAGCGTCACCAGCGGCGTGGTGTGGATCAGCGACAAGCCACCAGAAGATGGGATTGAGGTTTCTGACGAGCCAGTTCCGACAGAATCGATCAGCTGTCTGCAGTGCGGTGCGAAAATCTCACCCAATGCCTCGCGTTGTCCGCAATGCGGTTGGAGTTACACGCAAGCATAAGGTCCACACCGGCGACGTCTTGCCTTACATAGCTAAAGACCTTGGGCTGATCGCAACAAATGAGGCGAGGGCAAACCGGTGCCGGGTTGCCCCAACCAAGGCTAAGTCAGTCTAGTTTCAGCGTTGTTTGCACTGAGGCGATGATCCGCGAAGGCAGCGGCAAATGGCCGCGGTCGGCGAGCAAAGCCTGGCCGTCAGTAAAGAGAAATTTCAGAAAACCGCGCAGCGCCTGCGCCCGGGACGAGGTCATGGCTTCCGCACTCACGAACATCCAGCTGAATCCCGTGATGGGATATACATTTTCACCCGGCATGTTGGTCAGGGATGCGCGCAAATCACCTTTGGGATTTTTGGGGCATGCTGCAGCCGCGCTCTCCGGTGAAGCTTCCACAAACGCTCCGCTGGCATTCTGCACCAGGCCGATGCCGGCCGTCCCTTTTTGGGCGGTGTTAAGCTCCGCGTAGCCGATGGCTCCCGATGTATCGCTCACCATCTTCACCAGGGTTGAGCCGCCTTGCGCCTCCAGTCCGGAGGGCCAATTTGGGGAAGCGTTGATACCGATCTTTGTGCGAAAGGCCGAGCTGCTCTTGGAAAGAAAGTCCGTAAACAGATAGGTGGTGCCCTTGGCCGCCTCGCGATGCACCGTGGTGATCGCCAAATGCGGCAGCTGCGCTCCGGGATTCAGTTTCACCAAGTCGGGATGATCCCAGTATTTCATCTCGCCGGAAAACATATCAGCCAGGACCTTTCCTGAAAATCGCAGTCTCTTGCTGACGCCCGGAACGTTGTAGACAGGGACCACGGCGGTCAGGAAAAGCGGCACCTGGTGAATGGTCTTGCCGCTCTCCTTCAACTCCTGGTCCGAAATTGGTATCTCCCCGGCTGCGAAATCGGCCGACCCCGCGGTGATCTGCCTGATGCCTTCGCCTGAACCGAGCGGCAGGTACTTGATTTGTACCTGCGGGTTGCGGCTTGAGTAAGCGTCGCCCCATGCGGTGTACAGCGGGGCAGGAATCACAGAACCACAGCCTACCAGTGAAACGGATTGTTGCGCGGGCAGGGCTAAACTGAGGGCGACAACCAAAAACCAGACAACCATGGAACTTCCAAGTGGATTCTTCTTCACTGGAAATGTTCTCCTTATTTAGTTTTCCAGGGGCCGGCCTCCACGGGGTTTTGGAAGCCCAACTTTTGCAGCTGAACTGGGGCACTAGCTCTCGACCGAGGAAGGGCACTTGATTTCCTGGACCGAGCGCGGAACGTAGGATGCATCATAGGTTTGGTTGCAGAACGGCTGAAGATAACCAGGGTAAGGTGACCAAGGTAACCCAGCGGCCGGGCAGTGTTACGCGTATTCCCGGCCAGACGCCTATAAGCGCTTTACTCGCGTGTGGTTTGCTGGGTCATGCTTTTGACCAGTCCCAGCGCTTCTTCTTTCGTGGTGATTGAGCCCTCGAGCTGCGCGTCTTCCACAGCGGTCAGCAGCTCCTTGAACACCGGTCCGGGGGGGTAGCCGGCGGCAATCAGGTCGCCGCCGCTGATGAGCGGCTGCGGACGGATCTGTTCCTGTGGCATGGAATGGAATCTTTGCTTCGCAAACTCATAGAGGCTCAGGTCGCGATGGCTGCTCGAGCAGTCCAGGCGATGCAACTCGATATGCTCCTCAAAATTCGGCAGGCGAAAGAAGCGCTTGAGCGTTGATTCCTTCATATGGGCAATCGAGCCGAAGCGCATGTGATTGGCAACCAGCGACATCACCTGCTCGGTCTCTTCGTTCGACATGCGAAAACGGTGGCAGATCTCTTCGGCCATTTTCGTGCCCACCTCAGCGTGCTGGTCAAAGCGAATGCGATCCGGGGCAATGCGAAAGGTGGGCGGCTTGCCTACATCGTGCAGCAGCGCGCCCAGGGCCAGTGTCTTTGAGACGCCGGCGGGAAGGCCTTCCAGCAGAAGCAGAGTGTGGACCCAGACGTCACCCTCAGGATGATACTGCGGCGGCTGCGCGACACCCTGCATCTTTTTGATCTCGGGCAGGACCTGTTCCAGCAGCGTGGTCTCATCGAGCAGCTCAAAAGCGCGTCGCGCTTGGCCTTCCGTCAGCATTTTCAGGATCTCATCGCGCACGCGTTCATGGCTCACCTGGTGAATCTGCGGCGCCAGCTCGCGGATGGCGGAGAAAGTCCTGGCGTCAATCGTGTATCCGAAACGGGCGGCAAAGCGCACGGCGCGCAGCATGCGCAACTTGTCTTCGGCGAAGCGGTGGTAGGCCTCGCCAATGGTGCGGACGGTGCCGCTCTGGATGTCAGCCTGGCCCCCAACGTAGTCCAGGATTTCTTTGGTATCTGGATCGAGCAGCAGGCCGTTGATGGTGAAGTCGCGCCGCTGCAGGTCAAGGCGGACATCCTTGGAAAAACGTACCTCGTCAGGATGGCGGCCGTCAGAGTAGGCGCCGTCGCTGCGGAAAGTTGCGACCTCGGTGGCAAAGTTGGCGCGTGCGCCGTCAACCTCACGGAGCGCTGGAATCAACACCACGCCGAATTGCGCGCCGACCGCGTAGGTCTGGGGAAAAAGCTGCATCACCTGTTGAGGAGTGGCGGAAGTAGCAACGTCAAAATCGGCGGGATCGCGGTTGAGAAGCAGATCGCGAACACAGCCGCCCACCAGGTACGCGGAATGTCCCTGGGCGCGCAGCGCGAGCGCGATGCGGGTGGCTTCACGAGCTTTGTCAGAACTGAGCTTCATCCACTCCTCGATTTTCACCGCAGAGAACGGAGAGAAAACCGGGTACATTCCCTTCCTTGCAGCAATCTGTATTACATCGCTGCAGCGCTAAAGCCGAATGAAGCAGGGCCTTCCGCAGCATAAATGCCTGCTCCAGCACGCGACGGAAACGACGACCTTCTGGAATAAACACACCCATGCGATCTCTCTGCGATCTCAGCGTACTCTGCGGTAAACATGTGTCGCATCCCACTGGCTCTCAATTTCCAATAATATTAGATATATGGCGGAAAGCTACATTTTGGGCATCGAGACTTCCTGTGATGAGACCGCTGCCGCGGTGGTGCGCGACGGCGAGCGGCTGCTCTCGAACGTGGTTTCCTCGCAGATTGCTACGCACCAGCCTTATGGCGGCGTGGTGCCGGAGCTGGCTTCGCGCGAGCATCTGCGCGCGATTGTGCCGGTAGTGCGGCAGGCATTGACCGAAGCGGAGCGAAGCTATGAATCGATCGACGCCATTGCGGTGACCCAGGGGCCAGGCCTGGCGGGGGCATTGCTGGTGGGCATCAGTTATGCCAAGGCGCTGGCCTTCGCGCTGGAAAAGCCGCTGATCACCGTCAATCACCTTGAAGGACACATTCACGCCGTTCTGCTCGAAGAGAAGCAAAAGGGCAACCCGCAGATCGATTTTCCGCTGCTGGCGCTGGTGGTCTCCGGCGGGCACACGCATCTGTTTTTGGCGGAGCAGCAGGAGCGTGGCTGGAAGTATTCGAACATCGGCCGCACGCGCGACGACGCCGCCGGCGAAGCTTACGACAAAGTCGCGAAGTTGCTGGGCCTCGGCTATCCGGGCGGCCCCATCATCGACGCGCTGGCTCGCCATGGCGATCCGCGGGCGGTGAAGTTTGGCCCGTCGCAGATCAAGCACAGCAATCGCGGCACGCCGAAGTCGGAGCAAACGCCGCACGATTTTTCCTTCAGCGGGATCAAGACGGCGGTCCTGCGCTACGTGGAACTTGAGGGGATGCGCGAATCGGTAGTAGCGCGGCAGGAAGCGCTCAAAAGCATTACACGTCCCACGGCGGACAACATGCTTCCTCTGTGCGACCGCAAGACGCTCAACCTGGTGGCCTCATTTCAGCGCGCAGTAGTAGAAGATCTGGTGGGAAAGACCTTGCAGGCCGCGCGTGAACGCGAAGCACGGACTCTGTTTGTGACCGGCGGGGTCGCCGCCAATAGCGAACTGCGCGACACGTTTGCCCGGGAGGCCGCCAATGAAGGTTTGCCGGTATATTTCCCTTCGCGCAAGCTGTCGACTGACAATGCAGCCATGATCGCCGCCGCCGCTTATCCCAAATGGCTGGCGCAGGACTTTGCGACAGCAGAGTTCTCTGCGGAAGCCTCATTGGCACTGCGATGATTGTTCTGAAGCAAAAGCTCAAGCGTTGAACAAAAGCAGGCTTCGGAATTTGATCTTACAAAAGGGCAGGAAACCGCCCTTTTGGATCAGGACCAGCATGAGTCGCCAGCGATGGGATGAAACTCAGGCTTCCTCAGGCCTGATATCTTCTTCAATGGCCATGTCTTTGAACTCACTGGATTCAAAAACATCGCCACATTCCTGGCATTCCACAAACTCAGCGTCTTCATCGCGCGCAACGACACGTACGCGCGTATGCCTGCAGATTTTCTCCATAGGTATTGGTTCGGGGGGCCGTTTCGCAATAGGTGGATTCTGACTCGAGTTCATATTCGCATTAAGGCGCACTCGTGGCCGGTGCCTGTTCACGAATTGCGGGTATTTTAAGCCCGTATCGCGAGATGTCAAGTGCTTCTGCAGGCTGGCGGAGCGCCATATAGAACACAATGGATGAGGAAAGAGCAATTCAGGTTGCTGAAAAATCAAGGCATGGGGAAGATTCCCGCGGAACGAGCCTGTTCTACGATTACCTGGGTAACCGTGGAGGGCGCATGGCGGGCGAGACCGTCTTCGGCTGAGGCCACGGCCTCGGCAAAGGTCGTCCTTCCGGTGAGGGCCGCGTCTATCATAAGGAATTTCGAAGATCCTTCAGCAACTCGAACACCCGCGTAGGCGTGCCCGGGAACAATCACCACCGTGGCATCCATGCCCAGATTCTCAAAAAGGGACGCATACATCACTGCGGCATCAATGCAGTTTGCGCTGCTCTGGCTTAGGCTTACACGGGGCATGCGCACGCGTTCGCTCACCCCTTTGTGGTCGCCGAGGGTAAGAGAACTCTTAACATACGAAAAACCGGATCGCTGCAAAGCTGTAAAAATCGCTTTGGCCTGTCGATAGGTAGCCTGTTCCTGCTCCTCTGGATTCTTCCAATCTTCATAGCCGGGCAAGCGACGATCACTGGTGAATTGCTTGGCCCGCACCAGCAGGCTTTCGACTTCACGATCGTGCGGCGTAACCCAGGAGGCGATAAAGGATGCGTATTTGAAACCCTTTCCCCAAAACATATCCTCGGCCGAGCGAAGCCGCACGGGCTGAGTGGTTTCGTACACATTGGCCGAAGCCGGGTCAGTGATGTAAATCCGGGCCGTGGCCGCTACGATCTCATGGTTCTGGTACAAGCGGGGCAGGAATGCCGGCGCGAACACCAGTGTGCGAACCGCACCCGCAGCAACCTCAACCGTTTGGATCTCTTCGTCGCTCCAGCCGGGAATCTTCACACTCACACTGCGGCGGATGAGGACATCGCTCGGGTTGGAGATGGTAACCGATACCACGCCAAAGGTTCGATCACTCTGCCGCTGCAGCGAAGCGTAATTGGCGAAAACCGGGTAAATCTCGCCGTCAATTCCAGCCTGAATCTTGTAAGTCGGTTCAAGCGTGCGTTTGGCGGCAGTTGAGGTACGGACGTCGGGGCGGTCGGGGCGGTCCGAGGCTGCGTCGCCGGCAAAAACCAGCGTGGCCAGCAGGCTGAACAGTAGTACGGCAGCGATGCGCAGTTGTCCCCGGGGCAGCATTGCGCTTCGGATGATAAACGTGCCATTGCAAAAGGCAATCAAGCGTACGCCTTAAGCCTTGTAAGTGCAGCGCTTGAACGAGGAAGAATCTGTGAGGGCGGAGTTGCTTCCAAATTTGGAAACATCTTAATCATTCGCGAAAAAACAGCGGGCGGGAAGAACGAACAGATGATTCTTCAGCGAATGTCCCCTCGAGCGAGGAAGAGCCGTTCGCAACTTTGGCATCGCGGTTCCGAGTGAACGCTCCGCCGGCGAGAGCCAGGATTACGGGGAAGCACTCCAGTACATACCGCGGTTCGGGATTTTCGAGGGACGAAAGAAATAAAGTCCTGATCACGACAAAGCCGACCAGAAAAATGCCTGCCGCGCCCAGGCGGTGGAGCAGCCAGCCGCGGAGGGCAGCCAGAATGTAAAGGAGATTGATTGTGGCCCAGACCAGAGCGAACCAGCTCTCGCGCGGATGGTTGTCAAACTCCCACCATCGAGTCTCAACGTCGAGCATCTCCGTTCGCGGGCGCAGCCACATATCGGCCATGCGCAACGTGGGCAGCCATATGCTGTAACGCAGCGGACTGGATTCCACGCGCGCCTGGGCAAGCTGGTCAAACTCGGCATCCATCTGCGGATCGATGTAAAGCTGCTGGTTGTAACGTGAAATCAAATCCTGCGTTTTCTGATATTCCGGCCAGTTATCAAAGGCACGCTGAGGAATGCTGTTGAGATCGAGCGGCTCGCCGGAGACCTTCCAATACACCTCGTCGACGGAGACAAAATCCACCAGCCATGTCTTGATCCAGTGGTTGAAACCGCGTGGGACAAATTCTCCGGGATCATTGGCATATCGCGATGCCAGCGGCTGCCACTGATGGAAGACGCGCCAGTTGCGCACGGTCCAGGGGACCAGCGGGGTAAGGCTGGCGACCGCGACCAGCGCTCCGGCAAGAATCGCCTGCTTTCGTGTCTTCGTGCGAATCAGAAACACTGCCAAAGCCAGTCCCAGCGCAGGAAGAAGCACGCCATTATCTGGGCGCATCAGGATTGCGGCCGCGGTCCAGAGGCCTGCGGGCAGCCAAAGCAACGGCGCAAATTGCTCTTCCTGCAGTGCCTTGAGGCCGCGCACACCGTAATACATGGCGTGAGCCACGCAGAAGATGCTCAGTGTTTCTGAGAGAGGCGCAGCCACGTAGTTCGCCGTGAAGGGGCAGAGCGCGGCCAGCAGATAGGCGGCTTTGGCCGCTCGTGAGTTCATCAGTTCCAGGGCCAGCCCGGCGATCACCAGGCAGGTGTTGGTATCGATGAGCGCCTGAGCAATCAGGACGGCGCGATAGTGCTCGTGGCCGAATATCGCGAAGATCGCTGCCAGAAAGGCGGGATATCCCGGGAGACGAATGAGTGTCGGCCTGACCATGCCATCGTCGGTCACGCCGAAAACGCCGTGGTTCAGCCAGTTCCGGGCGATGTCGCCGTAAATCCAGGTATCACCCGCAAGGTGAGGCAGGCGGAAGACGAAGAAAAATCGCAGCGCCAGCGCAGCCAATGTGGCCAGCAGGAAGAACAGCCAGTTCTGCCGCACCAGTGCAATGAGTTTTTTCATGAATCGGGAAGGCCAGTGTAATGGCAATTCCGGCGCGGGTTCAACTGCAGCGCACTGGGAGTTTCGCTTGATTGACCAGCTCTGCTCCGCCGACTACCATGGTTTGTAATACATCCTGCAATGGCAAAGTCAGTTTTTTATGATCCGCAACGGAAGCGTTGGGGGCGCTTGCGCATCCTCTTTAGTGTGCTGGGAGCCGTCATCAGCGCCCTGGTGCTCTTTTTTATTGTCACGGTTTTCGTTGAAGCGGACCCGCTGCCGCGAGTGCTCATGCCGGAGCAGAAGCGCAACCTCCGCGCTTTGAAGGAACGCGAGCATCGGAAGCGGCCGAAGCCCAAAACCACGCATCGCAAGACCGCTGCGCCGCCGTCACAGGTAGTGTTGAACACCGATGAAGGCATCCGGGCGGCCTACTACGTAAATTGGGACGCCGCCAGCTTTGTTTCGCTCAAAGAGTACTATCCGCAGATCGACCTTCTCTTCCCCGAGTGGCTGCACGTGCTCACACCGGACGGCCATCTGCAGGGCTTCGACAGCGTGAACCATCCTTTCCAGGTGGTGGAAAACGGAATCGTGCACTCGACGGACGATCGCGTGATGCCTTTTCTGCGCGCGGAAAAAGCGGAAGTTGAAGTCTTTCCGCTCATCAACAATTTCGAGCCGGTAAGCAAGCAGTGGCTGACGAATATCGGGGCTTTCCTGAACGATCCCGCAGCGCGGCAGACCTTCCGCTCTGAACTTCTGCTCTATCTTGCCAGCGATAAGTTCAAAGGCGCGTCGCTCGACTTCGAAGAGATTCCATTGAAAGCTCAGCCGGGCTTCAATGCACTGGTGGAAGAACTGGGCGCCGATCTGCATGCTCGCGGCTTGCGGCTGTACGTAAACGTGCCGGTGGCAGATAAGGATTACAACTATGCCCGCCTCGCCGCCGCGTCCGACGGCCTGGTGATCATGAACTATGACCAGCACCAGGTCACCAGCTCTCCGGGGCCGGTGGCTTCGCAGGACTGGTTTAACGCAAACCTGCGTCAAGCGGTCAAGGACATTCCCAAGACCAAGATCATCTGCGCTATCGGCAGCTATGGCTATGACTGGGCCCTCAAGAAGCGCCGCGTGGTGAACGTCGACACCAACAATGTGCAGGAGGCGTGGCTTCACGCCAATGAGTCGGGTTCTGACATCGACCTTGACTCCGATTCTCTTAATCCGCACTTTGCGTACGAAGAAGACAACGGCGTGCGCCACGAGGTCTGGTATCTGGATGCGGTTACCGCCTTGAACGAGATGCGCTCGGCGCGCGATCTTGGCATTCGCACGTTTGCGCTCTGGCGCCTGGGCTCGGAAGACCGCTCGCTATGGAAGATCTGGGACAATCCGAATGAAGCCGGGGCGGAAGCCAAGCTCAAGGCGGTTCCCTCGGGCGAAGACGTGGACCGCGAAGGCTACGGCGAAATTCTGGTCATCGAAAAGCAGCCCAGCCCGGGCGAGCGCGACGTTACGCTCGATTCCGATCACAAATTCATTACCGCGGAAACAATGACCACCCTGCCCGAGCCCTACCAGCTTCGGCAATACGGCTGGAAGCAAAAACAGGTCGCTATCACGTTCGACGATGGGCCGGATCCAGCCTACACGCCCAAGATCCTCGACATTTTGAAGCGGGAGAATGCGCACGCTACATTTTTCCTGATCGGATTGCAGACGCAGAAGTTTCCTGGACTGGCGCGCCGAATCTACGATGAGGGCAACGCCATCGGCAATCACACCTTCACCCACCCTGACATCAGCGATGTCTCGCAGTGGTACATGAAGCGCGTGGAGTTGCAGCTCACGGAGAAGCTGTTTGCCAGTACGTTGGGAGTGAAGCCGCAGTATTTTCGTCCGCCCTATTCCATTGACCAGGAGCCCGACGTGGCCGACCAGGTGCGGCCTCTGGAGCTGGTGCAGGGCGAAGGCTACATTACCGTGGGATCGAAAATTGATCCGAATGACTGGCGCAAGGGAGAGACTGCGGATTCGATCATCAGCGCGGTGATGGCGCAGGCACAGGTGGAAGCCACGAAAGGATGCGAGACGCGCGCGCCCCTTTATTGCGGCAACATCATCCTGCTGCACGATGGCGGCGGCGATCGCACGGCTACGGTTCAAGCTCTTCCTTACATTATCGAAGGGCTGCGGAGCCGGGGCTTCAAGATCGTGAGCGTGGAAGAGCTTCTGGGCAAGCAACGCGCCGACGTGATGCCGCAATTGCCCGCCAACCAGGTGCTGGCTGCGCGGCTCCAGGGTTACGTGTTCACAGCGTTTGGCTGGCTCACGGAATTCGTAGTCCTGGTCTTCTTCATCGGCGACATTTTGATGAGCGGCCGCCTGCTGGGCATCGGCGCGCTCGCGACGTACGACCGCCTGCGCCGGCAGCCGCCTGTGGCCAGCCCGGGCTACCAACCGTCCGTCACCGTCATCATCCCGGCATTTAATGAGGAGAAGGTAATCGAGCATACGGTTCGCTCTGTTCTGGCTTCGGATTATCCACAACTGCGGACGATCGTAGCCGACGATGGCTCAACCGACTCAACCTCAGACGTAGTGCAGGAAAAGTTCGGCAAAGAGATTGCCGAAGGCCGGGTGGTATTGCTCAGAAAGCCCAATGCGGGGAAGGCCAGCGCGCTCAACGAGGCGCTGAAACTGACGAATGACGACATCTACGTCGGCATTGATGCCGATACCGTGATCGCTCCTAACGCGATTTCGATTCTTGTGTCGCATTTTGCCGATCCCAAAATCGGCGCGGTTGCCGGCAACGCCAAAGTAGGAAACCGCGTAAACCTGTGGACGCGCTGGCAGGCGCTGGAATACATCACCAGCCAGAATTTTGAACGCCGCGCGCTGAATGTCTTCGGCGCCGTCAGCGTCGTGCCGGGCGCAATTGGAGCATGGCGCGTGGCCGCGGTGCGCCAGGCCGGCGGATATCACACCGATACGGTCGCGGAAGACGCAGACCTGACGATGTCATTGCTGGAAAACGGCTGGATGGTGGTGAACGAAGATCGCGCACTGGCTTTTACTGAGGCGCCGACCACGGCGCGCGGCCTCATGCGCCAGCGCTTTCGCTGGTCGTTCGGCATTCTGCAGGCTGTATGGAAGCATGGCGACGCCATCCGCAGACGCAGCCGGCTGGGCTGGATCGCCTTGCCCAACATCATCATTTTCCAGATCCTGCTGCCCCTGGTTTCGCCGTTCATCGACATCATGTTCCTGTTCGGCATTTTGCAATACGTTGTCACCAGGTACTTCCATCCTGAGAGCACAGATCCCAGCAGCTTTGAGCGCCTGGCATTCTATTTTGTGATCTTCCTGGCGATTGATTTTGTGGCTTCCGCGCTGGCTTTTCTGCTGGAGCGGCGTTCTGAAGGCGCGGGGGAGGAACCGCAATTACTTCTGCATTTATGGCTGCAGCGTTTCTCGTATCGGCAACTTTTCTCGGCCGTGCTGGTCAAGACACTCAAACGCGCCATTGACGGCAAGCCCTTCGCCTGGGACAAACTGGAACGGACTGCAGCGGTACCGAAGAGCCATGCGGTGCAGGAAGTCCATTAGCGCATCCGAGGGCAGCAAGATTTGCCGAAGGTTGTTCAGCAGCTCAATGTAGAGACGCAGCCTGCTACGTCCCTGCGCCGAACTCCTCAACCCTGCTTGAATTTACGCGCGCTTTGTACTCAGCTTTACTGCGGCTTGATGATGTCGCTCAACAAATCAGGCTGGCCTTCTTCGCGCACCAGGTGAGGATTTCGTTCTCCTTCGTGATAATTCACCTGGTAGGTGTTGTAGTACTCGCCGTTTTCGGCCAGCAGCGCCAGGGGCTTTTGATTGTGAACGCCGCTCTTTAGCGCCGTGCGGATGATGTCCTTGGACCACTTGCGGCCGTTGACGGCGATGATCTTCATGCCTGGCCCCAGTCCGGCTGCGTACGCAGGCGAGCCGGGAATCACGTCACGCAGTTCACCCTCTTTGGTGGCGATGAATCCCAGCGAGAAGCTCAGATCAATGTTGTTGCTGCTCTTCTCCCGAGCCTCCATGCTTGCGTTCTTCTGGTCGGTGTAGACGAGCTTCCACCCGCCATTGGTGATGCCGCCCATGGGCGCGCGCGGCGACTTGGAGTCCAGCCGGTCGCGCAGCAGCTTGCTCCAGTCATAGGCCACAACCTGATTGAGCCCGGCTACGACGTCTTCGAATTTGTAGGTAACGACCGTTGGCGGGCCGCTCTGTCCGCCGTGAAACAGGTGGCAAAAATCATTGAGAGACTTCTGTCCATTGGTTTTCTGCCGGATCAGAGAGTCCACTTCCAACCAGATCAGATAGCCTTCAGGGTAGTAATCGGCTGTGCGCCGCCAGTTGGTCCACTCCGGCTGAGCGGCAAACAGGCTCTGCACCGACGTCGCCGTGTCCTGCAGCGGACGCCAGGTGCGTCCGGCGCGATGGTCGAGCATGGCCGCGGTGTAAGCGAGGTTTTCGCGGAATTGATCGGGCGAGCGAAAACCGGTGCGCGCGGCAAGGATGTTGCCGTAATAGTCGGTCAGCCCCTCATAGACCCACAACAGGTCGCCGTGCATCGGATCCTGGTAATTTGGGGTGGCCAGCCCGGCCGGACGGCGATACTTGCCGTTCCACGAGTGAAAAAATTCGTGAGGCAGGAGATCAGCTTCAAGATCGTGCGCGCCCGGGCTGCTGAACATGTCTTCCGCCGCGCCGTTGTCGCTGGATTCGTGATGCTCCAGTCCGTGGTGGGCCGTCTCGTCGCCGAGGATCAGCAGAAAGTGATATTTGGTATAGTGCCGCGCGCCAAAGATCCTGCCGGTTTGCGCCACCAGCTCTTTCAGGCTGGCGATGTCTTTGTCGGTGATCTGGATTGCCTCTTCGCTTTCCCCGGCCATGTCAATAACGTGAGTGATGGGTTCACCCGGAGGCGTGATCTGTACTTCGCGGAAAAACTCGCCGGCAATCAGCGGCGAGTCTACCAGCGTGGTCAGTGAAACGGTTTGAAACTCGGCCGAGCTGCCGTTCTGCTGCGTCGGAGTGAGCGCTGTTCCGAACTTCCATCCTTCGGGCAGGCGCACGGAGGCGCTGACGCGAACTGCATCGCTCTTGGTGTCCTTGGGATAGAGCACCACCTGGTTCCACACCAGATCCAGCACCTTGCTGGAGGCAAGAGAGCTTTTTCCGTAGTAGGTGATCGTATCCAGGGCAACCTGCAGCTCGGTTGTGCCGGCCGGAACCTGCAGATGAAAGACATACATATCTTCAAGGTCGCGCTGCCACTCCAGCTCTTTTCCGTTCGCGGTAAAGTGCAAGCCGGTCAGGTTCTGGATGGGCCCGGTCGGACGGTGGTTCCCGGGGAGCCATTTGGGATACACCAGCGTAAGCGGCCCTGACGTGACCGGGATCGTGACGGTGGCATGCAGGATGTTGCGCGGAGCATCGGTGGCATCAACTTTCAGCCGTTCGGTGCCGTTGGTCTGGGCCAAAGCGGCGGCGCTTAATAAGAGGGTAATGACGATTGCCTGCCTGATCATGAAGGCTCCTTCAACAAAAACAAAGTTGATATGGTACCTTTTGCAGACGCGCTTGGCGAGGCAATTTACTTGAGAGTGGAGGGTCAACTTGATTTCACAACGGCAAAGATCGTTCTTTCATTCGAAATCATTTCGGACTTGTCATCCTGAGCGCCGCACGAGTCCGGCAAAGCGGGATGAGTGCTAGTCGAAGGATCCAGAGAATACTTCAGTTGTCCATTTTGCCTCAGGGAGTTCTACCCACGAATTCCCGGATCCAAAACAGCTTCCGGCAACGATATGACGCAGACCATCGGTAGAATTCCCTGTTGCGGCATGGCCAAGGGTACATTCTCGGGATCCTTCGACTCTACCTCGCTCTCCCGCCTTGCGGGATCGCGAGGTGCCGCTCAGGACGACAGGGGTAAAGTTTCTCAAAGGAGATCTTCTTGCCCACATTGATTGAACATCCCACGCGCATTCAGGCGGCAGGCAATATGCCGAAGCTCATCGACGAATACGTAGGCCGTGTGAACACGCCCGGAAGCACACCCGATTCCGTGGCTGGGCGTATTAGCGTGGCGCACATGCGCAGTCCAGCGGGATGGACCGAGCCCGGTCAGACGCCGGAATTTGAAGAATACACGCTGGTAATGCGCGGGAGGCTGCTCGTTCGCCACAAAGCTGGGACTTTTGAGGTAGCAGCAGGGCAAGCGGTGATTGCTCATCCGGGTGAATGGATCCAGTATTCGACTCCCAATGAGGCCACGGAGTATATCGCCATCTGCCTGCCGGCGTTTTCACCGGACACCGTTCATCGCGACGAGTAAGTCTTTCAAACCGGCAAAAAAAGGGCGGCCCTTTTTGAGGCCGCCCAAGTTTGCTTTGTTCTGCGGTTACAGTTATTTCGGGTTGCTGTTGTCTTTATCACTCTTGGGCTGCGCAGGCGCGGAGGCAGAAGCCACCTTTAAGTGGCTCTTTACCTTCAAGCCGCCGGCATTCTCCTTCGCAATGCGCTCAGCTGATTCTTTCGCGTCCTTGCTGGGCACGGTTCCGCTCAGCTCAACTGATTTTCCGTTCTTTACGTCAACAGTGATATTGGAGCTGGCCAGGGTCGGGTCTTTCTGAATGGCCGACTGAATATTGCTCTGGACATCGCCGTTCGCGGCTGCAGGAGCGGCGTCACTCTGCGGCATCTTCTGTTGTGCGCCCTGATTGTCTTTATTCTGGTCGGTGTTTGGAAGCGTGCTCTCCGGAGTCTTGTTCTGGTCAGGAGCCGTGGAAGGCTGCTGATCAGTGCTGCTCGGAGAAGAAGTGCTCGGTTGCTGCGGCGATTGCTGAGGCATGCTGCTCTGCGCCAGAGCGAAGCCGCTCCCCAATAACACGATCATTGCAAGCTTATAGAAATGTTGTCTCACTAGATCCTCCGTTTTCAATGTTCCGCTGATTCGGCCCCTCGGCAACAGATACGCGTATACCAAGGTTGAATTTGACGAAGCTCGCGTAATCGGGGCCAGTTTCTGACCTACGACTCGTTAGATGCCCCCCTCCGAAGCGAGTTGGCCCAGCAGAGCGGGAATCGAGAGCTGCTGAAACGGGACGAAGAGCGCACAAGTTCTCATCCGCGGGCCTTAGTCTGCGCCTTCTGCCTGATATAGTTATCGCCCGTGGAAACCCTGGCATCAACGGTGGACCGCCATTCCAGCGCTTATCAGGCGAACTATGCAGCAATGCAAACAGCGCTGGAACGGCTGCGCGCGGAGCTGCAACGAACCACTAAAGGCGGTGGCGAAAAATATGTGAGGCGGCACCTGGAACGAGGCAAGCTGCCGCCGCGCGATCGCATCGAACTGCTGCTGGATGAAGGCTCCTTCTTTCTTGAAATCGCACCGTTGGCTGGTTTCGGCATGGAGAATGAATCTCCGGGCGCCGGCGTGGTAGGTGGCGTGGGATTGGTATGCGGGCAGGAGTGCCTGATCACGGCCAATGAAGCCACGGTCAAAGGCGGCGCGACGGGCGAAGCCGGTCTGTGGAAGAATGCCCGCCTGGCCGACATCGCGCGCGAGAACCACCTGCCGAGTATCCTGCTGGTGGAATCGGCCGGCGCCGATCTGCCGCAACAGAGCAAGATTTTTGTGGCTGGAGGCCGCGGCTTTCGCGAGATCACGCGCCGATCCAAAGAGGGTATTCCGACCATCGCGGTGGTCTTTGGCAGCTCCACCGCCGGCGGCGCTTATCTGCCCGGGATGTCTGACTACGTGATCATGGTGAAGAAGCAGGCGCAGGTTTTTCTCGCCGGGCCGCCGCTGGTCAGGATGGCGACTGGCGAGGTGAGCGATGAAGAATCTCTGGGCGGAGCGGAGATGCACTCGCGTATATCCGGTCTTTCCGATTACCTGGCTGAAGACGAGATGGATGCGATACGGCAGGCACGCGCGATCGTCAGTCATTTCAATCGCGCCAAGCCCAACCTGCCGAACTTGCACCCGGTTACAGAACCCGCGCATGATCCGGACGAGTTGCTCGGTATCGCTTCGGCCGATGTTCGGGTGCCGTTTGAGATTCGCGAAGTTATTTCCCGCATCGTCGACGGCAGCGCGTTTTCAGAGTTCAAATCCGAGTATGGCCAGACGCTGGTCACGGGCTTTGCCCGGATCCATGGGTTCCCGGTGGGAATCCTGGGCAATAACGGCGTGCTCATGTCGGAGTCGGCGGGCAAAGGTGCGCAGTTCATTCAGCTCTGCAATCAGCAGGATATTCCGCTGCTGTTTTTGCAGAACATCACCGGATTCATGGTGGGCCGCAGCTATGAAGAAGACGGCATCATTCGCAACGGCGCCAAGCTGATCAACGCGGTTTCCAATTCCACGGTGCCCGCCATCACCATCATGGTCGGCGGCTCTTACGGCGCGGGAAATTACGCCATGTGCGGACGCGCCTATGCGCCGCGCTTCCTCTTTACCTGGCCAAACCATCGCATCGCGGTCATGGGGGAGAAACAGCTTTCCGGCGTCATGGACATCATCCGGCGTGAAGCGGCAGCGAAGACGGGCCAGCCTGTGGATGAGGCCAAGATGGCATTGGGACGCAAGATGCTGGAAGACCAGATTGCCCGCGAATCGGATTGTTATTTTGCCACCGCGCGGCTCTGGGACGATGGCATTATCGATCCGCGCGACACACGAACGGTGGTGGCGATCGCTTTGTCCGCCGCGTACAACGCGCCGGTAAAGGGAACCATGGAGTGGGGAGTGTTCAGGCATTAGCAGTTAGCAATTAGTAATTGGCAACTAGCAAGGCATGACTCGTTGAGCGTTGCCAAGAATTGTCAGTAAAGGGAGGCTTGCTAATTGCCAGTTGCTATTTGCCAATTGCTCGTGGTGGCAAGGCGAGGATCGCGGGTGAGTCGGGCTTGATTGAGCGATGAAGAATTTTGCCAGGATACTGATCGCCAATCGCGGCGAGATCGCCGTGCGCATCATGCGCACGTGCCGCGAAATGGGTATCGCTTCGGTTGCGGTCTATTCAGACTTTGATCGTGACGCACTGCACGTACGCCTGGCCGAACAGGCCGTTCCAATCGGTGCGTCTGCTCCACGCGAGTCGTATCTCAACATTGACAAAATCATTGCTGCGGCGCGAAAGGCCGGTGCGGACGCCATTCATCCTGGATACGGCTTGCTGGCGGAGAACGCCGGCTTTGCGGCTGCGTGTGAAGAGGCCGGCATCGCTTTCATCGGTCCGCGCGCAAACGTGATTCGCGCGCTGGGATCGAAAGCCAAAGCACGCAAGCTGGCGGAAGCAGCCGGCGTACCCGTGGTGCCAGTGCCGGGCGAGGGCGAGTTTCCCAAGCTGATCAAGGCATCGGCCGGTGGAGGCGGACGCGGCATGCGCATCGTGCGCAATGCAGCCGAATTCAAAGACGCTCTGGCCGCGGCGGCGGGCGAGGCGGAGCGCGCGTTCGGCGATAATGCCCTGCTGGTCGAAAAGTATATCGAGGGCGCGCGGCACGTTGAGGTACAGATTTTTGGCGATCATCACGGCAACGTGATGCACCTGCTCGAACGCGACTGCTCGGTGCAGCGACGCCACCAGAAGATTATCGAGGAAAGCCCGTCACCGGCGGTATCGCCGGAACTGCGGAAGCGCATGACAGACGCGGCCCTGGCGCTGGCGCGCGGCATCGGCTACACCAATGCCGGGACAGTGGAGTTTCTTTTGGCGCCTTCAGGTGAGTTCTACTTTATCGAGGTAAATACGCGCATTCAGGTGGAGCACCCCGTGACGGAGATGGTGACCGGGCTGGATTTGATTCGCTTGCAGATCGAAATTGCTCAGGGAGCTCGCCTGCCCGCAGAAGCGGCTGCGCAGCGCGGCCACGCGATTGAGGCGAGGCTGTACGCTGAAGACCCGGCCAACGGGTTTCTTCCCTCAACTGGAACTCTGCACGTCTGGGAGGCTCCCGCGACGACGATCGGTGTGCGCGTTGACAGCGGCGTGGAAGAAGGAAGCGAGATCGGCGTGCACTACGATCCACTGCTGGCCAAGGTGATTGCGCCCGGGGCTGATCGCGAAGCTGCCCGTCACAAGCTGGCCTATGCTCTGCGGCACTTTGCCGCGCAGGGCGTGCAGACGAACCGCGAGTATTTGATCGATGTGCTGGAGCATTCGGATTTTCAGTCGGGGCGCGCACACACGGGTTGGAAGCTACAAGCTCCGCCTGCCGGCGAAGAAGCGATGGATCGCGTGTTTGCCGCGATCGCGCATGGCTGGGCTGAGCGGACTGAACATGCACAGCGAAAAATCCTGCCGACCGTTCCGCTGCGTTTCCGCAACAATCCTTATCCTGCTCCGGTGGTTCGCTTCGCGATTGCAGGACGAGAGGTTCACCTTCGCGCTGGCGCTCCAACGCCCGAGATTCTCACGGTCGACGGCGAATCGATGGAGGCGGTGGTTGACGGGATACGCCACCACTTCTTTGTCCGGCGCGCCGGGGATACATACTATGTCCGCTCTGATCTGGGGCAACGCGCGGTAGTTCGCCAGCCGCGGTACCCTCGTGCAGCCAGCGCAGGAAGGCAGGCGGCGAATTCGCCGATGCCCGGACAGGTGCTTCGGGTGGTGATTTCGCCAGGGCAGAGAGTGACGCCCGGCGATCCGTTGGTGGTGCTGGAAGCAATGAAAATGGAGCAAACGATTAGGGCTACAATGAATGGCGTTGTGGGGGCAATCCTGGTGAAGCCGGGAGAGATCGTGGCGCCGGGACAGATGCTGGTGGAGATTCGCTCCGTGGAGGAGTCCGATGAGCATGCAGGCAGTTCAGCAGCAAAGCAGTGAGTATCCGTACTTTACCGAAGAGCATGAGCTCATCCGCCAGACCGTAACCCGTTTCTGCCGGGAGGAGATCGCGCCCTACGCCGCCGAATGGGACGAAGAAGGCATCTTTCCGCGCGAGCTGTTTCCCAAGGCCGGCGCTCTGGGGATGTTCGGCATCCGCATTGATCCGCAGTGGGGCGGCAGCGGCCAGGACTGGTGGGCGACGGCGGCGTACGTCGAGGCCATGAGCAACTCCGACAGCGGCAGCATCAACATGGCGTTCCTGGTGCAGTCGGATATGGCGCTGCCGGTGATTCAGGAACTGGGGACCGAGGAGCAGAAGGCGGAATTCATTCCTCCGGCGGTGCACGGCGAATGGATCGGCGCGCTGGGCATCAGCGAGCCCGGCGGGGGCTCGGACGTTGCGGCGATCAAGACGCGGGCACGCATCGAGGGTAACGATCTCATCATATCCGGCCAGAAGCTGTGGATCACCAACGGCACGCGCGCCGACTACATTGTGCTGGCCGTCCGCACTGGGGCCGAAGGCCACAAAGGGATCTCGCTGGTTTTGTTTCCCACCAAGACCAAAGGTTTCTCGGTAGGCAAGAAGCTCAAGAAGGTCGGCAACCTGGCTTCTGACACCGCGGAGCTGTTCTTTGACGAATGCCGCGTCCCTGCGCGGTATATCCTGGGCGAGCGCGACCGCGGTTTTTACTACATCATGGAGAATTTCCAGGGCGAGCGGCTGGTGGCGTCGCTGGGCGCGCTGGCTGCCATGGACAAAGGGCTGCGGTGGGCCATCGAGTACGGCCATGATCGCAACGCCTTCGGCATGCCGATCGGAAAATTTCAAGTCTGGCGCCATCGCTTCGCCGAGCACCTGACCAACGTGGAAGCAGGACGCTGGCTCACTTATCGCGCTCTGGATCTGGTCAATCGGGGCAAGCGCGCCGTGCGCGAGATCACCATGGCCAAGCTCTACACGACGGAGCTTTCACAAAAGGTGGCTTACGATTGCATGCAGATTTTTGGCGGGTTTGCCTATACGACGGAGTATCCCATCGGCCGCATGTGGCGCGATCTGCGCCTGAATACGATCGGCGCGGGAACGTCAGAGATCATGAAAGAAATTATCGCGAAGGAAGAAAAGTTGTGAAGAAGCAGCAATTAGTAATTAGTAATTAGTAATTAGCAACGGCGCCGGCGAGACTCCCCGCTCCTTTCTTTCAGCTAAGTACTAAATACTAACTACTAAGTACTAATGACTGTCGCATACAACCTGATCCATCGGTTCAACGTAGGCGATGCCCTGCGGCGCAGCGCCGCGCGCGCTCCGCAGCAACGCGCCATTTATTTCCAGGGTCGTGAGCTCAACTACGCCGAGCTGGATGCGCTGGCTAACCAGATGGCGCGCAGGCTCATGGAAAGGGGCGTGAGCAAGGGAGATTCTGTCGCGATTTACGCCACGAACTCGCCGGAATATGTGGCTGTATTTTTTGGCTGTGCGCGCATTGGGGCGGTGCTGGTGCCGATCAACCTGATGTTTACCGCAGAAGACGTGAGCTACGTGCTGGAGAAAACACGGGCCAAAGCTCTCCTGGTGGAAGCGGCTTTTGCAAGCAAGGTGACAACGAAGCCGGCGGTTTGCTTTCTTCTCGACGAAAAGTTTCGCGAGTCGCTTTCCGCGTGCAGCGGCGCCGCAGTTGAGCAGCTGGTGGAGAGTGAGTCGCCGCACCTGATCATCTTTACCAGCGGCACCACCGCGCGGCCCAAAGGCGTAGTGCTGACCCATCTGAATTTTTATGCCTACCTTCTCGCCAGCGCCGCCGATTACAGCCTGGATCGAAGCATCAGGTTCCTGCTGGCGCTCCCCATGTTTCACATCGCCGGGCTGGTGATGACCTTCGGCTGTTTTGCCTCCGGCTGTGAGAGCGTGATCATCCCGTTGCCAAAGCCTGATCAGATTATCCAGGCAATCACGGTGCATAAGGTCAACTGTCTCTCACTTCCGGCCACGGTATGGATCGGGCTGATCCGCATGCCGCTGATTGAAGCCATGGATCTTTCCAGCCTGAAACGGCTCTTTGTCTTTCAGTATTTGCCGACACCGATCTTCGAGCGCTGGCGCCGCATTGCTCCCAACGCTGAGTGGATTAACTGCTGGGGACAGACAGAGACGACCGCGCTGGGCTCAACCACGCCGGCGGCGGAGCTGGGCCGCATGCTGGCCTCGCCTGATCCCATTGGCGTGCGGCACCTGGTGCTGGAATTGCGGCTGGTGGATGAGGAGATGAACGACGTCAGGCCCGGTGAACCCGGCGAGATCGTGCTGCGCGGACCTTGCGTTTCGCCCGGCTATTTCGAAGATCCTGCGGCCAATGAAGCGCTGTTTCGCGGCGGCTGGCATCACACCGGCGACGTTGCCCACGTGGATGGGCACGGTTGGCTTTACTTTCTCGATCGCAAAAAGGACATGATCAAGACCGGCGGCGAGAATGTTTCCAGCCAGGAGGTGGAAGAAGCGATCGCACAACATCCCGGCGTAGCCGAGGTCGCGGTGATTGGCCTTAATGACCCTTACTGGATTGAAAAGGTCGTAGCCTGCGTGGTGCCCCTGCCGGGCGTGACGGTGAAAGAAGAAGAACTGCTGGCGCATGCTCGCACGCAGCTGGCTAGCTTCAAAGTGCCTAAAGAAATCCACGTGATGGCCGAATTCCCCAAGAACCCAACCGGCAAAGTGCTGAAGCGCGTGTTGCGGCAGCAGCTCAACGGCGACTCTGCCCCGGAACGCGCAACACCGGCGCGCTCCGCCATCCCAGATTCCGCAAAGGCGGCGGAATCCGGGAACCCTGGTTCTGGGGACCCCGGTTCTGGAGCAGGAAGATGAAACAAGGCCGGGTTCGGATCGCCAATGGCTCGGCTTTCTGGGGCGATTCCGCGGAAGCGCCGCTCGAACTCCTGCGCGGCGGCCCGCTCGATTACCTGACGCTCGATTACCTGGCCGAAATCACCATGTCGATTTTGCAGAAGGTGCGGGAGCGCGATCCACGCGGCGGTTACGCCCATGATTTCGTCGGTGTGATCAAACGGGGCGCGAAGGAGATCGTTGAGCGCGGCGTGAAGGTGATTGCCAACGCCGGAGGCCTCAATCCGGTTGGGTGCCGGGAAGCCGTGGCTGCGGTGTTGCGCGCCGCGGGTTACGGCGGGCGAGTGAAGATCGGCGTGGTGACAGGTGATGACATCATGCCGCGGCTGGAAGAGCTTCTGGACGGGCGGATTCTTCTTTTTGACGAAGCCGACTCGCTGTTCGGCAAGCGCACGCAGGTGAAGAGCGCCAACGTTTATTACGGTGCGTTTCCGATCGCTGAAGCCCTGCAGCAGGGCGCAGACATCGTCATCACCGGCCGATGCAATGACGCGGCCCTGGCGCTGGGGCCGATGATCCACGAATTTGGCTGGAAGAACAACGAATGGGACCGCATCTCGGCCGGAACGATTGCCGGGCACATCATCGAATGCGGGGCACAGTGCACCGGAGGAAATTGCCAGGCGGATTGGGAAAGCATCCCCGATTTTGCCGGGATCGGCTATCCGATTATTGAGGCGGAACCCGGCGGCACGTTTGTGGTCACCAAACACCGGGGCACCGGCGGACGGGTGAGCGTGGCCGGCGTGACCGAGCAGCTGCTCTATGAGATTGGCGATCCCAGGAACTACATCACGCCAGACGGCATTGCGGACTTTACCACGATTCAGCTGGAACAAGAGGATACGGATCGTGTGCGCTGTTGGGGCATTCAGGGACGCCCGTCGACTGAGTTCTATAAGGTCTCCATCAGTTATTCCGCCGGCTTCAAAGCTGTGGGCACGCTGGTGTATTCATGGCCTGACGCCTACAAGAAGGCCCGCGCTGCCGACCAGATCCTGCGCGAGCGCTTGTGCCGCCTGGGCCTGAAGCTGGATGCGGTTCATTCTGAGTTTGTTGGGGTGAATGCCTGCCATGGCGAGATGTCCGGGGAGCCGGCAAACGATATCGCCGAGGTCGTACTACGGATTGGAGCGCGCAGCGCGGAAAAAGCGCCGGTGGAGCGGTTTTTGAAGGAGCTTGTGCCGATTGCGCTGAATGGGCCGCCATCGGTGACAGGATTGAACGCCGGACGGTCTAAGGTGGATGAGATCATCGCGTACGCACCGGCGTTGATTCCGAAGAAATGCGTTGCGCCGCAGGTTGAGGTGGTGAGCGCGTGAGCGGAATGCGAAACCATACCACTGATGAAGACAGATAACACGGATTTGCACGGACAAGAAGGAGAGATCATGAGGGCATTATTGTTGCTGCTTGTCTTATGCGCCAAGCCAGTTCTGGCCCAGAAAGTGCCCGAAGGAATCTGGCAGGGCTATGACGGAGAGTGGCAGCACGTTACCAGCCAGCTGATCGCGCTGGCGGAAGCGACGCCGGCAAACAAGTTCGCGTGGCGGCCGGCAGCGGGAGTGCGTTCGACCAGCGAAGTGTATATGCACATCGCGATCGCGAACTTCTGGCTTCTGAGCAATACGGGCGTGAAACTGCCGCCGGACATCAACATTAATCTGGATAACGAGAAGAAGGTAACCTCAAAAACAGAGGTCATCCGTTGGCTCAAGCAGTCGCTGGAGGCGGTAAAGACGGCTCGCGCATCGCTCAAGCCGGCCGACATGCAGCGCAAGGTGCACATTGTGGACCGCGACGCGACAGTCGACGGCATCTATCTGCGCATCATCATCCACGCCAACGAGCACATGGGACAGCTAGTAGCATATGCGCGTATGACCGGCGTGGTGCCGCCGTGGTCACAATAATTTTCTGATTTCAGCTAATGCAGGCCGCAAGGATCATGAAGATACAGCTTCGACAGATCGCGCACGCCCGCTCCGGCGATAAAGGCAACGCCGCGAACATTGGAGTAATCGCGCTCAAGCCGGAGCACTATCCCACGCTGCTTCGTGAGGTTACCGCCGATCGTGTGAAGGAGCATTTTGCCGGCATTTGCCTGGGTGAAGTGGAGCGGTACGAACTGCCGAATCTGCATGCGTTGAATTTTGTGCTGCATCGCGCGCTGGATGGAGGCGGCCTGGTGTCACTGCGTACAGACAACCAGGGCAAAACCTACAGTTCGGCGCTGCTAAGAATGGAAATCGATGTTCCATAAGATCATCTATGAAACCCGTGAAGGCATTGCACGGATCACGCTGAATCGTCCGGAGAAGCGCAATGCTCTGGATGGCGAGTTGGTGGCGGAATTGAAGGATGCGCTGCGCCAGTCGGTAGAAGACGCGCAATGCCGGGTTGTGCTGCTGGGCGGAGCAGGCACTGACTTTTGTTCCGGCGCGGATCTGGCGGCGCTGGAAAAAAGCAGTCGGAGCAGCGTGCTGGACAACATGACGGAGGCACGCTCGACCGCGGAGCTGTTCCTGGAGATGCGCCGGCATCCGCGACCGGTCATCGCCGCCGTGCATGGACGCGCGCTGGCGGGCGGCTGCGGCATTGCCACCGCGTGCGACATCATTCTTGCCGCGGAGTCCGCGCAGTTCGGTTATCCGGAAGTAAATATCGGATTTGTTCCGGCGATGGTGATGGCGATCCTGCGGCGCTCGATCTCAGAAAAGGCGGCGTTTGAACTTGTGGTTACGGGCGAGATGATTCCCGCGGCGCGCGCACACCAGCTGGGACTGGTGCATCGCATATTTGCCGATGCCAGCTTTAGGGCTGATGTCGAGGGGTATGTGAGCAAGCTGGCGGCGAAACCGGCGTCAGGCTTGATGCTCAGCAAACGGCTGCTTTATAGCATGGACTCAATGTCATTTGAAGCTGCGCTTGAGTCAGGCGTACAGATCAATGCGATTGCGCGGATGACGGAAGATTGCAGGAAAGGCGTGGAGAGGTTTCTGAAGAAGCCTTAGCAGCGCTCCAGAAGACCTGACCTGTATCAGGCACCGCTTTGGCGGGTGTCGTAACTGGTCCCACTTACGCCCGTTCGTTTAGGGGCGCCGCCCAACCTTAGTATGGCGCAAACTGACTGGGCGTTAGTTCTCATTGGTCGAAAACTAAAAATCATCCGCGCGCCGATTCGCAGAATCAATAACGGGAGTCAATTTCTCCTTCGAGGTGCTCGCATGCAACTCAAGCCATTCCTGCTCGATGCCTGGCTCGATCAGTACGAACACGACATAGAATTCAATCTAGCGGCGAGTACCGGACCGATCTGGACCGTAAACGAAATTCTCGCCCTCGCCGGCGACGAGACGCGTCACCGGTTCCTGAACCACAACCTGGTTTACAGCCGCCCTGCCGGCGCCGACGGTTTACGTGAGGCGATTGCTGAAATGCAGCGTGTCCCCGTAGAGGCCGTCCAAATCGTGACCGGTGCCTCTGAGGCGCTCGTGGTCTTGATGTGGCTGGCCGCCGAGCCCGGGGCGAACGTCATCATCCCCCTGCCTGGATTCCCTACTTTCTCAGCCCTGCCGGAGTCACTTGGCCTGGAAACACGCTTCTATCGCGTGCGCCGCGAGAACGGCTTCCGCATTGACATCGATGAGATCAAGCGCCTTGCCGACGCGAAGACCAAGCTGATCCTGGTTAACAGCCCGCACAACCCAACCGGCTCGACCATCGACGACGAAGAGATGGAAGCGCTGCACGACTTCACCGCCGAGCGCGGAATCCAACTGGTGAGCGACGAGGTCTATCATCCCATCTACCACGGAAAGCAAGCGAAATCGGCGGCGCGCCTGCCGCACGCCACCGTGATCGCCGACCTGTCGAAGGCATTTTCGATTGCCGGGGTGCGCACAGGATGGATCATCGAGCACGACGCTCAGCGCCGCCGGCAATACTGGAACGCGCGAGCCTATTTCTCGATCTCGAACACAACCACGGGAGAAATTCTTTCGGAAATCGCGATCCGCAAGCGTGACATCGTGCTCAGCAGGACCCAGGAAGCCGCCACGAAAAACCTCAAGCTCCTCGAGCGCTTCATGGGGGACCATCGCGACGTACTCGGCTGGATTCCCCCGCAAGGCGGCATGACCGCGTTCCCCTGGTTATTAAGCGGAGAGGCCGACCGCCCCTTCTGCCGGGCCGCCACCGACCGTGGAATCCTGCTGGCTCCCGGCGATTGCTTCGATGCCCCGTCGCATTTCCGGCTGGGTTTTGCCGCCGCCGGAGACAATTTCTCCCAGGCGCTCGACCGCTTTGGGACATTCGTAAAAAGCTGGTCGCCCACAATGGCCGAGGTGTGATGTCACAGCATGACGGAACTTGCTGTGAGGCGATCGACACTATTTGATTATTGCTGTTCCGACGCTCGAGCGCAGCGGAAGAGACCGTCAGCTCTGCAATCGCAAACGCAGGGATAAATGCTCATGCGACTTGCTCGCCTACACTCACCCGCTCTGAGCAGGCTCTGCTCCAGGCACTTGAATGAAGGCCGGCCAACACCGGACAAACCGAGCCCCAACAGCAAAAGGTGCGGCCGCTATTTCGGCGCCATGCGGATAGCGCCATCCAGGCGGATGGTCTCGCCATTGAGCATGTTGTTTTCGATAATGTGCTGAACCAGAGCGGCGAACTCTGGCGGCTTCCCCAGGCGATTGGGGAACGGAACCTGCTGTGCGAGCGAAGCCTGCGCGGCTTCCGGCAGGCCGGCCAGCAGCGGTGTGTGAAAAATTCCGGGCGCAATGGTACAGACGCGGATACCGGAGCGGGCGAGTTCGCGCGCCAGCGGGAGAGTCATACCAACGATGCCGCCCTTTGAGGCCGAGTAGGCAACCTGACCGATCTGGCCTTCGTAGGCAGCGACAGAAGCCGTGGTGATGATGACGCCGCGGCCGCCGTCTTCGTCGGGCTGGTTTGCGGACATGGCGTTGGCGGCGTGGCGAATCGCGTCAAAGGTGCCGATGAGGTTGATCTGGATGGTGCGCACGAATTTTCCCAAATCGTGCATACCGTTTTTACCGAGAAGTTTTTCGGCGATACCGATGCCAGCCGTGGTGATGAGAAAATGCAGGCCGCCCTGTTGCTTGGCTGCGCTTTCAACGGCTGCCGCTACCTGAGCGGCGTCAGTGACGTCAGTCTTAATGAAGCTGACGTTCGCGCCGAGTTCCTGGGCCAGCGCCTTGCCGGCGGATTCATTGATGTCGGCGATGGTAACCTTGGCGCCCTGCGAGGCGAGCATCCGGACTGTGGCGGCCCCGAGCCCGGAAGCGCCCCCGGTGACCAGCGCGCTCTTGCCTTGAATATTCATGAATGATCTCCGATTGTTCTTACCACTGATTCACACTGATAACACTGATCGAAACGTGGCAGGAGAAGCTTTGTCAGTGCCATCAGTGTTGATCATTGGTAAATGATTCACTGTATGCGCTCTATGAGCGTCGCGTTGGCCATGCCGCCGCCTTCGCACATGGTTTGCAATCCGTAGCGACCGCCGCCGCGCTGGAGTTCGTGGACCAGTGTAGCCATCAGGCGGGCGCCACTGGCGCCGAGCGGATGGCCGAGCGCGATAGCGCCGCCATTAACGTTGACACGAGATAGATCTGCTTTCGTCTCGCGCTGCCAGGCCAGCACAACGCTGGCGAAGGCTTCATTGATCTCGATGAGGTCGATGTCTTCGAACTTTAGATCGGCGCGATCGAGAATCTTGCTGGTAGCTGGGATCGGCGCACCAAGCATGAGGACGGGGTCCTCGGCGGCGAGAGCGAATTCGACAAAGCGGGCCATCGGCCGGAAGCCAAGCTGTTCCGCGCGGGAGCGCTCCATGATCAGCACGGCTGCGGCGCCGTCAGTAATTTGCGAGGAGTTTGCGGCGGTGACAACGCCATCGGGTTTGAAGACGGTTTTGAGTGTGGCCATTCTCTCCAGTGTTGTATCGGAGCGGATACCCTCGTCGCGGGAGACGGTCACCTTCCCCAGTTCGGTTTCGATTTCGAGGGGAAGAATTTCGCGGCAAAAACGGCCTTGGTCGGTGGCGCGGGCGGCGCGGCGATGGCTTTCAAGACTGTATTGGTCCAGACAGTCGCGCGTCAGCTTGTAGCGTTCAGCCAGCATCTCCGCACTGATGCCCTGATTGAAGTGGACGTTGTGGTAGCGATGCGTCATCGCGGGGCCAAAGGGCTTGCCCGGGCCGTTGGCGGCAGAAGCGCCCATGGGAACGCGCGTCATAGATTCGACGCCGCAGGCGATGGCGACATCATAACTGCCGGAGAGCACGCCCTGGGCGGCGAAATGAATAGCCTGCTGGCTGGAGCCGCATTGGCGGTCGACGGTGGTGCCGGGGACGGACTCCGGGAATCCGGCAGCCATTACGGCGTTGCGAGCGACGTTGAGAGATTGCTCTCCCACCTGCATCACACAGCCGGCGATCACGTCGTCGATCGTCGCGGGGTCAAGTTTGTTGCGCGCGACCAAGCCACGCAGGGTGAAGGCGAGAAGATCGACGGGATGCCAGGACTTCAGCATGCCGTCGCGACGGCCGAGAGGGGTGCGGACGGCGTCGATAATTACTGCTTGCCTCATTTTTTGTCGCTTCGCTCCAAACCGCTTTTACAGCTTATTTAACTCTAAACTCTTCTGCCCATCGGCAGGTGGCTCGGCGCGTGGTCGGCCTCGCCACCCAGCAAGCGTCGAAAGTCAGGCAGCGACGCTGGCTTTCTGGTCGAAGTCGGCGAAACCTTTGCCTTCCTCGGCCAGGCGACGGAGCAGAGGCGCGGGCTCCCAGAGCTCGCCATGCTGCGCGTGGAATTCATTGATCCGCGCGAGTACGTTCTTCAAACCCACTGTATCGGCGTACCACATTGGCCCGCCGCGATAAGCGGGAAAGCCGTAGCCATTCAAATAGATTATGTCTATATCCAAAGCCCGGAGCGCAAATCCCTCCTGGAGGATCCGAGCGCCTTCGTTGACAAGCGCATAAACCAGGCGATCGACAATCTCTTCTTGCGAAATCCGGCGCTGCTGGATGCCGGCCTCAGCAGCGGCCTGCGCCACCAGCCGCGCGACCTCCGGATCAGGAATGGCGCGACGATTCTCGTCATACTTGTACCAGCCCGCGCCGGTTTTCTGGCCGTAACGGCCCATCTCGCAGAGGCGATCTTCCGCCAGCGACTGACGCACTCCGGGTTTCTCCAGGTGCTTATACTCTTTGCGAATCCGCCAGCCAACATCGAGCCCAGCGAGATCCCCCACCGCCAGCGGGCCCATGGCCATGCCCCACTCGTACATCGCCTGATCGACCGCCGGCACGCTCGCGCCTTCTTCCACCAGGAACTGCGCCTCACGCCGATAGGGATGGAACATCCGGTTGCCGACAAATCCCCGGCAGTTGCCCACCAGCACCCCGATCTTGCCGATCCTCTTCGATAGTTGCATGCATGTGGCAATCACCTCTTTGCCCGTGGCCTTGCCGCGCACGATCTCCAGCAAGCGCATCACGTTCGCGGGCGAGAAGAAGTGCGTGCCAATCACCGCTTCCGGCCGCGACGTCGCCTGGGCAATCTCATCAATGTTCAAGGTCGAGGTGTTCGACGCCAGGATCGCGCCCGGCTTACAGATTTTGTCCAGCTCGCCGAATACCTGCTTCTTCAGCGCCATGCCTTCAAAGACCGCTTCAATCACCATGTCGGCCTCGCTGAAACCGTCATAGGTGAGCGTGGGCCGTATCAGCTTCATGCGATCGTCCATCTGCTGCTGCGTGAGGCGGCCTTTCTTCATCGTATTCTCGTAGTTCTTGCGGATCGTGTTGATGCCGCGATCCAGCGCCGCCTGGTCCGTTTCTTTGAGCAGCACCGGGATGCCGGCGTTGGCAAAGTTCATCGCGATCCCGCCACCCATCGTTCCCGCTCCGATCACCGCCGCACTCTTCACCGGGATGACCGGCGTTTCCTTCGGCACGTCAGGGATCTTCGCCACCTCGCGCTCGCCAAAGAAGACATGAATCAGCGCTTTCGACTGGTCAGAGAACAGGCACTCGGTAAAACGCTTGCGCTCGGCTTCCACGCCTTCATCGAATGGGAGTTTCGTCGCGGCTTCCACGGCGTCAATCGCCGCCAGCGGCGCCATCAGGCCGCGGCCTTTTTTCTTCGCGGCATCGCGCGCCGCGGCAAAGATCGCGGCGTTCTGCTCCGGCGTGCCCAGTTTTTCGTTGCGCTCGCGCGTCTTCGGCGCAGGCTTGCCGGCCACCTCGCGGGCAAAGGCTACGGCGCCCTTGAGCAGGTCGCCCTCAATCAGGCGGTCAACAATTCCCGCCGCCAGCGCGTCTTTGGCTTTCACCGGATTGCCGTCCGCGCACATCTCCACGGCTTTGGCCACGCCGGCCAGCCGCGGCAGCCGCTGCGTTCCCGCCGCGCCGGGAATAAGCCCCAGCTTCACCTCAGGCTGACCCACCTGCGCATCCGGCGACGCCACACGATAATGCCCCGCCATCGCCAGCTCCAGCCCGCCGCCAAACGCCGTGCCGTGGATGGCCATCACCACCGGCCGAGTGGAATCTTCAATGCGCCTGAGCAGCGGCACAAAGGCCACGCCGCGCTGCGTTTTTCCCGAGGTGATCTTGCCGAACTCCTTGATGTCGGCGCCCGCCACGAAGGTCTTTCCTGCGCCGATCACCACCGCCGCCTTCACCGACGGATCGTTGCCAATCTGCTCAATCGCCTCGGCAATGCCCTCAGGCACGCCCGGGCTCAGCGCATTCACAGGAGGATTGTTGACGGTGATGATGGCGATATCGTTGTCTTTTGTCAGGTGGACCAGATCACTCATGGGAGGCTCTCTTTGTGCGGCGATTAACGAACGGGTAAGTTTAGTGAATGGCGGTTCAGTGGGTCAACCCATTGCATGGGCCACTTGACCGCGATGCTAGGATTGAGAGCGAACGTGCTTGAAATCGTAAAAATTCTTGTGGCACTGTTGGGTGGAGGCCTTGCAGGCGCGATCGCCAATGAGTGGTTTAGACGGCGCGGTGGTCGGGTTCAGAAGATCCCTCTCATTGAAAGGGTTAATCGAATTGTCAGGCCCCAACTCCACGGGATTACTCTAGCGCGGATTACGGAGGCCTCGGGTGACGGGGCTGCCTCCCAATTGGAGGCGATTACTAATCTTCGCGAGTACCAGCTAACTCTTAGAAATACTTCTACGGTTCATCTCCAAGACGCCGAAATCCAGTTTGAGTTCCCAGCCGAAGATTCTCAAGCTTGGGCATCTCGGCCTGCTCTAAGTAAGACAGCGCTGATTAGAATCGACACGGTTCCCATCGACCCGTGGAAAAAGGCGTTTAGGTGGAAAATTCCGCACTTACCGTCGGGGGATTCTGTCGAATTTACTTTCCAGTCGGTAAACCCGCCGTCACGATCTTATGAAGTCTCTTTATACAAGACTGAGAGGGTGATAATCGAGAAGGTAATCGGCGAACCTCGCCCAAATCAGGATGAACGAAAACGGTTCCTGAAGGTTGCGTTGCTATCTGCTGGCATCGCGGCGATAGCTGGCGTGGCCTTCGATATGGCGTCGAGAAGCCCACACAAGATTACCAACAAAATCACGGATAACGGATGCGAATTGAGCGTCACCTCCTACATAGAAAGCGCCCGCATAAGCGGAATCGGAGATCCCGCACCACCACCGAGTGCTATCGATAGGTTTCTAAATGTCGGGAATCAGAATTGCATAATCCAGTCTTCTGAGCTTGGACTCAAAGATTCGGTTAGTCTTGCTCCAGGACAAATGATTGAAAGAACGCGCTTTGTGGACGACGAAGTTTCAGCGCGTGTGGAATTATCCTTCGGTACTACAAAGGACAATCTCAAGAAGGAGATGGTGCGAGTTTACATTGAGAAATAGCTGCCAGTGATGGGGTCAAGAAGTCCAGCCCTCACGCCATTGGGTGATCCGAAAGTTGTGTAGGGGCACAGCTAAGACCTACGCCGGCCCAAGCCTCGCGATCGGCGAATCGGCGAGAGTCTTCATCGCACCTTTCAGCTCCACCACCTCCAGCGGACACTCCTCCCAGTTATGGCTCCAGCACACAATCAAATGACACTTCGCCGGATCGTGCATATGGGTTAGAAAATTCCGGCTTTCATACTCCAACTCAATCCATACGCGCTGCCAGCGTCCTGGCTCTATTTCCCGATATGCCTCACAATCCGGAAACCCGGTCTGAACTCGGATCACGGCAAAACCCATCTTTCTTGCCACGGCTCCAAATAGAAACAGCACGCCTTGCTCGTTCGTCGGTTCCATCATCAGGTGCGCATCGGTCATCGGCGCGCCGTAGAGGGGCTCATCCAGTCGGATCTTCGCCGTGAAAAGCGCCTCACTCCTGCTCATCGAGATCCTGGCGTTCGCCGCTTCCTCCTCCAGATGGTTCGCCACCACCTCCATGACGTCGTTCCATTCGCTTTCCATATCTTGCTGCTGCGCATAATGCAGGAATCCCCCAGGCACGTTCCGCCAGCTGCCGAATTGCCGGGTCAGTGGCTTTACGCTGTGCTTCCCGTGCATCTTGTGCTCCATCACTGATGGCACCTTCCCCAGTCGTCGTACCACCCAAGCCCAGTCCGTAAATAGCGATCTCAAATCCAGGCCATAACCTTGCCCAACATGCTCTAAACCAGCCGCGATGAGGGCCGCCTTATAGGAGCCAAACGCCGCTCTTACGTCGTATCGATTGATTTCAGCCGTCTTTACCAGTTCGTCCAGCGTGGGAACGCGGCCCAGTTCGTCGCTCGCCTGTTTGATCGCAGCAATCACTCTTTCTGGTCTAGTCATTTCTTCTTTCTCCGTAAATGAAAAAAGCCACCCGCTGGGTGGCTCCTGTCTCTGATTTTTTCTTGGCTAATTGCTAAGTGCTAATTGCTAATTGCTAAAGGCTGGCGGCCTCTGGCCGCCACTGACACACTTCAGCTGTAAGCATTTCTTGGGTCAAGGCAGGCGTACGATGACAAACTCCGCGGACCTTTGACAGGTTGCTGGCCGTTCGGAGCCTTTGCCTTTTAGCTAAGAACCAACTACTAAGTACTAAAGGGCTGCCGTGCTCCCCGACGCCGCTCTCGGTCTTGCCAGTATGAAGAATAGGCGAAAATGGGTCTAAAACTCAAGCGCGAAATAGTACATCTTGACAAACCCACCCTGCGGTCGACGTGTGCTTTTTAGGGTGGAAGAGCGGCCCTTCAGGGCCGCGTAGCAATGCGCTATGTTTCTGAAGGACTTTAGCCCATGCGCGGGCACGCCCGCCGCTCCTGGCGTTCGCGTCGCCCCTGCCCGCCAAAAAAGGAGGCACCCAGCGCTAACGCGCCTGGGTGCCGTGGTTCCCCCACGCTTGCACGACATCCAAAGGGCGGGTGTAAGTTTCCGGATCAAGCCCGACGGTGACGCTACTCTTGCGATCGCGCTAATCCCTGCGACTAAGCGAGCGCCGTAGGCGCGTAAGAGGTTAGCCCACCCTGAAGGCGAGCACACGCGAGCCGGGAAGGGTGGGTAGGCTGGAAAAACAGACGAGCCCCGGAGGGGCGGCACAAGCCATTGGATGAAGTTCGTTCGAAGAAAGGCGTCTGTGCGAGAATACGAAAGGTTTTTGGGGAGAAATTAAGAACGTGAGTTACTCAGAGCTGTTGCAAGGGTTGGGGTTCAGACTCGACCCCTTTGCTAAGACCAATGCTGACGAAGAAGAGCTGCTAAAGAGCTATTTCATAGAACCGCCTTTTTTCAAAGCCGTCTACGGCGACTTATCGACACCCAAATCTGCTGTGGTTTTTGCGCCGCGTGGCGGAGGAAAAACGGCTCTAAAGAGAATGTTGGAAGTCGCCAGTTTAAGCGATGGGTTCATGTGCGTTACTTATAATCAATTCCCAGTCGCTGGCTATAAGTTGGACAAGATCGATCTCGAATACCATCTCCGCAACATTGCACGTTTGCTGCTTGTAGCGGTAATCAGCACAACCGCTGAGAAAGGTGTCGAGCATTTTACGTCGGATTCTCGACATTTGTTGTTTTTAATGACAAAGGAGTATTTGTCAGATATTGACACTACGGAATTGAAGGCCGCGATTTCCTCGGTTCAAAAACTTATCAGACAAAGCAAAGGAATGGTGGAACAAATTCACTGGCCCTATCGGAGTTGTGATCAACGCATTATTAGCGAAGATCGGATTGGGGAGCGCAGAACTCGACAAATTTTCCGCTGCGCGTGGCAAACTGGGGCAGAGACAGGATCAAATCCGGATTCTTGGCGAATTCGCAATCGCCTTGGGATTCAAGTGTGTGTATGTTCTGATCGATAAAATAGACGAGAACTCCTTGACTGGCCTAGCGAGCACATCTTTTCGGTTCATTGCGCCATTGGCATCAGATCTGCAAGTTCTCGAGCTTCCTAATTTTGGTTTCAAATTCTTTCTGTGGGATTTGCTCCAGGGCGAATATCGATCGGTTGCTCGCCCTGATCGCGTGAAATACTACAGTCTTAATTGGAGCGTAAGCCAACTGAGAGAAATGCTGAGCCGACGACTGCTGGCTCACAGCGATGACAGGGTCACGAGCCTGGCGGCCATTTCTGCAGCAAACGTACCAAAGAACATTGATGAAGTTGTTGCGCTTTTTAGCCAAGGATCACCACGAAATGCAATTCGTCTTTGCAAGGAGGTATTGGACCAGCAGAGCGAAATAGATTCTTCGGCGAAAGTGATTTCTCTGGACGCAATCGTAAAGGGCTTCGAGGTGTTCGCGAAAAACTATACAAACGAAATTCTGGACGAAGGCATAATCAGAGATTTGCAAAAAATCCGGCGCGCTGATTTCACAGTCAAATATGTTTACGCAGATGTCTTCAAATTTACCCAACAAGCCGGTGTTAACAAGGTTCGATTGTGGGTAGATGCCGGGGTCGTGGAGCAGATAGGTGTCATTCAAGAAACCAAAGGCGCCCGCTCAAGTAATCACTACGGACTAAGCAACCTGCTTGTGCTGAAGAGTATATTCCCGGAACTTACAGTTTTTGGACTTATGGATTCAAAGGTCCGCATGTGCGGCTGCGGGCAGGTCGTCATCCGCGATTGGGATCGAAGCGCCGGCCACTCTTGCCAAAACTGCCAACGCCCTGTGGGTCCTACAGTCGCCGCTGCCACGGAAGCTCTACTGCCGTTCCCACAACAAAACTAACGTAATCAGCCGGGTGCCCCACCCTTTCGGGCCTTTTCGAAAGGGTGGGATTCCCGCAACCTACACCTTCGTCTTTCTGCTGGCGGGCGGCACAATGCCGTTCATCCGCAGGTACTCCACCAGTTGTCCGTAGTGGTCATAAGTATGGACCATGTCCTCGATCGCCAGACCGAGGCGTGTGGCTGTGCCCTCCGGCCACGGCGAGAGCCACGGCGTGGAAACAGGCGTGTTCGTGTCATCGATCGCCGCAGCAGCGCGATGCATGTAGGCGAACGAGTCTTTGAGATAGGCGAGTAGCTCCGCCTTGGTGCGGACCTTCATTGATCCGCTCTCCGCCGTACCAACGTCGACGGGAGGTTTCTCGCCCAGGATGGCGGCGCCCAACATGTAGTTGTCGGCGGCGATATGCCGGACCTGCGCGGCAAAGCTGCGCACGCCCTTGAACTCGCCGTTGACCGGGGTAAATTCGTACTTGTCGGCCGGCATGGCCTCGGCGGCGCTGACTACCTCACGTTCCTGGAACGTGAGGATGAATTCGACAATCTGCGTATTGCTGCGATGCCCCTGAGCGTTGGCAACAGGGTTCGCTGCAAGACACACCACTACTGCAAAAATCAAATGTTTGATTCTCATGAAATGCTCCTTAAACGATTGGCAAAAAACACACGTTGTGCGGGCAGACACACATCAACCCGCAAGCAGGCAATTGCCGTCTGTTCAGGAGCGAGGAGGGCCGCGGTCAGTCTCAGATGGACCGACCGAGGAGACAATGATCACCGCGTCGCCGATGCGCATAGCCTTCACCGATTGCGGCTGTGGCGCGGAGAACGAGACCGCGACGGGTTGCGCGGTGGAAAACTGGGTAAATGTACGAAAGCCACACCGTGGCGGCGCTGCTGAGATGATTGTGCTGCAATCTGCCGTTTTGAGATCGCTGCCGGTGGACTTCACGGACGAATGCCGCTTGCACTCATTCGGCCGATGCAGACCTTCTTTACAGAGCACGGCTGTTCCGCTACCAAACCCAGCTACACACGCCGAAGCGAGAGCGGTAAAGACGGTTAAGAGCAGCCCGGCTGTGACGGCTCGTCTCATACCTGAATGTTAGACGTTTTAGACAGGGAAGGTGTTAATGGTATTTTTTATCAGCTCTGCCGGACCTGCCGGCTCGGGTGCCCCATCTGCATTTTTTGGGAAAGCGCGAGATACCTATTCCCCTGTCTCTCTTCCATCTGAAAGTGATAGCCTTCTCACCTGAAAATCATCATGAAGAAACTGCTCGTTCTTGGTTTCGTCGCGTTCGCCTTACTCTCCTCGGCGCAAGCACCATCGCGCTCCGAGGCTCCGCTCTTTTCCGCCGACGAACTCTCCATCATCCACACGCTTTCTCCGCTTCCCGCGCTTCCCGCCGATCCCACCAACAAATACGCTGACTCGCCCGCGGCGGCGCTGCTGGGACAAAAACTGTTCTTCGAACCGCGGCTATCGGGGCCGATCCAGGCGGGCACGCGCCAGGAAGGCCAGCTGGGCGACATCGGCGACAAGGGAAAGATTGCCTGCCGCAACTGTCATATGCCGGAGTCGAAGTGGTTGTTTGATATTCGCTCCTGCGTTCATTCACAAGACGTTCATTCGCAAAATCAGGGCGGTGCACTTCCCAACGCCACGGCGGTGGGCTCGCAATGGATGTCACGCAACGCCAGCAGCGTGGTGAACACGGTCTTTTACGTCAACAAATCCGGCGCCCACTGGCGCGAGAATGACGGCTATGCCGATTCCGAATGGTTTGACGCGCAGAGCGAGCCCGAAGGTCCGATGGTGCAGAACGGATCGCGCTTGCAGCTGGCGCACGTGATCTTTGAGCACTATCGGCGGGAGTACAACCGCGCCTTCCCCGAGTGGCCGCTGAATGACGCAACCGGGCTGGCCGATTACAAACGCTTTCCTGCCACCGGGTCGCCATACACGGATGAGCCCAACTGGCGCAAGCTCTCGCCCGCTGACAAGGAGATTGTCAACCGCATTCTGGCCAACTATGGCAAGGCAATGGAAGCGTATCTGCGCAAGCTGGTGAGCCGCAACGCGCCGTTTGACCGCTTCGTGGCCGGCAAGCAGGACGCGATCAGCGCCGACGCCAAGCAGGGATTGAAGCTCTTTATCGGCAAGGCCGGCTGCGTGCGCTGCCACAACGGGCCAAGCTTTTCTGACGACGACTTCCACGTGATTGGCCTGGCGATTGACGTGAAGCTCTCGCCGCATGCCGACCCCTCAGAGCCGGGACGCGCGGCCAACCAGGGGCTGATCTGCGATCCGAAAGTTGCCGGCGGCGACTTCAACGTGAACGGCCATTTCAGCGATGATCCGGCGACAAAGCGCGATGGCGACTTCTGCCAGCAGAAGATTGCGGTTGGACTGTGGCGCACCAAGAGCCTGCGGCAGGTAGCAGAGACCGCGCCATACTTCCGCGACGGCCAGGCCGCTACGCTCGACGATGTGATCAACTTTTACGATCGCGGCGGCGATCCGGATGGCTTCCTGGGCGGCCCTAAGGAGATTCAACCGCTGAACCTGTCAGCCGAAGAGAAGCGGCAGCTGAAAGAATTTCTGAAGACGCTGACCGGTGATCCCGTGCCGGCAAAGTACTTGAGGGACCTGCACAACCGCTAAAACTCACCACTGATGAACGCTGATAACACTGATCTGAAATAGGTTTTCATAAATCTTCCTAACGGGCAGTTTCGCCGTCAGCGACGAAAACGTTTTGTCGCGCCAGAATTTTCTTGGATCTACGTTCTGACCAGTGTCATCAGTGCGGATCAGTGGTCTGTTTTTGTATTTGCTAAATACCAATTACTAACTACTGCCTCTTAGTATTTCCACGAATTATCCGCGCCCTTGGGCGCATTCACCGTGATGTGGTTTGCCATGGTGCGAAGCAGCTCGGCCTGGTTCAGCGGCGTCCAGCCGTGGCCTTTCATGGGGCGTCCGTATTCCACCGATCCCCCGTACGGCGGGTTGGCGGTGCGTAGAAAGTCTTCCAGCCGGTACACGGCCAGGTTCAGATAGAAGTTGTCCATGTCGCCGCAATAAAGGTGGATCTTACCCACGAGTTTCGGCCCGATTGTCGCCCAGTTCTGTTGCAGGTAGTAGCGGAGGTCGAACCCTTGATCGCGCATGTACAGCGCCACCGAGGTATCGATCTTGCCCGTGGTCTTGTCCCACAGCGGCTTGGGATATCCGTCGGCGCCGACGGGACCGTATACCGCTTCCCAAGCTTCAAACTGCTGGCCGGAGCGCCCATGCGAACCCAGCACCTCTTCCAGTTGCGACATCTGCCGCATGGTTACATCCACCTGTCCTTCCGGCGTGCGCGACATCGGCCGCTCCGGGATTGGCGGATCATAGTTCGGCGCCAGGAACGCGTTCACGTCGTTATAGATGTCGACCATCTGGTAACGGCTGAAGTCCACCGGATCAGGAAAGAAAGTCCACGTGCCGCCGAAGAACTCGGGATGAAAAACCTGCAGGGCCAGCGATTCCCATCCGCCGGTCGAGCCGCCGCTCAGCACCCGCGCGTAGGGCTCGCGAATGATGCGGAAATGCTCGTCCAGGTACGGAATCAGCTCGTTCATGATCGCGTCGCCGTAAGGGCCGTTGTTAGCTGAGTTGACCGCGTATGAATCGTCAAAATAGACCGTAGGATGCTGGAAGGTGACCACGATCATTCGCGGGAAGCCCGCTCCGGTCCAGCGCTTGTACAGCTCCGGACCAGTAATGCGCCCCGGCCGGGGCTGCATCGCCGCCGGCGACTCTTCGGTGGAAAAGCCCAGCGGCGCCAACAGGCTGAAGTGGCCCTGCTCGTACAGCACCGGATAATGCGCGTTCGGATGCGCATCATAGCCTTCCGGCAGAAGAACTGTTGCGCCCAGATAGATGGGTTGTCCCCAGAATTGGGTGAGCAGCTTGCTCTGGATCTTGATGTGCTTCACATAAGCCGTATCGCCGGGCGGCAGCGGGGTAGGGATCGTGTGGTCAAGGTTCAGCCGGATCTCATATCCCGTCAGCGGATCCAGGTGGAAGTGCCCAACATCGGAATACAGATTTCCCGGCGATTTATTGAACTGCTGTCCTTCCCAATGGTCCAAATGGGCGAAGATCGTATTCCCGTCAGCGCGTTGAAACCGCGTGTAGACGTTGAATAGGGCTTGAACGTAGTAGTCACCGGCGGGCAGCTCGCGCACCGATTTAAGCGGAAATCCCAGAGTCAGGGCATCGATGCTGGCAGTTTGTCCCGCTGCCAGCCCGGGCACGTCCATGCCCAGCAACTCCGTCCGCGAATGCCATCCCCCTACCTGTAATCGGGGTTCGGGATCACCCGCCCGCGCAATGATAATAAAGACCCGTCCGGTGATCGGCTCTCTCTGGCTTGCCGGCAATGTGACTTTGAACGTGATGCTGGAAGCGCCAGCGGGCTGAATGGCAAAGCTAAGAATTGCACAGACGATCGCGAACTTGATCCAACGCAGGGGATGAGTCATGGTTTCTCCGGAAACTGATGAAAGTATACGGTGTGTAAAGAATTTCCGGGAAGGGTGAGAACCGCGTTGTGCACCCGCTTGCACACATTCCAGCCATGGACATGGCCAATTTCTTGCTGGATTCTAGCAATTCGCTTCCAATGCTGACGTTATAATGTGCAGACCGGGGTGCCCTATTCGCAAGCTTTTTCACTTTGACTCTCCACGCGAACGCTATAAGTGTGACGCCGCCATCGTCTGGTGCTTCGACAATCGCTTTGAGATGGCGCTGCGCAAACTGATCAAGCGTTTGAATGTGACCTATTTCGATCCTATCCGCGTGGCCGGTGGCGCCAAGTGCCTGGCCGGCGATGATAGCGAGGCCGATCGTCAGTTCGTTCTTGAGCAGCTAAGAAAATCGGTCCAGCTGCACCAGACGGATACCGTGCTCCTGATGCTCCACTCCGATTGCGGCGCTTACGGCGGCCTCGCCGCCTTCGACAATGACGCCGCTCGCGAAGCCGAGAATCATCGCCAGGACCTGCATCGCGCCGTCGATTTCCTGCAGGCAAATCTGCCGCAGCTCAATGTTTTTGGCTACTTTGTCGATTTTGAAGGGGTTTGGGAAGCGCTCAACAGCCGCGCTCGCGAGCTTACGGCTTGAGGTTCTGGGAAGGAATATGTTTCACGGTGTTCATGGCGACTATCGTTGGCTGGAAACCCCCGCGCATGAAATCTACGACGTACTCCACCTTTGTCCTGCGGTAGCCGCCAATAAACATATCGTGATCACCTCGTTTGACTCGGGTCCGTTGCAGCCGACACCCGAAGAGCTGCGCCGCGGCTGGCGCGTTGATGGCCGCTCCGTGCACATCCCCGTCGGCGAAAACGTCTCCGCCATTCCATTTGAGATCTTTGACGAGTGGTACATCTTCGCTTCCGACTCTCCACAGATGGACTACAGGGTTTTTGTGAAGTATGAATGGTTCACCCTTGGACCGGCGCAGGCCGCCTATACCCGCGCCGGCAGCGCCTTCGATCTCAAGCGCATGCAGCGCTGGTTTTGGCGGGAGCTCGAACGGCTGAACCCTGAGACTTATCTTGCTCACGGCAGCCGCCTCAAGTTTGTCACTCGCGAACCGGAGCTCTTCCATCGCGTGCTGCGCGGTCTGACCGCGTTGGCCAAATTCCGCGCCAAGTCCGCCCAGGCACCAGCCTGATGCACCATCGTCACGTCTGCGGCTGTATCCTCGCCTTGTTGTCATCAGAATTCACGGTAATATTCAACGGTTATGTACTCATTTTGGATGGTCTTAGGTGGCGTGTGCCTGGTTTTTAGCGGCTTGGCGCAGCAAACTTTTCCCTCGCCTCCTGCTGTGAATGAAGCCAGGGCAAAATTGCACAGTGAACTACGATCGTTGGCGAAATTGGCTCAAAAAATAGCTGACGCGGCTACTGACGAAGAGAAGGCGAGGGACTGGCTGGAGTTGAATCGGCAGGCAAGGAAGTTCGGCCAGGAAATGAACGCAGCCTTTCCTGAGACTAGCATCCAGGGCGACAAAATTTCGCCAGTCGAGGCACTGAAATTAGCTCAGACCGCGACGTCCTACGGCGTCCGCGTTGATTTCTGCGAGCCAGGCGCAAATTGGGCGGCGGACAATCAAGGCTACTTCAAGTATCTCGAGCTATGGCCGCGGGGTCCTGAGGCTGATGAGGCCACCTGGATGGGACCAGTGGGGAATGGATCTTTTTGCGGTGATTCCGAAGGTTCCGCCGAGGAACTCAAAGAGTTCATCGCGCAACGTAAGCTATTCCTTGCAAAACTTTCCCGCCAGCCGTTTCGCTGCGCAGGCAAGAAATAATATTACGGAAGCGCAAGTGCAACTTGAAGAGGTGCTCAAATCTGGCCGCTAAGTACGAATCCCCATCAAGGCAGACCGAACACCCAATTTCAATTTCCAGTCCACGAACGCTATACTGACCCCATAGTCCCAAACCATGGCCAACATACTTTACGGCGTGAACGGTGAGGGTTCAGGCCACTCCACTCGCGCCAAGGAAGTCATCCGGCATTTACAACGTCAGGGCCACGCCGTCCACGTGGTCTCATTTGACCGTGGCCTGCGCAACCTGAGCGAGAGTTTTCCGGTCACGGAAATCTTCGGGCTTCGCCTCACCTACATCAATAATCGCGTGCGCTATAAGCGGACGCTGGCCAGCAACCTGATCAAGGCGCCCCGTGCCGCGCGCAGCCTGAAACAACTGGTCCGCCTGATCGAGGACAAAAGCATCGATCTGGTCATCACCGACTTTGAGCCGCTTACCTGTCACGCCGGTCATCGCAAACGCCTGCCGGTGATCGCTATCGATAATCAGCACGCCATTACCAACACCCGCGTCTCGCTTCCGCGCGGTTATCGCCGCGATGTAGCCACCGTCAAGCTGGTCACGCGCATGATGACCCCGTGGGCCGATGCCTATTTTGTGCTTTCTTTTTTCCCCGCCGCAGCCACAAAGCGCAATACCTTTGTCTTTCCGCCCATCGTCCGCCAGGAGGTTCTCTCCACCACTCCGCGGAGCGGCGACTATGCCCTGGTCTATGTAACTTCGCCGGCCAAAGATCTGGCCGCGCTGCTCAAACAGGTGCGCTACAAATTCATCGCGTATGGTTTTGGCCTGGAAGGCCAGCAGGGCAACGTCCTCTTCAAAAAGCCCAGCATGGATGGCTTCCTGCGCGACCTCGCCGGTGCCGCGGCCGTCATTGCCAACGCCGGCTTCTCCCTCGTGAGCGAAGCTCTGTACCTGGGCAAACCCTACCTCGCCGTTCCGGTAAGCCGTCAATTTGAACAGACCTTCAATGCCTATTACGTCGACAAAATGGGCTATGGCGCGTTCTGGGAAAAGCTGAGCAAAGAGAAAGTAGAATCGTTTCTCTTCAACCTCCCGCAGTACACGGAAGCTTTGCGCTCCTATCCGCGCAGCGGCAACCATGCTTTGCTCGCCACGATGGACGAACTGATCGCTCAGTTAACCAGGGGCAAAGCCAGAGGCGGCGATGTCTGAACCGCCAGCGCATACGGGACGCAAAGACGAACCCCCTGGGTCAGAGATCGCGGCCGAGCCGATCGCGTTTTTTGAAGTAGCGATTGTCATCAGCCTGGCCATATCCGTTCTTTGCCTGTTCGTCTTCGTCTGGCTGGGCCGCGAGATGCGCGCCGGCGACACGCTCCGCTTTGACGAGACCATCCGCAACTGGGTGCACCAGTTCGCCACGCCCGGCTTCACCACCTTGATGAAGATCGTCTCCATGATGGGAGCCCAGGTTCTGGCCGTAGAACTTCTGATCGCCTTCGTGGTCTTCGCCCGGCTCCGATGGAAGCGCGCCGGATTCTGGCTGGCCATCGCCATGGCTGGAGCCCTCATTCTCGAGGTGTCATTGAAATATGCCTACCATCGCATCCGGCCGCAGGCTTACTTCGTCCCCGAACCCGCATCGTACAGCTTCCCCAGCGGACACGCGCTGACCTCGTTCTGTTTTTACGCTGTGATGGCCGGCCTGATTACCGACCGAATCAAATCGCTGCCCTGGCGGATCGCCTTATGGACCGTCGCCGCCCTGCTCGTGATCTCCATCGGCCTTTCCCGCATTTATCTCGGCGTCCACTATCCCAGCGACGTGCTCGCCGGATACCTCGCAGCCACGGTCTGGGTGGGCACCATCATCGTGCTCGATCACGTGCGCAAAGTGCGGAAAAGCTCGAAGCCGAGTCTTGCAGAATAGACATCCCCAACAAATGGTCGCGGATTGAGTTCACCTCACGAATCGTCATCCCGACGGCCGTTAAGCGAACGCGCGCCGTCTTCAGCGCGTGAGTAGGACGGAGGGACCTTGTGGTCGGCTTGTTGAAATCGGCGTGTGGCAGAAGATAAAAGCGCAAGGATTAAAAACCCCTGAAATCTTTCTCCTTGACAGCTTAGGAGAGGCGGCGCTACACTCCTAATGATCTTAGGAGGGCGGCATGTCCGACCAGGCCCAGATCCTTCCCGGTACCCTCGATCTTCTAATCCTCAAGGCCGTTTCTCTCGGCCCATTGCATGGCTACGGCGTGCTTCTGCGCATCGGGCAAATTTCCGGCCAGGCGCTGCTGATTGAGCAGGGAGCGCTCTATCCGGCGTTGTTCCGCCTGGTCCGTCAGGGTCTGCTGAAAGCCAGTTGGGGAACATCAGAGAACAATCGTCGCGCCAAGTTCTACGAGCTCACCGCCGCCGGACGCAGGCGGCTGCGCGAAGAACTTGCAGGCTGGAACCGTCTGGCTGCTGCCATGGGATCTGCGCTTGCCGCCGAACCGGAGGAAGTATGAAACTTCTGGCCTATTTTCGTTCGCTTGCTGCCAAATTTTTACGCCGTCCTCAAGCTGAAGACGACATTGAAGAGGAGATGCGTGCGCATGTCCAGAACCGCGCTGACGACCTGGAACGTTCCGGCCTGGATCGGGCCGAAGCCGAACGCCAGGCGCACATCGAATTCGGCGGCCATGGTCGCTACAAGGAAGAAAGCTACAAGGCGCTCGGCGGCAACTTTATCTCCACCGTGGGGCAGGATGTCCGCTACAGCCTGCGCATGTTGCGCAAGTCGCCGGGATTCACCGCCACTGCCGTTCTGACCCTCGCCATGGCCATCGGCGCGAATGCAGTGGTCTTCGGTGTGTTGAATGTGCTGATCCTTCACCCGCTCCACGTGCCTCATCCGGAGAGCCTCTACGCGATTCAGCATTCCAATGAACCTTCTTCGTATGAGTCTTATCCTGACTATCTCGATATTCGCGATCATAACCATACCTTTGAAGACCTGGCGGCCTACGGCGCTACCATGGCTGGACTCGATGCAGGTGAAAAAAATCCAACCCGCGTGTGGCTGGAAGAAGCCAGCGGAAATTATTTTGATGCCTTGGGTATTGAGCCGGTTCTCGGCCGCGTCTTTCACGCCTCGGATGAGCATGGCGCGAACAGCGCTCCCTACATTGTGCTTGCCTATTCGTTCTGGCACAGCCACTTTGATGACGATCGCAATATCGTGGGCCGCACCGTTCTGTTGGATAAACACCCTTTCACCGTCATCGGTGTCACGCCGCCTGATTTTCATGGCACGCTGATGTTCTTCAATCCCCAGGGGTTCATTCCCTTCGTGGACCGCGAGCTGATTGATGGCGAGAATGATCTGAACGCGCGCGGCAAGCTGACCGTCTTTATGACCATGGGTCATCTGAAGCCCGGTGTTTCTCAGGCCCAGGCCGTCGCCGATCTCAATTCTGTCGGTACATGGCTGGGAAAAACTTATCCCAAAGACGCCGGCCAAAGAACCTTTACCCTTGCCCGGCCCAGTCTCTACGGCGATTATCTTGGCCGGCCGGTGAAAGCATTTATGACCGGACTGATGCTGCTTGCAGGTCTCATCCTGCTGGCGGCCTGCGCGAACCTGGGCAGCCTGTTTGCCGCGCGCGCCGCGGACCGCTCCCGCGAAGTTGCTCTGCGGCTTGCCATTGGCGCCAGCCGCCTGCGAATTCTACGCCAGCTGTTTACGGAAGCCGTGCTGATCTCTCTCATCGGTGGCGCTGTTGGGCTATGGGGCAGCGTTCTGCTTTTAGGCGCCTTGAGCCGCTGGCAGCCAATCCAGAGATACCCCATCCAGGTGGATGTGCATCCGGACGCAAATGTTTATGTCGTTGCCTTGTTGCTTGCTGTGGTCAGCGGACTTCTCTTTGGCGCTGTTCCCATCCGGCAGGTGCTCCGCACCGATCCGTATGAGGTCGTCAAGGCGGGCTCCACAGCCAGAGTTGGCCGCAGGCTCACCGTTCGTGACTTGTTGCTTGTGGTGCAGATCGCCCTCTGCGCCGTTCTGGTTACCTCTTCTCTGGTTGCGGTGCGCGGGCTGGCTCGCTCTCTGCACGGTGGTTTCGGTTTTGAGCCCGAAAACGCCATCCTGGCGGATACTGATCTGTTGTCGGGCGGTTATAGCCGCCAGCAGACGCCGTCGATGCAGAAGCGGATGATTGATGCTCTGGCCGCTCTCCCTGGCGTAGAGTCGGTCGGCTTGGCCAACGGCCTGCCACTAGGCGTCGACGCCGGCGATTCGCTGGTCTTCACCGACAAGACCACCGATCTGCGTCAGCCCAATGCTGCTGCTGATCCAAACACCTACAGCGTCTCTCCCGAATATTTTCACGCCGCGGGTACCGCGTTGCTTGCCGGCAGAGCTTTTACGTGGCATGACGATCAGAATGCGCCGCGCGTAGCTGTGATTAATCCGGAGCTTGCCCGCCGGGTCTTTGGCTCCGTTGATAATGCTGTGGGTGGGTATTTCAAGCTGCCGGATGGAACTCGCGTGCGAGTGGTCGGCATTACTGAACAGGGAAAATACGCGAGCCTCGCTGAAGCGCCTGCCCCGGCCATGTTTTCGTCCATCCTCCAGGCGCCCGCGAGTCAAAGCTACATGATCGTGCGCTACACCAGCGAGTCTCAGAACCTTGTCCCGGCCATCAGGAACACGCTCCGCGGACTGGACTCCGGCCTGCCGTTTTACGTCGAGAGCTGGTACAAGGATCTGGACACGAATCTGTTTCCCGCCCGTATGGCCACGTTTTCGCTGGGAATCATGGGCGCGATCGGCGCCATGCTTGCCGTAACCGGCATCTTTGGTATGGCAGCCTACTCCGTCAGCAAACGCCTCAAGGAATTGGGCATTCGCATGGCTCTCGGCGCTCAGCGCATGGAAGTTTTGCAGGCTGCACTCGGACGCGCAGTCAAATTGCTTGCCTTTGGCTGTGCCGCGGGCCTGCTCCTGGGACTCCTCGCCAGCCGCGTTCTGTCTTTCATCGTCTATCAGGCCACGCCACGCGATCCACTGGTATTGGCGGGTGCTGTCTTAGCGATGGCGCTCTTGGGCTTGCTGGCCACCTGGATTCCCGCGCAACAGGCGCTCTCCGTTGATCCTGTAATGCTGCTGCGGGAGGAATGAAAACGACTTGCAGAAGACGCAAGGGGTGCCACGATGGAGCAGGCATTTCCGGGGTCCCCAACGTGCGCCGGGTTTGCGCACGGCTGGGGTGGATGTATGCCTGCCATCAAGCGAGAGAAATTGCGGCTTGAGTCGCTGCGGCAATGCTTAGTGCCGCGTCACCCGGAAATTCCCTTCCGGCCTCTCCGCCGCCAGCCGTACCATCCGCCGCGATTCTCTGGCCGGACGCGACGCTTCATAGTCCAGGAACTGCTGAATCACCCGGCCTGCATCCCGGTATCCCTGAATGATGATCGGGCCAACCACCTCGCTTTCGAAGTCGAGCGCGCCTGCCGGCAAAGGTTTCTCTGGAGCAATGTTGAAGAATTTCACAAAGCGGTATCGCTGCTTGCCGACCTCCAGCTCCAGCTGTTCCGGCTTGACGCCCATCTCGTTGGCATAGATCGAGCACAGGCGGTTGATGTTGCTGAGCAACGCAATGTCGGACTTGAAGTTTTTTGAGACCAGGATGTCTACCGCGGTCACTCCCACATCGAGGAACGTCTTGATCTTGCCGGTCTGGTCTTCGCCTTCGAGCGGCGCGATCAGCACCAGAAACAGCACGTCCGCGCCCAGCCGCAGCGCCGGCAGAACCGGTTGATTCGTCATGATCCCGCCATCCGTCCAGAGCCGGCCCTCCATGTTGACCGCCTCATACGCAAAGGTATAAGACGAAGACGCCACTGCGGCCAGCACCAGGTCCTGCGGCTGCTCCACTTCTTTACGGACGAATTCCTCCTGCGCGCCCGGATCAGCCAGCAACGTTTCCACCGGGACATTGGAAAAAAAGCGGGCTGTGCCGCGCTGAATGTCCGTGGCGGTCATGATCACCCGGATGGCTGAGTTGCGCAGCTTGTCTGCCGGAATGCGCGCGCGCAAAAACTTGATGCGATCGAAGTTGGGAAACAAGCCGGTGCGCAGCGGCAGGCGCAGGAAGCGATGGCTCAGCTTGCTCAGCGGATCTTGCAGCAATCGATAAATCCCCAGCGCGACCAGCAGCGCTGCCAGCACCGGTACATGCGTCGCTATATCAAAGTGCAGCCCACCCTGGAGCGGCAGGTGAATATAAGTAAAGCCCAGAAAGAGGATCAGGAATCCCCACACCAGCACGTTGGCGCCGAGCGAAACCCAGGTTTTGCGCCAGTCCGGCTCCCAGTCCCGCTTGCGCGCAAACTTGATGATGACGTACGCGACGTAAGAAAGCTTGTCGGCAAACAGCAAAATGGAGATCCCCGCGACAGCCAGCGCAAACCAGGTGAATTTAGGATGATGCGCGTGCAGAAAAATGCCGTGTTGCTGCATCCACAGCCAGAGAAAATTGCCGATCCCCGCCGATGCCGCAATCAGTCCGGCAAGAAGAAAGATGTAGCGCGACCAATCTATCCCTAGCGTAGCTGGCGTAAGTTCAAGCCAGGCATTGATCAGGGGCTCGGCCTTCCCGATGAAGCCATCGGCTTCTGCGGCGTAGGAAGCGGCGTTGATGCTGCCGACGGACGTAGCAGTAATGATGTGGGTGGGAACCTGCGCGTCCTGGAACGCCATAAGCACGCCGGCTTCATAAGCTCCGCGAGCCCCGCCGCCGGAAAGGACTACACCGGTACGCGACGCAAATATTTGGGGCCTTCTGGACGTGCTCATGCGCGCGCGAAACTCTTCACGCAGCGCGTCGAGTTCTGCCAGAGCCGCTGCGCGATGCGGTTTAACTGGGTTGAAAGGCATCTAACAGGCAAAGCATACCCCAGCTTCGAATAAAAGCCTATCTGCAATGGTGCCGCGCCGGAGTACGTGACGGTCGGTATCGAAGGAGTGATCAATACAACTATAGAGAGCTTGCCTCGCAGATCGTTGGTGACCGCCATCCTTTGTAGTGACGTGTAGCTATTATTTTTTGAAAATCCAGACGCTCTGAAATATGCATTCTGGAATGAGATTTCCCATCGCCATCTCTATACAAAGCAAGACTTTCACGTAATAAAAAAGTCGGTGACGATCTATCTTTCTGCTCGTCTAATCCAGCAGAAACAACCACGAACCCCAGGGTGTCAAAGTATGAGCACAGCAGAAGTCACGATCGCAAGCGGAAGAATACCTCTCAAAGACAACGGGCGCACTGTCTTTGTCTCTCTCGAGGAAGTCGAATTTTTTGAAGCGTCAGGCAATTACGTTCAGGTGCACGCGGGCAGCGGACAATACCGCGTGCGCGAGACTCTGAGCACATTTGCCGAGCGTCTGCCGGGCCGCGATTTTGTACGCATTCATCGCTCCGTCATCGTGAACCGGAATCGCATCCAGGAGCTGCGCCGTTCGTTCAGCGGCAAGTATCTGGTGACGCTGATCTCCGGCAAACAGGTAACCTTGAGCCGCAGCCATCGCCAGCAGCTTTCCGCACTGAAAGAGCCTTTCTGAAGCTTGCCTTTTGAAACGCAGAGCTGGCGCGCTGACTTGAAGTCACTGCGCCAAAGCCGAGACGCGAAAAAAAAGAGCGCACCTGCCTGGGCGGTGCGCTCTGTGTTTTTTGAGGGTAAACTTCTGCTAACTAGTCGCCTGACGCCTCCCTGGCCTCGCGGAAAGCCTGTCTCACGTCGGCCAGAAACAGGTTGGAATTCTCGTTCTTCGGCCCCTGCCCGGTAAGGATCTCTCGCGCAGGCACCAGCTTGCCATAAAAGGCGCGAGTTGAATCGTCATCCGGCTTGACCGCGGCGCCGCTCAAGTCGATCCCGGCAAACAGTCCCTTCGTGCGCGAATAAACCAGTATCTTGTTCTTCATTTTCCAATCGGTGCTGGCCTGCGCTTCGCGGCCAACGGGCCCGCCCGCAACCCCGGCCTCAGCGCCCAACTTGAATTGCGATTGCAATAGCTGCTGCATTCCGGCGTCGCCCAGGAAGACCATCACCAGGTCGACTGACTCCACGCCGATTTGTGCGCCCCACGTTCCCCCGGTGATGGCAAAGAACGAAGGCTGGCTCCAGCCGTGGCCGGTGCGGCAGGTAGCTACGCCGCGGCCGTGGTTGGCGCCAACCACAAACCCGCCCTTGACCATGTCCGGCACCACGGCGATGCACTTGGCGTCTTTCAGAACGTCCTCAGGAATTGCGTTGTCCGGCGCGTTCATTAGCTGTTTCAGATTGTCTCCGGCGCCGCGCAGCCTGTCGACAATCTGCGCCTGCTCGCCGTACACGGTTTTTCCGGTTGCCGTGGTGGCAACGTGGTTGTGCGAACATCCGGCCGTCCACACGATGCATGGCGCGGCCAACAATATGGCAAGAAACTTTTTCACGTGTTCCCTCCTGGGTTGACTCCCGAACTTCAGAGAACGGGCGGCTGCGATCGCCATGGCAAGGCTTCAGGGGAGGGCCTCCTGTGGCGCACGATCACAGACATTTCATTGGGCAGAGAACGTCGGCAAAAACCGCTTGCTCGCTCGCGAAGTGTTCGGTCCCCTTTTTTGAATAGGACGATAGATCGGCCTGGCGAGTTGCATCACAATCAAGGCAACCAATTCCCAAGCTGCTTTTCCATTGCGGAAGGCCCGTCCAAAATGCGTGGAAGGCAACTTCAGGTAAACTGCTGGAATCCCAGCCAATAGTTGAGGTGATTCGGATGAAGTTGAAGCTTACGTTGGCCTTTCTTGCCCTTGCTTTCTCACACGGCGTATGGGCGCAAAACGACAATGGCGGAATCAAGCAGGACACAAAAGACGCAGCGCACGCCACAGGCAGAGCGGCGAAGAAAACCGCACACAAGGTCAAACAAGGCACAAAGAAGGTCGTGCACAGCGGAGCCAAGGCTACGGAGAAGGGAGCCAGTAAAGTCGAACAGAAAACTGCTCCCACACCCAAACCGAGCCCTTCCACGCAACAATAAAGGTGCAGAACCGCTCGCAATGTTGATTTTCTGTTGACGGCGTGTGTTTATCGGACTTAATATCCGCTCTAGACGCGCCTCGTCTTTGGATTCCTGATGCATAAACTCGCAAAGAGTGCCGTGCGGAAACCCGCTTCCGGCGAGGTCGTTATTCCGGACAAGCTTTATTTTCGTATCGGCGAAGTCAGCCGCCTCTGCGGACTGCCCAGCTACGTCCTGCGTTTTTGGGAAACCGAATTCCCTCAGCTCAAGCCAACCAAGAGCGGAACCGGCCAGCGTATGTATCGCCGCCTTGACGTCGAGGGTGTACTGCGCATCAAGAATCTCCTGTACGATCAAGGGTTTACAATCGCTGGGGCGCGCCAGCAACTGCGGGCTGAGCTTAGAAAAAAGCAATCACCCTTGCCCTTTGCTGCCCCGCCCACCAACCGGGCTGAGCTAAAGCAGGTTCGCCAGGGTCTAAGGGAGATTCTGGGTATCCTGAGCGCCCGGCATTAGCGCATTTTGGCCCAGTAACTCAAGATTTCCTGGCTCTCGGGAAATCCGGGCTGCATCCAAAAAAATGGCTATAATAGATTGGTAGCTCACCCTTACCGGTGTTCTTTCGTCTTTAAAGGGATAGGTTTCTTCTGATGTCGAAAAAGATCCAAGTTCTTCTCCTCACCAGCTCCATGTTAGTCATCGCCTTTGTCATGATTGGCAGCCTCGGGGTACACGCCTCAGGCCCCAACAGCGGTGACGTCACGTTGAAACACATTGGCGTGTACAGCGAAGTGCTCTATCGCGTGCGCGCGGAATACGTAGAAGAGCCCAGCATGAGCGTGGTCACCAATGGCGCGCTGCATGGGCTGCTGGAATCGCTGGACGCAGATTCCAGCTATCTGTCCCCATCGGAATATAAGGTCTTCAAGCAGAAAAAGACCGAGGGCAAAGCGGGTCTTGGCGCAACCGTTTCCAAGCGCTTCGGCTATGCTGCCATCGTCTCCGTGATTCCCGGAGGTCCGGCCGACAAAGCCGGATTGAATGCCGGAGATATTATTGAGACCGTGGAAGGCCAGAGCACGCATGATCTCTCCCTGGCAGCGATCAAGAATCATCTCACCGGCGACCCCGGATCGCGCCTCGATATGACCATTATCCGCACGCGGAAAATCGAGCCGCAGAAGATTACCGTCGTTCGTGATGTGGTGGCGCTCCCCGCCGTGCAGGAGTCGACGCAGGGCGAAGTCGGCATCATCAAGGCGCAAGTCCTGACCAAAGGCAAGGCCCAGGAAATTGCCGACAGGATCAAATCCCTGCAGAAGAAGGGCGTCAAGAAACTGGTGCTCGATCTTCGTTACAACTCTGAGGGCGAACAGGAAGAAGGCGTGGCTGCTGCCAACCTCTTCCTGGGCAAAGGCACCATTGCTTCCTTGTCCGGCCAGAAATATGACAAGGTGACTTACACTGCCGATCCGCAAAAAAAGATCACCGACCTGCCGGTAGTCGTGCTTGTCAATCGCGGGACCGCGGGCCCTGCGGAACTGGTAGCGTCTGCTATCCAGGATAACCAGCGCGGCGAGGTTCTGGGCGATAAAACGTTTGGCGAAGGCTCCATCCAGAAGCTGATCGAGGTGCCGGATGGCTCAGCCTTGATCCTCTCGGTCGCCAAATACTACACGCCCAACGGCAAGGTCATACAGGATACCGGCATCACGCCGAACGTCCTGGTAGCTTCTACCGACGACATCATCACCGTTACCGACGATGACGATAACACCACGACCGAAGAAGCTCCCAAGGCGACGCAACCGAAGGATGATGAGCAAATGCGCCGCGCTATCGAGCTTCTGAAAAACAAGCAACAGAAAAGCTAACTCATACTCCTCCTCCAAAAAAGCGCGCCTGCGGGCGCGCTTTTTATTGCTCACAGTTTTGACACTCGCACCCAGGTTTCGTCCACTGGACGGTGAGGCCGGCTTGCGCGCCGAACCGCTTGACGCAGGGCGGAAAATACTAATTCACCGGATTTCTGTCAAAGCGGTTTGGAGCGCAGCGACATCGGCCACTCCAAAGCGGTGAGGCCGGCTTGCGCGCCGAACCGCTCGACGCAGGGCGGAAAATACTAATCCACCGGATTTCTGTCAAAGCGGTTTGGAGCGCAGCGACATCGGCCACTCCAAAGCGGTGAGGCCGGCTTGCGCGCCGAACCGCTTGACGCAGGGCGGAAAATACTAATTCACCGGATTTCTGTCAAAGCGGTTTGGAGCGCAGCGACATGAAGGAAGTGGTCCTTTGTAATGAGACGATTGGCGGTAACCCATGCTATGCTGGCCCTGATCCAACACTCCTCCAATGAAGTTCCTTTCTGAGCATCCGGCATTCAAAGTGGCGGCGAAACTTGTGGCCGGCCGGCTTGTCTTTGGAGCGTTGATCCTGATCGCGGCTTTTCTGGGCGCCATGACCGGCCTGCTCATGGTTTACTCCACTGACCTCCCCCAGATCAGTGAGCTTGAGCGCTACCGCCCCAGCACGATTACCGAACTCTATGACGACCAGGGCCGGCAGATCGGCTCATTCGCCCTGCAGCGCCGGGTGCTGGCTTCGTATGACGATTTCCCCAAAGTCTTGCGTGACGCCATCATCTCCACGGAAGACAAGAATTTTGAGAAGCATTGGGGCATCAACTTCTGGCGTGTCATGGGTGCGACCTATCGTGATATTACTTCCGGAGCGCGCGCCCAGGGTGCTTCCACGCTGACCATGCAGCTCTCGCGCAACCTGTTCCTCTCGCCTGAACGTCATTTCAGCCGCAAAATACAGGAAGCGATCCTGGCCCTGCAGATCGAGCGCCACTTCACCAAGCAGCAGATCTTCACCATGTACTGCAACCAGATTTTTCTGGGTCACGGCGTCTATGGTTTTGAAGCCGGCGCCGAGTACTACTTCAACAAGCATGCCAGGGATCTGAAGCTCGAAGAAGCTGCGCTTCTCGCCGGACTGCCCAAGGCTCCGGTCTCGTACTCTCCGATCAACTACCCTGACCACGCGCTGAAGCGCCGCAATCTGGTCATCAACAACATGCTCGAAGACGGCAAGATCACGGCCGAAGAAGCCGGCCGGGCCAAGACAACGCCCTTGCGCCTGAATATCCAGCCTGAGATGTCGCCCGCTCCTTATTTCGTAGAAGAGGTGCGGCGTTACCTGGAACGGAAATATGGCGCCGATCAGGTGCACGAAGGCGGCTTGCGCGTTTATACCTCGCTCGATCTGGATCTGCAAAAAGCCGCTACGCAGGCTGTGCTCGATGGCCTGGCTGCCTATGAACGCCGCCACGGATGGAAAGGCCAGCTGAAAAATGTGGTGCAGAGCGGCGAGTCCATCAGCAAATACCAGGATTCCGACTGGCAAAAACCAATCACCGTCGGCGAATATCTCAACGCGCTGGTGATCGATACCGGCCTGCAGTTCTGCAAAGTCAAGTTGGGGCGTTACAGCGCCTATCTCGGTCCCGCTGAACTGGCCTGGACCGGCCACCAACTGCCGCGAAAAATACTCTCACCCGGCGACATCATCTACGTCAAAGTGCTCGCCCTGAACGCTGACGGATCAGCGAAAGTCTCTTTAGAACAAAACTCCGGGGCTCAGGGCGCTCTGCTCGCCATTGACAACGCCACCGGCGACATCAAGGCCATGGTCGGCGGCCGCGACTATGACGAATCCAAATTCAATCGCGCCACGCAGGCGCGCCGCCAGGTGGGGTCGTCATTCAAGCCGTTCGTCTATACCGCCGCAATCGATCAGGGCGCCGACCCGGATGACATGATTCTGGACGCGCCCACAACCTTCAACAGCGCCGGGACGCCGTACTCACCGCGAAACTTCGATCGCCGCTTTGAAGGCAACATCACGCTGCGTCACGCTCTGGCTGAGTCGCGCAACGTTCCCGCAGTCAAGCTCGCGCAGAAGGTCGGCATGCCGGCGGTTGCTGACTACGCGCGTCGTTTCGGCATCAGCTCGCCTCTGCCGCCCTATCTGCCCACAGCCCTGGGCGCAGCCGATCTGACGCTTTATGAACAAACCTCCGCCTTCACGGTCTTCCCCAATGACGGCCTGCGCATCGAGCCGCGATACATCCGCCAGGTCGCCGACTATGAAGGCCACGTGCTGGAGCAGGATTTTCCTGACGCCAAGGACGTGATCAGCCAGCGCACGGCGCGCACCATGGTGTCACTGCTGCAGGAGGTGGTAAAACACGGCACCGGCGCTCCGGCTCGCAAGTTGAATCATCCGGTCGCGGGAAAAACCGGCACCACCAACGATTACACTGACGCCTGGTTCATCGGCTTTTCTCCCAGCGTGACCTGCGGCGTCTGGGTCGGCTTTGACGAGAAGAAGAATTTAGGTGACAACGAAACCGGCGGCCACGCCGCCCTGCCCATCTGGGTCGACTTCATGCACGCGGTGATTGCCGATCCAGCGCGCAAGAACGAAACGTTTCTTCGCGTGGTCGCGGATCGCCGGAAACCCGGCATCAACCGTGCGGCCATAACGCCGCCTCGGGCAACGGGTGATGCGGAGGCGCACTGAGTGCTCCGCAAGCTGGTCAAATATACGTTTCGCGCTCTGGTGCTGCTGCTGGTGTTTCTCGCTGCCGCGCTTCTCGCCATGCGTTTCGCCATCCAGGGACGCGAAGTCAAGGTGCCTCGGCTCACCGGCCTGACGCCGTCGGAAGCCGAGCGGGTCGCCAACTCTGACGGCTTGGTGCTTTCCGTCGAGAGCCGCTTCTACAGCCCCGCCGTGCCTGAAGGCCGCATTGTTTCCCAAGCGCCCGCTCCCGATGCGCCGGTGCGCCGCGGATGGAAAGTCCGCGTGGCGGAGAGCCTGGGGCCGCAACGCGCAGCCGTTCCCAATCTGATCGGCCAGAGCGAGCACGCAGCGGGCATCAACATCAGCCGTCGCGGTCTGGAGATCGGCACCGTCGCCACGGTTCATGTTCCGGGAGCCCAGCCCGATACCGTAGTCAGCCAGAATCCTTCGCCCAACGCCACTGAAGCTGCGTCGCCAAGGGTAGGCCTGCTCTTCTCGGCAGCTGACAATGCTCAGCTCTACGTGATGCCCAATTTCGTCGGTAAGTCGGTTGCCGAGACCTCAACCGCCGTGCTGAAAGCCGGTTTCACGATCGGCAAAGTGCGTGAGGTCACCGCCACTGCGGACAATAATTCGTCGGTAGCCGTGGCCGGAACCATCGTGCGCCAGTACCCTCCGGCCGGCCAAAGAATTGCCGCCGGCGCCGCGATCAGCTTTGATGTCGGGAAGTAGTCTCTAGACCACAATCGCAGCGCCTGTCATCGTTACGACAAACTAGAATCCCTGTCCACGGATCAGGCTCATTGGGTCAGGCGCGGCAGCGCCTCGCGCACCCGCTGCCCCGGCTTTCTCTTCGATCTTGTTGCCCTCGCCCTCGCCGGGTGCAAGGAACAGGTTTTCTTCCAGCCCGTGCTGGCGGGTATAGAGATCGTGATAGCGGCCCTGCAGAGCAAGCAATTCAGTATGCTTGCCACGTTCCACGATCTTTCCCGCTTCCACCACCAGAATCTGATCGGCCTGGCGAATCGTGGAAAGCCGGTGCGCGATCACAAACGTGGTGCGTCCCTGCATCAGGTATTTGAGACCCTGCTGGATGTAAGCTTCCGACTCTGAATCAAGGCTCGACGTCGCTTCGTCAAGGATGAGTATTTTAGGATCGGCCAGCACCGCGCGTGCGATCGAGACACGCTGGCGCTGCCCACCGGAAAGCTTTACACCGCGCTCGCCGATGATGGTGTCGTACTTGTCTTTAAATCGCTCGGCAAATTCGTCGACGTGGGCGATGCGGCAAGCCTCCAGCACCTGCTGCTCGGTAGCTTCGGGCCGTGAAAACGCGATGTTCTCGCGGATCGAGCCATCGAACAGGAAGGAATCCTGCAGCACCACGCCCAGCGCAGGGCGGTAAGAGTCAAGCCGCACCTTGCTGAGATCAAAACCGTCTACCGTCACCTGCCCTGACGTTGGTTTATAGAAGGCTGCCACCAAGCCGATGATCGTCGACTTGCCCGAGCCTGACGATCCGACCAGCGCGGTCACGGTGCCGGGTTGCGATTCAAAACTGACATCGTCCAGCACCGGCTTGCCCGCTTCGTATGAAAAATCAACGTGTTCAAAGTCGATCTCGCCGCGAAGTTCCGGCAGCATGATCGTACGCTCGGGATCGAAATCTTCACGATTCTCTGTCAGCACTTCACGCGTACGGTCCAGGCCGGCGAGCGCCTCCGTGATCTGCGTGCCGATGCTGGCGATCTGCGCCACCGGCGCCACCAGGAAGCCCATGAACATGGTGTAGCTGAAGAGACCGCCGGGCGTCATATGCCCGGCAAAAATCTGCCGCGCGCCCATAAACATGATGATGGCGCCGACCACTCCCAGCATCACGCTCGAAATCAGGCTCATCATGGACATGGCGGTGAGCGTCTTTAAAACGTTGTCGAGCAGGCGTTGCACGCCGCCGCTGAAGACGCCGGCCTCGCGCTCCTCGGCGTGATAGCCCTTTACCACGCGCACGCCGCCCAGCGACTCCGTAAGCCGGCCCGTGACCTCGGCATTGATCTTGGCTCGCTCACGAAAGATCGGACGGATAGTCTTGAAGGTCCGGCTCAACGCGACCATTAAAACCAGCAAAAAGCCAATTGCCACGCCGGTCATGGGCGCATTGATTCGCAGCAGAAATCCCAGCGCGAGCGCGGCCGTCAGCACGCCGCCACAAAACTCGACCAGGCCCGTTCCGACCAGGTTGCGCACGCCCTCCACGTCGCTCATGATGCGCGAAACCAGGGCACCGGTCTTGTTCGCGTCATAGTAGCTGAGCGAGAGGCGGCCCACATGCTTCTGCACCCGGCGCCGCAGTTCGGCAATCAGTCTCTGCGCCTCTTTCGACAGCAGCTGCGTCAATGAAAAAGAGGTAATGCCCTGGATCAGCGTCGCCGAAACCACCACGCCCACCAGCGGCAGGAGCAGGTCTGGCCGGTGCTTGGTAATCACGTCATCCAGCAGGAATTTGGTTGAGGCCGGCAGCACCAGACCGCACAGCCGCCCGATCAATAGCAGCAAGAAACCAAACGCCATCAGAGCTCGCCGGGGGCGTACCAGTTCCCAGATCAACGGTTTGACGGACTTGAAATGCTGCGCGGCTGATTTCTTCGGCTTGGGCTCAACTTGGGGGGCCACCGGGAAAACTCCAATCAGGAAAACGTTCCTACTAGATTACATGGGAGCACGATTCGGTGCTGCTTTTTTTAAATAGCTGCCATCACACGGGTTTAGCACGACAAGCAGAACTTTTACCAGCCGCCCGCCTGGCTATTTTTTTCGATAGCGGTTGAATTGGTGGTCACCCACGCGATGGCAACTCATCCACCGATACCAGGGAGCGGCCTTTGAAGTAAATCCCGGCCCCATGAAGGTAGTTGGACGCAGGTTGAGCGCACTTCCGCCGGCAGATGGAGCAGGGGCCTGCGTGGTCGGCACGGGCTTTTGTTCTGCTGGCGCAAACAAGCCGATTTCGACCGGCGATACCGTCACAAACTTTTCATCGATCAACCCGGCCCGCGTCATGCTCCCGTACAGCGTTGGACCACCCTCACAAAGCAGGTAGCGAATATTCATCTCGGTGCGCAATTTGTGGACAGCATGCGGCAGGTCGATTGCCCTGCCTTTGCCCGCGACGATCATCTGCACGTGAGGCGCTGTGGACTTCAGTCGCGCTGCGCCTGCCGCCGTGGTAAGAATGAATGCCTGCATCTGGTCGCCATCGAACACACGATAAGCGCCAGGATCAATCATGGCTGAGGCAGTCACAAAAATCACCTTCTCCGTACCGCGGCCGAGCCTGGCGCGCAAGTCACGCGCTATCGGATCTTCAATGCGATAGACCGGTCCTCGGCCGTTATTCAGCTGCGGCCAGCTTAGCGTCTCTTCCGTCAGAGTATTCACGCCCATGATGATGGCGTCGGCATGGGCGCGCAGCAGGTCCATCAGCCAGCGGTCTTCCGGCGATTGGGAAATATCAGCGCCGCTGGCATGCCGGCCTTTGAAGGAAGCCACGCCGTCGATGGATTGAACAAAGTTGGCCCAGGTCCAGGGCCGGTCAGCATGCGGTTCGGGAAAGCCCAGCCTACCGTAAGGAGCGTAGGCCGGATGGTCGATTGGCGAAGGCTCAGCGTCGTCGAAGAGTGTTTGGAAGTCGCGCACGGAAGCAGCAATCAGGCTACACCGGAGTTTTTAGATGAGGGAAGCCAATTTCCGAACAGTGCAGGATGTAACTTTGAGCCCCCACCGATTTCGTCGAATCGACATTTCGATATCGAGCCCGGGAACCGTCAGGCATGGAGGTCTCCGCCGAATCAGGCGTCAGATCCGCGAAGATTCGGTTGACCCGCCACTGATAGCCTTTCAAAAACTCGTCCGGTGCCAACGCTATGGCGGGAAGACCGAGTCCGATCTTTCCGCTTACATAATTCCCTTGTTGGCAGCTCACCGGCAAATTCGAACGGTATCCACCGGCCCAGATTCCAAAGTCAAGGACGCAGTCCTCTTCAGAAAGATAAATTACCTCAGCACACACGCGGTATTCGAACTCCGGTAGGGCAATTGCCGATTTGGATTTTTCTGCGGTGTTTACAAGACCTTCATGGCTCCAGAACTCGACTGTAAACCAGTCAAAGATGTCGCCCACGCTACGGTGCGGTTCACCATCGCCAATGATCCAGGCTTCGTAGCGAAGGTTCCACTCTGTCGGGACGTCGTTCATGGGCGTATTTTACAGCAGCCTGGGATTAATTCTCTTTCTGCGCGAACGTCTGCAAGTGGGCAAGAAATGCCCGCTGGACCCGGCTCAAAAAGCGCCCCTTGAGCGTCGCCACGCCGATGGTGCGGGTAGCGCGATCGTCTGCGACCGCGACAAACGTGCAGTCCGGTCTCTGTTCCTGCGCCATCTCCGGGACAATGGAGATTCCGAGGCCCGCGCCGACCATGGCGAGAATACTGCCGAACTGTCCGCTCTCAAAGACCACGTGCGGCGTCACCCGCGCGCGTTTGCAGGCTTCCATGGCGGTCTCGCGAAAACAGTGGTCTTCGCGCAGCAGGAGAAAAGGCTGGTCGCGCAAGTCTTTGAGCATCACCCGGCGTTTCTTGGCCAGTTGATGCGAGCGCGGCACGATGGCAAAGAGCCGTTCCGTGCGCAGCGGGAAGGTTTCAATATCGTGCCCGCGCAGGGGCAGCGCCAGTACGGCCAGATCAATCTGCCCGGCGCGCAGCCGGTCCATCAGACGCGCAGTCACATCTTCCACCACGGTGACGTCGGCTTGCGTATACTTGCGCGAAAACAGAGCCAGCGGTAGAGGAAGAAAATACGGCGCAATGGTGGGAATCACACCGATCGAAACCGGGCCGGAAACGGTGGACTGGCGCTCCGCAACTTCATCCTTCGCGGCTTTCAGTTCCACCAGAATCGCCCGCGCGCGCGGCAGGAACACCTGGCCAAAACCGGTAAGGCGCACCGCGCGTCCCAGGCGGTCAAACAGGCGCACGCCCAGCTCCTCTTCCAGTTTCATGATCTGCTGCGAAAGCGAAGGCTGCGCTACTTGTTCTCGTTCGGCAGCGCGCGTAAAACTGCCTGATTCCGCAACAGCGCAAAAATAGCGCAGCTGATGCACTTCCATAGTATGGCGCTTCCTATAGTTATAGCCTATTAAATTCAGTCCAATTATATATTGGACAGATAGATGAATCACCACTATTTTGTGTGGAGCTGATTGGCAGCTGTAGGCCGATCAAAAACTTGTCGTGGTCTGGCCCAGGGGCGCCGGGCCACGAAAATATCTTTATTCCTCGGCAAATCATGTCCGTAATCAGTGTCCAGGAATCGTTTCTGAACGTGGCCTTGGCGGCTGGCAAGCACATTACTGTGCACCTGTTGAATGGCGCAAGAATTTCCGGCAACGTCCGCTCGTTCGACAAGTATTCCATCGTGCTCGAAACCAACACTCAGGAACAACTCATATTCAAACATTCAGTTTGCACGCTGCTGGTCTGCTGCCGGAACAAACGCTGCAGCGAGCAATGCCTGTCCGTCAAATCCTGACCACAGTCCCCGCCGATTGCTTCTTTTCCTTGCGCTCCGCCATCTAAACTTGAGTCCGTGGCATAGGTCCGCCGTCATGACCAATAGAACGGTTCCTTGCCGGGAGCGTGCAGATGAGCCAACAACTGCCTGCAATTTTCATTGGCCATGGCAATCCCATGAACGCCTTGCAGCACAATTCCTATACGGACGCCTGGACCGCGTTGGGCCAGAACATTCCTCGTCCCAAATCGGTACTGTGTATCTCTGCTCACTGGTTTGCTCCCGGGACCGGCGTGACGGTCACCACCGCGCCGCGCACCATCCACGATTTTGGCGGATTCCCGCGGGAGCTGTACCAGGTGAAGTATCCGGCGCCCGGCGATCCCGACCTGGCGCGCCGCGTGCAAAAGCTCCTGGCGCCTATGCCCGTTGCCCTCGACGAAAGCTGGGGCCTGGATCACGGAACCTGGGCGGTGCTTTGCCACGTTTACCCGAACGCCGAAATTCCCGTGGTTCAGCTCAGCATCGATGAAACCCAGCCTCCGTCCTTTCACTACGAAATCGGCCGCCGGTTGGCGCCATTGCGGGATGAAGGTGTTCTAATCGTCGGCAGTGGCAATCTGGTGCACAACCTCCACACTTACGCCTGGGGCCGGCACTCCGTAGAGCCTTTCGATTGGGCTATACGCTTCGAACAACAGGCTCGAGAAATGCTGCTGGCTGCCGAGCATCGTTCCTTGGTGGATTATGAAAGGCTCGGACGCGACGCCCTGCTTTCGATTCCCACGCCGGACCACTATCTGCCTTTGCTATATGTGGTCGGCACCCGCCAGGCAAGCGAATCAGTTTCATTTCCGGTTGAGGGCATGGATGGAGGCTCGATCTCCATGTTGTCCGTGCAGGTCGGATAGGCGTCTTCGTGTGCGAACAAATCAGGCAGTCTTCTTGTCTGTTTTCACCTCTACCCTGCGCAGTGCAGTTTACTTTCCCGCATTCGCGCCGGCGGCGGTGTGCCCAACGCCCATTTCAATGTTCAGCCAGCGATCTACCAGTTTCTGCAGGCAGGCTTGCCCGCACAGGTGCTTCGCGCTGGTGTCATGTGCCAGCATGTTTTCCCAGGGATAGATCTTGAACATGTGCCGTTGCGGCGCGTCGGGATGAGGGCTATAGGGCTCGCTCCACGCCAGCCACCAGTGATCGACCGTTCCCTTCTGCTTGCCGCAGATATCGCAATTGAACGTCTCAGTCCAGGTCACGCTGCCCTCCACCATGCTCATTAGGTTTTGCCAAGGTAGCTTATATCGGGTGCCATAATCAATTCGCCAATTTGTGTCATTCCCAGCGCAGAATTCAACCGATTTTACCAATTTCCATATCCGCCGATGTGCAGTGTCATGCTTTGCACAGCTGTCCACAGGACTTCCACATCTTTTTTGTGCAGCTGTTCACAATGCCGTAACAATGTCCCGCTAAGATAAGCCGGAAACATTGCGGTATGCACCATTTCTAGGTTGCTTTTCTGACTTTGCAGATTATGATGGGTGCCCTAGATTTCCCGGTAGCCCGCCACCTGAAGTCCCTCACAGGAGAGAGAGCATGATGTCACGCTTTTGGAGTTCAATTCCACGGCTGGTTGCAGCTGCGCTTCTCGTCATGAGCTTTGGCGCTCTGCTCCATGCACAGTCCACCACTGATGGCGCCATTGGCGGCACAGTCTTTGACAGCACAGGCGCTGTGGTGCCCAATGCAAAAGTTACTGTACACAACAATGAAACCAATGCCGAGCAGAGTGTAACCAGTGACGCTTCCGGCTACTTCCGCGTCACCAATCTTCGCTCGGGCAACTACACCGTCACCATCAATGGTGGCGGGTTGGCGCCTTTCAAAGCGCAGGACGTGGTTGTTTCCGTAGGCAGCGTTACCGATCTTTCGCCCCGCCTGGGGGTTGCCGGCGCGTCTGAAACGGTTGACGTTACCGCCGAAACTCCGCAGATCAACCTGACCTCGCCGGAAATCGCCACCACGCTCAACCAGGTCGCGATCGACAACCTGCCGATCAACGGCGGACGCTGGTCGAACTTCTCCCTGTTGACCCCGGGCGTAGTGAGCGATTCCAACGCCTTTGGTCTGCTCAGTTTCCGCGGCATCAGCACCCTGCTCAACAACAATACGGTTGACGGCGCCAATAACAATCAGGCCTTTTTCTCGGAAGAACGCGGGCGCACCCGCGCCGGATATTCAACGCCTAAAGTGGCCATCGAAGAATTCCAGGTTAATACCTCGAATTACTCGGCCGAGTACGGCGGTTCCGCCGGCGGCGTGGTCAACACCGTGACCAAGAGCGGCACCAACACCATCCACGGTGAAGGCTATTTCTTCGATCGCGACAACACCTTTGGCGCTGCCAATCCGTTTACCCAAATCGCGGTTCAGAGCTCGCCCGGCGTCTTTACGCCGACCAATTTCAAGCCCACTGACTGGCGCAAGATTGCCGGCTTCGGCGTCGGCGGGCCCATCATCAAGGACAAGCTCTTCCTTTTTGTGGCCTACGACTGGTACCGGCACAACTTCCCCGGCACTGCGGTTACCAGCAACCCCAACGCGTTCTTTGCCGCGCCCTCGGCAACCACACTCTCGACGTTGGCCACGCGGCTGGGTGTGACCACGGCTCAGGCACAAACGATCTACACCAATGACTTGGCTGGCCTGAACAGCATGCTCGGCGTAGTTGCCCGCACCGGTGATCAGAATATCTTCCTGCCCAAGCTGGACTGGCAGATCAACCAGAAGAATCATGCCTCGTTCTCTTTGAACCGCATGCGCTGGTCTTCGCCGGCTGGTATTCAAACCGCGGCTACCGTTACTCGCGGCATCGACAGCTTCGGTAATGATTTTGTAGCCGACACCTGGGGTGTGGCCAAGCTGAATACTTTCTTTACCCCAACCCTGGGCAACGAACTGCGCTTCCAATATGGGCGCGATTTTGAGTATGAATTCAGCCAGGGGCCTTCGCCATACGAGTTGGCCAATCTGGTGAACGCTCCCACGTTCCACAACCTGCTGGGACTGCCTCCAACCGTCAGCATCACCAACGGCTTTACCTTCGGTGTGCCCAACTTCCTGCAGCGCTCAAGGTTCCCCGATGAATACCGGAGCCAGATTGCCGATACCGTCACCTGGACCCGTGGCAGACACAGCCTCAAATTCGGCGTGGACTTCAGCCACGTAGACGACAACGGCCAGAACCTTTTCAACGGCTTCGGCAGCTACAGCTACAGCAGTCTGTTGAATTATTTCTCTGACCTCAACGCTGCCAATACCTGCGCCGGAAAGCCCTGCTATACCTCGTTCTCTCAGGGCCTCGGTCTGCCGGGTGTTGAGTTCACCACCAACTATTACTCCTTCTTCCTGGCCGATGACTGGAAGGTCTCGCCTCGTTTGAGCCTCTCGCTGGGCATGCGTTATGAGTATCAGCAAATGCCTGATCCTATCAGCAACCTGGTTAACCCGCTCGAACCGCGCACCGGCCATATGCCGAGCGATACCAACAACTGGGGCCCACGCGTCGGTTTAGCCTATGATGTGTTCGGCAAGGGTAAAACGGTGGTTCGCGCCGGTTACGGCATGTACTTCGGCCCCATCATCACCTCGACGATCTTCAATGCCCTTACCGTCACCGGAGCAACCGGCAGCCAGGTCTCGCTCTCGTTCACCCCGACCTCGGGCGGCGCGCCTGTTTTCCCGCAGGTGCTTACCTCGCTCACCGGTGTAGGCCGCAACATCGATTTCTTCGATCCCAACTTCCAGAACCCGCAGATCCATCAACTCGATGCATCGATCGAGCAGGACATCGGCTGGAACAGCTCTGTCGTCATCAGCTATATGGGCAGTCTGGCCCGTGAGCTGCCCACCTTTGTTGACACCAACGTAGCCACCAACCGCATTGGCACGGTTACGTACAACGTCAATGGCGGACCTCTGGGCACCGGAACCTACAGCACGCAGTTGTTCCAGCCCTTCAGCACCACCCAGGCGCGGCCCAACCCGAACTTCGGCTCCATGACGGACATTCTCAGCGGCGTCAACAGCAGCTATCACGCGATGTCGATCGAAGCGAAACACCGCATGAGCCACAACATCCAGTTCGGCGCCAGCTATACCTGGGCTCACGCCATTGATTTCGGCCAGAACCAGACAACCTTCACCTCTACCAATTCGTTCTTGCTCCCCAACAGCATTCGGGCAGAGCGGGGCAACTCGCAGTATGACGTCCCCAACCGCTTCGTTCTGAATGCGGTCATCAACTCTCCGTGGAAAAAGGACGGCTGGCTGGGCGTCTTCACCAACGGCTGGGAATTCGCGCCGGTCTACCAGGTGCAGAATGGTCTGCCTTACACCCTCTCGGTTTCCGGCAACGCGCCTGTACCGGGTCCGGTGCCCGCGGGCGGAGTGCTCGGCAGCATCAACAACTCCGGCGGCACCAACCGCATTGACATCCTGGGCAACAATTCCTTCCGCATGCCGATGACCTGGCTCGCCGATATGCGGATCGCCAAGAACTTCAGCATTCGCGAACGCTACAAAGTCGAATTGCTGACTGACTTCTTTAACGTTGCCAACAAGCAGAATGTCATGTCGGTTAACACCACCGGTTACATCATTTCCGGCAACAACCTGAACTTCAACCCCACCTTCGGGACTACCACCGGCGTCAACAACAGCAACTTCCTGTATACGCCGCGGCAGATTCAGCTTGGTGCGCGTGTCCACTTCTAAACCGTTGCAAGATACTGACAGCGCGCGGCAGCTTCGGCTGCCGCGCTTTTATTGGGTACAATCGGTCTTCATGAAAAAGCTCATTGCTCTCTTTGTTCTGTTCGTATTTGTCTCTGCCCAGCTGCTCGCCTGGGGCCCCAAAGGCCACGCCATCGTCGCCGATATTGCTGAATCCCGCCTGACCCCTCAAGCGCGCAAGAATCTCCAGCTGCTGCTTGGCCAGGACAGCCTGGCTTCCATCGCCAGTTGGGCTGACCAGGTCAGGAAGGACCGCGACGAAAGCTACGACTGGCACTTTGTCGACATCCCCATGGAAGCCGCCGGCTTCTCTGAGCAGCGCGACTGCTTCCGGCCCCAGGACAAGCACAAGGACGCCCTGACTGACCACCACAATTGCGTGGTCGATCGCATTGAAATCTTTAGCCGCATTCTCGGCGATGAGAAAGCTTCGCGCCCCGACCGGCTGGAAGCGCTCAAGTGGGTAGTCCATTTCGTCGGCGATCTGCATCAGCCCCTGCACGCGATTGAAGACGCTCGCGGCGGCAATGACATCAAGCTTCCTGTCTTTGGCTCACCCAAGTGTGGCGACTACGACTGCAACCTCCACTGGGTGTGGGACACTCTATTGCTCGAACACACCGGCTACTCTGAGGAAGATTATGTGCGCCACCTGAACCAGCTGATTGACCAGCAGCACCTGTCGCAGTGGGCGCAGGGTACTCCGGAAGAGTGGGCCAATGAATCGCATGTCGAAGCCCGCCAGATCATCGAGCAAAAGCCCGCCGCAATCGACGATGCGTATTACCAATCGCATATCGAGTTGGTAGACAAGAAACTGGCGCTCGCCGGATTGCGCCTGGCCACCCTGCTCAATAACACTTTGGGAAAAGCTCCCGCTGCCCAAGTCAACTCAAACCTGGAGAGACATTCCCGAGGAATGTAACGTGAACAACCTCAAGCTCGCACTGTCAGGCAGCGCCCACACCAGCAGAAGTTTTGCCTCCGTTCCGATCTTTGCACTTCTTGTCATCTGCTCTTGCGTCTTTGCTCAAGCCCAGAAAAAAATGCCTCCGCCGGAGCGCGTGCCGACCGGCATGAGCATTACGCCAACGGCTGCGCCAGGCTCCACGCTGCAATTCCTGAACCCCGATCTTCCGGAAATGCCGGAACATCTTGCCGACCACCCTATTGCCACGGCGCCAAGCCCTGACGGAAACACGCTGCTGGTCCTGACCAGCGGCTACAATCGCATCTCTGACATCAGGGGCAGATCCATCCCGGCTCTGTCGAATGAATACGTCTTCATCTATGACGTAACACATAATCCGCCAGTGAAGCGGCAGGCGCTGCCAATACCCAATACCTATATGGGGATGGCATGGGCTCCGGACGGCAAAAGCTTTTTTGTTTCCGGCGGCATGAACGATAACGTCCACATTTTTACCCAGGGAGATCCAAGGCAAAATGAAGCTCGCTGGTCTGAGTCGCTGCCGGCTATTTCTCTGGGACACAAGCATGGCCTGGGCGGCAGTGACGAAGAAGGCGACAGCAACAACAAGCCGGTGGCAGCCGGGTTGGCCGCGAGCGCGGATGGCACGCGATTGCTGGCTGCAAACAGTGCCAATGATTCTGTCTCTCTGATCGACCTCAACCAGAAAAAAGTCATCGCTGAATTGGACCTGCGCCCCGGGAAAAACGATCCCGCCAAGAAAAACGTCCCCGGCGGCGAGTATCCATACGACGTAGTCTTCAAAGGCAATGACAAAGCGTACGTCTCCACGTTGCGCGACCGCGAGATCGTCGTGATCGATTTGCATTCTGTTCCTGCCATCACCGCCAGGATCAAGACTCACGGTCAGCCGGGAAAAATGATTCTGAATCCCGCCCAGAACATTCTCTTCGCCGTGGCCGATAACAGCGACTCTGTCGTTATCGTTGATACCGTCAAAGACCGCGTTCTATCGGAAATCAAAACCGTTGCGCCCGGCGGCGTGCTGCCCGCGCGTCCGAATTTTAAAGGCGCCAACCCGACTGGCCTGGCGCTTTCCCCAGACAGCCGAATGCTGTATGTCACCAACGGCGGTACCAATTCTGTCGCGGTCGTTCAGCTGGATCGTGAACTCGATGAAGGCCGCGTGATCGGATTGATTCCCACGGCCTGGTATCCCAATGCGGTGAGCGTAAGCCGCGACGGCAAGCTCCTCTATATTGTCAACGCCAAATCGAATGCCGGACCAAATCCCGGCGGCTGTCGCAATAATTTTGCTCGCAGCGGTGATCGCCCGTGCGCGCTGGCCCAGCAATACGTCTGGCAATTGGAGAAGGGCAGCCTCACCACAATCCCGCGTCCCGGGGCTGAAACGCTCAAATCCCTGACGTTGCAGGTGGCCCGCAACAACCATTTTTCCGTGCCGGCAAAGCATCCGGAAAGCGCCGCTCTCTTCGCCTTCCTGCGAAGCAGGATTCACCACGTTATCTACATCATCAAAGAAAATCGCACCTATGATCAGGTGCTGGGTGACCTGGAAAAAGGCAATGGCGATCCCCGGCTGAACCTGTTTCCCGAACCACTCGCCCCCAACCACCATGCGATCGCGCGCCAGTTTGTTACGCTCGATAATTTCTACGACAGCGGCGAAGTTAGCGGCAACGGCTGGAACTGGAGCACTGCTGCGCGCGCTACTGATTTCGTAGAGCGCACCATTCCCATGAATTACGCGGGGCGCGGCATCGGCTATGACGTGGAAGGCGTGAATCGCGGCATCAACACCGCGGGCGCGCGTCCTGAGGACCGCATTCACGGCAAGCTGGAAGATCCTGACGACCAGATGCCCGGAACTGCGGATGTTGGTGCTCCTGACGGTCCGGATCAGGGCGAGACTGGAGCCGGCTACCTGTGGGATTCGGCGCTGCGCGCCCGGCTGACCGTTCGCAACTACGGCTTCTTTGTTGACCTGGCGCATTATTCAGCCACTCCGGATGGGGGCCCGCCGGTACCGCTGCTGCACGATCCTGCTGCTACCGGCGTGCGCGTCGCTTTTCCCACTAACCCACGGCTGCAGGACATCACCGATCCTTATTTCCGCAGCTTTGATATGCGCTTTGCCGATTATTGGCGCTTCAAGGAGTGGGAGCGCGAGTTCGACGATTACGTGAAGCATGACAACCTGCCCAACCTGGAACTTCTCCGCCTGCCGCACGACCACTTCGGCAACTTCTCTGAAGCGCAGGATGGCGTTAACACGGTGGAGACCATGCTGGCGGACAATGACTACGCTGTTGGCCTGGTTCTGGACAAAATCGCACACAGCAGGTACGCCGCCGACACCCTGATCTTCGTCATTGAAGACGACGCCCAGAACGGCGCTGACCACGTCGATGCCCATCGCAGCATAGCCCTGATAGCCGGTCCGTACGTACGACAGGGTGCGGTTGTTTCCCGCTATTTCACCACGGTCTCAATGCTGCGCACCATTGAAGAAGTCCTGGGCATGAAGCCACTCGGCCTGAATGACGCTTTTGACGCTCCCATGACTGAAGTCTTTTCTGCTAAGCAGCGGTCCTGGACTTACACGGCTCAAGTGCCCGCAATCCTATACACCACCCAGCTCCCGCTCTCCGCGCCGAAACAAAAATCCAGCCTCACTTCATGGTCAGCTCCCAGGCATGATGCTGCTTACTGGTCGGCGCAAACCCGCGATTTCGACTTCAGCGTGGAAGACCGTCTGGATTCTGAGCGCTTCAACCTGGTGCTATGGAACGGTCTTAAAAATGATGGAGAACTTTATCCCGCAGAGCGCGACGGGCGCGATCTCAGGAACAACCGCCCTGCGCTGCTGCGCGGCTTTCATAAAAACAATATCCAGTAAAGTTTGCGCCTTCGCGATGCGTTATCATTAGTGGAAAGACCTTGGGCAATGAAAAACGTTGGGCGGTTGTTTCGGCGTGGGCGAGCGCGCTGTGCCTCAAGTCATCGATTGGAATTTCCGCCCGGCTCTCTGGTGTTGCGCGATAGAAACGCAACCATCACATTTTTGGGGAATCATTAATTGCTATGAGTACCACCTTGCCGCCCCGGCACGATCTCGGTTCGCTGCGCATTGACGACCACTCTCGCCGCGGCAGCAAGCTGGGCAAGCGTCTGGGACTTTTCGCCGCTGCTCTGGGCGGACTCGTGCTCCTCGGCGGCCTGCTGCTCGCTTTCCGCACGCAGAAGCCGGTGGTTGAAGTGGCTGCAGCCCGTCCAGCTACGGGCGCTAAAGCCGAGGCTCTGCTGAACGCCAGTGGTTATGTCACGCCGCGACGCCGTGCCACTGTCGCGGCCAAAGTTACTGGCCGCGTCGATCAGATCTATGCGGAAGAGGGACTGCGCGTCAAATCCGGTCAGGTGCTCGCTACGCTCGACTGCTCCCAGCCCAACGCCACGCTCACCTCGGCCAAGACCGATCGTGACGCTACCGCCGCAGCCCTGGCTGATCTTGAGGTCCAGTCCGGCAATGCCGATCGCGAGTTGAAACGCTCGCAGGGACTCAATAGCGCGGGCGTAATCAGCCCACAGGCGCTCGATACCGCGAAGACCACTGCCGACAGCCTGCATTCCAAGATCGCTCTCACTAAAGAGCAGGTCCGCGCTTCTGACGCCAAGATCGCCGTTGCGCAGCAGGACGTCGACAACTGTGTGGTGCGCGCACCGTTTGACGGCATCATCGTCTCCAAGGACGCACAGCGGGGTGAAATCGTTTCTCCTCTTTCAGCCGGCGGCGGATTCACACGTACCGGCATCGCCACCCTGGTGGACATGAACTCGCTGGAGATCGAGGTCGATGTGAACGAGTCCTATATCGCCCGCGTCAGACAGGGACAACGCGTAAGCGCCACGCTGGATGCGTATCCTGATCGCGAGCTTCCCGCCAGCGTACGAACGGTGATTCCCACGGCAGATCGCCAAAAAGCTACGGTCAAGGTACGAATCACTTTTGACAAGCTGGATGACACCATCCTGCCCGACATGGGCGTGAAAGTTGCGTTTTTGAGTCCAGCGCCGCCTCCGGGAAAGAGCGGGAGTGATGCCAAGGCGATCGTCCCTAAATCAGCCGTGCTCGACGACGGCGGTAAACAGGTTGTCTACCTCGTGCGCGATCAAAAGCTGGAACGCCGTGCCGTAAGCCTGGGCAACGAACGCGGCTCAGACGTTGAGATTCTTGCCGGGGTCTCTCCCGGGGATCTGCTGGTGGTGCGCGGCGCGGAAAAATTGCACGAGGGACAGGCGGTAGAAGTAAAGCAGTAGGAGGAACGATGGTACGAGTTGACGGGCTCGGCGGTCCAGGCAGTCTGATCCAGGCTCGCGGCCTGGGTAAAACCTATTCTCGCGGCGGCGAGCAGATCCACGTTTTGCAGGCGTTGAACCTCGACGTGCAGCAGGGTGAATTCGTCGCCTTCATGGGTCCCAGCGGCTCGGGCAAAACTACCTTGCTGAACCTGCTCGGCGGTCTGGATGTTCCTTCGGCCGGCAGCATCACCGTGGCCGGAGATGAGATCACCCACATGTCGCGCCGCCGCCTCACCGAATGGCGCGCGCGCCACGTCGGCTTTATCTTTCAGATGTACAACCTCATCCCGGTGCTGACTGCGTTTCAGAACGTCGAATTGCCGCTGCTGCTGACCAGTCTTTCCAAGGAGCAGCGCCGCAAGCACGTGGAAACCGCGCTGGGCGTTGTCGGGTTGAGCGATCGCATGCATCACTTCCCGCGCCAGCTCTCCGGCGGCCAGGAGCAGCGCGTGACCATCGCTCGCGCCATCGTCTCAGACCCGACCTTTCTTCTTTGCGATGAGCCTACGGGCGATCTCGACCGCAAGAGCGCCGACGAAATCATGGAGCTGATCCTGCGCCTGGTGAAGGAATACAAGAAAACCGTGCTGATGGTCACGCATGATCCCGTGGTAGCAGCGCGGGCCGACGTGACCCTGCACCTGGAAAAAGGCGTTCTGGTGGAAGCCGGCAACCTGCAATCGGTTTCCAGTGGAGGTGTGCGATGAAATTTCTCGGCCTGATTCGCGCCAACTTGTTCCGCAAGAAGATCCGGTTGTTCCTGACGTTGGGCTCGTTTGCCGTTGCCATGTCTCTGTTCGGGATTCTGGTGGTGATCCGCGTGGGATTCAATCAGGGTATCGACGTCGCCGGCGCCGACCGCCTGGTGTCTTACAATCGCGTTGGTCTTGTGAATCCGCTGCCTCTTTCCTATCGCGACCGCATCATGCAGATTCCTGGCGTCTCGCTTGTGACGCACCACAACTGGTTTGGCGGAGTCTATCAGGACCCCAAGAACTTCTTTCCCCAATTTGTCATTGATCCGGAGAACGACCGCAAAGTCTTCTCCGAATTCAGCATTCCCGATGACCAGTGGCAGACTTTTCTAAAAGACCGCCAGGGCGCCATTGTCGGAGCTTTTACCGCGAAGAAGTTTGGCTGGAAGGTAGGCGACAGAGTTCCGTTACAAGGCACCTTTCTGCCTGGGACCTGGGAATTCAACATTGACGGCATTTATCACGGTACGCGCGCCAAGGACGACGAAACCCAATTCTGGTTTCAGTGGGCCAACCTGGAAAACTATTTGGAAGCGAACAAGAGCCTTGACCGCTACAAGGGAATGGTAGGCTGGTACGTCATCAAAGTTGATAACCCTGACAATTCCCAGCGTGTCGCCAAAGCCGTGGATGCGCTCTTCTCCAACTCTGACTATGAAACCCGCACTGATAGCGAATCCAACTTCGCCGCCAACTTCGCCAAGCAGATGGGCAATATTCAATTCCTGATCCTGAGCATCGGTTCAATCGTCTTCTTCACGCTCCTGCTGGTCACCGGCAACACCATGGCCATCGCCGTGCGTGAACGGACTTCAGAGCTTGCGGTGCTGAAAGCTGTGGGTTATTCAGACCGTTTTGTTCTGCTGCTGGTGCTGGGAGAAGCCGCGTTGATTGCTGTCATCGGAGGCGTGATCGGGCTGGCCTTGGCGAAAGGCTTCACTCTTCTACCCGCCAATGTCAACCCGGTCCGGACATTTCTGCCGCTTCTGTACCTGTCCGGCAGCATGTTTGCGGTCGGAATTGCTGCGGCGTTGTCCGTGGGCCTTCTCAGCGGGTTCTTGCCGGCGCTTGGCGCCATGCGGCTGCGCGTAGTCGACGCGTTGCGGAGGGTGTGATGGTGATACCAGTTGTCTACAATCTGCGCAGCGTAAAAGAACGCTGGACGTCCGCCATAGTGGCAGTGTTGGGTATCGCCGGCACAGTCGGCGTGTTTGTTGCCGTGCTCTCCCTGGCCCGGGGATTCAAAGCCACTCTGGTCTCTTCCGGCGCCTATGATAACGCCATTGTCCGTCGGGCAGGAGCAACCTCTGAAATTGACAGCAGCGTGGACCTGGAACAGGTCAAGATTATTGAAGATGCTCCCGGCCTGGCGCGCTCCGCAGGACAAACTCTCGCCAGCCCTGAAGTCGTCCTGATTGCTCCCTTCCCTCTGGTTACAACCGGGACTGACGCTAACGTCCAGGTACGCGGCATCTCACCCGCCGCAACTGAAGTTCGCAGCAAAATCAAGATCGTGGAAGGCCGCATGCTTCAGCCCGGCCTGCTTGAGCTGATCATCGGACGCAACGTCAGCCATACCTATCAAGGGCTGTCCCTGGGCAGCTCCGTAAAGTTCGGCGGCGCCAACTGGCAGGTTGTCGGCGTCTTTGATGCCGGCGGCAGCGCCTTTGATTCCGAGCTCTGGTGTGACGCCGGGGTGCTCAAGCAAGCCTACCATCGACCGGGGAACTTTTTTAACTCGGTTACCGTACACCTGGCCTCTCCTGATTCCTTGCAGCAATTTAAAGACGCTATGACTGCCGATCCCAGAATGAGCGTCGATATCATGCGGGAAGTTGAATACTACGAAAAGCAGTCGACTTTGCTAAGCACGCTGATCCGAGTTTTAGGATCGCTCGTCGCCGGCATCATGGCCATAGGCGCGATCTTCGGAGCTTTAAATACCATGTATTCAGCTGTGGCGGAGCGCTCGCGCGAAATTGCCACCCTGCGCGCCCTTGGTTTCGGTGCCGGCAGCGTGGTCTTCTCCTTCATGGTAGAAGCGCTGCTCATCTCGCTGGTGGGCGGGCTGCTGGGCTGTCTCGCCGTGCTTCCCCTGAACGGGCTCACCACGGGCGCGATGAACTGGCAGACCTTCTCTCACCTGGCATTTGCGTTTCGCATAACGCCTGTCCTGCTTGCACTCGGTATCATCTTCGCCTTGTTGATGGGAGTTTTAGGCGGCATTTTTCCTGCCATCCGCGCCGCGCGCCGCCCGGTGGCTCCGGCACTGCGCGCCATGTAGGTCGAAACGGCTACATCATGCCCCGCTTGGATGCTGCGCCAGCTGATGCGGCGCTCTTCGCCAAAAAAATGCCGCATCGGTGAAGATGCGGCATTTGGATTTTCAGAATAAGCTATCGTGACTACCAGACGTGGCAGGCGCTGGCACTGACCATCTTTTGCCCCGCCTTGCATCCGAACGCTTTGGCAAAATCCGCGCTATTTTGCAACGTGCCGTTCACGCGATACTCGCCCGGCGAATGCGGATCGGTCTTGGCCAGCAGCCTTGAGCTTTCCGGCGTCGAGTTCTGGCACCACACCTGGGCAAAGCCAAGGAAGAAGCGCTGCTCCGCCGTAAAACCGTCTTTCTTATCGCCCGCTTTGGGGTTGCCGGCGATATCCTTGCGCAATGCTGCCAGAGCAATGCGCAGGCCGCCGTTATCCGCGGTGTTCTCGCCCAGGGTAAGTCTTCCATTCAAATGGACGTCGTCCACCGCAATAAAAGATCCGTACTCATCGGCGATGCAGGTCGTGCGCTTGTCAAATTCATCGCGATCAGCCTCGGTCCACCAGTTGGTAAAGTTGCCCTGGGCGTCAAATTTGCTGCCCTGGTCGTCAAAACCGTGCGTCAACTCATGGCCGATGACCACGCCGATACCGCCAAAATTCACAGCGTCATCCGCTTGCTTGTCAAAGAAGGGCGGCTGCAAAATGCCGGCCGGAAAGTTGATGTCGTTGTTCGCTGAGCTGTAGTAGGCGTTGACCGTCGGCGGCGTCATGCCCCATTCATTCTTGTCGAGAGGCTTGCCGATCTTGTTTTGAGTTCGCTTAACCTCAAAAGCCCGTGCCCTTTGAACATTACCCAGCAGGTCGCCGCGCTCGATTTTCACCGTGCCGTAGTCACGCCACTTCTCGGGATAACCGATCTTGTTGGTGATGGCTTGCAGCTTTACCGCGGCTTGTTTTTTGGTTTCAGCGGTCATCCAGTCCAGGTCCTTGATGTCCGATCCCAGGGCTTCTTCCAGCGCCTTCACCATCTTGAGCATGCGCGCTTTGCCGTCCGGGCCAAATGTTTCGTCGACATACGGCTTGCCCAGCGCTTCGCCCAGGAGCCCATCCGTAGTCTGCACACAACGCTTCCACCGCGGCTGGATTTCCTTCTGGCCATTCAGATACTGCCCGTAGAAGCTGAAATTCTCATTCACGAATGAATCAGAAAGAAATGGCGCCGCAGCCCGGACCACGTGCCATCTCAGGTATGCTTTCCAATCGTCGATCGGTTCTGACTCCACAACGGCATTGGTCTTTTGGAAAAAGTCCGGAGGCACCACGTTGACTTCAGTAAACGACGGCGCACCGGTTGCGGCAAAGAAGCGCTCAAACTGGTAGTTCGGCGCCAGAGCGACAAGCTCGCTCACCTTCATTTTGTGATCGCGGTTCTTGGGATCGCGCATCATCACGCGCTTATAGGCCGCGTCAGCCAGCTTGGTTTCAATGTCCATCACGGAGTGCGCTTCCTTCTTGGCGGTAGCTTCATCGTCGCCCAGAAGCACCAGCATCTTTGCCACGTGCTGTACATATTTTTCGCGCGTCTCTTGCGCCTTGGGATCGTTGTCAAAGTAGTAGTCTCGATCCGGCAGTCCCAATCCACCCTGCCCGACGTTCGCAATGATCATGCTGGCATTGTGCAAATCAGAAGACGCCCCAAAGTTGAACAGAGCCGGTACGCCGAGAGAATGCAGGTAGGCGATCGCCTCCACCAACTGGTCTTTGTTGGAAATCGCGGCGATGTGGTCCAGTTCAGACTTGATTGGCGCGGTTCCCTTGGCGTTGGCGGTCTTCTCGTCCATGCAGGATTCGTACATATCGCCAATCTTTTGCATTACAGGCGTCCGCTTGGGGTCGTTAGCGGAAACCTTCTCCAGAATGTTGTGCAGGAACTGGCGATTGTAGTCCGCCAGTTCATTGAACCGGCCCCAGCGGGCCTGGTCAGCAGGAATAGGATTGTTCTTTCGCCAGGTGCCGCAGGCATATTGATAGAAGTCGTCGCACGGGTCAACGGTCTTGTCCATGGCGGCCACATCAAATGATTTTGGACGAGCAACGACGTTCGCAGTAGCAGTCTTCGCAGCCGCTCTGTCAACATTGGTCCCAGGTCCGATTGCTGCTTTCTTGCCTGTTTGCGCAGCAGCTGTCAGGCCTCCCAACAAAACGCATAGCAGTAACCTTTTACACGGCATATTTTGCCCCTCAGATGAGAGATTTTTAAAAACTGGCAAGTTTAAGCTGATTTTGGCAGCCTGTAAACAGAAACGAAATACTAGGCTGCATCGTACATTTAGCTTAGAACTTCGCTAAGTCGGCCGCCGGGAACCAATATTGAACCGCAGCCGCTTCGCGGTTTCCGTTTGGGGGGGCCGCGCGCCCGTCTTATGCACTTGAGTAAGGCATTTACCTGTTGCCTAAGAAACTGTAGTGCTAGACAATGGCAACCAACTGCCCAAATGGTATTTACCCCTAAAACCGCGCTGTCGCCGGTTTCGAAAGGCGAAGACTCGCGCCCAGCGGTTCCTGGCCGTAACGACTCTGATCTGATCGTCCGCAGCGAATCTCTGCAGCGAATTATGCGGTTGGCGGAAAAAGTAGCCAGGCATCCGGCCGCCGTTCTCATCGTGGGCGAAACCGGCACCGGAAAAGAGATGATTGCTCACGCTATCCACAACCACTCTTTGCGCTGCAACCAGCCCTGGGTTGACGTCAACTGCGCTGCTATTCCTGAGCACCTGGTTGAAAGTGAGCTTTTTGGGTATGAGAAAGGCGCTTTCAGCGGTGCTGACTCCATGAAGCCTGGCTTCTTTGAATTGGCGAATCGCGGCACGCTCTTTCTGGATGAAATCGGCGATCTGGACTTGAAGATCCAGGTGAAATTGCTTCGCGTGCTGGATGGCGTCCCCTACTACCGGCTGGGTGGCAGTAAAAAAGTCAGCGTTGATGTGCGCGTGGTTGCCGCCACCAATCAGGATCTGGAAAAGCTGGTGCCTGCAGGCAAATTTCGCAGTGATCTCTACCATCGCCTGGCGCAATTCAAGCTGGAAGTTCCTCCGCTGCGCGAACGGCCTGAAGACGTCCTGGGAATTGCTGAACAGGTATTACGACAGCACTATCCCGATTCGCGCTTCAGCCAGGACGCGATCGATGCCCTGCTCGCTTATCCCTGGGCCGGCAACGTGCGTGAACTGAAAAATCTGGTTTTTGGCGCGGTTCTGCAAGCTCGGGATGCGCATGTTGAAATTCGTGCCGCCGATCTCCGGTTTCCTGATTCGGTGAGCGCTTCGCGTCAGACGATTCCCGCCGGGGCCGCCCTGGACGAAGTCGAGAAGAAAACCATCCTGATGGCCCTGGAAAAAAGCGGCGGCAACCAGGGCAAAGCCGCCGAGGCTCTGGGAATTTCGCGCCGCACGCTGCTCCGGAAACTCAAGAGTTATCGTGAAGCCGAGCTTAAGAGTCCTGCCGGTACGTTGAGTGTAGGCCAGCAGCGCTATTACCGTGCCCAGCTCGAAATTGCGATCAAGCTGAAATACGCGGGCGAAACCGCCGGGGCTACCTTGCTGAACATCAGCGGTGGCGGCGCGGGCGTCAAGACAGAAAGAGTGCTTAAATCAGGTGCTCCGGTAACATTGATGTTCTCCATCCCCGGTTCCGATGTGGCCTCTGAATTCCCGGGACGTGTCACCTGGACCAATAAAGATCAGTACGGTATCCAGTTTGGCGATCTTCCTGCTTCTCTTCGCACCAGCCTGCAGCGCTGGCTGCGCACGGAAATGAAAAAGGATGGCTGGGATCTGGAAACAGCCGAATAGCTTCCTTCAATCAAGGCGCGCTACGAACTGCCAATCAACACGCCTGCGGCGAACACCATAGCGCCGCCCAGGACAACCTGCAGCGTAGCGGAAACCCACGGCGATTCCATATATTTGTGGCGAACCCAGGCAATAGCTGCCAACTCGCCGATCACCACGATCACTGCCACTACGGTCGCGACATGAAAATTCGGGATCAGGAACGGCAGCGTGTGCCCAATTCCCCCGATCGTCGTCATCAAACCACAGACCAATCCCCGCACCCACGGGTGCCCGCGACCAGTAAGGCTGCCATCGTCAGAGAGCGCTTCAGCGAAGCCCATGCTTATGCCCGCGCCGAGCGATGCGGCCAGACCTACCAGAAAGGCAAAATGCGACTCATGCCGGGCAAACGCCGCGGCAAAAACCGGCGCCAGCGTTGATACCGAACCGTCCATCAGTCCAGCCAGCCCCGGCTGAACGATCTGCAGGACAAACAGCCTGCGGCTGGCCTGTTCTTCCTCGCCGCGCGCGGTTTCGTCCAGCTTGTCGTGGCCAAGCTGTTCAGCTCGATGTTCATGCACTCGTTCTTCCTGGGCCAGATCATTGAGCAACTGGCGGATGCTGGCGTCCTGGGTCCGCGAGGCTGCCTTTTCATAGAAGATTCGCGTCTCCACTTCCAGCGTAGCCGCCTGCCGGCGCGCGGCTTCCGGGCGTAGCGGTTGCATCAGCCAGATCGGCCGGCGGGAGACCAAACCTTTGACGTCGCCGCGCCGAATGAGCGGAATATGCTCGCCAAATTTGGTGCGGTAAAGCTCGATCAGGCGGCGCCGGTGGGCCGATTCTTCCTCGCGCATTCCCGCAAACATGGCTGACGTAGCAGGAAAGTCTTGGCGAAATCCCTCAACGAAATCGGCATAGACCCGTTCGTCTTCTTCTTCCAGCGAGATCGCCAGAGCCAGTACTTCTTGTTCCGAAAGGCTTTCAAAGGTACGCATAAGGTTCCAGGATGTCGTAAGTTATGCAAATACACCGGCTTGTTGGCATTTTACTGTATTGACGAACCGCCAGCGGTCCTTCCGCTGGTGGTCGTAAAAGCTGAGGGGGAAGCGGACCATACGGGCTAAAGGTCAGCAAATCAGCGAGGTATGGCTTGTGCCATAGTCATTACTAAACCACGAAGAATCAATATTTTATGCGCACCAAGAGGGATAATTCCTCTAGGTGGCGTGAAACGCTGGCGCGGCTTTCGTCACTAGTTAAAGTAGTAGAGGACTAAGAGCGTCGGTCGGGGAAAATATCGCTCTGGGTGCCGCTCTTGGGCAATCCCTCTGCGATCCATCTGGGCGACTTTGGTTCAGAACGCCGATCGCTCCGGACGGGAAAGTTGGTTTGGGAGAATCGTAATGAAAGGCGTACGGTTCGTTCTGGTCGCGAGAGGTCCAGGCGACAAAACGCACCGAATCGGTATGCGCCTCTGTTCTTCAGGGAAGAAAGTAGAAAGCGGAAGATGGGGACGAATGGTGCAGTATACTGGTTGCAACTGCCAGTGGAATTCTACTCGTTCGATGAAGAATATCTGCGTCGCCTTGGAGCCCGGGATCCGGCGACGGAAGCTCATTTCGTTTCCTATTTCAGTGAACGCCTGAAAGTTACGCTGCGCGCGCGAGGAGTAGACTCTCACACCATTGACGACGTGCGTCAGGAAACTTTCTGCCGGGTATGGCTGGCAGTGCAGTCCGGCAGCGTTCATAACGCTAAAGGATTCGGCTCTTACGTTTATTCCGTTTGCAGGAACGTGCTTTCGGAGAGCAGGCGAGAGGAATTCCGTAACCAGTATGACCCGTTAGAGTCGACCGATATTGCCGATGAGCAACTGGGACTGGAAGAACTTATGCAGCAGGAAGAAAACGGAAAAATTGTGCAGGAAATTCTGGCCTCGCTTCCGGAAAGGGACCGCCGCATCCTGCAGGCCCGCTTCTACGAAGAGAGAGAGAACGAGGACGTGTGCGTGCAGTTTGGCGTTGATCGGGATTATCTGCGGGTTCTGTTGCATCGCGCCCTTAACAAATTTGGTCAGCTTTACAAAAATGAGCTTTATAGGAAAACCAGCAATTAGAGCCTTTGAGACATCAGGGGTACGACTATGAACGCGAAGGTGATTGATCACCAGCAAGCAATCAAGAACATGATGGCGGAGCGTTATCTGCTCGGCGAACTGTCCGAAGCAGATCTCGAGGCCTACGAAGCCCATCTCTTTGATTGCCAAATATGCTTTGACCAGATCAAGGCCGGAACAGAATTGGTCGGCCACCTCAGGAAAATTGGCCAGGAGAAACCTGCCACGGCTGGGTCGCAGCCTACGGGATGGTGGGCAGGGTTCATGAATGGCTTCCGTCAGCCGGTAGCGGCATTCGCAACGGCTTTGTGTGTTTTTGCCATCGGTCTGAACATCTATCAGTACCACAATCTTTCTCAGACGAAGGGACCTGCCCTGGAACGGAGTTATGTACTGACAGGAATCGCCCATGGAGGCGAGAGCGCGAAAGTGATCGAAGTCCCGGCAAACTCCACCCTGAGCCTGCAGCTGGAATACAATCCTCGCGGTGAATTTATAGCGTACGGTGTGCGGATCCTATCCGAATCAGGCTTAGCCAAATCTAGTTTGCCGATACCTCAGGATCAGGTCGACGGCTTGGCTAAAGTTGCAGTTCCGGCAAATTCACTAGGCGCCGGCAGGTACTCGATCATGGTCTGGGGGCGAAAGAATGATGGGACCGAAAATGAAATTGCCCGCGGCACTTTCGAGCTACGGTTTTCCCAGTAAACATCTCTTGCGGCATTCTGAATTGATGGATGGTTCTCATCCAGGTGGGTCCAAATTCGCGCATTTTTTTTCGCAGGCCGGTTGTACAATCGTGATACTTAGGCAGGCAAGATATGTTCAGCCTGTCGGGTCCCTTCGTGAAATATCTAGCCCGTCGCACGCCCAAACTAGGCAATTTTGGAGATAAATCATGACGTGTTCGCGCCACCACTCGCAATATGTATACAGTGCTTCCGCTTATGCGCTGGCCGCGGAATTTGAGCGGCCAAAGAAACATAGCCTTTCTCCGCAAGCCTCCGTCGTGCTGTCCGGGCATGGGGGCCACGGATCACAACGTGTTCCCGGTTTTAACGTTGACGGTCTCATCTCATTCAAGGAAGCTTACTCTGAAGTAGGCGGCAGCTATGATGACTGTCATCAAATGCATACCACTCATGCCTGGAGTGTAGTAGAAGGCTTGAATGTTGCAGACATGCTTACCGCCGATCGGGTCGTTTCCCGCGTCGCTGTCTATCACGACGCGTCAGGCAAGAAAGCCGAGCCCACCTACGATTTCACCGGCAGCTATTTTGAGAACCTTCGGATTGCGGGCCACCCTATCGATATGAAGTTGGACACGAACTCTCTGCATGCGCATGACACTTTCGCGAAGCTCGCGAAAGCCCACAAAGAGCGCAAGTGCGATCACTTGTTGCTTGGACACGGGCTATGCGATATAACAGCCGCTAAACTGCAGCAACTGGAAGATACTTATCATGCTCTTTCGGGCATGTCTGAGCTGGTGGCGGAATGGAAGAAAAAGGAACGGCCGGCGGAACGCGGCGCCTACATGCTTTCGGCGGCCAACCATCTCGACCTGGAGAAACAGGTTGGAAAGACGGAACTGGAGAATTTTGGCGCCATTATCTGCGTTCCCAAATTCGGCGTCGTCCGGCTCGGCGAGATCATTGTGAACAAACACTCGCGGACGTTGCGTATGTTTCGTGTACAGATGTGCTCGTCCGGCCATGGAGGCTCCGACGGCGGCACGTCCGGCAGTGGAGGATCTATGCCGCCAGGATAGCATGGCTTCTGTTGTTGCCTGGCTTGCTTAGTGTCGCAGGTTGCAGGCAGAGCCGGTTTTCTCTGGAAAATGCGTATACGCAGGCCCATCTTCAGTTTTCTCGAGGCTTTGTTGATCAGCCACTGCAAGAGGCTGAATCGGGATACCAGGCGTCCTCGCGCTATCCTGAGCTGAACTGGAAATTCCGCATCCTCGCCGCGGAAGCAAACTTAAGAAAAGGGCGCGTTCCCCGCGCCCTTGAGCTTTTGCAGCCCGAGCCCCCTCCTGACCTACCGGAAGACGTGGCTTGGCGAAGACAACTGGCACAGGCCACTGCTTTTTGTCTTTCGCGTCAAACCACGCACGCGGAAACCAACCTAGACCAAGCAGCAGCTTTGGCTGGAGGTCGGCCAGCCCGAATCGCAGAACTCAATTATGTCCGCGGCCGGTGCGCAATATACGGCGGGGAATGGGACCAAGCGGAGCGTTATTTCCGTTTACTCAACGACAGTAGCTCCATCTCAGATCCTTTTCTTAGGACCTCCGCTTTGGCAAGTCTGGCTTTTTCGCTGCAGAAGCAGCAACGCTATGAGGAGGCGATTGATTGGAATAATCAAGCTCTTGCAGCCGCTCGCTCCGCAGACGCTCCCCCACTTGAGGAAACGATATTGGGAAATTTAGGTTTCCTCTATGCAGAATTGCGCGACTTCCCTAACGCCCAAAAAAACTCTGCTGCTGCGGAGGCTTTGGCCGAGCAACTCAAGAACCCGGCAGATGAGCAGAAATGGCTTATAGATCTTGCCCGAGTTCAGCTGGCTCGAGGCCAATCTGGGGCAGCCGAACAATCTTTCTATCGGGCACTCAAGATCGCTACGAGCTTGAACGACAATGATGTAGCGGAAAAAGCTTTACTCAACCTGAGTATTGTGAAGCTGGAGCAGAAGAACCTTGATGAGGCAGAAAAATACCAGCGGCAGGCGTTCGATCCGCAACTTGAAGGCGAGAACCTGGCACGCTGGAAATTGAACGAGGCCAGACTTCTCACTGCCCGAGGCGAATTTACCAAGGCAATCTCCAGCCTTCTTGACCAGCTTCATCAAACTGCAGACGCCGACAAGCAGAGCCACAATGTGCGCTACCTGTTTCGCTGGTACATTCAGGCTGCGCTGGCGAATGCCTATGCCGCCGAGAATAACGATGCCGAAGCGGAAAAATGGTTTCAGCGCAGCATTGATACGATAGAAGAAGCCGCAAACACGATGAAGCACCAGGAATTCCAAACAGCTATTCGGGACAACATGCCTGTGTTCGACGACTACGTAACATTCCTGGTGGACCACAAACAAAACGAAAAGGCCTTGCAGGTGGCGCAGCTGGGACGAGCCAGAACTCTCGTCCCGGATGACGACGGCCTTCGCCGCCCAGTAAACACACAGGCTTGGGTCGCCTCGATCCAGCAATATCTGCGGCGCAACCATGCCGTACTTCTCGCGTACTTTGCTACGACCCAAGATTGCTATCTTTGGACGCTCACAGGCACACAACTACGGCTGTCACGTCTTGGTATCACCGGCCCCGATCTCGATATCCTGATCGATTCTTACAAATCTGCGATTCAGCGCCACGCCTCCCTCAGCGAAAGCACCGCTGCCAAAAGGCTCTTCCAGATACTGGTTCAACCCGCGCTCGACCTGGTACCAAAGGGCTCGCACGCAATGATCGTCGCCGATAGCAAGATTTACAGCTTGAACTTTGAAACCTTGGTTTCCTCACAGGGAAGCGACCACTATTGGCTTGAAGATGTAGATATCCAGAACGTCAGCTCCATCCATTTGCTGGTGAGGCCAAATCGAAAGCGGTCTTCCACCCGGGGGCTGCTTCTGATAGGCGCGCCGGCGCAGGCCGATCCGCACTTCCCTGAGCTGCCTAACGCGCCGCTGGAGATGGAAAGCGTTCGTAAGCACTTTTCTCCCAGGGATGTCACCAGCGTATCCGGTAGAGATGCAACACCTGCTTCGTACACAAATGGCTCACCGGGTGGCTACAAATACATTTATCTCGCGACCCATGGTTCCGCAAACGCGATGGAGCCACGGAAATCAGCGATTATTCTCTCGCCGGAATCCAATGGCACCTTCAAGCTGCTTGCGCAGGACATCATTTCACCGAAATTGCGCCTGAACGCAGAGTTGGTAACAATTTCAGCATGCGAAGGGGCCGGAACCGATGTCCAGTCTCTGGAAGGACTCATTGGCCTGGAATGGGCCTTCATGCGGGCCGGAGCCCACCAGGTGGTGGCTGCTTTGTGGGACGTGGATGATGCAATCACACCGCAGCTAATGGATGATTTTTATGATCAGCTGAAGCAAGGAAGATCGGCATCTGAAGCCCTGCGTCATGCGAAATTGAGAGCACTCAAGGCCGGCGGCAAATATGCCACACCGTACTATTGGGCTTCCCTTCAGCTTTACACCGGCTCCTGATCTCACGATTGGCCCACCGAGGCAGCTATCCGCTGTCTGAAAGTGAGGGCTTGTTCCCCGCATCCAGCTTCGAGTAAATCCACGGCCCAAGCGCAATCAAAACCACTGCCAGGGCCATGCCCACAATCACATCGATCACATAGTGGTATCGCAGATAGATCGTGGAGAGTGTGATCAAACAGGCGAACACCACGAATATCCGGAATACCGATGGCGAGATTTGTCGAGCCAAATAACATCCCACCAGCACTACGGCAACGTGTCCGCTGGGGAAGCAATCGTACTGCACGCCCTCGAGTGTATCCAGAAGTCGCTGAAGATAACCGAACATCCATAACCCGTGTAACGGATGCTCTGCCGCATACGGCATGAATCGCGGACCTCGCGCCGGAAGGGCCAGGTATCCCAGGTACGAGATCAGAAAAGTTGCGGCGATCAGAAACGTGCCAAAGCGGAACTCGGCTCTCGGTCTGCGCAGCCATAAAACAACTCCCAGTCCAAGCATCCCCGGGATAAACAGCGTGTAGACCGCCTGCAGCAGCTCCACCAGTCCGCGATTTTGAAAACTGCTCAGCCAGAAAACAGGATCGGTTTTCCACATTGCGGTATCCCACTCCGTCAATCTGAGATCGGCGGCCGGCAATTGCAGAGCGGTAACGAGAAAGGGCGCTCCTTTGTAGCAGAGCGGCAGGTAGGCGAGAACAAACCAGTGGCGTACAAAACCGGAGAACCGGGAAGAAGACCGCGAAAGCAACAGAAGGAGGCCGATGGCACCGGCATGCGCTGCAAGATAGATCCAGGCATGCACGTCACGTCGCGCGGCCAGTGCCAGCAGGCATATCAGAATGAGGGAATTTGCGATAAAGAGTTTTTCGATCGGCCACAGCGCGCGTGTCGCAGTAACCTCTTCGCCGGAAGCCATCGTTACAAGTGGTTGGCTAAGCAAGTTTGTAATGCTTCATGAACAAATACTCGTACACACGATAGGGTAGAATGCTCTTCAACTTCGGGCCGATTCTTTCCCCAAAAGGCCCGGTCGTGTAACGCAGGCGCGGAGAAGGATTGCCAATGATGCGTTCGGCCAGCCGCGCCACGATCAACGGATCCATGCCGTGCTTTTCTTCCTCCTGCATCACGCCAACACAGCGGTCCACCATCTCGCGATAGATCTGGCTCTTTTCTGCCTCAACCGTGTTTCTTCGATTGGCGGGAAACTCAGTCTTGAAGTCTCCCGGCTCGATTAAGACCACGCGAATACCGAAGGGCTTCACTTCCATCCTGAGCGCCTCGGTCAGTCCTTCCATGGCAAACTTGCTGGCGCTGTAAAAAGCCTGGAACGGCACGGCCAGCAGCCCTGCCAGTGAGCTGATATTGATGATCACGCCGCTCCGCTGTTCGCGCATGACAGGAAGCACCGCCCGGCAGACGCGATGCACGCCGAAGAAATTTGTATCCAGCTGCGCCATTGCTTCCTGCGGGCTGGTTTCTTCCACTGCGCCGGCAATTCCGTTTCCGGCATTGTTGATCACTACGTCAATTCTTCCGTGACTTTCATGGATTTGCCGGACCGCAGCATGCACTGAAGCATCATCCGTCACGTCTATGCGCAGGGCGTTGAACGAATTCTTTCCGCCGGGCCCGAGCGACCGGCTGCCTCCGTAAACCGTCATTCCCTTTTGCGCCAGGTGTTCACAGCAGCTCCGTCCAATACCTGACGACGCGCCGGTAACCAACACCACTTTGGTGGTTGTGCTCTTCGCGGCTGCTTGAGCTTTCGGGGTAGTGGCCATGGTGTCAGTTGGTGTCATGAGAATTAATCCGTTCCGCTTTCCGCCTGGGAAATTGCCGGGCGGTCCCCGTTTACGTAGCTTTCTGACAGATGCCGGGCCAGTTGCTCGACGGTCGGATAATCCCACACCACCGTCGGAGAAATGTCCCGCTTCAGCCAGGTTTCAAGATCGCCGGAAAGCGAGACAGCCTGCAGGGAATCCATGCCGTAATTGTCAAACGTCTGCTGGACGTCAATTTTCGCCGGATCCATGTTCACGACGCTCGCGATATTGGTAATCAACCATCCGCGAATGGCCTCTTCGGTCGGTGGCTCGGTGACCGGCACGATTTTCCGTTTTTTCAGCATTCAGGATTCCTTGAGCTTTTTCTTATGCTGACTTCTGATTGAAATCGATTTCGCGCTCTTTCTTCTTGGGAACTTTCACCGCTGAGGCCAGGCCCAGTCTGGCGCATACCTTGATCAGCGTCCCGGTGATATCCACTTGCCACCATTCCAGGCCATGAACAGCGGAGCTGGGAAATGCATGATGGTTGTTATGCCAGGATTCTCCAAACGTGGGGATGGCAAGCGCCAGGTTGTTCGTGCTGTAATCTTTCACCGGATAAGGCTGGCTGCCAAAAACATGGCAAATAGAATTGATGCTCCACGTCGTATGGTGCACTACAAGTACCCGGATCAGACCGCCCCACAGGAACCCTCGCAGGGCTCCATTCCAGCTCATCGTGATCAAGCCCTCAGCTGCCGCAGGCACAAGCAATCCCAGCGTAATCCACAAGAAATACATGCGGTTGAGCTTGAAAACCAGACGGTCATGCAGGAGATCGCGAACGTAGGTTCCCCAATCCGTAAGTTCATGGTTGAAGAGCCATCCCATGTGAGAATGCCAAAGTCCTTTTAAAGTCTCGCCAACCCCTTCTCCGTGCAGATGCGGGGAGTGCGGATCGCCCTCACGATCGCTGTAAGAATGATGGCGCCGATGCACCGCGGTCCAGAATATAACCGGGCCTTGCGCAGCCATGGAGCCGGCGATGATGAGAGCGCTCTTCAGGAAAGGCACCGCCTGGTAAGCGCGGTGAGCGATCAGGCGATGAAAGCCCATTCCAATTCCAAGAACGGTGACGCAGTACATCACTGCGAATACCAGCAGATCCAGCGGGTTTACTCCATTCCGCCAAAATACTGCAATCCCGGCTGCCAACCCGATATAGGGAAGGAGCACGGTAGCCAGCGTAACCCTGCGCTCCAAGCGTCGCGCGCGCTCGTTGAGCGGGCGGACGCCGCGCGAACCGGAATGCTGTTCCGCGGGTGCTGCGCCGGCGCTTTCTTTAGTTGCCTGCATCCTGACTCCAAAACGCATTTTCGCTGCTGGGATAGAGATCGAACGTCTCCAGTTTGCCGGCCAGCAATGACGTCCGGCAGAGGGAACGTCGCACTTTGCCGCTCGAAGTCCGCGGAACCTGCCCCGGCTTCAACAGAGCAACAGCATAAGCCTGGACATCATAATCACGGGCTACGGCCTGCCGGATCGCCGCCAGCATATCCGCTGAATTGCTGCGCAGAAACTCACGTTGCACCTCTTGCGCAATCACCAGACGTTCCTGGCCCGAATGCTCCACGGAGAAAGCTACCCCGGCAAACGGCTGCAGCCCAGGATGGCTCGCCTGCGCCGTGATTTCAACATCCTGGGGATAAAGATTGCGTCCATTAATGATGATCAAATCCTTGATTCTGCCGGTAACAAACAACTCACCCTGCTGAAGGAAGCCAAGATCGCCGGTGCGCAGAAATGGTCCTTCACCGGTGTCAAGCCGCGCACAAAAAACCTTGGCGCTCTCTTCCGGGCGATTCCAATAACCTGCAGCTACGCTGGGGCCGGAAATCCAGATTTCGCCCACGCGGCCGTCAGCACATCTGCGCCTGCTTCGCGGATCGACGATCGCTACCTTCTGCTCAGCGAATGCGTGACCGCATCCTACAAGCATTTTGGCATCCTCTTCGTCCCACTTGGCGGCTACTACCCTGCCTTGCTCCAGCTTGTTTCGATTCACTTGCAGATACTTGGGACCCGCGAGCGCTTTGCCGCCGGTCACGTACAAAGTCGATTCCGCCAGGCCGTAGCAGGGATAAAAAGCCTTGGGATTGAAGCCGCACGAAGAGAAGACTGCGGAAAACCGCTCCATGGTTTCCGGATGGATCGGCTCGGCGCCGTTGAACGCGACTTTCCAACTGCTCAAGTCCAGCGTTTCACGCTGCTCGGGCGTCACTTTGCGAACGCACAGATCGTAGGCGAAGTTAGGGCCGCCAGTCACCGTCGCTCGCACCTTGGTGATGGTCTGCAGCCAGCGGTAAGGCTGCTGCAGGAACGTGTAGGGAGAAAGAATCACCACTGGGAAGCCCACGAACATCGGCTTGACCACTCCGCCGATCAACCCCATATCGTGATAAGGAGGCAGCCAGGAAATTCCCACGCTGCGGCTGTCACTATCAAATCCCCGCGCAATCAACTCGGAGTTGTGCAGCATGTTCCCGTGGGTCACCGCCACGCCGCGCGGTGAACTGGTGGACCCCGACGTGTATTGAAGAAAAGCCACCGAATCAAGCCCCACCGCGGGCGCATGCCACTTCTCAGCATCGTTGGTGCAAATGTTATCGCTGGCGATCACCAGCGGGCAGCGCCCGCCAATCACCTCGTCCCAGGCTGCGCCGAAAATCTCGGCGGTATCCGCCGTGGTGAGAATCGTGTTGCATTCGGCATCTCTCAGCAAATCGCAAATCTTGGGCAATGCCTGCTTCAACCGCCCGCGATGCACCGGATAGGTTGTTACGGCAATCGCTCCGGCATACAGGCAGCCGTAGAACGCGGTAACAAAATGCAAGCCCGGCTGGTGCAGAAGCAGAACTCTCTGGCCTGGCTCGCCCGTTGCCTGCAATATCGCGGCCACGGCTCGCGCTTTCTGGTCCAGTTGCGCGTAGGAAAGTGGCTCCAGCTCTTTTTCCGGATTGTTATCACGCAGGAAGAGATAGCCGGTCTGCTGGCTCTGCGTGTTTGCGCGATGCCGCAGAAGAGCGACAAAGCTCTGCCATTCTTTGTGTGATGGAAGTGCCCGCGCCGCCGCCGTCCGCTGTAGCAAGCGTTCAGGCATGCGCGACCCTCATGTCTTTAAGGCCATTGGCCATGGCACTTGAACGCTCGAACTTGCCCAGATGAAAGCCGTGTTTCTTTGCCGCTCCAAGCGCCCATTGCACTCCTTCCGGCTTGATCGCGCCAAACGATACCGGCTCCTCCACGGATTCCAGCCCCATGAGCAGCGTTTCCGCCATGCAGGCGTAAGCATAGCCGGGCTCAAGATCCAGTCCCGCGATCACGAAATCAGGATTATGGGGCAGCTTGACCAGGCCTCCGCGGATCACCGTGGCCATTGGCTTCTCAAAACTGACCTCGGCGCTTACGTCAGCAGGAACGGCCACATCGCACACCACAACCGGCTCATCCGGCAGATGCTCGGCACGGACCAACGGTTCCGGGCTGTTTGACGCTGCCGCGATCAGGTTGCACTTGCGCAGAGCATGCAGGTCGTCAGTCACGGTAAGATGCCCAGCGACACGAGCGATCTCCTCTACCATGCTCTTAACTCGCGGGGATTGCCGATCGCGCACCACCAGCACCGTGCTCTCGACCTGCGGCGCAAGCATAAGGGCCAAAGTAGCGCCGATGTTGCCGGTCGCCCCAAGAATCGCCAAACGCGCCTTGCCCAGCTCAATGCCGCTCTCGCGCGCGGCCTGCTTCATCGCCTCCATCGCCATCCCTACGGTCAACGAGTTGCCGGAAGTCAGAATTGTTCCCGGGGTTTGAATGCGCTTGCAATTGCCCGAGAGAATCGACGTGTATGCGCCCAACCCGACGATTCGGCAGCCGTTCTCGCGCGCCAGTTCCACCGCGTGTTCAATCTTGTCCATCATCCACTGAGTATCACGGGAGTAGATTCCCTCCATGATCTGTTTGGGCGTCAGATCCAGCCCAATGTAGCTCAGGTGTACTTCGCCTCCCGCGCTTGACTGCACGTGCAACTGGTCATAGATGGTCCCTTGCAAAATGCGCGAAGGCCGCTCCATGAAGGCGGCTAGATGAGGCGACAACGCGATCAAAGAAGCATCCCAGAGCACCGCATGTTCCGGCTGCAATAAGTGACCGATAAAGGCTACGCGATTCTCTGTACGCGGCTGCTCCCGCCTGCTCAAAGCGCGGTGGCTGTAGTCAACGATCGGCCCCGCCTGGCAGCCTACCTGGTAGCCGGTGAGGTGGGGAACGTCGGCTGCTGCGAGCGCCTGGCAGAACATCTGCAACGCCTCCAGACAACGGTCCAACTCTCTTTTTTCAACGTACACCGAAGGCTGCAATCGCAGCGTGAAGGGTTCACTCAATGTCGGCGCCACGCGAATGCAATGAACATTCAGCAGATACGCTGCGGCAAGGTAGCCCAGAAACTCCTGCTGGCACAGCATGCGGATCGCGTTGGACGGCGAGTCGGAAATATCACGCAGCTCCACCCCAATCATCAGGCCGCGGCCGCGTACGTCCTTGATCAACCCAGGAAAACGCGATTGCACTTCGCGCAGACGCTCCAGCACATAGTCGCCGATCTCTTTGGCCCGCGCGCCGAGCCGGTCTCGCTCGGCAAGTTCAATCGCTTTGACCGCCAGATAACACCCGCGATCATCTTCGGCAAAGGTTGAGGTGTGCTGAATGGAGAACTCTTCAATAAAGCGTTCACGCTTTACCAGCAATGCACCGATCTTCGCCAGGCCTCCACCCATCGCTTTGGACATGCAGATGTAGTCAGGCTCCAGTCCCAGCTCCTGCGAAGCAAGGAAGCTCCCGGTGCGATAGAAGCCGGTCTGAATCTCATCGGCCACGATCGGGACGTCATTCGCGCGTTGGATCTTTTTGAGCCAGGTCACGAATTCTGCCGGCAGCGGCCTCACACCGCCTTCACCGAGAATCGGCTCGATGAAGATGGCCGCGACTTCTTCCAGACTGCCTTCGGCATCGCGCCAATCGGCAGGATCATTCATGTCGAGAAAACGGACTTCCGGCCCCAGGTGCGCATAGGGATCCCGATAGGCATAGGTGAGCTGAATGGAGCCGGTGGTCTTGCCATGGAACGCTCCACGGATCGCCAGGAGCATAGGCTTCGGGCGTTCCAGCATTACATGCTTGATGGCAGCTTCTACCGTCTCAGTGCCGGTGTTGGTAAAGATCACAACGTAGTCGCCGGCGCGCTCACACAGCGCTTCTGCCAGCCGCGCAGCACCCGGGCGGCAAGAGCCCTGGGCCAGGAAGGGAACGCGCTGCTCGGTCAGGCGGCGCTCCTCCGCTACCAATTCAGGATGATAATGACCGAAGAAATTGGTTCCGAAGCCACCTACCAGGTCAAGAATTTTGACCAGCTGGTCGCCGCGGCGCTGCCAGAGATAGTCCCCTTCTGCGCGTTCGTACACGGCATCCAGGCTGAGCGCATGCAACATCCGCGCCAGTTCCGGACGGCAGTGGTGCGCGTATGCGGCAACCACTTCCGGGTCAGTTCCCAGAGGAATTGGGGCTGAACCATTCTTTGTCGACTGCATCCCCTTCGTTCTCCCTCAACCCACGACCGCTTGCTTATGTGGCCTTGGCCTGCAAGCGCATTTCTGCTTCATTCTTGCTGTAGCGAATCGAAAACTCGACGCCAACGGCCGATATCACAATGAGTCCCACCGCTGTTGCAACCATCTCCAGCCTTTTGCCGGGTTCTGCAATCAGCGCCCAAAGCCCGGAAAGCGGCATCAGGACAATCAAGACCCAGTGCAGCCAGACCGGCAGCGGACTCCGGAACGTTCTGCGGGCATTGGGTTGCGTCTTCCGAAGATGAAGGATCGCCCACATGAAGGCGGCATAGACGCAACAAACAATCGCCGATCCCACTACCGCTGCGACCTCTTGCAGCTCAAATTCCACTATCAAAATAGAAACGATCGCCGCCAGCGTCCCCAGCACCAGGACACCTCCAATGGGAGCGCCTGTACGCAGCGACATCACGCCCCACGACTTGGGAAAATTTCCTTCACGTGCGAGCGAATGCACCAGCCGTGATCCACCCATGACGCCGGCGTTGAAACACGAGACGATGGCCAGGATGGAAAGCCCCAATGCCACATACGTTCCACGCGGTCCAAACATCTGCACAAAGTACGGAAGCTGAGGAATCGAGCTGTCAGTAATCCTGCTCACCGGCAGCAGCGTGGCCAGGCCCAGGGCGAAGATGCTGTAAGCAACAATGTTCGTAAGAATCGCCAGCGGCATGGAGAGCGGGATGCGGTGCTCGTAGGATTTGGCGCTGAAGCCCATCATCGTCACCCACTCAAAGCCGATGAACAAATAAACCGCTGCACCCAGCGCGCCGCCGACCTGAGACAACGGCTGGTTCGCCATCACCGTGGAACTCCAGTGCAGATTCCTGAACGCCGGAGCAGCACCCATACCGCCCAGGATCAGGACACCCAGAATCAGCGTAGTCGTGGTAAACATCTGTACGCCGCGAGGCAGTTCCAGTCCGAGCAGGTTCACGATCACCGTCAAGGCCAGCAAGCCCAGAACCACGGCCAGCGCCGGCAGCTGCGGAGCCAGCTTCCGCACCACCTGGGCGAAGAGATAACTCTCAATGCCGGCGACCATAATCATGAAAATCAGGTACAGATAAACCAGGAAGAGCGAAAGACGCGGCGGAAGCGCCACCTTCAGGTAGGTGCGTACGCCCGGGGCTGATGGATACATGCTCGCCAGCTCGGCAATGGAACTGGAAATCAGCATGCAGAGGATTCCAGCCAGAACGATGGATACGATGAGCCAGAAACTGCTGGCCACTTTGAAGAGCTCAGAAAGAATGGTGAACGAGCTGATGCCGAAAGCAATACCGGCGCCAAACGTCACATAAAAACCCAGTTCAAAAGCCTTCTTCATTGCGTCCCCGTGGCTTTCTCCTACAGTCCCCAGATGATCATTGCAATGGCTTCCAGTTTTACCTTGTCGCGCTCACCGGAGAACACAGCCAGCGCGCCGTCAATCAGCGCGTGCGCCGGGTTGTATTTTCCCGTAAAGATACGTACCAGCACGTCCTGTCCCGCCTGCAGCGTGATCAGGTTCTCATCATCTTCTTCGATGGAGCAGCCGGGATCAATCCTGGTGATTGCAAGATCCTCAATCGTGCAGGTATAGGTTTCGCCAGAGTCCGTGCCTTCGGCTTTGAGATACCGGTTCCAGCCTTTGATCAGCTTTTTTACCCGCGCGTCGTTGTTGAACCGGTTTTGGAAATCGTACAGTGACGCCAGCAAGCTGCTGGTCTGGACGGCGCTTACATCTGTGGTCGCCATTGGGTCCCTCTCCTCCTTGATTACTCCCACGGTTGGGCAATGCCCAGGATCTGTCTGCCTACAATCAGCTTGAGCGAATCATCGGACGGCGCCATCACCGATCCGGCTCTGGCGTCGCGCACCAGGCGCTCCACCGGATGTCCGCGCTTGTACGCCGTGCCGCCGCAAACCTGGAATGCCTTGTTTGCGACTTCGATAGCAATTTCGCTCACCGCAAACTTGAGCTGCGCCAGTTCGATAAAGAACGGGTCATCAGGATTGGCGCGAATCACCTCGTCCAGCAGATCAGCTGAGTGCAATTCATTGAACAGCACCATCGCGTTGTCTGACATCTGCGCCACCCGATAGACCATGCAGCGCGCCTCATCCACGCGCATCTTCATCTCCGCGATGTAACGCTGCACCGTCTCCACCTGAGCCAGAGTCTGCTTGGTGTCACTGTGGACGCGCTTCTTCACGTGCTCCACCGCCGCTTCATACGCCGCCTGGGCAATCCCCAGGTAGACGGTCGAAAGCCCAACCTGATAGATCGGCAGCGAGTAAGCAAACAACATCGAGAAGCCGCATGTCGGCGAGCCCAGCCGATTCAGGTCGGGCACGTGGCAGCCTTTGAAGTGAATCGGCATGCTGCAGTTGCCGCGCAAACCCATGCCGTCCCATTTGCCGATCGGCAGAATGTTGGGATCTTTGCCCTCAATCAGGAACAAGCTCAGCTCGGTCGGCGGCTGGGTGGAATCGGCCCGCACGGGCACAACATAAAAGTCTGCCTGGCCGCAGCTGGTGCAAAATGACTTGAAAGAGTCGATCAGATAACCGTTGGCGTTGCGCTGGGCAAAACTGTCCATGTGCCAGAGTCGGTTTCCTGAACCCGGTTCGCTCATGGCCAGCGCGCCGATCCATTTGCCTTCCACGATCGGCTTGATGAAAGCTTCCGTCTGGCCATCCTGCACCAGGGCCGAGATCAGAGGAAGCGTGCTCATGTGCATGCAATACACCATCGCGGTGGACGCGCATCCTTGCGCCAACTCTTCCAGCACCATGGCTGTGGTAAGAATCCCCTCGCCCGGACCTCCCTGGTTCTTGGGAACGGTCAGTCCCATTAAGCCCGCATCGGCGATGGCCTTGAGCCCTTCACGCGGATAGATAGCTTCGCGGTCCACCTGGTTCGCGACGGGCGCAAGTGATTTCTGGGCTACGCTCCGGGCCAACCGCTTCCATCTTCCCTGCTCAACCGTGAGCGCAATTCCAGTTAGATTTAGTGCATCTGGCATAAACAACCCCTCGAAATAGGCGACTTGCTTCCTTCGTTCAATAGCGCCGGAAATATATTGCCTGTGTTGTCTTCAACTACAAGGCAACCCGTGCGGCCCTGGCCGGCTTTTCCAATTCCATGTTTAACCCCTTTGCGATGCGCTCCATCACCTCAACCAGACGCCAGGCGTGCGCTTCCGTGTGCGCCGCCGTGCAGGAGATCCGGAGCAGGTTTTGCGTGGCCGCGGGCTTTACCACTCCATTTACATAAATCCCTTCTTCCAGAAGTTTCTTTGCCATCTGGAAGAGCAACACGTCTTGCGGGATCACCACAGCCACCACCGGGCTGTTGCCGTCGATTACGTTGAATCCCAGCGCGGCAAGCTCCCGCCGGATCAGATCAGCCACCTGCAACAGCCGCTGGCGCCGCTCCGGCTCGGACTTCAAAATACCCAGCGCGCAACGGACCGCAGCCACTGACGCGGGCGGAACGCTGGCGGAAAACACAAAAGGCTGCGCCAAATGCTTCAAAAAATGGATCACAGGCTCGGTTGCAGCGACAAAGCCGCCGGCCGCAGCCAGCGACTTGCTGAACGTCCCCATCACGACATCAACATCTTCCAGGACACCCTGTTCTTCCGCCACGCCCGCTCCCGTAGGCCCAAAAATGCCGATTCCGTGAGCTTCGTCCACGTAAGTGCGCGCGCCATACGTCTTGGCCAGCGCCGTCACACCCCGGAGATTGGCAACGTCGCCTTCCATGCTGAAGACACTCTCGCTTACGATCAACACGCCGTCACCGTTGGACTGCTGCAGCCGCTTCTCCAGGTGCTGCATGTCATTGTGACGATAGCGCATGGTGCGCGCCGCGGAACGAAGGGCTCCATCTACCAGGCTGGCGTGCAGGTTGTGCTCGCACAGTATGGTCTCGCCTTCCGTCGCCAGGGCGGCAATCACGGCGTAGTTGGCCTGGAAGCCGGTACCAAAAACGATGGCCTCCTCTTTCCCCATGAAGTCCGCAAGCTCTTCTTCCAGTTGTACGTGAATCGGCAGTGTTCCGTTCAACAAGCGTGAACCGCTGCACCCCGTTCCATACTGCCGGATCGCCGCCGTTGCCGCTTCCTTCACCCGCGGATCCCAGGTCAGGTCCAGGTAATCATTGGAGCCGAACATGAGGATTTTGCGCGAGCCCATCCTGATCTCGCTGGGGCCACAGCCTTCGCGGGTGCCGAAGGTCTCAAAATAGACGTAGAGACCGGCCTCCTGCAGCATGCGCGCACGGTTGAACTTCCAGCATTTTTCGAAGATGTCCCTTCGCTCGGTTGGCGAACCGCTCGGCGGGGGGACAGAAGCGTCTTTCATAGCTTTCAGCTCCTCAAGATCGGTGCCGCAATGAATCACACGGCCCTATCGATAACTGGGACCGGTTATTTTGCATAACTTTCGCACACCCTGCGAAGCCGTTATCGAGGGTAGTGAGCTAAAAGTAAAGTCCGAACGAACACTAGCCTGGTTTTATAGACTGAAGATTGTGCCTGTGCAGCCACCCTTCTGACAAGCCCTTTCTAACCCTACACAGCTAATAAGCCGCAAATTTAAACCGGCAATGGTACCACGAATCCCCACCTTATTCGGGGTTGTTTTCCAATTTATCGGCAGTGATTGGAAATCATTTCCTAAAATCCTTTTTAAAAAAGAACCCTCGGGCCACGCACCAGCTGCGCCGCGGCAATGGTATCTATGCAACCATCTCATTTCCCAGCGTGGGATTGATCCAATCTGGGACCATATCGCTTCGATCCCGGTGCTCGATCGCTTCACGACCAGAACCCGCGGCTCGCCACTTGCGCGTGAAAAACCGGCGGGAAAGGATCCACGCCGGAACGGTTTTTGAGTTGAAAAAAGCGAGAGGTCTGCTTTCCCCGAGCAGGGTGATTTTTCATGGCCAACCCGGCCTTGGCTGAGCCTCAATCCTGCGTCACTGGACAGCCAGACCACAGGCAGGCAGGAACTGAAACTTAACCATCGGCCGCAACAATCAGCTCGATGGAAATCAGTCTGTTATTGCACCGGCTGGGACAGGCGGTTCGCCGGACCCTGCGCCCTTGCGGCTCTGCGCACTACCTTTGCGCGGCGATGCGTTCACGCGCTCGTATTCCGCCATGAATTGCTGTTTGGCGCGATGAAGCAAAACCCGCAAATAGTCTCTGCTGACGCCAAGCTCCCGGCACACTTCGTCCTTGTCGCGTTGTTCGAAGAAGACTGCCTGCAGAAGCTTTCTGTCTTTCAGGCAAAGGCGCGTCAAAACTTTCTGCACCAGTTTCTTGGTCTCATCTGCCAGGAGCACCGCGTCGGGCCCTCTGGATTCATCAGCGGGGTCGATCTGCGTATCATCAAGGGCTTTGATTCGCGCCCGGGAGCGATACAACTCCCGCAAGATGTTGTTGCATACAGAGCTCACAAACGCGCCAAAGCGCTCCGGCTGGCGAACTCCGCCTTGCGCCCGCACGGCGGCCCAGGCTCGCAACAGCGTCTCCTGTTGCACATCCTTGATGTGCTCTGGGCAGGTTAGATGGCGGCGCAATTTGTTTTGCAACATCCGGCCAAAGTAAGAAACGAAATGCTCCTCAGTCGCAATGTCCTGCGTCCGGAGATTTTGCAGATAACTCTCGCTAAACTGATGCAAGTCCAGGCATGATGCGGTACCCATTTTGCTACTCCTTCTAACAGCGGATCGCTCGATTTGCCGCTGTGTACTGAACAGCCTTGCCTGGGGCAGGTAGCCGGCTCATCCGTTCACTCCCGCTCCAGGGTGTGCTACGCAGAACTTTTTTGGCCGTTCACTGCACCTAAGACGACCGGCTGTAGCATTTCCCTTCGAGAATAGCGGGATTTTTTTGCGTTTTTAGGAGTGACAAAAAATGTCAAGATGGGCCGGAAAAGCTACGCGCGAAAACAATGAGCGGTGGAGCAAAAACAAGCAGGATTAACAGCGCCCAGCCACACGGAGACTTGCAAAGGCAGCGAGACGGCGCCGCCTTTGCGTTGTGGGACTCCTACCTTTTCTGAAGCACGCCCCTAGGTCATGGGCGCGGCACTGGTGTCGACCAGCGGCCCGCTGAACTCGCAGTCAATGATGTACGAAGCATTCCTCAACGGCGGGTTCTGAGCGTCGTACTGGAACACTGCAGGCATCACGTGAGGAGCAACCTGGGCCGATCGGTCTCCACCCTGGGGGACCACCAGCTTGTACTTTTCTGCGAGTTCCGGAAATGAATCAACCAATATCTCATTGAAAAACCGTATCGCGTGGGCATGTGAGAGTTCGTAATCGAGGGTCTTCTTCGGACCGATCTCGAAGAAAAATCGGGTGACGCCCGGGAACGAATCGGCCGCAGCCGCACAGGGCTCGCCGATGCTGCCACATTCCAGTTTGAGCCGGCGTGGATCTTCAACTTCATATTCCAGAATATGATTTGTGGGCATAAACGCCTGCCTGCCTCCGGCAACAAATGTGACCGGCGATCGATGACCTGCAAACGTAATGCGCTTGGGAGCAGGCAGCTCGATCGTGACCAGGCTGTCGCCAACGCGCCATTTCTCAGTACGGAAACTGAAATCATTCAGGCCCGGATCTATCTCCGGCTTCTTTTCGCGCCGTATGCCCTGCGGCGACAGCTTGAACTGGTAGGCTTTTCCGGGTTCTTCCGGTTTGTGTGATCCGTTGAAATAAAACTGGTGCTGGTCTTCCCCTGCTTTAGGGCGGGGTGAAAAGGCCAGAAGCGAATTCTCTTTGTTCTCTTGAATGACCAGGGCAAAAGCTCCATCCAGGTGCACCTCGACCGTGGCGCCATGCTTCCGATCATCAGAATCTCTTTCGCAACTACCGAGCACGCTCACAAACGGGATAGCGGCTAAACTCTTCAACAGACTGCGTCTATCCATAATCTTTCTCCTCGATTCACCACAATGCCTCTGATGCAGCTCAATTCAGGACAATGCCGGCCCTTGACGTCCCCGCCTAATTGAGCCGCCCATTCAGCGCGAAGCCTGCCCAGAAATAAGGATGGGGATTGTCCCGCATTATCTCGACGCGGGCATTGTACATGGCTAGATCAACTGTTTGGTTGTTCCGCAAATGTTGGTAGAAAGCGATCACCAGCCGAGAGGTATATCTCGAGTCAACATTCCAGTGACTGGCGATGACAACCGGCACGCCAGCAGAGAGAACGGCATGTACAAGATTGTCTGTATCTGCGAAGCCGTTTTCGCGGCCGGCAGCACCCGAACATGCCGCGAGCAAAACTATCTGAGCGCGACGCAGCACGACCGGAGAGAAATCTCTCACCCGCAATGGATGGTCGGCTGCATAGTCGAGCTTCGTACCGCTGCCGTCCGGCGTACCATGGCCCATATAGTGAATCACGTCGCTCGTCGCCAGCCAGGTTTCCGCCTGCGTCCAGGGAACTTTTGCGGAATCTAAAACTCGGGCGTGAGGAAAAAGCCTGGCAATCGCCTCCCTTTGGCCATCCAGCCCCGGAAGATAGCCGGCATCTGGAGCGTGGGAAGCGTCGATCAGCGAAAATGATTCCCTCCCGCTAAGAGGCTCGGGCACCCGCAATGCCTTCTCCATCCAGGCGCCGGGGGAATATACCAGAGAATACTTTTCGCCCAGATAGTGGCCCTCTGGTGTTCGCAAAGCCTCCATGGGAAGGTTGTAGGCTCCCTGATCGAGCTCGATAACGACGCTCCCGGCAGGAACAAGGTCGTTGACCACCGGCTGCACCATGAATGAAAAAAGCTTGAGCCCCAGTTGTTGCACCTCGTCCAGCTTTGAGGTCTCCGTCGCGCACTTCTCCACGAACTCCCTGATGGTGCTCTCAACTTCTTCCTTATCTACCTTAACCCAGTAACTGCTGACGGACCGGTTTTGCAATAGCCAGATATGAATGCCGTCATTGAAATGCGCATAAACCAGCCGGGGGGCCGGATTGGATGAAGATTGTTGTGTCGTGTGGAGCGCTGTCTGGGTTAACTTCGGCGTATCAGATCGTTCGCCGACGCCCTGCTGGCGGGCTTGTACCAGCGCGCGGCTGCGATAGAGTTCCCAACGCTCGAGCGCCTCTTCAGGCCGCTTTTGTTCAATCAGAACCCGCACCAGGCCGCGATAGCTCTCATCCGTGGCCCGAAGCCACTGCAGGCGTTCTCTCCAGTCCTTGATGTCATCCAGCGCGGATTCAGCGGTCTGGATGGCTCTTTCGTACGCTTCCCCTGCTTCATTCAGCCGTCCCAATTTGAGAAAGGCATTGCCCGATGTCTGGTTAAAACTCAGGACGAAGAAGCTGTCAGGTTTGTCAGCTAATGCCGTCCGAACCGGCTCCAGGGTGATCAGAGCTCGATTCGCATCGCCATGATCCAATTGAAATTCCGCCTGCTCCAGTTCCAGGGTCAGATCGAATCGCTTAGGCAGCAATCGGCGGTCGATAAGCGCCACACCCTGTTTTTTCTCCTGCGCGGCCTCATCATCGGCCTTTCTTGCAGATAGCACATTCGCGAGACGCATCCGCATCATGCCTTCGATAGTGCGATTCTGTTCCGCGAACCTCTTGCGCACGTCGATCGCATGACGCAAAAAGGCCTCTCCTGCATACAAAGAGCCCGTCTCCATGGCGCACTGAGACATGACTGAGTAAAACTGAAACAAAGGGCCCGGTGTGCTCTGGGATTTTTGCCAGTACACGCCAAGACCATCTACCGATTCCCGCCAGCTCTCATTGCAATCGCCGCGAAGATGTTTGTTACCGGCGGAAATACCGATGTCGCGGAGCTCCAAAACGGGATAATCAAATTGCCGGGCAATTTCTCGACTGGTTGCAAGGTGGGCATCGGATTCGGCGAAGGTGCCGAGCAGGTTTCCGCATTCTGCGATTTCGAGAGACAGGCGGGCTTTGAACCATTGGTAGGAGGTGTGGGCCAGCTGGCTGCCAACCGGACCCGCTCGCGCCAGGCATTCAGATCCATTCAGCATGCGACGCGCAGCATTCACCTCCTCAATGCGTGCACGGAATTCACCGGAACGATTTCCATGCGATTTGAAAATCTGGGCGGCCGCCAGTGCCTCCTTGAGCGCCTCGCCATGATTGCCCTGGCTATTTTTTTCCATGGCCGCCGCCAGTGACTTAAGCCCAGGCAAATCCTGCGCATGAAGCGACGCAACCATATCGGCCAGCCAGGGATCAGAATGCTTTTGTTTTAGCAATTCCGCCAAAGCTTGAGCGGCTTTCAAGGATTCGTCGTCTCTCCTTCCGACGGCATCCACCAGCCACGCACTCACAGCTACATCCTGGTAATCCTCCACCTGTATGGCACTACCCTGGACCCCCTGCAGGAATGCGCCCGGCGATATCAATTTGCTTTGACCAGGGCCGCGGATCTTATCCTTTGCTTTTCCCAGATGCTCCTGCGCATCTTTTCTCCATCCGCTGGACCGATCCACCTCGAGATATTTTTCCCACGTTGCCGCCGCCAGATCCCATGCCTGCGTTTTTTCATAAGCGATAGCAAGGTTATAAAGAGCGCTGGCGCGGTCTTCATCGCTCAGTTTGGGCTTGTTGAGGACGTCGTTCAACAGGTTCAGGCTGCGTTGCAGGTTCGGATGTTCTGCCCGGCTGTCGCGCTCAAAATAGCTGGCGGCCAGATCAATGTCCAGGCTCGGAGTATCCAACCCTGAAGCACGCGCCTTTTCGAAATCCTTCTCTGCTTTCTCCAGGCTGGCCGGGGTTGAAGCCCACAGAAGAGCGCGCCCCTGGACCTGCAGCCATCGTGGATCAACCTTTTCCTTTTCCTTGGTCAAACTTTCGTTGGCCGCGCCGCTGGCGCTGGTCAGCTCCGGAGGGATTTCATCGAGATCACGGCTGCTCTTCCCACCCATTTCCGCAGGAAACGGTTTGTAGGGAGAGTAAGGAACTGAAGCCAAGCGCATTTCCGTCGTGCGCCGGTCGGCAAACGCCGCTGCTGCCTGGCTCTGGGCTTTCCGGACACTCAAATCAGCCATGAACGATGGCCCCTCGATCACGGCCAACAAAGCCACCGCAAGCGCGGAAACGGCCGGAACAATCATCATCCATAATGCTCGCCGGGGACGCCGCGCCAGCTTTTGCACCAGCCGGCGCTGCCCGGCAGGTTTGGAGGTCTCGAGTTGCTCAAGAATTTGCGTGTTGTCCGGAGATTCTTCCGCCGAAAATTCGCGCACATACCTTCGCAAAGCGGGTCCGCAGATGCTGCATCGGGCTACGTGCCGCATCGTTTGTTCCGCCAACTCTGGAGAACTGATGCCGGCCGCTACTTCCTGCAATATTTCGTCGTCAGGACACTGGCGATGCGGGATTGGGTTCATCGAACGGCCTCCCAACATTGAAGCGTGTGGATGCGCCCGGCTTCCCATTGCCCGATCACGAATGGGTTCGTTGGCGCCGGCGAGAGTCGCTCGATGTCCGATACATCACGTCTTTGATTGGCGCTCTGGTTCATTTTGCTCCCTCGTCTGCATCCAAAGACGTACGGTTCCGGGCAAAACCTTTTCGGTCCCGCAAGTGGAAGATAAGATTCAACTTTCCTGCTCCCCTGCCGCGCTTGCGAAACCCGGCAGGCCCTCTTTGATATACCTCACCAGTCGCTGCAACGTGCTCTCGACTCCCTTCACGCTCAACCGCATGTTCGGCAGCAACGAAATCTCTTTGGCCGTATAGCCCTGTTCGTAATAGAGCCAGAAGATCGCTTGGTCGCGCTGGCAGGTCTCCGCGGAAGAAAGGGTCTCCAGGCGCGCCTGGATCTGGTCCTTCAACCGGGTAAACTGCATCCTGTCGAACCCATCCGGCAACGGAGGAATCACAGGGTCTGTCAGCTCTACTTCCGGCACTTTATTCCTGGGTTGGCGAAAGTGATCAATCGTTGTGTTGGAGGCCGTCACTTTCAGATATCCGAAGATCGCGTTCTCGTGCTCGTTCCTGATGCCGCGCAGTGCCTTACGATCGTTCGCGAAAAGCTTGAGATATGTTTCCTGAATCAGGTCGTCCACAAGGCTGGGACTCGGTTCACGCCATCTGCGCAGCGTGTTGATGATTACGTTTGCGATCAGCGGCTGAGTCCGGCGCACAAATTCTCGCCAAAGCTCTTGATCCTCGGAGCCCAAGCATTGATTTAGCAAATCCCGAATTAGGACTTCTTCTTCCTTCATCCCCTAGGTTTGTCAGCGACAAAATCTTACTATTTCCGCCATGCCCAGCCGAATGAGTTTGCAGTGAAAATTAACGACTTACAGGCGATCGGCTGGCAATCTATTTGAAGGCAGCGCTCCGTATTTGCCTTCAATAGGTTGAGCATTTTGGATGAGGGCATTAATTTATAAACAGAACCGGCAATTCCCACAGGGTTGGGAGAAAGCGCGAAAATCCTTAAAAACTTTTTATTTTACCGTTCTCAAACCCACCTACTAGACAGGCCTTGCTGGGGTAGTGTCTCGGTTTGACCCGGCGCTTTCAATCTTGTCATGCTGGGCGCCGCGCGAGTCCCGGCGGAGCCGGGATAAGCGCAAGTCCGGGGTCCCCAGACAGCCCGACTTTGGCTGGCAGGGGTGGAAGTCGAAGCATCCCGAGACTGTGTAAATGGGCCATGCCGTTTCAGGGAGTTCTCTCGATGCCTCGGCTTCTACCATGTTCAGTTGTAGAGGAAAGCGAGTATTTCGAGAGAATTCCCTGACACAGCAAAGTAAAAGGCAGCATTCTCGGGATGTTTCGACTCGTCCTCGCTCCCGCTACGCGGGATCGTTCGGACTTCGCTCAACATGACAAGACCTAAACATTTCTTGCCAAACTGAGACACGACCCTTGCTAGCGAGGGTTGCGTCAGGCCTCGATCTCCTGGATGGCTTATGTGCGGTATGTAAGGATGTCGTCATGGCCCCGGGCCATCATTTTCGATTCGCCAGCCAGCGTTCCTCCATCTCTTCCAAAGAGCGCGGCCAGTCCTCTCGCAATAGGCGGCTCAATGCACGATCCGCAAGCAGCTTTCCTCCGGTCTGGCATCTCGCACAATAATTGGTTTCGTTAGCCGCGTAACGAATACGCTGAATTCTTTCACCGCACCGCGGGCAAGGCTCACCATAGCGTCCATGGACTGCCATTGCGTCGTGAAAAGCAGTCACCTTTTTCGGAAACTTGCGGCCGGCTTCCGCGCGAAGATTGCCGGTCCACTGCGTGAGGGTGTCCCGCGTGGCATGGTAGAGACGGCTGATTTGTTCCGCGTCCAGACGCTGGGTCAACGCGACTGGAGACAGTTGCGCATGATAAAGAATTTCGTCTGAGTAGGCATTTCCGATGCCGCTGAATATTCTGGGATCCGCAAGCGCTCGTTTCAAAGTGTGATTCGCCGATTTCAGAGCCGTGCCGAACTGCGCCAGGCTGGCTGAGAACACGTCAATACCGCCTGGATCCTGCTTCGCGAGTTCTGACTCTCCCGCCAAGAGATGAAGCGACGCCCTTTTTCTGGAGCCGGCCTCTGTCAGGGTGAGTGTGCCGGAGTCGAAATCGAACGCCGCCAACGTTCGTCTGCCATCGGGAACTACCCGCCGCTCGCTCCAATGCAGCCGACCGGCGATCATCAGGTGGATCACCAGCCATAAATCATTCTCAAGTCCGACCGCAATACGCTTTCCAACGCGACGCAGAGCCGTGACCTTGCGGCCGCAGACCGCCTCAACAGGCGGATTGGCCGTACGCAACAGTGACGGTCCGGGAATCTGGATTCGCTCCAGCACATGGCCCAAGATCCGCTGCTCCAGCGCTTCAATGTAAACGACGATGTCCGGCAACTCCGGCATCCAACACCAACCTCAATCCGTTTTTTAACCAATCTTTAACACTGGCTTGAACTCAGGCCCGCTGCTCAGTTTTATAGTTTCACGGCGAGAAAATATTTCTAAAATCGAAGGAGCGCGCGGTGAATCGATTCAAAGTTTTTTCATTCTCCCTGATCGCCGTTCTTCTGCTGACGCTACAAACCCGAGCAGAAGACAACAAGTCCCATCACAACATTCGTCATGTTCTTCTCATCAGTGTCGATGGCATGCATGCCCTTGATCTCACGAATTATGTTACAACCCATCCGAACTCCACACTCGCTCAGCTAAGCGCGCATGGCAACACTTATACCAACGCAGCCACATCCCAGCCCTCAGACTCCTTCCCCGGATTGGCTTCGCTGGTGACCGGCGGTTCTCCTGTAACAACAGGGCTCTGGTATGACGTGACCTTCAATCGCAAGCTCTCGCCACCGGCCGCCACCAATCCCATTCTCGGCCCGACCGGTGCTCCGAACCTTTGCCCCGGCACCATCGGCACCGTGGTGGAATTGGATGAGTCCGTTGATATCGACCTGACCGCCTTGAACGGCGGCGGCGGAATCAACCCCAACTTCTTGCCGCGTGATCCGAATAACGGTTGCGCTCCCGTTTTTCCGCACACCTATTTGCGTGTGAATACGATCTTTGAAGTTGTCCGTGCCAACGGCGGCTACACGGCATGGACCGACAAGCATCCATCGTATGAGTGGACCAACGGTCCCAGCGGCCATGGCGTGGATGATTTCTTTGGACCAGAAATCAATTCCAACCCCGTTGCCCTGCCATTTCCGGGCTGCTCGCCGGTGCCGGCTCCTGACAATACGCCCGACGATGGCTGGACCACCGACTTGAACAATATCAAATGCTACGACCTGATCCATGTGCAAGCGGTATTGAACCAGATCGATGGCTTCACCCATGACCGCTCCAGAAGGGCTCCTGTGCCCGCCATCTTTGGTACCAACTTTCAGTCTGTAAGCGTCGGCCAGAAACTGAAAGGCAACGGTTATCAGGACGTGCTCGGGACGCCAACACCCGGGCTTGCCGGTGAGCTGGATTTCATTGACCAATCGCTTGGCCAGATGGTGAACGAGTTGAAGAAACAAGGATTGTTTAATTCAACGCTCATCATCATCGCAGCCAAACACGGTCAATCTCCTATCGATGTCCAGAAGCGGGTCGGCATCGGAAACGGAGAACCACAGACGACCATCGGCCCTGACGAGGCCTTCGACATTTCAGACGATGGGTCGCTGATCTGGCTGACTGATTCTTCGCTCACGGCAAGCGTCGTGGCCAAGCTCAGCCTTCCTGCCAATCAGCAAGCGCTGGGAATTCAGGAGATCTTTGCCCTCAACTCGCTCGAAAATAAATTCAACAGCCCGCTGGATGATGCCCGCACTCCTGACATCATTTTGAAGACGAATACCGGTGTGATTTTCACCGGAGGATCAAAGCTCTCCGAACATGGCGGGTTCAACGAAGACGACGTGCATACTGCGCTGCTGGTTTCCTTGCCGGGAATGAAGGCAAACCAGATAAAGAGCGCGGTCTCAAATCAGCAGGTGGCTGCCACCATAGTGCGGGCGTTGGGAATTGATCCCAATCAACTCGAAGCCGTCCGCAAGGAACAGATCCACGTTCTGCCCTTTATCTTCCCCGAAGACAATGGACGTGATGGCGATCGCCACTAACCAACTCTTATCGAAGTCTTATCGGCCTCGTGCATCAGGGCACGGGGCCGCTTTATTTTCCTTCCGCCAGGATATGCAATAGTTCGCTGTCAGAACTGTCAAGGCTGAGTTCCCAGAACATGGCGCCCGCAAGATGGTGACGATGTACGTAGTGAATTTTCACACGCATCGCTTCGGGGCAATCGTAGCTCCAGAACGTTTGATCATTCCAAAGCGTACAGCTCACGGGCTTGCGAAAGTACTGACGATCCGCATTGCCCGGTAATTGCTTGAGGTCGCGATAACTGCCCGGCGTTGTGGCCTGGCCTTGCGCCTTCTGGTAGAGGCCGTGGTTCACATCCTCCACTCCCGCCCAGCCTTTGCCATAAAACGGAATACCAAAGACCATTTTGTTTGCCGGAACTCTTGCGTGCAGAAATCCTCTGACCGCATAGTCGCCATAGCGGTCACGAAGCTTCGGATCGGTTTTGTCTTTGGGGTCGCGAAAGAGCGCGCTGTGGAACGCCGTGAGCGGTTCCGAGTTCCAGTGCAGGTCATACGCCATGATGGAGAGGAAATCGATGTACGGCACGATCTTCTCAAGTTCGAAGTTCGTGTAATACTCTTCTTCCGCCGGCAGTGCAGCCGTCAATAGCAAACCGGGCCTGATCGCATCCAGTTGGCGGCGGAACTCAGCCATCATCGCGGTGAAATTTGATTTATCCGCAGGTTGTCCCCCTTCGACTCCCCCATTCACCGGGTATTCCCAATCGATATCGATTCCATCAAAGATCCCCGGCTCGGAAAATCCGCCGCCAAAATCTCCCTTCACGAAAAGATCGACGCATGAGCGCACAAACGCCTGCACGTTTTCAGGCTGCGCAGCGCTGGTGAAGCCGCCACTTTGTCCCCAACCGCCCAGCGAAAGGAGCAATTTGAGTGCGGGGTGCAGACGCTTGAGTTCCTGGAGTTGATGAAATGTTCCGCGAAGTTTGCCGTCACCGGCAGGATCCGCTGTGCCGTCCACACTCGAAGCAGCGTCGTAGGCCTGGTCTAACGCCACTGTGCGATTCCCGATTTCACATTGGTTGTTCGCCACTTTCCCAAAAGCGTAGTCAATGTGCGTAAGCAGTTTCGCTGCGCCGCTGCTCTCAATGTCCTTGACCGTGTAGCGCCCAGTCCCGGCGCCGCCCTCGGTGAAATAGCCGACAACGTAGAATACGCCGCCACGGCTCTGCTGTTTGCCTTGTGCGTTAGCCCAGAGCGAAGCCGATGCGCAAAACAATGCCAGAATCAAGCCAGCATATCTCGAGTCCATTGAACCTCTCCTCAACGTTTCCTGAAATCTCTTACGCCGCAAATTTACCCGCTGCCATGGTTGTCACGACATTGCCTTCCGGGCTTAGCACAATCACGTCTGCAATCCGCCCCGGGCCAATCATTCCACGGCTTTCGGTAATGCCAAGCAGGCGCGCGGGATTTAGCGTCGCCAGCCGCACCGACTCCTGCAGAGTCAGCGGCACGTAACGCATCACGTTGCGTACTGCGCGATCCAGCGTTAGCACGCTTCCCGCAAGCTTGCCGTCCAAATCGCAGCGCTCGCCCTTGACGACAACTTCAAAATTGCCCAGCTTGTATTTGCCGTCGGGCATACCGGTCGCGCTGATTGCGTCAGTGATCAGAATGGCGCGCTCCGTTCCCTTGGCCGACAGAAAAAGTTTGATCACGCTGGGCGCTACATGCAAACCGTCCGCAATCACATCCGCCGTCAGCCGGTCGTCGCTGAGAACGGCTCCCACGACTCCCGGTTCGCGATGGTCAAGCGGCCGCATGGCATTGAAGGTATGCGTGGCGTGCCGCGCCCCTGCCTGGATGCCTGCGTTGGCCTCGGCAAAAGTTGCGTTCGAGTGCCCCAGGCTGGCTTGAATGCCGAGCCGCACAGCCTCCGATATGGTGTCCAGGCTGCCTTCAAGTTCCGGTGCCACCGTCAGCATGCGCACCGTTCCTCCGGAAGCATCATGAAATTGACGCAGCAAATCTGGCGACGGCCGCAGCAGACTCTCCGGTGGATGCACTCCGCGCTTGGCATGGCTGATGAACGGCCCTTCAAGATGAATGCCGAGCAAAGCAGAACCGGAATGATCCGCTCTCACGCGTGTCGATTTCCCAAGATGTTCCAGAGATCTCAGAGTTGCCGCCAACGGCGCGGTAACGGTAGTGGCAAGGTAACTGGTGACCCCGTGTTTCAGCATGCCGCGTTCAATGGCAACAAGAGCCGAGCGGTCTGTCTCCATCACGTCATGGCCGCTGCCGCCGTGAATGTGGATATCAATGAAGCCGGGCGCCAGGATGCCATCAGGAAAATCGTAACGACGGGCATTCTCCGGCACCGGAAGGCTGGAGCGCGGTCCAACTGCAACAATCCGCTCGTCTTCGACCACCAGCACCGGATGTTCCACAAGATGCGTGGGCGTGAAGAGCAGGGATGCTGTAATGGCAGTTGGCATAGGTAAATATCTGTATTTCGTCAGAGTATAACCAAAAGTTTGTTCCGCACTGGGCGGGCGTCGCTCATCATCCGGGTTTCATACTGGGAATTATATGATTTTGACCGGCTTTACTAAATCGTTTGAATTTAGTTATTGAATCGGTTCGTTGACGTGTATGATGTTGCCGGCATCCGGAGCGATGGGTTGGGTTCAACCATCGTCCCCACTTCCTCCCCGTGGAAGTCATTCAACCCGAGCCCCTCCTGGTTGCAGTTTGAAGCGAGGGCGGCTCCACCTAAGGTCACCTTCAGTTTCGAGACCAGGCACCGCTTGGTTCGCGAGGAGAGAATCATCGCAATCATCACAAACTTCCGGGTCTCGCGAACGTTCGAACTTTCAGGCAGGGGAGAACGCAGCGAAAAAACCACCATCTCTGCCTGAAACAGCGGGGGCGAAGCATACGCGACTCGCCTCCGCGTTTTCCTGACGCAAGCAAAAAAGAACTGCCTTTGGTATCTTTGAACCTTTCTTATGCCGAAATTTTTCCTTGGAATCCTGTGGGTTTTGGCGGCTTTGCCGGCACACGCGCAAACTCATTTCTCCACTGCGGAACCTCTTCATCTTTCCGCCGATGGAAAACGTTGGGTGGAACACACCCTCAAGCATCTCTCCCTGGAGGAGAAAGTTGGACAGATGCTGGACGTCCGTTACTTCACGGACTTCCAGAATTTTGACTCAACCGGTTATCGGCAGTTCCGCGATCAGATGCAGAAATATTATCTAGGATCCGTCACGCTCACTGTGCACACGGATGGGCCAATTCTCCTGAAGAATGGTCCCCTGGAAGTGGCAGCGGTCGCCAATCAATTGCAACGCGATTCCAAATTGCCGCTGCTCATCGCCGCGGACTTTGAACGCGGGCTTGATTCGCGCGTCAGCGGCACGCTTTCATTCCCTGACGCGATGGCTTTCGGGGCGGTTGGAGATCCGGCGCGGGCGGAGCGTTTTGGCGCGATTGTGGCCGAGGAGGCGCGTGCCGTCGGAATTCAGTGGAATTTTTTTCCCGTAGCCGATGTGAACAGCAACCCTGGCAATCCCATTATCAACACGCGCTCCTTTGGGGAAGATCCTGTGCTGGTCGGAAAGATGGTTTCCGCTTATATCAAAGGTGCCGCGGATCACGGCATGCTGACCACGGCAAAACATTTTCCCGGCCACGGAGACACTGGCACTGATTCTCACCTGGGTGTGGCAAGAGTGGAGGGCGACTTACAACATCTTCAATCCGTCGAGCTCCCCCCGTTTCGAGAGGCGATTTCCGCGAATGTAGCGAGCGTGATGGTTGCGCATCTGGCGGTTCCGGCTTTGGACAATGATCCAAACAAGGTAGCCACGATTTCACCGCGCGTGGTGACGGACGTCTTGCGGCATGAATTAGGTTTCCAGGGTGTGGTGGTCACCGATGCACTGGAGATGCGCGGGCTGACCAGTATTTATCCTCCCGGGGCGGTAAGTCCCACGGCACGCGCCGCGGTGGATGCAGTGAAAGCCGGAAACGACGTTATTCTGTGGCCAACCGATCTCGACGGAGCTTTTCAGGGGATCATTGCTGCGGTAAGGCGCGGAGAAATCACCGAGTCGCGCATTGATGATTCCGTGCGCAGAATCCTGGAGATGAAAGCTTCGGTGGGTTTGCATCGCGCACGACTGGTTGACCTCGATCAGCTGCAGCACCACCTGGATAAGCCGGAGAACGTGGAATTCGCCCAGCGCGTGGCCGAAGACGCCATCACTCTTGTCCGCGATAACCAGCAGGTTCTGCCTCTGGCGCCGCTGCCGCCACCGCCCACCGAAAGCGAAACGTTTCAAGCGCCGGTGAAGCCAACCGTTCAAGTGGTCGCAGTGATCATGACGGATACGATCCACGGCGATTGGGGGCGGGCATTCGAGAAGGCGCTGAAAGCACGCCGCGCGGATGCCACGGTTTTTTATGTCGATAAGGCAATCGCCGGCCCAATGAGCAGCCAGATTCTGCAAGCGGTCAAAGACGCGGGCAAGGTCGTGGTAGCAGCCTACATCGTGCCCACGCCGGCCAAGCAAGTGATGGTCAATGGACAGATGGTGAACAGCGTTGGCCTGGAGGAAGCAACCGGCGAATTGCTCAGGAATATTCTGGAAACGGCTGCGCGCAAGACCGTGGTAATTGCGATGGGCAGCCCCTATGTCGCCCAAAGCTTTCCCAATATCGAAACCTATCTATGCACTTTTTCCAACGCAACGAGTTCTGAGACCGGGGCAGTGAAAGTTCTTTTTGGTCAAGCCGTGCCGGCCGGGCGCCTGCCGGTTACTCTGCCGGGTATTGCACAACGCGGCTTCGCCGTTCAGCGTTCCGCTGGCGCAACAAAATAGATCCCATGGTTAGGGAATGGCGCGCGTTGATTCGCGAATTACAAGCTCAGCTGCAAGCTTGCGATGGACGGCCGGCAAGGAGCGGTTTTCCGCCGCAGCCGTGATGGCGTCATTGACGATGGTAACGGCCGCTGTCCCCATTGCTTCCATCGGCTGCCGCACCGTAGTGAGAGCGGGGACAAAAAGTTGCGACGGATTGATATCGTCAAACCCCACGACCGAGCAGCTGCCTGGGACTTTGATGCCCGCCCGGGCCAGGGCGCGCAGCGAACCGAAAGCGGTCATATCGTCATACGCCATGAGCGCAGTGAATTGGCGGTCGTGCTTGAGCAGTTCTTCGGTCATGCGAAAGCCGTCATCCACGCCAACGTTGGGATTGCGTTGATCCGGCAGGTCAACAATCAGGCGAGGATCCAGTTCCAGGCCCGTATCCTTGGCGAAGCGCTGCACGCCGCGCCAGCGCGCCTTGCTGCTGGAAAGCGCCTTGGGGCCGCGCACAAAAGCAATTTTGCGATGGCCCAATCCATACAGATGTGAAACAGCGGCATAGGCTCCGGCTTCATCGTCCACGATGACCGAGCTGGTTGCATCTGATTCCAGTTCGCGTCCGATGATCACCGTCGGTATCTTGCCGCGTTCTATATCGGCCAGCAGGTTGATATCGAGGTAGAGCCAGTTGGCCAGGACAATGAGCCCTTCAATTCTGCGCTCCAGCAGCATCTCCAGATAACGCTCAAAACGGCCGCGTTCATTATGGGCATCGGCGAGGATCGGCAGATAGGAAGCCTGGTAGAGCGCGTTCTCGATCCCACGCAGAATCGGCGTGCAGTAGGGATCGGTAATGTCAAAAACCATCACGCCTACGGTGTGATTACGTTTACTGCGCAAGGACTTGGCAAAAACGTTCGGACGATACCCCAGGTTCTTGGCTGCCTTCTGAATGCGCGCCTTGGTCTGCGGTGGAATGTAGCGGGCGAGTGGGGCATTGTTGAGCACGATTGAGACCGTGCTTGCGGAAAAGCCGCTGGTTTTGGCGACATCACGAATCGTAACACTGGCCTTGTTCGGATTACGCTGTCTCACGGGTCACCTATCTGGGAAGGTCAGGCACACCTTATCCTATCTTCTTTCCCATATTCTTCCATTTCCCGTATTCTCCCACTTTCAATAAAACCGTTCAATAACTATTCTGCCGCGGCACCGTTCATTTCCATGGTTGTTTTATTGAAACGTTTCGCTATAATAAGCCCGTTATTTCGAGACAGCTGCAGCTCCCCTTTCTGCGCCGGAGGTGAACGATGGACAAATTCGCTATCGGAGTAGATCTGGGAGGGACCAATCTGCGGGTTGCCGCAGTGGACGACAAAGGCAATATCCTCGAATCGGTGGACACGCTTACCCATGTCAGCCACGGACGGGAAGCAGTTGTTTCCAGGCTGACCGATGCCGTCCGTTTTATTTCGCGAAAACTATCCCCGTCACATACATTCCTTGGAGTGGGCGTAGGCCTGCCGGGCATCATTGACCTGGAAGCTGGAACGCTTCATTCCGCCGCCAATTTTCCCGGCTGGAATGACTATCCCGCACGCGAAGATCTGGAAGCCCGGTTTGGGGCAACCGTAATCCTGGAAAACGACGCCAACTGCGCCGCGCTTGGAGAGAAGTGGCTCGGCGCCGGCCGCGAAGTAAATGATCTCTGCATGATCACGCTGGGCACCGGGGTCGGCGGCGGCTTTGTTGTGAACGGCAAACCATGGCATGGCGTAATGGGAATGGCCGGTGAACTGGGGCACATGACGGTCATTGCGGAAGGCGCAGCTTGTCCTTGCGGGAATCATGGCTGTTTGGAGCAGTATGCATCAGCCGGCGCCATTCACCGCATGGCCGCCGAGGCGGCAGATGATGGCCGCTCTGCATGCCTGGCGCAAGCACGTCTGAGCGATCCGGAATTGAGCGCCCGCTCGGTGCATGCCTGCGCGATGGCGGGCGATGCGGCTGCCATCGGGATTTTTCAAGCTATGGGCAAAGCTCTCGGTATCGCACTGGCAAACCTGATCAATGCCTTCAATCTGCCTATGTATATCATTGGCGGTGGTGTCGCAAAATCGTGGGATCAGTTCTCTCCTTCGATGTTCCACGAGCTGCACGAGCGGTCGATTGTTTTTCGCGCCGGCGAGCAGGTGAAGCGCAGTCATCGATCCACTGAGGTAACTCCGGCCTTACTCCAGGACCGGGCCGGGCTCTTAGGGGCGGCGCGACTGCCCATGATTCTGTGTGGGACGAAATGCAAGAACTCGATGGTGAGCTAGACTTGCTGGTTTTTCGACCGCAGAATCAGAGACTTAGCCCGGGTATTGCCCTTAGAAGCATTCCTTTTTTAGCCGATCGCCTTGACGTTCGATCCCGGGATTTGTCATTTTGGGTCTACTGAAAAATTCTTTTTAACATGATCTTGACAATGGATAATGACTCTGCGAAAATCCCCGCCGTGTTTATGAAATCGTTTCAATAAACACGAGGCTTGTTTAATAAAAGCCGCACTCGACCAGAAAGGCGAGTGCCTGAAATGTGCAGGCATGACGGCCTGCACCCCCTGGAGGTTGAATGCTGCGTTCTCAAGTTTCCCAAGGAAGTCTCCACTCCTCCTGCTGGCCAAATACAGCAGCCGAAGGGCGAAGAAACTTTTACAAGGCACTCGCAGCGAGTGCTTTTTTATTTTGCCTGATGGCGACGGTCGTCCTGTCGTCGACGGGTCTTTACGCGCAGGAAGTCACTGGAGCCATCGTAGGCACAGTGTCTGATCCAAGCGGAGCCGCGGTAGCCGGCGCTAAAGTCACGGCACGCGATCTGGACCGGGGCACAACGCTGGTGACGACCACGAATGATACTGGCGCCTTCAATCTCCCTCGCGTGCCCATAGGCCGGTATGAAGTCAAAGCCGAGGCCAAGGGCTTCCAGACTTCGGTCAATCCCGCGTTCGAGGTTGCGTTGAACCAGACAGTGCGCATCGGCTTCGAGATGAGGGTCGGCGAGGTATCGCAGACCGTGGAGGTATCGACTGCTGCGCCGCTGCTCCAGACAGACAGCAGTCTGCTGGGTAGCGTGGTTGAATCGCAAACCATCGCCAGTCTTCCATTGTCCACACACAATACGAACCAGCTGACCCTGGTGGCGAATGCCGGCGTGATCACGCCCAACCTGTTCGGCTTTCAGGCCGCGCAGAACAGCTTCGGCACGGGCCGGCCGTACGTAAACGGCGCGCGCGAACAGGAGAACAACTTTCTCTTGGATGGAATGGACAACAACCAGCCCGACAACAACGACGTGGGATATGTTCCCGCGCCCGAGGCCGTGCAGGAGTTCAACCTCATCACCGGAAGCGCTCCGGCTGATTTCGGCAACTACCTGGGTGGCGTTGTGAACGTAAGCATCAAATCGGGGACAAACGACTTTCACGGCGCGCTCTACGACTATCTCCGCCGTGGCGGCCTGAACGCGAACAGCTGGCAGAACAACACCGCTTGTCTCCCCAACGGAGCCGGGTTCATATGCGGCAAAGACGCGGCGGGAAATCAGATCGCCCCGCGGCCGGCCCTGCACTATGACAATTTCGGCTTTACCTTCGGTGGGCCGATCATCAAAAACAAGCTGTTCTTCTTCTCTGACTATTCGGAGTCGCTCTTTTCGCAACCTTCAACCGTCCGCCAGGTCAGCCTGGTGCCCGATGCACAGAGAGTCGGAGACTTTTCCGCTCTCTGTCCTGAAGGGTTCACGGGAGGGATCTGCAATAACCCGGCCCACCAGTTGTTCAATCCTGCTTCAAGCGCTACGGTTGCCGGCAGGACTGCTTTTGCCAACAACCAGATTCCTCTGGGAAGTCTGAACGCTGCTGCGCGTGCGATCGTAACGTCGCCGTTCTACCCGGGTGGTTCGATCGCCAACAACATCAACCAGTTCAAAACAAATACCTATCAGGGCGACCTGAAGATCGATTATGTGCCTTCAGAGAAAGACCACCTGATGGGCCGGTGGTCACAGCAGTTCATCACCGCTCCTTCCGGCAACAGCTTGCAATTGCTGGGTAACTCTGACCGCACCTTCCCGCTGAAAAACCTGGTGTTGGATGAGACGCATACCTTTTCCGGAACCTTATTGAACGACGCGCGCGTCGGAGTGCAGTACTTCCCCGTAACCGAGGGCTTTTCGAATCCCACGGGGCAAAATCTTCCTGCAGCCTTTGGCATCGCGGGCGTAACTTCGGATTTTCTGCCCGGTATCGTGTTCAGCGGATCAGGAGTACAGCCGGGAACCATTGGCAACAATGACCTGGTTCAGTCCTTCCATGACACCACCTGGCAATTCGAAGACACGTTGACCTGGACCCATGGAAAGCACGTAATTCATGGCGGTTTCCAGGCGTTCCATTACATCATGAATGATCTCTATCCGGGCAATGCCGGTTTGGCAGGACAGTTCCTGTTCAACGGCCAGTTCACCGGCAACGGCGGAACTTCGAGCGGGAGTTCTGTGGCTGACTTCATGCTCGGCTTGCCGCAGGATGTGCAACAGGGAAATGGCGGAGGAGGAAACAAGTATCTGCGCAACAGCCTGGTGAGCTTCTTTGGGCAGGATAACTGGCGTTTCACGAATAACCTCACCCTGAACCTGGGACTGCGTTATGAGCTGACCACGGCCCGGTCAACGGAAAACGGCCAGGATGTAAACTTTGACCTGATCACTGGCAAGCCGAAGATCGGCGGGACCGGATACAACACCTACAAGGGAATCGGAAACTTCCAGCCGCGCCTCGGCCTGGCGTGGCAGCCGAACTATCAATCGTTCTGGTTGAAGAACACGGTGGTCCGTGCCGCTTACGGAATCTCCGGCTTTACGGAAGCGAACGGTGTCAACAATCTGCCTTACCAGAATCCACCGTTCGTGCAGGCGCATGAAGTGATCAACCAGCCGACGCAGGCGCTGCCTTCGAGCACTCTGAGCCAGGGATTCGCAGGATTCCCGGCTTCGGCTTGCACGGTGGCATCACTGCAGGCGCTCTCACCGGCCTGCCTGCAAGGCGCTACGCTGCACCTCACCAATCCTGATTTGCGGCCGGCGATGGATCAACAGTGGAACCTTACTATCCAACGGCAGTTGGGCACCCGGACCTCTCTTTCTGTCGGTTATGTGGGCAACAAGATCGATCACATGTCCGATATCTTCATCTTCAATCAGCTCCAACTCATTTCGCCTGGAGTAACGGCTCCTGGGCCGTTTGCTCAGCCGCTGCTCAATTGCTGCGGCGCCGGCAACTCGCCCACCATCCGCTTCAATGACTCCAGCGGTATCCAGCGCTACAACGCGTTGCAGGTTACTCTCGCGCAGCGCGCATGGCAGGGACTGCAATTCCAGGCCAACTACACCTGGTCCAAGTGCATGACCAACAGCCTGGGTTACTTTGGACCGTTCGGCGACGAAGAAGCGCTTCCGGGAGCAGTCAGCCAGACCGGCTTCGGCTTCTTCTTCCAGAACGCCTACAATGCCAAGGGTGACTACGGACGCTGCATCTCCGATGCGCCGAGCCTTTTCAACGGCTACCTGACCTATGATCTGCCGTTCGGCAAGGGCCGCATGTTCGGCAGCGGCGCTGAAGGCATTGCCAATGCCGTCATCGGCGGCTGGAGCATCGCGTCGAACTTCACGCTGCATTCCGGCTTTGCTCTCTATCCGCACGGCCCGGACAACTCCGGAACGGGAAGCGCCTCACCGCGTCCGAACTGCGTGGCGGGCGTTTCGGCCTCCGGCAGCGGCGCGCTTACCGATCCTAACGCCACCGGCGGGATCATTGGCATACAGCTCCTGAACCCAGCGGCGGTCACGCCGGCAGCGCCGGGAACCTTCGGCACTTGCGCGGCAGGTTCGTTCCGCGGGCCCGGACTGGCAACCTCTGACTTGAGCATTGTGAAGGCGTTCTCGATCTCCGAGCGAACGAACTTCCAGCTCATGACCCAGTTCATCAACCTGACCAACACGCCGATCTTCGGCGCGCCCAACACGAGCCAAGGCTCGACCTTTGGGCTGGTCACATCGTCCAATCCCGGTCGCCAGGTGCAATTCGGAATGAAGCTGGTGTTTTGACGATCTAACCGCTCCAGGCGGGTGACAGCGATGCGCTGTACCCGCCCGGAGCACTTGCCCAATTCATCTGGCGTAACGCCCTTGCGGCGGGTGCTCTCTCCGGCAGGGCTCTCAAGTGAGAGCTCTGCCCAGCCGCAGCCGTAAGGCCTCGCGACAGTTGTGCAGTTTCTGGCGGAGCAATCGTCAGAGCGGCCATGCGGAGCTATTACACCACGGGGTAAGTAGCTCCGCATTAAGCCGTACTCATTCTACTCACGTCGCTCTTCCGTGCTGGTGGGCAGACCTGAAACTCAAAACAGGTTCGCCTGCATTACAACTCGTGTTCGTTGATTCGGTGGTGATGTTTCCGATGGCCGCCAGCTGGCAAGAAATGCCGGGCAACCACCACAACCACGGCCAGCAACACACACAGAATGTGACGCCGCTATGAGCAACGGAAAAAATGGTTTCGCGCACTTCATGATCAAGGAAATCTATGATCAGCCCGAGGCTGTGCGCACGGTAATCCAAGACTATCTGAGCGGCAATGGAAGCATCTCCATGCCGCAGTTAGGGCTCTCTTCCGCGCTGGTGCGAAACATCAGCAAGATCACCATTGCCGCCAGCGGTTCCAGCCGGCATGCGGGAATGGTGGGCGAGTTTATGCTGGAGCGAATGGTGGGCCTCGACGTTGAGGTGGATTTCGCCAGCCAGTATTGCTATCGCGATCCCGTGGTGGCGCCGCATGAGCTGACCATTTTTCCGTCGCAATCCGGCACCACGATTGACACCATTACGGCGCTGCAGGTGGCCCACAAAAAAGGCGCATGTTCGCTCGCGATCTGCAATGTTCCGGAAACTCCCCTCACGCAACTGGCCGACGCGACACTCCTGACGCATGCCGGCGAAGAAGTTGCCATCGCCGCCACCAAGAGCTTTACGACCCAACTCACGGCGCTCTTTCTTTTCTCCACATATCTGGCGGTGGAGCGGTCAACGGTGAATGATGCAACCAAAAGGGCCCTCAAGGCCTTGCCGCGATTGCCCGAACTGATCAACAAAGCCCTTGAAACCGACAAAAAATGCCGCGAGTTCGCCCAGCAGCTGTACGACTACAAGGATTTTATTTACATGGGGCGCGACATAGACTACCCGATCGCGCTCGAAGGCGCGCTGAAGCTTAAAGAGGTGTCCTACATTCATGCCGAAGGATATCCAACGGGAGAATTGAAACACGGGCCTACTGCCCTAGTGACTGAGCATCTGCCGATCGTCGTGCTGGCGGCAAGAGACCCTCAGAATTCAGATTCAGTCATGCGTTACGGCAAAACGGTGGCCATCATTCGTGAGTTTGTCGAACGTGAGATCCCTGTGCTCGCGATCGTAAGCGAGAACGATTCGGAATTAGAAAAAATTGTTCCCTCCATCCTGCGCGTACCGGAGATTCCGCTGCTCCTGCAACCGATGGTTGAAGTGATCCCGTTGCAGTTTCTGGCGTACCACATAGCGGTGCTTTGCGGACGCAACGTTGACCGCCCCCGGCATCTTTCAAAGTCCGTGGTGAGTGAATGATGGGCGGGCCTCGCCCCGCTGCCTGTCCCCGGCGGCTGTTAGAATCGACAAAGTTCAGGCAATCGGTAGCGCGAAGTTGGTCCTCGGATATCCACTAAAAATCTTTTTAGAAACCTTTTTCGCCAGCGGCCGTATATACACTTCAAGGGGCTAGGTCCGCCTTGGCCAGGCTGCGCCAGGCCGATTCGCGTTTCCTGGTCCTGGTTACGGCTTTTTCATCCGGCAAGTAATTCAACGCGCGCTGTCACCATCAGGAGAATTGAATGCAGGTTCTGGAGCACATTCGTTATGCACTTCGACAGTTCAGGAATGCTCCTGGATTCACCACAACAGCCGTCTTGACGCTGGCCCTTGGCATTGGCGCAACCACGGCAATCTTTACGCTGGTGCATGCGGTGCTGCTGAAGTCCCTTCCCGTGGCAAAACCTGAACAGCTGATCCGCATCGGCAACGAGGAAAATTGCTGCGTTAACGGCGGCCTGCAGGATAACTGGACGCTTTTCTCCTTTGAGCAATACAAGCAGTTCAAAGAACAGACTTCGGGCTTCGAAGAATTAGCGGCGTTTCAGTCCGGGGGCAGTCTGCTGGGAGTGCGCCGGGTCGGAAACAGCAAACCGGCAGAATCATTTCGTGGAGAATTTGTTTCCGGCAATTATTTTGCGACTTTTGGCATTCCAGCGTACGCAGGCCGCATGCTCTCACCGCAAGATGATGTTAAGGGCGCACCGGCGGTAGCGGTCATGAGCTTTCGTACCTGGCAGGAGAAATTTGGTGGCGACCGCTCGGTGATTGGCGGCGCATTTGTGATCAACGCGCAACCAGTCACCATTGTAGGTATTGCGCCGCCCGGTTTCTTTGGAGACCGGATCCAGAGCAACCCGGCTTCACTCTGGGTCCCACTGGCGGATCAACCTGTCCTGGAACCGGTTAACCAGCTGTTGGACGATGCGGCATTGGATTGGCTCGATCTGATCGGGAGGGTCAAGCCCGGAGCGGACACCAAAGCCATGGAAGCACAGATGCAAGTAGTGCTGCGTCAATTCCTGCTCAGCCCGTTGAGCAAGGTGGAGGATCGCTACCGCCCTCTGATCGCAAAGCAGACCCTGCACTTCTCACCCGGCGGAAACGGCCTGCAGCGCGCGCGCGACGAATATCAGGACGGCTTGCACCTGCTCATGTGGATTTCAGGTTTCGTGCTGTTGATCGTCTGCGCCAATCTGGCGAACCTGATGCTCGTCCGGGCGACATCGCGCAAGCAGCAGATTTCCATTCGCGCTGCTTTGGGCGCACCGCGTCCAGCCCTGGTTCAACAGGCGCTGACCGAAAGCGTGGTGCTGGCAATGTTGGGTGGTGTGGCAGGCGTGGCGATCGCTTTCGCCGGCACGCGCATGATCCTGAGCCTGGCCTTTAGAAATGAGTATGTGCCGATCCAGGCTACACCCTCCCTTCCGGTGCTGGCTTTTGCCTTCGCCACTTCATTTGTGACCGGCATCCTTTTCGGCATGGCGCCTGCCTGGATGACAGCCAGTACAAATCCCGCCGACGTCCTCCGCGGCGCCGGCCGCACCGTTGGAGGCAAGGGTAACTATGGACAGAAGGCGCTGGTGGTAGTGCAGGCAGCCCTTTCACTGGTGCTATTGTGCGCTGCGGGCCTGCTGGCGCGCAGTTTGACCAACATGCAAAATCGCAACTTCGGTTTTGAGACAAATAACCGCTATATTCTGCACATCGACCCGGAAATGGCGGGATACTCACCGGAAAAGCTGGAACTGCTCTATCGCCAGCTGCATGACAGCTTAAGCGCGATTCCCGGCATTCAGCAGGTCAGCTTCTCCATGTATAGTCCGATGGAGGGCGACAACTGGGGCGAAAGCGTCTATATCGACGGCGAACCGCCGCCACAACCGGGAACACGCGACCATAACGCATCATGGGTGCGCATGACCTCCGGGTATTTTGAGACGCTGGGCATCAAAGTCCTGGAAGGGCGCTCCTTCACTGAGCAAGACACACCGGCGACCCACACGGTAGCAATGGTCAATCGTTTCTTCGAACAGAAGTATTTTAAAGACGGACATGCCATCGGAAAATATTTCAGCGACGATCTAAAGCATCCAGGCGCTTTCGAGATCGTTGGGGTCACAGAAGACACGAATTACTGGGAAGCCACAAGCAAAATGCGTCCTATGTACTTCCTGGTCAAAGGGCAGAGCGCACACAATCCTGATCCGCGCTACAAGCAGTTTGAAGACCGTTCTAACTACCTGAACGCGGTTGAAATCCTGACGCGGGGTGAGATTGGCGGGCTTGAAGGGCAGGTACGTCGCGCGCTGTCACAGATCAATCCTGATATGGCCGTGATCGATTTCCAGCCTTTTGCCGAACAGGTTAAGACGAACTTTACCCAGCAACAGATGATCACGAAACTGACGTCTCTCTTCGGCTTCCTGGCGTTGATCCTGGCTTCGATTGGTCTTTACGGAGTCACTTCGTATTCCGTGGAGCAGCGGACCAGCGAGATCGGCATTCGCATGGCCCTGGGAGCAGATCGCACGAATATGCTAATGATGGTCTTGCGCAGCGCATTCGTCCAGGTAGGGATCGGCCTGGCGATTGGCATCCCGGTCACGATTTTCGGCGGCCGGGTGATGGCCAGCCAGCTATACGGGGTCAAGACCTATGATCCACTGGTCTTGTCGATTACTGCTTTCGTGCTTGCCGCCGCCGCGTTCCTAGCAGCCTTGGTTCCGGCTCGAAGAGCAGCGAACACGGAACCGATGCTGGCGCTCCGTACGGAGTAAGAATCTTGGCTGTCCTTTGAAAAACTTAAGCCTTCGGCAACAGGCGATTGAGCAGGGCGCGCAACGCGTCGTCATTTTCCAGACATCGACAATCACCCTGGGGACCGTTCTGCCCACCATTCATGAAGCTCTGGAGCTTTTCGTACGGTACTGAAAGGCCTGCTCACTGCTTCAGCGCCTGGGCGATGGCGTTGCTGATTGTGGCCTCTCCTTGCTGCGCCCATCCTTTGAATTCCACCAGGATGATGCCATCTTTGCTCAGCAGGTAATAGCGCGGGAAGCCATCGACGTTGAAAGCCCTGTACAGCGAACGGTCGCCGTCATAGACCTGCGGCCAGTCCATGCCGTTCGTCTTAACGTACTGCTCCCATTCTTGTCGTGAATCACCTTCGTTCACGCTGATAATCGCCACTTTGGAGGGATCGAGGGTGGCGGCGAGCTCTTTTATCTTCGGCAGCGATGTGCGGCAGGGGGCACACCAAGTGCCCCAAAAATCCAGCAGAACCACCTTGCCCTTGAGGGCATCCAGGCTGATTTCCGCACCGCTGCTCAATTTTGCGGAGAATTCCGGCGCGTAATTCTTGCGCGCGCGGCTGGGATTAGCGACGAACCTTTGGATCTCCTGTCCCCGGGCCGTCCCGGCAAATTGAGGAGCAATTGATTTGAATATTGCTACCCCTTCAGCATCCTTTGATTCTTTCAGCAGTACGTAGGCAAGATTGAATTTGCACTCGACGCATGCCGGATTAGCGGAGGCTGCGGCCCTCAAGGCCGTTTCCGCTGAACCATAGTCGCCCTGTCGCGCCAGAACCGTCCCGCGATAGAGTTCTGCTCTGGCCCGTTCCAGATCATTTACCGCTGTGGCCACGCCCTGTTGCGCATTCGCCAAAGCCTCAGGATATTTTTCCGCTGCCAGATAAAGTCTCGTGAGCCACACATAACATTCAGAACACTTGCCGTGATGGAGATTGTTGGCACCGGTAAAGTGCTCGATAGCAGCCGGATATTCATGTCTTTCGACCGCCTGCTTGCCGGCTTCCATTTCGTCAGCAAAGTGCGAACCCGCCTCCTGCAAGGCGCTCATGAACGCCACACCGCAAGGAATCAAGCACAGTGTTAACAAGCGTGATCTGGTAAGCATAAACACTCACTCTGGGCGGCGTGCGCTCTATTTCTTTCGACGGCCACATTCTCGGCGGGCGCCGGTATCTCCTGTGTACTCGGCCGCTATTTCTTTTTCGAGGCAGGCGCTCCTTCCTTGAGCAACCCGTCTATCATGGTGCGCAGATAAGCTTCGTTTTCCAGGTTCAAATTATCCACGCCGGTCTGCGCGCGGATCGTTCCTGCGCGATCGATGATGACCACCTGCGGGATGCGAAGCCTTTCCTGGGGGCCGCGACTGAGAAACTTGTCGACATCTCCCTTCTCGGTGTAGCCAACGGGATAGGTGAGCTTGAGGCTGTCTACCAGACTGGCAACAAGCGCTTGATTCGCTTCAGATTGGGGCGCCGAAAAAGCAATCGCGACGGGCTGGAAGCCGCGGCTGCCTAATTCGGCATTGAGCCTGTTCATGGTTTGCGTCAGATCCAGGCATTTTGGCGAACGCAGGAACAAGAACTCGATCATCACCACTTTTCCACGGAAGCTGGAAAGCAACACCTGTTGACCCGAAGGCTCATTGATAGTGAAGTCGGGAGAGGTGCGCGGGACAGGCGTGGACGGAACGGCGCCTGCGGTCATTGAAAGAACCAGGAGAGTCAGAGCGACAGTCTTTCGTATCTTCATAAGGGCCTCATCAAGAAACCTGTATTAATACGTGCAGCCATTATCCGCTCGCCTGCTTCCATTTATCCACAATGCGCTGCATTTCCTGTGTACCGGCGGCCATGACATCTTGCAGACTCTTTTCGTCTTTGACGATCTGCGCCACCATCCGGGGAATTACAGAAGTGTTAAAGATCTCCATGTACGCCGGACTCGCGAGTCCCGGCACCCCAAGATTCGGTGTCCAGTGCAATGCATCTTTGAGGGCCATGTACTTTTCATTAGAGCCTCCCTGGGGATCTTTCTGCAGACGAACCACGATATCCGGGACCGTCTTTGGGTAGATGGGGAAATTGCAACCCCGGCTTTTCTCATAGCCTGTCCTTGAGCTGTCAACCAGGTCGGCCAGGAATTTACTGGCGCCTTCCTGGTTTTGGCTGAAGCTCCAGACCGAGGAGCAGTTGGTGACGTGAGGAAGCGCCGTAATTCCCATTCCGCTGGCGCCAAGCAAGGGCGGCTGGAGCCACAGCACCTTTCCCACCTCCGGGTTTTCCTTCTCTGCGGTTCGCAGCAGACTGATGGCATTGAAGGAAGCCGATGCCTTATGCGCTACCATGGCACGCGCGCTGCCACCGCTCTTCCATGTGAGCTGTTCCGGCGTGCCTGAGAGTTTTACGATAGCGTTGGCGTACCTGAGTGCACTCATGGAAAACGCATACTTGTTAAAGATGACGTTTCCAGCCGGATCCAGTATGAAAGCGCGGCGTGAGTAAAGGATGGTATGCAGCGTGACGTTGCCTTCCAGGGTCGGGCTGAAAGCCAGACCGCTGGTGACGCCGAGTTTGTCGCGAATCCTCCTCCCGCCGTCCAAGAGAGCGCCCTGGTGCACCGGACCGAAGGGCATCCCAAGCTGACCCCAATAATCCTCAAAATAGTGGACCGGGGATGGCATCCAGAAATCGGCGAAGCCGAAGTATTTCCTGGTTGCGGGGTTCCATGTGGACCTATGGGCGAGCTGCTGAATGGCGCCGTACTTCGAACTTATAGCCTGATAAATACCGGCATGATCGATCACGCTCTGATGGAATTCTGCTGGAGGCCAGGGAAAGATGAATATGTCGTGCCCCGTTCCGGCCTTGACCTCAGCGAAGGCGTGGCCGCGAATCTCCTCCACGGGAATCAGATCGACCGTGACGTTGGTATTGTTCTGCTTGCCCCAGTCCGCAGCCCACACTTTCACGAACCAGTCATCGAATTCGGGAAGGAGGTGTGCCCATTTAGCGATTTTCAGCGTTTTCGGGCTGGCCAGCGCGTGGGGCGAAAACAGAAAGAATGGACCGAGGGCGGCAGCGCCAGCTGCGAACCGGAGGAAATTACGTCGAGAAAACTTGCCAGTTCGAATCCTGGTCATTCGGGGTCTACCTGCGAAAGCACAGCATTATCTTGCAAAGGCTTAGAAAAAGCACCCTGGCCGGGTTTCCCAGCCAGGGGTAACGGGTTTAGGTTAAAGTCCCAAAAGCTCCTGTTTTACTGCCCGGGAGCGGATTCGAAGCAGAATTTCCCGGTCTGTTGCAGACACTTGAAGTTGCTGATTACGAACGGATCCAGCAAGCTGTTATGCGTGGTCACATCCAGGAACGCGTCTGAGGTGATGCCGCCGTTGCGGGGATCCGGAATTGCGGGACAGACCAGCCAAGCCGCGCCGCCGTCGGTGCCGCCTGGATCTTCCTGCCCCTCCGCTCCGCAAGGGCCCGTCCCATCCGTGGCGGCGGTGCCCTCAAGCCAGTTGTTGAGTTCGTTGGCCGTCAAGACGACCGGGAAGCCATCCGGAGAGAAGCCGTTTCCTTGAACCTGGGCGAACTGTCCGTTGCCAAGTGGTTCTTTTCCTGAGCCAATGGCGTTGTAGGCCTGGCTGCAGGCCGTATCACTGGTGTTGGGCGGGTGGGTGAACCAGAAGTAAGTAATGATCCACATGCCCAGCAGATCGTCGCAGAAATAACCGTACGGGCTGTCCTGGCCGCCGACGCCGTTGTTGTCGCTGCCGTCCATGGCGTTGCGATTGGTGGCGAACCTCCAATTCTGCCGGAGCTTTGGAGTGGCAACATCGGAGATGGTGTTGCCATGCGAGTCTTTGGTATCCGCCACGTTGAAGCAGAACGTGGGAAGCGTCGTGGCAGCGGGGTTCTGCAGGTGTTGGATCATTAGCAACGAGCAGGGAGCGCCGGCGAAGTTCCCAGGCGCCGGCCGGCATTGCGATGCTAGAGTCGCACCCGCTGGGCACTTGAGGGTGTTCTTGAACTGGTCGATCGCGCCGTAAGCCTCAAAGTTGCTCACGATGAACTGCATGCTTTCCCCGCGAGGGCTGAGACCGGCGGTAACCGGCGGCTCGCCGGGAACCGTCGTATCCTCCGGCGCTAGTTGGGGATCCTGGCCCTGCGTGATGCTGATGTCAATGCCGGGGTTCTGCTGCACGCCTTCCAATCCGCCGTTGATGAAGCCTACGGTGCGATTGTAGTTGGCCTGGCCCGCGGCGTGTGCTCCAATAAAGGTGTTCTCATTGTGCAGAAAAGCCAGGATGGAGATGAAATCAAGAGTTTCCGGTATCCCCGGCTGATTGGCGCAACCGGGCCCGCCCGTATTAAACACCTGATCCGAACAAGTAAACGGGCTGTTAGCATCGTCGGCGTTGCCACCCGTTGTCGCCAGAATACGGAAATCGCGCCGGGTAGGATCCCTCTCAAAGCAGTTATCTTCGTCGGCTACCCAGTTGGCTTGGCTTCCGGTGGCTGGAGGCCCGAACTGCCGGAACGTTCCGAAGCGTCCGTCGGGTTCAGTGTTTAATTCGCTGCCCCTGCTTAAATCGAGGCCATTGTCCTGGTAAAACTGGTTGCTGAAATCACATGGCCCCAAGTTAAATACAGGGAAACTCGAGGTGTTGGGTGCCTGCGCTGATGCCAACCCCATCGCCGCGAGGAGGAAAATGCTGACAAACGCTACTTTCAATACGCTTTTCACAATCTTTGTCCTCCCTGGGAGCTCATCTTGATGGGCCCCGGAATGAAGAATCTGTTTAACAACCACTGAGGTTTCGAAACCTGCGCCTAGGGCTGCCTGATGCCAGGTCCCGGTCTGTCGAGGTTGTACATCCAGGAAATGGACTCAGCCACAAAACTAACTTTGGCCATTCCCGGGCATGCTCCCCACAACATCAGCGGTTCGTTCCCGTAACGCACATTTCCGATGTGCTGGGTCTTGTCCTTGTCGATCGCCGGATCGGGATACGTAAAGCCAATGCCCCTGCGAATTTGTTCCATGTCCGCTGGTTTGCCGGTCAGGTAAGTCCAGCCCGGCTTGGCGTTCAGACTTTGCCGATAACGACGGATGACTTCCACGTCATCCTCTTCCGGCTTCAGCGTGAACGAGTACATAAAGATCTTGGTGCCGACGTCGGCACCAAGCAGCTTTTGCACGTTGGCCAGATTGGCCATCACCATAGGACAGATCTCATCGCACTTGGTAAAGAAGAAGTTCAGACTGACGGCCTTGTCCTTCACCAGGTCGTCATAGAACATGACTTGTTTGCCTTCGTGTGTGAGCAGGGGGACGTTAGGCAGGTGCAGGCGCTGGATCCGCTGCCGAGCCAATTCGGACACGGTGGGAGCCGCTTGGTGAGGAGTGTTCTTGCCGGTGGTCCCGGCAACAGCTGCTCCAGCAAGGGGCGCCATCGCTGTCCAACTCAACAACTTTCTACGGGTAACATCAGCCATTGTCTCGGCTCCTTTCCGCTTCTCCGGGCCGGCCCGGCCCGGAGATGCAGATTAATGTTGGCTTACGGCACCAGGACGTTGTCGCCCTGGGGTTGAACATGCCAGAGGGCCATCATGGCGTGGTCTTCGTGCACCACGTTGTGACAGTGAATCGGGTACTTGCCCAGCCAATCGCGGAAGCGGAAGAACAGCTCCACTCTCTCGTTGGGGTGCAATTGCGTTACATCTTTACGTCCCAGATCGGTGGGCACGCTGAGCGCATTCCCAGGGGTGATTGGAGCCCGGTTGCGGCTCAAGATTTGGTGCTCTTCCAGGTGGATGTGGACAGGGTGCGTCCAATCTCCGGTGAGATTGGTCAGCAGCCAATGCTCCACGCTGTTCTGCTGCACCTGGAAACGGAAAGTCTCGGTAGACTCGCCACCCGTGCCGCCGTTCCCGTAGCCGCAATCCATAAACTGGCCGTTGATGGACCACTGCCCGTTAAGCCGGTCGAACTTGAAGGTGCGCGTAATTCTCGGCGTAGCGGTCGTGTCCGGCAACGAGTAGAACCTTAGCTGTTGAGGGGGCAGACTGTTGTCGGTGATAGGTTGTTGCACATTGAACTTAATAATCAGGTTAGCCCCGTTATTGAAGTTGGGGGGCAGAATGGCTCCATTGGCGGAAAGGCCGTTCGCCGTGCACTCGGTGGAAGAGCTATTCTGGGGGCCGAAAACTCCGGGGGCAGGGCCGCTATCGACAGCCGTCGGGCCCTGGCCGTTGAGCTGGTTCAGGCGGTTCTCCAGATACACGGTCGAGTTTGATGGGAACGCGCTGAAGTCGATAAGGATGTCCACGCGCTCGGCAGGTCCAATCCTCACGCTGGTGACCTGGATCGGTTTGGGAAGCAGGTTGCCGTCGGTCGCGAGCAACCAGAATGGGTTGGTTGTCGGGTTGCCACTACCACCAATGTTGCCGGTCAGGAAGAACTCGTAGAAACGAGACGGGCCGGTATTCAACAGGCGGAAGCGATAACGCCGGGCACCGACGTTAGCGAAGGGCTGGATTGTGCCGTTCACTACGAACTTGTCGCCCAGGATGCCGTCAAGGTTGAAAAGATCGAACACCAACTGGCCGCTGCTAGCATCGAATACCCGGTCGGCGAAGACCAGCGGTATGTCGAAAGTGTGCATCGAGTCGGGGGCATTGGGAACAAAGCTGGGCAGACGGAAACCGGTGGTTTCATTGCCGGTGTCAAACTCGTTGAACAACAGGTAGAAACCGGCCAGTCCCTTATAGGTGTTCTGCGAGGTGAAGTCCACGCGATGATCGTGGTACCAGAGCGTGCTCAGCGACTCGTTGATGTCGCCGTTGGGCTGGTTGGTGGAATTAAATCCCGCCAGAACGTTGGGGTAATACTGATCGCAGAACTTTCCGGACGGATAGAAGTCGCACGGATTGCCGTCGCTCTCTGACGGAGTGTGCGCATTGTGCAGGTGGGTGGAAACCTGCGGCATGCCGAAGCCGGTGTTATTGACCTGGTTTGTTGCCGGCAGAGAGTTGATGTTGCGGGTCAACTGCGGCACACCATAATGCGCCTGGTAAACATATCCCGGGCTCTGCGTGCCCCGGCCGCTGTTGTCGTCAAAGCCCCAGACGGTCTGATTGCCCAGAGTTCCCAGAGGATCGTGCGGATTAAAATTGTGGCTGAACTGCCTCTGGTTGAACTGGTACAGACGGCCCGGAACCACGGGGAAGCGGTGAGGGTCGATCTGCGGCGCCTGGAAAGCGGCAGCACGCACTTCGCCGGCAGCCGTGTTCGGATCCAAGGTAGGCGCTGGTGACAGCGAAGAAACCGACCTGGCCACCGGAACGATGTTCAGCGGGTTGATAAACGGAGTTGTCTGCGGGCTTCCCAGTTGGTTGCCGGGTATGCAGTTCTGATTGGTTCCAGGGCTGTTGGTGCCGGCCCCGCTTGGAGGCTTTACAGTGGTTATCTGCGCTCTGGCGCTCAGGCCGCTTTTGGCTACCAACATACCGCCCGCGGTCAGCAACCCCATTCTCAGGAGGTCGCGCCGGCTGGTTAGTCCGGCCGCGATCAGTTCGCGCCGGTTCTTGGCTGCGTCGCACATTTCCTTGAAGCGCCGCCTGGAGACCTTTTCTCCGAAGACGTTGTAGTACATTCCATGCCTCCTTTTGAGTCTGCGGCCGTACAGTCCTCAAAGTTGCAGGAAGCGAAATTAATTGGCCGGGTGTTGACTGTAAATAAAGAACAATTAGCCGAAGCTGTTGTTTATTAGCATTTTCTATGATTCAGGCGCAGCAGGCTAAAAGCGAATTAGCATTTTCTGCTATTTCACCTGCGCAATCACCTGGTCTCACGATAACGCCGCGGCGGCTGCATGAAACGCCGTTCAAACGCACGAATGAAACTCGACGTGTGCTCATAGCCCACCGCATGGGCAATTTCCTTGACGCTCATGTTGCTGTCAGACAGAAGCTGCGCAGCGCGGCGGAGCCGGTGTTCCGTAAGCAGGCGTCCCAGACAACATCCGGTGTGCTGCTTGAACAGGTGTTGCAGATGTGATGTGCTCAGGTTCAATTCCTGGGCGAGATCGAAGATGTTCCGCAGCGGCTCTGCTTCAATCGTCTCCAGGATTTTACGCAGACGTCTTTCCTGAACAGCGGTGATCAATGAGGCGGGTTCGGGTTCAGCCATCTCTCTTGCTGAGTCATGGTTGGAAGCAATTCCATTGGAGCTCTTCGTACTTTGATAGAACAATCGAGAGCGGAAAACGGACACAGGGACCCTCCCACGGCGTCAGCAATGCCGCAATGGAATCCGCCGCGAACTCACTGGCCCGCGCTGCCAGGACTTCACGCAGAAAAGCTGCTCCGTTTCAAATTGTTGCCCAACCGGCGCAATCAGCCTGCTGAGCGTACTCGATCTTCCCCTCTCAATGGGCAAACCAATACAAGGCCGCGATCATGCCGCAAAAATCCATGCCGCAGCCAAAATGTGCGTTTTGCACACCAATTCTGCAGTGCCTTGATTCGAGTATGACTTGAGAATCGAAGGATTAGGCCGTCAACCAATCATTCGATGTAACACAAAAAATTATCTGGCTGACAAGCTGTCTAGGCGTCCGTCCTGTCAGGCGATCACTTGCTATGGCCAGACTTTGTGTTGAGGCGGGTGGCGCAGTCATGCGGCTGCCAACTTGAAACCATGCCGGAAAATTCCGGCTCCTCAAACAACGCATCGCGCCGAGTCTGAGGCACGGGTGCGCCCGCTGTCAACAATTATTCGAAAATTTTAAGAATTAATCCTGGACTAAGTCCCAACATGGAACGTACGAGATGATTGCCCATTTTTGTCAGCATTTGACCGCTATTTTCATAGGCAAAACATCTGGCAGTTATCGAATAGGTTTACTTAACAAACAGGCGATGCGCGCCTCCAATTTTTGCATCTTGTTTGCTGTGGCAAAAATCGAACTGCCGCGGCGCCATGATCCGGAGACTTCAACGGGATGGCATTCAACAGGACGTACGGCGCTGAGTGGCGAGATCTTCCCCGCTTCGGGCTGACGAGAAATACTTCGCGCGCGACAAGCAGTTCGTCATGGACGACATCTCTGGAGCATCGCCGCCCACAAAGCAAAAAAACCGGGCTGGACGGCCCGGTACGCCAAGAGGCGTAAAAAAGAGTTAGGACAAAAATGAAAAAAGCTCAAATGTTCAGTCGGCCGCGGAAATGCGGGCTTAGTTATTCCAGGGAAAGCGCTGTTTCTCTTGCGCGGGGATTTCGCCGTACGTGAGACTGGAATCTGCGGCTCTGCCAATGATTTGCTGAATCTGAACAACACTCTTTCGTTCGCAATAGTCGCATATACCGGCGAGGATTTCCGGAAAAATCTGCATACCATTGGTGATGACAGCGCTCGCCAGTTCTACGGCACGGGCTCCACTCAATAGAAAGCGCACCACGTCTTCCGCCGAACGAGCCCCGTTGGTGCCAATAATGGAAACTTCTTTTGATACATTGCGCCAAAACTTGCTGACCCAGTAGAGGCTGGCCGGCAGCGCCCATCTTCCGCCGATCGCGCCCCACGAACCAAGAATTGGTTTTTGCGTTTCAATATCGGGCATAAAGCCCTGGATGCGCCCGGCGAGCACGAGCATATCAGCGCCTTCCTGAACCGCAATTGCTGCCAATGCCAGTGGATCATCTGCCTGTGCGGTTAGCTTCACGGCGAGCGGGATGGAAACCGCATGTCGAACTGTGCGGACATAGTCCCGCACCGCATCCTGGGATGTGACCTGGCGAACAGCCGAGGCTTCACGTCCATGCGGGGCGCCAAGGTTCAGCTCAATCCAGCGCAATCCGGCGGCCTCCATCTTCCTGGCGATTGCCGCTGCCGGATCTGGTTGAGCCACCGTTATGCTGCCCACGACAATACTCTGCTTTTGCTGCGCGTAGACGTCCAGTTCGGCGAGCATCGCGATCCACTGATTGAGCGGAGTCTGCGCGAGACCAGAGCGGCAGAATAATGATGCATCGCGCCGGCGAGGTGAATCCCAGGGGACTACGCTCCAATCATCGTCCAGCAGAACGTACTCGGCCTTGTTAAGTTGGGCTGCTGCTTCCGGCAGTTCATTCACTGACTTTGCGATCACAGCAGCCGCTCCCGCATCGATCGCGGCCCGAATATCGCCGGCCGTCATGGTCATCTCGCTGGAAGCACAGATGAGCGGGTTTTTCAGCCGAATTTTTTCCAGGTTGATGGAGAGATCCATATCTTTATGGTTGATTCGCAGCCGTGGCGATTTCCGCCAGCTGCTTGACCCAGCTTTTCATCGATCCCGCTAACGCCCCCAGGTCAGAGGAAAGCGCGATCATCCGATAGCCTGCCGCAGCGGCCTGAGCTGCCCGCGCCGGCGAGTCCGCATAGATTCCCAGGTGAATCTGAGCAGCGGCGGCCGTTTCTTCAATTTCGCGGATGCGCTGCTGCACCGCCGGATCCTCAAGCTTGCCGGGAGCGCCCATGTCTACGGTCAGGTCAAGCGAGCCGATGAAGGCAATATCAAGGTCTTTCAGCAGCGCGCTGAGCGGCCGTTCCAGCTCTTTGCTCTCAAGCTGTCCGATCAACAGAACTTCCTGATTGCTCCGCTGAATATAGTCTGCCAGCGGTTCTGATCCATAACTGGCGGCAGGTTGGGCCAGGCTGAGGCTGCGTGAACCCTCCGGCGGATACATGCACGCAGAGCGAAATGCGGAGGCCTGCTCTCTGGTCTGCAGCTGTGGGAGTTGAATTCCGGCAGCGCCGGCTTCCAGCAGTCGATTCACCTGGCCAGGATCAAAATGCGCGAGCCGCACGATCATCGGCAACGCACACGCCCGCCCGGCGGTGATCAGATTTCCTGCTTCCTGTTCCGTGATCTGTGAATGTTCGAGGTCGCAGATGGCGAAATCCAACCCGGCAATGGCGAGAATCTCAATAACTTCGCGGCGGCCAAGCTTTACAAACGTTCCCATGACGGCGCGCGCATTCAATTTTTCGCGGAGTTGAGCAGCGGGGCTTGCCATGTTCGTCAAAATGAGAGTTATTGTACTGCATACCAGCACGCACGAAAGCGTAGCTCGCCGCGTGGAGAGAACCTCGATGGAACGCCCAAGCCAAACAGGTCGCGCAATCAGTCCATCGGGCCTTGACACCGACGAGAACGAGTGAATAACATCGGGTGTCCCACAATGCGGGCAACGTCCCGCAAACAGATCATGCTCCCCCGGCGGCAACCAACCCGCAAGCGCGCCAAGCAAACTGTGATCGGGCGCGGCTCCACGATTCAAGTCATTGACCGGCTGGCACGTGTGCTGGAGGTCTTTGCCGGTAACGGCCGCCAGATGAAAGTGCGGGAGCTTGCTTCTACGCTTCACCTGCGCCGATCCACCGCGCATCGTTATCTGGCCTCTCTTTCGCGCGCTGGTTTCCTGCGTTCAGAAGGAGAGGGCGCTTATGCCTTGGGGCCTTTATTGATTCAGCTTGGCGCCGCCGCGGTAGGCGGTGTGCAGATTGTGGAACTGGCCGAAAGTTATCTCTCGCAATTGGCTGAAGAAGCGCAGGAGACGGCCGTACTGACCCTGTGGGCGGGACATTGTCCCGTCGTTGTACGAGTGCGCGAACCCCAGTCGAAGCTGGTGCAACTTCACATCCGCCTGGGCGCGATGTTGCCGCTCGATTCCGCGCAGGGTCATCTCTATCTGGCATTTCATCCTGATCGCCAACGTATGCACCAGCTGCTGGCACATTTTCCTGACAACCAGCGCCGGGAGATGGAGCGCGGCATGGCTGAAGCGCGCAAAAAAGGCATCTTCGTCAACTCGAGAGTGGCCGAAGGCATTCGTGCAGTGGCTGCTCCTGTTTTCGATCATGAACTGATCACCGGAACTATCGCGTTTGTCGGCACCCTGTCTTCAGTTCCGGCCGATCCGGACTCAGGTTTGGCAGAGGCATTGAAGCAGGCTGCGCAGCGTTTGTCGCGCGATCTAGGACGCGGCCGTGATGTTCCCGCAACCAAGGGCGCGACGGCATGAATACCAGAGCCATCAACACCAGGCAACGCAAGGGACGGTTATGAGCTTATACGAACTGAGTCGCGCCTGTTACGATTTGCGGGACGAAGCCACGAGACAGCGGTTCCGCTCCGGTCCGGAAGCATACGCCGCAGGCTATCACCTGACCGCACGAGAAAAGGAAATGCTGCTTCAGCTGGATTGGCGAGCGCTGGCCGAGGCGGGCGTAAGCATCTACGTGCTGACCAAGCTCGGCGCCGCCAGCAACGTTGAATTCCTCGAGCTTGAGGGCGCCATGCGCGGCATGAGCAAGCAGGAATTTGTCGATTTCCTAAAGCGGCAGGCGGAGCACAACAGGGCGTTCGCCGTCGGGCTGGAATAACGAAAGGAGATGGCGGATGGCGAAAATCGTTGCCGGAATGGCTTGTTCCCACGCGCCGTCAATCGCGCATGCCTACGATCATGGAATGACCAATGACGTAGGATGGAAACCGCTTTTCAGCGCCTTTGAAAAATCACAGCAATGGCTGGCGGCCCAGAAGCCTGATGTGCTGGTGGTGATCTACAACGACCACGTCGATCAGTATTTCTACGACGCATGGCCCACTTTCAGCATAGGCCTGGCCGACCAATACGACATTCCGGATGAAGGTCTTGGCGCTCGCGCATTCCCACCGGTTCCAGGCCACAAAGAACTCGCCGCGCATATCGCAACCAGCATGGTGACGGATGGATTTGACATCACGGCTTCGCACCGCATGTCACTCGACCATGGATTCCTTTCTCCCATGCCCTTACTCGACGACGGGTGGAAGATCCCGGTAGTACCGCTGACCATCAACGTCGTCATGCATCCGCTGCCTTCTCCGCGGCGTTGCTGGCAGATGGGCGAAGCTGTCGGTCGAGCCATCCAGAGCTTTCCAGAAGATTTGCGGGTTGTGGTTTTCGGCACCGGAGGGCTCTCGCACCAGCTTACCGGCCCGGATTGCGGACGAGTCACGGCCGAGTGGGACCGCAAATTCATGGATCTGGTTGAGAAATCCCCGCAAGAGCTGAACTCGTACAGCATGGCGGACTTCGCCCGGCTAGGAGGCGAGCACTCTGTGGAAGTGGTGCAATGGATGGCGATGCGCGCCGCGCTTCCACCTCGCGCGCGCGTGGAACGCAAGTTCTATTACCCATTTGGAATGATGGGCTACGGCATCATGGAATTCTGCGTTCCAGATTAATCTGCTATCGTGAGGGACAAAGATGATTCGAACCGGCCGGCAGTATCTCGACTCGCTTCGCGATGATCGCGAAATATGGATTGATGGCGAGCGGGTCCGCGATGTCACGCTTGATCCCCGCTTCAGGCCGGTGGCCGAGTCTATCGCTGAGCTGTACGATATGCAGCACGATCCTCAACTTCAGGAGAAGCTCAGCTACGTCACGCCGGAAGGAGAGCGTGCCGGGCTTTCTTATATTGAACCGCGTTCCCAGCAGGATTTGGTCCGCCGGCGCGAAATGGTGAAGGTGTGGATGGATTGGACCGGCGGCATGATGGGCCGCAGCCCGGATTTCATGAACGTTCACATGACCGGCCTGGGTTCTGCACCCGAATATTTTGCGCGAGGCGGCGAGCGTTTTGGCAAAAATATTCGCAGCTACTACGAATACCTGCGCAAGAACGACCTGGCGCTGACGCACACGCTCATCAATCCGCAGACCGACCGTTCCAAACCGGTGCACGAGCAGAATACGGCGGCGGCGATCGTGAAGGAGACCGATGGGGGAATTGTGATTCACGGCGCGCGCATGATAGCCACCCTGGCGCCGTTTTCCAACGATATTGCCGTCTTCCCTTCCACGTTTCTGCAGCTTTCTGACGACGCCAGACCGTATGCCTTTGCATTCTCGATTCCCATCACCAGCAAGGGGCTGCGTTTCATCTGTCGCCCGGCGATTACGCCGCGCGATGGGAGCGTTCTGGACTATCCGTTTTCTGCGCGGCTTGACGAGATGGATTGCGTCGCCATTTTCGACAACGTTTTGGTGCCATGGGAGCGCGTCTTTATTTATCAGGAGCCCAAGCTGGGGAACGGCATGTTCGCTGAAACCGGAACCATGAACCAGATCATGCATCAGTTTGCCACCAAGAATCTGGCCAAGGCAGAGTTTCTGCTTGGGGTGGCCCTGAACATGGCGGACGCAGTGGGTATCGGCGGATTTCAACACGTGCAGAATTACATCCACGAGATGATCAACACCGTGGAGCTGGTGCGCAGTTGTATTCGCGCGTCGGAGGTTGACTGCGTGGCCGGACCGGGTGGGACAGTGCTGCCTAATGAGCAACCGCTACTCACCGTGCGCACGCTGTTTCCGCAGCTCTACCCGCGGCTGGTAGAGATCATCCAGATTCTCGGCGCCAGCGGCCTAGTGATGGTCCCCAGCCACGAAGAGCTTGCCGGCGAGCGCGCACCGGACGTAGAACGCTACTACCAGGGCGCAACCATTCCCGCAGACAAACGTATTGAGTTGTTCCGCATTGCCTGGGATGTTTCCTGCTCCTCATTCGCCGGACGCCAGACGCTCTATGAGCGTTATTTCTCCGGCGATCCCTGGCGGCTGGCCATGCTGCGGTATCAGAATTATTCGCGGCAGCGGGAACTCAAGGAACGCGTGTGGGACTTTGCCAAACGGACTGCCGAATGGGATAAGCGTGAGGGGCAGAAGAACGCATCCGCGCGGGAGAAGAATCATGTCACAGCCTGAAACCGCGAGAGTCAAACCGATAGCGCCGGATGCAAGCGCGGAGGCGGCGGCATTTCGCGATGTGATCCGCCATCTGGCCTCAGGGGTAACGATTATCACCAGCGCGTTGAGCGGTGAGCCGGTGGGGATGACAGCCACGGCCGTCTGCTCCGTCTCGGCCACGCCGCCCATGCTGCTGGTTTCCCTCACAACGGCTTCGCGCACGGCCCAGGGCGTAATGGAAAGCGGCGCATTTGCCATTCACCTGCTGCCGCACTCTGGCCGTAAATATGCCGAACAGTTTGCCTCCCGCAACCTGCACTTTCAGGATGTGAAGTATTCACGAGCGCCGCACAAGCAAATTCCCGTGCTCACCGAGGTTCTTGGCTGGTTTTTGTGCCAGGTGGAACACTCGATACCTGTGGCCGACCACGTGATTTTTGTGGGTCGCGTGTTGCAGTGCGAGCTCAAGGATAAGTCTCCGGATCCGCTGCTCTACTTTGATCGCAGCTACCGGAAGCTGGCGCCGGGCGCGGAACCCGGTGCAGAAAATCTTGAACCCTGGGGAACGGCGCGCGACGCGGGCCTGCCGGGTTTTGGCTGGTAGATCTTTTTTTTCTGGAAGATCTTGTGTTCGTGAAGGTCTTTCGTCGTGAAAATCAGGAGGAAAGCAATGGACGCAGTTGCACGACTGTTGCAGGGATCGATCGATCTGCACATTCATCCCTCGCCGTCACTTTTTCCGCGGCGCATTGATGCCGTAGAGGCAGCGCAGCAGGCGGCACAGGCCGGGATGCGCGCCATTGTCATCAAGAGCCATCACCATACCACCGCGCCGGAACTGGTGCCGCTGAAGAACCACGATCTCAAGGACCTTCCCGTCCAGGTGTTCGGGGGGGTGGTCCTGAACAGCTATGTCGGCGGATTGAATCCTTACATCGTCGATATGACGCTGCGCTTGGGGGGCAAGATTGTCTGGTTTCCCACGATCTCATCGATCAACCACATCAAGCACCACGAGGCCCAGCCGCACATGAAGTTTCCCTCGCAGGTTGGCCGCGAACTGCCGGATATTCCGGTAAAGGTGCTGGACGAACAAGGCGAGCTGCTTCCCCATGCGCGGTTGATCCTGGAGCTGATTGCCGAGGCCGACGCAATTCTGTCCTCAGGCCACGTTTCAGTACCGGAAGCTCTGGCGTTACTGCGTGCGGCCAAAGAAGTGGGTGTACGCCGAATGCTGATCAATCACCCCGATTTTGTCATCGATGCCAGTGAAGAGGACGTGCAGGAGTTTGTCCGGCTGGGCGCGTACATAGAGCACTCGATGTGCATGTACCATCCGGAATCCACGTTCCACTTCTGGGACTTTGACCGACTCAAGCGATGGATTGAGCTGGTGGGGCCGGAGCGCACGCTTCTTGGCTCCGACCTCGGCCAGAAAAACAATCCGCTGCCGGTCGAGGGCCTGCGCTACACGGTGGAGAAGCTGCTGGATATCGGCATCAAAGAGCAGGAAATCGAATTCATGATCAAAAAGAATGCAGAAGCGCTGCTTGGCCTGGAAGAGACGGCCGAGCGCCGTCTGCCGGCCCGGAAAGGAGCATGATCAAGTGAGTACCGCGAAGACAGAACAGAGGCAGAGCGGCAAGGCTTACAACTGGGAAAATATCCCCTCGGAAGTAGTGCGCGCCGGAATCAGCCGCAAGGGTTTCAAGTGGAAAGACATGATGATGGTGATGAACGAATGTCATCCCGGCATGAAACTGAATCCGCACAGCCACACGTTTGAGCAGCTCGCCTATATCGTGAGCGGACGCGCGATTTACCACGTGGGTGACATTGGCCATGAAGTTGGAGCAGGCTCTTTTCTGGTGATTCCTGCAGGGGTGGTGCACTATATTGAGCCGCTCGGCACCGAACCGGTCATGAACCTGGACTTTTTTCTGCCTGCGCGTGAAGACTATATGCATCTCGTAAAGTATCTGGACGAAGAATAAAAAGAGCACCGGCGGCCGTCCGCTTGCAAAAAGTGCGGCTGTTTGAGCGAGTGCAGTGTTGGAGAGAATCTATGAACGTGAAAGCTCTGAAGTTTGATCTCTGTTGCGCCGCGCGGTTGCTGTTCCGCTTTGGTCTGAGCGTGGGTAATGCCGGACATCTGAGCATCGCTGTGGATGAAAATCGAATGCTGGTAAACCGTTTTGGACCGTCCTTTGCCACAATGACGCCGGCGGATGTTCTCACCATGGATTTCAACGGCAACGTTCTGGAGCACGATCCATCCGTCAAACCTTATGTGAATGAGACGATCCATCTTCACGGCGTAATTCACCGATATAACCCGCACATCGCTGCAGCGGCGCATACCCACCCGCCAAACACCGTGACGTGGACCACCTTCCGCAAACTGCCGCAGACATTTGATCAGGAGAGCTGCCTGCTGGCGGACGACATCGCGATGGTGGACGAGGAGTTCACCGGGTTGGCGCAATCCGAGGACCGTGTGCGCCCGTTTGCCGAGGCATTAGGCAAGAAGCCTGTTGTGCTGCTGCCGAATCATGGCGCTATCACTACCGGCCCCAATGTCCAGTCGGCGCTGTTTCGCATGATGCTGCTGGAAGGCGTCTGCCAGCGCAACATCTCGGTAGCTTCAGCGGCGCAGGCCACCGGATATTCGCCGCATGCCATCGCACCAGAGCACGCGCTCACGGCCAAACAGGAGCTGGCCAAGATTCCGATCCTGGATGCGCTCTGGGAAGACCTGCTGAAGCGTCTCCACCAGACGGATGCTGAATTGTTCCGCATGGAGAGCGACCGGCAAACACAGGATCGCCGGTTCGCCTAAAACTGCGCTGAGCTGGCTCATGTGTGGTCGCTTGAGGCGGGCGGTGCATCCAGTCTGGTCGGCCACTCGTCCCTCCGGCATTCCATACCCATGGCCGCGAACACCTTTTCCCACCGCGGGGTCAACTCGGGCGCATGGATGAAAGGTTGAAACCCGGCACGTAGATACGCTTGAATCGCAGGAAGCCGCCAGCTTTGCACTCCAAGGAAAATGTGGCGATAGCCGGCTTGGCAAAGACGACTGACTGCAGCCGCGATCAGCGCAGCTCCAAGCCCTCGACGCCGATGCTCCGGCGAAACCGCCAGGTAGCCCAATTCGCCGCCACCGGGAAAATAAAAACGCGTTGCCGCCGGGTTATGGACAGCGCTAACCGTGCCTACCCAAGCGGACGAGACGCGCTCCTGCACCACAAACATTCCGTCGGGCACGACCGCATCACAGAACTGCCTCCAGCCCGCATCGCTAAGCGGTCCATCCATTTCGATGACTGGACGCACTTTGTCGATATCTTCGCTCACGATCACCGAGAGACGATACGCTGCCGGGATCGACGGGATCGAAGCGGCAGAAGGCCCGTGTCGCCACAGCATGTACATCGCGGGTTCATTGTCTACGATGGGCAAGTCCATAGTGGGAGTGTGAATTAAATCGGGGACTCACGCAAGTGGGCTGGTTTGGCGCGTTGATGGCTTTCGGCATCATTTAACGAGGCCTCGCGATTGCGACAATGAGGACAAGATACGCCAGGGCCGCGATGCCTCCGATCGCGAAATTCAGCCATTTTTTCTTGCCCGCGGGTTGGTGGAACAATGCCGCCAGGCAACCGACGATGAGAATGAAGTGCCCGATACCGCCCAGGGGCACCATCATCGTGTCAAATCTTTGCGGGTGCCCGGTGTGCAGGAAAGACCAAAACTCGACTGCACCTGCCTGCATGAGATGTGTCACAAATAGATTGAGGCCATTCCACACAACCGCGACCATCACCCCTGCACCAAAGCCCAATGCATTGTTGTGGCGGGCAAGAATCACCACCGCGACGTAAATGAGCGCTTGAAGAAAGTGGAGAAGCCGCAGCTGAGGAACAGCCCAGGCCGATGCAATAAGAGCTGCTACGAAAAATGCAGCTCCGACCGGAATCCACACGCGCGTCCAGGAGGGGGCAACAGCTTCGTTATTCTCCATTTCAAGCTAATACGCTGGCGGTCGCAAAGCGGATGCATAATTCTGACAGCAGCGTCGCGACGCTCGAGGACATGCAGAATTTAGACCCCTAGCCGGCCACGGAACGCCCTCCCGGCATAATAAGATTCCGCACCGTTGTGATAGACAAAAACCGTATCGTAGCGACGATCGCAAAAAAGCGCGCCGCCGAGCTTTCTGATGTCAGAAGGAGTTTTCACCCAGCTCGACGTTTTGGTATCGAACTCTCCAAGCTTCTGCAAGGTTCGATATTGGTCTTCGGTTAGGAGCTCAACGCCCATGGCAGCTGCCATATCCATAGCGCTGTCTGCCGGTTTGTGCTCTTTTCTGGACTCCAGCGCCTCACGGTCATAGCAAATACTTCTGCGGCTTTTAGGACTTTCCGCTGAACAATCATAAAAAATGTATTCACCTGTCTTCTTGTCATGGCTGACAACGTCCGGTTCACCACCAGTTCTCTCCATTTCATTTAGCGACCACATTTTTCCGGCGTTCGTTTCCAGCTTTGCCTGTACCTGAGCCCATTCGAGACCTTGATGGCGGCTCATGTTTTTCTCGAAACGGGCCTTCAATGCTTTGAGCAGTTCTTCCTGTTGCCCGGGTGACAAATCCCTTTTCTTGTTATCGGTGGTTCGCGCTCGTGTCGCTGTCATAGTCCTCGCTTCCCTCGTTGCTTGTCCGTTGCTCCGCTTCGCTTCGGTCGGCTTGTCTGTGCATTCTTATCAACTCGCAGCTTCCACGCAGTTCGGAGTGCGCCCGTCAGTACATCCTTGCTCGCCGCTGCCAGGCGAATATGGGTGTGTCCCATCCTTCCCCAGCCGCCGGGAATCGGCAGGAAGATTTCGGGCGCTTCCTCCACAAATGCCGCCTGCTGCTCCAGGGTAAGCAGCAGATTTCCGTATCCTTCCGCTTGCGAGGCCAGCGATGCAAATTTCCTGCCTCCGACACGAAAGGCCGGCAATCCCGCGTGAGAGTACTCTTCCACGCCGTCCAGGCTGAGTGCAATCCTGCGAAAGTCTGCCGCGGTCATCGGAATATCTGACCACCATCGGACGGCTTAAGTCTACTGCTCTGGCCGAGATTCTGTGAAAAGCTTTGGTTAAAGCTCTTGACGAAACCGCGTTTCGAGACGGGTTGCTGACAATGCCCTGATACCGGCACGGTCAGACGAGATCCGAAATGTCGGGTGCGGTCTGCCGGGTACTTCGACTATCTCTTTTTTGAACCTTTCGCGCGGTCGGTGTGGCCACGAGTCTTATCGCGCCGAGGCCGGCGGACTGCCCTGACCTTCCCGGACGGTCCTCCTCCACAGAAGAACTGATCGCGGCCATCAGACTCGAGCCCTGAAACGTAAACCCGAGCCGGCATCTCCAGCCTCTCCTGGACTTCTCCAGTCCGGGGATCGATGTGCCTTATGTCGCTCTCTTCACCTTCCCAGGTGGCGTGCCAGAGCTCTCCATCGACCCACGTGACGCCGGTGACGAAGCGGTTGGATTCGATGGTGCGAAGAACGGCGCCGGTTTCGGGATTAACCTGATAAATTTTGCGATTCCTGTAATGTCCTACCCAAAGCGTCCCTTCCGCCCAGGCGAGCCCCGAGTCGCCGCCATCGCCAGGTGCAGGGATGGTGCGAAGGACTTGTCCACTTTTTGGATCGATCTTTAGAATGCGGTTTTCAGCGATTTGAAAAAGGTACTGGCCGTCGAAAGCGGTTCCGGCATGCGCGGCGACATTGATTGAGCGCCGCATCTTCCCAGTTGAAGGATCGAAGGCGCTCAGCTTGTCTCCCGAAGCAAACCAGACCTGCTCTCCGTCATAAGTAACGCCATGGACCTGGTCGGCGCCCGGAAAGGGGCCATATTCGCGAACGATTTCAGCTTTGGATCGCTTCATGCTTGTATCCTAGTCTCCCGGCAGCGGAGCGGGGAGTAACAAGATCGTCGTGAATCCCGGTACGGGCGGAGTTATCCAGCGCCGAGCGCGCGCGCGGCCAAACGACTGCACCTTGCCTTCCGCGGCAAGAGAATCGAGTGCACGCTGAACCGTGCGCTGGCTGACGCCGAGCGCAAGCGCCAGGGCCGAACTGGACCACGACTCACCGTCCGTGAGAAATGCCAGCACATCAGCATGTTCCTCTTCGACGGGCCGGGCGAGTATGACAATTTTGCGTCCACGCTGCGGAAGCAACGCAAAACCTCTCTGTGTCGCACTGATACCGGCCAGCTTTCGCAGCACGCGGCGAAGCCGCCCGATCTCGACACGCAAACGCGCACGATGCGATTCATCGACGAACTTGGCTCCAAATGCCCGTGCCAGGAGCACATCTCTCGGCACATCCCGGGGCCACGCTTGAGCCAGCGCGCGTGCGAGGGCGAACAACACCGGGCGCCTGGCGAGCGAAACAAGGGTATCGGCCTGACGTACGACGTTGCGGCATGCATCCACGATGATGGTTTTTGACGCCAGCAGCGATTCAACGTCTTCAAGCATGAGAGAACGTTCGTCGCCTTGCGCAATCAGCCGCGCCGCCGGCGTGTTCAAGATTCGCGATGCGCTTTCCACCTCCGCCGTCAAAGCCGGGATGCCGGCCCGGTGGGCTGCTCGTTCGGCCCGAGCCAGCGCTGCGCGAGCTTCCTTCGTTCGCAAGCGCCGCATTGCGATCCCTGCTATCACCAGCTCATGGAAAGTCCTCGACACGGGCGGGAAAAGACTCGGATCGAGGTCTGCGAGCAGAAGATCCGCCTCTTCGAGTCGCCCGATCAGCAGGAGCCGCCGGACTTGAAGATAGCGCGCAAACCCGGCATTCAATCGGTCGCCATGCGCTTCGAGGGTCGAGCGCGCAGTATCGAGGGCTCTAGCAGGCCAGCCCAGGTCACGCGAGGCCAGCGCGATCTCGGCCTCGGCAACAATGCATCTCGCGCGGGCGACAGCTTCTTTCGGGCTGAAAGCGCGCGCGGCACGCCGCAGGAGTTCCTTCGCTCGTGCGAAGTCGCCAAGCTGCGCCATGGCGATGCCGCGAAGCGCGAGCGCCGGCGCATCGTCGCGCAACGCGACTCGTTTCAGCGCCCCGAGAGGTTCGCCCGCCGCGAGTGCGCGAGCTGCGGCTGTAATCAACGAGTCCATACGAATCCCGCCACACTTGTCACTCCCACCCCTCCGCTGCCGCGCGCTATATATAGCGCATGGCAATCAAACACCCAGTCACCTTGAGAATGGAATCAAAAGAGATAAACATCATAACCAGGATACAAACTTTCGAATTGAAACCAGGTGAAAGGAAATCGAGTTTGGGCCGACATCAAGGCTAATCCGATCAGGGGTGGCAACACAAAGGACGAAACGCGAATCACTTTTTCACCACGCCCCGCGATTAAGGTCAGCCGAACGAAGTAGAAGATCAAAGGAGGGACGTATGTGCCCAGTATGCATCGCAAGCACAGCAGCAGTTGTCGCCGGAGCCGGATCCACGGGAGGAATTCTGGTGGCGTGCATCGGCAAATTCAGAAGATTTTTCAGAACGAGTGGTCTCGGACTATTTCAGAGAATAAAGGAGAATTGATATGGCAGGCAAAGAAAGAGACAAACAGATGAAGACACCCCCGGTCGTCTCGGAGCAGGAATGGGGGGCCGCGCGGGAACAACTTTTGATAAAAGAGAAAGCTTTTACCCGCTCCCGTGATGCGCTGGCCGCCGAGCGTCGAAGGATGCCGTGGGTGACGGTAGAGAAAAAGTATGTGTTCGACGGCCCCAAGGGTAAGGCTAGCCTGCTCGATCTGTTCGAGGGCCGCAGGCAGTTGATCGTCTATCGCGCCTTCTTCGAGCCCGGTGTGTTCGGCTGGCCCGAGCACGCCTGCCGCGGCTGCTCCCTGGGCGCCGATCAGGTCTCCCACCTGACACATCTGAACGCTCGCGACACTACTCTCGTTTACGCTTCACGCGCGCCGCAGCCGGACATCGCGCGGCTGAAGGCACGGATGGGCTGGGAGATGCCCTGGTACACCATCACAGACAGCTTCGACAAAGATTTCGGCGTGGATGAATGGCACGGCCACAACGTCTTCTTCCGCGACGGTGAGCGCGTGTTCCGCACATACTTCATCAACAACCGTGGCGACGAGGCCATGGGGACCATCTGGAGCTATCTCGACATCACACCGCTCGGCCGCCAGGAGACCTGGGAGGACTCGCCCGAAGGTTATCCTCAGACCCAGCCGTACAAGTGGTGGAACTGGCACGATAACTACAACGCCGAAGCCTCGCCTGATCCAAAATGGGTCGATATCATCACGGACCCTGCAGGAGCCGCTCGTCGCCGGGACGAAGAGGCCAAGGCGAGCTAAAGAAGGACGAGCACTCTCGTCTTCAAGCCGCCAGCTGTTGCCACACAAAAGCTGCGCGAGTGTTTCCACCGGGTGGCGGAGCATGGCCAGGAGAAAAGATCGTGTCCGTGCTCACGCTGCCCTGCGGAAAAGAACGACGAGACGAATCGTGCGATGGTTCCTCGCGTCACGATCCCCCCAGATCCAGGGGTAATCTTGAAACCAATTCTGGTGATTTACAGGCCCCGGACAACTCCGTTACCGTTGTATACCTCGCAACGAGCAGCCCTGGCCGGGGCATCTCCTGAAGAAAAAACATTGACAACGACCCAACGAAAAAATTCCCGTGGCGAATGGAGGGCCAAGACATGGATCGACATGGTAGCCATTTGCAATATTTATCTCAGCTCTCTCTGCGGACGATTCTGGCGCTTGCCGGAACGGTCCTGGTTTCAGTGCATGCGTCGGCACAGAGCGCGCCGTTGGAACCCCCACCGGGGCCAATTTATCTTGGCGCCTACGTGAACCCCAAAGGTCTGGGAGAATCCATAGGAGCGGTTCGGGCATTCGAAACCTCGATAAACCGGACGCTGGCTCTGAACGTCCATCACCACGAATGGACAGAACTCGGTGAAGACTTTCCCTCAACGTTGGAGAAGGATGACCTTGCCAATGACCGAATCCCGGTTATTTCGTGGAACTGTGGCGCACCCAACTCAGCCGTGGCTTCCGGCGCTTTCGATTCTACGATTATCGCCGCTGCGCGAGCCATCCAGTCGTATGGCGGGCCCGTCCTGCTCCGCTACATGGGAGGGATGAATCTGGCGGACACCGCTAGTGGCCGAACCGCGTGCCATGGCCCGAATGACAATCCGGATGGTCATTTCTCTCCCCAGGATTTCATTGCGGCCTGGCATCACATCAGGAAAGTGTTTGCTTGTCCCAATTCTTCCGGTCCATGCCAACCCGTGACCAATGTTGTCTGGCTGTGGAATCCAGCAGCACCGGGTGCTCCGTTCGCCGTTTATTACCCCGGGGGCAATGAAGTCGACTGGGTTGGTGTAAACGCTCCTGACTCTAGCCAGTCGAGCGGGGGAAACGAATTTTCAGCGATCATAAGTCCTCTTTACTCGGAATTGACGGCGTTGGCCGGCGCCAAACCGATTCTTCTGCAAACAGCAGCTCTGCACGGAAACCAGGTTTCGTATTTGTATACGGATCTTCCTGTACGCAGTCTCAAAAATAATTTTCCGAACATCAAAGGACTGATTTATTACGATTCCAAGGATTCTGATTTCGACTGGAGCCTGGACAATCAAGGAGGATATTGCGCTTTTATTATTCTGGCGCTCGAGCCATACATGTCAGCCATGGAGGGAGTAACGGCAGATCAGGGCACACCGCCTCCGCTCTGTTGCACGTGTATGTTGCCGGCCCCAGGCAACTAGCTTTACATGTCTGTGACTGGATCGCCGGAGGATTCAGGCCTGGAGAGTTGGGCACCAATGTTGGCGCCTCTGGAGTTCCTATAGAATTTTGCCCAAGCGCCTGATCATCATCGGCGTTCGACCAGGCTGGCAACTCTTTCTGCAACTGAGGATCGCCGGTCAAGACGGGTTGCGATCGTCATGGCAAGAACAAGCGGACGGTGCGGACAGTCCGGCACGGCAAAGTGGGGCGGTCGAATTCATCAGGGTTCCGCGCTGGTTGCTGCAGCAGCGTTGCTCCTGGCGTTCGTAATTTTGCCGCGGGATCTCGCTTTTGGCCGAGAAAATCCTCTAGCAGGGTTCGTGGCTACCAAATGGACTCAGAAAGACGGGCTGCCGGGCGCCGATGTACGCAAGATTGCCCAGACACCTGATGGATATTTGTGGCTGGCCACAGAGACCGGGTTAGTTCGTTTTGATGGCGTGCGTTTCAAGACATTTGCTGCGCCTCCTGATGTTCCGTCTTTCGCACCCAGCGAACTCTTCGTGGCTTCGGACGGCAGCTTGTGGGTGGGGTTGGCTTCTGGAGGAATCGTGCACCTGGGGCACGAATCGGCACAGTACTTCCATCCGGGAGATGGCCTTCCGGCTGGTGGGGTGATGGCAATCCGGCAGGACGACGCGGGCACTCTTTGGATAGGAACGAGAGGAGGAATAGCTCAATTCCAAAAAGATCAGGCGAGGGTGCTGGGCATTCAGCAGGGCTTTTCCGGCAATCGTGTGGATGCAATCGCGGAGAATCGCACAGGCATCTGGATCGGATCGGATGTCGGATTGCTTTACTGGAATCCGGCACAGAACCGGTTCGAGAGAGAACACGGAGTAACAAACTATGTTATTGCCCTGAACACAGATTCCCAAGGACACGTTTGGTTTGCCGACACGAGTCGCGGCTTGCAGAAGCTTCATGGCGAAGCAAGTGAGCCACACTGGAACAAAGGAAACAGCTTTCTCGAAGATCGGAGCGGCAATCTTTGGATGGGATCGGACAATCAGGGTGTGCTCGTGATGCAGAGACAGCCACGTGCTCCCGGTGGTCTGGAACGCGCGCGATTCGGCCTGCGAGAAGGTTTGTCCAATAATCACATCAACTGCATGTTTGAGGATCGCGAAGGAGATATCTGGATCGGTACGCGCAATGGCTTGAATCGCCTTCGGCCTACCGGCTTTCGTCCGGTGCGGGATGCCCGGGTCGCCACCAGTTCGATCTACAGCATCGCGGCAACACACAACAGCTTGTGGGTGGTTGCGGACTGGCGCCCGTACCACGTGGAGGAAGAAGGTCAAACCGAATCGGTCGCGGCCCAACAGGCTCAAGTATTCTTCAGCAGCCAGGGTTCAGTTGTAATGGCGGGCCGCAACTTCGTGGCAGAATCGCGTCGCGGCCACTTCCATCGATTGGCAATTGGAAAGCGCTCACTGGTACGAAACCTCTTTGACGTGGCACGGGATGCGGCGGGCAGCTTGTGGCTGCTCTCCAGCGGGGGCCTGATGCGATGGCAAGCCGGACAAATCACATCGTTCCCGGAGCTGTCAGGAAAACCAATCAACACCATCGTTGTCGACCACGACCGGGTATGGGCAGGCGCCCAGGATGGCCTTTGGGAATTTGCAGGTCAATGGCGGCACTATACGCCTGCGGAAGGGATCTCTGAACATGCTGTCCATTCAATTTACGTAGACCGCGCGGGCGTTCTATGGGTCACTCAGGCAAACGTGATCAACCGGCTGCAGGGTGATCGCTTCGTTACCTTTCACCCCAATTTGCCGTCTGGAGGCATTGTCTCAATGGTGGATGACGATGACGGATGCCTTTGGCTTGTCCATACTGCCGGCTTGTTTCGGATTGCCACATCGGAATGGACCCGCGCGCTCGAAGATCCTGGTTACCAGATTCGTAGCGCACGATTTGATGAAAAGGACGGGCTGCCCTCCAACCCACCCGCCTTTCTAGGTCACGTGGCAGCGCGCACCCAGGATGGAACCCTCTGGTTCGGCCTGCGCAGCGGCATGGTTTCCGTCAATCCGAAGAACTTATCGCGCAACCCTGTTCCACCGCCGGTGGTCATTGAGGAAGCGAATCTGGACCAACACGAGATCGCGCCCCGAAATGGCTTCGGCATTCCGGCGGGAGCCCGCTCTCTCGAAATCGGCTATACCGCACTGAGCCTGGCGGTTCCGGAAAAAACCAGATTCAGGGTGAAGCTGGAACCATTCGACAAAGAATGGGTCGATTCCGGCTCAAGGCGCCGGGCTTTTTATACCAATCTCGCGCCTGGAAATTATCGCTTTCGAGTGATCGCGTGCAACAACGATGGCCTGTGGAACGAGACGGGAGCGGCATGGAGCTTTACCGTCACACCGGCGTTCTATCAAAAGACATGGTTCTTCGCGCTCTGCGCCGGAACCGCGGTTTTAATGCTCTGGGGTTTGTATCTTTTCCGCATTCGCCAATTACAGGCACACCACCAGATCCTTATCGAGGAGCGGGTAGCGGAACGCACCCGGGTGGCACAAGAGCTGCACGATACCCTGCTTCAGAGTATCGCCGGTCTATCTCTTCACGTGGGAGGACTGTCCAAGATCGTAACCTCACAAGAAGTCCGAGAACGACTGGAAAGCCTCCGCGTACAGATTGATAACTGCTTGCGTGAAGCCCGGCAATCGGTATGGGCTCTACGCACACAAAACGTCGACAGGCACGACCTGGCGGCGGCGGTGAAAGAATCTGCTTGTCGCCTGATTGCTGACCGCCCGATTCGTTTTGACCTGTCAATCCAGGGTGTGCGCCGTCCCGTATCCGACCGTGTGGAGCAGCAGATCTTGCGAGTGGCCCAGGAGGCGATCAGCAACTGCATCCGTCACGCGCGCGCCACGCGGATCCAGGCTGATCTTGATTTTGGCACGGACCAAGTGGCGCTCAAGGTGACGGATGACGGTTGTGGTTTTGACGTGGATGACGTGGCGCGACGCGTGGGGCACTGGGGTCTGATCACGATGAAGGAGCGGGCACAACAGGTAGGTGCGCAGTTAAAAATTAACAGCACTGCCGGGCAAGGAACGGAGATCGAAGCCGTGTTTCCGCTGTCAGTCGACTAATATGATTTCTCAACATCAGCGCATAGGCGTTCTCATTGTCGATGACCACCCCATGGTCCGGACAGGGCTGGCGGCTACGATTGAACCGGAACAGGACATGAAAGTAGTGGGGCTGGCCGCCACAGGCGAGCAGGCAGTAGATTTGTTTCAGCGGCATCGTCCGGACATCACCCTTATGGATCTCGGCCTGCGCGGCAAGATGTCCGGTATCGACGCGATTCAGTACATCCGCCGGGATTCTCCCCAGGCGAAAATCATTGTGCTATCCGCACTCACCGGCGAGGAACACATCTACCAGGCATTGTCGTCAGGGGCCGTAACCTTCCTGTTTAAGGATGCGCTGGGCGACGAACTGATCAAGACGATCCGCGAAGTTTACCAGGGTGGACGACCGCTCACGGCGGAGGTCGCGAGAAAACTTGCCGATCGCGTAACCCATGCAACGCTGACACCGCGCGAACTGGAAGTGTTGAAACTCGTTGCCAACGGCCTCACCAACAAGGAAATCGCGCTGGCGCTCGGAATCAGCCTTGAAACCGCCCAGGGGCATGTGAAAAACATTCTTGCCAAATTGCAAGTCGACGACCGCACCAGGGCCGTGACACTGGCGGTGGAGCGAGGCATCATTCACCTCAGCTAGGTTCCCAGACAATCTATTGAGACTACCGCGTGAATCTAAACAGTGTGAATTCACACCTGTTCGTTACCAGCACGTTCTCTTTTTTGCGCCTTAGTACGAGGCGTTCCATTTTGACGCCGCAGATCACCCAATTGCAGGCATATAAAAACGCCACAACCACGGGATAGAAATCAAGCTCCTCTCTACATAAACTTTGCTTCCGATGGATCGCAGCTCTGCAGTGTGAACGTTAAAAGCGCTCACGGTGTCGTGGCTTGCGATCACTCAAGATGACACGCATAAAGAAAGGACAAGAACACTCATATGAATCAGAACAAGAGCTATTGCCACAAGCTGTCACTGCCGGCTCTCATCCTGGCTTGCATGATTATGGTCTCACTGACTGCCGGAGCACAGAGTTGTGCTGTGCGGATGCAGTTCCCGCCGCCGGGTGGTGCGAACATCCACTTGGCTCCTGGAGATCTGTGTCTAACCAACACCGCTAACGATGGCCACGTGCTCAACCTTCGGTTTAACGGCCCAAGCAGCGCCTTTGCGTTTTCGCTCCGGCTCTTTGACCACACCGACGGCGGAATCACCCTTTGGTGCGCTCATGCTCCCAATGGGGGCTGCGCGCTGGGCGACGACCTGGTTTTCCATGAGGATGGCAATCTGTCCTTGAACTTCCAGGGCGCACAGATCTGGAACAGCAATACAGCGGGAGACAACAACGGCCACGAATTCCTCAAAGTTACAACAGACGGGCTGGCGTGCATTGTGACCGTTCATTCAAACGGCAGCGAGACACGGGATTTCTGCTCCAACAACACTCCACAATAGGTCACCCGCATACTCTTGCGCTGCAGCACAAAATGTAGATTTGGAACCAGTTGGGTTAGCCAACCACTCATGGCGACCGGCCGTGCAAGAACGAGCCGGTCGTCCTTGATGCACGATGCTACCAAAACGCCTCATGTCATCCCTCGTGTCTATGAGGTTCTAAGACGAAGGCGGAGCGGGCTTCTGTTTCTTCGTTTTCGAGTGCCCCGGTTGCCAAAACGTCTCACTTGAGAGGATCGTCAAGCGATCCGGCAGGTCGATGCTAACTTTAGTAACCTGGTTTGGATATTGGCAGAGGTACGGAAGTAATGACCGAATTTCGCACCGCCTGAGTTATCGTTTTGAACAACAGTTGGTGCTCGAACGGTAACAAGGAGTCTTAGGTGCGTTTATCAGTTTTTTCCCATTGGCCTGCTTTGGGATGGCGGCGATTTTCACTTGCCGTGGTCGGGCTGCTTTCTTTCATAAGCTCCGCTCAAGCGCTCGATCCGCACAAAGCCATCACTCAATACATCCATACAATTTGGGGCGCGGATAATGGCCTGCCCAATGGCAACGGGATGGTCTTCGCCCAAACAGGCGACGGCTACCTTTGGATCGGAACCTTTAGCGGATTGTTTCGATTTGACGGAGTTGCCCTTACCTACTTCGATCAGCAGACAGCGCCCGGCATGAAACAGGCTGCCGGGATCGGGGTCAAGGCGCTTTGCGCGTCCAAAGATGGAAGTCTGTGGATTGGGACGAATGGGCGCGGCTTGCTCCGCTTGCAGAAAGGCGTCTTCACTCTCTACACCACGAACGAGGGTCTTTCCGACAATACCGTACGCTCGATTATCGAAGCACGGGATGGCAGCATCTGGATTGCCACCGATCTGGGCTTAGATCGCCTGCAAAATGGCAAGTTCATCATTTATGGCCCCGGCGACGGGCTCACCACCAGCAGCACCCGGGTCCTTCACGAAGATAAAAACGGGACCCTCTGGGTGGGCTCGGAAGTTGGGATTGACCAGTTCAAGCAGGGAAAATTTAGCCATTTTCTCCTGAACCTGCCGGGCAAGGAAAAAGGACAAAAGCCGGTTACGGATATTGAGGAGAGCCGCGACGGAAACGTGTGGATTGCTCTGTTCGGCGGCGGAGTGGTTCGAGTCCGAATCCAGGACGGCCGCCAGACCGTGTTTACCACCCACGAGGGATTATCTAATGATTACGTCCACTCCGTTGTCCAGGATCGCGATGGCAACATGTGGATCGGCACCGTCGGTGGTCTCGACCGGCTTACGGACGACCGGTTCTCTTCTTACACCACCAAAGATGGATTACCGCAAAATAATGTGTACGGGGTGTTCGAAGACCGCGAAGGTAACGTGTGGGTAGGAGTGGATGGCACGAACTCGCTCAACCGTTTTCGGGATGGCAGGTTCCTGACTTACACCACCCAGGAAGGCCTTGCAGGTGATTCGGTGTACTCCGTCTGGCAGGGCCGGGATGGTTCCATATGGGCGGGCTCCGATGGCGGGTTGAGTGAATTCAAGAACGGAAGATTTACCACCTCTACGAACACACTGTCCAAGAACCGTGTCACCTCCATTATGGAAAGCCGCGATGGCAGCCTCTGGTTCGGCACCGGGGGAAGCGGATTGGGTCGCCTCAAGGACGGACGTCTGACCATGTACACCCGGCACGAAGGGCTGGCCAACGATCAGGTCTGGTGCCTGGCTGAGGATAAGGATGGCAGCCTCTGGATCGGCACCAATGACGGTCTGAACCGCTTTCAGAATGAGAAGTTCACGTCCTACAGCCTCAATGACGGGCTTGCCAGCCAGATGATACGTATGCTCGTCGCGGATCGCGAGGGGAACCTCTGGATCGGCGGCAATGGCGGGTTGACCGAGTTCAAAGATGGAATGTTCAGGACCTATACCACGAAAGACGGAATGTCATCGGACTCTCCCCGCAGCCTCTATGAGGACGCGCAGGGAGTCCTCTGGATAGGAACGATGGGCGGCGGGATCAATCGCCTCAAGAACGGCCACTTTACCGTAATCACCACTAGGCAAGGGCTCTTCGAGGACTCCAACATGGACATCCACGAAGACAGCAAGGGCAACTTCTGGTTGAGCGGGCAAAAGGGTGTTTCCCGCGTCAGCAAAAAACAGTTGGAAGATGTTGCCGACGGGAAAATTGCCGCGGTCACCGCCATCGGCTACGGCCGTGCGGATGGCATGAGATCTGGAGTAGCAAGCGGCAACACGCCGAATGTTTGCCAGACCTCTGACGGCCGGTTGTGGCTTCCGACGTACGACGGAATCGTTGTCATTGATCCGGACCACATCCGTTCCCAGGACCTCATGCCCCCGGTGATCATTGAGCAGGTCATGATAGATCACAGACAGGTAGAGATGAGCCGGTCCGTGAGCAAGTCTGCTCGCAAGGGAGAACTGGAATTCCATTACACGGCGCCCAGCTTTACCATGCCGGAGAGGGTAAAATTCAAGTACAAGCTGGAAGGGTTTGATGACGATTGGGTGGAAGCTGGAACGCGCCGTGTGGCCTACTACACCAACATTCCACCGGGGAGTTACCGTTTTCGCGTGATGACGTCCAATAGCGACGGCGTATGGAACCAGGATGACGCCACTTTCTCATTCCGGCTTACCGAACATGCCGGCGAAGTTGCTGATGTGATGGAGTGGTAATTACAGTCTCGCGGGCAATGCCGGCTAGAGATTCCGCCACAGAACTCGGCGCTCTCAATACCGGCAGCCCTTTTCATGTGCTTGAGCGCGAAGAAACTTAAGTATGGGACTGATCCAGATTCAGTGGGCGAAGAAGTTCGCTGGTATGCCAGCGCTTTGATTCGGCTTCAGCCAAGTTACGCAACGCTATGCATTACCACGAAAACTGCCTGTCATTCTGAAAGCTCGAGGGGAAGATCAGACTACAGAACTGGCTTGTGTGTTAAAGATTCTATTTCCTGAAGAATCGTCTGGAGCCTCGACTCCAACTGCTTCTTCGTCCTTGGCTTTCGTTCCGTCCTCGCGAATTGTGCATAATTGGCGATGGAGCGGCGATAGAAATCGGCAGTTTTACCGAGCAATTCCACCTTTTGGTCATTTTGGCTGGACATATCTCTATTCTACAGGCATATTGCGGCCGCTTCCTGGCAATTTGCTTGTAACACTGACCATTCCATGTGACCCGGACGGAGCGAAAACTGGCTGGAATAAGTCCTTTAACGCTATCCCAGCCAGGACGACATCACGTTATCCGCTATATCTTTGAAGGACTTCTCCGGGTAAGCAAACCATCCTGGAGCCGGGTCTGGCAGGCACCGGCACTATTGAGGAGACGTCCACAGGTCCGGCCCTGTCTTCGCGATCAAGATTTGTATCGACGCTGCCCCGCCGCATTCTCAGCTGCAGAGTGCGTTCCAGCCGGGCCAGGTCCGAGCGCTCGATCCCGGAAAAGAAAGTTGCAGCAGAACCCTTGGCGCCGGCTCTTCCCGTGCGTCCAACGCGATGAATGAAATCCTCCGGGATTGCCGGCAGATCGTAGTTGATCACCTGGGCGATATCGTCCACGTGAATACCGCGCGAAGCGACGTCAGTAGCGACGAGCACGCGGGACTTTCCGTGCTGAAATGCGGTCAGGGCGGTATTGCGCTGCGACTGAGTTCGGTCCCCGTGCAGCACGCTGACATTCATTCCATGCCGCTTCAGCTTGTCCGCGAGGCGGTCCGTCGCCCGCTTCGTCCGGACAAAAACCAGTGTACGGCCGCTTTCATCGCTCAACAGACGCTTCAAAAGCGCGAGCTTCTGGTCTGCCTGGACTTCGTAGGCCGTTAAATCGACCGATTCAGACGCTTTCCTGGTTGAGCCAAATGAAAGCCGGACCGGGTCACGAACATAGTCGAGGACCAGGTGCGCGACAGACGTTTCAAGCGTCGCAGAGAAGCACAGGGTCTGCCGCGAACGGGTCAGCCGGCTGACGATTCTGCGGATAGCCGGGATAAATCCCATATCGAGCATTCTGTCCACTTCGTCCAGAACCAGCGTCTTCACGCCGTCGCCAGCAATCAGTTTTCTATCCAGCAAGTCCTCAAACCTGCCGGGAGTGGCGACGATCAGTTTGGCCCCGGCGCGAACTGCCTGCAACTGGGAACGTTCTGAGGCGCCGCCAATCACCAGCGCCGCAGTCGGAAGCTTCTTGCCCCGCAGCTGCTCGTATTGTTTCCCGATTTGCAACGCCAGTTCGCGCGTGGGAACCAGCACCAGTGCACCTGGCCCGGGCTGTTGTTGCTTGAGCAGTTTGTCCATGATTGGAACAAGGAAAGCCAAGGTTTTGCCGGTGCCGGTCTGGGCCGTTGCGATGATGTCTCTGTCGAGCACGGCATGAGGAATGGCCGCAGCCTGAACCTCGGTGGGGGTTATGAATTTGGCCGCTCGCAAGCGGTCTTTTAGATAGGGAGATATTGGGAGTTCAGCAAATGTGAACACAGTTGGTCTTTATTTTCCTAAGTCGGCGGCGGGTGCTGGAAGGACGCTATGCAAGCGCCCTGGCAGAGTGATCTCATGCCGATAATTTTTCAATTTTCGCCGTAGAACAATCGAAGTGCTTACAAAAGGCGGGAATCCTGGACCAGATCTCGATCAGAAGAAACCCTGCAACCGCGAATCTAAAGCACTTTCAGTATATCACAATAGTGGCGCAGCCATTCAGTGTTGGGTGGCTGATAGCGGATGGCAAACCGCCGTCCGCACTTGGCGCAGACAACGGTTCGCACTGAGGTAATATCCGCGGAAGAATCAGAAGTTCCGCGCAAACGTCTTGCAACGCCTCCGCTTTTCACCAACGCGGCTCGCGGCGCTGGCGTGGACCGCGGTTACCGCCGCGTCCTCCATCGCCGCCGCGCCCGCCGTCTCGAAATCCACCGCGCCGAACCTGCGGCCTGGCTTCGTTCACGGTGAGGGCTCGTCCGTCAGCCTCCTTGCCATTCAGCGCCGCCATGGCTTTTTCAGCTTCTTCGTCATTTGTCATGGAGACGAAGCCGAAACCGCGTGATCGTCCAGTGTCACGGTCAGTGGCGAGACTCACGCTCTCAATGGCACCAAAAGGCTCGAACAGCGCCCGAAGCTCCGACTCTGTCATGTGGAAAGAGAAATTGCCGACGTAAATCTTTTTCACGTGCGACTCCTTTTTTTGTGATGCTTAAATTGAACTGTTCTCAGCAGAAGTAGGCAGCATCAAAACGGGACGGTGTCTACCGACGTCGAGGACCACTCATGTGACGGATTCCATGGTACACATGGAAGTGACCCGTCCCGTCAAAATTTCTAGAAATCGTGGAATCCCAAACCCTCTGGATTCCCTTCTTCGTCATAAGTGATAGTCACGTTTCCGGGCTTTTCGGGCGCGATTTTCCCTTGGTTGTCCAGTTTACGTTGTGCCCTGCGTTGGACCTTATCCGCCTGCTTTTCCTGACGCGCACGCTCTTTTTGTCGTTTGGCAAAAGTAGTTCGAGAGTTTCCGCCCATCAGTACTCCTATACAAGAATTTGACGGAAAACCAGCCTGGAGCCCGCCTTGTTACATTGTACGTCAGTCTTCGGAGCACCGTCTCTTGGCGCGGCCCATTTGCGGGTGCGAATTCAGGAATCTCGGGCATGCTGTTTGAATCCGTGCTTAGCTGTTTCCTACTGCCGCAACCTGCGCGTTCACCTGATTTGCGCTCGGGAACAGGCAAGGAATGCTACCGGGAATGCCCTTTCCGATGGGCTAACCCGAGCTCAGGACTGAGATGACTTGTCTTGTATGTGTGGATACAATCACACTTGTTCTGCAAATCGATTCTCTTAGAGATCGAATTGCGCCAATTCATCCCTGAGATTCTTTGAGATGGTGCAATCTGGTTCCGATGTCAAACCAATCAACCGCCCGCCCATTGGCAATATTGCTTGGGGCATCGTTCTGAACGCCGTTTTTCCGGTAATTCTCTACCAGCTCTCAAAACGCTACTATTCACCTTCGGAATTTACCGCGCTGGTGGTGGCTGCGCTTTTTCCTATTGGCAAGAGCGGGTTCGAACTGATTTATCGCCGGCAACTTGATCCCATCTCAATTCTGGTCCTGCTGGGCATTGGGACCGACAGCGTGGCCCTGCTTTTTGGCGGCAGCCCGCGGGTGTTGCTGATGCGGGAATCCCTGATCACGGGCGTGTTCGGGATCGCGTGTTTTTTCTCACTGCTATTACCGCGCCCCATGATGTTTTATTTCGCGCGTTATTTCATTGCCGGAACAGATCAAGTGCGGCAGGCACGATTCAATGCTGCATGGCAGTTCCAGGAGGTGCGCTTTTGCCATCGGCTGATCACCACGGTCTGGGGATGCGCCTTTGTGGGTGAACTCGTGGTAAGGCTGGTTCTCATCTATAACTTGCCTGCGGCGCTGGTGCTGGTTATTTCGCCCATTCTGCTCGGGTTGGTGACGATTTGCACGATGATATGGGCATTTGCCTATGGACATCGCGTGCGCCTGCGGGCGATGGCACGATTTGAGCTGATGGAACATGCCGCTAAGCAAGTTTAGGCGCGAGCGATTGATCCTTGAGGCTTTCATAGCCTCAAAAATCGCCTGCATCGGTGAGGGCGACGAACTAGAAGTTGACGGCATTGAGAACGATGCCGTGTTTCAGGTACTCGCGGACCTGACTGGCAATCTGGATCCCAACAGCATCCTGGGCCTCATGGGTCGATCCGGCGATATGTGGCGTGACAATCACGTTGTCCAGTCCAAGGAAGGGCGAGTTCCTGGGCGGCTCCTCTACAAAGACGTCGAGCGCAGCGCCTGCGACGTGGCGATTTCTGATTGCCGCGGCGAGCGCTGCATCATCAATCAGCTCGCCGCGAGCGCAGTTGATGATGCGCACACCGCATTTCATCTTGGCCAGAGACTCCTGATTAATCAGGCCGGCTGTCTGCGGGGTCAACGATAAGTGCAAGCTCAAATAATCGGAGCCTGCGAAGACCTCATCCAGTGGCAGCAGCTTTATTCCACGCTGTGAAGCAACTGAAGCCGGAACAAATGGATCATGTGCGATCACATTCATCTCAAAAGCCCCAGCTCGCTTAGCCACCTCCAGGCCGATCTTTCCGAGGCCTACAATACCCAGAACCTTGCCGCGAAGCTCGGTCCCCTCTAATGATTTTTTCTCCCACCTGCCTGCTCTGGTTGTAGAATCTGCGCGGGGAATGTGCCGCGACAACGCCAGCATCAGGCCAAGGGTATGCTCAGCCACAGCCACCGCATTCGCTCCCGGCGTGTTAATCACTGTGACACCAGCTTTCCTGGCTGCCTCCAGATCAATGTTGTCGACACCCACGCCGGCGCGTCCGATGACCTGAAGCTTCGCCGCGTGGCGCAGCATACCGGCATTGACCGCAACCGCGGAACGGATAATTAAGGCATCGGCATCGGGAAGAGCATTCGCCAGGCCCTCACGGATCTGTTCATGAGTGATTATGGTCCATTCCTTTTCTTCCTTCAGGAGCTGCACGGCACTGGGAGCCACTTTCTCTGCGATGACAATTTTCATGAAGGTCCTCTCAGGCAACGGCCTGCTCAAGTAAGAACTTGCTAAATGTCTGCTGCGCCGCTCGCATGCCCGCGCCCAACTTGACGGTGAGTCCAATCTCAACCAGCACATGCTCCAGGGCGCCAATCACGGAGATCGTGTCGAGATAGTCGTAAAAGCCGAGATGTGCTATCCGGAACAGCCTGCCCTTCATCTCACCCTGGCCATTGGCAATCACGGCCCCAAAGCGATGCCGGAAAAGCTTTACGATATTGCTCGAATCAATCCCGTCCGGAGAGGCGATTGCAGTGAGTGCAGATGCAGGGGCATCCCCTGAGAAGAGCCTGAGCCCAAGCGCCTCGACTGCGGAACGAGTCATTGCAGCGGCAATCTCAGCGTTGGCAATCAGCAGATCACGACCCAAAGCCAGATCGCCGCCGCCCTGTTCACGAAGATAATCCAATGCAGCCGATAAGCCAGCCACCAATACCGTCGATGGAGTGTAGGAAGATTCTCCTTTGGCGGCGTTCTTCCTCTCCTTTCGAAGGTCAAAATAGTATCGTGCATTGTTCGCATGATCCATTCTCTCCCAGGCACGATCACTCACGGCGCAATAGGCCAGCCCGGGAGGAGTCATCACGGCTTTCTGCGAACCGCCAATGATGACGTCAATGCCCCAGTCATCAACCTTGACATTGGTTGTCCCCAGGCCGGTAATTGCATCCACCACCAACAGAGTGTTCGTGCCCTTCAACATGCAGGCAATACTTTCCACATCATGGCGAATACCGGTGGAACTCTCGGTTGCTTGCATGTAGACAACCGCATGTTCTGGAGAAAGTTTCTCCTTCACCTGGAGTGGAGAAACAGTCTGGCCATAAGGTGCATGCGCCACATCTACCTGGCAGCCATAAGCCCTGGCCAGCGATTCCCACCGCTCCCCAAATTTTCCGGCAGAGATCACCATCACCTTGTCTCCACGAGAGGTCAGATTGGAAACCGCCGCCTCCATAGCGCCGGTTCCTGAGCTGGTGAACAGAACTACGTCATTGCGCGTGCCGATAAAGATCCTAAGATCGGAGAGGACTTTGCCATAGAGGGTCCGAAACTGCGGTGTACGGTGGTGCATAGCGGCACCGGCCATCGCTAGTTGAGCAGATGGGAGCAGTTGAGTAGGACCGGGGGTAAACAAACGCTCTTTCAGAATCATATGTGTAATCAGATCACTTCAACTCCAGAGATGATTTGCCGTATCGCAGCATCCTCAAGTGGACCGGCTGCCGTGAGATTCGGCAAACAAGCAAAAGTGACAGGGAATGGACGTTTTCACACTGTCACCGCAATATTGGAAATAAAGGAAGAGACAAGGTTCGTCCTGGGCCGGCATGGCCTCCCCGGCTCAAGGACTTAGGCAATGAGGCGATGGCCTCGGCGCATCGGTTGGCAAAGTTGGTATGTGGCGGAATTCAGCTCCTGCGAGATCACCATCCCCGAGTTTGCAGCATATCGGCCTCTGAGAGCGCCGCGATCGCCATGCCCTTCATGGCAGCTGACAAGTCTTCGGAGACCTCAAGCAGTGTTTTGGGATCATCGAAGTGTGTGCAGGCACGAACGATCGCCCGTGCGCGCTTCATTGCTTCCGCGGGTTCGCAAAAGCGCAAGGAGTCTTCCATAAAAATGCCTGAACCTACGAACACAGCTTCAGCCCCGAGCTGGCGGACGAGGGCCGCATCGGCCGGAGTAGCGATCCCACCGGCGGAGAAATTAGGGACCGGAAGGGTCCCGGTTTTTGCCACCAGGCGAACGATTTCGTAGGAGGCACCCAGCTCCTTTGCCCGGGCATATTGCTCACTCTCATCGAGAACCGTGAGTGCGCGTATCTGGCGGACAATCGTGCGTAGATGCTTAACTGCGTGAACCACATCTCCCGTACCTGCCTCCCCTTTGGTGCGGATCATGGCTGCGCCCTCGCCGATACGGCGCAAGGCTTCTCCTAAATCACGCGCGCCGCAGACAAAGGGAACCTTGAAATCATGCTTGTTCACATGGTGGGCTTCATCGGCCGGAGTCAAAACCTCAGATTCATCGATGTAGTCGACACCGAGCTGCTGGAGGATTTGAGCCTCAGCAAAATGTCCAATCCTGCATTTGGCCATTACAGGAATGGACACTGCGCTCATGATCTCCGTGATCTTCTTCGGAGAAGCCATACGTGCCACGCCTCCCTCCGCTCGAATCTGCGCTGGCACGCGTTCCAGGGCCATAACTGCGGCCGCGCCGGCCTTTTCTGCGATCTCAGCCTGACGCGCATCGGTCACGTCCATGATGACGCCGCCCTTCAGCATCTCTGCCAGGCCGGTTTTCAGGCGCAGCCCGGCGCCGTCATGCATCGTTGTCATAGGCTCCTCCATAGGTGCATGTCCGTATCGGTGAATTCGCCAAGATTAGTGCATCTGGGTCATCTCATTTTCGCGGAACTCACATTCGTCGCAGAAACTCCATTTCCGGTTCCTGCACCCGTAAACCTCCCGCCGCGTTGTCCAGGAAGCTCCCTTGGAAATCCCATGGGAATGCTGGTATCTCCGCGACCGGCTTCGTGGGTCTTCGCGACAATGAAGCTCCAGATCGTATCGCTGGCTGTGCAGTTCTTGCTGAAGTCGCAGATCCCTGCCTTAAGCCGGGCGACGTACTTCTTACCTCTCGTCAAGAGTACCTGGTGGGCAAAAAGGCCCCAGGCGCCGTCACCAACTTGCTCGACCCAACTGGGAACCAGCTTGCCTTCGGAGTCCGTGAGTGTGAACGTTTTGTCGTTCACGCCAAGCACCGGTTTTGAAAAGAACGCTTTGATAACAGGGTCCTGATACACCTGGTCTGCTCCAGACTGCGGGTAAGTGATAATTCGAAGAGGAGTGGTGTCTCCTGGACTTCCATTAATGTTGATCACCCAGTTCCGCACCACCATTGCTACAGGCGGAGCTCCTTCCACTGCAGCGGGCTCGGTGCTTGGCGTGCGGCCATCGCAGAGTCCGCCGAGCACACACGGCTCCAGAACGAAGTTATTGTTGGTGTCCGCCAGGTTGCCAAGGAATTTAAGCGCGGCTATAGCCTCAAAGGTTTGGTAGTAAACGGCAGATGTAACTGCCACCGGCCCGCGTGTCCCAGGAGGAACGATAACCGAATAACGATTGATTTCGACTACGTTACCAGCGTTCCCCCGGGGTCTTATGCGAGTGTCTCTCAGGAAAGAATCGTCAAAATGATCTCCATCGCCGTTGACATCCTTGAAGACTTCCATGCCAGGATTGGAGGGATCGATTGGCTTTCCGTCCTTATCAATGGGTAGCCCCTTCCTGTCCACAGACAAATTGAGAGGCGTAGCGTAGGGCAGGTCCAACGTCGGACAGCCATCACCTAGTGTTGCGACCGCCTTGAACTGGTAGGAATACGGATCAGGAGACCCGGCAGGAATTCTCCAGTTGCATCCGGGATAATTGGGATCGACAATGTCCTCCCGCGTGAGGTTGCCGAATCCCCGCGAGTCACGGCTCCACACACTATCATGAATCTGCAACTCCCGGCCGGTGGCAAGGTCATAAGCATGGACGGCAAGCCAGGCAATCCGCCCTTCGGGAAATCCGGTCGGGAACTTGTGTCCGCTGCCGGTGTTTTGTACCGAAATTGAAATCGGAATTGCACCCGCGTCTGCTGTCGCAGGCCCCCGCAAATCCATCCACAAAACATGACGCAAGCGATCCCAGGCCAGGCGCTGCTGTTGCGCGTAAGCCCCTCCTCGTTCGGTATGCGTAAAGAAAGCCCGCGAGTACACGCTCTTGTGGTCAGACGAGGAGAAGCTGAACGCCGATAATTCAGGATAAGCCGCGGGACTTCCGCTGTCCTCAACATCCTTTCCCACCATTCGCGTGATATAGGCATTGCCACCTACAAAATGATGACTAAGGAAGGGGCGCCGTTTGCCATTTGTAGCCACCGGCGCCATGAGTGGTGGGAGCGGTCTGCCGTTTTTGTCATAAAGAGTCTGAGCCGTGCCGGCTTGGCCGTACTCCTGTTGCATATGGCAGGTTTGGCAGTCACGCTTCAGGCTGGGATCAAAATTCTTATTGCCCGGACGATCAGCGTAAGCGCTGTTCGCCCATTCCGTGTAGGTGCGCTCAATGGGAAAACCTCCTACCCATTTCCCTTGACTGTTCTTGATGGGAAGAGCGTTGGTGACATCGTGACAAGCAGCACACATCTCTGACCGGGTGAACATTACCTGATGAAAGCCCTTGTGCTTGGAGGAGTCGATCTGCTGATAGGCGAAATCCTGCTGGAAGACGCCGCCGGTATATGTATCAAGCGATGCAGGTGGTGTACCGGCAACCATTGGACCAAATCGCTCAGAGTTGACAATTGCATTGGGCGAAAACCGATACGATCCGGCGCCAATACTGTAGCCCAGGTTTTGTGCGCCGGGATCGGGAACCTGAAACGTGTCCTGCTTGTCCTTTGCGACAAAATCCGCTCTGGCGCCAGGGCCGAGCGCCGGCGCATATGTGGATTTACTACTATCGTAGTTGTGAAATGGAGTGTCGCGCGTCTCTGCCATGGTGTGGCAGACAGCACAGATAATGCCGCTCTTCCCCGAATCCGTGTTGCGATGCTGAGCTTCCAGAGTGGCAAATGCTATTCCTGTGCCGTTGTCAGAACTCGGGAAAAACTTCGGATCAAGCAAAGCATTTTCCATCCCAGTCTTCGGGTCCAGTTTTATATTGCGGACAGCGAAATTGTCCGCATAGTTCGTCGGCATGTGACAGCGAGAGCAAAACCCATCCAGAAGTGAACCCGGCCGGGAAACAGTGTACTTCTCCGCGCCGATGTTGAAAGCGGAAGAACATTCGCCGGGGTTGGCAAACGGATTGTGGGCCGCCTTTTCAGTGCCATCGGGCGGTTCCGGCGTATCACACTCACCATTTGCGGAAACTGCCCGTGACAGAAGCAGGTAAGCTGCACGCCACGCAGGATCGCGCCAGGCGTTAGACATCATGGAGCCGTTCCACTCGTCAAAAATTCGCTGATGACAGTTCCTGCACTGTCCGGGATTGCTCTCGCCAGCCCACTGATCCTCATAAGGAGGAGGTAGTGTCCTGGCCTCCTCCAGATTATAAGGAGCCGCTTCGGGAAGCCGGTTGGGTATGTCGTTCCGATTCGCCGCGGGCTGGTAGACAAGAGCACAGGCCCCCAGGACCGTTGTGAGCACCAGCAATAGCTTTAGTATCCTCATACGCTCTCAATTAATTCCCAGCGTGCTTTGGAACGGACACCCGGAATGCTACACACGCACTACGATCTTTCCGCAGCTGGCATTTGCTTCCATCAACTCATGCGCCTTGGCAATGTCGCGAAAATCAAACACCTTCACTGGCTTCGCCTTATAGGTGCCGGCGCTGACCCTATCGACAATGCTCTGCATCGGAACCAATGAGAGAGGAAACTCTTTTGACCCATACATGAAACTACCAAAGAAATTCAGATTGACTCCTGAAGGCATTTGCGCGAGAGGATTGAATTGCAGCGGATCCGGCCCACCCAGGAAACCGGCATTGCATACATAGCCCCCTTTGCGAACCACGCTCAGAGAATCGAGAAGCGTGCTGTTACCCACCAAATCCAGAACGCCATCAATCCCGTCAGGGTACAGCTTTCTTATCTGATCTTTGAGAGCAGGCGTTTCTACCAGCACATGCATGGCGCCAAGATTTTTCAGATAGTCTGCGCGCTCCGGCTTGCGGGTGGAGGCAATCACCTGAACATTTCTCGTATTCGCCGCAATATTGATAGCCGCCTGGCCCAATGCAGACGTGCCGCCGCGAACAAAGACAACATGCCCTTCCTGCAAGTGCATATTCTCATGCAGGCATGTCCATGCCGTTGCATAAGATTCGGGCACAGCTGCCAGATCGGGCCAGTCTAGAGAACTGTTGAGCGGAATCACGTTGGTCGACGGTGCACAGGTAAACTCAGCATAGCTTCCATTGAGGGTGCGGCCGAGCCCGCCCATCACCGCCGTCACCTTCTGCCCGGCCGACAGTCGGCCAGATGGATCCTTGCTTACCTCGCCAACACACTCAATCCCGCTTACCTTGGCGACATCACCCCACGCTCCCTTGCGCATATAGGTTTCGGCACGATTCACTCCAAACGCCTTGACAGCAATCAATACCTGGTCAGGGTGGGGCACTGCCACCGGCAGATCTCGAATAACAAGCTTCTCAGGACCTCCATACTCGCTGATCACGATTGCCTTCATAACAACCCTCCTGTAGATATGTCCGGCCAACCCTCAGCACCTCCACCCGCAGGAACCCGCCTTTCAAACTTCGGCCGTTGAACAACCTATGGCGCCAAGACACGGCGGCGAGAGATCCATTGACCCGGGGGTAAATGGCAGGGAGACAGTTACAGGCATTAGTCGTAGAGGCGCCTATTTCCTTACTGCTAATATCAGAAACCTTCACGTTGCATTGGGCGCACCACCGGCCTCTGAACAACCTTTATTACACCTATATAATTATGGATAAAGGTGTTGGACACTAAATCGCACGCAGATAAACAATGATGGGAGCGCTGCAGGCCCTCATTTTGCTCCGAAACGCTTGGTAAGGGTCAAAGTGCCTGTTTGTCCTTGCGGCCGTGCTGCCGCGGCACATTCGTACAGATAACGCCAGGATACGAACAGGCCCTGTCCGGCAAATGCAAGCGTGATCTCGGGGCCGGTTGCTGCTGCGCTCGGATGCGCGCTGGAAGCGCCTAAGCCACTGTCAGAGGTGATTTTGTGTTGATAATAGCCTGCAGGCCCCAGGGCGACAAACCTGTTCACAGATCTGCTTATACCCCACTCCACTGAATAGACGCTTCCAAGAGTAATGTGCGCGTCACGCTGCTCGGTATTAAATTCGTATCGGTTCAGAGCAGACAGCGACCACTTTTTGCCGGGGTCAGGACGCCAGGTTGCTCCAGCGCTCAACATCGTCCCGAGATAACCCAATCCTGCTCGGGTTGTGGGTGGAGCTGCTGAACTGCCCCAGGGAACGTAGAAGCCCAGAGCCCCTGCATAGTCAAACCTTTGCGTGTGCCATCCCACCAAGGGGCCAATGAGTGAATCTCCTACACTGAGTGTATTGCCGCGGAACACACCGCTTCCAACATTGAATCTTACGTGTTGATAAACAAGCGGCAGCGATGCCTCAAACCCCAGTGCTCCGCCGAAGACTTTTTTGTGGGTTATCCAAACGACCCGGGGAACCTGTGCATAGACAAATGCATTGAGTTTGGCTGCATCCACCTTTGAGCCGGAGCTGGCATTGAGCTGCCCTGCAGAATAGAAGTAACTGTAATCCAGTGTGTATAGGCCGGGGCCAGGCACCGTTGAGCACTCAAGCCCAAGAACTCCGGCAACGTAGTGTTGCGCCTGAAGAGGACAATGCAGCACAAAACAACTGAGTACAAATAGTATGCCAACAAACAACCGGGGTATACCCATGCAGGATCCAACTACCCAATGAAGGTGAAGATGTGGGTCTGTTGTGGTATCGATTAGCTCCCGCACTCGCCCGCGCACCTGCTGTGGACTGATTTTCAAACGCCCCCCTGGAAGACAAGGTCGAATACGCCAGCGGTGCCCAAATCTCTGGCTCCCCCAGACCTATACGGGGAGCCAGAATGAATAACTCCAGGCTAGAACAAGGTCAGTTCAGCCGATGATCCAGTTCCGCTGGTTAACAAGGTGAACAGAATTGCGACACCTGTGACAGGGTGTCGGAGGGGCCAGCAGGTGTGAGTCCACTCGGGTCCACACACAAGAGCCAGACAAAAGAGATGCGGCGAGCGCGACCTCGACTCGATCCCACCCGGAAGGCACTCGCCGCTATGTTTTATCAATGAGGCGAGTAGGTAGCCAAGCCTTGCGGCTCGGCGCCGACCGGCACTGAGATCTGAATTGGATTGTCCGAAGTAAGGGTCCCGTCTGCGGCAATGCCAAGCACGTGAAGAGCTTTGCCCTGATTGAGGGGAATGAGACTGCTGAAATTTTGGGTCACGACGAAGACCGTGCGCTCGTCGGGACTCAGTTCAAGCTGTGCCGAGTTGCCCTGACCGGCAAGCTGGATAATCTGTATCTCTTTCGGCCTCTCTGGATCGCTCAGGTCGTAGACAGAAACCGTAGCTGTATCCGCGAAACCCTGGTTGCTGGTGTACATGCGCGTTGCAGCGCGGTTGATCCGGAACCAGCACACTGCCTGTCCGGAATTTGGTACCGATCGCAGGAATCTGAGATGGCCATTCCGATCAAATCGCGCAACACCGACGCGATTAATTGGCGGCTCACCGATATAGATCAGGGGCAATCTCGGGTGGTTGATGATTCCTAAAATCACCTGGGGACCGTTTCCGTTGCCAGGATCGGTGAACTCACTATCCGGCAAGGCAAAAGTCGGGTTCTGATGAAGCTGTCCGTCGTCATCGAAGAGGAAGCTCTGGATAAGACCGCCGAGGAAATCCACTCCGAACAAAATGTTGGTGCCGGGAATCGCGGCCACCTGTGTAGGATCGCTCAGCCGGGCCACCTTTACGGTAGAGCCGGCGACAGGCGACAGCGAACCATCGGGTGCAATGCGGAGCGTCGTGTAGTTGGGCAGACGAGTCGTGCGACCCTCCAGAACCGGTCCGGTAAGGTGCGGCGAATCGCCGTTCTGATTGGCAACAAAAAGGAAATCTCCTGAAACAGCAACGCTCACCGGATCTGTACCGCCTGAAGGAAAAGGAGATCCGGCAACGGGAGTAAGCGAACCATCAGCATGGATGTGAAAGACGGCAATTGTGTCCGAACCAGAGTTGACCGCGAACAACAAATTGCGGGAGTGATCGGCGAAGACGCTCGAGTCGGCTTCATAAGGACCGAACACCAAGTGAGTTTCCTGAACTCCAGTTCCGCCGGTAGGAAACGGCGAACCGGGAACTGGCGTCATCGATCCATCGGCGTGACGTTCAAAAGCCAGGACCGAGTTCCCATTGGCGGACTGAACTCCGCTTTCGACGTAGACAAACTGCGGGCCTTCTGCAGCTGCCGTGTGCGCAACCGCCAAGAAGCCCAGAATCAATAGAGAGATAACCGCGAACTTCCTCGACATTGGAAACATCCTCCGAAGGTAGAGCCACCGCCACGCAAGAACGCGGAGGTGAGTCCTGATACGGCACCGCGATGCTCGCCGCGACCGCAATACATCGACCTGTTCGTCGCATGGGAACCCTCGGCCCTTACAAGAACAATTCACAGAGCTGCAGTGAGTGCGCGACACAGCCGCAGCCCAACAGGGCAACATTGCCTCTTGCGCGAGGCCCAAAGCTCCTTATCCGGGCACCAGCCTGAAAACTAATGGGTCGAAAAAAGAAGGTTGGGTAGGCCACCACACACAACCACGACAGGTTCGAAGATAGACCAATACCCAAAGGGAGGAGCGGCCACCAGCGCCCTTGCAGACCATGCCGGCAGCCGCTTCTTTGCGGGCCTAAACAGCCACCGCCTGCTTGGACGAATCAAACTGGCCCGCCTTGTACGGATTGACCAGATAGCCAGGAATCCGGGAATCGAACTGAGTGATAAATTCCGGCAGCCTCTCGACTGGTGATTCAGCCCGTTCGCCTTTTGAAAGTAGCAGGGTATCGCCAAACTGGGAAATCAGCTGGTCGATTTGTTTTTGATTATTTCGGATCGAGTAGAAGAATTCCACCTCAGCCCTGCTATACGCGTTCATCTCCGCGGTGTGACAAACCAGATCAAAGTACTCGTGATAATCGGCGTCCCGTACGCGGCAGTACTCTGCCATCGCATTCTCCATCGGCACCTCACCAGAAAGCGCACGATGAATGAAACCGGTAATGAGCTCAGCATCACGGAACGAGTGGGTGATGCCCATGGCGGTCACTTGGTCCTTGAAACTGCCGGCATCCCCCACCAGCGCCCAGCCTGGGCCGTACAGCTCACGTTGAAAGGCTGGCATCGTCCCACACGCCTTAAACGGCTCCTCACGTTTGCCGGCGCGAACAAGTTCCGTAATCTCGGGCGAGCAGAATTCATAGGTCTTGAAGAAGTTGGCTTCGGCATCTTTGCGGAAATCATCCCACCAGGCCGAGGGACCATACACCAGGACCATGTGCGTGCCGTGCGACGTGGGAAAAATGGCAGTGCCAACGCGGCCCCTTTTGTGAATCGCCAGCTCCGCCCTGTCGATACCGGAGTAGTACCCCCAATACGCGAATGTAGAAAGTGGACGGAGATCCAGCGTCTTCGCCCCCACTTGTTTCACAAAACTAGAGAATCTTCCATCAGCGCCAATCACCAGCCGGGCGCGCACTGTTTCCGGCTTGCGTGTCGGGCCGGTGATCTGAACTCCCCGCACCACACCAGCTTCGATGAAGGGGTAATTGCATGTAGTACTTTCACGGACATCTGCCCCCGCGGCACGGGCAGCGTCCAATAACAGCTGATCCAGGAAAAACCTGCGCGGACCGCAATAAACGTCTGTCACCCTCTCGCAATCTCCATGGAGCTGGATAAATCGGTCTTGCACGTCGCGAAGCGGAATCGCCCCCACCAGGCCGATTCCCTCAATATTGACCTCCATACGCCGGAAATTCGGCGTCTGGTCAAACACCTGCTGGGCAAGGCCCCAGCGGCTCAGATAGGAAACACCCCGCGGCCAGATGAAATGCGTGGACAGAGTATCCCGCGGAAAAGTCTGACGCTCAACCACAAGGACCTTGTAGCCGCGCTTAGCCAGTAGCATCGCAGTGGGCGCTCCCGACACGCTCCCGCCGATGACTATTACATCGAATGATTGCATGAACATCGTCCTCCATGATTTGAATAAGCGGGGTATGCATCTGCGAGGGCGGCAGAGGCCCGCCGGTTAGCGGAGACTCTGCCGCTGCTGATTGGCGCTGCCACCGCACCTTCCAAACCCGTGGACATTCCTGCCGGAAAGCAGAGCAGCACGCATGCCTGCGCCAAAACTATCGGTCACGCCGCGGACATTGCGCCACCCTTGAGGCGCCTGATATCAGCGTGCAAATCATATTGCGCCGCCAGTCTTCTAAGCAGACCAACCGTCTTGTCGATCTGTTCATAAGTGTGCCGCGCGTTGACAATGAACCGAATTCGCCCCTCATGTTCCCGAACCATCGGATGAGCCACCGGCACTGAAAACACGCCTCCCTTAAATAGCTCAAAGCAGATTTTCAAAAGTTTCTTCGTCACGGGAATGTAGACAGGGATGATCGGGCTTTCGCTGGCTCCCAGGTCGAAACCGGCTTCGAGAAGCAGCGTGCGCATGTACCGATTCTTTTCATGGAGATCCGAAATGATCTCCGGCTCACGCTCCATGACTTCCATCGCCGCCAGAACGGCCGCAGCATCGGCCGGCGAGAAGCAAGCCTGGAACGCATAGGCGCTCGAACTCCATTGGAAATAGGAAACATATTTCGATGCCGTGGCCACAAAACCGCCAATCGAAGCTGTGGCCTTGGAAAACGTAGACAGGATGAAATCCACCTCCGCTGCAACGCCTTCCCGATAGCAAAGCCCCCGACCACTCTCACCATAAAGGCCGAAGGAGTGGGCTTCATCAACCGCCAGAAGAAACTCGTAGCGATCCTTCAGCGCTACTAATTCCCGCAAGGGGCATATGTCGCCACTCATGGAGTAGGCAGACTCCACCACCACGAAAATCTTCCCTCGGCACTCACGGGAAGACGCCTCAAGTTTCCGCTCTATATCAGCGATTGAATTGTGCTGGAAAGATATCCACTTATGCGCTCGGGAAAGGCGCACCCCGTCGCGGATGGATGCATGCGACTCATCATCAATTAAGACGTGATCCTCCGGCTGGCACAGTGCAGCTAGAACTCCCATGTTGGCAGTGAAGCCGGTGGGAAAAAGCATTACACCCTCTTTCCCCAGCCACTCGCTGAGCTTGGTCTCAATTTGTCTGTGCAGGAGATTCATGCCCCCTGAAATGGCCGATGTCCCGCAACCGGTTCCAAATTGGCGGACTGCCTCAGCCGCCTTCCCGACCACATAAGGGTGGCGGTTCAGCCCGAGATAATGATTGATCGACCAGATCACGCACTCACGTGAAGGACCTTCCAGGGCGCCGGCCGACATGGGAGAAGATGCGTCACTTCCCGCACGCGTAAACGAGTCAAAGGCAAAAATGCCCTCTTCCAGTTGCTTTCTCCTCAAGGCGTCCATAGCCTCAGCGATTACCTCCACATCATTCACGCCGTTCCGGCGCAATCTCATGAGCAGAGTTCCCGTAGTATTTGCATAGATGTCATCAATGCTGACATCCAAAGGGAGTACCGCACCAGATACAACTCCCTCTTGATCGATTACTTCTCCCGCAGCCTTCATGTGTATATGACTCCCGATGGTAAGTACCAACAAACTACAGTAGTAAAGCCAACCTAGCGCGAACGGACGCGACTAGCGGAATAGGTCAGATCGAGACCACCTAACCAAGCGCTCACTGGCCACTTTCTCGGGCGTTAGATTCTTCGTGCGCGGGAAAGTTACAGTCCGCTCAAATTTAACTTTTCTGTACTCTTTTTCTATCGCGGCTGAATGTGATGACTTTATGCTTTCGGTGAAACAATCTGTGGAAGGTGAGAGAACTCATGGAATCTCGGGGACAAGGATCAACGAAGCATGTGACGTGCAGCATCCCATTGGGGGAAAAAAATGTAATCGATGAATGGGCAGTCCGGGTGGAATGTCAGTCTGCGCCCTCCGGTAGGATAGCCTCATCCTGAGCTGCACCCGTCTCGTTGAGCAGATCTTCAAGCCAGGCAACACTCTCGTCAAGGGTAAAACATTCATCAATCGGCTTGCACTTAACGCGTATATTGAAGCGGTCTTCAATGAGCTCCATTAGGTCACAATAGGCAATAAAATCCAGCCCCAGGCTGGAAAGAGTTGTTTCTCCCGGCAGCTGGTCAGTATTGACTCCCAGCCGGTCTCGAATGATTGAGCGAAATTCCCGAGCGATCGCTGCCTTTGGGTATTCCATAGGTATTTGTTCCTCCCCCAACTCATGGAAAATCTCTGTGGCTGGCTCGAACTGCGCGGTGCCGGCACACAAATTGCCGACTCCAACTGTAGGATTACTTCGTCCTCAGAAAGTGACCGACCAGCAGGAAACGAAAAGGCGTGACTGCTGGATCAGCCTGTCAAATCCGCGAAGAGAATACGCGGCCGCTACCCGGTGTCGTCCTTTTGAGACTCGAGGTCGTGAATGGCCTTACGCAGCGCCTTTTTTATCCGCTCTCGAGCCTCAGGCGATAAACGATCTGCTTCGTCAATGGCGATTCTCTCAACATCCTGACCTGTCTGTATAATTTCACGTATCGCCCTGAGCCGTTTTTTGAGACGTTCACAGTACGAACAAAGAAGGTCGTGAAATCTAAGCGCAACTCGCTCCCTGAACGAAAGCTCTCTATCCAGCGATAGCTCAAGCAGCCCAATAACGGCTGGGTAAGATCCCAGCCGGCACAGCAGCCACCCAACCAATCTGTTCTTGCCCACAGCATCTCTCTCCGCCCTTCCCGATCTCGACTGATGACCGCCTGGATCTGCTGCAGGCGCTTGTTGCTTCTGTCACAGTCACGTGGTGACACTACGTCCCGGTGTTAGATTCTCATCGACCGAAGGCAGGGCAAGGCCCAGGGCAACAGATACACCTCTGCACGATGATGAATATTCAGAGCCATCCAAAGTCACGCTATTTGTATTTCTTTTTGATCACAGTTTCGAGCCCGGCGACCCCCCCGTTACGAAAGTGGACAACCATCGATCCGGCATCCTTGCGTCCAACCATAAAATCGTTAATTGCCCTAAACAGCTCAGGTGGCACCTCGATTTCTGTTCCATCCGGCGACATCAACAGATATCTCCTGTTGCTGCGTATCATCAGGTGGTCCCTAATCCCTGGCAAAGAACCCATATGTTGCTCCTCTAATTGCACGTACATCGACTTACTGGCCTGGGGTTCGATTACGCAGCGCACAAAAAAGTTACAGGTTTGACGCAGAAAGGCATTTTCATATTAAGAGGAATAAAACGAGGTCCGCCATGACGACTGCTGGTTACAGGCGGTAGCTATTGTTTGTCCCGCAGCACGGATCTCTCAGGCATGAATCTCCACCGACTACCGTGCCGGGACAGGGGATTCCGTCATTTTCTTTCTTGGTCGAGCCATTTGACTTCTATACACTTGCGGAGGCACAACCTCGCACGATGAAGCATGACCCAGAGATTGCTTTCTGAAATATTCAGCTCTAAACAGATTTCCTTCGTGTCCCGCTGTTCGACCTCACGAAGCTCAAACACCCTCGCCTGACGTGGTGACAAACGCGAAAGGCATCTAAGAAGAATTGCCTGAAATGCATTGTGCTCAGCATTCTTTCCGGGGTCGAACTTCCAGTCCTTAGGGTCGGGCCCAGTTTTCCAAAATCCTGCCCACCTGCCTGTGCGCACAAAGCTCTCCTGCGCGCCATCTTCATCGCCTTCAAGCTGGATATGCCGCCGCTCCTTCCGGTAATAATCGACGGCTTTATGCTTCAAAATTCCAACGAGCCACGTTTTCTCGGATGACTGTCCGATAAAACTCTTTCGAGACTGAAGCGCCGCCAGAAAAGTCTCTTGAACAAGATCTTCGGCTACTTGCTTATCCCGCACGAATGACAGCGCATAGCGTAACAAATAATCTCCATATTCATCGACCCATGTCTCTGGATCAGCTAAGCGCTTGACAACTTCAGAACCTGCTTGCTCCATTTGGACACCCTTCTTGCTGGACAATCACAGTTGGAAAAGGCGATGCGGCGTTCGGCGAGTGTACTAAGTGGGTCCCGGCCTCACGGGGAATCCATCTCGCGATTGGATAATATGTCTCTCGCAGAAGTAGACAATATGTCTTCGCCGAAGTAAAGAGTGGATCGAAGAATTTCCTGCAAAAAAAGTTTGAGGCAAAGTTCCATAATGAAATTCATGCAATTCTGATCGCGCCACACATTACGTCCGGTGCTCCCGCTTAAAAGACCCATCAACAAACCCTGCGGCCTATTCGCCTTTGGCTACCGCAGTGTCTGAAATAGAGTGACAGTTGAGCGTGAAATGTTTCTAGTTATTGTTCGACTAATCGAACGTGTCTCAACATTCCGCAGCAGGCTCTTAAATTCGCAGCAATGATTTTTGCGGTTCGGTGTTACTTTTTCTCGCCAGGCACAGTCTTATGGTGGGCCCGACGCTCTTCCGCTTATGTGGAGGACAAAGAGGACAGCGGCTGTGTTACTGCGTAGTTTTCTTTATATGGCGCGATTGTGTGAATCCGATTCGGAACTACTTGTTTTTGACTACGGGGTTGACGCTCGGCTTTTATGCGAAGTGCAAGCAAATTGGCAACAGCAACCATTTTGGAGACTGAAGCGGAGCTGATTTCTCGCATTCTTGCCGGAGAACCGGATCTATACCACGATCTGATCGCTCCATATGAGCGCATGGTTTATGTAAGCGTCTTGTCTATTTTGCGCAATGACGAAGCGGCGGAGGATTGCGCTCAGGAGGCTTTTCTCGAGGCGTATCGGCATCTGGATCAATTCAAGGGTGAAAGCAAGTTTGGCAGCTGGCTGGTGCGTGTGGCGCTCAATGAAGCCAAGATGGAGTTGCGGAGGATGCGCCCCGAGCTGTATGAATCGCTGGACAAATCCATGGAGCATGAGGACGGCGACTATGTACCGCAGACGCTCGGCGATTGGCGCGAGATTCCCTCAGAGGCTTTGGAGCGAAAGGAAGTTGCGCAACTCATACAGGGCGCGATCGATCGTCTGTCACCGATCTATCACCAGGTAGTCATTTTGCGAGACGTTCAGGGCATGAGCGTGGCAGATACGGCTCAGGCTCTGGAGGTTACGGAAGCCGTTGTCAAGACGCGTCTAGTCCGGGCCAGGCTGCAATTGAGAGATTTACTGGCACCTGTGCTGAAAGATAGTGCCGTGGTCAGCCGTCAGGCCTTCAAAAAAGGAAAAAATCCATGGCGCTGAGTTGCAGAGAACTCTGGCGGGAAGTCTCCGGCTATATTGACGACAGCATCTCGCCGGCATTGCGGAAACAGATAGAGCTTCACTTATCATACTGCCGGCACTGTGCTGCGATTGTGGATGGTGTTCACAACATCATCACACTGGTGGCCGATGGGCGCGTCTATTCACTTCCGGCCGGATTCAGCGCCAGACTGCATGCACGCCTCCGGAAGGAGCTCTAGCCGCCTGAGACAGGTTCATCGGTTTGCTCTGGTGTAGATGGTGGATTACAACCTCGGCAGCCGCCAAGAGCAGAGTCAGCAAGGATACCGCAACCACGGTGCGGGTTCTCCACCGTTCCCGAAGTGTTGGCGTCCGCCTGCGCCAAGCCGCCGCCGGCGCATTCATGAGGCTTCGAGCTCGCCATACCAGGAAGAGATTGCACGCGGCTGCCAGCGAGGCGAGAGCCAACATTGGAATCCGGAAAACGTCCCTGTGCAGCACCGTCGCCCAGCCCGAAGTAGCAATGGTTGCCGCCGCGACAGCAAGACCCAGCTTTGCCGCTGAGACATAGAAAACGCAAACCGCTTCGATCGCAGCCAGCAGGAACGCGCCCCAGCACCGTTTGACCGATGGTTGAGTAGCCTCGACGCCACTCAGTGATTCAGAGATACCTGCTGTGCGAGTTGCCATAGTACATCACCACCGCGGAACCGATTTCAACGATGCGGGTCTGCTCGCCCGACGTGTACAAGTCTCTAACCCATTGGTCGTACCAGGCCCGGTTTCATTACGAATTGCTGTAACTTTTGTTTCTGATTTCCAATCTAACGTTCCGCTGTCGGCTTCCCATCATTGTCCGTGGCGGTCTGTAGGAAGCAGCAGTCTCACCATTTCATTGATATTGAGCGGAGATCGTCGAATGGCAGAAGTATTAATCATCTCCATCTCAGGTGACACTCGTCCTGAAATCTCAAGTAGTTTTACTCAGATTCTGGCGGAGGCGGGCGCGGTTTTGCTGGGCATCGAGCGCTCTGTTATACAAAATGTCCTGGCTCTGGCCTTCATCGTGCGTTTGAGCACAGCGGCCCGCGTATTGGAACTTCAACAGGCGATTCGCAGGAAAGCCCGCGAGCTGGCCACCATTGCTCACATTGTCGAAATTCCTGAAGACCGTCTCTCGCAGTGGGTCTCCCGTCAGCGCAAACAGGATTTCATTGTGACCTGGATGGCTCCCCGGATCACCGCCGGGCAACTGGCTATCTTGACGAATGTGCTTGGCTCTATGGCGCTCACGATAAATTCCATTGCAAGGCTCTCGACGCTTGAGTCCGCCGCTAGTGAGCTGGACCCGCGCATTTGTCTTGAAATGAGAGTTTCAGGTGAACAGGTCAATGCACCTGAATTGCGCCGGGCTCTGCTCGTTTTCGCAGATAGCTGCGGCTTTGATATTGCGGTTCAGGAAGACACGATATTCCGCAACCATCGCCGTGTCGCTGTTTTTGACATGGACTCCACGCTGATTCAGCTGGAAGCCATTGATGAACTGGGACGGCTTGCCGGGGTTGGCGAGCAGGTGAGAGCGATGACAGACGATGCCATGAAAAGCAAGATGGACTTTCAAACAAGTTTTCGGAAACGTCTGGCGCTTCTCAAGGGCCTGCCAATCACTTCGATTGTAGAACTGGGTGAGCGATTGCCTATTACTCCTGGAGCCCACAGGCTCATGCGCACACTGCGAGCCCTGGGTATCAAAACGGCCATCCTTTCCGGTGGATTCACTTACTTTGCATGCAAACTGCAACAGAAACTTGGCTTCGACTATGTCTTTGCGAACGATCTGGACATTGAAGACGGTAAGCTCACTGGTAAGCCGGCCGGCAGGATTGTGGACGGAGAGCGGAAGGCTGAATTCTTGCAGCAGATTGCCAACCAGGAAGGGATCTGCATGGAACAAACCATTGCCGTCGGAGATGGAGCAAATGATCTGCCCATGCTCAGTATTGCAGGACTAGGCGTCGCATTTCATGCTAAGCGCGCAGTCAGGGAAAGAGCGCGGATTTCCATTTCAACGGTAACCCTGGATGGACTTCTGTATCTGCTTGGTCTCTGTGATACCCACATAGAGAACCATGTGCCGGACGGTCCTTTGCCCCTGGATCAGCGTGTGCTAAAGGCGGCGCCATTGTCGGATGAGCATTTGCAGAACCATGGCGGTTTGCAAGCAATCGGAATCGGAAGCACTTTCCCGCCGAAATAAACGTGAGAGCGGCACTTGCGGCGGGCGGGGGCCAGCTTTACTCCCGATGGCGAGAAAGCAATTGCTTCATTCGGGACCGCGACTCGACAGATAGGCAGGCGTCAATCAGTACTTCCTCGCGGTCTCGCCTCCGAGCGGAACACCGTATCAATTCAAGATGCTCCTGGTAGCGGCGGCAGCGACCACAAATAAAAAGATGAAACCTGAGCAGAAGCCGCTCTCCAAACGCTAATTCCCGGTCCATTGAATTCGATATCAGCGCTGTTAACTGATCACATCTGGGCAGCCCTAAGATGGCCCAAAAGCTCCGTTTTAGCCAAAGAACCATGTCCATCTCGCCCCTTCTGATGCGCGCTATCGCACCAAGGATATAACGGAATCCAGGGACCGCAAACAGTATAAATCGAAGGATCTGACCGGAAAAGATCCAATCCCTACCTGCGGGTTCTACATTCATTAGCTTGCCGGCTTTCCTGAAATGGGACCTAGGCACTCGAACTTGCTCGCAGGTCCGCACCGTCAAAACAGGATTGTCGCAGGCATCTTCCAAAAGAGCCTCCGACGAATCCGACCGCCCGGGTACGTATTCGCCTCTGCGTTCGGAATGGACCGTATTGCCATTGGTCGGCCTATGATTGCATTTCCTTACACCCAAGTTTTCACCGAATCACCACGGATCGGAAAGCTTGATGACGTCACGCCGTTACCGGCAGAAAATATAGTAATCCAGTTTGCGGGCGAAAAATTCGCGGATGGCGGCCACGATCTCTTCATAGTGTGTTTCCAGAGCAAAGTGGCCAGTATCAAGAAAGCGCACTTCAGCTTGAAGGCTTCGGCGCCAGGCGGCGCCCGCTTGGCGCACCAAGCCTATTCGGGCGCCGGGGGAATAGACATGGCTGTGTGCCGGAGACACACCTGGAGCGCATGGAATTGCAAAGGGTCGCCGGGAGGGAGGTTGCCTTTCGCACCCGCGTCTTGGCATGCTCCAACCAGCCTGCCAGATGCGGACGTCGACGGGTCAGGCTTTGCTGGCGCACCGCACTATAGTCCGACATGAAGCCGGTGTAGGGTCAATGGATTGGAGGTTTCAGATCTGTTTCGGCATTGCGGCCGTGATGCCATGCGATCGAGCGCGCACAGGCGACTAACGTGGGAAAGGGACGAGCAAAGCTGGGTCCACGCAGTTTTCGTTGTGTGCCCAGCCATGACTCGCCCCGATTATGTTTTTAACGCAACTCCATAACTGCAACACCCTGCGACAGAGTTCCTGCTGGAACCGGAATCTGAATGGGGCTCTGTTCAGTCAAGGTTCCGTCCCTTTCAATCGCAAAGATGTGCAGGGCGTTACCCTGGCCGAACGGAATCTTGGTGCTAAACCGGCCGGTGACGGCGTAGATGAACTTGCCATCGGGGCTTAGCTCAAACTGACGCACATTCCCCTGCCCGATCAGCTGAGGTGTCTGGACCTCCACCGGATTGTCGGCATCAGTAATGTCATAGACCGAGAGAGTAGAGGTGTCACCCGACGGGCTGAGGGTGTTGCTGGTGTACATACGTGTTCCACTTGTGTTGGTGCGAATCCAGCAGATAGCAACACCGTTATTGGAAACTGTCCGAATGAAGCGAAGGTTACCTCTCCCATCATAGCGATAGACGCCAAGGCGGTTCGCAGCCACATAGCCCACGTAGAGAATCGGCAAGTGGGGATGTGTCCAAAGACCGTCAGGAAGAGGAGGAGCAGCATTGGCAAAATCAGACGTTACCAGAGGCAGTGGGCGGTTTTGACGGAGATGGCCATCCTCATCAAATAGGAAACTCTGCAGCAGGCCGCCAAAGATATCGGCGCCAAACATCAGATTGGTGCCGGGAACAACAAGGACCTGCGTTGGCGAGCTGCCTAAAGCAACTCCCACTGTAGATAAGGGGTCATGCGAAATAGAACCATTCCGGTTAATGCGAAAGGTCACGTAATTGGGAAACGTATTTGACACCCGCGGGAAATCGCCGTTCTTATTCGCCACAAAAAGAACGTCGCCGCGAATGGCGAGACTCACCGGATTCGTTCCCCCCGAAGGGAAGGGCGATCCTGCAATGGGCTCCAGGGAGCCGTTATTGTTGATGCGAAACACCGCGATAGTATCCGAACCTGAATTCACAGCGAAAAGCAGTCTCCGCCCATTATCGATCACAATATTTTGGTCCGACTCGTACGGTCCGACGCCAAGCGAGGTATCTTGCACACCTGTACCACCAGTGGCAAAGGGCGATCCCGGAACGGTCGTGAAACTGCCGTCCGAGTTGTGCTGAAACGCAAGAATCGAATTCCCATTTGGGGATTGAATATTGCTCTCGACGTAAATAATCGTCTGGGCGCCTGCATGTGCCGCAACACAACCCATCAAGAGCAAGCAGAACAACAATCGTCTAAACATTCATTACCCTCCAGTGAAGCAAATGCCAACATGGTCGAAGCGCGCGACCCCCGATGCGGGTGTCCGACAAAACCTAGAATTGGAGACGCACACGCCGATTTGGTCGTGGGCTTGAAAGATTCCTTACAGCTTTCTTCTTTCTTCGAAGAGTGAATATCAGGTCAGTGTGCGCGAATGGGAAATCGATGAGATTCGGAGCTTGCCGGCGAAAAAGTTACAACTCTTCTTCAAAATTTTATAAACGAAGTGTTCGGCGAAAAACGGTTCGCAGTTTTTCCCATCGAATCTGGTCTAGATATTTGGTCGCTAAGAAAACAAGCACGCGCACGACTTACTATAGCTCCATGACAGCGCGGCGCAGCCACGCGATTCACGACTGGTCGGGGACTGTTCACAAGGCACAAAAAAGCGGGAGCGCTCCCTCTGACTCCCGCTATGGCCGGCATTAACGTGGTGCTCAAACGTCCTGCGACCTATCCCTCCCCTGGTTGGTAATGGTCGCAGGGGTACCGTCAAATTTGGTGATATTGATGGTGAACGGCTCGTTGTAACTTCTGGCGCGATCGCGCAGAACACTGAGCGCGACCTCCTCGCCTAATTGGATCGACCAGAAGCTGGAGCTGCGGAAGTGGATGCCGGCATGGATTCCATGCCCCGTGCTCACGTTCCATGCCAGCTTGGCTAGCTCGCCGTTGATGTCCAACTCGTCCGCATCCGCGCCGGTGTAGGTGGTAAGCGAGAGGCCATCCGGGCTGGGCACCTGAATGTCCTGCCCTGTGCGGCGGAGCAGCGGGCGGATTTTCTGGCTGCAATCAAAAAAGAATTTGATCGCAGTGATGCAGGCGCCACCAACAGAGCCATGACCCGTCGGATAGCACGGATGCGTGGGTGCACCTTCGGGGAATGCCTGCGGCAGCAGGTAGCTGCCATAGGTGGAGTGAATAATCGGGAGCACTGCCGAGTTTAGAACGTCGGGGTGCAGCGCTGCTGCGGCCTGCGGAAATGGACTGGACTTCGTGAGCCGGGCTTGCACCAGGCTGCCATACTGCTCCGGCCGCATGCGCAGATCCTTGACCCACTTGTGGAACCAGGCTCCTTTCAGCGCCCGCGTTGCCATCTCGCTGATTGTTCCGGCTGCATCAGAGGTACCCAAAGTGCCAAAAGCTTTCTGGGTCCGGGATCCAACGTAAGGGTTGCCCGGATTCAGTGGCACGTTCATTCCGGTCATCATCATAAAAGCGACGAAATAGGCCTCATGAAGGACATCCACATGCGTGTACGCGCTTAGATCACGGCCACTCCGCATGTGGCGCGCAATCGGATCCAGAGCCAAGCGACGGCCCGAGTCCCCACCGTTCTGTACCACCATGAACTCGTCGACCGAAGTCATGAATTCGTTCCCGCCCTGCCCTGCGGGAAGGAATGTTTGGTACTGTTGGTCAAGGAGCTGAGCGCCGAACGCGGTCGGCTGGACCATGAACTGCGACAGGAATGGCCCCTTCACATTGCCATCCCCTGCATGGCTCTGCCCGCGGAAGAGGTTCTGCGGCGTGACCGGGAAAGGAAATTCTTGGTTGTCACGGCTCCGGAGGAAAGACATTTTGTTCAAGTCCTCCACCGCCTTCGCCGCCAGCGGATTGCTCGCATACTCAGTAAATGGCACGTCGCGCAACAGTGCGCCCCAGTAATGCTCAACTTGCTCGGCGGCTGTCTGTGCGCTGGCGACGCTCGGCGCCGGCGGAATGACAATCGCATGGGAATCCGTGCCTTCCAGGTCAAAAGCAAATGCGCCCTGCGGGCCATTCTGCAGCGAGTTAGAGCCTCCTCCCGGTGTCCCCTGAATGATGTCTTCGAAGTCGGCGAACCTTCCGGTAGTCAGAGCACGCCGGAAGCTCTGAAAGGAAGCAGCATTAGGCACGCCAAGACCGTCATGCAAGAGGGCCTTGGTATAAACGCCGCTGAAATCAGTAAACCTGGATAAGTCACCGTTATCAGGCTGGACGCCGACATCGATGCGCTCGTCGTGGGCTACAGTCCGGCGGTAGCTGAAGCTCGCCTCTGCGCGACTTTGCGCAGAATAGTTGATCGACGATGCTTCCGCGACGGATTCCTTCCCGCCGATCAGAGGTTCTAATGGAACTACTGCAGTTACTGCCGCAACCGATGCGGCACCTTTCAGGAAGCTCCGTCGGCCGACATCGCGCGAGCGTCCATTGCCAGAGGGCCCAGTTTTCTTCTTGTCGTTGTCCCGTGTAATTTGCATGCTCTCTCCTCAAAGCAGATGGTTGTACGTCATAGTATTTGTAGATAGTCAGAGCTACGCCCCGGGCAGCGGAAAGTGCCACCCAACTGATTCCTCTCTAGTGAAGCTGCAACGGGGCCGAGGCTTCTTCCGAATATTGTCCGATGTAGATACAGGAGGCAAAGAATGCCACTATCGAGATGCGTTACTTTGCTACTGTTCGGTAGTTTGTCGTATCCTGCTCCACTTTCTTACGGCAAGTTCTGCCGACCACCCATAGTTAGGCACCGGATCGAAGCGAAAGCATTGCCTTGATCGATGATCCAACAACCATCGCCGGATATTTTGGGATCACCCAGGACGATACTTGGCGGCTCCCAGGAAGTGCCCGTACATGCGATTTCAAACTGCGATGGATTTTCTGCAAAAAATCATGCTCGCCCTGTAAGCGGCGGTTTGCGCGCTGCGACTGACTGGCGAGCAGCTCTGAAGAGACATCACCACGATGACGTGTTTTCTTCTGCTCGGGCCAGCACCTCAGTTCACTGGTCCTGGGGAAAATCTTCGTGATGTGAGCACTCAGCTTTGACAACAGGGTTTGCTGAACCCTTGTGCCTTGTGGCAGTTCCGGCCCTGGCTCTCACGTTGGCAAACGACATTACCCAAACCTGAGCAACATTCGGAAACAGGGATTCTTTCCGGATTGCTCGTGATGCGTGCACAAGGCATTGCGATTTCCAGAAGCCGCTTAGGGGCAGTCTTTAGAGAGGATTGGGCATTGAGTCATATCCAGGAGGTAGAACACTCCTAACCTTCTCTTCGAGTTCCGCCCACCGTGCGTACGGCCTTAACAACATGGGTCGGAATTTATTGCGCAGCAAAGATGACACCCTGGTGCGTTTCCGGGGGCTCGCTTTTCTGCGCCTTTGCTCCGATGCAAGCTGTTGAAAGAATTGTCGGGGGAGAGAGGATTTGAACCTCCGACCTCCTGGTCCCGAACCAGGTTCCATCTCCCGGCCGTTGGTGACGATCAAAAGCGCGAGAAGCAATCTCATGTGGGAAAGCGTTCCGCCGGTCGATCTATGATCGAGCAGACCACGCAGGTTAGTCCTTGAGAAATCTCATCGCAAATGAATTGCTATGCCTAGGAGCCCAGCAACCGCAATGAGGAATGGCTCTGGGATCTTCCATTTCACGAGCACGAGGTAAGTAGCTAGCGCAATCCCGACTGTCCAGAGATCCTGGATTGAGTGCCTTGCAAGCACAACCACGGCACCTGCTATGGCACCTGTGGCTGCCGCCGTAACGCCCTGCACGAAAGCTCGGATCTGCTGATTGTTGGAGAGTCGTTTGTAAATCGGCCCTATAAGAACAACGAAAAGATACACCGGAAGGAAGACGCCCAGGGCTGCAGCGATTGCACCAGTAGGCCCGGCCACGAGATACCCGATAAAAGCTACTGTGATCACTACTGGTCCCGGCGTGATCATGGCGACTGCTACAGCATCGAGAAACTGTGTTTCAGTGAGCCAATGATGATCCTGGACGACTCCTCCGTGCAGAAAGGGAACAATTGCCAGGCCGCTGCCGAATACAAATAGACTCGACTTTAGAAAAAAAAGGAACAAAGAACTGGTTGTACCTGATAGGCCAAGCCAGGGAATGAAGGAATATGCAGGCCGTTGCCCCTTCATGCCGAGAAGACCCGTTCTCACGATCACCACGAAGAAACCGCCGGCTAGAAACAGCCAAACAATTTCTTTCTGCGTGATCGCCGTAGAAAGCCCGAGGACAAGAAAGACAATCCATAGCAGCTTGTCCTTCTTGAGAGAAGTTTTGATTAACTTCATCGCAGAGCGCGCAATGATCGCAATGACCGCTGCACCGATGCCATAGAACAGAGCTGAGATTAGGCGCGTTCCGCCAAAAGCGACATAGGCCTTTCCAATGGCCAGTACCATGAGGAACGATGGAAGGATGAAAACAGCGCCGACGATTGTTGCGCCTAGCACTCCGGCCCGCACAAATCCGAGATACATCGCCTGTTGAGCTGCGAGTGGTCCAGGCGCAAGCTGAGAAAAGGCGAGGCCATTGAGGTAGTCTTCCTGGCTGATCCATTTCCGCTCGTCCACCAGGTCTTTCTGCATATATCCGACAAGTGCGATGGGCCCGCCGAAACCGATGCAGCCTAGTTTCAGGAAATAAAGCGCAAACTCCGCCAGAGATGGCCGTGGCAGTGTCTCAACTTTGCTCAACGTAGGCTGCATTACGATGCTGGGACAACCTCGAATATTGCTATCTTTGCTGCTGGAGCGCCGTTCACTTCCTGTTCCGGCGCATAGACTCGATGATTCTCAGGGTCGATGGCCAGGCTGTGAACCTTCTTTTGCACCGGCACATCGCCCAGCTTCCGAAAATGAGTGGGATCGTCTTCCTGGAAAACCGAAATCGCACCGTCATAACCGGCGACGTAGATGCGTTTCAGGCCGGGATCGAATGCAATAACATCGCCGCCTTTGGCCTGCGGGAAATAAGCGATTGGCTGATGGGTATCGAGGCTGAAGACGGTCATGAGGTCGTTGTCTTCACACGACAAGAATGCCAGCCGGTGTTCACTGTCGAGAGCCATTCCGTGATTGCCTTGGCATTTGCCGACTGGATATTCAGCGACTTGTTTGTCGGTTGCGGGATCGATTTCAGCAATTACGTTCTTGTCCTGAAGATTCACGTACACGCGCTTCGCGACCGGATCATAACGCGGGTTGCCGGTTTCGCTCTCAAAGTGAATAGTTGTGAGGACCTCGTCCTTGGTCACGTCTACGACAGCCTCAGCGTGACCGCGCTCGTCGGAAACGTAGATCTTGTGAAATGGAGCGGCATAAGTTATGCCGTCAGGCTTTGATTCGGTAGGAAGCTTTTTGATGAGCTTCATTTGCTGAAGGTCGATCACACCGATCTTGTTCTCCTGCCAATTCGAGGTGTAGGCCTTGTTCACGTCAGGTGCGATCTCTACGCCCTCGATGCCTGGCAGGTCCTCAAACGTTTTTACGACCTTGTTGGTTCGCAGGTCGATGGTATAGAGCAGGCCGGCTCCAAGATGCGTGGAAAACAGGAGATGGCGCGAGGGATCGATAATCAGATAGTCGAAGCGCTTACCCTTGGGGCCCGGCACGTCGATTGAGCCAACCTGCTTCAGGAGCTGCGGGCTGTTCGCTGATCCCTGGCCGGTAGGGCTCCTGCACGGCAACCTGAGCCCAAACAGCAAGACTCCCGAGAGCGATAGCAGCCCCAAGCCGACCAAAGCAACAGAGCGTTTCATGACGACCTCCCGTAAGAACTATTTCTTTGAGTTCGTTTGATCCAGTGCAGCTCGCAATCCTTTTGCGAGTTTTGTTGCGTTGTCGTTCGCCCAGAAATGCATGAAGAACAGGCGCGGTTCCTCGTCGAGCATGTGACTGTGCACGGCTGTGACTTGAATGCCGTTCTGTCTCAATGTTTTCATGACTGGATTTACTTCGCTTCCGATGAGCACGAAGTCGCCAGTAATGGCGGCCTTTCCGTCTCCTGTGGGCTGGAAATTCAAGGCGGTTGCGAGCCCCATTGAACCCGGGATCTGCATTCCTCCCTCGGTGACTTTCTCCGCTCTTGGCACTCCCACCTGATACACGCCGCCGTTGACCTTTCCCTTATTGCCCAGGGCCTGATCAATTGCCGCGGTGTCGAGGTCCAAGGATGCATTCGCAGCCGGCTGAGAGGGAGCCGGTGTCTTTGTAAGGGCGACTACCGATTTCATGGTCGTCGCCAGTTTGACTGCTTCGCCATGACCAGAGATGTGCATGTACATGACGCGAGGCGATTCGTGCAAAACGTGATTGTGAAGGGCCGTGACCTGAATTCCACTTTCCTGCAGGGCCATCATGACCGGTGAGACCTCGTCTTCTGCAAGCACCAGGTCGCCCATGACCATTGCCCCCTGGCCGGGGCTGCTGAAGGCGAGCCACGAGCCAAGCGCGAGAGCAGGTTTCACTTGCACTCCATCGACCGTCACTTTAAGGTCGCCGCGCGGAAGGCCAAACTTGCAGGCTCCATCCGGCTGCTGTTGCCCTGATCGGCCGAGGGCTTGCTCGACCGCTTTCCAGTCGTTGGCTGAAGCAGCAGTTTGCGCGATTGAAGCGCAAGACAGAACGAGTAAAAAAACAGCAACAATTCCAACTCGCTTACACATAAAATTGAACCCTACCTTTCTGAATTCATCGAATCCCGTTGTAAAGCCCTTCGATCATTTCCATGCCCTTGCGCAGGACTTCCTCGTTGGGCATTCCATTCTTGTTCCAGCCGTCAAGAATGCGATCTATTCCGAGCGCTTCTTCGCGGCCGAACTTGTCATCGGCCAGGTCGGCGTCGTGGATTGCCTCAGCGATAAGCTGCAACCGGGAATCTTTGAGGCTGAAGCTCTTAACCAGCGTTTCAAATGTGCAGTCGTTGCCGAGGTGTCCGAACCCTCCTGCATTGAACATGTCAAAAGGAATTGCGTCAGGATGCCGGCGCGGATCTTTGTCGAAAGCAAACTTGGCTTGTGCATCGATGTAACGCAAGATAAGCCAGGCAGAGGCGACGCGATCTATTCCAGGATGAGGTCGTGTAATCCATGTGCGCCCAAGGTAGTCCTTGAGATTGTGCTTTGTCGTCTTGCGCTGGTCTTTCTCGCCGCCGCTCTCGACAACGCGCAAGGCGTCCTCGATACGGGCGCGTATTGGACAACCAAAAAAGTCGATCTCCACGATCTGCTGTAATCGTCTCTTCAGGCGCACAACTCCAGCTTCGGCCTTCCCCCGATCTCGCACGCCTTTAAGCTTTTTCAGCTCCCGTTCCATGTCCTGGTATTCGAGTGTGCGCGCCTCGCTAAACATACGTTCGATCTGGTCATCTCTCATACCGTCGAAGGCGCGTACATGGGCAATGGCAGCTTGCCCCTTTGAGCTACGGATAGACGTTGCCAGCCACTCGAAGCGCTCCTGGTTGGTTGAGTTGTGGGGAAGCACGTAGCCGGAAGCAGGAAGAGTGATCGCGCCGTATCTCTGGAGTTTTCGCCACACGCCTACCCGGGCACTCGCTTTTGCTGTAGGCAAGGTGAAAACGAGAAGGAGCCAAGCTGCGAATTTATCGTGTGAAACGCTCATAGCCGCCCGCGAAACAGTTATAACACAATGAGAATCTCGTAGCTGGTCTCTTGGTTGCGTCAGCTCGCCTGAAAACAGAAGCGCCTTCCGAGGCCTAGTTTTACCGCCCGCTCGTACACAACGGCGGCAGCAGCGACGTCCTGAAGGGCGGTTCCGGTGCTATCGAATATTGTGATTTCCTCTTTCGAGGCTCGCCCCGGCTTCAGTCCGGCAACAATCTCGCCAAGTTCAGCGTAGACGTCATCCAGGCTCATCACGCCTTCGTCGACCGCGTGGTGTAAGTCCCCGATTTCTGCACATTGTTCTCGAATGTCGGCGACGACCTTGCCGGAGGCGAGCAGGCGTGGATCAAGTTCCTGCTTGTCGTGGTTATCAGCTCCAACTCCAGCGATAAATGTTCCGGGTGCGACATCGCTCTTGCTGAGAAAGAATTTGCGGGCCGGCGTGCAGGTGACACACACATCGCTCTCGTGGAGCGCTGCAGAGAGGTCACTGACGGGTTCAATATCAATTGGCAGCTCCTTTGATAACTCGCTGGCAAGCTTGTGCGCCTGGTCGCCGTTAACGTCAAACGCATAGACTCGCCGGATGGGAAGTACCTTGCTCAACGCGCGCAATTGAACTCGGCCCTGGTTCCCACAACCGCAGATAGTGACTGCTCGCGAATCTGGACGCGCAAGGTACTTTGCAGCAACTGCGGTTGCCGCTCCGGTGCGTAGAATCGTGATCTCGATTGAGTCCATTACCGCGAGTGGAAAGCCATTCCTTGCATCGCAAAGAACCAGGACGCCTTGAATGTTCGGCATTCCGAAGAGCTCGCTATTGCGAAAGAAGTTTCCATTCAACTTGGCAGCGAAATAGGGTGAAGAGACGTTGAGCAGAGCCGCCTTGATATGGAACCCGCCATCTATGGAAGGCATACCAAGCACTCTGGGTGCTTCCGTGCGTCCGAGGCTGTGCTCTCTGAATGCATTTTCCACGGCGGTAATGCATTCCTCCAGTGTGAGAAGTGCAGCAACGTCGGCTCGATTTAAAAGCAGCGTGTCTGAGTCATTCATTAGGCCTAAGCCCCTATGAGTCGCTCTCATGGTCCGATATCTATATTGCAATAGATATGTTATATATATAACACGTAGGAGCGAAATGAATGGAGCTGTGGCTCACGGACAGGGCTCGATTGAGTGTGCTGCTTGCGGCTTGTGCGCTGTTGGCCTCGATTGAGGTCTTAGTCCCGTTGTTTCGTTATCGGCCAGGCCGCTTCCGGAGGGCCTTTCCAAATCTCGCGCTCGCGGCCGGAGTCTTGCTGACGAACCTCGGGTTTGTATCGATCACCGCTTCGGTGTCCGGGTTCGTCGCGCGCAGGGGAATTGGCTTGGTTGGAGGACTGCACCTGCGTCCTTGGGTTCTCCTGCTAGTGGGCGTCGCTGGATTGGATTTCTTCGCTTACGCTGCACATCTGCTCTTGCACAAGCTTGAGCTGGGCTGGAGGTTTCATCGCGTCCACCATTCCGAACGGGAAGTCGATGTCACCACGGCCTTCCGCCAGCATCCGGGCGAGACACTCTGGCGTTCATTGTGGCAGTTTGTGGGTACGGTCATTTTGGGCCTGCCGTTTTGGGTCCTTCCCTTGTACTTGAGCCTTTCCAGCCTCAATGCACTCCTGGAGCACGCAAACATAAAAATCAGTGAGCGCTTTGATCGGTTCCTGCGGCTGCTTATCGTTACACCGAACATGCACAAGATCCATCATTCACGCGTAACGCGGGAAACGGACTCCAACTACTCAAATATTTTTTCCGTCTGGGACCGACTCTTTGGGACGTACAACCGTATCGAGGACTATCAAAGGCTCCGGTATGGCCTGGACGGCTTCGACAATCGGGAAAGGCAGCGGCTCGAAGCGCTAATCATGGAGCCGTTTCGCCGCTCGTAGTTCTGTGGAGGAAACATGCAGCGTCAGTTATCCGTCCTTTTACTCACGTGGATTGGGTGGTCGATGAGCGCGAATTCGCAAATGCAAAGTCCTGTTGAAACCAAAACACAACCCTCTTCTCAAATCGTCTTTGTCTGTGAGCACGGAGCCGCGCTGAGTGTTGTCTCTGCAGCCTATTTCAACAAGATCGCAAAGGAAGAGCATTTAAACCTTCATGCTATTGCGCGCGGAACGGAGCCTCAGAAAGACCTGTCTGTAAGTGCGCGCGAGGGGTTGAAATCAGACGGTGTTCCGTTCGATTCCACGCGACCTCGAAGGCTATCCAGCAAGGATGCAGCAGACGCCCGACGGATTGTAACTTTCACTTCATTGCCGGCCAAATACTCCAGCCTTGCGCCAATCGAGAAATGGACTGATGTTCCTCCCATCGCTGATGGTTACGAACGCGCGCGCGACGCCATACTCAAACACCTACGAGAGTTGATTCGACAGTTGAAATTTGAAGGCCGGTAAGTGCCAAACGCTTTGTTGTTATTGGCAACTTAGCCTTGGGGGAATCTCACGCCGACCCCCTGGTGCAAACCCAGAGGGTCTACCAGGCAATCCCACGCGGCAAGTGCTTCAAAATTGGAGAGATTATCGAATTGAGACGCGTCCGCTAACGGGCACTGTAGTCGATTTTGAGATGGTCGTGTACGCTGCGATCGGCACCAAGCACAGCATTTATGCGCATGCGGAAGCTAGAGCACCTGGGCCAAAACCAGGTGGGTCGATTTTCACTTTCCCGCGTGGCTGTAAGTCGCTGAAAAAATTGGTCGGCCCTGGCAGACGATTTTAGAACTTGTTTGTTGCATTGCCGGTTCTGGTAAGGGACAACGGACTTTAAAAATCCCACCCCCGTCCCACATTACATTAAGTTCGAGGGTGGAATTCCCGTGTCATTGCTTCACGCAGCTTTCGCTTGCTCCTTACGTTGTTTCTCCATTTCGCTCATCATCTTGCGCATAGTCGCGATGTTCCCTGGGTTGCGCGTCTCATTCCACGCCTCGAAACGCTGCGCCGCCTTCTCGATATGACTGAGGAAGCTCTTGTTGCTCCACATCTGGCGGCCTTCCTCGATATGGGATTTCACGCGCTCCCACACGCCAAAGAACTCTCCGGTCGTTTCAAAGAAAAGGTCTTCGTGCAGCAGGCCGTAGTTGAGCAACGCGCAGGTTTGCTCCCAGTACCCGAAAACCATCATCACATTTGTTCCTTCTTCGGTTCCCATCGGCCCGACCTTCATTGCCTCTTCCATGGTGGTGGCAAAGTAGTTCTTGAAGAACCAGTCGCGGGCCTGTCGCAAACGCGGCTCGCGGCGTTGTTCAAAGACTTGCAGGTGGAGTTGGGCCTGTTCGTGCGTAGGTTTCGTCGCCATTTCGTCTGTCTCCTTTGAGTTTGATTGTGCGTCTGCTTTTGAGCTTCGAGCAGACTTGCATGTGCCGGTCGAGGGTTTCTGCAGATGACTGCCGCCATCCACTCCCAGGATAGGTGCGATTTTGTGATTGGGATGAAAAACTTCACCCCGAGGTAGCTACCTTTCGTCCCACGTTTTCCACAAGCCAAACGCACCTTGGAGATGTGGCACTCCCGCGCAACGCCGCGGCTTTTGTTGCTCTGGCAGAGCGAAAAGCTCCAGAGTTCCGCAAGGGTCCCGAAAACCTCGCCCAGCAAAGTTCTAAACTGGGAACGGGTAGGTTCGTAAGTATCTGAATCCGAGGGCGTCTTTTGAATTGGTCGGGGAGAGAGGATTTGAACCTCCGACCCCCTGGTCCCGAACCAGATTCCAAACCCTAATGAACGCTGTGGAATTCTGTTGTTCGTAATTGATTGACATTGAACCTGTTGCGAGCTGCTTGTTGAGAGCTGTTGCGATTTGTTGAAGTTGAAGGCTTTATCAGCACAAAATCGTCTACAGTCAGAATCATGAAACAGGCTGTGATCTTGCTATGCTGAGAGCCCCGATTGCTTGGCTGATGCATTCGGCTATTTGGAGTGCGCCTCGGCTTGTTCAGTAACGTCGACCAGCTTTGTCCTTACACGGTCTGCTGCCTGCGCGTTCTTTAAGGTTGCCAGGAATCTCTTGGTGAAGTCCTGCTGCAAATGAAGGTCCTGTGCCGCTTGTGACTTGTACACCTCATAAAAAACGAATGTATTGGGATCCTCCATTCGCGTGCTCAGGTAAAATGCTTCGACGCCCGGCTCTGCTCGAACCAGTGGAATGTATTGCTGCGCCGCCTCGATAAGCTCAGCGCGGCGTTCCGGTTGAATTTTCGCTTCGATCAGCATGATAACTTTCATGTTCGACATGTTGGACTCTTCCTGTCTATCGCCAGCTGGCATATTTCCCGCTTGACACGACGGAGTCGAGTGCAGTGCCGATGCGCTTGCGACGATCAGCGCGGTCAGGGTCATGATGTGCTTCAGTTTCATGGGTGATTCCTTTCTAAATCCACCAACTCTGCTGGCTGAAGTAAAGAAACTGCGACGACAATGCTGGTAACTCCAAACATTGAATCAGGCCACAAGTTGGTCACGCATCCCGCCGTAGCGGAGAGCCCTGGGAAACTCCTTCCCATACAGCTCCTGGGGGAAGCCCAAGTCGATGCGGCTGGCGGCATGTAGGCTATTGATCTGCTCCGGCGTCAGTGCCAAATCGAAGCTGGCGAGATTGTCCTGCAATTGAGTAAGCTTGCGTGCGCCGAGAATCGGGATCACCGGAACCGCACGGTAGCGAAGCCAGGCCAAGGCAACTTGGGCCATGCTGCGTCCCACCTGGTCGGACACCTGTTTGACGGCAGCAACAATAGGATCAGCGCGCTGCTGTTCAGGACGAAAATCCTTCAGCATATCGCTGCTCAACCTGGCCTGCTCAGACGAGCCGTGGCCGTGATACTTACCTGTGAGCACACCTCCGGCCAGCGGTGACCATGCGGTGAATCCGATGTTTAGCGCTTGTGCCATCGGCATCAGCTCGCGCTCGGGGGTGCGCTCGATGAGGCTGTATTCGACTTGCAAACCGACGAACGGGGACCATCCGCGAAGCTGAGCGAGCGTGTTGGCTTGAGCGACCCACCACGCAGGGGCATCGGAGATGCCGACATAGAGCACTTTGCCCTGACGGACGAGGTCGTCGAGCGCGCGCATGACCTCTTCGACGGGTGTGAGTCCGTCCCAGATGTGGACCCAGTACAGGTCGATGTAGGGAGTTTGAAGACGCTTAAGGCTGGCTTCGACGGCCTGGACCACGTTTTTGCGTTGGTTGCCGGCCGCGTTAGGATCCTTTCCGGGCATAGCATTGCTGTACTTGGTGGCCAGAACGATGCTCTCCCGATGATCCTTAATAAATTCTCCTACGTACCGCTCACTCGAACCGTTGGTGTAAATGTTCGCCGTGTCGAGGAAATTTCCTCCGGCCTCACGGTAGGCTTCATAGACCTTTCGGGCCTCGCCCTTGGAGGAGCCCCATCCCCAATCCTCGCCGAACGTCATAGTGCCCAAACACGCTTCGGACACCCGGAGACCACTGTTGCCCAATAATCTGTATTTCATCTTCGTTTCCTTTAGTTCGCTGATCTTAGAAATCCACCTTGGCTCTAAATCCAATCACTATGTCACGCCCTGTTCCACCGCTCGGGTTTGTATAGTATTGGATGACCGGTTGCAGAAGAATCATGGGTAGAACGTCAACCAACATATTAAATTCAACGCCCTGCTCTGGTTTGAATCGTGGCGAGCCTGATGGAACAAATTGCTGGCTCAGGCCATTTCGAACGTAGCCCAGGGACATGGTGTTATGCCTACGAACTGGCAGCGGCTCGTTGAAGCGCAGCCCCGCAGTAAGAATCGTGTTATTGCGATTGAGGTCGCCGGAACTCCAGTCGAAAGACAACGTGACGTCCAGCCCTTTGGCTTCCTTGGGATCGATTCGCCAAAGAGCCTGATTGGCCATCCAATATAAGAGGTAGTTTCCCGACCGCGACGTTGTACTCGCAGCGGGTGTAAATAGACCGGGGCTGTACGATGCTCCGAATCGGTAAAGCCCCGAATATCCTTTGCGGCTGTCGATGTTATCGAAAGCGCGCACTGACGATGCCTTCTTGCCCGGAGTGAATCCGATCTCATACACGCTCACAGGCACGCCGGTGAATGTTGGAACCAAGCCAGTCGGGTTGCTGTTGAAAGGGGTACGGTTTTCAGAGGCGACCATCGACTTTATATAGAGGTTGTCGGTCAAGACAAAGCGCAGCTCGAACGCTGGGGTTGACGGCGGATCGAATGTTTCGAAATCCGTGCTGAAGAGGTTGCCCAGGGCGTATCCCATCGGCTCAAAGATGAACGACGCTCCGTAGTGTTGTGTTCCATAGAAGTCCTGTTGGGCAAACTGGCCCACGCGCGCGATCACGCGTTCCTTCAACCACCGTTTCTCCAGCCACCAGGAATCGAGCCGAAACGTGTTTTGGCTGGCCATACCACTTGGACCAGTGATCAAGCCCAGGTAATTTCCAAGGTTGCCGCCTCCTTGCCAGACCGCGGTTACGTGGAAATAGAGTCCAGGCAGATCAGAAAGTTTGCCAAAATCGATGTCGATCGTGCCGCGAACCCGATTGAAGCTTGCCACGCGTTCTTTCTGCACGCTCTTCACGTTCCATAGAGTGTCGGTAATGTATTGAAGATCGAACCGAACACCTCGCTCCATCAGGCGTGTTCGTTCACCGCCCCAATCGCCAAAAAGATGCTTTTGCTGTCGCGGAGCGCTTTCATGGCTGTCGGGCCCGCTGAGCGTCTCTTCGTGCTCGGTCTGAGAATGCAGTGTGGCTGCAAGGATCAAAATCAAAAGGCTATTCCCGAGAAGAAACCGCATTCGCAGCATGCTGAAACTCCAAAGGCGCCGATCGGCACCGGTTTCCGGGCACCTGTGCAGATCAGAGCCTGTTCGACGGCAATCCTGCCGCCACTCCGGCCAGCACGACCGGAAGCGACCAGGCCCACTCTCCCATCCACGAGACTGCTGCGGCGCCGGCAAGGCAGCCGACAAAGAAGCCGGCGACCAGTTGCAAAGTTTTCTTCAACTGCATTCTGGCGCCTTCGATTACGGTCGCATTTCCTGAAAGAGTGTCCAAGAGCGACAGCGTCGTCTTGGTTAAGTTTCCCGTCATTACAGCGGTTGAAGGTGCGCCTGGGACGGCGAGTCGTAACAGAGCAAACTGGCACGCCATGGCTGAGACTGCAATCATGGCGACGACGCCGGCCACTAACCCATGCGGATCAGCGGCCGGGTGAAAGACAACAGCGACGACCAGGACGCAGGCAAGCAGCAGAAACTGAATCAGCAACAGCGGCCTGGCCAAGGCTGAACCTCGCTTGTTGATACGTTGTGCTATCAGCCAAACGCCGCTAACTGCGAGAATGAAAACAGGAACCGCCAAAATCTGCGCCAGGTTAGGCGGGCCACCACGTACCAGCAGGGCGGCTATCACGACAAGGTTGCCGGTAACGTGCGCCGTGAACAGCTTGAAGCTGACGAAGCTAATCACATCCACCATGCCCGCAACTGCGCTGAGCACGGTTGGCAGGCGGCTCTGCAATTGTCTCGAGTCGAGAATGTGGTTGGGGGGCGATATTGAGTGATCGAATCGGCGGGATTGTGAAGGCATTGGCATCTTTTCGGTCCCTCAGGCTTTCGGCCGCGTCTTTCTCTGTATGACACGATCGAAGATGACCTTCGGAACAACCACGCCCAGGGTCATGGCAAGAATGACGGTGAGGGCAATCATGCCGTCGGCGACTGTGGCGCCCAAGAGCTGCAGTGTGGTATTTGAATCGTTGGCAAGCTGAAGAAGGCCGCTGGCCATTCTGAACAGAAAGACACCAGGTATCATCGAAACCACGGCAGCAAACCCAATGGCCGCAAATGGCATATGGCGACGATAAGCAACTGGAGCAAGGATCAATCCGACCATCAGGCAAGCAACGAACGCTCCCGTAGCTGCTCCTCCACCATGGGCAAGAGTCCACCATCTCAAGGCATGCGCCGCCATACCAACACCAACCGGCCATGGCAGCATGCGCATCGGCGTCGAGTAGAAAACGCTGTAGGCCGCGACCGCGACGCCTGCGGCAATAACGTCGACCCACAGGTGCACAGGTCTGCCGGGTTCGCCCACCGGCAAGGAGACACCGAGCAGGCCAAGTCCGAGGAGTAATCCAAACGAGATTGCTAGAACAATGAAGCCGGCAAAAACAAGGCGCGCGCTGCCCAGGCTGATCCGCGCGGCAATGAGGTCCATCATGCCATTGAGCACATGAGGCCCAGGGACCAGAATCATGCAAGGGCAGACGGCGACCAGCCGCAGCGAAGAACTCAGGTTGTAACGAACAGCGAGAGCGCCAATGATTCCAGCGAGCAGCGCCGCGCAGAGCGGCTGCAAAAATGGGTTCGCGCTGTACCGGGCAAGGACTCTACGCAGAACGGCACCAATGGATGCGCTTGCGACGATGAGTATCACTGCCGTGAGGTGGCGGACTCCGAAGAGAACCGACAATGCTGCAGCGCCGGCCGATGCTGCGAGCGTGAACAACCAAGTTGGATCAGGCTGGATCTGCGCGATCGCATGTGTCGCGTCCAGCGCCGAAGATGACGAAAGCCTGCCAGCGCCGATCTCATCGATCAACTGCGTAGCCGAGGCAACACGCCCCATGTGCACACCGGTGGGACTGGCAGTGACGACCGACCCGTGTTGAGTGCTTCCGTCGGCCGCCTCAACCAACTCGCCCCAGCGAGGAATGATCTTGGTGCGTACCCCAAGGTAGTTTCCGAGCCGCTCAGTTCCTGCCAACGTGTCATCGGTGGATTCTCCGTTGACATATAACACCCGCGCAACTGTCAGAATTAGGTCAGGTTCTTCTGGTGAGTTCATGGTTGGTCTAGGCGTTTTTCCGATCACCCGGACCGGGTGCGGGCAATCGTTGGCAACGCGTTATTTCATAGACGCAGGCACCGAACAGACTGCTCCACGCTGTTCAATGCCCTCGCCTGAAAAACCGATCAGGCAGCTTCTTTCGCTACATAAGGCTTCACCATCTTTGCAGGATCGACAATGCGATCGAATTCTGCCTCACTGACAAAGCCCAATTTCAAAGCAGCGGCTTTCAGAGTGAGATCGTTGTCCATCGCGTAATGGGCGATCTTTGATGCCTTGTCGTATCCGATTACCGGCGATAGCGCAGTAACCAGCATCAGCGAACGCTCTACGTATTCGTGGATCTTCTTGAGGTTGGGTTTGGTGCCCTCGACCAGGAACTTGCGGAAGTTGGTGCAGCCATCCGTCAGGATGGTGACAGAGTGGGTAATGTTGAAAATGATCAGGGGTTTGTACACGTTCATTTCCAGATAACCGCCGGCGCCGCCAAATCCAACCGCGACGTCGTCGGCCATGACCTGAACGGCGATCATGGTGAGCGCTTCACATTGAGTTGGGTTCACCTTGCCCGGCATGATGGATGAACCGGGTTCATTCTCCGGGATCTCCAGTTCGGCAAACCCGGCGCGCGGCCCACAGGACATCAGGCGAATATCGTTGGCAATTTTGTAGAGAGAGACAGCCAGGGTGCGCAGTGTGCCGGACAAGCTCACCAGCGCGTCGTGCGCGCCCTGGACCGTAAACTTGTTGGGCGCAGTTACAAAAGGCAGGCCGGTCAGTTTGGCGATCTGCGCTGCCGCTGCCTCGGCGAAACCCGGAGCCGAGTTGATTCCAGTTCCCACCGCAGTGCCACCCAAAGCCAGGCGGTACACACCTTCCAGTGCGGTATCAATCCGCTGAAGATCATCTGTCAACACTCCCACATAGCCTGACCACTCCTGCCCGAGTGTGAGCGGCGTTGCGTCCTGCATGTGCGTTCGGCCGATTTTGACGACGTCCTTCCACTCTTTTGCCTTCTTGTCGAGCGCATCGCGCAGCGCCGTAACTGCGGGGATCAGGCGTTCCTTCACATTGACCGCAGCCGCAATATACATTGCCGATGGGAACGAATCATTTGAGGACTGCGCCATATTCACGTGATCATTGGGATGGACCGGCGCCTTGCTTCCCAGCGGTGTGCCCGCGAGCTGGCAGCAGCGGTTGGATATGACTTCGTTCACGTTCATGTTGAACTGAGTGCCGCTTCCCGTCATCCAGACGTGCAGCGGGAACATGTCGTGATGCTGGCCCGCAAGAATCTCGTCGCAGGTCTGAGTAATGAGTGTGAACTGCTGATCGCCGAGCCGCTTGCTGGTGTGATTGGCGGCCGCCGCGGCTTTCTTCAGAATGGCATAAGAGGTGATCATCTCACGTGGAATGAGGTCCTGGCCGATGCTGAAATGCTCGAGCGAACGCTGAGTTTGCGCGCCCCAGAGCTTGTCGGAGGGCACCTCAACCACGCCGAGGCTGTCAGTTTCCTGCCGCATGTTGTTCTTGTTCATATTTGATTTCTCCTTATTGGCTGAGCGTGTTTAGGGTGTGGCTGCGTATTGAGTGAACACGAAGTCTCGAGCTTTGATGGGCTCGTGACAAGGAAAACAGGTTTTGAGGTCTGCCTTTTCATCCGGCTTGCCGTTTTTGAATTGAGCGAATCCCCAGCCGCCCGTCGCAGCATACTTCTTTGAGTCCTTGACCATGAACTGAACGTTCGTAGGAGCTCCCGCCACGAAGGACTGTTCGCGTCCAAAGACTTTGTTGTTTTCGTCCGATGGAACGTAATTCCAGGCAAGCCGCGCGATGATTGTTCCGTCCGGAAACGGAAGCTTCCCTTCACGAAATGCTTTGATCGCTATGTCGTTGCCGAGAACAGCGCGCAGGTCGTTGAGGTTGCCTGCTTCGTGGGCCACAGAGATCAACTTCCAGTCGCGATATCCGGGCGGAATCTTGATTCCGAAAATCGGGGCGGCCTGGTCATCCATGCGCCCAGCTGCGAGTGACATTAAGGCGATGGCACAAATTGCGGCCAAGAGTGGGATCCGTTTCATAGGTTATCCTGTTCGCAGAACGCAACGATTGCAGCCCAAGTAAGCGCTTTTCCCGGCGCTATCTCGGGCGTTACTTGCCGCTTTTTCCGACAGAGCTTCGACCAATGCGAGATTCGCCAGTAGCAGATTGCTTCTGGCTTCCGGATAAGTGACAGTCTGTAAATCAAGCTGCTGCGGAAGCTTTCTGGACGCTCCGTAGAAACTCCAGCAGATCTGCGTTGACTCTATCCTGATGCGTGGCCGTAAGGCCATGTGGCGCGCCTGGATAGTAGATTTCACTGGCACCCTTGATAAGCCTGGCTGATTTTTTCGCCGAGTCCTTGACGGGAACGATCTGATCGTCTTCGCCGTGCAAGACCAGGGTTGGAACATCGAACTTCTTTAGATCCTCGGTGAAATCGGTCTCGGAAAAGGCCTTGATGCTCTCGAAGGCGCCCTTGAGGCCGGCTTGCATGCTCCAAAGCCAGAACTGATCCAGCGTCCCCTTGGGGACCTTAGCGCCGGGCCGGTTGGCACCGTAGAACATAAGAGCCAAGTCCTGGTAGAACTGCGAGGGGTTCTTGACCAGAGAGGCGCGCATGTTGTCAAAGACCTCGATGGGCAGACCCTCCGGATTCGCTGCGGTCTTCAACATGAGCGGAGGCACTGCCGAAAGAAGGACGGCCCCGGCAACGCGTTTCGTGCCGTGGCGTCCGATGTAGCGGGCCACTTCGCCGCCGCCGGTGGAGTGGCCGATCAGCGTGGCACCCTTGAGATCCAATGCCTCAATAACGGCCGCAAGGTCATCGGCATAACCGTCCATGTCATTTCCGGAAGAAGGCTGGCTCGATCGACCATGGCCGCGGCGGTCGTGTGCGACCGCGCGAAAGCCATTCTGCGCAAGGAAAAGCAGCTGGCCATCCCAAGCGTCCGCGTTCAGCGGCCAGCCATGCGAGAACGTTACGGCCGGACCTTTGCCCCAGTCTTTGTAGTAGATCGTCGTACCATCTTTAGTCGTAATGGTGCTCATCATTTCTCCTTTTGATTGGTAAATTCGATTGTTTTCGGGGGAAGACAGCCTTGACTCTCTTGAGATGGGTTGGAAGTCGGCTTGCGAAAGGAGGTTTCTTGGAGGCGCAAATAGAAGTTAACCGTGAGTTAATATTTGTGCAGAATTAGCGTTGGCCGGTTAAATGTATTCAGGTTGAGTCGTGTAGTTGAAAGCTGTTGCGATTTGTTGAAGTCGGAGGCTTCCTCAGACACAAAACCGTTAAGGTTAACTTGAGCGCCCGCTCAATTCTTCCCGATACTAGCCGCTCGTTCCCAAAGCCTAGGCGCCAGAGAGCAAGTCGAACGCTTCCTTTGTAGTCACAATGGCATTCGCGTAGTTGGGAAGATTGGTGACTAGGGCGGCGTGCATAAACTCGTCCCCGTAATCCGCAGTCGCATCTTTCACCAGCGTCACATCGTACCCAAGCTCAGCGGCAAAGCGCACCGTTGCCTCGATACAAGTGTGGGCAATGAGCCCGATGATGATGAGCTGGTGAATGCCATGCTTTTTGAGCAGCAGATCCAGGTCGGTGTTGGCAAATCCGCTGGAGCACCAGTGTTCCTGAGCCACAATGTCGCCTGACTGAGGCGCGAATTCGGCGCGGACCTCGCCACCCCAGGTGCCGTATTCAAAGCTCTTGCTCAACCACGCTGCTTTCTGGATAGGTGCAATGTACTTCCAGGTCTCGTAGTCGCCGGGACGGTAGCGATGGTGGAGCGCATAAAAAACGCGAAGCGCCGCGTTGCGGGAAGCATTCATGACGTCCAACATGTTTGGAACGCAGCTATTTGCTTCGGCCACGCCTTTGATGCGATCCCATATTTTGCCTCCCTCGGAAATGAAATCGTTGTAAGGATCGACGACAAGAAGTGCCGCCCTATCTCTTTCAAAGCTCCGGGTGGTCATGTTGATGAAGTCCTCCGCTGGTAACCCGCATCCGGTCAGGCGACGCGTGTCGGCATTGAGATTTGCGCATTCGCTTCTGCCTGCGGCCCGGGCACACCGTAATCGGAATCGGCGAGCGCGTGACCGCCGACGATCAAATCGATTGGCGCATCGTATTTATCCATCACAGACTCCACGAAGACCATGCCCGAATGCGGAGCGTCCAGCACCTTCTGCAATTCGTTGCTGGTTTGAACGATATAGGTTTCTGGCTTCCTCTCACGAGAGAAGACATTGGGCAATTCCGAATACCGCCAATTCGCGACATCATTGTATCTGGCGTCTTTACCCAGAACGGCTCTTTCTACCGTATATCCCGAGTTGTTGATCACAAAAATGAACGGCTTAAGGTCATGCCTCATGACTGTCGAGAGCTCCTGCACGGTCATCTGCAGAGATCCTTCTCCGGTAAGCAATATGTGACGCCGCCCCGGAGAAGCGAGAATGGCTCCAAGCAGCGCGCCTGTCGCATAGCCGATCGAACACCAGACAAATGCTCCTGTGATATAGATCGAGCCCTCGGGGAGCGTCAGCCGGCCCATACCTGCGCTCGATGCTCCGTCTTCTACCACGATCACATCTCCGGGGCGCAGAAAATTCTGTATCGCCTTCCAATATGCGTCTTGAGTAAGCGGATCGTCCGAGGGAACGAAGGACGCCTGCTTCAACGGACGACCCGGTTGTTTCTTCGCGACCGCGCCCGCAGACAAGTCAATGATGGACTGCAGAAGTTCAGCAATATAAACACCCTGATAATTCTTTTCTGCGGAATCGACGGAGGCGGAATTCAAGTGGATGGCAGAGGCGGGCAGTTTGTCAGTGAAAAAACCAACCGTTGTTTCGACGCGCCTGAAACCAATCGTCAGCAGACAATCACTTTCTTCAATCGCCTTGCGGGTTGCGGGCGCGCTCGCAAGGCCACCGTACGTTCCAATAAATTGAGGGGAACCTTCGGGGACAGCCCCTTTGGCGCAGTTCAACGTCGCGACCTGCATGTTAAATCGTTCAGCGAGTTCCATGACTCGCCCGGAGACGGCGAAGCGGATCGCATCCAGATCCAGCAGAAACGCAGGTGATTTAGCGGCTTTCAACCTCTCCAGAATCATCTCTGTGCAGGCTTTCAGGCTTTTCTGGTCGCTCGGGGGCATCTCGAGTTTGAGGGGGCTTTCGGGCACCTCGATCTCGAGAGCAGAGATGTCGGACGGCAGTTCCATGTAGACGGGAAGTTTTTGGCGCCACGCCGTCAGAATGAGCCGATCGATCTCTGTCACGGCGGTTTCCGGAGTGAGTCGCGACTGCGCAGCCGTAATCTCACCGAACATCCGAAGGAAATTCCCTTTTTCTCTATCGGCGAGAGTGTGGTGCATCAGATCCCCACGTTGAATGGCTCGCAGTGGAAGCGATCCACAAATCAGGATCACGGGGACATGCTCACTGTATGCACCGGCAATACCGTTGATTGCACTAAGAGCTCCAACCCCGTACGTCACACTGAGCGCGCCGATGCCATTGACTCGTGCATACGCGTCGGTCGCATAAGAGGCGTTCAGCTCGTTGCAATTCCCAATCCAGGCAGGTTCACCCCGGTCTTCGAGCTGCTGCATAAGTCCCAAGTTGTAATCGCCGGGAACACCGAAGATGTGCCGGATACCAACTTCTTGCAGGCGACGAAGCAAAAAGATTCCTATCGATTCTTTCATGATCAATACTCCATAGCTGAATTGATAAGCCATGCCCTTGCGATAATGCGTGGCCGACTCTGCGCAAACACGACCGCCGCGGGCACCTGTCCCTCTTGATGAGATGCCAAGCGGCCGAGCGAAGAAATTGCTCGTTGCACTTCGGGACTTCCATGCAGGGTGAGACCCGACTTCTTCGCGAAAACGTCCAGTCAGGCGAAGAGATATTTATTCCCGGATGTAAAGCTTACGTAGCCAATGCCCATTTGAAGAGCTTGGTTCAAAACCAGATTTGGCGGATGCGAAACGACTGTATTCGATTTTTGAGATGGTCGTGCACTTTCCCATAAGCACGAAGGCCTGCATTCAGGCGCATCCGGAAGCTAGAGCACCTGGACTAAAACCAGGTGGTCGGCTCGTGTGCGATGCAACTCATTGAAAGAAATTGGTCGGGGAGAGAGGATTTGAACCTCCGACCCCCTGGTCCCGAACCAGATTCCGAAGCCTCTTGAACTCTGTTGAAATTTGCTGCTTTTAACTGATTGATATTGAACTCGTTGCGGGCCGCTCGTTGAAAGCTGTTGCTATTTGTAGAAGCCAGAGGCTTTCGCAGCTACAAAATCGTCTACAGTCACACTCAAAGCGACAGTCAACCCTTCGATTTGTTCACCGCGAGAGCGCAGCGTTTAGTCCGCGTTCCCCCAGTACGACCCAAATGCCCGAGTGACCAGCCGGTGACAGCGCAAGGGTCCCTCGCGTTTCCAGCCCTACGCTGCCTTTAGAGCGGCCGCGAATTGGGCAACTTTGTCTTGCTGCTTTTCTTTTTCGCTCACACCTCTGGGTTCGAGATTGAACGTGACAGCGTGGATTTTTCCTGTGAATCGGAACGGCGCTTGCTGCCCTGGGACCACGGGTGAGCCGTTGATTTCGCCCACGTTGAAAGTTGCCGTTGAAAAACGAAATGGAACGGTCTTCGGCTGTTTCAGTTCTCCCACTTTGTTGCCGTTGATCGAGAGCGTTCCCGTGCCACCTGATCCTGGAGGCCCACCGGCGCTCTTAAATTCGTACTTCAAGATCGCGTGTCCAGAAGGCACATTTTGCGAAGATTCGACTCGGTACTGTTCGTCGCCGAAGTAATTGTATTGCCACACTAACTTACGGTCCTCGACGAAGAAGGCATACCCTCCCACTGATCCGCCGCAGGTTACCAGCATTCCATCTCCACCTTCTGGTGGGACCTCAACGTCGGCCGTGATGTTATATGACTTGTTCATGATACTGGGAGAGCTAGGTTCCAAAATCATCACGGCACTCTCGCCATAACTGATGGTGGTTCTGCCGTGCATAGGGTCAGGGCGCATGGAGGCAGCTGCACGTTCCGCCATGCGATCATCCAGGGGAAGCACGTTATACTTGCCGGCTTCCGTCCACCAGAGGTCTTTAAGCTCGCGCAGCTTTTCCGGCTCCTTGGCTGCGAGGTCTACGCTTTGGCTGAAATCGTCTTCGATGTTGTATAGCTCCCACGTTTCTTCATCGAACCCCACTGTTTTACCGGTTTCCCAAGGGACCCTTCCGTGAAAGCAACAGGCAATCCAGCCGTTGTGATAGAGAGCACGATTGGCGAACATCTCAAAGTACTGGGTGGTGCGGGTGCTGGGGGCTTTTGCATCATCAAAGCTGTAGGCCATGCTCACGCCTTCAATCGGTTTTTGTGGCACTCCGTTCACAACGCGCGGCTCAGGAACTCCAACGGCTTCAAGAACGGTGGGCACAACGTCGATGCAATGGTGGAATTGCGACCGCAATCCTCCCTTGTCCTTGATCCTCTCCGGCCAGTGAATCACCATGCCGTTGCGCGTACCGCCGAAATGTGAGGCCACCTGCTTGGTCCACTGCAACGGCGAGTCACCGGCCCAAGCCCAGCCCACGGGATAATGATTGTGGTGCTTCGGTCCGCCGATTTCATCGATGGCTGCCAGCATTCCCTTCGGGTCCTCTGGAACGCCGTTGAGTATTCTGATTTCATTCAGCGTTCCTGTCAGGGACCCCTCGGCGCTCGCGCCGTTGTCTCCAGCGACGTAGAAGATAAGGGTGTTGTCCAGCTCACCTAGTTCGTCGACGGTATCAATGAGCCTGCCGATTTCGTGATCTGCATTTGCCAGAAATCCTGCGAACACTTCCTGCATTCTCGCAAACAAACGTCGTTCGTCGGCGGAAAACGAATCCCACGCAGGAATTTGGTCGGGCCGGGGCGTCAACTTAGTATTCTTCGGGACGACGCCGAGTTTTTTCTGACGATCCAGCGTCTCCTGTCGCACCTTATCCCAACCCTGATCAAATTGACCTTTAAATTTGGCGATCCACTCTTTGGGGACCTGGTGCGGCGCGTGAGCTGCACCTGGGGCAAAGAACATGAAGAACGGTTTGCCGGGATCAACTGAATTGTGCAACTTCAAGTAGTTGATTGCCTTGTCCGTGATGTCGGAGGTGAGGTGGTAGCCTTGCTCGGGCGTCTTGTTGGGTCGGACCGGAATGGTGTTGGCGTATAGCGTGGGGTAAAACTGATCGGTTTCGCCGCCCATGAAGCCATAGAAATATTCAAAGCCCTGCCCGGTAGGCCAGCGGTCGAACGGACCGGTGACGTTAGTTTCCATATCCGGTGTGTTGTGCCATTTGCCCAACGCGACCGTGTTGTATCCGTTCTGCCGGAGAGTCTCGGCGACGCAGGCGGCTTCCTTGGGCCAGATTCCGTTGTAGCCAGGAAACCCGGTGGCACACTCCGTGATACATCCAAAGCCGACCGAATGATGGTTGCGGCCACTAAGCAAGGCACCACGTGTCGGCGAGCAAAGCGCCGTAGTGTGAAATTGGTTGTAGCGCAGCCCGTTTTTGGCCAGGCGATCCAGCGTGGGCGTCGGTACTGGCCCTCCGAAAGTACCAGCTTGGCCGAAGCCAACGTCGTCGAGCAGAATCAGCAAGACGTTCGGAGCGCCCTCCGGCGCTTTCACTGGTTGGGGGAAGCCGGGCTTGGAGTCTTCATAGGTTCGCCCGATGACTACCTCGGCCTTGCCCTCCGGCAAGGGCAATATGTCGGAACGTACCTGCGGATTCTTCGTCTTATCGTCTTTCCCGGTCATGTGAGGTCCTTTCGCGGGGTTCGAGATTCAACTCACTCCGATTGCGCACTCGAAAGTAGCGTCGTGGATCTCGGAGAGCTGTGTTGTCCGACCAAAAGCCGCAGAAAGGCTTCTTGAAGAGCACACAAATGAATTAGAAGAAAGCGAGCCCCGGTTGTGGTTGCGTGCCAGATCGCCACCGTGCACATTGTTTGCACCCGGATTAAGTCTCAGGAATCTTGGGTCATTTAGGCTCAAGTAGGTTTCGGGATCACGGGCGAACCGAGTGTAAGGCCAGCATTGGATCTTTTTTAATTTCAAGCACCTGGCGCAAGCTCAGACGCCCTACTGTCGACACCTCAAGCGTTTCAAATTGGGAGGGACTACTGGATTGAGAACGCCGGCTCCAGCGGGCACTGTAGTCGATTATGTAGATAGTCGAGCACCGTGCTATAAGTCACCAAGTGCGGCATTCATGCGCATCCCAACGCTAGAGCACCTGGGCCAAGAACAGGTGGTCGGTTTTGATTTTCTCAAGATCGCTGTAAGCTGCTTAAACAAATTGGTCGGGGAGAGAGGATTTGAACCTCCGACCCCCTGGTCCCGAACCAGGTGCTCTACCAGGCTGAGCCACTCCCCGAATATGCATCCTGCCCAGAGTGGGCAGAATCGACTGTCTGATTATAGCAGAGATATTACAGGCTCCCACCTGCGCTTTCCGCACGTTTCACGCGCCCGCCGTACGCGCTCGGAGATCCTGACTCCATGGCCAATTGTCCGCGAGAGCAGGTGTTCACCTGATTGCGGACGGCCGTTCTCCGGCGAAAAATGAGGGTTCCCCCTTCGTCTATATGCTCTCACTTGAGTTATTGGCAAAGCCTGATTCCACTGAGGTTCAAGTCGAACAGGAATTGCAGCCACCATCACCGCCCGCGCCGGAGACCACGCCAGATCCGTCACCCACGGCTGTTCAGGCGAGTTACGTCTCGCGGCTCCGCAGAGTCTGGAAATACTCAAGACGGCGTCTGATCATTCTCGCGTTGATTGTCCTGTGCATTCGTATCTTTGTCGGCGAGGCGTCAGTGGTTCCTACCGCTTCCATGGAGGGCACGATCCTCGTCGGCGATCACCTGTTCATGGATAAGCTTCTGTACGGGCCCGAGATTCCTCTCGTCAACTGGCGGCTGCCCATGCTGAAGACGATCCACCGCGGCGATATTGTGGTCTTTCACTATCCCAAGAATCCCGAGGAAACATTCCTGAAGAGGGTGACTGCGGTTGGCGGGGATCGTCTGGAGATTCGCAACAGTGTTCTTTACGTGAATTCAGCGCCGGTCCAGGAGCCTTACGCGGTCCACCATGCGCCGGCGCACAGCCCGCAGGAAAGTTGGGGGCCGACCGTTGTTCCCGAGGGCAAGCTGTTTGTGATGGGCGATAACCGCGACAATTCCAGCGACAGCCGCGACTGGGGCTTTGTTCCGATCCACAATGTGATTGGCGAGCCGATGTTTGTCTATTGGTCGTATGACGCGCCCACCGCACGATGGCTGGATGAGAACCCAGTCCACAGAATCTCGTTTTATGCCTCAATTGCCGAGAATTTCATCTCGCGCACCCGCTGGAATCGCACGGGTATGTTGTTGTAACGAACAAGGTGACGTGCGAGCCAGCTTCCCTGGCAGAGTTCACAATTATGCGAGACTAAATAGCTAAGGATTGATGGCGGCGCCGGCCAGAATTCCGGGATTCCGTCGCGTCCGTGAGGCAGTCTGGCGCACCGCACTGTATTCGAGATCGCGCGACTCCATAGTATATTTGCCCTTGAACCGCACATTCGCTACGGCGTGAGTAAAGGTCCGAAGCCACATGCCATCTACCTCAGCGTAACTCATGAATATGTAGAGATCGCGGATCCACCATGAGGGTGTTTTCGCCGGGCTGCCTTCAATTCGAACGATGTTGTAACTCGCGGCGTCCACCCAGATTTTTCCCCGGATCAGATCCTTGTCTTCGCGCTTGGGATTCAGCGACAGAAGATAGCAACGCCGCTCATCCACGGTGTCTTGTCCCAGCAGCTGGAAATTGTAGTTGTCCGGCGAGATTTCCTTTTTCTGCGCGTCCTTCGGGGGCTCGGTTTCCTTGATCAGGACGTCACGCAAAACTTTCTCTCCCATGCCTCCGCTGCTGCTCTCAATCGAGTACTGTTTGTGGTTGGGCGGCAGAACAGTAATGTTGGCAACCACCTGCGCCTGGGCTTGCTCCTTTTTATCCAGCAGGAGATAACCTCTTTTGACAGTAAAAGGCCGTACCCGGGCCTGATTTTCCTGATGCGCGGCCACCATGCGGCTCACAATTGCGTTCACATCCGGCGCTGGATTTGCTTGCGCGCCAGCCGTGGCCGTCAGCAAGCTAAGGAAGCATGCCAAATATGTGAATCGCAGTACCATGTCGTCCGTACCCAAAGCCCATCCGTACCCAAACTTCTTCGGGGATTAGAAGCAAATTTACGGTAAAAGGAGGGCTATCAGTCGCGGAACTAAGAGCAAATTGGGGCTTGGCCGATCGTGAGTGTCTGCCATGCCCCCGCCGATTTATCATCAAGGTTGTCGGCAAGGAGCAACGAATGGCACGTTGGCGTTCCCGCTTCATCGCTCTCGGTCTAGCCTTGGGATTCTGTTGTTTGTTGAGCTGCGGCGGCAGCAATACCAACGCTTTCTCATCCGGGGCAGTCGGTACCCAGGTGGTTGTGTCCGGCTTGAACTCACCACTCGGTCTCGAACAGGCGGGCGACGGCTCTGGCCGGTTGTTTGTGGTTCAACAAGGCGGCACAATCAGAATCATTCAAAATGGATCGCTTCTGCCGACGCCTTTTCTGGACATCAGCGGGGAAGTCATCGACCAGGATGAAATGGGGTTGCTGGGTGTTACGTTTCATCCCAGCTTTTCGAGCAATCGAAAATTCTACGTCAACTATGTGCGCAATAATGCCGGGCAATTTCAGTCAGTGATCTCGGAATTCCTCGCGTCGGCCACCAACCCAAACCAGGCTGATCCCACCAGCGAGCGCATCCTGTTGACCGTCGACCAGGTGAACAACTTCACCAATCACAAGGCCGGACAACTGGCCTTTGGCGCTGATGGCTTCCTCTATTTTGGCCTGGGCGATGGCGGAAGCGGGGGCGATCCGCTGGGCCACGGCCAGGACACACAAATCCTGCTGGGCAAGATGATGAGGATTGATGTGAACTCCACCAGCCCCGGCAAGCAATACGCGATTCCACCCGACAATCCGTTTGTTGCCGGCGGCGGCTTGCCGGAAATCTTTGCGTTTGGGTTTCGCAATCCGTGGCGATTCTCCTTTGATCGCCCGACCGGCCGGCTCTTCGTCGCCGACGTAGGCCAGGACAGCTTTGAAGAAGTCGACATCGTGCAAAAGGGCGGCAACTACGGCTGGAACATCATGGAAGGCGATCACTGTTTTAACCCGCCCAGCAACTGCAACATGACCGGACTAAGCCTCCCTATCGTTGAAATACCGCATCCTGAAGCTGAAGCGGTGATTGGCGGATTCGTCTATCACGGTAGTGCATTGCAAGGAAGGCAAGGCATGTACATCTTCGGCGACTTGAACGGCAAAATTTTTGCCCTGACAGAAAATCCCCCCAACACGTTCACGCGCTCCCAGCTCGCGGACGAGAACTTCAACATCAGCTCTTTCGGACAGGATGCCGCCGGCGAACTCTACGTAGTGGATATCTCCGGCGGTCGCGTGCTCAAGCTGGTGCCGCAGTAGACACTTCTTCTATCGACCTGTGGGTTTTGCATCCTGGCAATCGTGCAGATAGCTGAGCGCGGCGTCTTTATCTTTGAACTCGCCTACAGCGATCGACTTTCCTGGAATGTGCTCAAAGACGTGAGTCACAAATTCTGTCAGCTCGGCTACTGGGATGCGCTCGACGGGACGCTCATCGCCTCTGAGGAAAGCCAACACCTTGTGGTCTGCCTGGCCGTCTTCAATCTGCTCCATGAGCGCGACAGGCTCGCACTCGACGATCTCGCCGGTTCGCAGAGGAGTGTTAGTCAGGATGAAGCAGTCAGCGTTATCGCCGTCCTCTGCTGTAGTATCCAGAACAAACCCGTAGGGAAACGGATAGGGCCGGTAGACATGCATCGTCCCTTGTACCTGCAGGGATTTTTCGTCGTGCAGGTGCTTCACATTTGAGCCGGCTTCATTCTCGACGAAAACTTTCATCCCCTCTAAGCGACTCCGACCGGCGTTCGCAATTCCGGATAGAGCGGGAAAGCATCCGCCAGCTCCAGCACCTGCTTGCGGATTCTGTTGAGCACCTTTGCGTCTTGGTGATGGTTGAGCGCCTCGGCAATCCACGCGCCGGTCTGAATCATTTCGTCTTCCTTCATGCCTCGAGTGGTCAGGGCCGGTGTGCCAATGCGGATTCCGCTCGGCCTGAGCGGAGGGTTGGTATCAAACGGAATGGCGTTCTTATTGACCGTAATTCCGGCCTGACCCAGCGCGTTTTCCGCTTCGCTGCCGAGAAGACCCTTGGCAAAAACGTCGATCAGCATCAAGTGCGTGTCCGTGCCGCCGGAAATAATGCGGAAGCCTTCCTGCATCAGCTTGGCGGCGAGCGCCCGGGCGTTGGCGACAATCTGATGGGCGTAGTCTTTAAATGCGGGTTCCAGGGCTTCTTTGAAGCACACTGCTTTGGCAGCGATGATGTGCACCAGCGGCCCGCCCTGAATTCCCGGCAAAACAATTTTGTCGACCGTCGTGGCCAGCTCCTGGCGGCACAGAATCATGCCGGCGCGAGGCCCGCGCAGAGTCTTGTGAGTTGTGGTGGTCACGATGTCAGCGTGCGGCACCGGCGAAGGATGCGCACCGCCTGCTACCAGTCCGGCAATATGCGCCATGTCAATCATCAGCTTGGCGCCGACTTTATCGGCGATCTGCCGCATGCGGGGAAAATCGAAGATGCGTGAATAAGCGCTGCCTCCGCCGATAATCATCTTGGGCCGCTCGCGCACCGCGATCTGCTCCATCTCGTCGTAGTCGATGAGCTCGGTATCTTTACGTACGGCGTAAGGGATGATCTTGTACATCTTGCCGGAGAAATTCAGCGGATGGCCGTGTGTGAGATGACCTCCGTGTGCCAGATTGAGTCCCATCACAGGATCACCCGGCTGCAAGAGCGACATATAGGCCGCCATGTTTGCCTGCGATCCCGAATGCGGCTGCACGTTTGCATGCTCGGCGCCGAACAGTTGCTTTGCCCGATCGCGCGCCAGATTTTCCACCACGTCAGTAAACTCGCAACCGCCGTAGTACCTTTTGCCCGGATACCCTTCCGCATACTTGTTGGTGAAAACCGATCCCGCCGCTTCCAGCACCGCCATGCTCACAAAGTTCTCTGAAGCAATCAGCTCCAACCCTTCATGCTGGCGGCGAACCTCATTGGCTATGGCATTGGAAATCTCAGGATCAAATTCGGCAAGCGGACGAGACATGCGGGAATTCTTCATACAAGAATCTTACTAGCTTGTGGGTGGGCTTGGGGAGAGCGATCAGCGGGAATTGAGTTCCCGGTCATTCACGCTTACACACCTGCCCGCGTCCCGCCTGCTATTTCGGCCCGGCTTCTGGTTCTTTTCTCGTGTAGATATCCGGGTTATGGATTTCCATCCATCGGTCCGGTGCCTTAAGAGCGTTGAACCCATATTGCTGATAGAGTGCGTGCGCATCCCTGGTAGCCAGCATCCAGCGACGCAGGCCCTGCAACTCCGGATGGCTGAGGATGCATTCCATGAGCCACTTGGAAAGGCCGCGCCCGCGGTAAGGTGGCAGAACAAATACGTCGGCCAGATAGGCGAATGTCGCGCGATCCGTGACGACACGAGCAAATCCGATTTGCCGGGTATTTTGGTAAATCCCAAAGCAAAGCGCATTCTCAATCGAGCGGCGCACGGTTTCCATGGGAATACCTTTGGCCCAGTAGGAGTTGGTCAGGAATTCGTGGACAGCGCGCAGGTCTATCCGGGCGGGATCACTGCTGATCTCGAACTCTCCCCTTGACCAGGTGTGCATCAGATCTTTCCCGGAGTTTGAGCAGCAGCGTCTTCTTCCTTTTCGATCGCCGCAATCTTCTCCACGCGGCGTTCGTGCCTGCCGCCCGCAAATGGCGTCGCCAGCCATTTATCGACAATAAGCAAAGCTTCATCGGGTTTGAGAATCCGCGCTCCCAGTGTGAGCACATTGGCATCGTTGTGCTCGCGGCTCATCTGAGCTTCATACTCGGTGTCAACCTTGGCCGCGCGGATGCCATGAACCTTGTTTGCGGCGATCGCCATACCGATTCCGCTCCCGCAGACCAGGATGCCCAGATCCGCGCGCTGCCCGCTCACATCACAAGCCACGGCTCGGGCGTAATCGGGGTAATCGACCGATTCGGGCGATGAGGTCCCTTCGTCGCGAACTTCAATGCCCTTCGCCTGCAGATACTGTTTGATCTGGTCTTTCAATTCGTAGCCAGCATGGTCAGCGCCCACGGCAATTTTCATAGGATCATTCTACTTAAGCCGGCTGATCTTCACATTGCCCTGGTTGCCGCCGAACCGGCATTCCCATTGCCGCGCAATACCCGCCGGTTACCCGGAAGGTCAAGCCCTTCCGGGGATATGCACTTGCGAGTTCCCATAAGGCATATGCCGGCTTGTGCTGGACGGTTTTTCGTCGGATAATCACGCTCGAATCCCCCTGCATTTATCCACTGAGGTGACTATGGCCACACGGCCTGTCCATGAGACGGAAACCGATATGACCGGCGATATCCGAGTGCCGGCGCCGGCATACAAATACATCCAGTTCTCTGTGATCGACTCCATTGCGCGGCTCACGTTGAACCATGCCCCGCACAACGTGCTGACCGTGCCCATGATGAAAGAAATGGCTGAAGCCATTGAGAGCCTCAACGGCCGCGCTGACGTCAAAGCCATTCTTGTTCAGTCGGCGCAACCCGCATTTTCCGCCGGTATATCGCTGGAAGATTCGCGGCCGGATCGCGTCTTTCAGACCCTGGACGCCTTCACTCGCGTCTTTCAGGCCATGGTCGACATCTCCAAGCCTGTGGTTGTAGTGGTGAATGGACCGGCCATTGGCGCGGGATCGGAGCTGGTAGGTTTTGCCGACGTGGTGCTGGCAACACCCAAAGCCAAATTTGCCCAGCCGGAAGTCAAGCTGGGTGTCTTCCCTCCTTTCGCGGCCGTGATGCTGCCGCAGCTCATCGGCCCGAAAAAGACTTATGAACTTATTCTGACCGGTGAAGCTCTCTCGGCTGAAGATGCGCTGCATTTCGGCTTCGTCAACAAGGTTGTTCCGGAAGCCGAACTGGAAAAGCATGTGGAATCGTTGATCGCGCGAATCTCCGAGTTCAGCGGTCCGGTGCTGGAAGTTACCAAGCGCGTGATCAGCAGTTCCATCGGCCGTCCGCTGAAAGAAGCCATGAAGACCTCTCAGGATATTTATCTCAACGAGCTCATGAACCTCGAGGACGTGCAGGAAGGCCTGCGCGCGGTGATCGAGAAACGTAAGCCGGTGTGGAAGAACAAGTAATGTTCGCCGCAGATTCTCGCTGATAACCGCTGATAAAACCAAAAGCTCGGGATTTGAGGTGCCTTGCACCATAAGATTCCCGCCTGCCCATTTTCCTGATCCGCGATATCTCGTGTTCATCAGCGGCTAGAGATTTTTCACCAGAAACTTCACCATCTGATACCCGTCGATATACTTGAACGGCGCTTCGCCCGTGGTGTAATGCCCGCAGGGTAGAACCACCGTCTTTAGATCGGCGCCATATTTGCGAAAGCCCGCTTCAGCCTGGCGGGAGAGCTCGGGCAGAAACGTCAGATCATAGCGCGCGTAGATCAGCAGGCTTTTTTTGGAGAAGCGGGCGAATTTGTCGAAATACGCCATCGGACTCACGCTGAGCCATGATTGCCTCAGCCGCTCGAGCGTCATGCCGCCGCGCTCCAGGCCTTCACGAACGTGGCGTGTTGACTGGCCTGTCCAAACCACATCCGCCATGTAAGTGGAAGCGTGGTTGAAGACGTTTACCTTCAGCCGCGGATCATGGGCGCTGGCCAGAAAGGCATAGCATGATCCCAGGCTGGTCCCGATCACGCCGGCGCTCTCCTTGCCCTGCGCCGCCAGCCAGTCGATACAGGCGCGCACATCCAGGACTGCCTGGCGGGCAGAGTCCAGCGTGCGACAAACGTTGGCTGAGACCGCATAGTCTGAGCGAGCCGTCTCCTGCGGCCGGCGAATATCATGGTAGGGCTTGCTCAACCGCAACATGGAGATACCAAAGCGGTTCAGCACCGGCCCCAGCGCGTTGTAAGCAATGCCGTTGGCGTTCCAGTGCGGCAGCACGATGACCGCGCGCTTACCTTCCGCCGGAAACCAGCGCGCATTCACCTGATCGTTTTCCGGATACGGCGTTCGGGCCGGCGAGGTGAACCGCAGGAATTGTCCGTCGCCTTTCGGCGCTTTTTCGCTCGCATTGCTGCCGGTGGGAAAAAGTTCGATCTTGCGCTTTTCCAGCCGAAAATCGTCCGGCGGCTGATAGGAAAAAAATTCATCGCTGTTGGCGACAATCAGATCATTCAGCTCGTGCAGGTAGGCTTCAAAATGCTGCTCTGAACTGGGAAAGTTGCCATTCACCAGCGGCCAGCGCCGCGCCCATTCCATGCCCCATTCCAGCGGCCGGACAATCCGGTTGGTATCGCGCGTGGTAAGCCGGGTCTCCCATGCGTACATCCATTTTTCGTAGAGGCTGACCATAGTCGGTTATAAGTTGACTTTTCTAAATTCTAAATGATCCCAAGTACTTTCCTTGTTCCTCTGCTGCAACCCGTCAGGCAAATCCCGTACACTGGGCGTTACCGGAGCGCGAACCAATTGATTCCCACCAAGCTGGACCGCATTGCCCACGAAATCGACGGCGAATTGCATGGCGGTCACTCATCTTTAACCGTTGACCGCGTGTGCACCGATTCGCGGGGCGTGGCCACCGGCGCGCTCTTTATCGCTTTGCAGGGCCAGCAGGCTGACGGCCATCACTTTATTCCCGACGCGTTCCGCAATGGCGCAACCGCAGCCCTGGTCGCCCGTGATCGACTCAACAGCCTGGCGCTTCAACCTGGCTGGCCGGTTATCGCAGTCGCTGACCCATTGCGCGGACTCCAGGCGCTGGCGGTCTGGCATCGTCGCGAATACATTCAGCGCGTGCTGGCGATCACCGGCAGCAACGGCAAGACCATCGTCAAAGATGCTCTTAAAACTCTGCTCGCCGGAAAACAGCTTCTGGCTTCTCCCGGCAGCTACAACAGCCAGTTGGGATTGCCGCTTGCCGTGCTGTCCGCCGAGCGCCCCGAGCCGCTGGCCATCCTTGAGGTCGGCATCTCCGCCCCCGGCGAGATGGATGCTTTGGAAAGAATCGCCGCTCCTGATTTTGGCATCCTTACCAACATCGGTCTGGCCCACTTTGCCGCCTTCGGCAGCCGCGAAGCGATTGCCCAGGAAAAGATGAAGCTCTTCCGCAACCTTCCTCCGGACGGCTGGTTGTTGCTGCCGCCGGATGAGCAAACGCTCGACGCCCCTGCCCAAGCCGTCAAGTGCCCAATCTACCATGCCGGCGCCGCGGATCACCGCCTCTCCCTTAGCCCGATTGCACTCACCGAAACCGGCCAACTGCTTGAGTTAAACGTTCCCGACCAAGGCACGCGCAGCGTGGTCGTGCAAACGCGCTCGCCGGAAATCATCTCTGACCTGCGCTTTGCCGCCCTGGCCGCCCATCTGCTCGGAGCTGATCTCGAAGAGCTCGCCACAGCGCTCGATGGCTACGCGCCAACGGCAACGCGCATGGAAGTCTGGTCTTCGCCCCAGGGCATACGCATCATCAATGACGGGTACAGCTCCGACCCTATCTCCGTCCATGCCGCCCTCCGCTCGGCCACGCTCGGCGCTGCGCCAGCCGGACGAAAAATCTTTGCCTTTGCCGGCATGCGCGAACTTGGCGTCAACTCCGTACGCGAACATCGCCAGGTCGGCGCACAAGCCGCTGAGTGCGGTTTCAGCCATCTCTTCCTGGTCGGCAGTGGAGAGCTGGAAAGCACCGCCGTTGGCTACTCCTCCGTGCGGCCGGAAGGAAATGTAATCCACGTGGCATCAGCCGGCGAACTCAAAGACCAGCTTCTTCCGCTTCTGCGACCCGGTGACACCGTCCTGTTCAAAGGTCCACGCAATGCCGGCATGGTAAAGGCGGTGCATGACCTTTCCGGCGCCATCGCTCAGCGCTGCATGTGGGTGAACCTCGCTGCGATTGAAGGCAACATCGCGCGTTTTCGCCGTCACATCGGCGGCGCTCACATTGTCGCCATGCTCAAAGCCCGCAGCTACGGAACTGAGCTGGGCCAGCTCGCCTCGTGGATGTCCCGGCTGGGCATTCACCACATTGGTGTTTCCTCCGCCAACGAAGGCGCTGCTGTGCGCAAGACCGGCGCTGACCAGGATCTCCTTGTCTTTCTCGCCGAACGCGAGGACGTCGATAACCTCCTGCGTTATCGCCTGACCCCGGTGATCTACTCTGCCGAACTGGTCGAGAGCTTCGCCGCTTCGCTCGCTGGCACCGGCCGCATACTCGACGTTCATTTGAAAGTCGATACCGGCATGCATCGCCTGGGAGTGCCCGCTGCTTGCGCTCTGGAAGTCGCTCAGCGCATTCGTTCCAGCGGCGTCATGCGGCTGACCGGAGTTTGTACCCACTTTGCTTCTGCGGAAGATCCCAACTCTGACGATTTTACCCGCCAGCAGATCGCAGCTTTTAACCAGGTCATCGCGGCCCTCAGAGCAAATGGATTTGCCGATCTCGAGATCCATGCCGCCAACACAGCCGGTGCCATCCGCTTTCCTGAAGCACGCTACAACATGGTGCGCATCGGCCTGGGCCTCTACGGAATCTACCCATCGAAAGCATCGCAACAGATCATGGACCTCGAGCTGGCGGTCGGAGTCACCAGCCGAATCGCCAGCATCCAGAAGTTCGCTCCGGGTGAAACCCTCGGCTATAACCGCACCTTCACCGCGCAGCGCCCGACCAAGGTCGGCATCGTTCCCTTCGGCTATGACGACGGGCTGCCATGGCGTCTCTCCGGCGTTGGCCACGTGCTGGTCGAAGGCCGCCGCGCCCCCATCGTGGGACGCATCAGCATGGATCAGATGCAAATCGACGTCACCGACATTCCCGGCGTCAGCGTCGGATCTGAAGTCCTCCTCTACGGCACGCACAACGGCCACACCCTGCGCCCGGAAGAGATAGCGGAAAAGGCGGGAACCATTGCCTATGAGCTCCTCACCCGCGTAGGAGAACGTGTACATCGCATTTACGTGGAACCGTAGTCGTCGAGACTTTGCCTTTCCGATCATCAATCCGCGACCCCACCCCACCTCGTTCATCCCCGAAAAATATAGACTTACACGATTCATCCCCGGCGATGACGTGCTCATGTGGTGCCGCCGCCCTCGGCGGTGGGTCTTGCTTTTCCGATTCCGGCGATTTCGGCGATTCCGCGCGATGCCGGCGATCTCGGCGATAGGCACGCTTTGCGTGCCCTACCCCCTCCCGTTGCATCCCAGTCCATCCCAATTTGGCGTGCACTTGACCCACACCGAGCATTATGCGGCACAGAGCCTGCCCTGAGCTTGCCGAAGGGCACTCTTTCCTATGCTTCCGCCGATCTCCGAGAATCGTGTCGTACCCTCGCCATCGGCTGTACCCGATGCCGGAGATGTTCCTGAGAGGGCTGCAAAACCTTTCATTGGCTGAATGCTGATGGCTGAGCGCTGCCTGCTCGTGTTCAGCAGTGGGTCGCAAATCCCTCCTGAACGCACAAAACGCAACGGAATCCCGTTGCGATTGGTCTTCCTTTCGGCTAAATACCAAGAACTAAATACTAACCACTTGCTTCCCGATCTTAACGCTGTCCCGCGCTGCAGTCACGCGCGAAGTCGTTCACCAACACCGGTCACTGCCTTTTACGACCCTCTGCTGACGCTCGGGCCACGTACTAACAGTCGATCGGACTCTGACCAAAAGGACCCGGAGATACTGATGGCTCTGTGGATTCAGAATGAACTTGAGAGCAAAACAAGAGCACTAAACGCGAAGGCGCAACCCTGAAAATCAGGAAGGCTCGAGTTTCAAAAAATAGGTTGGCTCAGAGGGAGAATTCTGGCCCTTCACAAAAAGCTGCAGCAGAGACACTGACACCTGCATGACGCTTACATCGATCGCCGCAAGCCCCAGGCGGTCCCACACTTCCACGACGATTCCCTTGTCCAATATCCGGTCGAGCAGATCGGTTTCGCTGGCGAATTCTGTGCTCAAATGCATTGCACACTTCTCCCCGTGCTCTTCAGAAGATTAGGAAGCGGCGCGAACAACTGGCAGGGATGCCAACCAGCTCAACTAACGATTGCAGAAGTATACTCCAAAGAAACGCGAGTTGCGGAATTATTGAGAGTAGGCTGCAGGGGCACAGGTTGGGTTCAATCGTAATTGACCTCGTCATCCCGACGGCCGTTGAGCGAGCGCGCGTCGTGGGGTTCCCATTCGCGCCCGGTTTTGGCGTGAATGGGCAGATCAGCACGCGAGCCGGGGTCCCCAGCACGCGCGTTTTTCGCGTGATGGGGTGGGAGTAGGCCGGAGGGACCTTGCGCTTTTTCCCGATGAAACAATCAGGGCACGACTTGAGCGTTTAGCCGGGCGTCAGCATTAGCGCACGGAAGGCTGCGAAGCGAAGTGCGCAAATATTTAAGTGTGCTGACGCTGATGTTCCAATTGGACTTGAACTAAGTCGCCCAGGCGTCGGCGGGTTTTCTCGTAATCAGGAAAGCTAAGGTCAGCACGGAGCAGTTGATTCAGACTAAGTATTTCCGTCTGATACATTTCGCACTCTCCGCAAATTTTCATGTCATCTAGATCATCAGTATTTTCCACAATCCATTCATCTTCAAACATCGCTCGTTCTCCATCTCAAGCAACTGCTAAGCAATCGCACCTTCCATCAGTTACTGCGTGCCCCGCGAAATTCGCGGTAATCGCGGCCGACGAATTCAAGCCGGATTGGGCACATCTCCTTGAGCCGTGAATAAGTGCGCTCGGAAATCCGCTCCCGCAAGGTTTCCTGTTTCATCACGCGCCTGGCGTCCGTCATGGTTTCCACGGGAGATCTCGCTGGTGCGATTTCCCACGGAAGATTTGAGGTGATGATGGTGGTCAATCCCGCATTGTAACGTTCATTGATGACGTGGTAGAGCATGCTGAGCGCCCATTCGCTTGATCTCTCGGCTCCAAGATCGTCAAGGACCAGCACCTCAACCTCAGTCACATCGCGCAGGATCGAATACTCGGTCAGCACGACTCCCGTGTCCTCGTCGGCGATCATCTGCCGGTTGTATGTGCCTTGAATCTGCTTCAGCAAAGCGCTGTACCCGCGAAAGAGGCAGCGCGCACCCTTCCGCTGGACCAGCTCTTTCAGGATCGCAATGGCCAGATGCGTCTTCCCCGTGCCGCAACTGCCCCACAACAACATGCCTTCTCTTTCGAGAGGATATTGCTCCACAAACCGTCTCGCGGTCATCAACGCCCGCTTGAGCGAGTCGGTCGCGCTGCGAAAGCCGATATCAAAGTCGTCCAGCGTGCAGTGTTCGAATTGTCTGGGAATCTCCGCCTGCGCAAGCAGACGCTGGGTCCGTGCCGCGATGTGGCAATCACAGCGGGTGACGCGGCTGGCCTGTCCCGCAATCGCAATGCTCTTCCATCCTGTGCCGTTACATAGAGGACAGGCCGCGCCAGGTTGTGAATGTCGTGAAGTCGCCATGGGTAACAATATCGTTCAGCCGGCGCACGATTGACATGCGCCGGGAACATCAAATTCGCTAATACTCGTCCGAACCGGCATCATTCGCCAGGTTCTCAAATCTTGTCGATCTCTTGATAAACGCCATCTTGACCACGCCAGTCGGGCCGTTGCGCTGCTTGGCGATGATCAGTTCCGCCTTGCCGTCAAGGTCCGGATCGTCAGGCTTATAAACTTCTTCGCGGAAAATAAAGGCCACCACGTCCGCGTCCTGCTCGATTGCGCCCGATTCGCGCAGGTCCGCCAGCTGCGGGCGATTGTTGCCGGTTCGGCTTTCCGGAGCGCGGCTGAGCTGTGACAGCGCGATCACCGGACAACGCATCTCTTTCGCCAGGCCCTTCAGTCCGCGTGAGATGGCTGAAACCTCCTGTGTCCGGTTTTCATACCGGCGCGTCCCCGCTGCCGTGCCTGACACCAGCTGCAGGTAATCGACAATAACCAGATCCAGCCGGCCCTGCGCCTGCTGCAAGCGCCGGCACTTCGCGCGCATTTCCGAGATGGAAATACCGGGGGTATCGTCGATGAAAATCGGCGCTTCCACCAGCGCCGCCAGGGCCGTTACCAGCTTGTTGTAGTCATCGCGGCCCAGAAATCCCGTGCGCAGCTTGTGCGAGTCCACCATCGCCTGCGAGCACAAGAGACGCAGCAGCAGCGACTCGCGCGACATTTCCAGGGAAAACACGCCCACAACCTTGTTGTCCCGCACCGCCGCGTTCTCGGCAATGTTGATTGCGAAGGCCGTTTTGCCCATCGAAGGCCGGGCCGCCACGATCACCAGGTCGGATTTCTGCAACCCGCTGGTCATGCTGTCAAAATCCGCGAAGTGGGTTTCCAGGCCGGTAATGCGCTGGCCCTGCTCGTAAAGCTTGTCAATCGATCCGAACGACTGCTTCACGATCTCAGGGATGTTCATGAAGCCGCGGCCAATGCGCTGCTCTGCGACCTTGAATATCTCCGACTCCGCCGCGTCGACGATCTCCTCGGCCGGCGCTTCCTGCTCGTAGGCTTTTTGGATTGCGCTGGTCGCGGCGTGAATCAGCCCGCGCAGCAACGCCTTGTCTTTGACGATCTTGACGTACTGCTCAATGTTCTTGACTCGCGGCAGGCCATCGGTCAGCGAGGTCACGTAGGCTACGCCGCCTACTGACTCAATCTCTTTGTGCTGGCCCAGCTGTTCGGTGAGGGTAACAAAATCAATCGCGCGGCCGGTTTCAGCCAGCTCCATCATGCGCAGGTAAATGCGTCGATGCGAGTCGAGAGAAAAATCCTCGGCGCGAAGGTACTCCGCTGCCTGCGGATAGGAGGAGTTGTCCAGGAGGATGGCGCCCAGGATCGCCCGCTCGGCTTCTGCGCTGGCCGGTAATCCGCGATCCAGAATGTGGTCGGTGGTCGCCATTCAACAAGGTCCTGTGGTTTATGCCGAGCCCCGTCAAAAACCCAGCGTTAGCAGGCGAAACACAGGAGAAAGTCGCCTCATCTTAGCACAATAAAACCCGGCTTGTACCAGCCATACAAGCCGGGCTGCGGGGTGAATATTCGGATGGCCGCGCGTTGCCTTGCGGCCGCCATACAGTTCAGCGAGCTTCTCTTACGCTCACGCGCCTTGGGCGCACATGAGATTGAGCCGCTAAGCCGACGCAGATTAAGCTCCAGCACATCCCTTGAGTGCGCTGTCGATTCCTCAAAATCAAACTTCACTGCAAGGCTCGAACATTCACTCGTTGATTGCTTTTTAATATCTCTAAAAGGTGAAAAGTCCATCAAGAGAGGATCTTCGATTTCGGCGGATTTCGGTGACTATCCTGTGGAGATCAGTCTTTGCCTGTGGATGGCGGTGGAAAAGTCCGCCTTAATTTCGTACTTATGCCTTGTTACCGCGATCGACATGCACCGGCGGTACCATTTTGAAACGCGAAAGTGCAGTAAAAATGCGGCAAAACTCGTCCGCCGCCGCAGCTCAATCCTTGGTAGTGGGTCAGTTTGAAAAACTCACCCATTGCCAGTATCAGCGTCTAGCGATTCGTTGCGAATCGCGGGCCTTTAGGCAGACGTTCATCGCGCAGCGATGAATTTCGGTTAGCAAGCCGACCCACTACTCAGTCCTTGGATTTCTTGTTCTTATTCGGCGGCGCCTGATTTGAGTCGTCCGGCTGGCCAAGCATTTTGAATTCAACCTGGCGCGACCGTGAAACCGTGCTCTTATTGTCGCCGGTGGAATACTCCTTCAATGTGCCGCGCAGCAGGTAATAGCCGTCCTCGGCTTTAGTTTTCACCGGTCCGCGCTCGTACTTCCCTTTGAATTCAAACCAGACTCCGTGCAGTGGCTTGGTGGTAAACGAAACGTCATGATCCTTGATTGAGGCTTTATCGAAGAACTGGTCCAGGAAAACCCCGCGGTCGCTGTCGGAATCTCCCAGGCGAGAGATGTAGCCGGTAACGCGGTTTTCATCCAGGTTAATCTGGATGAACTCGCCCTCTTTCAGAAAGCTGTACATCCCGGAGATATCGTCCGCTGGGCTGCTCGCTGCCTGCGGGCTATCTTGCTCACCTGCTTTGCTTTGTCCGCGAACGGCGAAACCGCTCTGGGCCTGGGACAGGGCGCCGAAGGTGACCAAAGTCAGGAGTCCGATGATTTTTGGCCATGAAAGCCTTAACTTTTCCATGTTTGAATAACGCTATAATCGTGCTACTGGCCCGGAAGATCAAGTGAAATGCAGTCGACAATAAGGCCGGCCGCCGAACCAATGGCTCCGTATCGCGGCTTGCAGTTCACGATTGAGCCGGAGCCGTGGTTGCGTGTGTTTACTCGCAATGTCGGCGATCTATTCCGCCCCGCCCCGCCGCCAGTCTGGGTAACCGCCAAACCAGCCGAATATTGGCCTGACGCGCTGGTAAATCGTCCCGTGGCCTGGCGGGCCACCCGACAGTCATTCCTTGGCCACACGCTCGTAATTCTCTCGGTTTATGCTTTGAATCTGGCCTGGCTGAACCAACCGCAGATTGTGCCGGAAGTCACTTTGCGAGCGCCGCTGCACTATCAGCTCTCAGAGTATTTGCCCGAAGTTGCTCCGCACAACGCCAGACCTCAGCCGCCCCGGCGTCTCCATGGGCAAAAGGCCGACCCTGAACATGCGGTTCAGGAAATCGTGGTCGTGAACGAAAACCACATCAGCACCCGGCAAACCATCGTGCAGCCGAGCCCGCGTTTTCTGAAACAAGATGTTCCGCTGCCGAACCTGATTGTCTCCACGCCGCTTCCAGGCGCGCCGCTGGCCATGAATCACCCCATGCAGGTTTTGCCGGTAAATGTGCCGGAGATCGCTCCACCAGCTCAACCGCTGGCGCAGAGCCGCCTGCAACCTCTGGTTTTCCCGCCCGCACAGCCCATGGTGGCGCCGCCATCAGCTCCAGCCGCCGGTCGCCATGCCGTTCAAGCCATTCCGCTGGAAGGCCCAGTGGTCGTTGCTCCGGCGCCGGAAACTGCTTCGCGGAATCCCCGCAGTCTCGAACTTCCGGCGCAAGCGCCGCCTGATGTAGCCGCGCCGGCTGCAAACATCGCGGACAACCGCGCCGAGTCTGTCCCGTTGATCCCCTTGTCTGCTCCACCGGTCGCGCCTCCGGCGTCAGACGCGGCTGCAGCAAGAAATCTGGGCAGTGTTGGATTGCCTTCGCCGCAGCGCACCGCTGCTCCACCGCCCCAGCCCATCAGTTCAGGTGGCAGCTCGCGCGAAAAAGAAGTTGGGCAACTGCTTGTTTTGAACGCGCAACCCGTCGCGCCCACCACTCCGATTACAGTTCCAGAAGGCAATCGGCCCGGAGAATTCGCCGCCAGTCCTGAAGGACATGCCGGCGCAACCGCGCGTCCTGAAATCAAAGCCGGCAACAGCTCGCCCGCGGCAAACGCTCCTGCCAGCGGCGCGGGCCCAAGCGATATCTACGTCTCCGCTCCGCCGGCCAAGATCACCGCCGGCAATGGCGTGGTTGCCGCCGCCCGGCCCCTGACACCGGACAAAGCTGATCTGCCGCGTGACCGCATTGACACCCAGGTTTTCGGCACGCGCAAACACTATTCCATGAGACTGAGCATGCCAAATCTCTCCTCTTCCGTGGGAAGTTGGACCGTGCGCTTTGCCGAGTTGAATCCTTCGGGCCAGCCGGGAGCCGATCTCAGCGCGCCCGAGGCCATCACCAAGGTTGATCCCGCTTATCCGCAGGACCTGATGCAGGATCATGTGGAAGGAACTGTGGTTCTGCGAGCCATTATCCGCAGCGACGGCAGCGTGGCTGAAGTGCGCGTGCTTGAGGGCGTGGAGCAGCGTTTAGACGAAAATGCCCGCAAAGCCCTGGAGCAGTGGCGTTTCCGTCCGGGCACAAAAAACGGCGTCCCCATCGATATTGAAGCTGTCGTCCGTGTGCCCTTCAAGGTGCGGCGCAGCCCTTTCTGAGCTAGCGGACCGCCGCCAGGTTCATCACGCTTTCAATTGCTTTGTAAATTTTGGGATGAGTGCAGACCTCGTAGTAGTAGCTGTCTGTGATCTGCTTCAGTGAGAAGTCGCGCGCATCCACGTGCGCAACGCGGCCTTCGCGTATCACGATCTGGTGAAACGATCCCTGGCTCAGGGGCACCATGCCGGCATAGACGCGCACTGCGGTCTTGTTCCAGATCATGGGAACCTGCACATCAAAAGCCTGCAGTGAGATCTCGCTGCACAACTTCTGGAACGCAGCCGCATTGATGTGAATACCGCCGATGTTGTAACGCCACAGGAATTCGTCAGGATTGCCGCCCGTATCCTCGTCATCCACTGTCTTGAACGAGAAGACGTTAAACAGCAGCTCGCGATCTTCCAGCAGGCGCCGCATGCCCTTGCTGCACGACGAAAGGCGATCGCTTTCATTCAGCGCCTTGGAAATCATGATTTTCTTGTTGCCGTCCATCAGGTACATGGGCGCGGAATCCTGGTAGGAGATTCCGATCCCCAGTTCCAGGCTAGGCAGGCCGGCCTCAAGAGAAAGCTCGTTGTACGCCGTCACCACCTGGATGATCTCTTTGGCCAGCACGCACGTCTGCGCGACGCCCAGCGCAGGTTCGCCATCGTTCTCAAACAGCGCCAGGATCAGCGCGTCGCCTTCGATGAATACTTTCTTGGCCTCATACTTGGGCAGAAGCTTGTTGATGGGGTCGTAAAAGTTCAGGCTGAAATATGAAGCCGGATTTAATCCTTTCTCCAGCAAGGTACGGGTGAGCGTGGTGGACTCGCGGATGTCCGCTTTAAGCACCACGTGATGAACAACCTTTTCTTCCGTCGGCTTCTGTTCCTCGGTGAGGAGAAACTCATACAGCGTGTTGTTGACCGCGGAGAGTTCGCGGAAGCGGTCCGTGGCCAGGACGTTCACGTTCTCCATGGCTCCCACCACGGTTTCCATTCGCCGCAAATCGCGATGATAGCGGGTCAGGTCGGCAAAGAAACGGCCGGCCAGCTTGCCGCGCTCAGCCGGCCGGCAGCCCTCAACCTTTTTCACCGCCGCATGCAGATTCGAAGGCGAGAGTTTGCCGTGCTCTTCGAGCAGAGTCTCCACTCGTTTCCGCTCATCACGCGAGATCAGCGCGTTCTTGAGCTGCTGCGGATTGATCGGCGGCGAGTATTGTGCCAGCAGCGGCACCACTTCATAGGACGCAATCACGCTGGCCATCACGTTTTCCCGCTCCAGCAATTCCACCCAGGCATTCAGGATCGCCTTCTGCGCCTTGCTGGAATCGTCCGGCGTTCCGCCCGCCATCAGCTCATGCGCGTTCTCCGGGACATTGAGCATTCCATCCACCAGCGGATCGTCCATGTCCGGCACCACTTCCAACGATTTCAGGAACTGCGCGGCAATCTCGCGCATGGTCTGGAAACGGTCGCGGTCGCGATCGTAGGTCCCCAGCATGACGTAGTGTTCCGCGTTGAGCAGGTTGTCCTGGCCGTCTTCCAGAAACACCAGCCGGTTCAAAAACAGTTCATAACTGGCTGCAGCGGTATCGCCAAAAAGCGACCGGCGGGTCCGGCCCAAAGATTCTTTCTCCGCCTCGCGCAGTATGACGAACAAATCCTGTCCGGCACGGCGCAATATCGTCTTTTTGTTGATCTGAAAAGCCGCCAGCCGTTCGCGTGTCTCCAGCGGACGGTTGGTGCCGGAGTGGCGAGGTCCTTCATAGAGTTTCAGCCGGGCGCGGCAGCGATCCAGCACCTGAGCGAATTGATGAAGCAGTTCGGTACGCTGGAATTTGAGTGTCGCTAGACGGAAGAGCAGGTCAAGCGAAACGTTGCTCTCAATCTTGGCGCGATTCAGTGACGTAAGGTGCAGTTCCGTGAGCTGACGCTTGAATTCGGCGGTCTCTGACTGGCGCGGAGCCTGCTGCGGCCGTCCCGGCGTTCGCACCGTGGGCCGCTCGTCTGCCACCAGATCCTCCACGCTTCCATGCCTGGCAATCAGCTTGAAGATGTGCTGGCGCGCCGTTTCGACAAATTTTGGGCTTAGAAAAACATCGTGGCGGACATTGTCAATGCCTGTTACCAGGCCTTCCAGCGCGAGCGAAGGCCATTCGCTCGTCAGCACCAACTGACGGGCGTGCTCGGGCAAGCTACCGCGCTGCAGGAATGAAAACGACATTTACGGCCGGCTGTCAGGTGGGGGAGGCTAGATTGTATCCCAGCTTCAAGGCATCACTTAGGTTACTATCGGAACCACCGGCGCCACTTGCCGCTTGTCTCAGGAGAAACTCGTTTCGCTATTGGCCTGCCTTGCGGGCTTTCTCAAATTCATCGCCCGGCTGCCAGGCTACCAGACCGGCCTGATTGGCGGTTTCCCAGCCCAAAACCAGGCCAAATTGGGCCAATCTGGCGTCTGAGGTAAAGTCCATATCCGGCTTGTATTCATCTGAAGGCTGGTGATAGCGGTGGGCGACGTAGTCCCGCTGCTTTTCCTCTCCCCAGGCCAGATCGTGGCCTTTGAACAGGGCCCCTTCGTTCACGCTAAAAGCAGGCACGCCAACGCGGGCCAGGCTGAAATGATCAGACCGGTAGTAGTGGCCGGCCTCGGGGTGATTATCCGGCTGAATCGCCAGCCCAAACTCTTTGGCGACCCTCTCGACTGACGGGTATGCGCTGGTTCTCTCGGCGCCCGACACCACCAGTTGCTGCGGTTCCCCCAGAGGCTGGATGTCGTCATAGTTCAGATCCAGGGAAAGGTTGTTCGCCGAAACCGGCGGGTGCTGCCCCAGGTACTTTGATCCCAGCAAACCCTGCTCTTCCGCCGTAACCGCGGCAAAGATTACCGAACGTTTCGGTTTCTCTTCGGCTGCGGCAAACACCCGGGCCAGCTCCAGAAGGATGCCGCAACCGGTAGCGTTATCGTCAGCACCGTTGTAAATATTGTCTCCCGGCTCGTCCGGATGGATGCCAAGATGGTCATAGTGCGCGGTGTACAGGATTGCCTGCTGCTCCAGCTTGGGATCGGCTCCCTTTACCTTAGCCACCACGTTTCTCGACGTGAACGGCCGAACTTGGCTCACAATCGTCTCTTTCACGCGCACCGGCATCTCCACCGGCTTGAAGCTGCGCGAGTCGGCGTCCGCAAGCATCTTGTCCAGATTCATTCCGGCAGCCTGAGCCAGCTTGCGCGCAACGTCCAGCTGGATCCAGCCTGCCGACTTCAGCTTGGGGTCCTTATCGTCCTGCAGCAGTGACGTTTCTCCGCCCCAGGAGTTGCGCACGACCTCCCAGCCGTAGCTGGCCATCTCCGTCTTGTGGATCAACACCACGCCCACAGCGCCACGACGCGCCGCCTCCTCGTACTTGTAGGTCCAGCGGCCGTAGTAGGTCAGAGCCGGTCCCTTGAAAAAACTTGGATTGTCCGATGGCGGCTCATTCACCAGCATCAGCAGGACCTTGCCCCTCACATCAATGCCCTTGTAGTCGTCCCAGTTATATTCAGGCGCTTTGATGCCGTAGCCCACATAGACCAGAGGCGCATCGATCTCCGACTTCGTCGCGTGGGTCTGATCGTTGGCTACATAGTCGTCGGCAAATTTGAGCGCAATCTCTCCGCCCGATTTCGGAACGAAGGCAAACTGCGTCTGTTTGGGATCAGTGGTGACGCCGAAGAAACGGATTTGCTGAAAATACGTGCCTGCATCGCCGGCGGGAAGAAGCCCATAGCTCTTGAATTGCGCCGCAATCCAGTCAGCGGCCTTGTCGCCGCCCTTCTGCCCCGTGCCGCGTCCTTCGAGCGCGTCATCGGAAAGATATTTCACCGTGGCGCGAATCTTCTCTGCGTCAATGGCGTTCATCGCCTTCTTTCCCGCGGCCGGCAGAGTTGATTGAGCGTGTACAGATACCAGTGAAGCCAGAATGATAGTTAAAGCGATACAAAAGCGTTTCATTGTTCCTCTTGGGCTTTCGTCCGATGCGTATTTCTGATTCGCGGAGAGTACACGAACGAAGCAGAGGCTTTTCATTGAATTCCTCTGCGCGCTCTGCGTCCTCTGCGGTAAAAGATCTCTTTTTGGCTGATTGCTGAATGCTGATTGCTTTTTGATCCGCCCCGCGGATCAATTCTTTGACTCTCAACCCGGTTTGTACTCGGGAACCTTCTCGCCGGGATAAAAAACCTGGGCCGCCGCCGAATCGCTCGCCGCCGCCAGCCGCCGGTTCAGTTGTTCCACATCGGCCTTGGACCAGCTCACCGACGTAAACTCGATCTCACCCTCCGGGGAAACCAGAAACACGGTCGGCACATTGGTCAATCCATAGGCATTCGAAACCGGATACTTGCTCGCAGGATCAAGCAGTACCGGGAAGGTGACGCCGAACTCCCGGTTAAATGCTTTTGTATCCGCGGCGTTATCCTGCGATACGCCTACAAACGTGAACTTGCCCCGCTTCTCGTAGGCTTTGAATATCCGCTCCAGGTAAGGCAACGCAAGCTGGCACACCGGGCAGCTCACTTTGAAAAACACTGCTGCCACCGGACCTTTCTTGCGCTCCTCTTTGAGCGAAAACTTACCGCCATCAAGATACTGCAGTTCGATCTCCGGCGCCTGAACACCGGCTTCAAGTGTGCGCATCGGACCCCCTTCAACCTAATCCACTATTGTAGATAAACTATCCGGATTTGGGGAAAACCGGTATTGGTACCGTTTGGACTTCCACGGGCACTCTCGTTCTCATACGACGTCATCTCGAAGGGCGTAAAAGAGCCCGCGTTCTCATCAGCGGGCGCTCGCTAAACGGCCGTCGGGATGACGAACTTTGGGAGAGGTTGGATTTGATCGTCACCACATCAAACTGTACCAACGCCGGGAAAACCGGCTTTACCGCCCGGAGGTCGTGCCGGTCGTTGGGTTCACGCAGGGTCCGTTATGGTTGTCAGCAAGCTCTTTTGCCGGCCGGCTGCGCTCATCGTGATTGCCGAAAAAGCAATTCTGCGACTTCTGCGACGAGCCCTCAAAAGAGACCTTGAGCCCCGCAGCGATCTGGTTGGACTGATACATATTGCTCCGGTTAGCGCCTGCCGCAGGTGTTCCGGAATAGCTTCTGATGGCCACCGATTTCGCCGCAGAACCATTTTCGGCCAGTATGGTGTTCCCCATTACCACCGAGCCGCTTACATTGCCGCGAAACAGGATCGCCACCACTCCCGATTTATCGAGTTGCACGATGTTGTTCACGATTCTGAAGTTCGTAAACGCCTGCTCGCCGCCCACCACGATACCGAAGCTTTTCGGATGAACGATATGGTTTGACTCGATGCGAACGCCGTTGTTGTCCCAGCTGTCGATGTTGAATCCGTATCCCGTATCGATTGCGGTATTGTCATGGAAATAGACTTCGCCCAGCTTCCATCCGCTATACCCGATGGGAAAACCCTGCACCTGGGTGTGCCTCACCTCGCCCAGCGCGTTGGCGATCACAATGCCGCAGCCGGTCTGGCCGTAGGACTGCTTCATGGTGACGTTCTCAACCAGGTTGCCGCTGCTTTGCGACGGCGAAGCATTGTGCATGGAGACAATCCATAGATGGAACGCCTCCCACTTGATATTGATCCCGCCGATCTCGCCTGCGGTATTGGTCACGCTCACATCGTGGATCTTGTGCCCGCCACGGTCAGATCGCAGATGAATCGCTTCCAGCGTAAGCGCAGTGATTCCGTTCTGCCGCGCCCGCGACTTCAGTTCGGGATAGTTCGCGTCAATCGCCAGATCAGAGATCTCAATGTTAGCTACATCGTCTGAGTTCGTGCCGAACACCAGCCCCGTACCGGTGTTCAGAGGGAACTGCAGCGGGTTCTTTCCTTCCGTAATCGGCAGGTAATCGCTGAGCTTCAGCATCGTCCTGTCCTGGCCTGTCCCGTGAACCTTCCAGCCGTTGCCGATGGTAAAGCCGGCCGGATTCGTGTGTGGGACACCAACGATGTAATCGTAGTTACCCAGCGTGTAGAAACTGCCCGGCCCCAGGCAGACGATCAGATTTTCTGTTCGAGCGACAGATTTGCCAGGATTGCCGGAATCGCCGCAACCCTCGGAATAGCAGCGCAGGATAGTGTCAAAGACAGTAGCAGTGCTGCCGTCGCGGGCATCAGCCAGCGACGCGCCTGAACCATCCACCCCGTTGCGCAGAGCGATGAATACGCGTGTCGCCCCCTTCGGCAAAGATGCAACTGGCGCCGAGCAATCAACGGAAGGGAACGTCGCGCCACCCTGCTGCATCGAACCGAGCAGCGCCGCGCCTCCGCCGCGGTATCCTACACAACAGCTGGTCATGAGGACCATTAGTAGAGATGCAACGCTTACTTTAAGCATGCGCAATCCTTTCCAGGACTTTGCGCGCCAAACCAGTCAGCGCCAGCCGTTTAGCGGCAGACAAGGACACCCATCGTCCATGCAGGCCATCGTCGCCGGTGGCATGAACAAAAACTGTGTAGTCGGTGGTTGTGATTGAGTGTCGCAGTCGAAGCACAGCCCGTGCGCTTCCATTCCCGCGAAGTACCAGGGTTGGCAGCTCCCACATTCCCGGCATCAGCGAGCTATCATCTGGACGCTGCCGCAGCAGCACCCTGCCATCCCGGATGCAAAGCGCGTATTTCAACACTGCTTTCTTGCGTGCGGCTCGCTCACGTTTAACCTCTGCGCCGCGAGAAGCACAAAGCTCGATCACAGGGCATGTCTCGCACAGCGGCTTCCCGGGCAGACAGACCGTCGCTCCAAGCTCCATCAGGCCCTGATTGAAATCGCCGGGACAGCTTCGATCCAACAACGCCTCCGCGGTCCGCCAGTACTCGCCGTCATTCAAAGCGCGCCCGGTAAAACGCGTGAGCACGCGCTTCACATTGCCGTCGACGACAGGTACAGGCTGGCCAAAGGCAATGCTGGCAACTGCGTTGGCCGTATAGTCGCCTATGCCCGGCAGTTCACGCAGGGTCTCCGGCGTTTGCGGAAAAGCGGCGGCCTTGGCGATCTCCCTGGCTGCGGCGTGAAGATTGCGGGCGCGACGGTAATATCCCAGGCCACTCCAGGCAGCCAAAACCGTTGCCTCCTTGGCACGAGCCAGCTTCTCGACCGTCGGAAACTGAGCGATAAATTTCTTGTAGCGGTCTTCCACCACCGCCACGCGGGTCTGCTGCAGCATGATTTCCGAGACCAGAATCCGATAGGGATCGCTTTCGCCTCGCCACGGCAGTTTACGTTGATGCTTGCCATACCAGCGAAGCAGCTGGCGGCGGAATCCCGCGACATTGACCGCGCCCATCGTTGTGTTTCGTTGCCTCATGCTCGCAAGAATTGTAGCTTACTTCCATACTCCACCAATCCCGGCCATGCATGCCCACGCACGCTGCAGTCAAATGAAAAAGCCAGCCGGTCAGGGCTGGCTTTTTGATACTCATCTTTGCGAAATCAATGGGTTGCCGGTGCGCTCTTTTCCGCGTTCGCCAGATCTGTCTGGGCCTGATCAATCTTCTGCTGATAGAACGCAACGTTCTTCTTGTCGTTTTCGATTGCGTCCTGGTACGTCTGGCGCCTGAAGTCGGAGCTCTCGTTGGCCAACAGCTCTTCGTAGTGCTTCGCTGACTTCTTCCACGTGTCGCGGTCCTGCTGATAGGAATCGATTTGCTTTTTAAGCTCCGCAACTTTGGCGCTGCCGCTGCCTGTCTCGTGAGCATTTTTTGTATCGTCTTTCTTCTCATTCGCGGCAGCGGACGCGCTGGTTGACTCACTGCCGGCCGATTGCTTTGCCGGAGCCACAGCATTGTCGGCTGTAGTGGCGCTCGAGCTCGGCAGGTCGGCATCAGTAAACGTCTTCACGGCTTTGTGCGGCCCCTTGTTTTGTTTGGCCACCTCGCCCAGTGACGGCTGCTCGCTTTGGGCCAAACCCAATCCAGCGCCCAGCAGCAGGATCCCAACTATCGTCAATGAATTCTTCATCGTTTCCTTAATAAATGACCTCATAGCGTTAATACATCACCTCGTGTGTTGCCAGCAATTTCGGCGGACCAGTGTTGGGAAACAGCTTCAATGCGCATGAATCGTAATGGAAATTGAAGCTGCCGCCGACGTTGTCGATGAGAGCGGTATCCTGCGCGTTCACGTCCTGCCCGGCCAGAATCGCACCATACACGTTAATGTTCTGGCTTCCGCCGCCGGTGAAAGTGATCTGCCCTTTCACCAGGATCAGTCCATAAAATGACAGGCCTCCGTGCACTTCCAGGTCGCCATCGATGATTAAAATGCCTGACCCGCTGGCGTTGCCGCTCAGGTGAACGCTGCCCGGCACATAAACCGTTGCCGGACCACCAGTGGCGGGGAAGGTTGGACTATCTGGAAGGCCCGTGGGGTAGTCGCCAAAGACCTGACCGGCTTGCGTTCCACAGTCTGGGGTCGAGCCAGTACAACTGAAATTCCACGGGGCGCCGGCGGCACTTTGCGTACCCGGCGCATTTTTGTAGTTGTCAATCATTCCGGGAACGTTATATGGCCACGGCGCCTGGCCCTCGGTCGCGCCCTGGTAAGTGACATTGCCATTGGCGTCATAGGTTGTCAGCCCCGTTCCGATGGCTGAAAGCAGGGTGGTAGCATTGCCGGATTGCGAAATACCGTTCGCGCTGTAGACCGCCATATGGTTGCCGTCGCAGGTCATGCCCGGGCGGCTCGTGTTGGCACTGGTGCAGTTGCAATTGTCATAGCCATTCACTTGCAGTTTGCCCTGCAGGTTGATCGGCGCCTGCGCCGCGATTGCACCCGGTGGAGTAATCGGGGGCGACAAAGCCACTTCCATCTGCACGATCCTTCTGGAACCCGGATTTTGTCCCACTTTCGGGGTCACGGCCAAAGAAGTAATTTCCCACACCGGCATCATGGTTTGAGGAGACTGGCTGGTGCATGTGCCGGCTGCAATCGCCCACTCCTTGGTTCCGTCCCAGCACACCTGGAGTCCGTTGCCGAGAGCAGGAGTCACCTTCTGTGCAAGCGGTCCCATGAGGTTCTGTTTGTTGGCGACGCGCACCCACTTGAACGCCAATGCATCGCTTCCATTAATGCCGGGTGAGGTTGGCAACGTCACCGCGGTGAAAGCAGTGGAAGTCGGCAGTAACTGCGACGGGGACTGGCCATTGAGTCCGCCGCATGGCCCGCCGGTACCGGCGGCAAGTGTCAGACCACTGTACGCTTCCCAGCAGAGTTGATCGTCCAGATATGGATTCGCCGCAAGCGTTGCCCCTGAAGCAGTGGTGGGATCAATAGCTTCGCCTCCGGTGGGATTCTTGACGTAGATCATTCCGGTGCCGGCCGCGGCAAGAGGCATGGTGAGTCCCATGGCCTGGGCATTCAGGCTTCCAGCGCTGGCCAGTTGCAGGCGCACATTTTCCGCTCCCGCGCGCGCTGCAAAGTACGCCTTCTGGGAATCACGATAGTTGTTGTTGACGCTATTTTCTGTATCAGCCATGAACATCAGTCCCATGCCGATGGCTGCCAGCAGCATCAGACAAAGTAGTGCCACAATCATCGCTATGCCACGTTGATTCCTGAGATGAGTCTTTGTCTTCCGGTTCATGCTGTACTCCTTTAGTTGTTCACCAGTCGAGCCATCCCGGTCATGGTTACCTGGATGTCTTTGTGAGCATCCGCATCCTTGGTGGTGCCTTGCGTCGTCACGGTGATACGTATGCTCTTGATGGTGTTAAGACCGTTGCTGTTCACCATGGGAGTGCTGCTGGAAACCTGGTTGCCGCTGCTGTCATACGCGGCAAAAACCGGTTGCCCGGTGATGGGAACAACATTCTCGACCTGCGTGTAGTTTGTTCCTGGAGTCTGGGCTGACGGGGCAAAGCCCGCGAGTTTCGGCGTGGCGCTTCGCCGCAGACAGGGACAAGGGCTTGGTCCGTTAACGTAGCTGTAAACCACGACACTGACTACGCCGCTTCCATCCACGTCGCCTTCCATATGTATCTCCGAGTCTGAGACGTACCAGACCCCGGCAGCGGTGAAATTGCTGGTAAGGTCATACTGGTTGCCGTAGACCGCCACCGACGGGAAACCGGCCTGGTGCAGGTCGCGTGTGAACTGGTCAATAAACTCCCGCTCTTGCTGGGTGATATCCAGCTTCTGGTCCTCCACCTGATAGCGCACCTGGGCGCGTTCAATCTGCGAGAAGAGCGCTCCCACGATGATGGTCAGAAGCAGAACCACAACCAGAAGTTCCAGCAATGAGAATCCGGATTGTCTGTGCAGCTTGCGATGTGTGTTGGTTGTCAAGGCTCACATCCCCACGATGGTGCGCAAAGTGACCGGCCTGATAAACCCGATTCCTTTGCTGTTGGCAACAAACGGCTGGCGCGCGGCGACCACAACCAGTTTGCCGCTGTTATTCGGGCCCACCAGGGTCACGTGCCAGCGCACGTCATAGACTGTCTGCGTGTTACTGACTGAACCGCAGACCGTGTAGTTCATCTGATAGCCGGGTACTGCCCCCTGGCTGAAATCGATATCGCCGTTGTTCTGCAGTGGCGCCCCGGCGCCGGGCGATACGCTGCCGCCAGTATTGATTTGCAGGCTGTTGCCCAGGCAGTCCGTGACTGTCAGGGTTGGATTCGTATTTACCGGTGTGCCTGCGATCTCTTCCAGCACGGCCTGCGCGGCATTCGTCGCCGTTGTATCCACACGGTTGGTGTTATCGCGGGTCACGCCCATAATGATCATGAGCATTCCGCCCAGAACGCCTACGGTCAGAACGAACATGGCCAACATAAGCTCGATCAGCGAAAACCCGCTGCTTTTATCCGCTCTGCTTTTCCGATTTCTCTTCATCGCTCATCCCCTATTGCCAGACTGCTTTCCCGCCGCTCATGGAAGCCAGACGCCAGCTTTTGACTCTTCCTGACGGCGTAACCGTAACTGCCTCCCAGGCGCCCCGGCTGTCTTGAATGAACCATTCGAATCCAACCGTCGTGCTTGGACAGACCGCCGGATTCGTGTTCGGAACGCAAGGCAGGCCACGGGCATTGAACGCGACGCTGGCCGGAACCTGGGCTGTTCCGCCGAGATAAGCATCCAATTGGCTGGAATCGGGCGGAGTGCTCTGGAACGAAAACCCCCCAGGCAAATAGACATCGGGATTTCCGCTGGTGTATGCCGCCGTCGGGTCGTCGGTAACGAATACCATCCCGGTGGCGTCGTATTTTGCGTATGCTGGCTGGTTGGTCTTCACCGCCTGCATGCGCGCCTGTTGCAGCAGGCCCGCTATCGAGTGCCCGGCTGCATTCAATTTGTAGTTGGCATTTGCCTGGGTAATGTTTGGAACCGCAATCGCCGCAATAATCGCCAGCACCGCACAGACGATCACTAATTCCAACAAGCTGAAGCCGCTCTCTTTGCCCATCGTGCTGCTCTCCTTTGGTGGTTCCTCAACTTTCACGGAACTCGCATATAGCGTGCAAAGTCGTGCAAGTAAGTACCGCCCGCCGGAATCGGTCTAAGGAGGGAGGGTCGAACGGTGCTGATTCTAGTGGCCGCCCGACCGTCAGCACATGTCTCAGAGGTACTATCCCCTTTCGTGCAAAGTTTCGAGGCCGGAAAAATAAGAATCAGATAAGGAAAACCTCATCGTGAAGCGATTCGTATTCGTTCCGCTGCCCCGGCGAGGGGAGGGAGTTGAGCTAAGCTGGTTTATCTTTCGAGGTTTAGCCGCTCTTCGGAGTGGCGATGAGAATCTTCAAAGAAGAAAAAGCCGTGGCTGTGATTTTATATCGTATTACGATTTAATCGACATTACCAGCGCGGAAGGCCGGCATTCGCAGGGATTACCATGGTTTGGATTTGCGCCTATGGATTGATTGGCGCGCCTATTGATTCCGGATTGGAGTCAGTGAGGTCGCAGTCATGAACCAGGTCACCTTAATCGGCTGCCACACTGAAACCACGCGTAATGGAATACCGCCTTCCCGCTGAAGAATATACGTGATCTTCATGTCCGTGCCTTCAGGTTGCACGTTGATTTCGCCCATGGAAAACTGCGCAGCCGGAAGGCTTTTCCAGTAAGCCAGCCAGCCTTCACGATCAAACACCTGCCCTTCGGCATTTACGCCAATAAACGTCGGCGAAAGGTGCCGCCCGTAGTTTTGCCAGTCTTTCTTCTGGATTGCCGCCCACATCAACCGCTCATGTTGCTCTGCTCCTGTGGCATTGGGCCACACAGCGTGCGTGGGCGGACCGGCACATCCGGTCAACAAAAGTGCGGTGATCACGGCGATTACAAGGCGCATGGGAAGAGTTTAACCACAGAGGGCACCGAGAACACAGAGAAATTCATCCGGCAACGATTGCAGTGATTCTTGACCAGATTCACGCCCAAAAAGTTAAGGGCCACATCGGAAATCCGCTGTGGCCCTGTGTGTTCTCTGTGGTGGAAGTTCTTAGTCGCCGAAAACTTCTTCCTTCTTCTCTTCCGTTTCTTTCGGAGCAGCCGGAGAGATCGAACCCAAAGGAACGAACCCACCCTGCGGCTTGGGCTCTTTGAGGATGTGCTCGCGATAAAGCGATTCCATACGCGCGTTGTCGGCGCTCTTCTTGAGCTTCTCGTCGCGGGCGCGCAGCTTCTCTTCGCGGGCCGTTTTCGCGATGCCCAGGTCATCCAGAGTATGGTTGCGCTCGGCGTGCACGTGATCATCATTCAACTTGAGCTTGTGCGCGCTCTCGTTGAGACCTACGGCCTTGCCGCCGGCAAAGATTTCATGGCGGCCGTGCTCCTCATACCATTTGGTGAGCGTCGCCGTCATGTGCATTTTCTCAATGATGTTGCGCCAGCCCACGCCGGTGTTGTAGGCGCAGAAGCTGATTTCGCCTTCCTGCGTAGCGTAGGGAATGATGCACTGTTCGGTGCGGCGGAAATCGTAATTGTAGAGGTCCTGGAACCACATGCCGGCGATAAACAGGAAGTTCCAGCGATCAGTGCGGCGTTTCTTGATGTCTTCAACCGTGCGATCTCCGGAAACGCTGCCGTATTTCGTGTCGGCCTTCTTGGTTGCGCCAAACGTCTTGTCGAACTTCCTGAGCAGATCAATCAGCTTGAAGTGCTTCGGCGCCTGGAAAGGATCGTAGTTCTTGGCCAGCGCCAGCGCCATGCCGAAAACCGAGAGGAACTTGCCGCGGCCGGCATCGTTCACCTTGGCCACATCTTTGGCGATGTTGTCGCCGTTCAGGAACGCCGTGACCGGAACCGCTTCCTTGGTTTCCTTGTCGATCATCACCGCCATGCCCACACCGCAGTTCGGGTGGCAGCCGCAGCTCAGTTGTCCCCAATCAGCGCTGGGACCATGAATCAGGTCAGCCCAATCGGAGAAGGTGGACATGAAGGAAATCGGGAACCAGTCGCGCTTGGGTTCGCCCAGGCCGGTCTGGTTTTTCACGTCGTGCGCCAGATGGCTGAGCGTATAGCGCTGCGCCTGGCGGCGCTCATCGGTGATTTCTTCATCGCGGCCGGTAAACGAAACCGGCTGGAAGCTCAGGAAGCTGATGGTCTTGGGATTATCCAGCGCAAACTGGATGATGCGTCCTACCTGCTCGTTGTTAATGCCGTTCACGATCGTGGTGACGGGAACGATATCAACGCCATTTTCATGCAGGTTGTGGATGGCGCGCAGCTTCACATCAAACAGGTTGCCGACCTGCCGGTGCGAGTTTGCTGCATTGCCGATGCCGTCAAACTGCAGGTAAGCGTAGCGCAGACCGGCCTCGGCGGCCTGGCGGCAGAACTCGGGTGACTTGGCGAATTCAATTCCGTTCGTGGCGGCCTGCACAGAGTTGTAGCCAACCTGGCGGGCATAACGCACAGCATCCAGGAAGTACGGCGAGAGCGTGGGCTCGCCGCCGGAGAACTGGACCGACATCTGACGACGCGGCTTGATGGAGATCGCGTTGTCCAGCATGGTCTTGATTTCTTCCCACGTCAGTTCATGAACGAAGCCGACCTGGTTCGCATCCATAAAGCAGGGATCGCACATCATGTTGCAGCGGTTGGTCAGATCGATGGTCAGGACCGAGCCGCGGCCATGCTTCACCGTGCTGGTGCCGTGGTGATGAAGTTTTTCATCGTTGTGCGCGCGGATGTCGCGGCCAGGGAATACATCTTCCAGGTGCTTGAAAAACTCAACGTCGACAGCCATTACATCTTCAAAATGACCATGAATGGGGCAATCTTTGACCATCAGGATCTTGCCGTCGCGCTCAATGATGGTGGCTTTGATCTCGCCGACTTTTTCGTTCAGCAGAACTTCATGCGGCAATTTGCCGTCAACAATCTGTTGCCGGATCTCCGGCACGCACTTGGGGCACAGCGAGTCAGTCGAACGCGGCCACCCGAGCGGAGGCTTGGTCTTCTCCCAGGATTTCAGCATCGGCTTGTCTGACCATTTTGGCGTGAACGCCGGCTTGGGCTTGATGCTGTTCACTTTCTCAAAAACCGCCCAGGCGCCTTTCGCGGCGAAGGTCAAAGCTTTCTCTGCGTACTTTACCGGCTTGTGCATTTGGTTGTGTCTCTCCTTGCGCCCCTCGGGCGCCCTCTTCCAAGCTATGACACAGAAATAAAACGGGATATCGGTTCGAAATTAATATTAACCGCAGGGGCTCTTTGTGATTAAGAAGGATTCCCTGAATGGGTGTAAATAATGGTTCAGCGGTGGTCTGCCGCATTAAACGGGACCACTAAAAAGCCGCTAAGCCATTGGATTTAAACGTACAAACAACCTCTGGCAAAACGACCGGCCATTGTACTTCCGCGCGCTATCAACCCCGGATTGCAAGCCTCCGCGTAAACTGGTTTTGTGACGGACTTCTTCTACAACGCCGTGGGGTGGCTGTGGACCGCTCTTTGGCTTTTCTGGCTGCTCAGCGCCCTCGCCGTGAAACGCACGGTGCAGAAACAATCGCAGGGTTCCAGCCTCGCACAGGGTCTGCCTGTGGTTGCCGCCTTCTTCCTGCTCTTTGCCCGCAACGTGGGGCCATATTGGCTTCGCCGCCGGTTTTTCCCGGAGTCGAGTGCGAGCGTGCTGTGGGTTGGCCTGGCTCTTACTGCCGCGGGCATTGGCTTCGCCGTCTGGGCACGCCTGTGGATCGGCAAGAACTGGAGCAGCAGGGTAACCATCAAAGATCAGCACGAGCTTATTCAAAGCGGTCCTTACCGCATCGTCCGCCATCCGATCTACTCCGGATTGCTGCTGGCCTTTCTGGGTACGGCCATCGTCCATGGCGAGGTGCGCGGGCTCATAGGTTTTCCTCTGGCAGTCCTGGGCTGGGGCTTCAAGCTGCGCATGGAAGAGTCATTCATGCTCCAGCAGTTCGGCAACGCCTACCTGGATTACAAGCAACGAGTTAAGGCGCTTGTGCCTTTCGTGGTCTAACCCCACCGTCGCGATGGCAAGCCGCGATGGCGCAGGTGCTAAAATCATTTTTTCTTGAGGAGAGGATTCCATGGAAGCCGTGCGGACCGGCTTGCGGCAGATCATGCAGGAGTTGTTGCGCGTCCGCCCAGCGGACGAAGCCGTCCTGCTGGCTTGGCCGATGGTCTGCGGCAGGGATGTAGCCGCGCGCACCCAGGCCTCAAGCTTCAGCGAGGGAACTTTGTTCGTGGCCGTGTCCGATGCCACATGGCGCAGCCAGCTCCAATCCTTCACATCCAGATACATCAGTGGATATGGAGAGTTGTTGGGGCCATTGGTGCATGACATTCGGTTTGAGATTAAGCCATCAGCAATCAGCCACCAGGCTCAACCTTAGCTCACAAGCCGCGAGGCCCGTGCCGCCGAGCGGCTTGATTGAGGGCGGGATTTGCTCTCTAGGTTAAGGAGAATCCCGAAGCGGGTTTGGAACGAAGTGACAAGTTCTTAGCACACAAGCCGCGAGGCCCGTTGCCGCCGAGCGGCTTGATTGAGGGCGGATTTGCTCTCTAGGTTAAGAAGAATTTCGAAGCGGTTTGGAACGAAGTGACAAGAATAAACGACAAAGATGTTGCCTACGTAGCAGACCTGGCGAATCTGGAGCTTACGGACAAGGAACGTGGGCGGATGATCAAGGATCTCAACTCGATTCTTGACTACATTGATCGCCTGAACGAGCTGGATACGACCAATGTTCCTCCGATGGCCCAAATCTCCGGCAGCGTTGACAACACAGGCGTCCACGATGCGGTCGCCAATCGCCTGCGTGAAGATGTGCTGGTGCCATGTCTGCCGCATGCCGAGGCTATGAAGAACGCACCTGCAACCGATGGCGAGTTCTTCAAAGTACCAAAGGTGATTGAAAAATAGATCCACCACGGAGGCGCTGAGACACTGAGAAGAAGAAAGGAATCTGATGCTGAATCTTCACAAAGATGTAAGCTTGATTCGGAGACTGTTTTGATTCCTTGTTTCTCCGTGGCTCCGTGTCTCCGTGGTAAGTTTTAGAGAATGGATCTCAACTCGCTCACGATCGAATCCACGCGCACTGCCATCGCGGAAAAACGCCTCACTCCGTCCAGCCTGGTCGAAGACTTCTATCGCAAGATCAAGGCCGACGATTGTGAAATCCATTCCTTCCTCACTCTTTGCGAAGAACGCGCACTTGCCCAGGCAGGGCGCCTCGAGAAGCTGGTGAACGCCGGCGCGCCGCTTCCGCCCCTGGCAGGCGTGCCGGTCGGTATCAAAGATGTGATGGTCACATGCGGCGTACGCACCACCGCAGGCTCAAAGATCCTGGAAAGCTTCATTCCGCCCTACGACTGCACGGCCGTGGCGCGCCTCGAAGCTGCCGGCGCCATCGTGTTGGGCAAGCTGAATTGTGATGAGTTCGCCATGGGCTCCTCCAACGAAAACTCCGCCTATGGTCCGGTACGCAACCCGCACGACAAATCGCGCGTCCCTGGCGGCTCCAGCGGCGGTTCGGCTGCTGCCGTTGCTGCCGGAATGGCGGTGGCCACTCTCGGCTCGGACACAGGTGGTTCCATCCGCCAGCCCGCGTCGTTCTGCGGCGTCGTCGGACTCATGCCGACCTACGGCCGCGTCTCGCGATACGGGCTGATCGCCTTTGCTTCTTCGCTCGACCACATCGGGCCGCTAACCAAAACCGTAAAAGATGCTGCGATCATTTTGCACGTAATCGCCGGCCGCGATCCGCTTGACTCAACATCCGCTGACGTCCCCGTCCCCGACTACGAAGCTGAGCTGAGCAGGCCGGTGACCGGCCTCAAGATAGGCGTGCCGCAGGAATATTTCGGCGAAGGGCTCGATGCTGAAGTTCGCGCGGCAGTTGAAGGTGGAATCGAGAAACTGCGTGCGGCCGGCTGTACCATTCTTCCCATCTCTCTGCCGCATACTGCCTATGCCATACCAACCTATTATGTGATCGCCACGGCAGAGGCCTCAGCCAACCTGGCGCGGTTTGACGGCGTTCGTTACGGCTATCGCGCCAAGAACCCCCGCACGCTTGCCGAGATGTACCGCCGCAGCCGCGACGAAGCCTTCGGCCCCGAGGTAAAGCGCCGCATCATGCTCGGGACCTATGCCCTCAGCTCGGGCTACTATGACGCCTACTATCTGAAAGCGCAGCGCGTCCGCACCCTGCTCACGCGCGATTTCCAGGCGGCATTCACGAAAGTTGACGCCATCGTCACTCCTACCGCGCCGACCCCTGCTTTCAAATTGGGCGAAAAGGCCGACGATCCCCTGGCCATGTACCTGGCAGACATCTATACGGTCACTGCCGATCTCGCCGGTGTCCCGGGTATCAGCGTCCCTTGTGCCTTGAGCAGCTCAGGCCTGCCCATAGGGTTGCAGGTTCTGGGCAGGCACTTTGACGAGAGCACCGTGCTGAGAGTGGCCGGCGCCGTGGAGCCACGCTGATCGGATCATCGGGAGATCGGGAGATCAGTCCATCGGAGAAACAAACGGCAGCAATCGTATTTCCTTCTTAATTCCCAGCAGACAAGGTCTCGGGTCTAGTTCAGATCACCCGATCACCCGATCTCCCGATGACCCGATCAGCCATCAACTTTCCCTAACCACACTGTCAAATTCCGGTCTAAGTTAATCGAATGGAAGTTACAGATGCAGCCGTAGTGGCGCAGGTTTTGGCGGGCGATAAGGACGCCTTTCGTGTCCTGGTCGATCGCCATTCGCGCAGCATCTTTCGCGTGGTGTATCGCATGACCGGCAACCAGCAGGATACCGAAGAGATCGTCCAGGAGACGTTGCTTCGCGCCTACAGGAGCCTGGAACGGTTTGAGCTTCGCGCCAATTTCAGCACCTGGCTCTACCGTATCGCCGTGAATCGCACGCTTGACTTCCTGAATGCGAGAAAGACACAGATGCAAAAAGACACATACCAGATCGCTGACAACCCGGACGCCGAAGAGAAGCAGGTGCAACTGCCTGCAGCGGATCCCGGTCCTGACCGTCTGCTGTTGAGCGCGGAGATGAAACGCAAGATTGCCGGCGCCCTGGGCCTGCTGACACCGTCAGAGCGCGTGGCCTTCACCATGCGGCACATGGAAGGCCGGTCGATCGAAGAGATCAGCCAGACGTTGAACCTGAAAACCAGCGCGGCCAAAAACAGCGTGTTCCGCGCTGTGCAAAAACTCCGGCAGCAACTTGAGCCGTATGCAGGCCAGAGTTCCCCATCGCCTTCGCCGCGTTGGGGCGGGAGTGCGGTGAAATGAACCATTTGAGCGAAGAACAAATCGTTTTGCATTACTACGGCGACGCCGACGCACCCGGTGAAATCGAGCAGCACCTCTCCGCCTGCGCCGAATGCCGGGCCGAATATGAGCGAGTCCAATCCACGCTGCGGCAGATCGAGCCGCTCGAAGTCCCCGAGCCTATCGCAAACCTTGAGGAGAAGACCTGGCTGAACATTCGCGATCGGCTGCCTCAGAAAAGCGGGTTTCTCCGGCGGCTGCTGGGGAAAAGGGCATTGAACCAGGCCCCCGCCACGCCCCAAGGTCCGGCGTGGGCTGGGAAATGGGCGATCGCAGGATTGATGGCCGTGCTGATCGTCGGAGCATTTCTCGCCGGACGATTCTGGCCGCGTCCCGCAGCGCCTCCGATCGCGCAGCAATCGGGCGAGGTCAATCCCCAGCGCATCGTGCTGGTTGCAGTGGGCGACCACCTGGAAAAATCGCAGATGCTGCTGGTGGAGATCATGCACAACGAAGATACCGGCCAGATTGATTTTTCCACCGAACAACAACTGGCTCGCGATCTTCTGGATGACAACCATCTCTATCGCGTGAGCGCGCAACAGGTGGGCGATCCGCAGATCGCGCGCGTTCTTGACCAGCTTGGACGCGTGCTGGCCGAGATCGCCAACGGGCCGGCGGAGGTTTCCTCCGGCGACCTGCAACAGGTTCGGCACACCATTCAGTCTGAGGGCCTTCTGTTCAAGGTCCGGGTCATTCAATCGGAAGTGAATTCAAAACTGCGGCCGGCGCAGGTATCCGGCGGCAACGCTAACCAGAGGCTATAACCAATGAATCGCAGATTAATCTTGTTTGTACTGTTCGTGACTGGCGCCGCTTTTTCGGCGCGCCCAACATCCGCTGCGGTGCAGGAAGTGCCGTCGGCTTCTCTGCTGGATCAACAAACCGCAGAGAAAGCCAACGCGCGCGAAGATGAGGTCTATTCCAACGCCAAAGACCAACTCGACGACGGCGGGTACGACGACGCCATCAAGGGATTTGACGAAGTCATCAGGATGCATGGCCGCAAGGCTGACGGCGCGCTCTACTGGAAGGCCTATGCCCTGAATAAAAGCGGCAACAAAGCCCAGGCGCTCACCACCATCGGCGAACTGCGCAAAAACTATCCCAGAAGCACGTGGCTGCGCGATGCCGGCGCCCTGGAGCAGGAGATGCGCGGCAATGCCGTGGATCCGCAGAACATTCCCGACGAAGAGCTGAAGCTGCTGGCCATCCAGAGCCTGATGAATTCTGACCCGGAGAGGGCTGTTCCGCTGCTGGAAAAGATCGTGATGGGGAACTATCCGCCCAAGTTGAAAGACAAAGCGCTGTTCGTGCTTTCCCAGAGCAATTCCGACAAAGCGCAGCAGATTCTGATGGGCGTAGCCAAAGCCAATAACCAGCCGGATCTGCAAAAGCGGGCCATTCGCTACCTGGGCATGAACAGCAGCGGCCGGAATCGCGCCGTGTTGAAGGAAATCTACAACTCCTCGACCGATATTGGCGTGAAGAAGACTGTGTTTCAGGCATGGCTCATGTGCGGCTGCAAGGAAGACGTGGCATCGCTGGCGCACACGGAAAAGAACCCTGAGCTGCGCAGAGAGGCGATCCGGTATCTGGGCATGATGGGCGGCCGCGAAGAGCTGCTTGACTTCTACAGGAATTCACCTGATGTCGAGACCCGCGAAGCCGCGGTCGGAGCCATGCTGCTCTGCGGTTGCGCGCATGAACTGGCGCAGATAGTCGAGACCGAGAAGGATCCCGCGGTTCTCGACAAAGCCATCAATACACTCGGCCTTGTGGGCGGAGAGGAAAGCCTGGCCGCACTGACCAAGCTCTACAGCTCGCAGGCCAGCGTACAGGCGAAGAAGAAGGTCATCAATGCCCTCTTCCTGCACGGCGCCGGAAAAGAGATGGTCGCACTGGCCCGCAAAGAGACCAACCCGGAGCTGAAACGCGAACTGGTCCAGAAGATGTCGCTGATGGACTCTCCGGAAGTTTCCGACTACATGATGGAGATCCTGAATAAATAGAGGGGGCTGTCGTGAATCCAGAAGCAATGAAAAGATCGATCACAGTCATCGCAACGTTGCTGTTTGTTGCCGCGGCCGCGGCCGCGCAGAAACCCAGGGTCTCCGATGCGAAGCTACAGGAGCTCAATGCCACCGCCGGTTTGAAAGCGACGGTAGACGGTCTGCTGCAGAAACAGACCGGCGCGTTCTGGATCGGCTACAGGATTCCAACCGCAGCTAAAGAACGAACGATGTGCTGCTTCGACTCGATCGACCAGTTCCGCAACAATGACAAGTGCTGCATGGGCTGCCGTATGGAGTCAGACAAGGGCGGATCATTTAACGGGACGGTATCCAATTGCTCGCAGCCTGAGCCCCTGCCCTATGCTTTTGTATTTCTGCGCGCGTCCGGCGGACAGCTGGAAAAGGTGCGCGTATTCAGCCCGGATTGTGCGCTTGAATTTGCCAACCTCCCGCTCTACTGGCTGGAGGACGTGAAGCCCGAACAGAGCATTGATCTGCTTACAACGCTGGCTGTAGCTACCGACAGCGAGGGTTCTTACGGAAAGAAAGGACCGGGTCGCCAGGCAGTAATGGCGATCGCCATGCATGACTCGCCGGCGGCTGATGGATCGCTGGAAAAACTGATCCAACCCGGCCAGCGTCTTTCCTTGCGTGAAAACGTCGCCTTCTGGCTGGGCGAGGAGCGCGGGAAAAAGGGAGTGGACCTTCTGCGCAAGTACGTGAAGGAAGATCCTGATGACAGCATGCGTGCGAAGGGCACGTTTGCGTTCTCACAGAGCAAGGAACCTGATGCTTTGAAAGATCTCATCGACATGGCGCGCCACGATCAGAGCCCGCATGTCCGCGGTCAGGCCATCTTCTGGCTGGCGCAGATCGGCAGCAAGAGGGAGGCCGAACAGATCACCGAAGCCATCGAGAACGATCCCGACACGCAGGTAAAAAAGAGAGCCGTCTTCGCGCTGAGCCAGATGCACGATGCCGATGCCGTGCCTCGGCTCATCAACCTGGCCAAGACCAACAAGAACCCTGTGGTGCGCAAGCAAGCCATCTTCTGGCTGGGGCAGTCGAATGATCCGCGGGCGCTCGATTTCCTGGAAGAGCTGCTCACCAAGTAGTTCTTTCACCACAGAGGGCACAGAGAGTCACAGAGGAAGACCGCCAGGGTAGCTCAATTCCCTCAGTGATCCTCTGTGTGACTCGGTGGTTTGTTTTTCGCTTAGTGCGGCAGAAACGTGCGCGTCAGATAGTCGGTCAGGCTCATGGTGATCATGATCATCAGCCAGAAAACTCCAGCGGAGATCGTGAGCTTGGTGAGCTTGCTGCTGTAATAGATGTGCATGAAGAAGAGGATCACCAGTGTGGCTTTGATTACCGCGATGGTAAGCGCAACCACCGGATTCCAGATTCCCAGGTCAACGAAGGCAATGGCCCACGTCGCGCACGTGCCAATCACCAGCGCGAGAAAAATCACTAAGTAGAGCCCGGGCGTTGGATGCGAATGTGTATGGTCAGACATGTTCGATTCTCAAATCCTCAGATCCCGCCTTTGTGCCGGCTGATCAGGTAGAGCAGCGGGAACAGGAATATCCAGACAATATCGACAAAGTGCCAGTACAGGCCGCCGAGTTCCATCGGCGTAAAGTACTGGCCGCTAAATTCGCCGCGACTGGCTCGCAGCAACAGCCATGAAAGCAGCCCCAGCCCGATAATCATGTGGAAAGCGTGCAGCCCGGTCATGGCAAAGTAGAAGGAGAAGAAGATCTCAGTCTGCTGCGCTGTCTGCGTCGCTGCGCCGAGCGGTATTTCTTCGTGGTTGTTCTCGCCACGTTCCACGATTTCCTGGGCAATGTTGCCCAGGCTCTTGTTGGTAGCGCTGCAGCCGCCCCAGGTATTGAATCCCTTGCCGATGATATGCCCGGGAATATGGCACTCGTCCCACTTGTCGTAGTATTCCTTGGCCTTGATGCCCAGAAACACCGAACCCAGGATCATGGTGCCGATCAGAAACCAGATTTGCGACTTCTTGCGGCCGGTCTGGGCTGCCCACACCGCCATCGCCATGGTAAAGCTGCTGCCGATGAGCACCAGTGTATTGGCAAAGCCCCAGCTCACGCTGATGCTGGTGCTGCCGGCCACGAACGCCGGGTAGTACTTGATGCGGTAGATCAGGTAGGCGGTAAAAAGGCCGCCGAACATCATGATTTCCGTAAGCAGGAAGACCCACATGCCGAAGGTGGAGGCGTCCTGCTGCTGCTCCATCGAGTCAAACTGGTGCGCCAGCGCCGGATGATGTTCGCTGGTGGTTGTCTGGCTAGTGGACAACGGGTACCTCCCCTTCTTCTCCGTAGGCGTAAGGATCCTTGGTCACAACCGGTATTTGGTGGAAGTTGTGCGTAGGCGGCGGCGAAGTGGTTTCCCACTCTAACCCCGTCGCTTTCCATGGATTGTCGCCTGCGATCTCGCCGTATTTCAACGACCAGACAAAATAGAACAGCGGGAGAAGGAATCCCACTGACAAAATTGAAGCACCCGCCGTCGAGAGCACATTCAGCACCTGGAACTCAGGCGGATAGAGCGCATAACGCCGCGGCATACCCATGTAGCCGAGAATGAACTGCGGGAAAAATGTCAGGTTGAAGCCGATAAACGTAATGATTGCTGCCAGTTTGGCCGGCGCTTCCGGGTACATTCGGCCCGTCATCTTGGGCCACCAGAAATGCAGTCCTCCCAGATAGGCTGTCACCATGCCTCCCACCATCACGTAGTGAAAGTGCGCGATTACAAAATAGGTGTCGTGGATATGGATATCGAGCCCGAGCGCAGCAAGAAAGAGTCCGGTCAATCCGCCGATGGTAAAGAGCCCGATGAACGCCATGGCATAAAGCATCGGCGTGGTCATCTCGATGGAGCCCTTGTACATGGTTGCGGTCCAGTTAAACACCTTCACCGCGGAAGGGATGGCTACGGCGTAGCTTAACAGGGAGAAGACCAGCGCTGAGTAGACCGAAATCCCGGCGACAAACATGTGGTGCGCCCATACCACAAATCCGAACACTGCAATCGCGATACTGGAGAAAGCGACAAAGGTGTATCCAAAAATGCGTTTGCGCGAAAAACAGGGGACGATCTCGCTGATCACGCCCATGCCGGGCAGGATCATGATATAGACCGCCGGGTGGGAGTAGAACCAGAACATGTGCTGGAACAGCACGGGATCACCGCCCAGCTTGGGATCAAAAATGCCGATGTGGAAGCCGCGTTCCAGAGCCAGCAGGATCAGCGTGATCGCGATTACCGGCGTGCCCAGGATCATGATGAGGCTGGCGGCGTAATTCGACCAGACAAACAACGGCAGCCTGCCCCAGGTCATGCCCGGCGCGCGCATGCGGTGAACCGTAACGATAAAGTTCAGTCCGGTGAAGATGGAGGAAAAACCCGCAATGATAATGCCGACCGCCATCATAATGACGTGGGTCTTGGAATATCCGGAGCTGAACGGCGCGTAGAAAGTCCACCCGGTATCCACTCCGCCGCTGATCATCGCGATCAGCGAACAGATGCCGCCCGCCATATACAGATACCAGCTCAGCAGGTTGATCTTGGGGAAGGCCAGGTCCTTGGTGCCCACCATGATGGGTACCAGGAAGTTACCGATTGTCGCGGGCACAGACGGGAGCAGGAAGAAAAACACCATGTTCACGCCATGCATCGTGAACAGCTTGTTGTAGGTATCGGCTGAAAACAGCTCGCCGTTCGGCGTTAGCAGGTGCATGCGGATCAGCGCTGCGAAACTGCCGCCCAGAAGGAAGAAAAAGGAGATCGAGAACAGGTACAGGATCGCGATCCGCTTGTGGTCCTTGGTCAGCAGCCACGAACGGATTCCGTAGTTGTCGTTCAAATAGTGCTTTGCCGGCATTACCGGCGCCGGAGCTGTAATCGCGGTACTCATGGTTTCTTCCCTGATGGGTTTGCAGGCCTCGTTCCCTGCGGGGTTTGCTGCGGTTGCTGCTGGTTCTGCTGCTTGTTCTGCTCCTGAATGTTTGGCACCTCGTTGTCACGGATATCCGTGGGCGTCGAGCGGTTATTCAACGGGTTCGATGCCTGCGGCGACAGGTGCTTGATGTATTCAGTAATCGCCATGATCTCGTCTTCGCTCACCACGCCGCGGAACGTCGGCATGATGGACTGGAATCCGGATACCACCTTCGCGTTCGGCTCGAGGATCGATTCGCGAATGTAATTGTCGTCTGCCAGCACTACCCGGTTATCCACCAGCCGAACCGGACGGCCGTAAAGTCCTTCAAGATTCGGGCCGCGTGCGCCGGAATCAGGACGATGGCAAGTCGTGCAGCCATATTGCTGGAATGCTTTTTCACCCAGCGACGCCAGCGATCCTTCCGCTTTGCCGCTGGCCAGCCACGTCGCGTAGTCTTCCGGGTTCATCACGATCACCTCGCCGATCATGCCGGAATGCTTGGTGCCGCAGTATTGCGAGCAGAACAGGTGATAGGTTCCCGGAACAGTGGCCGTGAACCAGGCAAAGACGTAGCGGTTCGGCAGCACGTCCTGCTTCACGCGGAACGCCGGCACAAAGAAGCTGTGGACCACGTCCTGCGAGATCAGAGTGACCTTCACCGGCCGCCCCGTGGGCACGTGCAGGGTATTGATTTCGCGCTGGCCGCCGGGATGCTGGAACTTCCACATCCATTGCTTGCCCACGCCGTAGATCTCCAGCGCGTTAGCCGGCGGGCGCTGCATGTGGTAATAGATCGCCGCGCCCCACACAAAAATCACCATGGAGATGCCCAGCGGGATCACGGTCCAGACGATTTCCAGCAGCGTGGACCCGTGAATCTGCTGCGCTTCATGGCCGGGTCTTCTTCTGTACTTGATGGCAAAGAAGAGGATCAGCGCGGCAATGAGCAGCGAGAAAAAGGTCGTGATCAGCACCAGGAACAGGTAGAGCGCGTCCACGTGCCACGCCATGCTCGAGGCCTGATCCGGGAAAATGGGAAAGTTCAAGTTCATCTAGTGAGCAGTCCTGGTTAAGCGGCCCTCGCGGGCAGCAAGCGAATCGCGACGAAACATGATCAGCATAAAACCGCCGAGCACCAGCACAGTAGCCAGAGCGCTCAGGCGCAAAACATTGAAGATTACCGCTCCGTATTTTCCCTGCCGGGGATCGTAGTGATAGCAGTAGAGCAGCACCTCGTCCGCCAGGTTCCCGATCTTCCCCTTGGAAGCCTCGATCAATCCCAGCTGGATGTCACGCGGAGGATATTCAATTCCGTAGTAATACTGAGCCACGCGGCCCTGCGGCGTAAGCAGCATAATGCCGCTGGCGTGGGCATACTGTTTGACCTCCGGGTCCCAGGCGTAGCGGAAACCCACGGCCTGAGCCAGCGCGTCGATCTGATCCTTCTTTCCGGTCAGGAAGTGCCAGCCCTGCTCCGCCTCCGGGCGGCGATAGCGCTGGAGGTAAGCCTTCTTTTTGGCCGCGGCGTCCTGCGCCGTGTCCCGCGGGTCGATGCTCACGGTAATCACATTGAACTCACGGCCGATATTGAAGCGGCGGATTCCCATCATCGCACCGGTGAAGCCGTTCAGCACCTGCGTGCACAACATCGGGCACTGGTAATAGACCATCATCAAAATGACTGGCTTGGAACCGAAATACTGCTGCAGTTGCACCGCCTGGCCATTTTCATCCACGAAGGCCAGGTCGAGCGGGACTTGCGAGTTCAAGCGCTGATCGAGTCCCACCTGGTCCAGGATGGAAGGTTTCTGGTTGGGAGTTGCATCTCCCGGCTGCAGCTTGGGTGCTGCCTGCGACCATGACACGCTCGCGGCAGACACGCCCAGCAGGGCGAGCGCCACGACCCTCCGAATTGTGCTTCTACTGCTCACTTCTTCGTGCCTCCGGGGTTGCTGCGCGCAGGCTGGCCGGCTGCGCTTGCTGGAGCGCCGGTCGGATATTGCGCGCTGGGCGCGCCCACGTTCGACGGCAGGAACGGTCCGCTCACCTGCGGCAATCCCTGTTTCGCCAGAATGTCCATGGCGCGATGAATCGGAATATGGATATTCCCGTCTCGATCTTTGCCGGTGCTGGCCAGCCAATCATCTTCCGAGCCGCGAAAGATTCCCATATCGTGCTCGTCGTCATACTGAAGACGCGGGGCTCTAAAGGTGCGGCTGAGATGATCATCCATCTTGCCGCGTCCGTACCAGTCCGGCGCCGGCTTGATCTCGCCTTCATGTGTTGGCACCACTTTGCCCAACCCCTCTTTCGGCGTCTCGCGCTCCTGCACCAACTGCTGCTCCATGGGGGTGAGCTTGGCCGCGTGCGTTCTTTCCCAGTTTTCCAGCAGCCAGATCATGCCGATCATCAGGGCAAACGCCAGCACGCCGCCAGAAGCCAGAAAGACTCCGAACAACACGATCCCGCGAATACTGAGATCGCTCTCCTCGTGCCCTTCCTTGAGATGCCCGCCGGATTGAGTTTCAAATTTATCCATGTTTTGCTTCCAGCATTTCTACAAAGCCGGGATCGTTCACCGGCAGGAGCGACCGCTTGCTCAGCCGCAGGAAAAAGAAGAACAACCAGAAACCGCCCATCGCGATCACAGTCGTGACATACAGAGCGCCATCGACCCAGCCGAAGCCGCTGAGTCCGGTCTGGGCGCTGGATCCGAACGGCACCGGTGCTCCGGGATAAAAATTGGGAGCGATCTGCCAGAACAGGTCCACCAGCCGCATGAACAGCAGCAGGAACGCAACAGCAACGATCCGCGGAGCATTCCGCTTGAGGTTGCGCGACAGCAGCAGGGCAAAAGGAAACACGAAGTGCACGAAAATCAACAGCGTTCCGAAGTATTGCCAGCCATGATTCAGGCGCATCAGGTACCAGCGAATCTCGGAAAGCATGTTGCCGTTCCAGATGATCAGCCACTGCGAGAACGACAGGTAGGCCCACAGGATCACAAACGCGAACATCAGCTTGCCGAAGTCGTGCAGGTAATCGATCTTGAACATGCGTGAGAGCGGCTCAATCTGCGCCAGCCGCGTGAGCAGCCAGATGGTAAAGCAGAACGCCGTAAGCACCTGCCCCACCATGAACAGCATGCCAAAGACGGTGGACCACCACTGCGGATAGAGCGACATGACCAGGTCAATCACGAAAAACGTGAGGCTCATGCCGTAAAACACGATGCCGAAACCGCTCAGGTTCTGGATTCCCACGAACTGTGCCGGCGCAGTCTCACCCGCTTCTTCCTTCTTCGACCACTGATACAGCCGCCAGGCCAGGAATCCCCAGACGGCAAAGAAGAGCACGCCGCGGACCGTGAAGAATGTGGGGTTCAGGTAGTATTTCACCTTGTCCACGCCAAGCTCTTCGGGCTTCATCGTGGTCCACACAAACAGCTTGTTGCTCCACATTCCATAGAGGAGTGGCAGCCAGCACAGGAACATCAGCCACAGATTGCTCGCGGCTGCTTCCCAGATCCTGCGTCCGATCCGGCCCCAGTTTCCGCCGCTGGTGTACTGCAGCATGAGCAGGACAAGCGATCCCATGCTCAGCCCAAACCAGAACATGAATGCGAACAGCCATGCCTGCAGGAACAACTTGCCGCCGCCTTTGAAGGCCAGGGCCAGGGTCACGACGCCAAATACCGCGCCTACCACCAGCATGCGCGTACGCATGCGGTCGATCATCGCCGGCGGGGCGAACTCCTGAGGCGTAATTCGAGTCACGAGGTGGCTCATCGTTTGTTCCCTTTAGGAACGGTGTCAGGCACCGGCTGTTGCGGTATGGTGGCCGCGGGCGTTACGAAAGATGTGTCCGGAATTCTGATTTGCTCTTCTCCAGGCTGGTTCAATTTGTTTCGATCTTCCTGCGCCACGTCGGCTTCCGTCGCCTTCTGGCTCAATTGCAGCGCGCGGATATAGGCTGCGATGGCCCAGCGATCCGCCGGCTTCACCTGCGCCGCATAGTCAGGCATGCCGCCGAAGCCGTTGCTGATCACGTCGTAAAAATATCCCAGTGGGGCGTTGCGCAGGCGCTGCACGTGGAATGACGGTGGCCGTTTGTAGCCGCGCTGCACGATCATTCCGTTGCCGTCGCCTACACGCGCGTGACACGGCGTGCAATAAATATTGAAGCGCTGCTGGCCGCGTTCGAGCACCGCCTTCAGGTCCATATTCCCCAACTGCGGCAATTCGTTGCCGTAGACGTAGCCGTGCTTCCCGGTCAGATAGTAGCTGTTGGGATCGAGCTGTTCCCGATCCATGATCTGGCTCTCGCTGCACAGCTCCGGTCCGCTGGCCGGGCAGTCCGGCGTGACGCCATCCTCGGTGCGCGATACGGTTCCGGGCACGGGATAGCGGGCGGAGCGGCGGTCCGAGTAGAACTCGCTGGAGCGCAGCGGGATGAACTTCGGCTGGTTGTGCATATCCTGACGGCAACCGGAAATCACGGCGAATGCAGCCCCTGCCAGCAGCAGCTGCGCGATACGGAGTTGTGCCCGGCGATTAATAAGGCACCTCCGTGATTTCGTCAGGATTGAAACTTTCCAGCAGCTTCCGCGTGTCAGAGACGCTGAACCGTGGGTCCTGCGATTCAATGCACAGGAAGAACCGGTCACGGCTGGCGCGAACAAAGTTCGGCGAGTTGAACACCGGGTGATACGGTTGAGGCAGGCCATTCAAGGCCAGCATGCCAAACACCGCAGCCAGTGAAGCGCCGAGCACGGCGCATTCAAACGTCACCGGGATGAACGCCGGCCACGAATGAAACGGCTTGCCGCCTACGTTGATGGGGTAGTTGATCACTGAAACCCAGTACTCCAGCGCGTATCCGCCGATCATGCCCAGCATCGCGCCGACCAACACAATCAAAGATACGCGGTTGTGGTGTGCGCCAATCGCTTCCGCAGCTTCTTCCAGCGGGTACGGCGTATACGTATCCATCTTGCGGTAGCCTGCGTCATACGCGCCTTTGGCGGCATGCACCAGTTCGGTCGGCGTTTCAAACTCCGCCATCAGTCCGTAAATGGGGGCAGCAGTCATTCCTATTCCTTCACCTTCGCCTGCGGCAGCAATGACCGCATTTCAAAGATAGAGATCGGCGGCATCACGCGGATGAATATAAAGAAGAGCAGGGTAAAGAATCCCCAGGTGCCGACAAATATCATCATGTCCCACTTTGTGTACCAGTACATGCCCCACGAAGTGGGAATATAGTCGCGCTGCAGGCTCATTACCACGATCACGAAGCGCTCCAGCCACATGCCGGTATTGACCACCACGGAAACCACGAACAGCCTCCAGGGCGTGGATCGGATGCTGTTGAACCAGAGCGACTGCGGTATCAGGATGTTGCACAGGATCAGCATGTAGTAATAGTGGGAATAAGGTCCGTGCAACCGATTGTTCACCATGGCCAGCTCATACCTGTCATTGCTGTACCATCCGATGAACATTTCCATGGCGTACGAATACGCCACAATCTGACCTGTCGCCAGCATCAGCTTGCCGCAGTTCTGCAGGTGCCGCAGGGTGATGAAATCCTGCATGCCGTAGAGATAGCGGAACGGGATCGCCAGCATCAACACCATGGCAAATCCTGAATAGATAGCGCCGGCCACGAAGTATGGCGGGAAGAACGTAGTGTGCCAGCCCGGAACCACGGAGACAGCGAAGTCGAGCGACACAACGCTATGCACGGAGAGCACCAGCGGCGTCGCCAGGCCGGCCAGCAGCATGTAAGCCGTCTCATAACGGTTCCAGTGCCGCGCCGAGCCGCGCCAGCCCATCGCCAGCATGCCATAGATGCGTCGAACCACCAGCGTCTTGGCGGAATCGCGCAGGTTGGCAAAGTCAGGGATCAGCCCGATGCCCCAGAACAGGAACGACACTGTGAAGTAGGTCGAGACCGCGAAGACGTCCCAAATGAGCGGGCTGCGGAATTGCGGCCATACCCCCATGGTCAGTGGGATCGGAAACAGCCAGTAAGCCGCCAGCCACGGACGCCCGGTATGCAAGAGTGGGAATAATCCGGCCTGCATGACGGCAAAGATCGTCATGGCTTCGGCGAAACGGTTGATGGAAGTGCGCCACCCCTGTTTGAACAAAAGCAGAATCGCCGAGATCAGCGTGCCGGCGTGGCCGATACCGATCCACCACACAAAATTGACGATGGCGAAGCCCCATCCAACGGGGATGTTGATGCCCCAGATGCCCACGCCCTTGAACAGCAAATACCCGACCGCGGTGTTAAACATCCCGAAGATCGCCAGGCAAAGTGCAACAACCAGTATCCAGAAGACCGGCGTGTGCTTGGTAAGCACAATGCCGGCAATCCGGTCAGTGACCGTACCGAAGGTCTGGCCTGGGCCGATGATCGGCGGCCTGACGCCTTTCGGGGGTCGAACGTCAATTTGTCCGAGCGTCGCCATGCTTTATGCCTTCTCCGCCTTTTCCGAGCCAGACTCAAGTTTGGGGTTGGGATTCCGCACCGCAGCCAGATACGTAGTGCGCGGCCGCGTATTCAATTCCGCCAGCAGCTGATACTCGCGCGGCGAATTCTTCCGCTTTGAGACCGCACTGTCCTTATTGTTGATATCGCCGAAGATGATCGCTTCAGTTGGACAGACCTGCTGGCAGGCCGTCTTGATCTCGCCGTCCCGGATCTGCCGCTCTTCCTTCTCTGAGGCGATGCGCGCCTGCGTAATGCGCTGGATGCAGTAGGTGCACTTTTCCATCACGCCGCGGCTGCGAACTGTGACGTCAGGGTTGCGGCCCAGCTTGAGGCTTGGCGTCTCGTAATCGGCAAACAGGAAGAAGTTGAACCGCCGCACCTTGTAAGGGCAGTTGTTCGAGCAATAGCGCGTGCCCACGCAGCGGTTATAGACCATGTCATTCAGGCCTTCCGTGCTGTGAATGGTTGCGCCTACCGGGCAAACCGGCTCGCAGGGTGCATTTTCACACTGCATGCACGGCACCGGCTGGAAGTAGACGTTGGGATTGGCCGGGCTGCCTTCGTAGTACGCGTCAATGCGGATCCACTGCATTTCGCGGCCGCGCTGCACCTGCTCCTTGCCGACCACGGAGATATTGTTCTCCGCCTGGCAGGCTACCGCGCACGCCTGGCAGCCGACGCATGAGTTCAGGTCAATGGACATGCCCCAGGCATAATTCTGATAAAACCCTTTGTCGCGGAAGTCAGGATAGAGAGATTCAGGCTTGCCGGGACGATCGTTGGGCGCTTCACCGCGAACCCTGTCGGCGAAATTCTCGCCGTCGAGCTTGTTCTGAATGAAGTCTTCCAGGGTCGCCACCCGCACCGGCTCTCGAGCGTCCATGCTGAAGTGGCCCTGGGTGATGGCCAGGTCCCAATACTTGTCTTTGCTGACGGTGATCGTCGCGCCCGATCCGATGTATTGCGCCTCGCTGGGCCGTACTTTGTACGCATCATAGCCGGTGCCCGAACCGACACGGCCGGCCTTCCTCTGGCCATAGCCAAGAAAAAGCGTGATCGCGTTGTCCGGATGACCCGGTTGCGGCCAGTACGGAACTTCTACTTTTCTGCCCTGAAATTCAACTTCGAGAATCCGCTGCGCGTCAGATTGGTGATCGTTGTCGTCTGATACCTGGTTCAGCTTCCAGACAGCTGCCATCGCGGGACTGACCATCGCCACGTTGTCCCAGGTATTGCGGCTGAGCGGCTTGGGCGTCTCCTGCAGCCATGCGTTATTGATGAAACTTCCGTCATAGATGGTCGGATCAGGACGGAAAGCCACTTCAATCGCATTAGGATTTGCCACCGCCGGCGCCGGCAGCGATGCCAACTTCGCGCTCACCTGCCGCGCGGGCGCTGCGCTATCGGCGACAAAACCATCGTGCACCGTGCGCCGCCACCAGGCCTCAAAGTCGGCGGTCGGATGCTGCGTTTTCCAATACGTCTGCACCAGATCGTGCGACGAAACTCCGGTCTGCGGTGTTCCCGATTCATCCGGCGTAAAGATCGCCAGGAACTCATGCACGTTCCTGCCTTCATACAGCGGCATGATCATCGGCTGAATCACGCTGGCTGTTCCGTCATAGGCATGGCCATCGCTCCAGCCTTCCAGGTAGTGGTTCTCCGGCACATGCCAGTGCATCAAATCAGTGGTCTCGTTCTTATAAATCGAGAGTTGGACGCGGAGCGCTACCTTGCCGAGCGCGTTTTCAAACCCCAGGTCCACCGGAGCGTTGAAGACCGGATTGCCGCCCAGAATAACCAGCGTGCGCACCTTGCCCGCATTCATATCGTCGACCAGCTCGCGGATCGATTGCCCATGCTCCACCGGATCGACTTCCACCGGATCGATATAAGCGACGGTCTGGCCGACATTGCCCAGCGCGGCATTCATAGCGTGAGCCAGCGCGTGCACCGCGGGCGACTGGAATTCGCCCGGAACCACCACGCACTTGCCTTTGTGGTCCATCAAATCAGCTGCGACTGCATCAACCCACTTCTGCTGATCTTCATTCAGGCGTCCGCCCTGAGCGGCAACACCGACCTTGGCAGCCAGGGCGCGCGCAACACTGTCAACTTCTGACGGACGCAGCACCAGCCGATGATCCGCCTTGGCGCCGGTTGTGCTCGGCGAGCTCTCGGCCACGTAGAGGCGGTTCATGGTGCGATCTTTGTCGAGCTTGCGTCCGCGCATGAAGTCGCGCGCGCAGCGCACAAACCCTGGGAACCATGAGCCGGAGAGGAAGTCCGCATCCAGCGAGACGACCACCGCAGCCGCTTCAAGCTTGTAAACCGCGTCATAGTAAGCGCCGAAGGCCAGCTTCGATCCTGCGCGAGCGTTATCGCGGTTGACCGGATCCCAGCGATGCCACTTCGACTGCGGAAAAGCGCGCTGCACGGCCTTCATTTGCCAGCCGAACGTCGGCGAACTCATCGCCCCGGTCAGGAATCGCAGCCCTGTGCCCTGTGTCGCCTTCAGCGCGGCAACCTCACTCTGCAACGCCAAGGCACACTCACCCCAGGGACGTCCTTCTCCCAGGTGGGTTACATAATTGGAACGGTCGGGATCATAGAGATCCAGGATTGACGCCTGGGCAAACAGATCGGTTGCGCCCAGGCTGGCGGTGTGCTGCGGATTGCCTTCAACCTTGGTCGGTCGGAATTCGTGCGTCTCCACCACCAGCGGGAGAACGTGGCCATGGAACGGCATGGCGGTGGCGTAAAAGATCGGCTTGCCGGGAATGAGCTGCTCCGGCTGGCGAACATAAGGAAGTATCTGCTCCAGAGGCTGGCGCGTGCAGCCCGCGAGCCCCGCCAGGGCCATTGAAGCGCCCGCAAGCTTCAGGAAATTGCGCCGCGAAACCGGATCAACCCATTCGGTCGCGTGACGCGGAAATTCGCGCTCCAACAATTCACCGAACGCCGGCTGGTCCGCCAGCTCTTCCAGCGTACGCCAGAACTTCGGACCTTTAGCCTCTGACAGACGCTTGCGTACAGTCTCCAGCTCCAGACTGGCCGGCTTGACCTCGCCGGGAGAGATCAAGTTTGAATTTGAGTCGTTGATGTTAGACATTCGTTTCCATATTGTTTCCACCTTAGCGGTGGCAGGTGGAGCAACTGGTTATGTCCTGCGTCGTGCGCAGGTGATACTTTTGCCGCAGGTCCTTACCCAGCTCGAACTGGCTGGTATATGACTTCTTCTGGCCGTTGAACGTGATTTCCACCGGGTGCCCGCTGCTGGGCTGCTGATACTTCATGTTGAACACTTCTTCTTTGGGCCGCAGGAACTTCTCTGGCTCGCGATGGCAATCCAGACACCACTCCATCTGCAGCGTGTTCTCCGCGTACATCAGCGGCATTTCATCCACTTGTCCGTGACAGCTATAACACCCAACGCCTTTGGCCACGTGAATGCTGTGATTGAAATATACGAAATCCGGTAGATCATGGACGCGCGTCCACTGGATCGATTGGCCGCTATTGAAGCTGAAACGTATGGGCTCCAGCATGGCTGCGTTCGTCCAAATCTGCGCATGGCAGTTCATGCATGTCTTGGTTGGAGGAATGCCGGCAAAGCTCGAATCCTCAACCGAGGTGTGGCAATAGCGGCAATCCAGCCCCAGACCTGATGCATGATGCTGATGGCTGAAAGGAATAGGCTGCTCCGGTGCCTCATGCTGGCGGGTGACGTAGGGCGAACGCTGCAACTCCATGAGCGCTGCGCCTACGGCAGAGAGCAGAAGTACTACGCCAAGAATGCTGGCACGGGCCAGGGTATTTGCACTGCGGTGAAAGATCTGTGCCATTGATTGAAAACTGTTTCCTGTGAAAACCGTCGCGCTTGCCCTGCTTGGGGACGCGATCCGGCAGTACCCCCAGGACTCACCAGCGAAATGAATCACTGATGAAAACGGATGATTATAAACAAGTGTGAGGGATTCAGCCACTCTCCGAAGAAAAAATCTGTAAAAAATTTCTTCGCGCGAAAAATTTCCCCGCATCGCACGGCTTGTTCTTCACGAATTCAGCAGGCTGGAGCGGCGCAACCATCATTTTCACCGCGCGAGCTTCTGCCGTTCTTGCATCGAATCGATTTCAGCTTCCCGCCGCGCTCATCTCTCTTCGCGCCGTGTTCATCTCTTCGGAATCCTGCACAATAGCAAATCTGAATGCATGCACCCAACAGGTGATCGCCTCAAACTGAGCAGCATTGTCTATTAGGAATGTGGGAGCGGCTAAATTTGTGTCTCTCTTCAGGCACCATTTGGCGCGGCCAACGCCATCTCAGCATGCGAGGGGAAGTTGTGCTTTCGTGTGGCCCATGGAACGTTTTGTCTGCATCCACGCCCATTTCTATCAGCCGCCGCGCGAAAATCCATGGCTCGAAGCGGTGGAGCGCCAGGAGTCCGCGTACCCTTACCACGACTGGAATGAACGCATCACCGCCGAATGTTACGCCCCCAACGGCGCCTCCCGCATCCTCGATGACGCCGGCCGAATCCGGCAGATCGTCAACAACTACGCGCGCATCAGCCTCAACTTCGGCCCCACATTGCTCTCCTGGATGCAGGAAAAATCGCGTGACGCCTACGATCGCATTCTGAAATCCGACCAGGAGAGCCAAAAGCGCTTTTCCGGACACGGCTCGGCCATCGCCCAGGGCTATAACCATATGATCCTGCCTCTGGCCCATGAACGCGACAAACAAACCCAGGTCGCGTGGGGCATCCGCGACTTTGAAAACCGCTTCGGGCGCATGCCGGAAGGCCTGTGGCTGCCGGAAACCGCGGTAGACCTCGAGACTCTGGAGGTTCTGGCGGCGCACGGAATAAAGTTCACGGTGCTGGCGCCGCGTCAGGCCGCGCGCGTGCGTAAAATCGGCGGCCGAAGCTGGAAAGATGTGCATGGCGGCCGCGTCGATCCCACGCGGGCTTATCTGGCCAAATTGCCCTCCGGGGCGAAAATCAACCTCTTCTTTTATGATGGGCCCATTTCGCAGGCTGTGGCGTTCGAACGCCTGCTTGACAGCGGGGAGCAGTTTGCAGCCCGGCTTGAGACCGGCTTTTCCGACAAGCGCGACTGGGCGCAATTAATGCACATTGCCACCGACGGCGAGACCTACGGCCACCATCACCGGCACGGCGATATGGCCCTGGCCTATGCCCTGGACCGAATCGATGCCCGAATCGACGCTCGTACCGACTCAGACCAGCCGATCCGCCTGACCAACTATGGAGAGTTCCTGGAGAAGTTTCCGCCCACACACGAGGTGCAGATCATCGAAGACAGCTCCTGGAGTTGCTCTCACGGCGTGGAGCGCTGGCGCAGCGATTGCGGCTGCAACTCTGGCCGGCAGGGCTGGAACCAGGCCTGGCGCGGCCCTCTCCGCGCTGCCCTGGATTTTCTTCGTGATCGCGTAGCCGGGCTCTTTGAACAACAAGCCGGTCCTTTGCTGCACGACCCCTGGGCTGCTCGCAATGCCTATATCGACGTGATTCTCAATCGGTCTCCGGAATCCCTCTGGGTGTTTTTTGAGAAGCACTCGCGCCGGCAGCTTGGTCCGGAAGAAACGGTTCTCGCGCTCAAGCTGCTGGAGATGCAGCGCCACGCCATGCTGATGTACACAAGCTGCGGCTGGTTTTTTGACGAGCTGAGCGGCATCGAAACCGTCCAGGTGATGCAGTACGCTGCCCGCGTTGTCCAACTGGCGCAGGAAACCTCCGGGCAGGACCTGGAACCTGACTTCCTCAAACTCCTCGCCGAAGCCAAAAGCAATCTGCCGGAGCTGGGCGACGGCGCTGCCATCTACAACACCTGGATCAAGCCGGCCATGGTCGATCTGTGCAAGGTCGGCGCGCATTTTGCCATCAGCTCGGCTTTCAACGGCGATCACGTGGTTCCGCAGTTCTGCTACGGCATCAAGCCTCTCGATTATCGCCAGGCCGAGTCCGGAGCAGCGCGGCTGACCCTGGGCCGCGCCACGGTAACCTCGCACATCACCCGCGAATCGCGCGAGCTGACCTTCGCCGTGGTTTACCTCGGCGAGCAGGTATTGCATGCCGGCGTTCACGATTCCCAGAGAAACGATGAATACCTTGAGCTGGCAGCAACCACCATGGCGGCGTTCTCCACCGGAAACTTTGCTGAGGTTTTGCGCCTGCTCGATGAGCATTTTGGCAGCATGCTCTATTCCCTGCGGTCCCTGTTCAGGGACGAACAGAAACGCATCCTGGACATCATCCTCTCCCGCACGCTGCGCGATGCGGAAAACAGCTATTACGCAATCTATGAAAAACACGGCTCGCTGCTGCGGTTCATCCATGAGATGGGTCAGCCTGTGCCTGAAGTCCTGCGTCTCACCTCGGAATTCGTTTTGAACAGCGACCTCAAGCGCACCTTTCAGACCGACCCGGTGGATTTCGTCCGCGTCGCCATGCTCATGGAGATGGTAAAGCGCGAGGGAGTGCAGCTGGACTATGCGGGAATCGGATTTGCGGCCAGCAACTGTCTCACCAGAGTTCTTGCTCGCTTGCGGGAGAAACCCCAGGACCATGAAATACTGGAGCGCGCCAACGTCCTGACCAGCCTCTTCGCCACGATGTCTCTCCCTGTGGACTACTGGAACGCGCAGAACATCTACTATTCGATCCTCAATACAGCATTCCCGAAGATTGCTGCAAGCCCGGATTCGCGGGGCTGGCAGGAGCGCTTTCTCGCCCTGGGAGAAAAACTGCAGATCAGCGTCCCCGCACCTGCGCCTGAGCTCCAGATGGCGGGCTGAAGCCGCGCTTCGGCGGAAAGTGCCGGCTTACTTGCTCGCGTCGGCATACACCGGCTGCGTCTTCTCTTCCGGTTTGGACATCCGAGCTTCACGGATCGCCATCTGTAACACTTCCGCGATATGCAACGCCTTACGCCCCGCAAGGCCTTCAATCTGCTGGAAGCAACTGAAACCATCGGCGATGATGAGTGTATCCGGGGCAGCGTCGCGCACGGCCGGCAACAGAACGCGCTCGCCGATCTTGACGGAGAGGTCGTACTTACCTTCTTCAAAACCGAATGAGCCGGCCATTCCGCAACAGCCTGAATCGAGCACCTGAAAATCCAAACCGACGCGTTTCAGCAGCTCATGTTCAGAATCAAACTTGAGCACTGACTTGTGATGGCAGTGGCCATGAACCAATGCTTTCCGCTTGAGCTGCGGTGGCCGATACGCCGCCTGGTTGACCAGAAACTCGCTCAGCAGGAATGTCTGCGCCTTCAGCTTCTGCGCGATTTCATCTGTGCCGAGCAGGTTTGTCATTTCATCGCGGAAGACCGAAACGCAGCTCGGTTCCAGCCCGATGATCGGCGTGCCGGTACCTATCTGCCCTCGCAGCGCCATCAGCACCTGCTTTAACCTGGCGCGCGCCGCATCCAGCATGCCGAAGTCGTACAGCGGGCGTCCGCAGCAAAGCGCTGTTTCAGGAATCATGACGTGATAGCCCGCATGCTCCAGCACCTCCACCGCTGCCTGAGCGATCTTGGGATGGAAATGGTTGCTGAAAGTGTCCGGCCACAGCATGACCCGCGGTTGGGTCTGATTACGCGGGCTGCGCTCGCGGAACCAGGCGGTAAATGTCTGTTGCGCAAATGGCGGCAGAGAGCGCCTTTGTGAGATTCCACCCGCGAGTTTCAGCAGTTGAGAAAATCCCGGCACCCCGGTGAAGAAATTCGCCAGCCTGGGTGCGCGCTCGGCCAGCCGGGCCCAGCGATGGATCAATCCCATGCTGTAGGCCGCACGCGGCCGCACGCGGCCTTCATAATGATGGGCCAGAAATTCAGCTTTGTACGTGGCCATGTCGACGCTTACAGGGCATTCGGTCTTGCATGCCTTGCAGGCCAGGCAGAGATCCAGCGCATCTTTCACGTACTCGCTCTTCCAGCCGCCATGAAGCGGATCGCCCTGCAGCATCTCGAAAAGTAATCGCGCGCGTCCGCGTGTGGAATGTTTTTCCTCGCGCGTAGCCATGTAGCTGGGACACATCGTGCCGCCTTCCTCCTTGCGGCACTTGCTTACGCCGACGCAGCGAATCGTCGTTTCGGGAAAATGGCCGTGCGCTTCCGGGAAGGAAAAATACGTCTTCACCGCAGGTGGTTTGTAGGTTGCGCCGAGACGAAGGTTCTGGTCGAGTGGGTTGGCATCAATCTTTTTCCCGGGATTCATCTTCCAGTCCGGGTCCCAGATGCGCTTGAACTCGCGGAAAGCCTCGATCAGCTCCGGGCCGTACATCCTGCCCAGGAGCTCACCGCGCGCCTGGCCGTCGCCGTGTTCGCCCGAGAGCGATCCGCCGAGTTGAACAACGAAATCTGCAGCCTCTTCCACGAACGCGCGAAAGTTTTTGATTCCCTGTTCGGTGACCAGGTCAAAGTTGATGCGCATGTGCACGCAGGCCTGGCCAAAATGACCATAGAGAGCGCAGTGGTAGCCGTACTTCGCCAGCAGCCGATGCAGACCGCGCAGATATTCACCCAGCTTCTCCGGCGCGACCGCTGCATCCTCCCAGCCTTCCCATGCCTCCGGCTCGCCCGGTACCTGCGATGTCGCGCCCAGCCCGGACTCGCGCGCCTTCCACACCATGAGCGTTTCCTGCTCGTCGATGAACAGCTTCATTTTCGGCGGTTCAGGCTGGCGGCTCAGCCGCTCCATCAGGGCGCGCGCTTTGGCGTTGGACTCTTCTTTGGTCTCGCCGCCGAACTCGCACAGCAACCATCCCTTGCCCTCGGGCAGCATGGCAATGCTCCTGGGATGGAGGCCCTTCTTCGTCATGTTCTCGATGAGCACGTGATCCATGCCTTCCAGTCCGATGGGCGCGGCCTGGCAGACTTCCGGGACGCTATCGGCGGCGGCATAGACGTCCTTGTAGCCGAGCACCAGCGTGGTGCGCTTCTTCGGCCACCCCACCAGCTTCACCTTTGCCGCCAGAATCACGACGCAGGTGCCTTCGGCGCCGACGAGAGCGCGCGCGACGTTGAACCCATGCTCGGGCAGCAGCTCATCCAGGCTGTAACCGGAGACACGCCGCGGAATCCGCGGATAGCGAGCCCGAACCAGCTCAGCGTATCGATCGCGCAGCGCGCGCAGGCGCGAGTAGATTTCTCCGCGACGGCCGCCTTCGCGAATCATTTCTACCAGCTCATCGTCGGAAGTCTGGCCCACGCGCATGCGATCGCCGTCATAGGTAAGAATGTCCAGTTCCAGAACGTTGTCTACCGTGCGGCCGGCCATCATCGAATGCACGCCGCAGGAGTTATTTCCGATCATGCCGCCCAGGTTGCAATACTCGTGCGTCGAAGGATCAGGTCCGAAGGTGAGGCCATACTGGTTGGCGCGATTACGCAGATTGTCTAACACGACGCCCGGCTGCACCCAGGCATACTTTTCCTGCGGATGGATCTCGAGAATCTGGTTGAGGTATTTGGAAAAATCGACAATCACCGCAACATTGCAGGATTGCCCGCAGAGGCTGGTTCCTCCACCGCGTGGCAATAACGGAGCACCGTGTTTTCGCGCCAGCCGAACGGTCTGGATCACATCTTCGATGGTCCTGGGGACCACCACGCCAATCGGCACCTGGCGATAGTTGGAGCCATCCACAGCGTAGAGAGCGCGCGTGCCTTCGTCAAAATGGATTTCCCCGGCGACGGTGGCGCGCAGCTCAGCCGCCAGAACTTCGGTTCGGTACCGGGCCCCATTGCCGCTCCAGCTCGTTGGCGCGCCGTTCTGCATCGAACTCCCTCGTCAATCTATGAAAGCGATAGCAAGATGAATTCTATTCCTTCATGAGTATGGCAGAGCAGCCCATATAATGAACGAATCCATGCATATCGAAACTTCCACGCAAGCTCCATCGAGCTCGCTTGTTTCCAATTCCCCCGCACGCCGCAACCAGGTTTTCATTGCCCTGGTCGTGCTATGGGCCGTCGTGTACCTCAGCACCATTTTTCATCCGCCCCTGATGGATGACGCCGACACCGTGCACGCCGAAGCCGCCCGGGAGATGTATGAGCACAGTGACTGGGTCACCTTGCGAATTAACGGCGATAGCAATAGTCCCGGCTTGCGCTACCTGGAAAAAGCTCCGCTCATGTACTGGCTCGTCGCCGCCAGCTACAAGACCTTCGGCGTGCATGACTGGTCAACCCGATTGCCGATCGCGCTGGGCATGCTGGCCTTGTTGCTGATGGTGTATCGCATTGGACGCAGGTTTTATGGCGATGAAGGCGGCCTGTACGCCGCGTTGGCGCTCGGCACCGGCTTTGGGCCGTTTATTTACACGCGGTTCCTTATCCCGGAAATGCTGGTCGCTCTCTGGCTGGCGATTGGTTTTGATTTCTTCCTGACGTCGCTGGAACAAAGCGAGCGCGGAGAGAAACCCTCATACCTTGTCTGCTGGGGATTGGCGGCCACCATGGCGCTCAACGTCCTGACCAAAGGATTGATCGGCCTGGTCTTTCCCATCGGGACAATTCTCCTCTTTCTTCTGCTCACGGGAAACCTGCGCCATCTGCTGAAGCTGCGCCTGATCTCAAGCTTCCTGGTTTTTCTGCTGATCGCCGCGCCGTGGCATTTGCTGGCTGGTTTCCGCAATCCGGCGCAAGGCGATGCCAAGGGCTTCTTCTGGTTTTACTTCGTGAACGAACATTTTCTGCGCTACCTGAAGAAGCGCTACCCCGCGGATTATGACACCGTGCCGCTCTGGCTCTTTTGGGGGCTGATGCTCGTCTGGCTGATGCCCTGGACGGCCTTCATCTATCAGGCGCTGCGCCAGGTCCCGGGCAAGCTGTCAGCTCTGCGAGACAGCCTGAGCACGCAGCAGCGCGCCACACTCATCTTTTTCTTGTGGCCGACATTAATCCTGCTCTTTTTCAGCTTCTCCAGCCGGCAGGAGTATTACGTGCTGCCCGGCCTGCCTGGCCTGGCGCTGCTGTTCGGCGGATGGCTGGCCAGGGAAAGCGCTTCCCCGCAAGATAGTGCCGACCGTCGCAGTGGCCGCGTGTCATCCATCGTGCTCGTGCTGGTGGGTGTGGCGGCGTGTATCGCCTGTTCCATGCTGGCGTGGGAAGCGAAAACGCCGCCGCCGAATTACGATATCGCCGAACTGCTGAAGCAAAACCCGCAGGACTATGCTCTCTCTTTCGGCCACTTTCTCGATCTTACGCCGCAAGCCATGGGCGCTTTTAAAACCCCGTTGCTGGTGACGGGCATTGCTTTCGCACTGGGCACCATCCTGAATCTCCTGCTGCGACGCGCCAACCGCGTTTTTGCCGCCAACATGGTGCTGGCCGGAATGACCGTGGCCTTGCTGCTTGCAGCGCAACAGGGACTCACGATCTTCTCGCCTGTGCTTTCGTCGAAGGTGCTGGCGCTGGCGATTGAATCGAGCTGGAAGCCAGGCGCTGTGATTGAAGACAACGGCGACTATGAAGCCGCCTCCAGCGTGAACTTTTATACCCGTCGCCAGATCCGCATGCTCAATGGACAATGCAACAATATCTGGTACGGATCAAAATTCCCCGACGCGCCCGCGATCTTCGACACCGACGCCTCTTTCGCCCGGCTATGGAACAGCCCACAAGCCGTTTTTCTTTTGACCGATGCCAAGGCCCAGCCTTCTGACGAGGTGAGCGAGCGGTGCCCGCAGAAAGACCGCCTTCCCAGCTACATCAAGAAAGAGAATGTCTGCGTGCTGGCAAGGTGGGGAGGAAAGTTAGTGCTTACGAATGAGCCGAAACTTTGTCCTGGTCAGCCTTTGCGGCAGCGGTAAGGCGCTCCGCTGGATGCGGATGCGCGGGACGTATCTTCCCGTTCTCCAGGATGAACACTTCGCCGCGCCAGTGAACCGTATGATCCGCGAAGCTGGCAAACCAGACCCAGAACGCCACCAGGTCGCGCAACGGCAGAAGCCAGAGATGTTTCCAGATGGCGCGGTCGTGCACAATGCCGACACCTACTTGGATCGCAACCGCGGTGCGCAGAGCCACAGCAGCAGCCAGCGTGGCCCATGACCACCAGCTGAGCGGAGCAAACAGCACGGAGAAGATCGCCCAGGGCAGGCCAAAAGTGAGCAGCAGACCGATATAGCCCATGCGGCGCGAATCCCGCGTGCTGCGCGCCCAGCGCATCTGGTGCTCAAAGAATCCGCGGAAGCTGTAAGCAGGCAGATGGGTTTCCACCACAACATCCGCCAGCACGACTTTGTAGCCCGCTCCAGCGATGCGATAGCCAAGCTCAAAATCGTCAGCCAGGTAGTCCACCAGGGGCTGCAGCCCGCCGATAGCATCCAGAGCCGGCTGGCTCATGGCCAGCGTGGAGCCCAGTGCGAAGTGGATTCCGCCTTCAATCTGCCGCGCTGCCAGCACTCCGGCAATGAAGTCGGTGCTGATGCCGATAGATTCAAGTTTTGAACCTGCAGTGTCGGCAGCGATGCCGCGATAAGGGCAGGTCACCATGCCGACTTCAGGCTGCGCAAACGGTCCCATCACGCGGCGAAGATAATCGGGTGTAACCAGGATGTCGCTGTCATTGATCAGGATGTGATCGTAACGGGCAAAACCCAGCATCTGGACCAGATTGCTGATCTTACGATTGTTACCCAGGACTTCCCGACAGACCTGAAGGCGGATCTTGCACCGGGGAAACTCACGCATCAACTGCTCCACCGCTTCCACCGCCGGATCGTCAGCTTCACTCACACCGAAGATGATTTCGTACTCCGGATAATCCTGCACGCAGTGGCTGCGAAAGCTCTCATACATCTGCGGATCAATACCCCGCAAAGGCTTGAGAATGGTGACCGGCGGCGTGGCCGCGGGCTGCGGATTGCGGCTATCCCGCTGGAAGCGACGGGCGCTCCATAGACACAGCAGATAGAATCCCATGCCGCAAATGGCAAGCCCAGCCGCCAATAATCCTGGTAGAACGTTAAGCATGAACGCCTGAATATCTTTGTATTTTACTCTTGCTCATCTTTCTCTTTGTGCAGCTTTGGTTTCTGGTTTGGATGCGCGCCGTCAACCTCGCGAAAGATATTTTTGCAATCATTCGGTCTCCTGGAAATGTACCGGTTACGGAGTGAGGGCGGCGTTCACCTGTTTCCAATCCAGCTTGCGCAGAAGTTCGTGTATGCGGTCCTCCGCGCCATAAATCCGTATCTCCACGTTCTCAATATAAGGACTGTTCGGAGGATGAACGAACGTATTGCGATAGACGCCGTTCGTCTCGTCCCACTTTCCGGCGCGGCCATTGCTGAACAAAAGGACGTAAGCCACGCCGTGGCCAAACGGATTGTTCCGGTCCTGATGGACAAACGTTGCTCCCGGCACTTTGGGATCGTGTTTAAGATCGGGCCCGCTCATCATGGGAACCACAAACAGGTTGAAATGCGCTTCCACCTGCAGGTGTTTCAGGTCTTCCATCTGAGCCCTCTGCAGGTCCCTTTGTGAGGCGTCTTTCACCAGCGTGAGCTTCTGCTGGCGGGGTGCAATGAGCGCCTGAAAGCGCTTTGACCCAGGACGCACTTCATAGGTGCGCCGCAGTAGCTGGTCGATGTCCAAAGGACGGTCATCCATAACGTTGACCATCGGATGCTCAATCTTTTGATCGATATGTTCGTTCCAATCCGGGCCGCCTACCTGATCTAAGACCTTATTCACCACCGTGGCGTACTTCGTGATGGCTGTTTCTTCTGCGGCTGTAGGCTGGCGTTTGGAAAAGAAGCCGAACATCACCACTGGAGCCAGGACACACAACAGCGCAATCCTGCCAATTTGACGCCTCATTAAATCTCCTCAAAAGGAAAGCCGGCCCTACCCGGCTTACACCGTAAAAACAGGAATGAATGGGAGCAGTTTGAATTTATCTTGAGCCAATGTCAATCTGAATCCATCTTATAATATGGATGGTTGATGTCGGGCCGGATGGTCGCTGTCTGGCCGTGAACGCCGGGTTTCCCGGGCTGCACGGCCCAGAGAGAGGAAAGTCCGAACTCCACAGAGCAGTGTGCCGGATAACGTCCGGGAGGGTGGGTTTAAGCCCATTCGACGGAAAGTGCCACAGAAAACATACCGCCTCTGGCCGGGTGAGCGAACGGTGAGAGCCGTTCTGCTCGAACCGGACGCGAGGGCGAAGCAGGCGCAAGCCGTTGCGAAGCCCTCAAGTTGAAGCCATGGGTAAGGGTGAAAAGGTGCGGTAAGAGCGCACCGCCCTTGCAGTAATGCAGGGGGCAGGGCAAACCCCACACGGAGCAAGACCAAATAGGGAAGGAATGGAGCAGCAATGCTTCTGCGTGCCTGCTCGGCGCGCCAAACTTTCGGGTAGGTCGCTTGAGCCGTTCAGCAATGAACGGCCTAGAGGAATGACCGTCAGCGGCGGCAACGCCGTACAGAATTCGGCTTACAGGTCCGATATCACTTGCGGCCCTCAGGTTGTGAAAGCAATCTGAGGGCTTTCAGTTTTCTCACCCCCGCTGGGTCCCTCGACTGCGCTCGGGATTTCGGCTGCAGGCTCCCGCTTCG